>Ga0070737_10000011_pt1 | contig 512206 bp, 491 predicted proteins | sample Coa_R1_10_FD_66438 | JGI IMG/M metagenome (GOLD analysis project Ga0070737, IMG submission 66438) | Surface soil microbial communities from Centralia Pennsylvania, which are recovering from an underground coalmine fire - Coalmine... | ecosystem: Environmental > Terrestrial > Soil >...
CGAGGACGCCCAGCGCCTGGCCGCCGCCAAGGCCCGCTCCGACTACTGGGCCAAATCCACACCCCGCCCCGCCAACGCCGCCGAATGACACGCCGCCCCGGGCGGCTCCGACCGTGAGGCGATCGCCGCGGCGTGGCCAGCGCGTCACCGTGCGCGAGGTGGCGCGCGCTGCCGGCGTGCATTTCTCGACCGTGTCGCGGGTGATGAATCCGGCCACCCGTGGCCAGATCACCGACAGCGTCGCCCGGCGCGTTCTCAAGGCTGCCGAGCGGCTCGGCTATCGCACCAATGCGCTCGCCGCCGGCCTGCGCACCCGGCGCTCGCGCGTCGTCGGCATCATCATTCCCTATATCGACAGTCCGCTCTACCCGCCGATCCTGCTCGGCGTCGAGGACGTGCTCAACGAGCGCGGCTATGTCGCGGTCATCTGCAACACCCAGAACGATCCCGCACGCGAGGAGCGCGCCTTCGCGGAGATGATGGGCCGTCAGGTCGACGGCCTGATTCTCGGCACGGCGACGCGCCACGACCCGACGGTCGATGCCTGGGTCAAGCGCGGCGCGCCGCTGGTGATGATCAACCGCACCGATCAGACGGGTCGGGCGCCATCCGTCATCACCGACGACGCGCTGGGCATCGGCCTGGTGGTCGATCACCTCGCGCAGCTCGGCCACAAGGCCATCGGCCACATCGCCGGTCCGCAACAGCTGTCGACCGGCGCCGCGCGCAGCAAAGGCTTCCGGCGGGCGCTGGCGCGTCTGCGTCTGCGCGCGAGCGGGCGCGAGACCATCGTCGCGGAGGATTTCACCCGCGAAGCCGGCCGGCGCGCCTGCCACCAGCTGCTCAATCAGTTCCCCCAGGCCACAGCGATCGCCGCCGCCAACGATCTGCTTGCGCTCGGCTGCTACGAGGCGCTGCGCGAGCGCGGCCTTGCCTGCCCCAAGGACGTCTCGGTGACGGGCTACAACGACAGTCCGTTCGTCGACCTGCTGACGCCGCCGCTGACGACGGTGCGGATTCCGCAGCGCGAGATCGGCGTCCAGGCGGCACGGCTGCTGCTGCACCGGATCGAGGACAATACGCTCTCGACCACCGACATCGTGCTACGGCCCGAGCTGATCGTCCGCCAGTCGACCGCGGCGCCGCGCCTGGCGACGCTGTTATCGAACGCTCCCGTGCGGCGCTGAACGGCCCAATCGTCTAGACTGAGCCGCATCGGCCTTGCACCACAGATTCGACTCGTGAGCCAGCTCAATTACCTGCCCCTCGCTCTGCCGTTCTTCTCGCTGCTGGCGGGCGCGCTGCTGGCGCTTGTCGTGCTGATCGAGATCGGGACGCTGCGCTACGCCTATCTGCGGCTCGGCATCGGCGCGCGCGCCGCCTTGCTGCTGCTGCTCGCGTCCCTCATCGGCAGCAGCGTCAACATCGCCGTCTGGCAGCTGCCGGCGCGCGAGGTCCTGTCCGGTCGCGAGGTGTGGTTTTTCGGCATGCGTTACGTGGTCCCGGCGGTGGTGCAGTGGCCGGGAACGGTGATCGCCGTCAATGTCGGCGGCGCGGTGATACCGGCGGCGCTGTCGCTTTACCTCCTGGCCAGGCACCGAATCTGGCTGCGCGGCCTGTTGGCGATCGCCGGCGTGGCGGTCATCTGCCACCTGCTCGCCACACCGGTGCGCGGCGTCGGCATCGCCATTCCGGTCTTCGTGCCGCCGATTGCCGCCGCGATCCTCGCGGTGGTGCTGTCCCCGCGTCGGGCGGCGCCACTCGCCTATATCGGCGGCAGCGTCGGCACGCTGATCGGCGCCGACCTGCTCAACCTCGACAAGCTCCAGGGCCTCGGCGCGCCGGTGGCGTCGATCGGGGGCGCCGGCACCTTCGACGGCATCTTCCTCACCGGCATCCTGGCGGTGGTGTTCGCCAGCCTGTCGGGCCCCGGACCGCGGCCGGCGGCGGCCTGAGCGCGCCGCTTCAGGCCGCCTTGCTTCCCGTCAGCTTTTCGACCTTCACCGCGCCGCCCTCGGTCACCATCACCTTGTTCAGGAGCTTGACCAGGGCGTAGACCGATTCGATCGCCGGCGCCGGCGTGTCCGTGATCCGCGCCATCTCGAGGATCGAGCCGACCAGGGCCTCGGTCTCGAGCGCGCGGCCGGCTTCGACGTCCTGCAGCATCGAGGTCTTGTGCGCGCCGACGCTCTCGGCGCCGGCGATGCGCTTCTCGATCGAGACGCGGAAGGTGACGCCGAGCTTCTTGGCGATGGTCTCGGCTTCCTCCATCATCCGCGCTGCCAGATGCCGCGTCTCGGGGAAGCGGCAGATGTCGACCAGTGTCGCGTGCGTCAGCGCGCTGATGGGGTTGAACGACAGGTTGCCCCACGCCTTGAGCCAAATCTCGGAACGGATGTCCTTGAGCACGCGCGACTTGAGCCCGGCCTTGACCAGGACGTCGTGCAGCCGCTTCACGCGCTCGGTCTCCTGGCCGTCGAGCTCGCCGATCGGGAAGCGATCGCCCTCGACGTGATGGATCACGCCGGGCGCAGTGACCGCGGCCGCCGGATAGACCACACAGCCGATGATGCGCTTGGGATCGACCGTCTTCGCCAGAATGCCGGTCGGATCGAGGCTCTCGAGCTTGCGGTTGTCGTACTTTCCGCCGAGCCGCTGGAAATACCACCACGGCAGCCCGTTCTGCACGGTCAGAATGACGGTACCGGAATCGAGCAGGTGGTCGAGATCCCGCACAACCTCCTCGAGGTGGTGCGCCTTGACCGCCAGGATGACGAGATCCTGCTTGCCGGCGTCGGCGGCCTTGTCGACCGCTTTGACCTTGGCGACGCCGACCTTGCCGTCCTCCCATTCGAGCTTGAGGCCGTTGGCCCTGATGGCGGCGAGATGCGGCCCTATGTCGATCACCGTCACGGGGTTGCCGGCGAGGGCGAGCTTGGCGGCGATCAGGCCGCCGATCGCGCCCGCGCCGACGACGCAGACGCGCATCGGCTTGGGCGGCTCCTTGAGCAGGTAAGGGCTCGGCAGCACCTGATCGAACGAATTGCGCAGCGAGCCGACGCCGTCGATGACGACATCGACGACATTGTGCGCCTCGCGCATCACGCCGGCGCCGAGCGAGGTTCCGCACGAGATGATGTCGCCGGGCATCAGCGTCATGTCGCGCGAGACTGCCGCCACCAGCTTGGCCGGCGGGAAGAACATATCGGCGACCGGATAGTTCTGCACCTCCTTGTTGTTGAGGATGGTGCGGACGCTAAGCTTCACCGGATCGACGCCGGTGGTGATGACCGGACCGAAGGGTCCGAAGGTGTCGAAGCTCTTGGCGCGGACCCACTGGTCGAAGGTCGGATCCTTCTTCAGCAGATCGACGGCGGTGACGTCGTTGACGCAGGTGTAGCCGAAGATGTAGTCGGGCGCCTCGGCCTCGCTCACCATCGAGCATTTCTTGCCGATGACGACGCCGAGCTCCCCTTCGTAGACGATGCGGCCGCTGTAGGATTTCGGCCTTTCGATCGGCGTGTTCGGGCCGCAGAACGCGTTGTTCGCCTTGAGGAAATAGAGCGGCTCGGGCGGCACCGCGAAATTGTTCTTGGCGGCAAGTTGATGGAAATTGTTCCACAGGCAGATCATCTTCGACGGCACGCAGGGTGCCAGCACCTTGACGGCGCTGAGCTTCACCGTCTCGCCCGTGGGCTTGGCGCCGGCGAACATGTCGCCGCTATGAACCGAGATCACATCGCCGCTGAGCGTGCCGAAGTCGATACGGCCGTTGCGCTCGAAGCGAATCCACTGTGTCATGTCAATGTCTCCCTGAACCGATTCCGGTCGGCCCGATTATGCGAGTGGCTATTCCGTTGCGCGCATGGTAGCGAGTTTGTCGCGCGGCCGGAAGCGCCCGTCGCGGTTTTCCGGCGAATACGGCCGCGGCGCTTTATCTGTATGAAACTTTGTGTCATATAACCACAGGGGCCGCATGGGCTTTAAGGTTTATCTCGACGCCTCGCGCGAGGCGCTCACGGCCGCGGCGGGCGCCATCGACGAAGCGCAGGTCGAGCGTGCGGTGGCGGCGATCTACGCCGCGCTCGCGGACGACAAGCCGCTGCTGGTCTGTGGCAACGGCGGCTCCGCCGCCGACGCCATGCATATCGCCGGCGAGTTGGTCGGCCGCTATAAGAAGGAGCGCCGGGCGCTCCGGGCGATGGCGCTCGCCGCCGATCCGGCCGTGCTCACCGCCTGGAGCAACGATTACGGCTATGACGGCGTCTTCGCCCGCCAGGTCGAGGCCTTCGGCGAGCCCGGCGGGGTACTCCTGGCGCTGTCCACAAGCGGCAATTCCCGCAACGTCGTCGCCGCCGCCGCCGCGGCGCGGCGCAAGGGAATGACCGTCGTCGCGCTCACCGGTGCCGGCGGCGGCCGGCTCGCCGCCGACGCGGACATCCTGCTGGCGGCGCCATCAACCGACACGCCGCTCGTCCAGCAGGTTCACGCCTGCCTCTACCACTATCTTTGCGCCGAGGTGGAAGCGCGCATCGTGCGCTGACGCTCAGCGCGCACGGCCGAGCACCTGCCGGAGCCGCCCGTCGCAGGCGGCGGCGATCCCTGCCTCCTGATCTGGCGTATCGACCTGCCGCGCATGACCGCGGCGACGGATATCGTCGAGCGCCTCGATCGTTGCCTTGTCGGCATCGGCGACGATGCGCTCGAGCCGGCGGTCGGCCTCCGCCGCCGTCGCGCCCCAGAAGCCGGCACCGGCGCCGATGCGCGTCGGCAGCTGTTGCGCAAGCGCCGCAGCCTCGCGCGGGATCAACGCATCGTCGAACGCCACGTGGCGCATCTCGTGCGCCTGGATTGCCGCGTGGAGACACGGCTCGCCGGCGAATTCGCGCGCTACATGGACGACGCGCTTGGCGTAGCTCAGCCGCAGGACGAGATCGTCGGCATAGGCGCATACGCCCTCGGTCATCGCCGGCGCGTTGCGGATACGATAGTGTGCGACGAGCGACAGCTTGACTTCGGTCAGGCCGAGCGCGAGATGGCCGACGGCGAGGCCGCTGTCGTTGGATAAACGTGCGAGCGGCGTGGTGTCGTCGAAGACCGCCGGCCGATCGGCGAATTCGAGGCGCGCCGCGGGGGTGACGCCGACCGGACAAGCGCGCCGGTCCTGCGCGGCGATCGGCGCCGACGGCGCCCCTGGCGCGATCGCCGCGGGATTGCCGGCACAGGCGGTGACGCACAATGCGAGCAGCGACGCTGGCCGACGCCATCCGCCGAGGCGACCGAATCGGGTTCGCATCGAAGCCGCCGCACTAGCGGACGGCGAGCGCGTGCGACGGGATCGCGACGGTGGCGTCGACGACGGAACCCACATCGCGCCAGCCGACCACGGCGCCGCCGGCAGCGGCGATACGGTGAAGAAAGGCGGCCATGGCTGCGCTCCGTTAACGATCCGTTATCGACTATAAATCGCATACGAACCATCGCAAAAAAATAATCGCCTCGAATGCGTCGGTTCCGACGGCGCGCTCGTTTCCCGCATCCGACGGTGGCCACGAATTTGCCGGCGTTTCAGTCAATTTGTTTGTTTCATCGTTATTTAATCGTGCGCGGCGACACTCCGCTAACCAATCCCGCCGTGGTGTGCGAGGGGAAGTGCCATGTCGCGTTGCAAAGCCGCCGTCACCTGTCCGCCGCCCGTCGCACGCGTCGATCGCGGCTGGATGCCGGTGCTGCTGATCGCGTGCGCGCTGGCGCTGTCGGGCTGCGCCGGTGCCGCCAACGATCCGCAGGTGATTGCCGAGAAGATTGCCGCCGCGCAGGCCGAATTCATGCACAAGCAGATCGAAGCGTCGAAATCGGCGCTCGAACGCGGCGACGAAGCCGCGGCGCGCGGCGACCGCGCGGCCGCCATCGCCTTCTACCGCAAGGCGCACGACGACGACCCGAACTCGGCGCTGCCGTTGCAACGGCTGGCCGAAAACGCGATCGCGCTCGGACGATATTCCCAGGCCTACGAGGCCTACCACCTCGTCCAGACCTTGCAGCCGAGCGATCCCGAAGCCGCCTTCCGTCTCGGCGAACTCATGCTGGTGCGCGGCTCGCCCCAGGCGGCGATTGACGAGTTCGATATCGCGCTCAAAACCCGCAAGAGCGATCCGCGTCTCTTCAACGCGATCGGCGTCGCCTACAGCTCGATGGGCAAGTACGAACTCGCGATCAAGAATTACCGCGCCGGCCTCGCCATCGTTCCGCAGCACACCGGCCTGCTCAACAATCTGGGCATGGCGCAATTCCTCTCCGGCGATGACGACGGCGCGGTGAAGACGCTTTCCGCGCTGGTCGCGATGCCTGACGCCAAGCCGCGGTATCGACGCAATCTTGCCTTCGTCGAGGCGGTGCACGGCGATGTCGACAAGGCGCATCAGCTGCTCGCAAGCGATGCGGAACGGGCGGCCCTCGACGCCGAGGTGGCGGCCTATCGCCGCGTCCTCGAAAGCTCGGGCGATGCGCTCGATCGCACCGCGCTTCTGGGCATCAACTTCACGATGGCGAGCGCTCCGGCCGCAGGCGCGGCGAGCGGCAAGGGACCGACAACGGTCGCCGCTCAATGACGAGGGAAATCGCTAAGGGACGGATTTTGTGCGGCTTTCATGGGGTGTTAACCACCATCCGGCAGAATCCGTTCACCGTAATGCCGACCGACACCGCTCGCCGCCGCGTTGTCCGGACGGTGCCAGCCTGACAGACCGCTGAGAGGACCGACCGTCCGATGTTCGCCGCGCTTCCGCCCCGCCGTCTGCTGCTGCTCGCGACCGCCATGCTGCTGTCGCTGGTCACCGCGCTGGTGGTGCGCGTCTGGGTCGAGCACGTACGCACCGAGGCGTCGGCTCCGGTCCAGAAGGTCGCCACGGCGCCACCGCCGAAGATGATCCTCGTTGCCGCCAAGGCGCTGCCCGCCGGCCATTTCATCCACACCGAAGATCTCACCTGGCAGAGCTGGCCCGACAACGATCTGTCGAAATCCTATTTGGTCAAGGGCACGGTCAAGCTCGACACGATCGTCGGCTCGGTGGTGAAGAGCGGTATTGCGCCGGGCGAGCCCATCACCGACCTGCGCATCGTCCGGAAGGGCGACCGCGGCTTCCTTGCCGCCATCGTCAGACCGGGCTTTCGCGCCATCACCGTATCGCTGCAGGCGGGCGCGGGGCTGTCCGGCCTGGCGATTCCGGGCGATCGCGTCGACCTGATCCTGACCATGGACGTTCCGGCGGCGGCCAAGGGCGGGCAGCCGCGCCGCGTGTCGGAGACCGTTCTTCAGGATATTCGCGTGCTGGCGGTCGACCAGAGGATCGACGATCAGGCGCACAACGCGCCGCTGGCGCGCACCGCGACGCTCGAGGTCACGCCCAAGCAGGCGGAAGTGGTCACGCTTTTGACCGAGATGGGCAAACTGTCGATGACCCTGCGCAGCGTCGGCTCGGCCGAGAACGACGCCTTGCCGCATCGGCCGACCCTCACCTGGGACAGCGACGCGGTCGACATGCCGTTTCTCCATCACCGGCCGGCGGGCGCCGGAAGCGCCGCCAGCGCAGTCGAGGTGATTCGCGGCACCAGCAAATCCTCGGTCGAATTCAGCGGCGGCCACGCTGTCGAAACCGCCGCCACGCCGGAGGAGCCGCCGGCCTCCGGCATCGCGGCCGCCGGCGCCGCCACCGCCAAGGCGCTCGGCAACGCCGGGAAAGCGATCGGCCGATGACGCGACAGCATTCGAACCGGTTCCTCGCGACGGCGATCCGCGCGCTGGCCCTCCTCCTGTCGCTGAGTCTCGCCGTCGCGCCGGTTTGCGTATATGCGGCGCCGCAGGTGATTGCGCCTAACGGTCGGATCATCTCGCTCGCCAGCGGAAAAGGCGTGATCCTGCGGCTCGACCGGCCGGCGGGCAACATATTCGTCGCCGATCCGAAAATAGCCGACATCCAGGTGAAGTCGCCGACCATCATCTATCTCGTCGGCAAGGCGGCGGGCACCACCACTCTCTTCGCGCTCGACAAACAGGACAACGTGCTGATCAACAGCCCGATCGTGGTTCACGCGGATGCCGCCGAACTGCAGCGCGCGATCGATCAGCTCGTTCCCGGCACCAAGGTCGAGGCCAAGCCGGTAGACAATTCGATCGTGCTCGAAGGCCCGGTCAAATCGCCCGCCGAAGGCGAGGATATCCGCCAGATCGCGGCGCGCTACGTCGCCGATCCCCGGCAGCTCGTCAACAAGATGCAGCTGGTTGCCCCCAATCAGGTCAGCCTGCACGTGCGCGTCGCCGAGATCTCGCGCACCGTCGAGAAACAGTTCGGCATCGATTGGCAGAACGCCTACAACAACGGCACCATCGCCTTCGGCCTGGTGACCGCGGGCACCAGCGTCGTCGCCAATTCGGCCATCTCGCGCGTCGTTCCCGCGCTGCCCGGCAGCGCGGTCAACGGCTTCAACACCCAGGCGACGTCGCTCCAGGGCGGCGCCACGGTCAACAACATCTTCGGCGGCGGCCGCATCGGCAGCACCAGCATCACCGGGCTGATCTCGGCGCTCGAGGATCAAGGGCTGGTCACGATTCTCGCCGAGCCGAACCTCACCGCGGTCTCCGGCCAGAAGGCGAGCTTCCTCGCCGGCGGCGAGTTCCCCGTGCCGGTGCCGCAGTCCGGCACCGGCGGCAGCGCCGTCGTCACCATCGACTACAAGAAGTTCGGCGTCAGCCTTTCGTTCATCGCCACCATCCTCAACAGCGGCCGGATCAGCCTCCACGTCGAGCCCGAGGTCAGCCAGATCGACAACTCGACTGCGATCCAGGTCGCCGGCGTCTCGGTGCCGGGCCTGTCGACGCGGCGCGCCGAAACCACGGTCGAGCTGGGCAGCGGCCAGACCTTCGCGATCGGCGGCCTGATCCAGAACAACGTGACGCAGAACCTCAACAAATTCCCCTGGCTCGGCGACATTCCGGTCCTCGGCCAGCTGTTCCGCTCCGAGGCCTTCCAGCGCAACGAGAGCGAGCTCGTGATCCTGGTGACGCCCTACGTGGTCAAGCCGGTCAACGGGCCGATGGCGACGCCCAACGACGGACTCGAGACGCCGACCGACGCCGATCTCATCTTCCATTCCTGGCAGAACCGGCCGCAGACGCAGTCGCCCGCCGTGCCGACGCGGACGCCGGAGCCGGCTCCCGTCACCATGCTGCCCGACGGCCGCAAGGCGGCGATGCCGATGACCCAGGTCGGTTTCGAGCTCGATTGAGAGACCCATGACCAGCTTGCTTCTCGCCTCGCGTCGTTATTGGGCCATCGCCGCCGTCCTCGCCCTGGTGCCGCTGCTGCCCGGATGCACGCCCGCGCCGAGCGACATCGGCCTCAACACCATCGTCGTGAAACCGGTCGCGGCCTCATACACGGTCCATTTCGCCCCCGGCAGCGCCGCGCTGGCACCGGCCGAAAACGCCGGCCTCCGCGCGTTCCTCGACGAAAACCGGCACGACAGAATCCGCGGCATCACCCTGGTTTCGGGAAGCGGATCAATCGCCGATGCGCGCCGAGCGCGCGTCGGCCAGGCGCTGGCCGCGGCGGGGTTCGCCTATCGCGCCGCGCCGGCGGATGCGAGCTTCACCGGCGATGCCGTGCTGGTGACCGTCGATCACATAGCGGCGGTACCGCCGGCATGCCCCAACTGGACCGTCACCGGCCCCTATGACCCATCGAACGCACCGCTCAGCAATCTCGGCTGCGCCACGCGGACCGATCTCTATCTGATGGTCGCCGACCCGCACGATCTGGTCGCCGGGCGCGCGGCACCGGCGGAGGCGGCGCCCAGCATGGAGGCCGTGGCGGGCTATCGTCAGGGCAAGCTTTCGCCGGGCCTCGGCGCCGCCGACGGCTCGGCTGGTGGTGCGGCGGGCGGCACGACAACCACGGGCGGCAGCAGTGGACAATAACGAACACAACGAATTTCCGGAAACCGAACTCGGACAGAACACCGGGCCGCGCCTCCTTGCCTGCGTGGTCGAGCCGGAGACGGGTCAGATCGCGCGCGACCTCGCTGCCGCCCAGGGCTGGCGCAACCCGGTTGCGATCGAGGGCGGAATCGCCGCCGCCCACGATTACATCACCAAGCACGCACCGCCCAACCTTCTGATCGTCGATATCGACGACGCGGAGGACCCGGTCAAGGCGCTGACCGAACTCGCCGAACTGTGCCCGCCCGAAATGACCGTCATCGCGCTCGGCAACCGCAACGAGCTGACGCTCTATCGCGAGCTGACCGAGCTGGGCGTGACCGATTACCTGCTGAAGCCGGTGACGCTCGCCGCCCTGGAGCGTTCGCTGCGCGGCGACGGCAAGCGCCAGATCGGCCAGGGGACGGCCAAGACCCAGGCGCATGTCGCGAGCTTCGTCGGCGTGCGCGGCGGGGCCGGCGCCACCACGGTCGCCGGCTCGGTCGCCTGGTGCCTCGCCCATCTCTATCAGAAGCGGGTGGCGTTGATCGACCTCGACCTGCAATTCGGCAACTTGGCGCTGTCGTTCGATCTGGTTCCCGCGCCGGGGTTGCGCGAGGCGCTGGAGTTTCCGTCGCGCCTCGACAGCCGCCTTCTCGGCACCGCGATGCTCGAGGAAAGCCTGCGCCTCAAGGTGCTTGCGGCCGAGGAGCCGCTCGTCGACCAGGTACACGTCGCGCCGGGCGCGATCGATACCATGCTCACCGTGCTGCGGCACGACTACGATTACGTCATCGTCGACCTTCCGCGCGTCCTGTCCGACGAGGTCCGGCGCATGCTGACCCTATCGGCGACCGTGGGCCTCGTCACCGACCTGTCGCTGGCCTCGGCGCGCGACCTGCTTCGGCTCTCCGATTTCGCGAGAACCATGGCGCCCTCGGCACGGCACCTGATCGTCGCCAACCACGTCGGCGCCAAGCATCGTGGCGAGATCGCCAGGGCCGAATTCGAACGCATCACCGCCGTCAGGCTCGACCACATCGTGCCGTTCGAGCCCAACGCCGCGCTCGCCACCGCCTCGACCGGCAACGTGCTGGCGGCGGCCCTCAAGCATGCGCCTGCCGCTGCGGCGTTGCGCGCGATCGCGATGCACGTCGGCGCGATCACGCCCGACGCAGCCAAGGCGGGCTCGGTTCTCGCCAAGCTGCCGCTGGCGAAACTGGGGGCGATCGGCGGATTTCGACCGCGTGCCCTGCTGCCGGGCTTCCTGAAGCGGAGCGCCTGATGTTCGGCCGCCGCGGAGTGAACGCCGACGGCTTCCCGGCGCGGCCGCGCGTTCCCGATCCGCCGCCGCGATCCCTCCGCCCGGTGCCGCCGGCGACGCCGCCGACCGGACCGCGCGCCGTCGGGATACCGGCCCCCGAGCCGGTCGCGCCTCCCGAACCGCCGGCGGCGCGCCCCGCCGCGCTGCGCAGCGCCAACGTCAACGACGCCGCGCCGCGCATCTACCCGCTGGTTCTGCAGCGCATCGACACCGAGGTCGCCGCCAAGCTGCAGCGCGAGGAGCTCGCCCGGCAACTTGCCGACATGGTGAGCGAGATCGTCACCGAGCAGCGCATCAACCTCAACCAGGCAGAGCAGCGCCAGCTGGTCACCGTGCTGCTCGACGACATGCTGGGTCTCGGTCCGCTCGAGCCGCTGCTCGCCGACGAGACCGTGACCGACATCATGGTGAACGGCGCCAAGCAGGTTTACGTCGAGCGGCGCGGCAAGCTCGAACTGACCGGCGTCAGCTTCCGCGACAACGCGCACGTGATGTCGATCGCGACCCGCATCGTCACGCAGGTCGGCCGACGCATCGACGAATCGACCCCGCTGGTGGATGCGCGCCTTCAGGACGGCAGCCGCGTCAACATCATCACGCCGCCACTGGCGATCGATGGACCGAGCATCTCGATCCGCAAATTCTCGAAGAAGGGGATCACGCTCGACGTCATGGCCCGGCAGCGGAATGTCTCGCCGGCGATGGCGACGGTGCTCAAGATCGCGGCGCGCTCGCGACTGAACGTGCTGATATCGGGCGGCACCGGCTCGGGCAAGACCACGCTTCTCAACGCCATGTCGCAGATGATCGACCCCGGCGAGCGTATCGTCACAATCGAGGACGCAGCCGAGCTGCAATTGCAGCAGCCGCACGTCGTCCGCCTCGAGACCCGGCCTGCCAACCTCGAAGGCAAGGGCGAGATCACCATACGCGACCTGGTGCGCAACGCGCTGCGAATGCGCCCCGACCGCATCATCCTGGGCGAGATCCGCGGCGCCGAGGCTCTCGACATGCTCCAGGCGATGAACACCGGCCACGACGGCTCGCTGTCCACGATTCACGCCAACCGGCCGCGCGAGGCGCTCACCCGCCTCGAGAACATGGTCGGCATGGCCGGCGTCAATCTGCCGCCGCGCGCCACCCGTCAGCAGATTGCGGCGGCGATCAACCTCATCATCCAGGTGAGCCGCATGCGCGACGGCATCCGGCGCGTCGTCGCGGTGACGGAAATCGTCGGCATGGAAGGCGACGTCATCACGACGCAGGACCTTTTCACCTATCAATACGAGGGGCAGATGCCGGACGGCTCGCTCAAGGGTACCTTCGTATCGAGCGGGCTGCGCCCGCATTTCATCACCCGGGCGGAATACTACGGGCTCGATCGGGCCCTGCTCGAGGCCATCGGCTAGGCGCCATCATGGTCGACACGGTTTTCCTTTTGATCGTCTTCCTGCTGCTATTCGGCGTCACCTATGCTGGCTGGTCGGGCGCGACCGACACCAAGGAGCGCGCCGATACGGTCGCGCGGCTCGGCAAGATCCGCGACCGCTTCGTCGGCAAGCCCGACCCCGATTCCGTCGCGCTCACCCTGAAGCGCGACGAGAGGAGATCCCGCCTCGACGTCCTAGCCGCCCGGTTACTGCCGAATCCGGAACATTGGCGCAAGCAGCTGGCGCGCACCGGCACCAATCTGACGATCGGTAAGGTCGCGTTCGGCGCCGTGGCGTTCGGCTTGCTTCTGGGCTTTGCGCTGACCGAGATCGGCATCGCGCCGTTCGTCGGCTGGCCAATGGCGATCGTCGCGACGGTGATGGGGCCGCGCGTGCTGATCAACTACCTCGTCGGCCGCAGAGCCACGCGTTTCATCGCGATCTTCCCGGATGCCGTCGGACTCATGGTGCGCGGCCTGCGCGCCGGTTTGCCGGTGACCGAAACCGTGATCGGCGTGACCCACGAGATCGGCGAGCCGGTCGGCTCGGAATTCCGCCGCGTTGCCGAGAAGATCCAGCTCGGTCAGCCGCTCGAGGACGCACTGTGGGAGGCCGCGAGCCGCATCGACCTGCCGGAGTTCACGTTCATGGCGATCGCCTTCTCGATCCAGCGCGAGACCGGCGGCAACCTGGCCGAGACGCTGGACAACCTCGACACCATTCTGCGCCGGCGCCGACAGCTGCACCTGAAGATTCGCACATTCTCGGCCGAGGCGCGCGCCTCGGCGACGATCATCGGCGCGCTGCCGTTCGTCGTCATGGGCATCCTGGCGGTACTCGATCTCGATTACATCGCCCTGCTCTTCAACAATCCGTCGGGACACATGTATCTGACCGCGGCGATGACCTCGCTCGTCATCGGCATCTTCGCCATGATCCGACTCGGCAAGTTCCGAATATGATCGGTCTCGGCGACGCCCTCTTCAGCGTCACGATCGCGGTCGGCGTCTTCGGCGCGCTGGTCGCTGGCTACGCCGCCTGGGACGCGGCGGCGCCGCTGCGCAATCGCCTCGCCGCCCTAATCGCGCGCCGTGCCAACGCGCCCCCGCCCGAAGGCTCGCCCCGGGCGCGCCAACGCCGCACGCCGGAATTCGGAACCGCGCTGCTCAAGCGGCTGGTCGAGAAACTCAAGCTCACCCGCGGCGCGGACGCCGAGAAAGCGTCGGACCTTCTGGTGCAGGCGGGTTACCGCAACCGCGAGGCTCTGGTCATCTATGTCGGCATCCGGCTGCTGCTGCCATGCACGCTGACGAGCCTGGCGCTGATCTTCAGCACGCCTTTCGACATGAGCGCGGCGCATGTGGCGATGCTCGGCGCCGGAGTCGCGATCGCCGCCACCTACGCGCCGCCGCTGGCTCTGCGCAACATGATCAAGAAGCGACATCAGCGTTTCCACTCGGCGCTGCCCGACGCCCTCGACCTGCTCATCATCTGCGCCGAATCCGGCCTTGGCCTCGACGGCGCGCTGGTGCGCGTCGCGCGCGAATTCCGCCGCTTCATGCCGGAAATGACCGAGGAACTTCAGCTCACCGCGCTCGAGCTCGGTTTCCTGCCCAACCGCCGCGATGCCCTCGGCAACCTGGTCAAGCGCGTCAACATCCCGGCGATGCGCAGCCTGATCAACACGCTGGTACAAACCGAGCGCTACGGCACGCCGCTGGTTCAGGCGCTGCGCGTGCTCGCCGCCGAGCTGCGCGAGGAGCGCATGCTCAAGGCGGAGGAAAAAGCCGCCAAGCTGCCGGCGATCATGACCATACCGATGATCGTCTTCATCCTGCCGTCGATGTTCATTGTCTTGATGGGGCCGGCGCTGATCCAGGTCTTCCGCGCCTTTTATTAGCGCCTTATCGGCGTCGCGCCGGCGGCAGCGGAATGCCGAGCAGACGCGCCGCGTTACCGCCGAGGATCAAGCCACGCTCGCGCTCCGAAAGTCCGGGCGCCTTCTCCACGAACGTCACCGGCTCCGTCGGCCCCATGTCGAAAGGATAGTCGGTGCCGAGAAGGATATGATCGGCGCCGTACTGTTTCACCAGATAGGCGAGATGGTGGTGGTTGAAGACGATCGTGTCGAAATACAGCTTCTTCAGATAGCTCGACGGCGGATTGCTGATCCTGGTGCGCGCATCCGGCCGCGCGGCGTGTGCGTGGTCGATGCGGCCGGAATAGGTCGGCAGATAGCCGCCGCCATGGGCGCAGACGATCTTGAGGCCCGGATGGGCGTCGAGCACGCCGCCGAAGATGAGGTGGTGAATTGCGATCGTGGTGTCGAGCGGATTGCCGATGATGTTCTGGAAGAAATGATCGCCGAGCCGACGGCCGTCCGGAACGCCATGCGGATGCAGGAAGACGAGCACGCCGAGTTCTTCCGCCTTGGCGAAGAACGGCCGAAAGCGCTCGGCTGAAAGCTCCTCCTGCTCGACGTGCGGGCAGATCTCGACGCCTTTGAATCCGAGTTCGCGCACGGCGCGGGTCAGCTCGCGCACGGCGTATTCCGGCACCTGCATCGGCACCGTCGCCAAGCCGACGAAGCGATCCGGGTGCGCCGCGCAGATGCGAGCGATATTGTCGTTGACGAGCCGCGCCGTGCGCAGCGCCAGGGTGCCGTCGGCCCAGTAGTAGTATTGAACCGGCGCCGTCGAGATCGCCTGGATGTCGATGCCGTCGGCATCCATCGTCTTGAGCCGCTCCTCGATCGAGGTCAGCTTGGGCGCGATGGCGGCAGCCTGCTTGGCGTCGGTCTGTTTCGACACGGCGCTCTGGAAAAACGAGTAAGGATCGTTCTGCGGCCGGGCGAAATCCTTGACCAGCGCCGCCGCCTCGGGCGTGAAGACGTGGCAATGGATATCGACGGTCGGGTGCCGCTGCCGGGTGGCGCGCGCCCCGGTCTTGGAACGGCGGGCCGCCGCGCCGCCGGCGGATACCGGCGCGCAGGTGTAGACGAAGGTCATGCGCGGCCGCCGCTCCGTGCTGCGCGGCACGCCTGCCAGATCTTCTGCGGCGTCGCCGGCATCTGCAGCGCGCGGCCGGCTTCGCCGGGGATGGCATGGGCGATCGCATTCATGATCGCGGCGAGCGCGCCCGTGGTGCCGGCCTCGCCCGCGCCCTTGACGCCGATCGGGTTGGTCTTGCACGGGAATTCGAGCAGCGCGTCGCTGAATCTGGGCGGCATGTCGGTCGCCCGCGGCATCGCATAATCCATGAACGAGCCGGCCAGCAATTGGCCCGACCGGTCGTAGAGCGCGTTCTCGAGCAGCGCCTGACCGAGACCCTGCGCGACGCCGCCGTGGACCTGGCCCTCGACGATCATGGCGTTGAGGATGCGGCCGGAATCGTCGGCGCCGCTGTAGGCCAGGACGTCGAGCGTGCCGGTTTCGGGATCGATCTCGACCTCGGCGACATGGCAACCGTTGGGATAATGCAAGGGCGTCTGCGATACCTTGTTGGTGTCGAGCGACTCGGCGATCTCGCCCTTGGCTTTCAGCTCCCGTGCCCGCCTGGCGACATCGAACAGCGAGACCCGCCGATCGGTTCCGGCGATCTCAAAGGCGCCGGCGCGATACGCGATATCGGCCTCGGCCGCTTCGAGCATCTGGGCGGCGATCTTCTTGCCCTTCTCGATCACCGCCTCGGCGGTGAAGAAGATCGCGCTGCCGGCGGCCGCCGCCGAGCGCGAGGCGAATGTTCCATGCCCCTCGACGCCGAGCTGTGTATCGCCCTCGCGCACGACGATTCTGGCGGGATCGACGCCGAGCTTCTCGGCCGCGACCTGACGAAAGACGGTCAAATGGCCTTGGCCGGTCGACTGCGCGCCGAGACCGACGACGACGGTACCGTCGCCGGGAAACGACAGCGACGCGCCTTCGGGCGGGATCGCGCCCGAGTGTTCGAGGAAGCACGAGACGCCGATGCCGCGCAGCCTGCCGCGTGCGGCGCTCTGTTGCCGGCGGGCCGCGAACCCGCCGATATCGGCGAGCGCGAGCGCCTTGTCGAACACGGCCAGGAAGTCGCCACTGTCGTAGACCGTGCCCATCGCGGTCTTGTAGGGCAGCTCCGCCGGTGTCACCAGATTCTTGCGCCGCAACGCGATCGCGTCGATGCCGGTGGCGCGCGCGGCCTCTTCGACCAGCCGCTCCATGAGGTAATTCGCCTCGGGACGACCGGCACCGCGATAGGGACCGACCTGGGCCGTGTTGGTGAAGACGCAGAGGACGTCGGTGGCGACGAGAGGAATGCGATAGACCGAGGGGAAGCACCGCACCAGATTGATGGTCGGCGTCAGCGGCCCGGCATCGCAGACAAAGGCGCCGATATTGGCGACCGCCTTGACCCGGAGGGCGAGAAATTTGCCGTCGCGGTCGAGCGCCAGCTCGCCGTCCATGACGACTTCGCGGGCCTGGTTGTCGGTGAGGAAGGCCTCGCTGCGTGTCGCCGCCCAGTGGACGGGACGCCCGAGGCGCTTGGCCGCGGCCAGCACCACGGCGTATTCCGGGTATGGCGCGCTACGCAGGCCGAAGGCGCCGCCGATGTCGCCGCTGATGACGCGCATCTGCTCGCGCTTCACGCCCATCACGTCCGCCAGATTCTGGGCCATGAGCCAGACGCTCTGCGTCACGGTGCGCAGCGTGTATTCGCCGGTTGCCGCATCGTACCGGCCGGTCGCGGCGCGCGGCTCCATGGTCGCGCCCGTGACGCGCTGGATGCGTTCGGTCATGCGCACGACGACGGGCGCAGCCGCGATCGCCTTGTCCACCGCCCGGGCGTTAGCGCCGTCCTTGTCGATCGGCCAGGTGAAATCGAGCGCGACGTTGCCCGGCGCCTCGGGCCAGATCTGCGGCGCGCCCGGCGCACTCGCCTCGCGCGGATCGACCAGCACCGGCATCTCGTCGTAATCCGCCTCGATCAGTTCGACGGCGTCTTGCGCCTGCGCCTGGGTCTCGGCGATCACGGCCGCGACAGCCTGGCCGGCATGGACCACCCGTCCTTCGGCGAGCGCCGGCCAGCGCGGCGCGATGGTCTTGCTGCCGTTGCGGCCGGGAACCGGCAGCGGATGGGACAGCCCGCCGAGTCCGGCGAGATCGGCCGCGGTCAGCACCGCCAGCACGCCGGGCGCGCGCTGCGCCGCTGCGGTGTCGACACGCCGGATCGCCGCCGCGGCCATCGGCGCCCGCAGGAACGCCGCATAGGCTTGGCGCGGCTCCCGCACATCGGCGGTATAGCGCCCCTTGCCCTTGAGCAGCGCCTCGTCTTCGACGCGCAGCTGCCGGGTCGTCGCTGTCGTCATGTGCATTTGCCCCCGTTTCTTGTCGACTGCCGCGATTCAGTGGCTGCCGGGCTCCACCGCAAGGCCGAGACCGCCGCTATTCTTTACACCCGAATCACGCTGCGAAAATGGCGACATGGCCGGTATCCGGATTCACGATAGCGTCGGTGCTATCGAACACAAGCCGGGGCTCGGGCTCAACCCTAAATGATCGCGCGATCACATGGCGCGTACGGGCGCTGTGGCGCATCGCGCCGGCGCGCGGAGCCCCCGGCGCAGGCGGCCAAGCCACTGGAATTCCTCGCATTTTTCCGCGGCCGTCGATCGGAATCATCGGTTTCAATAGACGCCGAGGTGCTGGTGCAGGTCGATGCCGCTGCTGCGCAATTCGGCGGTGGTGCCGGCGACCGCGACCCGACCGCTGTTGAGAATCACGATGTCGTCGGCGATGTCGAACACCAGCTTGGCGTTCTGCTCGACCAGAATAATGCTGAGGCCCTGCTCCTTGAGGCGGCGGATGGTCGCCATGACCTCGGCGACGATCTGCGGCGCCAGCCCCTCCGACGGCTCGTCCATCAGCAGAACCCGCGGGTTCGCCATCAGCGCACGGCCGATGGCCAGCATCTGCTGCTCGCCGCCGGAGAGGTAGCCGGCGACCTGATGCTGGCGCTCCTTGAGGCGCGGGAAGGTGTCGTAGACGGTTTCAAAGGTCCAGGGAGCGCGTCCGCCGCGGCTCTTCGGCGAACGTGCCGCCACCAACAGGTTCTCGTGAACGGTGAGGCTGCGGAAGATGCGGCGGCCCTGGGGCACCAGGGCGATCCCGGCGGCAGCGATATCCTCCGGCGCCCGCCCGGCGATCGGCCGGCCGAACAGCATGACCGTGCCGCGCCGCGGCGACAGGATGCCCATGGTCACGTTCATGCAGGTGGTCTTGCCGGCGCCGTTGCGGCCCAGGAGACCGAGCAGCCGTGCCTCGCCGAGCGCGAACGAGACGCCGTGCAGCACGTGGCTGTCGCCGTAATAGGCGTCGATGTCGGCGAGCCCGAGCGCCTCACTCGCCAAGATAGATCTCCTTGGTGCGCGGATCCGCCACCACCTCGGCGCGCGACCCCTCGACCACGACCTCGCCGAAATGCATGACGGTGATGCGCTCGGCGAAATCGAGCGCCACGTCCATGTCGTGCTCGATCATGACGACCGTGACATCGCGCGGTATCGCGAACAGCAGGTTCTTGACGTCGTGCCGCTCGTCGACGGAAAGGCCGGCGAACGGCTCGTCGAGCAGCAGTACGCGCGGGTTCTGCGCCAGCGCCATGGCGATCTCGACCCGGCGCCGCTCACCGTAGGAGGTCTCGGCAAGCGGCCGGTGCGCCAGGTGGCCGAGGCCGATGCGCGCCAGGGCAGCCTCGGCCCGGGCGATCAGATGGCGCTGGCGGTCGAGCCGCAACAGTGGATTCCAGCGCAGCGGCGTCAGGCCGAGCAGGGACAAGGTGACGTTGCGGAGCAGCGTGTCCTTCGGAAAGAGCGTTATGATCTGGTAGGTGCGCGACAGGCCCCGATGGGCGCGGTGACGCGACGGAAGCCGCGTCAGCTCCTCGCCGAACAGCGTTATCGACCCGGCGTCCGGAGTGATCTCGCCGGTGATGAGGTTGAACAGCGTGGTCTTGCCGGCGCCGTTGGGGCCGATGATCAGGCGCCGCTCGCCGGGCGCCACTTCGAGATTGACGCGTCGGGTGACGCGCAGGCCGCCGAACGATTTTTCCAGCTGACGGATCGCAAGCGCCGTCATGGCGATGGTTTCTCCGCCGTCGGCTGCCCGGCCGCGGCCGGCGCCGGTTCCCGGCCGCGAGCCCTGACGATCCGCCGCAGGAGCTGGATCGTCCCCGGCACCAGCCCCTCCGGCATGAAAATCACGATGGCGACGAAGATCGCCCCCAGCATCATGTTCCAGCGCGTGATGTAGGCGCTGGCGACGTTCTTGACGATTTCGATCAGCGCGGCGCCGACGATGGGGCCGAGCAGCGTGCCCGAGCCGCCCGAGATCACCATCAGTACGGGCTCGGCCGACGAGGTCAGGGACACCGTAGGCGGGCTGATAAACTCGGTATAGTAGACGAAGAGGATGCCCGCGACCGCCGCCAACAATCCCGAGAACAGACACGCATAGAAGCGGATGAGCCAGACGTGATAGCCGAGCGCGGTCATGCGCCGCGGCTGATCGCGCGTTCCCTTGAGGCTCGCGCCGAAAGGCGAATAAACGAAGATCCAGGTGGCGATCACCATCAGAAGGAAGATCACGACCGTCGCATAATAGAAGTGCGACGGCGTATCGAGCTCAATGCCGAAGGGCATCGGCCGGTGCGCGACGCTGAGACCGTTGTCGCCGTTGGTGAGGCTGACCCAGCGATAGGCGAGGCCCCACATGATCTGGCCGAGGGCGAGCGTGATCATGATGAAGCCGATGCCGGTGGTGCGCAGGCTCAACGCGGCGAAGACCGCGGTTCCCGCGAGCGTGACGACGAGGGCGACGGCGATGGCCGCGACATGGCCGAAACCGGCCCCCAGGCAGACGGCGACGGTGTAGCTCGCCAGGCCGAACAATCCGGCGTGGCCGAGCGAAACGAGACCGCCATAGCCGAGCAGCACGTCGACGCTGAGCGCGAAAATGGCGTAGATCAGGATCTGGCTGCAGACGCTGACGTAGTAATCTCCGGGAACCCACAGCGGCACCGTCACGACCACGAGCAGCGCGACGACAAGCGCGATGCGCGACGGGGTCATGGCGCCTGCTTGCCGAACAGCCCTTGCGGCCGCAGTACCAGCACCACCACCATCGGCAGGAACAGCACGAAGTAGGCGAGCTCGGGCACCATCGCCAGGCCGAAGTTGTAGAGGAAGCCGATGACGATGCTGCCGATCAGCGAGCCCAGCAGGCTGCCGACGCCGCCGAGAATCACAACCACCAGCGCGAGCGGCAGCATGTCGAAGTCGAGACCGGGATAGACCGACAGGATGGGCGCGCCCATGAGGCCGCCGAAGCCGGCGAGCGCGGCGCCCAGACAGAAGACGATGGTGAACAGCCGCGAGACACGAATGCCGACGACGCGCGCCATCTGCGGATCGTCGACGCCGGCGCGGATCATCGCGCCGAGCCGGGTGCGGTCGAGCAGGCCCCAGAGAATCGCTGCGATGATGACGGCGATGAGGATGATCGCGATCCGATAGGTGGGAAAGAACAGGCCGAAGGCGCGGGTCCCGCCGGCGAGCGCCGAGGGCGTGTTCACCGAGATCGGATCGCCGCTCCACACCATCAGGCAAAAATCGGCAATGATGAAGGCGAATCCGAGCGTGACCAGCACCTGGGCGAGGATCGAGCCGGCGAGGCGGCGAAGCAGGAACCGCTCCATCAAGCCGCCGAAGACGGCCATCGCCAGCGCCGCGATCAGCGCGGCGAGCCAGAACGGCAGATGGTAGGTCAAGACCATGCTGGAGCCGACATAGCCGCCCAGCATGAACATCGAGCCGTGCGTCAGGTTCGGAATCTGCATCAGTCCGAAGATCAACGAGAAGCCGGCCGACAACAGAAAAAGCAGGCCACCGAACGTGATGCTGTTGATGGCCAATACCGCCCAAATACTCATGTCCGGCGTTCCTGCGCCACGGCTTTCGCCCCGCCCGTCGCGCCCCGACCATGGAGGCGCGAGCGGGCGGAGCCGAAATGCAACGTCAGCCCGTCACGTCTTGCAGGCAGTCACCGGCGGCCAGTCCCGCGAGTACGCCGGTTGCGCCAGGTATTTCTTGACGTCGTAAGTCCAGAATTGGCTGACGTTGTGATAGGTCTTCTGCGTGACGTTGGTCAGCTTTCCGCCGACCTTTTCGATCTTGCGTACGAAGATGTTGCCGACGACGTTGCCGAACTCGTCGAAACGGACGGGCCCACGCGGCGTATCCTCCAGCTTGACGCCGCGCAGCGCCTTCACCGTCCGCTCGGGATTCGAGAGGTCGCCATGCAGCGCCTTGAGACCGGCTTCGATCACCATGGCGCTCACATACATGCCGGCGGCGTAGAAGCCGGGAACGGTGTGAAACTCCTTCTCCATCTCCGCCTTGAACTTGGCGTTGGAGTCGTTCTTGAGATCGATCGTATAGGGACACGCGCTGACGAGGCCGATGGCGTCGTCGCCGAAATGCGGCAACAGCGCGTCGTCGCCGGCGGTTTCGCCGCCGCAGACCGGAAGCTTGAGGCCGACATCCGCGTACTGCTTCATGAATTTGACCGGCGCGGCGCCGGCGAAGCCCTGGCATACGCCGTCCACGCCTTGGATCTGCGCGATATAGGGCGTGAAATCGGGCGCGCCGAGCGGCGCCCACAGCTTCTTGACGACGCAGCCGCCCTCGTCCTGGAAGACCTGCTGGAAGCCTCCCTGCTGCTCGTATCCGAAGGCGAAATCCGAATCGAGGCAGATCACGCGTTTGAGTCCCATCTCCTTGCGCGCGTAATCGCCCATCACATGCATCGCCTGCGACGAGGTCGCCGAGGCGCGCGTGAGATAGGGATTGGGCTTGCGCTGGGTCAAATCGTCGGCGGCGGCCAGCGACAGGATCGGCGTCTTATGCTGCGCCACGTAATCGGAGATCGCCAGCATCTCGAACGCCGCCAGCGGGCCGAGAATGAAGTTGATGCCGTCGCGCTCGATCAGCTCCTGCGCCTTGGTCTTGGCCTGCGCCGGGCTGCTGCCGGTGTCGGCGACGATGAAGTCGATCTTGCGGCCGGCGAGCGTGAAATTCTTGGACTTGAGAAACGCAGTGGCACCCTGCTCCATCTGGATGCCGCCTTCGGCGAGCGGCCCGGTCTTGTCGCAGAGAAGACCGATCTTGACCGCCTTCGGTTGTGCAATCGACGGCATCGGAAACGCGGCGGCACCGGCAATCGCTGCGGTGCCGGCAAGGAACTTGCGGCGATTGACACGCATGGTTTCTAGACTCCTCCCTCTTTATTTCCCCCGGCGCCGCTGTTCGGGCGTACGGCGCCATCGTTGACGGGCTGATTTCCGGGCTTTTGCCGCCCTTTTTGCCCGGCCGACCGGTGTGGCTTAGAGGATAGTGACTTTCCTCCGCGCCACGCAACCTTTCATTCCGCGGCCTCTGCGCCGAGCGCCTTGTTGATACGCGGGATCACCTCGGTCGCCATCAGCTCCATCGAGCGCCGGCCGAGGTCCTTGTCGACCCAGTCGTGGCCCGCATAGAGGAGCGTGCCGAATTCGCCGATGCGCTCGCGGAACGCCAGCAGCTGATCGACGACGCGATTGACCGAGCCGTGGATCACCAGGGAATCCACGACATAGTCGAGCGTCACCGCGGAATCCGCCATGGCGCGGTCGTGTTTGAAAAGGTCCGATCGGCCGCCGCTGATGAGCTTGGTCATTAATTGCTTGTAATAGAATCGATAGGGACTGCTGCCCTCGGTCGCATAGCGCTTGGCGGTCTTGTCGTCATCGAGCACGCAGATGCTTCTGGCCACGCGCCAGTCGTTCCTCAGCGCCTTGCGCCCCGCCTTGGCGCAGCCCTGCTCGTACATCGGCCAGTGCGATGCGACCCAGGGCGTCTGCAGGAAGTTGGCAGAAATTGGCAGCCAGCCGCGCTCGGCGGCGGCGGTGACGCCTTTCGAGAACGGCGCCACGGCGGTGACGAGAATCGGCGGATGCGGCTTCTGATAGGGCGTCATGATGATACCCTGGCCGATATCGGGCATCATCGTGCGCCGCGTGCTGACCTTCCAGAACCGGCCCTCGAGATCGTAAGGCGCCTTGCCCGACCAGATCTTGAGCACCATGTCGATGCCCTCGACGAACATCGCGGTGCGGTCGGCATCGAGATTGCCGAAGACCTCGGCGTCGGAGAGCAGGCCGCCCGGACTGATGCCCATCAGGAAACGGCCCTCGAGCATGTGGTCGATCATCGCCACCTGCGCGGCAATGGTCGCGGGATGACTGTTGGGGATGTTGACTGTGCCGCTGCCGAGCTTGATGCGCTTGGTCTCGTGCGCGAGCGAGGCGAGAAACATCAGGCACGAGGTGATGGTCTCCGCGCGATCGGTGACGTGCTCGCCGACGAAAGCTTCGGCATAGCCGAGCCTGTCGGCCAGCAGGATCGATTCGCGATCCTCTTTGAGCGTCTCGGTGTAATTCCGCTCCGGCGGATGGAGCGGCATGATGAAAAAAGCCAGTTGCATGAGCCAACCCGGTGCAGTGACGCGCTATTGTTCACGTGATCAATAGGGCCGTCAACCGGTTTCGCGGGCGCCGATAGGCACTCGTTCAGGCCTTGCCCAGCGCCTCGAGGATGCGGCGCGGCGAGATCGGCTGCGCCGTGATCCGCACGTCGAACGGCGTCAACGCGTCGTTAACCGCGTTCATCACCGCCGCCGGCGCGCCGCCGGTTCCGGCCTCGCCCACGCCCTTGGCGCCGAGCGCGGATTCGGCGGTCGGCGTCTCGATGTGCTCGACCACGATGTCGGGCATCTCGCCCGCCATCGGCACGAGGTACTCGGCGAGCGTGCCGTTCAGAAGCTGGCCGCGCTCGTCATAAACGCATTCTTCGAACAGCGCGCCGCCGATTCCCTGCACCACGCCGCCGCGAATCTGCTCCGCGACCAGAAGCGGATTGACGACGCGGCCGCAATCCTCGACCACCCAGTGCTTGAGCAGCCTGACGAAGCCGGTCTCGACGTCGAGCTCGAGATAGGACGCCTGCACGCCGTTCGTGAAGGCGAAGGGATATCGCCGCGGCATGTAGTGGCGCGTCGCCACCAGTTCGGGCTGCACGCCCGGCGGCAGGGTATCGCCGCGGAAATAGGCGGCGCGGCCGACCTCGTCGAGGCCGATGCGGCGGCTGCCGTTGGAACGATCCACCACCCAGCCGCCGGCGAGATCGAGCGCGGCGGGCTCGGCTTGGAGCATCGTACCGGCAAGCGCCAGGATGTTGCCCTTGAGCGCGAGCGCCCCCTGCAGCGCCGCTTCGCCGCCGATGCCGCAGCCGCGCGACGCCCAGGTGCCGCCGCCGTAGGGCGTACGCTCGGTGTCGCCGGTGACGACGCGGACGCGGTCGAGCGTCAGTCCGAGCGTCGAGGCGACGATCTGCGCCACCATGGTCTCGGTGCCCTGACCCTGCTCGGTGACGCCGGTCGCGCAGGTGACGCTGCCGCCGGGATCGAGCCGAACCGTGCAGCCGTCCTGCGACGAGATCGGCGCGCCGCCGACGCCGTAGAACGCCGGTCCCGGGTTGGTGATCTCGACGAAGCAGGCAATGCCGATGCCGCGATGGACGGCGCGTCGGCGCAACTCCGCCTGTTCCCGCCGAAGCCCGTCGTAGTCCATCAGCCGCAACAATTTTTCGAGCGAGGCCTGATGCGACAGCTTCTCGAATTTGAGGCCGGAGGCAGTGGTCCAGGGATAGGCGTCGTCGGGGACGAGATTGCGGCGTCGGATTGCGACCGGATCAAGGCCGAGCGCCGCCGCAGCGCGGTCGACCAGCGCCTCGGTCACGGCCGTGGCGATGGGATGGCCGACTGCCCGGTACTGCGTCGTCGGCGGCTTGGTCTGGAAGGCGACGCGAAGCTGCGCCCGATAATTGCGGCAGCGGTACCACGAGCCGGCGAGGCCCACCACCTGATTGCCCTCGACCGCGCTGGTGCGCGGGTAGGTCGAATACGGCCCGATGCCGGTAAGATCGTCGATCGCCAACGCCTCGATGGTGCCGTCTCGGCTCAGCGCCATGCGCGCCTTGATGCGGTGCTCGCGCGCATGGATGTCGGAGACAAAGGATTCGAGCCGATCGGCGATGAATTTAACGGGCCGCCCGAGCATCAGCGCGATCGCGACCGTGGTCATCTCGTCGGGGTAGACATGAATCTTGATGCCGTAGGAGCCGCCGACGTCGTTGCAGATCACGCGCACCGCACTTTCCGGCAGATGAAAGTGGCGCGCGAAGATCTCCTTGATCATGTGCGGCGCCTGGCTCGAGTAGTAGACGGTGAGCGTGCCGTCGGCGGGATCGAAATCCGCCAGGATCGAGCGCGGCTCCGGACAGACGCCGGTGTGGCGCGCGAAGCGGTAGACCTCCTCGACGACACAATCGGCCCTGGCAAAGGCATCGTCGACCGCGCCCGCGTCGATCGCGCGGCCGAAGCACAGATTGTCGCCGAGCTCGGGGTGGAGCGGCGTCGCGCCCGGCGCCAGCGCGGCCGCCGCGTCGGTGAGCGGCGGCAGCTCCTCCCAGGCGACGGAGATCAGCGCCACCGCATCCTCGGCGAGCGCGCGGCTTTCGGCCGCAACTGCGGCAACCGGCTCGCCCTGCCAGGTGGCGCGATCGCTCACCAGAGGATGCTGCGGCGCCGATTTCATGCCCTTGAAGTGGGTGAGGGTGCCGACCCACGGCGTGTAGCGGCCCGCGAGGTCCTTGGCGGTGACCACACGAACGACCCCCGGCGCGCGCGCTGCGGCCGCAACGTCAACCGACTTGAGCCGCGCGTGGGCGTGCGGACAGCGCAGGAACGCGACATGCGCCGTCCGCGGCAGGCGGATATCGTCGACGTAGCGGCCGCGGCCGGCGAGCAGCCGCTTGGCGTTCGGCCGCGGCACGCTTTTGCCGATGTAGCCGACCGGCCGGTCGAGCGGAGACAACGGCGCAGTCATGACCGTTTGGCACGCTCGCGCACGGCATCGGCGATCGCGTCGACGATCGCGTGATAGCCCGTGCAGCGGCAGTAATTGCCCGACAGCGCGGCGCGGATCGCCTCGCGGCTGGGATTGGGGTCGCGCCGCAGCAGGGCGTCGGCGGTGAGCAGCATGCCGGCGGTGCAGAAGCCGCATTGGACCGCGTTGCGGGCGTGAAACGCGGCCTGCAGATCGGCCAGCGCGCCCGATTCCGCCAGCCCTTCGACAGTCTCCACATGGGCGCCGTCGAGCTGGACCGCGAACATCAGGCAGCCGCGCACGATCTCGCCGTTGACCCGGACGGTGCAGGCGCCGCAGGCGCCGTGCTCGCACGACCAGTGCGTGCCGGTAAGGCCGAGCTCGTCGCGCAGGAAATCCACCAGATTGAGCCGGGGCGGCACCCGGCGCTCGACCGGCGCGCCGTTGACGGTGAGGCGGATGACGACGGTGTCGGTCATGCCGGCCTGGCCATCGCCGCCGCGCAGGCGCGGCGCAGCAGCGCACCCGCCAGATGCAGCTTCATCGCCGCGCTGGCGTTGAGGTCGGGGACCGGATTGAGGTCGCGATCGAGCGCCGCCACCGCGGCGTCGACGGAGATCGCAAGCGCCGCCGAGGCGGCGCTGGCCTCGACCGCGCGGATATCGGTCCCGAAGAAAACGAGGCGGGCCTCGGCGATGCGGTTCTCCCGCAGCACCGCCCAGCCCGCCAAGCCGGCGATAGCGTAATCGCCCTGACGCCGGGCCAGCTCGAGAAAAAGCGTGGTGCCGCGCTGGGGCGGAATCTCCGCGGCGATCAGGATTTCGTCGCGCGCCAACGCGTTTTCGTAGACGCCCTTGAAGAAGTCGCGCGCCGCGATCCGCCGCCGGCCGCGCGGCCCGGCAATCTCGATCTGGGCGTCGAGGGCGATGACGCAGGCCGGCAGCTCGGCCGCCGGATCGGCCTGGGCCAAGCTGCCGCCGAACGTGCCCCGGTTGCGGATCGCCTCGTGAGCGATGTACGGTACCGCCGCGGTCAGCAGCGGCGCGCGGCGGGCAACGATCGGCGACGCGCCGAGCGCCGTATGGCGCGTCAGCGCTCCGACGCGGATGCCGCGCACGGTCTCGGCTATGCCCTCGAGCTCCTTCAGGTCGTTGATGTCGATCAGCAGACTCGGCTCGAGCAGCCGCATGTTGAGCGCCGGGACCAGGCTCTGGCCGCCGGCGAGGATGCGCGCGCCTTCGCCGCCTTCGGCCAGCAGCCTGAGCGCCGCATCGAGCGTGCGCGGCCGGGCATAACGGAACGCCGGCGCCTTCAACCGTCCTCCCCGCGCCGGTTGCTTGAACGACCGGCTTGCTTCAAGAATGGGCGCGGCAACGGACGCCGTCAACCGAAGCCCGCGGGGCGGGCAGGCGGCGCGAAGGGGGAGGAATGGCGCGCAAGGCCTCGCGGCGCAGCAAGGCCCGTCCGCTGGTGAATCGGCGGCGCCGGCTCGCGCCGGATGAACGCGAACGGCTCATCGCCGAAGCGGCCGTCCATTTCTTCGCCGAGCAGGGCTTCGAGGGCCAGACGCGCGAGCTCGCGCGTCGGCTCGGCATCGCCCAACCGCTGCTTTACCGTTACTTTCCGAGCAAGCACGCACTGATCGAGCGCGTCTATCGCGAGGTTTTCGTCAATCCCTGGCGCGACGAGTGGTTCGCCGCGCTCGCCGACCGCTCGCGGCCACTCAAAGACCGCCTCACCTATTTCTATCGCGAATATGCCCGCACCGCCGTCGGCTACGAGCGGGTGCGCCTGTTCGTCTTCGCCGGCCTCAAAGGCGGCCTCGATCTCAACGCGCGGTTCTTCCGCATGCTGCGCGAGCGGGTCTTCGTCGCTGTGGTGCGCGAGATACGGCACGCCAACGCCCTGCCACCGCTCGAGAACGTGCCGATGAGCGAGATCGAGGCCGAGCTCGTCTGGATGCTGCACGCCGCGATCTTCTATATCGGCATTCGGCGCTGGATTTACGGCCTGCCGGTGCCGGAAAATATCGATACGGTGATCGAGCCGATGATCGCGACCTTCCTCGAGGGCTTCCCACGGGAAATGGCGGTGCTGACCGGAGCGCGCCGGGCGTGAGCGGTGTCCCGCCCGATCTCGCCGAACTGAAGCGGCGGGCGCTCGCTTTGCTGCCGCGATTGCGCGACCGCGCCCCCGAGGCCGAAGCTCTGCGGCGGATTCCCGATGCGACCATCGCCGATCTGCACGCGGCAGGGCTTTTGCGGATGCTGCAGCCGAAGCGCGTCGGCGGCAGCGAGGCGCCCTACCGCGCGCTGATCGACGTCGGCTCGATCGTCGCCCGCGGATGCGCCTCGACCGCCTGGGTGATGACCAATCTCGCGAGCCACCATTGGATGCTCGCCATGTGGCCGCAACAGGCGCAGGACGAGATCTGGGGCGGTGACGGACCCGACGTGGTGATCGGTTCGGCCTTCGCGTATCCCTCGGGTCGCGCCTGCAAGGCGCCGGGCGGCTGGCGGCTCCGGGGCCGTTGGCCGTTCTCGAGCGGCGTTGATCCCGCGCAGTGGAATTTCATCGGCGCCCTGGTCGAGGAGGATGGCCGGATCGTCGAGCCGCGCATCTTCATCGTCCCGCGCAAGGACTACACGGTCATCGACAACTGGCACGCCGCGGGGCTCGCCGGCACCGGCAGCAAGGACGTCGCGATCGGCGACTGCTTCGTGCCCGCCCATCGCAGTCTCGCCGTCGGCGAGATCGCGGGCGGCGCCAAGCCGGGCACGGCGGTCAACCCCGGCGCGCTCTATCGCCTGCCGACCTTCAGCGTGTTTCCGTTCATCCTGTCCGGCGTGGCGCTCGGCATCGCCCAGGGCGCCGTCGAGAATTTCGGCGCCTCGATGCGGGCGCGCGCCGCGACCTATACCGGGAGGCGCGTTTCGGAGTTCGCGAGCCTGCAGCTCCGCCTCGCCGAGGCCGCGGCGCTCGCCGACGCCGCCGAAAAGGTGATGGCGGCCGACTGCGACGAGGCGGCGGCGATGGCCGAGACGGGCGGCGAGATTCCGGCCGAGGCGCGGGCACGCTGGCGGCGCGACGGCGCCTATGCGACGCAGATGTGCGTCAGGGCCGTCGACCTGCTGTTCGCCGGCGCCGGCGGCAACGCTATCTATCTGAGCCACCCACTGCAGCGCGCCTGGCGCGACGTCCACGCCGCGAGCGCGCATTTCGTCGTCAACTGGGACGTCGCCGGCACGCTCTACGGCCGGGTCGCGCTCGGCCTAGCGCCCGACGTGCCGGCGCTGTAGCACGCCGAGGCCGGCGCGTCCGGATTGCGCTTTTTCTCCCGCGAGCGCAAGGGCGTTACGCGCCCCGATCGCCGCCGCGTTCCGCGGCGCTCAGCTCAGCCCATCCGAGACCTTGACGTTCTCCGGCTTGATGTCGAGGCCGGAATTCTTCGCCTGCTGCAGCAGCAGCGTCGCGAAATCCTGGTCCCGGTATCCGAGGCCGATCAAGTTCTGCACCAACTCGCGCGTCGCCGCCGTCACCGGCATCGGCACGTCGGCCTTGCGCGCCGCCGCCAACCCGAGATCGAGATCCTTGCGCAAGAGCACCGGCGTGAAGGTCGGCGTCATGTCGAGATTGACCAGCGCCGGCGTCTTGTAGGTGGTGAACAGCGAGCCCATCACGCTCTTGTTGATGAAGTCGAGGAAGGCGTGGCGCTTGACGCCGCATTTCTCGGCCAGGACGGTAATCTCGACCAGATTCTGGATCACCACGCCCAGCAGCACGTTGTGGCAGATCTTGACGATGCGCGAGAGCTCCCCCTCGCCGACATAGGAGGCGCCGCGGCCCATCATTTCGAGATAGGGCAGCGCCGTGTCGTATGCCGCCTTCGGGCCCGAGGCGACGATGGTGAGCTTGCCGGCCTTGACCACCTTGCCGTTGCCGGAGACCGGCGCCGCCAGCATCTGCGTGCCGCGCTTCGAGGCCGCCGCGCGCACCTCGGCCGAGGCTTCCTCCGAGACCGTCGAGCAGTCGACCAGGATCTTGGGCGCGCGGCGGTCGTCGGCCAGCACGCCGTCCTTGCCGAGCGTGACCTGCCTCAGGTCGTCCGAGGCCGAAACCATGGTGAAGACGATGTCGCAGCCAGCGAGATCGGCCGGGCGGCCGGCGAGCTTGGCGCCCGACTTGGCGAGCGGTTCGGCCTTGGCGCGGGTGCGGTTGAAGGCGGTCAGGTCGCAGCCGTTCTTGACCAGGCGCTCGGCCATGGGAAAGCCCATGCGGCCGGTGCCGATCCAGCCGATCTTGTGAACGTTCGTGCCCGTCGCCATGCTCTGCCTCGCCTGTTCGGAAGGTGATCGATGAATCGCAGACCTCTAAGACATTTGCATCGACGAGGCAATCCATGACCGCCGCGCCGCGCCCCCTCGCGCCGCCCGGTCTGCCCACGCGGCTCAAGCCGCTGTTCGAGGCGTCCTATCCGCGCTTCTCGGCGGCCGAGATGGCGCGGAGGCGCGCCGCCATCGCCGCTGTCATGGATCGGGTCGGCGTCGACCATGTGCTGATCTACGGCGCGCAACGCGTCGGCGGCGTCATCCAATACCTGACACAATGGCCGGTGACCGCGGAAGCCGCCGGCGTGGTGAGCCAAGCCTCACCCGTCGCGCTCTTCATCCAATTCCACAACCACGTGCCGCAGGCACACCGCCTGGCCGAAGCCGAGCTCGAATGGGGCGGCGAATCCTGTATCCGCCGCGCCATCGCGACCCTGAAGGCGCGCGGTGCCGGGCGCGATCGCGTCGGCGTCATCGGGCCCTTGGGCTTCAGGGCGCATGGCGAGCTTTCCGCGGAATTCGGCCGGATCGCCGACCTCAATCCCGCCTACACCGAGCTGCGCCTGATCAAATCGGCCGAGGAGATCGATCGGCTGCGCGTCGCGGCCCATCTCTCCGATCTGGCAATCGCGGCATTGCAGCGTGCGTTGAGGCCCGGCTTGAGCGAGCGCGAGCTCGGCGCCGTCGTCGAGGGCGCCTACCTGCCCTGGGGCGGCCAGAATCAGATCCATTATTTCGGTGTGACGCCGATGGCGGCGCCCGAGGTCTTCGTTCCGGCGCAGTTCGCCTCGAGCCGCCGCGTCGAGGCGGGCGACGTCGTCTTGGCCGAGATCAGCGCCGCGTTCTGGGACTATGCGGGGCAGGTGCTGCGCAGCTTCGCGGTCGGGCGGGAGCCGCCGCCGCTCTATCGCGATCTGCACGACGCCGCCGATCGCGCGTTCGACGCCGTCGCTGCGGTCCTGCGCGCCGGCGCCACGCCGGCGCAGATCGTCGCTGCGGCCGGCGTCATCGAGGAGGCCGGCTTCACCACCTGCGACGACCTGCTGCATGGCTACGGCGGCGGCTATCTGCCACCCGTGTTGGGCAGCCGCTCGCGGCCGGCGGCGGGGCCGCTGCCGGCTCTGACCTTTGCCGCCGGGATGACCGTGGTGATCCAGCCCAATGTCATCGCTCCGGCCGCGAGAGCCGGCGTTCAGACCGGCGAGTTGGTGCTGATCACGGAGACCGGCATCGAGCGGCTGCATGGCGCGCCTCGCGGGTTTCTGCGGGTTTAAGGCCGCGACGATTGGCAGCAGGGTCGACTTATTGCAAATGCAACTCATTCGCACTAAGCTCCGCTCCATGGTCAGCCGTAGGCTGCTCGCCCTCGTCATTGTCGCCGGCGTGGTGACCCCCATCATCGGCCACGCCGACGAGACGCATTTCGTCCTCACCATCAAGGATCGGAAGTTCGACGTCGGCGAAATCGCGGTTCCGGCCAACGTCAGATTCACGTTGACGGTCAGGAATCTCGACAGCGTGCCGGCCGAATTCGAGAGCAACGACCTCAATCGCGAGAAGGTGGTGGTCGGCGGCGGCAGCATCACGGTCTATCTCGGCCCGCTGGCGCCGGGACGGTACGTCTTCTTCGACGATTTCAACCCCAAGGCGCGCGGCGCCATCGTCGCGAAATAGGCAGCGGACGGCGGGGGATCGTGCAGCGCCTCGGCTTACTGGTCGCAATCGCCGCTACGCTCGTCGCCGGGCTCGGCGCGGCACGCGCCGATTTCGAGCTGCATTACCCGGTGGTCGACTACCGCGAGTTCGAGGTCGAGCACAACGGCGACACCACCTTCGACAAGGCCAACAGCGGCAAGAGCAACGACCAGAGCTATACCGTCGAGCTCGGCTACGGCCTGACGCCGTGGTGGGAGCCCGAGCTCGAATTCGAGATGCAGGCCGCGCCAGGTGAGAACTGGAAATACGGCGCCACGACCTTCGAGAACACGTTCCAGCTCGCACCCCAAGGCAAGTATTGGGCCGATCTCGGCTTCTTCGCCGAATACGCGCATGCCCAGATTCGCGCCGACGCCGACGAGATCACGTTCGGCCCGCTGGCGCAGAAAGAGTGGAACGATCCCTTCGGCACCGGTGTCAATACGCTTCACACCCTCAACGTGCTGGTCACCAAGCAGATCGGCCGTAACCGCAACGATGCCACGCCGGTCGAGCTCGCCTGGCAGTCGCGTATCCGGATCAATCCCTTCTTCGAGCCGGGCATCGAGTATTACGGCAATTTCAACACGATTGCCGACCGGTTGACGGTGACCGGGCCCGGGCACCGCATTGGGCCGGTCATCGTCGGCATCTATAATTTCCATGAATACGGCGCGCTGCGCTATGAAGCCGGATACCTCTTCGGCCTCAACAATGCGACCGAGAACGGCACCATCCGCTGGCGCCTCGAATACGAGAAGGCGTTCTGAGCCGCAGGCGGCTCGTCGCCGGTGGCCGTGGCGCCTAATACGGATTGGCGATCGGCAGCGTCTCGGCCGGATAAAGCGTGATCACTTTGGCGCCGGTCGGCGTGCAGACGACTTCTTCCTCGATGCGCGCGGCGGAATAGCCGTCGCCCGCCGGGCAATAGGTCTCGAGGGCAAACACCATGCCGGCCTTGATCTCCTGTGGATCGTCGAAGGAATTGAGCCGCGAGATGATCGGTCTTTCATGTAACCCCAGGCCGAGGCCGTGGCCGAAAAGCAGGCCGAAGGCCTCCATCTCGCTCGCAAAGCCGATGTCGGTCGCCTTGGGCCAACACCGGGCGATCTTGTCGGTGGTGACGCCCGGCTTCACCAGGTCGATCGCCTTGTCGATCCATTCGCGCGCCTTCTTGTAGGCGTCGCGCTGTGCCGGCGTCGCGCGGCCGACATTGAAGGTGCGGTAATAGCAGGTGCGGTAGCCGTGCACCGACTGGATGATGTCGAAGAATGCCTGGTCGCCGGGGCGGATCAGCCGGTCGGTGAAATTGTGCGGATGTGGCGAGCAGCGCTCGCCCGAGATGGCGTTGATCGCCTCGACGTCGTCGGAGCCGAGCTCGTAGAGCCGCTTGTTGGCCAATCCCACGATCTCGTTCTCGCGGATGCCGGGTTTCAGATGTTCGGCGATGGTCTGGTAGCAGCCGTCGACGATCGCCGCCGACATGTTGAGGAGCGTGATCTCGTCATTACTCTTGATCTCGCGCGCGTCGAGCATGACCTGCTGACCGTCGACCACCTTGAGGCCGACCGACTGCAGCTCGAACAGCATTGCCGGCTCCACGAGATCGACGCCGACCGGCTCGTCGGCGACGCCATGCTCCTTGAGGATCGACTTGATCTCCTCGGCGGCCTTGCGCATCAGGCCGATCTTGGGCGCGACCGCGCCGCGCATCCCGAGCATGCCGGCGTGGCAGTTGTGCGGCTTGAGCCACGGCGCGTACATGCGGTGGTGCTTCGCCGCCGAGCCGAAATCCCAGACATGCGGCTCGCCGGCGCCGGGCAGCAGGGCGTAGCGCGTGAACTTGTCGCGCGCCCAGTTGCCGATCACCGTCGAGGTGATATAGCGGATGTTGTACTGGTCGAACACCAGCAGCGAGCCGAGTTTTGACTTGGCGAGCGCCTGGCGCGCGCGCCCGAGGCGATAGCGGTGGAGGCGGCGGAAGTCGACGCGCTCCTCGAAATCGACCGCGTTCGGCCCCAAGGCCATGATCGGCCGCTTCCAGTCGTAGCGCGGATCGATGTCCTCGGAATTGACGACGATCGGCTCGCGGTTCTTTTTGGCCATGATGGTCCTCGGAAAAAATCAGCGTGCGGATGCGCCCAGCCGCTCGGCCATCCAGTCGGCGGTCTGCGGGCGATAGAGATAGGGCCGGTTGTTGGCGACATGGTTGCCGTCGGCGATGATCAGCAACTCGCACGGGCCCTTGACCTCGGCGGCGAGGCGTTCGGCCTCCTCGGGCGGGATGATGCGATCGAGCCGGCCCGAGACGATGTAGATCGGGCACTCGATCCTGTGGGCAACGCCCTTCAGCGATAGCGTCGCCGCATTCTGCTTTGCCGCGACCTCGTCGTGCGCGTGCGAGCGCACACGGAAGGCGGCGCGGGTGAGTTCGGGCAGCTTGTCCCAGATGCCGAGCCAGTCGTAGGGCCCGGCGAGCGCGATGCAGGCCTTGATCCGCTTCTCGAAGGCGCAGGCGCGCGGCGCGTAGTAGCCGCCGAGGCTGACGCCCCAAAGGCCGATGTGGCCGGCGTCGATGTCGCGCCGCGTCTCGATCCAGTCGACCACCGCCTTGACCGCGACCTCGTAATCGCCGCGGATCGGGAAGTCGTACTCGGCCTCGCCCTGGCCCGGCCCGTCGAACGTCAGCGTCGCCATGCCGCGTGCGAGGAAAGTCTGCTGGTAGGCGAGCATCTCTTCCTTGGCGGAATCGAGACCCATCGCCATCGCCACCACCGGCGGTCGCCCCACACCGGCAGGCTTGCGCAGCACGGCGGCGAGGCTCTTGCCCTCGTAGGGGATGCGCACGTACTCGCCCGGCGGATCGAGATGCGGCAGCGCCAGCTTGTGGCATTCGACCGCCTTCATGTGCGTCGCCTTCATCTGCGGCACGTCGTCGACGAACAGAAACTTGGCGAAGTGATAGGTCACCGCCGCGCGCGACAGATGCTCGGCGGCGCTGACGAACTGCCGCTTGGCCAGCGCCTCGCGGCCGAGCGCCGCGTGGGCATCCGCCCGCTCGGACCATTTCGGGCACCAATCGCTCCACGACCGGATCGAGGCGGTGACCTCCTGAAAGTCGGTCAGCGTGATGCCGTTGGCGACGAAGCGCGGCGCCCAGTGCGCGATCGCCGAAGCGACGCGCGGATCGCTTGCGGTGGCATCGGGCATCGCTATTTCGTCTTCATCGCCAGGGCGTGGGCGTCGCGCCAGATCGTCGGGTCGACGAGCTCGTCGTAGGTCACCGGCTTGTTGCCCGGCTTGATGCCGCCGATCTTGGCTTGAATGTTGATCTCGGCCTCGATGCGCTTGCGGTCGAGGCCGCTGTTGTCCGGCTTGGGCCAGAACTCGATGGCGAGGAACTGCTTCAGCGCGGCCTTGGCCTCGGCCGCGGTATGGCCGGTGACGGTGGCGATCTGCGCGACGTGGTCCCAGTTCTTCGGGTCATACATGTAGCGCGACGCCTCGATCAGAGCGGCGACGAACCGGACGTATTGCTCGCGGTTGGCCTTGAGCCGGTCGGCACGCACCGCCACCAGATTGTAATGGCTGAGCGGCTTCGCCTCGATGATCGTGCGCAGGAGGCGGAGCTTCCTGCCGGGCGCCTTCTGCCGGATGACCGCGACGTCGTCGAGATGCAGCACGCCGATGCTGACCTGGCCGGCGATCATGGCGGCGGCGGTGTTGGCGCCGACCGGCACCTGCTGGATCTTGTCGAAGTCGACGCAGCCGGCGGTGATCTGGCGGAGGGCGATCGAGCGGGCGCCGCCCGGCGTGTCGACCGCCACCGGATGGCCGGCGATATCCTTGCACGATTTGATCTTGGGATCGGTGGTGGCGAGCACCCAGTCGGGGTGTTCGAGGCCGTAGATGCCGACCAACGGCACGTGACCGTTCGACACCAGGTTGATGATCACCGGCGTCGGCGAATTGGTCAGGTCGATCTCGCCGGCGGCGGCGGCGCGCGCCGCGGCGACGCCGGTGTCGAACTGGCGGATATCGACGTCGACGCCGAATTTCTTGAAGAAGCCGGCGTCGCGCGCGACGTAGAACTCGACGCCGACGAAGACCGGCGGAATGCCGGGTTGGCCGGCCATGATGGGCTTGTCGGCGGCCCGCGCGCCGCCGACGAACAGCGTTGCGCCCAGCGCCAACGCCAGAATCCGTGTCGCAAGCTTGATCATGGTGCCTCCCCGTTTCATTCGGCCTTCTCGTCGCGCCGATACCACGGCAGGAAGCGGCGTGTCGACCATCCGATCAGCAGGTCGACGCCGACGCCGAACGCCGCCAGGAACAAGACGGCGACGAAAGCCTCGTTGTGACGAAAGATGCGCGAATTGTAGAGGATGAAATAGCCCAGCCCGCCGATCGCGGTGAAGAACTCGGCGACCACGGCGCCGATCAGGGCGCGGCCGCCGGCCAGCCTGAGGCCGGCGAGAAAATACGGCATCGAGGCCGGCAGGACGATCTCGAACAGCATGCGCGTGCGGCCGGAACGGAACGAGCGCGCGACCTCGAGATAGTCGTTGGGCACCGAGCGTGCACCGTCGGCGACGTTGACGATGATTGAGAAGACCGCCGCGAACACGATGGTGGCGAGACGCGCCGCACCGGTATAGCCGAACCACAGCGAGAACAGCGGCAGCACGACCAGCATCGGCATGGCGTAAAAGGCGTTGATGTAGTGCCGGAGCACGCGCTCGCCCAATTCGCTGCGACCCATCGCTAGGCCGGTCACCGTGCCGAGCACGATCGCGATCGCGAGGCCCTCGGCGCAGGCGCCCAGCGTCTGCCCGAGCGCCGCCAGGAACGGCGCGCTGGCGACGACGGCGGGAAACGCGGCGATCACACCCAGGGGCGTCGCGACATAGCCCGGCGCGAAGGCGCGCACGACGAATTCCCAGCCTGCGAGAATCGCAATGCCGGCGGCGATGCGCGGCAGCGTCGCCCCTGTGACGAAGGCGCGGCGCGGCGCGGCGGCGAGGGCGGTCGAGATCGCCATCTCAGCCCCGCCACTTGGCGAAGCGGGCCTCGAGCATGAGGCCCAGCCGCATCAGGATCATGCCCGCCGCGACGATCAGCAGGATGGCGGAAAACACCGCGGCGGTGTCGAAATTCTGGGTCGCGGTCATGATCAGCTGGCCGAGACCGGTTGCCGACAGGAAGAACTCCGCCGCCACCATGCCGACCAGCGCGCGACCGATCGCCTGGCGGATGCCGGTCATGGTGAAGGGCAGCGTGTAAGGCACCATGACCTCGCGCCACAGCGCCCATTCGCGCGAGCGATAGGATCGCGCCACCTCGATCAGCTCTGGCTTGATGCTGCGCGCGCCTTCGATGGTGTTGTAGAGGATCGGGAACACCGCGAACAGGAACACCACCAGCACCTTGGGCCAGAACCCGAATCCCAGGATCGACAGGATGAACGGGATCAATGCCACCAGCGGCGTGGCGTAGAGCACCATGATGTAGATGTCGAGCGCCTCGCGCAGCCATTTCATCCGCGCCAGCAGCAGGCCGGATGGCATGCCGACGACGATGGCGATGACGAGACCGGTGATAAAGAGGGTGGCGGACGACAGCGCTTCGCGCGGCAGCTCGCCCGACAGGGTCAGCTGCCACATGCGGACGAGCGTCTCCGAGAGCGGCGCCATGAACGCGGCATTGGTATGCCGGCCCACGATCTCCCACAGCGCCGCGCCTGCCGCCAAACTGAGGATGAACGGCGCCTGCCGCGCAAGCGCCGCCCGCCACCCCGTCGTCACGATCAGCGGCCTTTCTTCACCAGCGCCTCGGCATCGCGCCAGATCGACGCATCGACGAGCTGATCGTAGGTCGGCGGCGTCTTGCCCTCCTTGATGTTGCCCGATTTGGCCAGGATCTGGAGGTACTTGGTGATCTGGTCCTTGTTCATGCCGTCGTCGTTGACCGTCCAGACGCCGATATCGAGATAGCCCTTGATCGCGGCGCTGGCGATCTGCGGCTCGCGGCCGGTGTGCGCGGACGCGATCTTGGTCACCGCCGCGTTGTTCTTCGGATCGGCCATGAAGTGGCCGGCGGCGATCAGGCCGGCGACCGCGCGTACGTAGCCCTCGCGGTTCTTCGCAAGATGATCCTGCCGTACCGTCATCACGAGATAATGGGTGTCCGGATTGGTCTTGGACAGCCGCTGGATGATGTAGACCTTCTTGTGGCCGCGCACCTCGATATCGGGAATGTCATCGGTGTGGACGACGCCGTACTTGAGCTGGCCCGAGGCCATCGCCGAGGCGGTGTTCGAGCCCATCGCCACCTGTTGCACCTGGTCGAGGCTCATGTGGCAGCCGTTGGCGAGCATCGCCTTGAGCGCGAGCGAGCGCACGCCGCCCGGCGTGTCGATGCTGACCTGCTGGCTGACCAGGTCCTTGCAGGTCGCATGCCTGGCTTCGGTCGTGGCGAGCGCCATGTCGGGATGCGGAAAGCCGTAGATCGCCTTGAGCGGAATGCCGGCATTGGCGATCTGGAAGACGACGACGTTGGTGCCCGAGAACGAGGCGTCGAGATCGCCCGCGGCTACGGCGCGGGCCGCGGCGGTGCCGTTGTCGAACGGCCTGAGCTCGACGTCGCCGCCGTATTTCTTGAAGAAGCCCTCGTCCTGCGCGACATAGGCGATGACCGAGCTGAAGATCGGCGGAATGCCCGGAATGCCGATCACGACCTTCGGCGTTTCGGCGGCGCCGGCCGGCGTCGCCGCGGGCACGGCAATGGCCGCTCCCGCCAGCAGCGCGGCGACGATTGTTCTGCGAATCATGGTCCCCTCCCTCGTTGTCGTTGACTAGCGTTCGATTTCGAATTCCGCCTTCTTGGCCTCCGTCATCAGCGTCGACCACACCTTTTCGCGCAGCTCGGCGAAGCGCGGCAGGCTGAGCGTGTCGCGTGAGCGCGGCCGCGGCAGGTTGACGGCGATGTCCTCGTGGATGCGCGACGGGCGCCCTTTGAGCACGACAACGCGATCGCCCATCAGCACCGCCTCCTCGATCGAGTGGGTGACGAACAGCATGGTCGTCGGCTGACGCTCCCAGATGCGCAGCAGCTCGAACTGCAGGATCTCGCGGGTCTGCGCGTCGACCGCGGCGAACGGCTCGTCCATCAGCAGCACGCGCGGATCGACGGCGAGCGCGCGCGCCAGGCCGCAGCGCTGCTGCATGCCGCCCGACAGCTGGTAGGGATAGGCCTTCTCGAAGCCGGAGAGGCCGACGAGGCCGATGAAATGCGGCACGCGGCGCGCGATCTCGGTCACGTCGACGCCCGCCATCCGCAGGCCGTAGGCCACGTTGTCGTAAACCGTCTTCCACGGGAACAGGCCGAAATGCTGGAACACCATGGCGATGCCGGGGCGCGGCTCGTGCACCGCCTCACCGTCGACGATGACCTCGCCCTCGACGGGGATGAGCCCGTCGATGCAACGCAACAGCGTCGTCTTGCCGCAGCCCGACGGGCCGACCAGCGCCACGATTTCGCGTTCGCCGACCTCGAGATCGACGCCTTCGAACACGCACAGCGTGCCATAGCGCTTCCGGAGCCCGCGGACGACGATATGGCCGCCTCGCGCCGCGGCCGGCGCCGACTGCCGGACGCTCGATGCCGTGATCGTCATAACAAATAAGGTCCGTCCTCCCGCCCGTCGCGCCAAGGGCGCGGCCATAGTGCGGCACGTCTGCCGGCTGATCAACAGTCATCGCCGGCGCGGGCCGCCGGTAAAAGGCGAGAAATGCGGCGGAAAACGACGCCGACCGAGGCGCCCCCTGGTATGCCGCGTCGGCGCCCGGCGCCTATGGGAACGGGCCGCGCCGCATCGACCCGGCATTGCCGGTCCGCTCTCGATCTTGCCGGCCTGCTGCGAAAGCCGCGCGAGACAATCCTTCATCGCCTGCGACTGCCCGGCGGGATCGGAGTCGCTTCGCAGCTGCGCCCGCGCGCCGCGGTGCGTGCGACGCTGCGTCTTTGCCGCTTTGGGCTTGGCCCGGGCGCGGCGCGGTCGCCGCGGGGGCGGATGGGGCGGCGCCGGTGGCCGACGGCGCACCGCCGGAAGGTGTCGCAATCGGCGGCGGCATGGCGCCGCCCGTGCCGCGCGGATGGTTTTGCGGGGCGAGAGCGGGAGCTGCGAGCAGGGCAACGCAGCATCCCGCGAGAAGGAGAGACTTGGCCGTCATCGGCGTCTCCCTGTGCAGCGAGACCATGAGCACCGGTGGGTAGTGTTCCCACGGCCGCTGTCGGCGCGGCTTCTGCGCGGCGGCCGGCGATGCTAGCGTTCGCTCGGGGAGGAAGCGATGAAACGCAGCACCGAACGAATCCTTTGCACGCACACCGGCAGCCTGCCGCGGCCCGAGCGGCTGATCCGCGATATGTACGCCAAAGAGGAAGGCGTGCCGGTGGACCCGGCGCAACTCGGCGCGCATATCCGCGACGCCGTGCGCGACGTCGTGCGCAAACAGAGCGCCGCCGGCATCGACATCATCAACGACGGCGAGATGTCGAAGCCGAGCTACGCCACCTACATCAAGGACCGGCTCGCCGGCTTCGGCGGCGAGAGCATTCCGGTCACGAGCTACAAGGATCTCGCCGACTTTCCCAATCTGCACCGCAAAGTGTTTGGCGATCCGGGCCGTTCGCGCCGCAAGACGCCGGCCTGCAACGGACCGATCTCGATCAAGGATCCGGAGGCGGCGCGCACCGACGTCGCCAACCTCAAGGCGGCGCTCCAAGGCGTGCGCCACGAGGCCGCGTTCATGAGCGCCGCCTCACCGGGTGTCATCTCGCTGTTCTTCCACAACGGCCATTACCCGTCGCACGAGGCTTATCTCGAGGCGATCGCCGAGGCGATGCGCGCCGAATACGAGACCGTCGCCAATGCCGGCATCGTCCTGCAGCTCGACTGCCCCGATTTGGCGATGGGGCGGCACATCCAGTTCGGCGATCTCGATCTCAAGGAATTCCGCAGGATGGCGGCGCTGCACATCGAGGCGCTCAACCATGCGGTGCGCAACATCCCGGCGGAGAATCTCCGCCTGCATCTGTGCTGGGGGAATTACGAGGGTCCGCACCACTGCGACGTGCCGGTCGCCGACATCATCGACCTGGTGTTCAAGGCAAAGCCCGCCGCGATCTCGTTCGAGGCCGCCAATCCGCGCCACGCCCACGAGTGGAAGGTGTTCGAGTCGGTCAAGCTGCCCGAAGGCAAGGTGCTGATTCCGGGCGTGCTCGAATCGAAGTCGAATTTCATCGAGCATCCCGAGCTCGTCGCCCAGCGGATCGGCCGCTACGCCAAGCTGGTCGGGCGCGAGAACGTCATCGCCGGGAGCGACTGCGGCTACGGCACCTGGGTCGGACAGGCGGCGGTCGATCCGCAGGTGGTATGGGCGAAGCTGGCGGCGATGGCCGAAGGCTGCCGCATCGCGACGCGCGAATTCTGGCGCTGACGCCCGGTGGGCGGGCCGCCGGCCAACTCGGTCACGCAATCCGGCGGGCCGCGGCGTTGAGCGCCGCCTCGGCCTCGGCGGCGATCCGCGCGACGATGGTCGCCGCCGACGGCACGTCGGTGATCAGGTCGGCTGCCTCGCCGGCGAAAACGACGGCGGTCGCAAAGTCGCCGGCGGCGACCGCTGCCTGATAGCGCTCGCGTTCGGCCGCGGCGGCGGCGAGATCGGCCTCGCGGCCGTGCCAGCGGACGGCGAAGGCGTTGCTCAGCGCCCGTCCGGTGATCGTGGCGGGCCAATCGAGGCCGCGCACGATGTCGAAAATCCGGGTGCGCACCGTCGCCTCGCCGGACGCGGCAATCACGCACGCCTTGGCGCGGTCGTGGGCCAGCGATTCGGCCGAGGCGTAGAAGCGCGTGCCGATCAGCACACCCTCGGCGCCGAGCGTCAGCGCGGCGGCGAGACCACGGCCGTCGGCGATGCCGCCCGCCGCGACGACCATCGCCTGCGGCGCACGCTGCGCCACCAGATCGGCCAGCGCCGGCACCAGCGGAAGCGTCGCGCGTCCGCCGCCGTGACCGCCGGCCTCGGTCCCCTGGGCGACGATGATCCCGGCGCCGGCGTCGAGCGCTTGCAGCGCCTGATCGCGGTTCTGCACCTGGCACATGAGGAGAACCTTGGCGGCGTGGATGCGCGCGGCGAAGGGCTTGGGATCGCCGAAGGAGAGCATCACCGCGGCCGGCGCGCGCTCGAGCACGCGGTCGAGCAGCGCCGGATTTTTCGCCAGCGACCAAGTAATGAAACCGCAGCCGACGCGGCGATTGCCCGCGGCGGCGAATTCGCGCTCGAGCCAGGCGGCGTCGCCGTAGCCGCCGCCGATGAGGCCGAGCCCGCCGGCGTCGCTGACCGCCGCGGCGAGCCGCCCGCCCGCCACGCCACCCATCGGTGCCAGCAGGATGGGATGCGTGATTCCCAGCGTTTCGGTGAGACGGGTTCGCAGCGTCATGGATCTGTCTCCAAACGACGCACGGCCGGTCGCCGCGCTTTCATCGGGCACCGAGTTTGCGCTAAAGACGGGGCGCCGATCCAGGACCGCGCGCGCAACGGAGCGAAGAATCATGGCGGAGCGTTGGGGACTGCCAATCGTCGCCTGGCCGTCGCGCCTGCGCCCCAGCATGTGGGACGGCATCGCGCTGCCGCTGGTCTTCGGCGGCCTGATCCTGCTCGCCTGGGCGAGCCGGCAGATGAGCCAGCCGTTCCATCCCGGCCAGCCGCTGCCGATCTCGCTCGACGCCCGCTATCTGCCGGAATACGCGCTCAGGACAGTGATGCGCATGGCGCTGGCGCTCGCCGCGTCGCTCGTCTTCAGCATCACCTATGCCGCGGCCGCGGCCAAGAGCCGGCGCGCCGAGAAGCTGCTGATCCCGATGCTCGACGTGCTGCAATCGGTGCCGATCCTCGGATTCCTGTCGATCACGGTCACCGGCTTCATCGCGCTCTTTCCCGGCAGCCTGCTGGGCTACGAATGCGCGGCGATCTTCGCGATCTTCACGTCGCAGGCGTGGAACATGACGTTCAGCCTGTATCAGTCGTTCATCGGTGTGCCGCACGATCTGCGCGAGGCGGCGCGGATGTATCACCTGTCGCCGTGGCACAGCTTCTGGCAGCTCGAGATGCCGTTCGCGCTGCCGCAGCTGGTCTGGAACATGATGATGTCGGTATCGGGCGGCTGGTTCTTCGTGGTGGCGTCCGAGGCCATCAGCGTCAATGGCAGCACCGTGCTGCTGCCAGGCATCGGATCGTATATCGCGGTGGCCATCGATCACCGCGACCTCCAGGCGGTCGGCTACGCCATCTTCGCCATGCTGGTGCTGATCCTGATCTACGATCAGCTGCTCTTCCGGCCGCTGCTCGCCTGGGTGCAGCGCTTCAAGGTCGAGACCATCGTCGGCGAGGAGATCGAGCCGCCCTGGTTCCTGGTGATGGTGCAACGCGCCCGGCTGTTCCGCGGCCTGGCGTGGCTCGCGGCGATGGCGGCCCGCGCGTCGAGCCGGGTGTCGCAGGCGCTGCCGGCGCTGCCGTACGCCGCGCGTCGGAACCGCCGTCTCGATCGCATCCTCGATATCGCCTGGGCCGCCGTCCTGCTCGGCGGCGCGGTCGCGGCGCTGGTCGAAATCGTGTATTTCGTGCGCGCCGAGGTCGGCTGGACCGAAGTCGGCCACGTTTTCCTGCTCGGCGCCGTCACCCTGCTGCGCGTCATCGTGCTGATCGCTCTGGCGGCGGTCGTTTGGGTGCCGGTCGGGGTCTGGATCGGCCTGCGGCCGCGGCTTGCCCGCCGCATCCAGCCGGTGATCCAGTTCCTCGCCGCCTTTCCGGCCAATCTGTTCTTCCCGATCGTGGTGTCGCTGATCGTCGCCTACCGCCTCGAGCCCGACATCTGGCTGTCGCCGCTGATGATCCTCGGCACGCAATGGTACATCCTGTTCAACGTCATCGCCGGCACGCTGGCGCTGCCGACCGACTATCTGCTGGTCGCCGGCAATCTCGGCATTCGCAACTGGCTGTGGTGGCGGCGTCTGATCCTGCCCGGCATCTTTCCCGCCTTCGTCACCGGCGCGGTTACCGCCTCGGGCGGCTCGTGGAACGCCAGCATCGTCTCCGAGATCGCGCGCTGGGGCGATACGACCTTGCGGGCGACCGGGATCGGCGCTTATATCGCCACCGAGACGGAAAAGGGCGATTTCCCGCGCATCGCCCTCGGTATCACGGTGCTCTGCCTCTACGTCCTGGTGTTCAACCGGCTGCTGTGGCGGCGCCTCTATAATCTCGCCGAAGAGCGGCTGCGGCTCGACTGAGGAAGGATGGACGACATGCCCGCCGAGACCACGCTCGCCGCGGACATCGGCATCGGCCTCGTCGCCGCCCATCAGGTGTGCAAGACCTATGCGACCGGCGAAGCCGCCGGCCGCTTGGTGCTCGACCGCGTGGACTTCATCCTGCGCGAGGGCGAGATCGTCGCGATCCTGGGCAAGTCGGGCTCGGGCAAGTCGACCTTCCTGCGGATTCTCGCCGGCCTGACCGAGCCGTCGCAGGGCTATGCCAGCTATCGCGGCCGCCGCATCGAGAATCCGGTGCACGGCATCGCCATGGTGTTCCAGAGCTTCGCGCTGTTTCCCTGGCTCACCGTGCTGGGCAATGTCGAGCTCGGCCTCGAGGCCCAGGGCGTGCCCCTCTCCGAACGCCATCACCGCGCCATCGCCGCCATCGACCTGATCGGCCTCGACGGCTTCGAATCCGCCTACCCCAAAGAGCTCTCGGGCGGCATGCGCCAGCGCGTCGGCTTCGCCCGCGCCCTCGTCGTCAATCCCGATGTGCTGCTGCTCGACGAGCCGTTCTCGCAACTCGACGTGCTGACGGCAGAGACGCTGCGCGGCGACATCGAGGATCTATGGCGCGACCGTCGGATTCCGACCAAGGGCATCATCCTGGTATCGCACAATATCGAGGATGCGGTATTTCTCGCCGACCGCATCATCGTCTTCGGCAGCGATCCCGGCTGCATCCGCGCCGACATTCCGGTGCCGCTGCCGCGGCCGCGCGATCAGGCCAATCCGATCTTCCGCAGTCTCGTCGACCAGGTCTACGCGCTGCTGACCACCGTGCCGGGCGCCGAGGCCAAGCGGCGGACCGAGCCGATCGGCATCGGCTATCGCCTGCCCGACGCCTCGATCCAGAAACTGACCGGCCTGCTCGAGGCGCTGACGCAGCCGCCCTACGAAGGTCGCGCCGACCTGCCGAAGCTCGCCGAGAGCGAGCATCTCTCGACCGACGATCTGATGGTGATGGTTGAGACGCTGCAGCTCCTCGGGTTCGCCCAGGCCGGCGGCGGCGACATCGAGATCCTGCCGGCGGGCCGCGCCTTCGCCGCCGCCGACCTGCAGCACCGCAAGCAGATGTTCGCCGATCACATGCGGCGCGCCGTGCCGCTCGCCGCGCATATCCGCCGTGTGCTCGACGAGCGGCCCGGGCACAGCGCGCCCGAGGGCCGCTTCCTCGCCGAGCTCGAGGATTATCTTTCGGAGGAGGAGGCGCGGCGCGTGTTCGAGACCGTGATCAACTGGGGCCGCTACGCCGAGCTTTTCGCCTACGACATCGACAGCGGCGTCTTGAGCCTCGAGAATCCCTGAGCCGCGCGCGAGCCGCCCCATGATCCGGCCCGATTCGCGCGCCCTGGTGGTGCTGCTGGGCGCGATGACGGCGCTTACCGCGCTCGCCATCGACATGAGCCTGCCGGCGCTGCCGGCCTTCGGCGCCGATTTCGCCGCCGCGCCCGACACCGTGCAGCTGACGCTGAGCCTTTTCGTCACCGGATACGCCGTCGGCCAGGTTTTCTACGGACCGCTTTCCGACCGCTTCGGCCGCAAGCCGGTGCTGATCGCCGGGCTCGTGATCTATGTCGGCGCCGCCGTCGCCTGCGTGCTGAGCCGCAGCATCGGCCTGCTGATCGCGGCGCGGCTGGTCCAGGGCTTCGGCGGCTGCGTCGGGCCGGTGCTGGCGCGCGCGGTGGTGCGCGATCATTTCGGCGGTCCGCTGGCGGCGCAGATGTTCTCGTCGCTGACCGCGGTGTTCGCCCTGGCGCCGCTGGTGGCGCCGACGGTCGGCGGCTGGCTGCTGGTGCAATTCTCCTGGCGCGCGATCTTCGTGGTGCTGGCGCTGTTCGCCGGCAGCCTTCTGCCGGTGATCGTCTTCGGCTTCGCCGAATCCCTCAAGACGCCCGATCCCGAGGCGCTGCGGCTGGGCCGCCTCGCGCGCAATTACCGCACGTTCCTGGCGAGCCGCGTTTGCCTCGGCTACGCGCTGCTCAATGGTCTGTGCTGGTCCGGCATCTTCGCCTTTCTCTCGGGCTCGCCCTTCGTCTTCATCACCATCTACGGCGTCGCACCTGCGCATTACGGCTATTACTTTGCGCTATCGGCGGTGGCGCTGGTGATCGGCGCGCTGTCGAACAAGTGGCTGCTGCGGCGCTATCCGCATGAGCGCGTACTGGCCTTGGGTCTCGCCGTGACGGTCGCCGGCGGCGTGGCGGTGATGGCGGCGTGCCTGACGCGCTGGGGCGCCGCCGCCGGCGTCATGGCCGGGTTCATGCTCTATATCTGGGGCCAAGCGGTCGTGGCGCCCAACGCCATGGCGGCGGCGCTCGAGCCGGTGCCGCACATGGCCGGCACCGGCGCCGCGATCCTGGGCGTGATCCAGATGGCGAGCGGCGCGCTCGCCGGCTACGCCGTCAACGCCTTCTACGACGGGACGCCGGTGCCGATGGGCGCGGTGATTCTGGCGATGGCGCTGGCGACGGCCGCCATCTATTTCGCGCTGCTGCGGCGGATGGCGACCGCCTGACGCCGCTCAGCCCTTCGGCCGCATGGTCGGGAAGGCGATGACGTCGCGGATCGAGGGGCTGTCGGTCAGCAGCATCGTCAGCCGGTCAATGCCGATGCCGAGGCCGCCCGCCGGCGGCATGCCGTATTCGAGCGCAGTGACGAAATCCTCGTCGAGGCGTTGCGCCTCCTCGTCGCCGTGGTCGCGCGCCATCATCTGTGCCTCGAAGCGCTCGCGCTGATCGAGCGGATCGTTGATCTCGGAGAAGGCGTTCGCGACCTCCCAGCCGTTGACGAAGGTCTCGAAGCGCTCGACCAGGCGCGGATCGCGCTTGTCGGGTTTCGCCAGGGGCGAGATGTCACGCGGAAAGCCGGTGACATGGATCGGCTGAATCAGTTCGTGCTCGACCCTGGCGGCGAAGGCGGCCTCGAGCGCCTGGCCCCAGGACGCGGTCTTGAGCACCTCGGCCCCGAGCTTCTTGGCCGCGTCGCGGGCGGTTGCGGCGTCGTGGATCGCCAGAAAGTCGACGCCGGATCTCTCCTGCACCAGTTCGGCCATCGATTTGCGCGGCCACGGCGCGCCGAGCTCGATCTCGTGCTTGCCGTAGGGAATCTTGGTCGCCGCCAATACCTCGCGGGCGATGGCGACGATGAGGTATTCGGTCGTCTCCATCATCGTCTCGTAATCCGCGAAAGCCTGATAGAGCTCGAGCGACGTGAATTCCGGATTGTGGCGCGGGCTGATGCCCTCGTTGCGGAAGTTGCGGTTGATCTCGAACAGCTTATCCGACAGCCCGCCGACCAGCAGCCGCTTGAGGTGCAGCTCGGGCGCGATGCGCAAGTAGAGATCGAGATCGAGGGCGTTGTGATGGGTGACGAAGGGCTTGGCCGAGGCGCCGCCCGGAATCGTGTGCAGCATCGGCGTCTCGACCTCGAGGAAGCCGCGCTCGATGAGCAGGCGCCGCATCACCGCAACGATCTGCGAGCGGCAGCGCAGCGTTGCGCGCGATTCCTCGCTCATGATGAGGTCGAGATAGCGCTGGCGGTAGCGCGTCTCGACGTCGGTGAGGCCGTGGAACTTCTCGGGCAGCGGCAGCAGTGCCTTGGCGAGCACGGTGAGCGTGCGCGCGTTGACCGTGAGCTCGCCGCGCGGCGTGCGGCGCACCAGCCCCTCGACGCCGATCACATCGCCGAGATCGAGCAGCTTCAGGATCGGGGACGCGGCGGGCGCGAGGTGGTCCTTGTGGCAGAAAATCTGGATCTTGCCGGTGGTGTCGTGGAGGTCGATGAACATGCCGCTGTTGCGCATGGCGCGGATGCGGCCCGCGACCTTGACGCGATCGGCGGTCTCGCCGCCCGCGGCCAGGTCCTTGTATTTGGCGTCGAGCTCGGCGGCGCGCGCATCGGGAACGAAGCCGCCCGCATAGGGATCGACGCCCAGCCGCTTCAGCTGCGCCAGCTTGTCGAGGCGCTGGGCGCGGTAATCGGTCGCGCTTTTGGCTTCCCTGATCTGGCGTTCCGCCATCCCGATCCCCTTCGCCGGCTTTGTAATGATTTCGCGCCAAAGCGCAACCGATTACCGCGCCGGCCCCCGGGGAACGGAACGGCGGGGCGAGGCGGCGCCCGCTCGGCGCGCTATTCCGCAACCAGCGCGCCGGCGTGGAAGCGCGTCAGATCGAGCACGCGGTCGTGCAGCGCCCTGAGGCTCGCGCGATGGCCGACACTGACGATGGCGGCGTCGGGATGGCGGCCGCGCAGCAGGCGATAAAGCCGAGCCTCGTCGTCCTCGCCGAGCGCCGAACTGGCCTCGTCGAGGAAGATGATGTCGGGCTCGGACAACAGCACCCGGGCGAAGGCGACGCGTTGCTGCTCGCCCAGCGACAGTCGCAGCGGCCAGTTCTGATCCTCCCCCAGGCTAGACACGAGCTCGCCGAGGCCGACGCGTTCGAGCGCCTCGGCCAAGCGCGAATCGTCGGCGTCGGTTTCGACCCTTGGATAGGCCAGCGCCTGCTTGAGCGTGCCGAGCGGGAAATAGGGCCGTTGCGGCATGAAGAACACGCGGCCGAGGCCGAGCCGCACCTCGCCGCGGCCGTAGGGCCAGATGCCGGCGGCGGCGCGCAGCAGGGTCGACTTGCCGCAGCCCGACGGGCCGGTGATCAGCAGCGAGCCTCCGGGCTCGACGCGCAGCGACACGCCCCGCACCAGCGGCGTGCCGTCGGGCAAATCGAGGTCGAGGTTGTTCAGCTCGACACCGGCGCCCTCGCGCCGGAGGCGGATCGGCTGCGGCGCGCCGAGGGCGGCCTCGATCTCGGCCATGCGCTGCTCGAAGCCGGTGAGACGTTCGGTCACCGCCACCCAGGTGGCGATATCGGTATAGGAGTTGACGATGAAGGACAGCGAACTCTGCACGTTGCCGAAGGCGTCGATCACCTGCATCAGGCCGCCGAGCGCGATCTGCTTCGCGAAATACCGCGGCGCCACCACGAGGACCGGGAAGATCGCGGCGACCTGGGAATAGCTCGAAGTGAACCAGTTGAGCTTCTTCTGCCGCAGCATGATCCGCCAGAAATTGGCGAAGACATTGGCGAATCGGCCGTCGAACACCTGGCGCTCGGGCGGCTCGCCGCCGTAGAGCGCGACGCTCTCGGCGTTCTCGCGCAGCCGCACCAGGCTGTAGCGGAAATCCGCCTCGAAGCGCTGCTGGGCGAAATTGAGCGGCACCAGCGGATGGCCGATCTTCATCGTCAGCCAGGTGCCGAAGCCGGCGTAGATCAGCGCCGCCCAGGCGAGGTAGGCGGGGATGTAGAGCGTGAACGAGCCGAGCGGAATCGCCGCCGGTCCCGACAGTCCGACCAAGATAACCATGAACGAGACGACCGAGATCGCCGCCGTCATCAAACCGAGCGCGAGCGAGGCGACGTAGGACACGAAGAGCCTCAAGTCGTCGGCGATACGCTGGTCGGGGTTGTCGGTGACGGTGCTGTCGAGCTGCAGCCGGTAATAGCGGCGGTCGCCGAGCCAGCGGTCGAGGTAGTGGCCGGTCAACCATCGGCGCCAGCGGATCTGCAGCATCTGCTGCAGATAGACCGAATAGACCGACATGGCGATGCTGGCGGCGGCCAGCACGCAGAAGATGCCGAGCTGGTAGAGGAAGGCGTGGGCGTCGTACTCCTGGAGCGCGTTGTAGAACTGGTTGTACCAGCGATTGATGCGCACCGAGATGTAGACGTTGCCGACGTTGAGCGCGATGACCGCGACCAGCAGCGCCCAGGCGATGGCCCGCTCCTCGGAGGACCAGTAGGGCCGCGCCAAGTGCCAGGCGAGGCGCAGCATGGTTCGGCGCTTGCCGTTCATCGCTTCATTCCGCGGCGGCCGTCGGAAGCCCGCGTCGATCGCCGCTGCCACAATCCCATGGGGTCAGCGCGCGGCGCGGGCAATCGTCGCCGTCGTGCTGTAGCCGGGCACGATCTTCGCCAGCAGCACGCGCCCACCGTAGGCTTCGACGATATCGGCGCCGACCACTTGGTCGTGGCGGTAGTCCGAGCCCTTGATCAGAACGTCGGGCCGCAGCTCGCGGATGAGCTCGATCGGCGTTTCGGCCTCGAAGATCACCACCATATCGACCGGCGCGAGCGAGGCCAGAACCGCCGCGCGCGCGGCCTCGTTCTGCACCGGCCGCTCCGGACCCTTGAGCCGCCTGACCGAGGCGTCGCTGTTCAGGCCCACCACCAGCCGGTCGCACGCCGCGCGCGCCTCGGTCAGCAGCGACACGTGGCCGGGATGGATCAGATCGAAGCAGCCGTTGGTGAAGCCGATCTTGAGCCCGTTGCGGCGCCAGCGCCCGACGCGATCGGCCGCCAGCGCCAGCGGCAGCACCTTGCGGCTCTTGAGCGTGTCGCGGTCGACCAGAGTCTCGGCGAGCTCGTTGGCGTGGACGACGGCGGTGCCGACCTTGCCGACGACGATGCCGGCGGCGGTATTGGCGAGCCGGGCGGCGTCGAGCAGGCTGGCGCCGGCCGCCAACGCGGCGCCCAGAACCGCGACCACGGTATCGCCGGCGCCGGAGACATCGTAGACCTCGTGCGCCTCGGCCGGCAGGCGGTGGACCGTCGTGCCCTCGACCACCAGCATGCCGTCCCGGCCGCACGACACCAGCATCGCGCCGAGATCGTGGCGCGCGATCAGCGCGCGCGCGGCCGCGACCACCGCGTCCTCGTCGGCGAGCCCGCGGCCGGTCGCTTCGGCGAGCTCGCGCCGGTTCGGCTTGAGGACGCTGGCGCCGCGATAGAGTGCATAATCGTTGCCTTTGGGATCGACCACCACCGGCCGGCCGGCGGCGCGGGCAAGATCGATGATGTCGCGCGCCACGCCGTTGACCAATACACCTTTGGCGTAATCCGAAAGGATCACCAACTGGTGATGCGGCAGCGCCGTCTTGACCTGCGCCAGCAGATCGCCACGCGTCACCGTGGAAATCGGTGCGATCCGCTCGCGATCGGTGCGCAGCAGCTGCTGCGTCTCGGCGACGTAACGCGTCTTGACCGAGGTCACGCGGTCGCGTTCGGACAGAACATGGGCCTCGGCGTTTCCGAGCGCCGCCACCATGCGGATGAGCTCGCGGCCGGGCGAATCCGCGCCCGCGACCGAGATGAAGCAGGTCTCGGCGCCAAGCGCATGCAGATTCCGCAGCACGTTGCCGGCGCCGCCGAGCCGCCGCTCCTCGCTCTCGACGTGCAGCACCGGAACCGGCGCCTCGGGCGAGATTCGCTCGACGCGGCCGGTCACGTAATGATCGAGCATGACGTCGCCGGCGCAAATGACCCGCGCACGGCCGATTGCCTCGACCAGGCCGATGAGATCCGCCTCTGCCATAGGGCCCGATTTATGGTGGCGAATCGCGGTCGGACGCAAGAAAAACCGCTGTTAGTGCACTATATTGAGGAAATGCGCACGATTGACGGCCGCGGCGGGGCCGCGGCGCGGCCCGCGGCACCGCCGGGATCGCGAATTTACGCCATCGGCGACGTGCACGGCCGGCTCGACCTGCTGACCCGCCTGCACGCCCTGATTGCCGCCGACGCCGCCGATGCCGGCGCGCGGCGCAAGGTCGTCGTCTACCTCGGCGATTACGTCGATCGCGGACCGGATTCGCGCGGCGTGATCGAGACGCTGATGACCCGGCCGCTGCCCGGCTTCGAGCACGTCCATCTCATGGGCAACCACGAGGATTATCTTCTGCGCTTTCTCGACGACGCGACGATCGGCCCGCATTGGTGCACCTATGGCGGGCGCGAGACGCTTGCGAGCTACGGCATCAGGCCGCCGTCGTCCTTCCTTCATAGCGGCGAATTCGAGGCCGCACGGCGGGCGCTCGCCGAGACGATCCCGCCGGCGCATATCGGCTTCATGCGCGAGCTCAAGCTGATGCACGCGGAAGGCGGCTATGTCTTCGTCCATGCCGGGGTCAGGCCCGGCGTCGCGCTCGCCGCACAGCGGCCCGACGACCTGCTGTGGATCCGAGGCGAGTTCCTCGCCTGTGCCGACGATTTCGGTGCCTGCGTCGTCCACGGCCACACCATCGTCGAGGCGCCGGAGCAGCGGCCCAACCGCATCGGCATCGACACCGGCGCTTTCGCCACCGGCAGGCTCACCGCGCTGGTGCTCGACGGCGTCGAGCGGCGTTTCATCCAGACGTGATCATTCGGCCGCGCGCCGACCCGGGCTCGCAGCCGGGCGCCGCGCGGTCGCGGAAAGGCGCGCGTCAGCTGCGCGGCGCGTGCTTGCCGAGAATCCGCTGCAGCGTGCGGCGGTGCATCTTGAGGCGCCGCGCAGTCTCCGAGACGTTGCGGTCGCACTGCTCGAAGACGCGCTGGATGTGCTCCCAGCGCACGCGGTCGGCCGACATCGGATCGTCCGGCGGCGGCGGCAGCCCGCTTTCGGTCGTCGAGAGCAGCGCGCGCTCGACCGCATCGGCGTCGACCGGCTTGGGGATGTAGTCGACGGCGCCGGCCTTCACCGCGGCGACCGCGGTGGCGATGTTGCCATAGCCCGTCAGCATGACGACGCGGGCCGTGGGCCGCGCCTTGCGCAGCGCCTTGACGACGTCCAGGCCGCTGCCGTCGCCCAGGCGCAGGTCGACGACCGCGAAGGCGGCGGGCGCGCTCTCGACCGCGCGGACGCCGGCGGCCACCGAATCGGCGGTGGCGACGACGAAGCCGCGCCGCTCCATCGCCCGGGCCAGGCGCTGGCAGAGCGGGGCGTCGTCGTCGACGATCAGCAGCGTTCGCTCGCCCTCCGGCAGGCCGCTGAGGGCCGCATTGACCTGGATTTCGCTCTTGCCATCGCTCATTTCGCCGCCACCGTCGCTGCCGCCGTTACGCTCGCCGTTTCCGTCCGGTGCTCCTCGCTCTCGAGCTGCGCGCGGCGCCATTCCACCACCACATGGGCGCCGCCGCCGGCGATGTTGGCGAAGGAAAGCCGGGCGCCGCTGCGCTCGAGCAGGCTCTGGGCGATGAAGATGCCCAGCCCCATATGGGCGCCTTCGCCGGCCCGACCGGAAATATAGGGTTCGCCGACACGAGACAACATAGCCGACGGAAAGCCCGGCCCGTCGTCGACGATATCGACCGCGACCGTATCCTCGCTCCAGCTCGTCGTCACCGTGACCTCGCTGCGCGCGAATTCCACGGCGTTGCCGATCAGATTGCCGAGACCGTGCATGATCTCGGGGCTGCGCGGCACCAGTGGCTCGGCGACGGCGCCGCCCGATGCGTCCCGCCCGGCCCCGGTATCGTGCACCACGCGCACGCCGGCGCGGTGATGCGGCTCGCCAGCCGACTGCACGATCGCCGAGAAGGGCACGCGGTTGAAGGGCAGCGCCTCGTCCTCGCGTGCGCGGCCGAGCTCGGTCAGGATGGTACGGCAGCGCTCGCTCTGGCTCAGAAGCAGCTGCGCGTCCTCGGCGATCGGGCTGTTCTTCGGCAGATCGCGCACCAGCTCCTTGGCGATGACGGCGATCGTCGCCAGCGGGCTGCCGAGCTGATGCGCGGCGGCAGCGGCGAGCGCGCCGACCGCGGCGACCCGCTGCTCGCGCGCCAGCGCCAGCTGGGTCGCGGCATAGGCGTCGCGCATGCGCCGCGCCTCCTCGGCCACGAACCAGTTGTAGCCGGTGATGAACAGGCTCGACGAAACCAGAGCCACCCACATGCCGAGCACGTAGACTGGCGCCGGCTCGATGATGGCGCCGGCATGCGACGGGAGCGGCAGATGCGCCACCGCCAGCACGGTGATGGCGACGACGGTGAGCGCCGAAAGGCCGGCGACGGTGCGGCGGTCGAGGATGGTCGCCGAAACCGTGGCCGGCGCCAGCATCAGCATGGCGAACGGATTCTGCAGCCCGCCGGTGAGGAACAGCAGCACGCCGAGCTGGAGCGTATCGAAGGCGAGGTAGATCGCCGCCTCGCGATTGCCGAGCCGCGCCGCGGCGCGATTGGAGATCCAGGCGACGATGTTGAGCAGCGCCGAGATGGCGACGACGCCGAGCGCCGCCGTTAACGGCAGCACGAAGCCGAGCGTGTAATGCACCACCAGAAGCGTCGCCGCCTGGCCGATCACCGCCACCCATCGGATCAGGACCAGCATGCGCAGGCTGACCGCAACGTCGCTGCGCAGCGGTGCATCCGCCTTGGGCGTTCCGAGCTTTTCCGCCAACGGGAGCATCGCTTAATTATACACCCCGCGGCGGCGCCACAAGTGGCCGACGGCTGGCGCCGCCGGCCGGCTTTCCGCCATAGTGTGCCGCCATGCCCGACGTCGCCATCGCGGTCGAGAATCTGGTCAAGCGCTTCAAGCGTGCGACCGCCGTCGACGGCGTCTCCTTCGTCGTGGCGCGCGGCGCCTGCGCCGCGCTGCTCGGCAGCAACGGCGCCGGCAAGACGACGACGCTCGCCATGCTGCTCGGCCTGATCGCGCCGACCGCCGGCGCCATCCGCGTACTCGGCGAGGACATGCTGCGCCACCGTCACCGCGTTCTCGGACGGATGAATTTCTCGTCGCCATACGTCGAGCTGCCGCAACGCATGACGGTGCGGCAGAATCTCGACATTTACGCGCGTCTCTACGATCTCACCGACGTCGACGGGCGCATCGCCGCGCTCGCCCGCGACCTGCAGCTCGACGCCTTCCTCGACCGCCCCTTCGGCCGGCTGTCGGCCGGACAGAAGACCCGGGTCGCGCTGGCCAAGGCGCTGCTCAACGAACCCGAGCTGCTGCTGCTCGACGAGCCGACCGCCTCGCTCGACCCCGACACCGCCGACTGGGTGCGCGGCTATCTCGAGGCGTGGCGCATGCGCACCGGCGCCACCGTGGTGCTCGCCTCGCACAACATGGCCGAGGTCGAGCGGCTGGCCTCCGAGGTGCTGATGATGCGCCGCGGCCGCATCGTCGATCGCGGCGCACCGCGCGATCTGGTCCGCCGCTACGGCCGCGAGACGCTCGAGCAGGTTTTCCTCGCCATCGCGCGGGCGCGCGAGGCGGCGGCGCCGTGACGGCGGAGCGCGAAACCTCGTTTTCGGCGCGCCGCATCGGCGCGATGGTGCGGCGCTACGTCTATCTGCTGGTCGGGTCGGGCCCGCGGGCGCTCGAGCTGCTCTACTGGCCGATCGTGCAGATGGTGCTGTGGGGATTCACCAGCCAGTTCCTGATGACCAACAGCTCCTATGTGGCGCGCGCCGGCGGCGTCCTGCTCGGCGCGGTGCTGCTATGGGACGTCATGTTCCGCGGCCAGCTCGGCGTCTCGATGTCGTTCCTCGAGGAACTGTGGTCGCGCAATTTGGCGGGAATCTTCGCCAGCCCGCTGCGTCCGATCGAATGGGCGGCGGCCCTGGTCGTCATGAGTCTGATCCGCGTCCTGATCGGCGTGGTGCCGGCGGCGCTGCTCGCGATCGTGCTCTATCACTATTCGATCTTCACCCTCGGCCTGCCGCTGGTCGCCTTCTTCGTGCTGCTGCTGGCGATGGGCTGGGGCATCGGCTTCATCATCGGCGCTTTCCTGCTGCGCTACGGTCTGGGCGCAGAGAACATGGCCTGGGCGGCGGTATTCCTGCTGGCGCCGGCGGCGGCGATCTATTACCCGGTCGCGGTCCTGCCGGCCTGGCTCCAGGCCGTCGCCTGGGCGATTCCGGCGGCTCATGTCTTCGAGGGCATGCGCGCGGTGATGTTCACCGGCCGCTTTCCGTTGCCGCATTTCGTCGCCGCCATGGGGCTCGACGCGCTCTACCTCGCCGTCGGCATCGGCGCCTTTCTCGTCGCCTTCGAGATCGCCCGCCGGCGCGGATCGCTGCTGCAGAGCGGCGAGTGACGGTAGCCGAGAGGCCGGCTTGCCGGTAGAATCGCAGCCATGAATTTCGAGGATTTCACCCGCGACTGGCCGGCCCGTCGGGTCGACGCCCGGGTGGCGCTGGGCTTCTTCACGCGGCTGATGTGGGGCGAGCGGCCGCAGCCGGCGCTCGGCGAGCTGGCCGCGGCGAGCTGGGCGTTTCCGCTCACCGGCCTCGTCATCGGCGTCTGCGGCGCCGTCGCCTATGCCATCGTCGCGCGGCTCGGGGTTCCGGTGCCGGCGGCCGCTTTACTCGCGGTGGCGACCACCGCGCTGGTCACCGGCGGCCAACACGAGGACGGCTTGGCGCGCACCATCGAAGGGCTGGGTCGCGGCTCCGACATCGGCGAGCGCCTGCGGCTGATGCGCGACGGGCCCAACGGGGCGCTCGGCGTGCTCGCCATCGTCCTGAGCGTGGGGCTGAGGGCGGGCGCCTTGTTCGCGGTCGGCGACGCCTTCGGCAGCGCCGGCGTCAGCGGCGCGCTGGTCGGCTGCCATGCGATCGCGCGCGGATTGCTGCCCGCGGCGCTGCGCTGGGGCGAGCCCGCGGCGGCGGGCGACTGGGCCGCCGAAGCCGGTCGCCCGGAAGTGGCCAATGTCGGCGCAGCCGCGGCCATCGCCCTGGTGATCGCGCTGCTGGCGCTCGGTATCAAGGCCGGCGTGGTGGCGATGATCGTCGCGGCGCTGGCGATGGCGGCGGCGGCCTACGGTGCGCAGCGACGGCTCGGCGGTTTCACCGGCGATACGCTGAGCGCCGTCGAGCAGGCGGGCGAGGTCGCCGTGTTGCTGGTTGCCGCGGCCTGGACCTGACGCTTGCGCGATGCGGGCATCAGCGGGTGCCCGTCGGCTGACCGGGCGACGGCGGCTGGGGGTCGAGCGGCGAGGCATGGGAATAGACGCAGCGGTCGCCGTGCCACAGCTCGAAGGTCGCCGCCTGGCGCGCCACCGCAGCGAGGATGCCCTGGGTGACGGCGCGCGGCAGGGCGAGCGCCGAGATCGGCTCGACGCCGATGACCCGGCGGTCGTTGTCGAACAGATAGCAGCGGAATTGCGCCACAAGACCCCCGCGAACGCGTATCGTGGCGGGCATAGTCCCGTGAGTCGGTAGCTGAACCGTTAACGAACCCCGTCCCCCATGGCCGCGCCGCCGCCCGATTCCGCCCGCCTCCAGGCGCTGGTCCGCAAGCCGCGGGCGGCTCGGCGGCTGGTGTTGCTGCCGGGCACCGCCGGGGCCGAGGCCCTGGCGGTTCTTGCCGCGCTCGGGACCGCCGGCTACGCGGTCGCACCGCTGCCGAACGACGCCGCCGACCTCGGCGGCCGCCTGCGGACCGTCGAAGGCGAGGCGGTGATGCTCAACGACTATTCCGCCTTCCATGCGACGCTGCCGGCGACGCTTCGCGATGCGGTGGCGGCGCGCTGGGGCGCGGCGGAACGCGATCCCCATTTTCATCCCGGCCGGGTCGATTGCGGCCGCTTCGTCGTTCCGGCGCTGCGGCTCGGCGCGGTGGTGGTGATCGCAACGGACGACGGACCGGAAGAGCCGCCGCGGCACTTCGCCCTGGCGCGCTGGGCATGGATCGTCGACGGCTTCCGCGCCGACGCCGCGATCGCTTGGCGAGCGCCCGGCGTCGCCTTGCCGCTTCCCGTGCTGGTTCCCGCCGCCGGCGCCGCGATCGATGTCGCGGCCCTGGTCGCCGCGCTTGACGGCGACGCGGCGGCGCTCCGCAAGTGGCGCGTGATATGATCACGCGAATGAGCCTCGGCTGGCGACCCTACGCGCTTCTTGGTCTGCTGTGCCTCGGTCTCTACCTTCCCGGCATCGCCGCGCTGCCGCCGACCGATCGCGACGAATCGCGCTTCGCCCAGGCGACGCGGCAGATGCTCGAGAGCGGCGATTGGATCGACATCCGCTTCCAGGATCAGGCGCGCAACCAGAAGCCGGCCGGCATCTACTGGCTGCAGGCGTTGGCGGTATCGGCCGTCAGCGACGCCGCGAGCCCGGCGATCTGGCCGTATCGCCTGCCGTCGCTGATCGGCGCGATGGTCGCCGTGCTGCTGACCTTCGCGCTCGGCCGCAGCCTGGTGGGGTCGCCGGCGGCGCTCTTGGGCGCGGCGCTGCTGGCCTCGTCGCTGAGCCTGACGGCCGAGGCGCATCTCGCCAAGACCGACGCGGCGCTGCTCGCCTGCATCGTCGCCGCGCAGCTCGCCCTGGGCGAGATCTACCGTCGCAGCCGCACCGCGACGGCGACACCGTGGCCGTGGGCGCTGCTGTTCTGGACCGCGATCGGCGCGAGCGCCTTGATCAAGGGGCCGGTGGCGCCGCTGCTGGCGGCGCTCACCATTGCGGCGCTGCTGCTCGCCGATCGCGACGCCGGCTGGCTGCGGGCGCTGCGGGCGTGGTGGGGACTGCCGCTGGCAGCTCTCATCGTCGGGCCGTGGCTCGTGGCGATCATGCACGCGACCCGCGACACCTTCATCGCCGGATCGCTCGGCAGCGACTTCTTCGGCAAGATCGTCGGCGTCCAGCAGAGCCACGGCGCGCCGCCCGGCACCTATCTTCTGCTGTCGGCGCTGATCTTCTGGCCCGGCTCGCTGTTCGCGGCCGACGGTGTATCGCGCGCCTGGCGCGAACGCGAGCGGCCCTCGCAGCGCTTTCTGTTGGCGTGGATCGTGCCCTTCTGGGCGGCACTCGAGCTGGTGCCGACCAAGCTGCCCCATTACCTGCTGCCGGTGCTGCCGGCGCTGGCGCTGCTGGGCGCGCACGCGCTGTTCAACGCCAGGGGCTCGCGCGGATTGCGGATCGCGGTTTCCGTGCTCTGGAGCCTCGCCACGCTGGCGCTGGCCGCCGGCCTGACACTGGCGCCGCCGGTGCTCGGCACGGGCGTCTCGCCCGTGGGAGTCGCCGCGGCGCTGATCGCGCTGAGCGCCGGCGCCATGCTGCTTTGGCGCTTCTGGTCGACGCCGCAGCCGACGCTGGCGGCGGGCGCCGCGCTGCTGGGTCTCGTCGTCCTGGCGCCGGGCTTCGGCCGCGTCCTGCCGGCGCTCGATCGGCTCTGGCTGTCGCGCGGCGCGGCGGCATTGGTGGCGCGCGAGCGATCGGCCGCCCGCCCACCGGTCGCCGTGGTCGGCTACAACGAGCCGAGCCTGGTCTTCCTTCTCGGCACCGCCACCAAGCCGCTCGACCCGGCCGCCGCCGCGCGTTACCTCACGGCCACGCCGGGTGCGGTCGTCCTGGTCGAGGAGCGCGATGACGGCGCCTTCCGCCGTGCGCTCGCCCGGTTTGGGCGCGACCCGCAGGCCGACGGTCGCGTCAGCGGCATCGATTATTCCAACGGCCGCCGCATGACGCTCACCCTCTATGGCGGCCGCTGAGCGGCGTCAGTGCGCGCTCTTCAGCAGCTGCGCGATAGTGCGGTTGTCGGTGGTCCAACCGAGTGCATCGCGGCCGGTATAGTCCTGCTTGTGGGGATCGGCGTGCGCCGCGAGCAGCATCCGCACCGCGTTGACGCGGTTGTTGGAGACCGCGAGCATCAGCGGCGTCACCCCCTGATTGTTGACCGCGTCGACCGGCGCATGCGCTTCGAGCAGCAGGGTCATCACGTCGGTGCTGCCGCGCGCCGCCGCCCAATGGAGCGCGGTGTTGCCGAGATTGTCCTGCAGACCCAGATCGGCATCACGCTGGAGGAGGATCCGCGCCATCAGCGCGTTGTTGAACATCGCGGCATACATCAGCCCGGTGCGGCCATAGCTGTCGCGCTCGTTGGGGCTCGAACCGCTGTTGAGAAGACCGAGCACCTCGCTCGGCTTGTTCTGCGCGGCGGTGGCGGCGACGCTGGCCGAGTAGCCCTGGAATCCGCCGAACGGGATCGTCGGACCGCCGGTGCTCGGATTGGTGTCGAGCAACGGAGTCGCGCTCTGCTGCGCGCTCGCCGCCAGCGGCGCGGCGACGATCAAGCCGATCAAAACAAGCCGCAGTCGGCGCGTCGAACGTCCCCTCACGCCGACATTCTGCGCCGGGCGACGCTCGCTTTCAAGCCGTCCGGCCGCGGTCGCCGATTCCGGCGCCCGGCGTCGCCGTGTTAGGGTCCGCGCCATGACCGCGCTCCGTCCGCCGCGCCTGCCGGTCTTCGCGCCGGGCACGGTTTGGCTCGTCGGCGCCGGCCCCGGCGATCCCGGTCTGCTGTCGCTGCTGGCGCTGCACGCGCTGCGCCATGCCGACGACGTGGTCTACGACGCGCTCGTCGACCGGCGCATCCTGGCGCTGGCGCGCGCCGGCGCGCGGCTGCATTACGCCGGCAAGCGCGGCGGCAAGCCGTCGCCGCGTCAGCCCGACATCACGCGCAAGCTGATCGAGCTCGCGCGGCGGCGGCGGCGCGTGCTGCGGCTCAAGGGCGGCGATCCGTTCGTCTTCGGCCGCGGCGGCGAGGAGGCGTTGGCGCTCGAGGCGGCGCAGGTGCGCTACCGCGTCGTGCCCGGGATCACCGCCGGCATCGGCGGCCTCGCTTATGCGGGAATTCCGCTCACCCATCGCGACGTCAACTCCGCCGTGACCTTCGTCACGGGCCGGGCCAGCGGCGGCGACGTGCCGGACGGACTCGACTGGCCCGCGCTCGCCCGCGGCGCGCCGATCCTGGTGATCTACATGGCGCTGAAACATCTGCGGCCGATCGCCGAACGGCTGATCGCGGCCGGCCGGCCCGCGGAGGACCCGGTCGCCATCATCGCATCCGCCACCACGCCGCGGCAGCGCGTGGTCGAGACCACGCTGGCGAAGGCCGCCGACGCCGCGGCGCGGGCGCGCCTCAAGCCGCCGGCCGTCCTGGCGGTCGGCCGCACCGTCCGCCTGCGGCCGCAGCGTTGAATCCGCGCCTGCGGCCGAAGGTCCCCTGGCGACGCGCGGGACGCATCGCTTAGACTTGCCGCCATGTCGAGCGCGAATCGCGGCCTGCTGGTTTTTCTCGCCGTGCTCGCGGCGCTGGTGGCGGGCTTCGGTTACGAGAACGGCTGGTTCGGGGGCGCTCCGCCGCCGGCCGTGCCGGTCGGCGGTCCGTTCTCGCTCGTCGATCAGAACGGTACGACGCGCAGCGACGCCGAATTCCGCGGCAAGCTGATGCTGATCTATTTCGGCTACACCTACTGCCCTGACGCGTGCCCGGCGGCGTTGGCGGCGATGACTCAGGCGCTCGACCGGCTTGGCGCCAAGGCGGACGCGGTGCAGCCGATCTTCATCACCGTCGATCCCAAGCGCGACACGCCCCAGCAGCTCAAGCTCTACGTTGCGAACTTCCATCCCCGGCTCGTCGCGCTGACCGGAACGCCGGCGCAGATCGAGGCGGTCGAGCGCGAATTCCGCGTCTCCGCCAGCAAGGAGCCGGGCGGCCCGCCCGACGATTATCTGATCGACCATTCGGCGTTCATCTATCTGATGGGCCGCGACGGCAGGCTGCTTCGGCTCATTCCGCCCGGCGAGAAACCCGCCGAGATGGCCGACGATATCCGCAAATACCTTTAGCCATGCGCGGCGTTCCCCAACGCATTGCGTTGTCGAGCGGCGAGCAGCCGCTCAAGATCGTGCGGCGGCGCAGCGCCCGGCGCTTCATCCTGCGCCTCGACGACGAGGATGACGCCGTGGTTCTGACGCTGCCGCGCTATGCGTCGTTCGCCGCGGCGCTGCGCTTCCTGGAGAAGAATCGCGGCTGGATCGAGAAGCGGCTCGGCGAGCTGCCGCCGCGCGTCGCGTTCGCCGACGGCGTCGCCATCCCGATCCTCGGCGTGCCGCACGTCATCCGCCACCGCGCCGACAGCCGCGGCGCCGGCGCCGCATGGCTCGAGCCGGGCGCACTTTGCGTCGCCGGCGACGTCCGCCATCTGCCTCGCCGCGTCACCGATTTCCTGCGCGAGCTGGCACGGCGCGAGCTCGGCAGCCGCGCCCACGCCATGGCGGCCGCCATCGGCCGCCGTATCCCGCGCGTCAGCATCCGCGACACGCGCAGCCGCTGGGGCAGCTGCTCGCACGACGGCGCATTGTGTTTCTCGTGGCGCCTGATCCTGGCACCGGCCGCCGTCGTCGATTACGTCGTGGCGCACGAGGTCGCGCATCTGAAGCACATGAACCACGGCGCGCGGTTCTGGCGGACGGTCGAAACGCTGGCGCCCGGCGCGGGCGCGCAGCGGTCATGGTTGCGTCGGAACCGCGCGCGGCTGTTGCGCTTCGGCTAGCCGCATCAGATACAGCAGCAGCAGCAGCGCCGGCGCGCAGGCCGCCGTCGCCACCAGGAAGAACGGCTGCCAGCCGAGGCGGTCGGCGAGAAAGCCGCCCGCGCCCGCGAGCACGGTGCGTCCAGTGGCCGCCAGCGCCGAGAGCAGCGCGTATTGCGTCGCGGTGAAAGCCGGATGGCAGAGCCGCGACAGATAGGCCACGAACGCGGCCGAGGCCATGCCGCCGGTGATGTTTTCGGTGGCGATGGTGAGCGCCAGAACCGACGGATCGGGGCCGGCCCAGAGCTGCGCGATGTACATGAGATTCGACAGCGCCTGCAGCGCGCCGCAGATCAGCAGCGCCGGCATCACGCCGAGACGATAGACCGCGCCGCCGCCGAGGAAGACGCCGGCGATGCTGGCGGCGGTGCCGAACACCTTGGCGACGTTGGCGATGTCTACCAGCCCGAAGCCGAGCGCGACGTAGAACGGGCTCGACATGATCCCGGCGAGCGCGTCGCCGAACTTGTAGAGTACGACGAAGACCAGGATCGCGATCCAGGCGCGCCGGCCCATGAATTCGGCAAACGGCGCGACCACCGCCTGCGCCAGCCAAGGGCCGCGCGTCGGCGGCGCCACCATGCGCGGCTCGCGCGTCATCAATACCGTGACGATGCCGACCAGCATCAATCCGGCCATGCCGGCATAGGACCAGAACCAGCCGAAATAGGCGGCAAGGTAAAGCGCGCCGGCGCCCGAGGCGATCATGCCGAAGCGGTAGCCGATCTGGGTCGCGGCGGCGCCGGCGCCCTGCTCGCGCTCCTCAAGCAGCTCGACGCGATAGGCGTCGATGACGACGTCCTGGCTCGCCGACAGAAACGCGACCACGGCGGCGATCGCCGCCACGGGCCACGGATCGGCGGCGGGATCGCGTCCCGCCATGACCAGCAGCGCCGCCGCCAGCAGAACCTGGATCGTGACGGCCCATCCCCGCCGCCGGCCGAGCCGGCCCAGCAGCGGCGGCCGCACGCGGTCCATTGCCGGCGCCCACAGGAACTTGAGGTTGTAGGCGAGCCCGACCTCGGCGAAGACGCCGATGGCGGTGAGCGATACGCCGGACTGCTTGAGCCAGATGGCGAGCGTCGAGGCCGTCAGCGCCAGCGGCAGGCCGCTCGAGAACCCCATGAGCAGGATCGCCAGCATGCGGCGATCGCCGTAGACCCGGAGGGAGTCGAGCCACGACCGCATGCCGGGCGCCTGCGCGCGTCAGGGCTTGGTCTTGGTCTTCTCGACGTCGGCGGCGACCTGCATGCGGACGATCTTGTCGGGGTTCTCGACCATGCCGCTTTGCGGATCGCCCTTCTTGATCGCGTCGACGTATTCCATACCCGAGACGACCTGGCCGAAGAGCGTGTATTTGCCGTCGAGAAACGGCGCCGGCGCGAAGCAGATGAAGAACTGGCTGTCGGCGCTGTCGGGATCGGCCGCGCGGGCCATGCCGACGCTGCCGCGGACGAAGTGCGCCTGGCTGAACTCGGCTTTGAGCTTCTGGCCCGAGCCGCCGGTGCCGGTGCCGGTGGGATCGCCGGTCTGCGCCATGAAGCCAGCGATGACGCGGTGAAAGACGATGCCGTCGTAGAAGCCTTTGCGCGTCAGCTCCTTGATTCGCGCCACCGTCTTGGGCGCGAGGTCCGGGCGCAGCTCAATGACGACCCGCCCCTTGGGCACGTCGAGATAGATCGTATTCTCGAGATCGGCGGCGCTCACGATTCCTCCGCTGGTCAGAATGAAGGCGGTGGCGAGCGCGGCCAGGACGAAGGATTTCATGTGCGCGGTCCGCCGGTTGCGATTCGCCGCACCTTATCCCAGCGGCGCGCGCTTGGGAACCGTCACAACCAGACGAAGGCGCTCATGATTCGGTCGACGGAGGCGCCGTCGTCGCCCAGCGGCAGCGCCAGAACCTCGCAGTGGAGGCAGACGTTGTCGGTCATCACGCGATCGCGAATCTTGGCGACCGGCCGCCGCCGCTCGACCACCTCGGTCCAATGCTCGCGCACCAGCTCGCGATAATGCACGTCGGTGATCGCGTCGATGTCCTTGCCGGTGAGATCGAAGCCGACGCGCGCGGCGACGTTGCTGGCATGGATGCGAACGTGGAAGGACAGCGGTTCGTGCCGCACGTCGACCAGCGTCAGGTGCCCGAGAACGTATTTGAGGTCGAGCGGGTCGAAGTCGGCGCGCGCCGGCATGAGACGGCCGCGTCGCCGATTGTCCCAATCGCGATGGAGTTGCTGAAGTTTCGACGATCGGAGGACGGGAGCGGAAGGCGCCGCGATCATGCGCGAGTATTATGACGGCGGGATTAACCATGTCTTAAACGCGCCAGCCTGCGGGCTTCAGCCGGCCTCGGCCTGCGCCTCTGCCTTGCGGCCCTCGCGCTTGCGCTCGATCGGGTCGAGGAAGCGCTTGCGTAGGCGGATCGACTTCGGCGTGACCTCGACCAGCTCGTCGTCCTCGATATAGGCGATGGCCTGCTCGAGGCTCATCAGGATCGGCGGCGTCAGGCGCACCGCCTCGTCCTTGGCAGTGGTGCGGATGTTGCTGAGCTGCTTGCCCTTGAGCGGATTGACGTCGAGATCGGTGCCGCGGCTGTGCGCGCCGATGATCATCCCGGGATAGACCGCGTCGCCGGGCCTGATGAACATCGGGCCGCGCTCCTCGAGATTCCACAAAGCGTAGGCGACCGCCGCGCCCGATGCGTTCGAGACCAGCACGCCGTTGCGGCGGCCCTCGATCGGCCCCTTCCACGGTTCGTACGCGGCGAAGACGCGGCTCAGGACGCCGGTGCCGCGGGTGTCGGTTAGAAATTCTCCTTGGTAGCCGATCAGGCCGCGGGTCGGCACCCGGAACACGAGTCGCAGCTTGCCGCCGCCCGACGGCCGCATGTCCTGCATCTCGCCCTTGCGTTGCGCGAGCTTTTCGACGACGACGCCGGCGAATTCCTCGTCGACGTCGATCTGCACTTCCTCGACCGGCTCGAGCCGCCGGCCGTTCTCGATCCTGACCAGGACCTTGGGCCGCGAGATCGACAGTTCAAAGCCTTCGCGCCGCATGGTTTCGATCAGGACGCCCAATTGCAATTCGCCGCGGCCCGAGACCTCGACCGAATCCTTTTCCTCGCTCTCCTTGATGCGGATCGCGACGTTGCCCTGCGTCTCGCGCCGCAGCCGCTCGACGATCAGCCGCGAGGTGAGCTTGGTGCCTTCGCGCCCGGCCAGCGGGCTGTCGTTGACCGAGAAGGTCATGGCGAGGGTCGGCGGATCGACCGGCATCGCCGGCAGCGCGACCTCGACCTCCGGCGCGCAGATCGTGTCGGCGACCGAGGCGTGCTCGAGCCCGGCAACGGCGACGATGTCGCCCGCTTCGGCCTCGTCGATCGGTCGGCGCTCGAGGCCGCGGAACGCCAGCAGCTTGGTGAGGCGGCCTTCTTCGAGTACGCGGCCATCGCCGGCCAGCGCCTTGAGCGGCATGTTGAGCCGGGCGCGGCCCTGGTGAACGCGGCCCGTGAGAACGCGGCCGAGATAAGGATCGTATTCGAGTGTCGTCGTCAACATGGCGAACGGCCGGTCCGGCTCGGCGCGCGGCGGCGGCACGTGGCGCAGGATCAGGTCGAACAGCGGCGTCAGGTCGCGGCGCTCGTCATCGAGGTCGGCGATCGCCCAGCCGGCGCGGCCCGAGGCGTAAAGCGTCGGAAAATCGAGCTGCTCGTCGGTCGCCTCGAGGGCGGCGAACAGGTCGAAAATCTCGTTATGGACCTGGTGCGGCCGCGCGTCCGGCCGGTCGACCTTGTTGATCACCACGATCGGATTGAGACCCTGGCGCAGCGCCTTGCCGACGACGAACTTGGTCTGTGGCATCGGGCCTTCCGCGGCGTCGACCAGCACCAGCACACCGTCGACCATCGACAGGATGCGCTCGACCTCGCCGCCGAAATCGGCGTGGCCGGGGGTATCGACGATGTTGATGCGGACGCCGCGCCAATCGACCGAGGTGCACTTGGCCAGGATGGTGATGCCGCGCTCGCGCTCGAGATCGTTCGAATCGAGCGCGCGCTCGGCGACCTGCTGATTGGCGCGGAACGCACCGCTCTGCCGCAACAGCTGGTCGACGAGCGTCGTCTTCCCATGATCGACATGGGCGATGATGGCGATGTTGCGGATGTCCATGAAGCCGTTATATGGCGCCGCCGGTGCCGCTAGATAAGGCCCGCGCCTTCGGCCAGGCGCTTCAACGAGGTCTCGGGCCTGGCGCCGACATGGGCGATGATCTCGGCGGCGCACAGGCCGCCGAGCTTGCCGCAGGCTTCAAGATCGCGGCCGTGCGTAAAACCATAGAGAAATCCGGCGGCATAGAGGTCGCCGGCGCCGGTGGTGTCGACGACCTGACGCACCGGCACCGGCGCGACGTGCAGCATCCGCTCCTTGGTGACGATATCGGAGCCGCGCTCGCTGCGCGTCAGCACCGCGATGTCGCAATGGCCGCGCACCGCCTCGGCGGCGAGCTCGAAATGCGCGGTCTCGTAAAGCGCGCAAATCTCGTGCTCGTTGGCGAACAGCACGTCGACGTGGCGGTCGACCAGCTCGCGAAACTCGGCACGATGGCGGTCGACGCAGAACGGATCCGACAGCGACAGGGCCACCTGGCGGCCGGCCTGATGCGCGACGGTCGCGGCCTTGCGGAACGCCTCCATCGCCCGCGGCGGATCGAAGAGATAGCCCTCGAGATAGGTCACCGCCGCCGACGCCACCAGCGCCTCGTCGATGTCCTCGGGACCGAGCTCGACGCAGGCGCCAAGGAAAGTGCACATCGTGCGCTGTGCGTCGGGCGTCACCAGGATGAGGCAGCGCGCCGTCGGCGGACCGGATTTCGCGGGCCGGGTGTCGAAGCGCACGCCGAGTGTTTTGAGATCGTGAGCGAAGACCCCGCCGAGCGCATCGTCGCGCACCTTGCCGATATAGGCGCCGCGGCCGCCGAGCGACGCGATTCCGGCGATGGTGTTGGCGACCGAGCCGCCGGACTTCTCGACGGCTGCAGGCATTGTCGCGTAGATGGCCTCGGCGCGCACCGCATCGACGAGCGCCATCGTGCCCTTGACGAGGCCTTGACGCTGCACCAGCGCATCGTCGGCGCGGGCGAGAACGTCGACGATGGCGTTGCCGATGCCGACGACGTCGTATGAGGGAGCGGCCATTTGGAAATCCGGTTCGGGTGGCGATCGGCAGGCACAGGGCCGCGGACGCGGGCGCGCGGAGTATAAGGACCATGCCGTCCGCCGCAAGGGCGGGCGAAGAATCGCCCTGGCGGCAAAATAGCGTCAATTCCTGCTTTATTTTTCCGCTTGAGCTGCGCTATCTTGTGCATTGAAAGGCTTGGCTTTTCGCGCCGCCAAGGAGCGGTAGTCGCGGGGGATCTGCAGTGGTACGGGATTGACGGCCGCGTCGTTGCTGGCCTGGGCGGCCCGCAGTTTTCCCGGTTGCCCGCGTACTGCCATTCCGGTCGCGATGGCCGCGATAGGCGCGACGCATGATCGAAAAGACCCGCTCCCGGTACGAACTCGCTCGGCAGGGCTTGAGCGCCGCGATCGCGTGCACTAGCCTTTTGCTCGCCGCCTGCAGCGGCGACCCGGCGACCGGCGCGCGGCAGGCGACGGCCGACCCGACGACAACGCTCGCGGCGCTGGGCCATGCACCGGCAATCCGTGACCTCACAGGACTGGCGCCGGGGCAGGTTGCGGCGCTGATCGGCAATCCCGATCTCCGCCGGGTCGATCCGCCGGCGGAAATCTGGCAGTACCGCACCGCCGACTGCGTGCTGGATCTCTATTTTTACGACAGCGGCTCCAGCAGTCGGCTGGTCTATGCCGAATCGCACAGCCGCCAGCCGCAACAGGGGCCGAGCCAGGCCGCGTCATGCCGCAATGACCTTGCGCCGCTGGTTCATCCGACCCGCCAGACGCGGCTTTAATTCATAGCTGGTCCGGCGATTCGTCGCGGCCGAGCCATTGCCTCGGTCATAATTTAGAATTAGTCTAAAGAGTGCAGATGGAGGCAAGCCATGTACGCGACCAAGAACGACCTCAAGTCCAACACCAAGAAAGTCTCGGTCGAGATTCTGAACGCGCGTCTCGCCGATGCGATCGATCTCGCGCTGCTGACCAAGCAGGCGCATTGGAACATCAAGGGTCCGCGTTTCATCGCGCTGCACGAGATGATCGACGGCTTCCGCACCGAGATCGACGGCCACGTCGACACCATGGCCGAGCGCATCGTCCAGCTCGGCGGCACCGCACTGGGCACGAGCCAGACGGTCGCCAAGGCGACGACGCTGCCGCCCTATCCGATCGACATCCACAAGTCGAACGACCATCTCGCTGCGCTGATCGAGCGTTACGCCAAGGCGGCCAACCTGGCACGCGCCGCGATCGACCAGACCGACGAGGCCGGCGACGCCGACACCGCCGACATCTTTACGGCGTATTCGCGCGCGCTCGACAAGGCTCTGTGGTTCCTCGAGGCCCACGTCCAGGAACGCGAATAGCTCCGCGGCCGCTCAGCGGCGGCGACCGGCGACGAGCCGCGCCTCGATCGCGTCCCACACCTTGGATTCGAGCCGGACACCGTCGAATCGGTCGACCTCCTGGATGCCCGTCGGCGAGGTGACGTTGATCTCGGTCAGGTAATCGCCGATCACGTCGATGCCGACGAACACCAGCCCCTGCTCGCGCAGCGTCGGCCCGACGGCGGCGCAGATTTCGCGGTCGCGCCGCGTCAGCGCCGCCTTCTTCGCCTGGCCGCCGACGTGCAGATTGGCGCGCGCTTCGCCGGCCTGGGGCACGCGGAGAACCGCGCCGACCGGCTCGCCCTCGATCAGGATGATGCGCTTGTCGCCCTGGCGGATCTCGGGCAGGTAACGCTGCACGATGATCGGCTCGCGGTAGAGGCGCGTGAACATCTCGAGCAGCGCGTTGAGATTGTCGTCCTCTGGCCGGAGGTGGAAGACGCCGGCACCGCCGTTGCCGAAGATCGGCTTGAGGATGATCTCGCCGTGGCGCCGGCGGAATTCGGCGATGGCTTCGGGATCGCTGGTGATCAGCGTCGGCGGCATCAGATCCACGAAATGCGTGGCGAACAGCTTCTCCGGCGCGTTGCGCACACCCGCCGGATCGTTGACCACCAGCACCCGCCGGCTCACGTGCTCGAGCAGGTGGGTGGCGGTGATGTAGGCCATGTCGAACGGCGGATCCTGCCGCATCAGCACGAGATCGACGCCGCCGAGATCGAGCGAGCGGGGCTCTCCGAGTTCGTAATGAGGCGCTTTGCGCCCGACGCGCAGCGGCCGCGCCCGCGCCGTGAGCCGGCCGTCACTGAGCGTCAGATCGCGCGGCAGGTAATGGAACAGCGCGTGGCCGCGCGCTTCGGCCTCGAGCGCCAGGGCAAAGGTCGAATCGGCCGCGACGTTGATGGTCTCCATCGGATCCATCTGGATCGCGACCTGAAGCGTCATCGTCCGCGTCCTATTGCAGCGGCGTCACGGTGATATCGCCGCGCGGCGTCGGCGCGCCGGCCGGCGTGCTCCCGGCGCTCGGCGGCGACGGCGATGATGGCGGCGGCGACGGCGGTGGCGAAGCATTCGGCGCCGCGGCACCCGCCGGGCCGCCGCCGGAGGCAGTTGCCGGCGCCGGTGCGGCCGGAGCCGCCGGCGCCTTGATGCGGATATAGCTGATGACGCGGCGAACGCCGCTCAGCGTGCGGGCGCGATCGATGACGCGCTGCTTTTCAGCCTCGCTGCGCGCCGATCCGATGATATAGACCACGCGATTTTCGGTGGTGACGATGTAGTTGTTGGAGTGGACCTCGGGATCGGTCAGGAGCTGGGCCTTCAGTTTCTGCGTGGTTAGCGAATCGTGTGCGTCTCTCACGAAGCCCTCGCCCGAACCGACGGTGATCTCGTCGTAGACTTCCTTGACGTTCTTCGCCCGCCAGGCGCGCTTGATCGCCTCGTCGCGCCACGCCTCGCTCGGCACCGTGCCGGTCACCAGCATGCGCCCGTCATAGGTGTGGCAGTTGAGATCGTCATTGAGGCGGGTGTTGAACTGGGCCCAGAGCTGAATCGCCTGGGTGCAGGCGACAATGTCGTCGGCGTTCTGCTGCAGCGAGCGGTCTTCGGTGGCGACATAGCCGATGCTGCTGCCGGTGCCGGCGGCGGCGACCGCGAGGCAGCCCGAAAGCAGGACCGGCAGGCCGAGCGGGATCAGCGTGCGGAAGCGTAAACGGGACAAGTGCGACTCCTTCAGCCGAACCCGCGAACTATCGAGGCAAAGCCGCGCTCCGGGCAAGCCCTTTGGCCCGAGTCGCTACTCGCCGGCGCGCCAGGCATCGCGCAGATGGCGCGGCCAGCGGCCGGGCGCGACCAGCATGACGTCGAAGCGCAGAGCGGCGCCGCCGAGATCGGGCCGGCCCTGCAGGAAGTATTCGAGCGCACGGACGATGCGGCGCCGCTGCCTGTGCAGGACCGCCTCGGCCGCGCGCGCGTCGTCGGGGCGCGCCTTGACCTCGATCGCGGCGACGGTACGGCCGCGCCGAACGATCAGGTCGATCTCGCCCACCGGCGTGCGGTAACGGCGCGCGAGAATGCGGTAGCCGCGGAGCCGCAGATGCCACAGACACAGGCGCTCGGCCCATTGGCCGCGGCGATGGGCCGCGGCGCCGCGTGCCGCGCGGACGGTCACCGGCCGCCCTTGAGCGCGAGCGCGCGCGCGTAAACGGCGCGGCGGCGGGCGCCGGTGGCCGCGACGACGTCGTCGACGGCCTCGCGCAGGCTCTTGCGGGCGAGCGCGTCGCCCAGCGCGCGGTCGAGCTCGGCCTCGCTCGGCGCCGCCGGCGCGGGTGGCCCGACGATCACAACCACCTCGCCCTTGGGCGCGCCGGCCGCGCGGTAATGGGCCGCGAGGTCGGCAAGCGTGGCGCGCCGCACCTCCTCGTGGAGCTTGGTCAGTTCGCGCGCCACCGCCGCCGGCCGCGGCCCCAGGACTTCGGCCATGTCGGCGAGGCTTTCGCCAAGGCGCGGCGCGCTTTCGAACAAAACCAGCGTCGCGTCGACCGCCTTGATCGCGGCGAGCGCACGGCGCCGGGCCGCCGCCTTGGGCGGCAGGAAGCCCGCGACCAGGAACCGGTCGGGCGGCAAGCCGGAGATCAGAAGCGCCGCCAACGCCGCCGACGGTCCCGGCACCACGGTTACCGCGATGCCCTCGGCGAGCGCCGTGCGCACCAGTTTGTAGCCCGGGTCGGAGACCAGCGGCGTGCCGGCGTCCGAGACCAGCGCCACCGCCGCGCCGACCTTGAGCCGCGCGAGGATCGCGGGCCGCACGCGCTCGGCGTTGTGATCGTGGTAGGGTTGGGTGGCGGCGGCGATGCGGTAGCGCGCCAGCAGCTTCGCGGTCACGCGGGTGTCCTCGCACAGCACGACATCGGCGCTGCGCAGCACGGCGAGAGCGCGCAGCGTCACATCCGCCAGATTGCCAATCGGCGTGGCGACGAGGTAGAGCCCGGGAGCGAGTTTACTTGATTCGACCTGCCCTATACCCTCGGCGCCCCGCGCCGCGCTGCCAAGGGAGTCCGCGCTTGCCGTTCCGGATTTGGTTCCGCGTGCCGCGTCTCTGGACCGCGGCATGGCTCGCCCTTTCCGTGTTTGCGCTGGTCTCGTGCTCCGCCGTGACCACCATAATCGGGCCGGCGAAGCCGCCGCAAGCGGCCGCGCCGGCGCAGACCACGCCGCGCGGCACCCAGCCGGCGCAGCCGCCGACGCCCGCGGCGCCGGTAGCCCCGGCACCAGCCGGGCCGCCGCGCGTCGGCCTGCTGCTGCCGCTGTCGGGGCCGAGCGCGCCGCTCGGAACCGCCATGCTCGAGGCGGCGCAGATGGCGCTGTTCGATCAGCCCGAGAGCGGGATCGAACTGCTGCCGCGCGACACCCAGGGCTCGCCCGCCGGTGCCGCAGCGGCGGCGCAGGATGCGATCCGGCAAGGCGCGCGGATCATCGTCGGCCCCCTGCTCGCCGGCGAGGTCGAGGCGGTGAAGCCGATCGCCGCGGCCGCCGGCGTGCCGGTGCTGGCCTTCTCGAATTCGACCGCGGTCGCCGGCGGCGGCGTGTTCCTGCTCGGCTTCCAGCCACAGCAGGAAATCGCGCGAGTGGTGCAGTATGCCATCGCCAAAGGCCACCAGCGCTTCGCCGTGCTGGCGCCGAACTCGCCCTATGGAAACATCGCCGTCGACGCGCTCAAGTCGGCGGTCGGCGCCGCGAGCGGCGCCAGCGTGGTGCGCGTCGCCAATTACGATCCGGGAACCGCCGACCTCGGGCCGATCGTCCGGAGCTTCGCGCAGAATGCCGATTTCGACGCCCTGCTGCTGCCCGAAGGCGGAAACCGATTGCGCTTGCTGGCGCCGCTTCTGCCCTACGACGGCATCGATCCCGATAGCGTCAAATTCCTTGGCACCGGCCTGTGGGACGAGCCCGGCCTCGGCACCGAGCCGGCGCTCGCCGGCGGCTGGTACGCGGCGCCGGCACCCTCGGCGCGCGCCGATTTCGAAAGCCGCTTCCGCGCACTCTACAACCGACCGCCGCCGCGGCTCGCGACCCTGCCCTATGACGCGGTGTCGCTGGTGGTGACGCTGATGCACGGCGGCGGCGATCTGTCGACCGTGGCGCTCACCAATCCCAACGGCTTCGCCGGCATCGACGGCATCTTTCGCCTGCTGCCGAACGGCATCACGCAGCGCGGCCTCGCCGTGCTGCAGGTCGAGCGTGGCCAGCCGACGGTCGTCGATCCCGCGCCGACCGATTTTCGCGCGTTAGGCGAGTAGCCGGCCGAGAACGGCGTTGAGGCGCTGGCGGCCGGCGGGGGTCGCGCGCAGCGCGCTCTCCGTCAGCTCGAGGAAGCCGCCCTCGATCAGCGGCGCGAGGCGCCCGGCGAACGCCTCCTCGAAGCGCAAGCCAGTTGCCGCGAAGAATCGGTCGCGCGCAATCCCCTCGGCGAGGCGCAGGCCCGTCATCACCAGTTCGCTGCGGCGCTCGTCCGGCGTCAGCCGGACGAACTCCGCGGTGCCATGGCCGCGCGCCTCGACCGCGGCGAGCCAGGTCTCCGGCGCCTTGAGCTGGCGCGTGGCGAAACGCGCCGGTCCGCTGCTGAGCCGGCCATGCGCACCGGGACCGACGCCGAGATAGTCCTGGCCGCGCCAATAGGCGAGGTTGTGGCGGCATTCCTCGCCCGGCCGTGCGTGATTCGAAATTTCGTAGGCCGGCAGGCCGGCGGCGCCGAGCGCGTCCTGAGTCGCCTCGTAAAGCGTGCCGGCGGCGTCTTCGTCGGGCAGACGGAAGTCGCCGCGGGCGAGCGCGGTTGCGAAAGCGGTGCCGGCCTCGATCGTGAGCTGGTAAAGCGAGACATGATCGCCGGCGAGCGCGAGCGCTTCGGCAAGCTCCGCCCGCCACGCTGCCACCGTCTGACCCGGCCGCGCATAGATGAGGTCGAAGGAAAAGCGCGGGAAGGTCGCGCGCGCGAGCTCGATCGCTTCGCGCGCCTCGCGAACGTCGTGGCCGCGCCCGAGGAAGCGGAGCGCCGCGTCCTCGAGCGCCTGGACGCCGAGCGAAACCCGGCCGACGCCGGCCGCGCGCAACGCCCGGAATCGAGCGGCTTCGACCGAGGTCGGGTTGGCTTCGAGCGTCACTTCACAATCGGCCGAACGCCGCCAATGCCGGCCCACCGCGCCCAGAATCGCCGCGACCGTCTCGGGCGCCATCAGCGACGGCGTGCCGCCGCCGAAGAACACGCTGGTGACGGCGGCGCCTTCGGTCTGCTCCGCCCACCAGGCGAGCTCGGCCAGAAGCGCACGGCGCCAGCGGGCCTCGTCGAGGCGCTCGCGCACATGGCTGTTGAAATCGCAATAGGGGCATTTCGACTTGCAGAACGGCCAGTGGACGTAGACCGCGAGGGGCATCATGCGGCCGCACCGAAGCAGGTCGCCGCCAGCCTGGCGAAGGCGCGGGCGCGATGGCTGATGGCGTGCTTGGCTGCGGGCTCCATCTCGCCGAAGGTCTCGCGGCCGCCTTCCGGTACGAAGATCGGGTCATAGCCGAAGCCGCGCGTGCCACGCGGCGGAAAGACGAGGTGGCCATGCACCTCGCCGCGGAAGATTTCGACGTGGCCGTCGGGCCAGGCGAGCGCCAATGCCGCGACGAACGCGGCGCGCCGATCGGAATGGCCGGCAAGCGCGACCTCGACCCGCCGCATCGCCGCGGCGAAATCCCGGTTCGGCCCCGCCCAGCGCGCCGAATAGACGCCGGGTGCGCCGCCGAGCGCGGCCACCGTCAGTCCCGAATCGTCGGCGAGCGCCGGCAGGCCGCTGCCACGGGCGGCGGCCAGCGCCTTGAGCCGCGCGTTGTCCTCGAAGGTGGCGCCGGTCTCATCGGGTTCGGCCAGGCCGAGCGCGGCGGCACCCGCCGCCGCGACGCCGTAGGGCCTCAGCAGCTCCGCGATCTCGCGCAGCTTGCCCGGATTGTGCGTCGCGACCGCCAGGTGCCCCCCGGTGATGCGCCGCACCTCAGCCAATGCCGATCGCCTCGCGCTGCAGCCGGATGAGATCGGCGATGCCGCGGCGCGCCAGCGCCAGCATCTCGTCGAAGCGCTGCTCCGCAAAGTGCCCTTTCTCGGCCGTTGCCTGGATTTCGACGATCCCGCCGCTGCCGGTCATGACGAAGTTGGCGTCGGCCTCGGCGGTCGAGTCCTCGGCGTAGTCGAGATCGAGCACCGCCTCGCCGCCGACGATGCCGCAGCTCACGGCGGCGACCGAATCGACGAGCGGGAAACCGGTCACGATCGCCTGCGCCACCGGACTCTTGAGCGCGAGATAGAGCGCGACGTAGCTGCCGGTGATCGCGGCGGTGCGGGTGCCGCCGTCGGCCTGGAGCACGTCGCAGTCGATGCGGATTTGCCGCTCGCCGAGCGCGTTGAGATCGGCCACCGCGCGCAAGGACCGCCCGATCAGGCGCTGGATCTCGTGCGTGCGGCCGGTCTGACGGCCGCGCGCCGCCTCGCGCTCGGTGCGGGTGTGGGTCGAGCGCGGCAGCATGCCGTATTCGGCGGTGATCCAGCCGCGGCCGGTGTTGCGCAGGAAGGGCGGCACCTTGTCCTCGACCGTGGCGCAGCACAGCACGCGCGTGTCGCCGAACACCGCGAGGCACGAGCCTTCGGCGTATTTGGCGACGTTCGCTTCGAGTCGCACCGGGCGCAATTCGGTCGGGGCGCGGCCGGACGGGCGCGGCATGCGGAAGGTCCCTTTCGCGGAACGGCGGAACGCAAGCTAATCCGCGGCGCCGCGCAGGTAAAGCGCTTGGGTTGACCCCGCTCCCGGACCTCCCTAGATAATGCGCGCCGTGCCCGACACCGGAACCACCAAGCCCGCCACCGTCAAGCTCGCCGCGGCCGACAAGTTCGCCATCGGCGAGCTCAATGAGCGCTCGCGCGAAATTTTCCGCATGATCGTCGAGGCCTATGTCGAGACCGGCGAGCCGGTGGGCTCGCGCACGTTGGCGCGGCGCGGCGGCCTCGATTTGTCGCCGGCGACGATCCGCAACGTCATGGCCGACCTCGAGGAGCAGGGGCTGCTCTTCGCTCCGCATACCTCCGCCGGCCGGCTGCCGACCGAGGCCGGCCTGCGCCTCTTCGTCAACGGCCTGCTCGAGGTCGGCGGCATTGCCGAGGAGGAGCGGCGCAACATCGAGGCGCAGTGCGCCGCCGCCGGCAAGAGCCTGCCGCAGGCGCTGGAGCAGGCGACGGCGACGCTTGCCGGCCTGTCGCGCTGCGCCGGCCTCGTCATTGCGCCCAAGACCGAGCGCGCCTTGAAGCACATCGAATTCGTGCCGCTCACGCCCGGCCGCGCGCTGGTGGTCCTGGTGACCGAGGACGGGCTGGTCGAGAACCGCATTATCGAGACGCCGGCGGGAACGCTGCTGTCGTCGATGGCCGCGGCCAGCAATTATCTCAATGCGCGACTGGTCGGCCGGACACTCGAGGAGTCGCGCTCCGCGATCCTCGCCGAGATCGCCCAGCGCAAGGACGAGATCGACGAGCTTACGGCGAAGCTGATCGCCGCGGGGCTCGCCTCGTGGTCCGGCAGCCCGTCGGAGAACGCACTCATCGTCAAGGGCCAGTCCAAGCTGCTCGAGGACGTCACCGCGCTGGCCGATCTCGAACGATTGCGGGCTCTGTTCGAGATGCTCGAGACCAAGGAGGCGATGGTTCGGCTCCTCGATGCGACGCGCGCCGGCGAAGGCGTGCAGATCTTCATCGGCGCGTCGACGCCGCTTTTCGGCGTCACCGGCTGCTCGATGATCGTCGCGCCCTACACCAACTCGCGCGAGCAGGTGGTGGGCGCGATCGGCGTGATCGGACCGACGCGGCTCAACTACGCGCGCATCATTCCGATGGTCGACTATACGGCCAAGGTGATCGGCCGACTCATGGGTTGAGGTGATGAACCGGGAAGACGCATTCGACAAATCCGCCGAGGCGGCGTCTGCGGCCGCCACCGAGCCGGCATCGCCGGTGCCTGCCCCGGGCGACATCGTCGCGCGGCTCGAAGCCGAGCTCGCGGAGAGCAAGGACCGGCTGCTGCGCGCGCTGGCCGAGACCGAGAACCAGCGTCAGCGTCACCAGCGCGAACGCCAGGAGGCGCAGCGCTACGCCGCGTTCGAGTTCGCGCGCGAGCTTTTGAACGTGGCGGACAATCTGCGCCGCGCCATCGATGCCGTACCAGCCGCGGATTCGACGGCGCGCGGCGTGATCGAGGGCGTCGCCGCCACCGAGCGCGAACTGCTCGCGATCTTCGAGCGGCACGGCATCCGGCGCGTCGATCCCAAGATCGGCGACCGCTTCGATCACAATCTGCACGAAGCGATGTTCGAGGTGCCGGGCGCGCCGCAGCCGCCGGGTACCGTCGCCCAGGTGCTGCAGCCCGGCTACGTCATGCACGATCGGCTGCTGCGGCCGGCGCTGGTCGGTATCGCCAAGGCGGCGCCCGCCGAGGCGGTCACGGCGCCGTCGCGCGAGAGCTGACCCGCCTCCGAAATCTCCGCCTGACCCCGGCGCGGCGGCGGACCGCGAGGGCGTCCGCCTCAGCCGAGCGCGGCAGCGCCGGCGTTGTGCCGCTTGATGCAGGCCGCCGCGCGTTCGCGCGCGGCGACGGCATAGCAGTAGACGCAGCCCTGGGCGCAGCTGTCGTAGACGCCGATGTCGCGGCTCTCGGCGCAGCGGCAGCCGGGACGGTTGCCCTTCTCGTGCGCCGCGATCGGCCGGCCGGCGAGATCGGCAAGCCGCGTCGCGTCGATGCAGCGCGCCTCGGCCGCGCCGGCCGCGAGCAGATGCGGCTGGGTGCAGAGCGTCAGCCGCATGCCGCAGTCCTGCGCGAGCGGCACGAGACGCGCGACGAGCGCGCGCTTTTCGTCGTCCGCCGGATCGCGCCAGACGAAGCCGTGGCGCGCCGCCGCGGCGTCGAGATTGCGCACGGTCTTGCGATAGGGCTGGACGAAGGAGATCACGACTTCGTCGGTGGCGCCGGCGAGGGCGCGCGCCAAGCGCGCGAAATTCGCTTCGTGCCAGGCGGGCGGCGTCGCGGTCGACAGCACGATCGGATCGTAGCGCCACACCGCGACACGCGGCCCGAAGCGCCGCGCCAGCGCGCGCAGCCGGGCGACCGCGGCCGGCGCCGCGGGCGTGCCGGCCTCGAGCGCCCGCGGATAGCCGGTCACCGTCCATTGAACGTAGAACGGCGCGGTGCGCCGGACGCGCGCCCAATAGGCCGCCATCGGCGTCGCATTGCGCGTCCAGAAGACGAAGCCGTCGACTGCTCCCGGCCGCAGAGAAACCGTGCCCGGCCGGCCGCCATAGGGGCTCGGCACCTGCACGAATCCGGCGGAGAGCCGGACCATGAACCAGTCGGCGTAGAAGGCCGGGATGTCGGTGCGATAGCTGGCCGAGACGATCATCGGGAAAAATCGCGTCGCCGGGCCCGGTTTCCACGCTTTTACCCCTTGAGCCGCGCCCACGACTGACCCATGTAATAGGCCGAAAATCGGCTTGGGGGAACGGCCGGGCGGGCGTTGCAGGCCCCAGCGGCGGTCCATATATATCCCCTCAGCTTACGGGAAGGCCCCATCGAGAACGGGGGTCCGCACGGCGCTTCGGGCCGGTCGGATCCGCCGAAGGAGAGGAATATATGGCGAAGGTTATCGGGATCGACCTCGGCACGACCAATTCCTGCGTTGCCGTGATGGAGGGCAAGCAGGCCAAGGTCATCGAGAACAGCGAGGGCGCACGCACCACCCCCTCGCAGGTCGCGTTCACCGAATCGGGCGAGCGTCTGGTCGGCCAGTCGGCCAAGCGCCAGGCGGTGACCAATCCCGAGAACACGTTCTACGGCATCAAGCGGCTGATCGGCCGCCGCATGACCGACCCCATGGTCAAGAAGGAGACGGATCTCGTTCCCTTCAAAATCGTGCCCGGCGATAACGGCGACGCCTGGGTCGAGAGCCGCGGCAAGAAATACGCGCCGTCGCAGATCAGCGCCTTCGTCCTGCAGAAGATGAAGGAGACCGCCGAGGCCTATCTCGGCGAGAAGGTCACCGAAGCGGTCATCACGGTTCCCGCCTATTTCAACGACAGCCAGCGCCAGGCGACCAAGGACGCCGGCAAGATCGCCGGCCTCGAGGTGCTGCGCATCATCAACGAGCCGACCGCCGCCGCGCTCGCCTACGGGCTCGAGCAGCGCAAGAGCGGCACCATCGCGGTCTACGACCTGGGCGGCGGCACCTTCGACATCTCGGTGCTCGAGATCGGCGACGGCGTCTTCGAGGTGAAATCGACCAACGGCGACACCTTCCTCGGCGGCGAGGATTTCGACAAGCGCGTCATCGACTATCTCGCCGACGAGTTCAAGAAGGAGCAGGGCATCGACCTGCGCAACGACAGGCTGGCGTTGCAGCGCCTCAAGGAGGCGGCGGAGAAGGCCAAGATCGAGCTCTCGTCGTCGATGCAGACCGAGGTCAACCTGCCGTTCATCACCGCCGACCAGACCGGCCCCAAGCACCTCAACATCAAGGTGACGCGCGCCAAGCTCGAGGCGCTGGTCGACGACCTGATCCAGAAGACCATCGAACCGTGCCGCAACGCGCTCAAGGACGCGGGGCTCAAGGCGAGCGAGATCGACGAGGTCATCCTGGTCGGCGGACAGACGCGCATGCCCAAGGTGATCGAGACGGTGAAGACCTTCTTCGGCAGGGAGCCCAACCGCTCGGTCAATCCCGACGAGGTCGTGGCGGTCGGCGCGGCAATCCAGGCCGGCGTGCTGAAGGGCGAGGTCAAGGACGTGCTGCTCTTGGACGTGACGCCGCTGTCGCTCGGCATCGAGACGCTGGGCGGCGTGTTCACGCGGCTCATCGACCGCAACACCACGATCCCGACCAAGAAGAGCCAGGTCTTCTCGACCGCCGAGGATAACCAGACCGCGGTCACCATCCGCGTCTTCCAGGGCGAGCGCGAGATGGCGGCGGACAACAAGCTGCTGGGCCAGTTCGACCTCGTCGGCATCCCGCCGGCGCCGCGCGGCGTGCCGCAGATCGAGGTCACGTTCGACATCGACGCCAACGGCATCGTCTCGGTCCAGGCCAAGGACAAGGCCACCGGCAAGGAGCAGCAGATCCGCATCCAGGCCTCGGGCGGCCTCGGCAAGGACGACATCGAGAAGATGGTGAAGGACGCCGAGGCGCATGCCGCCGAGGACAAGAAGCGGCGCGAACTGGTCGAGGCCAGGAACCAGGGTGAGGCGCTGGTCCACACCACCGAGAGGACGCTCAAGGAAAACGGCGACAAGGTACCGGCCGAGGCCAAGCGCGCGGTCGAAAGCGCGGTCGCCGATCTCAAGGGCGTGCTGTCGGGCGACGACATCGGACAGATCCGCTCCAAGACCGAGGCGCTGGCGCAGGCCTCGATGCGGATGGGCGAGGCGCTCTACAAGACGGCGCAGACGCCGCCCGGCGGCGGGCCGCAGCCGGGCGCCGGCGCGCAAGGCGGCACGGGTGGCCAACAGGCCGGCGGCGACAAGGTGGTCGACGCCGACTTCGAGGAGGTCGACGAGCAGAAAAAGCGTGGCTCCGCCTGAGCGGGGCCGGATTTTTGATCGCCAGCGTGCCCCCGACAGCGTAAAAAAACGGCGATGGCGAAGCGCGACTTTTACGAGACCCTCGGCGTGACGCGCGGCGCGTCGGCGGAGGAGCTCAAGAGGGCCTACCGCAAGCTCGCCATGCAATATCACCCGGACCGCAATCCGGGCGACGCCAAGGCCGAGCAGCGCTTCAAGGAAATCAACGAGGCCTACGACGTCCTCAAGGACGAGCAGAAGCGTGCCGCCTACGATCGCTTCGGCCACGCCGCCTTCGAGGCCGGCGGGGGCCCGCGCGGCGGCGATTTCGGCTTCGGCTCGGGCTTCGGCGCCGGATTCGCCGACATCTTCGACGAGATGTTCGGCGAGTTCATGGGCGGCCGCCGCCAGCAGGGCGCCAACCTGCGCGGCAGCGACCTGCGCTACAATCTCGAGATCACGCTCGAAGAGGCGTTCCACGGCAAACAGACGACGGTGCGCGTGCCGACGCTCGTCACTTGCGACGCCTGCAGGGGCAACGGCGCCGAGGCGGGCTCGCGGCCGATCAACTGCCCGACCTGCCACGGCCAGGGCCGCGTGCGCGCGCAGCAGGGCTTCTTCACCATCGAGCGCACCTGTCCCTCCTGCCACGGCGCCGGCCGCGTCATCGAGAATCCGTGCCGGCAATGCGGCGGCCAGGGCCGCATCCAGCGTGAGCGCGCGTTGTCGGTTTCGATTCCGGCGGGCGTCGAGGACGGCACGCGCATCCGGCTCGCGGGCGAGGGCGAAGCCGGCGTGCGCGGCGGCGCTGCCGGCGATCTCTACATCTTCCTGACCATCAAGCCGCACCGGCTGTTCCACCGCGACGGCACCAACATCCACGTGCATGTCCCGGTGTCGATGACGACCGCGGCGCTCGGCGGCGCGCTCGAGGTGCCGACCATCGACGGCAGCCGGGCACGGGTGACGATCCCGGCCGGCACCCAGAACGGGCATCAACTCCGCCTCAAGGGCAAGGGCATGTCGACGCTGCGCTCGAACGCACGCGGGGATATGTATGTCGAGGTGCGGGTCGAGACACCCGTCCATCTCTCGAAGCGGCAGCAGGAACTGCTCAAGGAATTCGAAGCCGCCGGCGACGCGCGCAAGACCCAGCCCGAAGCCGAGAGCTTCTTCGCCAAGGTCAGGGAGTTCTTCGGCGATCTGACCGAGTAGCGCGCGACCGGCGGGTCGCGCGGGCGGCGTGCCTGGCATGGTATAGTCGCGCGGGGTTCGCGGCAGGGGGGCCGGTGGTCAAGCTCGCCTTCTGGGACACGGTCAACGGCGCCTATCGCTTCGTCTTCACCCATCCGCTGACCATCCTGCGCACCGGCTGGCTCTATCTCGCGCTCGACGCGCTCAGCGTCGCGCTGCGCGGCGAAGCGGCGCTCGCGGCGCGCTCGGGCGCCATCGCCTTCGCCGTCGGCGTGCTGCTGTTCGGCGCCAGCATCGCCTGGAACGTCGCCCTGGTGCGCGCGATTCTGCTGGACGAGCATTCGTGGGGCGCGGCGCTGCAGTTCCGCCGGCGCCATTGGCGACTGGTCGGCATCGGCCTGCTGCTGCTCGCGATCCTGATCGCAATCATGGCGGCGGTTGCGCTGGCCGGCGTCGTCGTCTTTCATGTCGGCGGGCCGGCGGCGCTGGCGATCTTCGTCGTGTTTGCCGCGATTGTCGGCGCGGCTCTGATCGGCGCCGCGTGCCGCCTCTATCTCCTGGGACCGGCGATCGCGACCGACGACCCGGCAGGCGCCATCGCCGCGGCCTGGCGCCGCGGCCGCGGCAACACGTTCCGACTGTTCTTCGGCGGTGTTCTGATGGTGCTGCCGCCGGCAATCGTCGGCGCCATATTCGGCGGCGCGCTGGGCGTGCTGCTATTCGTCGCCACCCATGGCGACATGACCGTGGCCGCGTGGATGGCGCAGCTCGATTTCGCCGGCCGCGCCGCGCTCGGCCTCGGCCAGGGCGTCATCCAGCTCGTCGTCGGCGCGTTCAGCATCGCGTTCTACACCTCGGCCTATCGCCAGCTCGCCGCCAACTGGAATCCGCCGCCTGCACTGGCTGCATTGCAGCTCGACACCTGAGGCGGCTCGACGGCGCTCGGCGGTTCGGCTAAACCGGTCTTCCCGCCACCCTGTCGCGCCGCGCCCGTTCCCGTGTCCCGAAAGCTTCTTCTTCCGCTCGCGATCCTATGGCTCGCCGGGATGGGCCTGCGTCTCACCGTTCTGGCCGTGCCGCCGGTGATTCCGCTGGTCCATGCCGATCTGCACATGAGCGAGACCGAGATCGGCACGCTGGGCTCGCTGCCGTCGCTGCTGTTCGCCTTTGCCGCCGTGCCGGGCTCGCTGCTGATCGCGCGCACCGGCGCGGTGCCGACGCTGGTGGCCGGCCTGGCGCTGACCGCGATCGCGGGCGCCCTGCGCGGCGCCGCCGGCGGCGTACCGACGCTCTATCTCGCGACCGTGGCGATGGGCGCCGGCATCGCCATCATGCAGCCGGCGCTGCCGCCGCTGGTGCGCGCCTGGTGCCCCGACCGCATCGCCTTCGGCACGGCAATCTACACCAACGGCCTGCTGGTGGGCGAGACGCTGCCGGTGGCGCTGACGCTGCCGCTGGTGCTGCCGCTGGTCGGCGGATGGCGCTGGAGCTTCGTCCTCTGGGCAGCGCCGGTGCTGGCGACGACGTTGCTGGTGCTGGCGCTGGCGCCGCGCGACGTCCATCCGCGGCTCGGCCCGCCGCGGCGCTGGTGGCCCGATTGGAAGGACCCGCTGGTCTGGCGCCTGGCCTTCATGATGGGCGGCATCAACACCGCCTATTTCGCCACCAACACCTTCTTGCCGGACTATCTCCATGCCACCGGCGACGGCCGGTGGGTGAGCGCGGCGCTGACCTCGCTCAATTTCTGTCAGCTGCCGCTGTCCTTCGCCATGCTGGCGCTAGCCGAGAAGCTGGTGCGGCGACACGCCGCCTACATCGTGCTGGCGGGCCTGGTGCTGGCGAGCGCCTTCGGACTGGCCTTCATGCCCGGCGTCTGGGTCGTGGTCTGGTCGGGCGTGCTCGGCGGCGCCAACTCGGCGATGCTGGTGCTGATGCTGGCGCTGCCGCCGCTGCTGGCGCGGCAGGAGGACGTTCACCGCGTCATTGCCGCCATGTTCACCATCTCCTATCCGACGGCGGTGGTGTTCCCGATCCTGGCCGGTTATGCCTGGGACGCGACCGGCTGGCCCGCCTTCGCCTTCGTGCCGGCGGCGATCTCGGGCGCGGCGATCATCGCGCTCGCGCCGACCATCGACTTTCGCCGCCGCGCGGCGTGATCGGCGCTATTCCGCCGCGACCGTCGGATGGCGAGCCGGCTCCTCGGCGAGCGCCGCCAGCAGGCGCTCGCGGATGGTCTTGAGCCGCGTCTCGTCCTCGATCCTGTGGCCGAACAGATCCTTCACGTAGAAGACGTCGACGACCTTCTCGCCGTAGGTCGAGATCTTGGCGCTCGAGATCTGCAGGTTGAGCGAGGTGAGCGCCCGCGTCACCTGGAACAAAAGGCCCGGCCGGTCGCGGCCGTTGACCTCGATGACGGTATGGGTGCGGCTCGCGGTGTTGTTGATGATGACCCGCGGCGGCACTGCCAACGTGCGCGTGCGCGCCGGGATCGCCGGCTGCCGCGCGAGCTCGACATGCGCCTTGATCGCGCCCGACAGAACGCCTTCGAGCACCACCGACAGCCGCGCGATTCGGTCGGGCTTGTCGAAGGCGCCGCCCGCCTGGTCCTGCACCGTGAAGGTATCGAGCGCCATGCCGTTCTGCATGGTGAGGATCTTGGCGTCGACGATGTTGGCGCCGGCGATCGCCAGCGCACCGGCGATGCGCGAGAACAGGCCGGCGTGGTCGGCGGTATAGACCGTCACCTCGGTCACGGCGCGCTGCGGATCGACGCGGGTCTCGACGGTGAGCGGCCTGCCGCCGCGCTCGGCTTCGCGGATGAGCCGCGCGTGCCGCGCCATGGCCTCGGGCTCGAACGAAAGCCAGTAGAACGGATAGCCCTTGGCGACGAAGCCTTCGATCTCGCCGGGCGAGAAATCAGTCAGCAGCTTCTTGACCGCCTCCTGCGCCGCGGCGATGCGCTGGTCGCGCGCCTCTTCGACCAAGCCGCCGGCCATCAGCTCGGCGGCGCGGTGATAGAGTTCGCGCAGCAGCGTCGCCTTCCAGCCGTTCCATACCTTGGGACCGACCGCGCGGATATCGACCACTGTCAGCAGCAGCAGCAGCTTGAGCCGCTCCGGCGACTGCACGCGCTCGACGAAATCCGAGATCGTCTTCGGATCGTCGACGTCGAGCTTGAAGGCGGTGGCGCTCATCAGCAGGTGCCAGCGCACCAGCCAGGCGACGGTCTCGGTCTCCTCGGCCGAAAGGCCGAGGCGAGGCCCGAGCTTGAGCGCCACCTCCTCGCCGAGGACCGAATGGTCGCCGCCGCGGCCCTTGGCGATGTCGTGACAGAGCACGGCGAGATAGAGCGCGCGGCGCGAGGCGACGTCGATCGTCGGGACGAGCGAGGTTGCGAGCGGCAACTCGGCGTCGAGCAGGCCCTTCTCGATCTTCGACAGGATGCCGATGGCGAAGATGGTGTGCTCGTCGACCGTGTAGATGTGATACATGTCGTACTGCATCTGCGCCACGACGCGGCCGAAATCGGGCACGAAGCGGCCAAACACGCCGGCCTCGTTGAGCCGCCGCAGCGCGACCTCGGGATCCTTGCGCGAAGTCAGGATCTCCATGAACAGGCGATTGGCCTCGGGATCGGCGCGCAGCGTGTTGTCGATCAGCCGCAGGTTGTGCGTGATGAGGCGCAGCGCGTGCGGATGGATGTCGAGGTCGTGCTCCGCCGCGACATGGAACAGCCGCAGAAGATCGACGCGGTTGCGGCGGAAATGGTCTTCGCTTTCGACGTCGATGCGGCCGCCCTCGACGACGAAGCCTTCGAGCCGGCGGCCGGTGCCCCACGGCCGCCAGGCCAGCAGCGGCCGCGCCTTGTGCTCGGATTCGAGCACGGCGCAGATGATGCGCGTCAGATCGCCGACGTCCTTGGCGATCAGGAAATAATGCTTCATGAAGCGTTCGACTCCGCGGGCGCCGGCGTGATCGGTGTAGCCCATGCGGCGGCCGATCTCGGCCTGGAGATCGAAGGTCAGGCGGTCCTCGGCACGGCCGGCCAGGAAATGCATGTGGCAGCGCACGGTCCATAGAAAGTTCTGCGCCCGGGCGAAGCGCGCCGCCTCGTCTGCGGAGAACACCTTGAGCTCGACCAGCTTCGAGACGTCGTCGACGCGATAGGCGAACTTGGCGATCCAGAACAGGGTGTGCAGGTCGCGCAGGCCGCCCTTGCCCTCCTTGACGTTGGGCTCGACCAGATAGCGCGAATCGCCGAGACGCTGGTGGCGTTCGTTGCGCTCGGCGAGCTTGTCGCGGACATAGGCCGCAGCGTTGCCCCTGACGATTTCGGCGTCGAACGCCGCCCTCATCGCGTCGAAGATCTTCTGATCGCCCCAGATGTAACGCGCCTCGAGGATCGCGGTGCGGACGGTGAGATCGGCCTTCGCGTGGTGGATGGTCTCCTGGATCGAGCGCGTCGACTGGCCGACATTGAGGCCGACATCCCAGAGCGCATAGAGCATGTACTCGACGACCTGCTCGGTATGCGGCGTCGCCTTGTAAGGCAGCAGGAACAGCAGATCGACGTCGGAATGGGGTGCGAGCTCGCCGCGGCCGTAGCCGCCGACCGCGACCAGAGCCATGCGCTCGCCCTCGGTGGGATTGGCGGCCGGATAGACGTGGCCGACGGTGAAGTCGTAGAGCACGCGGATCAGCTGATCCATCAGGAACGACAGGGCGTGCGCGGCGTCGGTGCCCGAGCCGCCCTCGTCGAAGCGCCGGCGGATCTCGGCGCGGCCGGCGGCAAGCGCCTCCTTGAGGCAGGCGACGACCGTCTGCGGCGTCGGCGTGGCGTGTTCGGCGAGCCGGTCGAGCTGCGCCTGCAGCGCGCGGCGATCGACCACCGCGCGCGGCTGGAGAATCGGGAGCATGAAGCGAGTTTACACGCCCGTCGCCGATCTGTCGCGCCGGGCGACGCCGGAATCAGCCGTCGGCGTCGAGCAAGCCCTTGAGCTTATAGAGAAATTCGAGCGCCTCCCGGGGCGATAGCTCGTCCGGCCGAAGCCCGGCGAGCAGATCGTCGACCGGCGTGCGCGCCGGCGACGGAGCCCGCCTCGCCGGCGCGGCGGCCGTGAACAGCGGCAGATCGTCGGCGAGCTTCGCCAGCTGGCCGCGCTGCTCGCCTTTCTCGAGCGTCGCCAGCACCGCCTCGGCGCGCGCGATCACCGCCGCCGGCAGGCCCGCAAGCTTCGCCACGTGGATGCCGTAGGAGCGGTCGGCGGCGCCGGCGGCGACCTCATGCAGGAACACCACCTCGCCCTGCCACTCCTTGACCCGCATGGTGCGGCAGGAAAGCTCGCCGAGTTTCGCGGCCAGGGCGGTCAGCTCGTGATAATGCGTCGCGAACAGCGCCCGGCAGCGGTTGACGTCGTGCAGATGCTCGAGCGTCGCCCAGGCGATCGACAGGCCGTCGAAGGTGGCGGTGCCGCGGCCGATCTCGTCGAGGATGACGAGCGAGCGCGGCGTCGCCTGGTTCAGGATCGCGGCGGTCTCGACCATCTCGACCATGAAGGTCGAACGGCCGCGCGCCAGATCGTCGGCGGCGCCGACGCGCGAGAACAGCCGATCGACGATGCCGAGCCGCGCACTGGTCGCCGGCACGTAGCCGCCCATCTGCGCCATCACGGCGATCAGCGCGTTCTGGCGCAGGAAGGTGCTCTTGCCGGCCATGTTGGGTCCGGTCACAAGCCAGAGCCGCCGGTCCGGCGCGAGATCGCAGTCGTTGGCGACGAACGGCTGTCCCGCGGCCTTGAGCGCGAGCTCGACCACCGGATGGCGGCCGGACGTGACGGTGAATTCGACGCCGTCGGTGAGCGCCGGACGGCAATAGTCGCGCTCGACGGCGAGCTGGGCGTGCGAGGCCGCGACGTCGAGCGCGGCGAGCGCCTGCGCCGCCCGCTGGATCATCTCGACGCGCGCCCGCGCCTCGCCGACGAGATCGGCGAACAGCTTGAGCTCGAGCGCCAGCGCCTTGTCCGCCGCCGAAGCGATCTTGCTTTCGAGCTCGGCGAGCTCGGTCGTGGTGTAGCGCATCGACGAGGCGAGCGTCTGGCGGTGGACGAATTGCGACCCGAGCCGGCCCGATTGTGCCGCCGTCACCTCGATGTGATAGCCCAGGACATTGTTGAAGCGGATCTTGAGCGAGGCGACGCCGGTCTCGGCGGCGTAGCGCGCCTGCAGCTCGACGATGAGCCGCTTGCCGTCGTCGCGCAGGGCGCGCAGCGCATCGAGCTCGGCGGCATAGCCCGGGGCGATGAAGCCGCCGTCGCGCGCCGAGAGCGGCAGCTCGGCGCCGAGCGCGCGTTTCAGCCGGTCGACAAAGGTCGAATGCTCGCCAAGGTCGCGGAGTGCGGTAGCGATCAGCGCCGGCGCCGTGGCGCCGGCGAGTCGCGCACGGAGCGCGGCGCATTCGCCGAGCGTATCCCGCAGACAGGCGAGGTCGCGCGGACCGCCGCGGCCGAGCATCAGGCGCGCGATGGCGCGCGCCATGTCGCCCGAGCGCCGCAGGATCGCGCGAACGTCCTCGCGCAGGCGCTCGTCGGCGCGGAAATAGGCGACGGCGTCGAGCCGCGCCTCGATCGCGGCGCAGTCGGTGAGCGGCGCCGCCAGGTGCTCGGCCAGAAGACGCGCGCCGCCGCCCGTCAGCGTGCGGTCGAGCGCCGCCAGGAGGCTGCCCTTGCGCTCGCCGGACAGCGTCTCGGTCAATTCGAGATTGCGGCGCGTCGCCGGATCGATCGCCATGAAGGCGCCGCCTGCGACCTGGCGCGGCGGCGCGAGGGCCGGCAGCCTGCCCTGCTGCGTCAGCTCGACATAGTCGACCAGCGCGCCGGCCGCGGCGATCTCGGCGCGGGCGAAGGCGCCGAAGGCGTCGAGCGCGGCGACGCCGTAGAGCGATTCGAGCCGGCGCCGGCCGTTGTCGGAATCGAAGCGCGCATTGGGCAGCGGCGTCAGCGCGGCCTTCCATTCGCCCAGCAGCTCGAACAGCGCCGGCCGGTGGACGAGCCGCTCGGGCAGTAGGATTTCGCCGGGCGCCAGCCGCGCCAGCGCGGCGCCGAGATCGCGCGCCGCCACCCGCTGCAGTGCGAACTCGCCGGTCGAGACATCGACCCAGGCGAGCGCCAGCTCCGCCTGCGCCTCGGCGATTGCGGCGAGATAGTTGTGGCGCCGCGCGTCGAGCAGGTTGTCCTCGGTCAGCGTGCCGGGCGTGACGATGCGGATGACCGCGCGCCGCACCGGCGCCTTGCCTCCGCGCTTCCGGGCTTCGGCGGGATCCTCCATCTGCTCGCAGACGGCGACGCGGAAGCCCTGGCGGATGAGGCGCGCAAGATAGGTCTCGGCGGCGTGCACCGGCACGCCGCACATCGGGATGTCTCCGCCGTCGTGCTTGCCGCGCTTGGTGAGGGTGATATCGAGCGCGCGCGCCGCCTTGGCCGCGTCGTCGAAGAACAGCTCGTAGAAATCGCCCATGCGATAGAACAGCAGGCAATCGGGATGGGCGCGCTTGATCTCGAAATATTGCGCCATCAGCGGCGTGGCGTCGGCGGCGGGCCCGATCGCGGCCGCCGGCTCGCGTGCCGCCTCGCCCGCGCGGAGCCCCTGCGTCATGGGCGCAAGCTAGACCATGACGTTGCCGGATCAAAGCGCCTGCAGCGCCGGCGGCGGTCGCCTACCAGACGGTGCGGCCGCCCGGCCGCGTGACCGGACGGTTGCGGACGTAATCGCAATAGCCGGTCATGTTGATGGCGTAATAGGGCGCGTATTCCGGCGCCTGCGAAGCCGGCACGACCGGCAGCCGCAGCCGCTGCCCGGGCGCGGACCGTGCGCCGCCGCCGCCGGCGCCGCGGCGGCGTACCGATGCGGCGTCGGTCGCCTCGGTTAAGCGCGAACGGCGCCGGCCTGCCGTGCCTGACGCCGTTGCGGCGAAGGCGCTAGACTGCTGCCAGGCGGCCGAAGGCGGATCGGCCGCGAGGGGGCGGGCGCGATGAACACCCTGGTGCGCATCCTGGTGGGCGGCCTCGCGACGACGGTGCCGGCGTTCATCGTGCTCGCGATCCTGGCCGCCGGTGGCTGGCTCGACGCGACGGCGGCGCTGGCCGCGGCCGCGGCGACCTATGCCGGCGTGACGCTGGTGCTGGCGCCGCTGGTGGGTGGCGTCGCCGGCGTGCGACGCGCGCTCGACCGCATGGCGGCGAACGAGCCGACGCCGGAAGTCCGCAACCTGAGCCCGTCGGTGCGCGAGCTGTGGCTGGCGCTCGGCCGCTGGGCACGGAGCGTGCGCGCCGAACTGCGCGCCCGCGACGCCGCGCTCGAAGCGGCGCGGTCGGTGCTGGCGACTCTGCCGGAGCCGCTGCTGCTGCTCGACGCCGACCGCCGGATTGTCCGCGCCAATGCCGCCGCCACCGCGTTGCTCGGCGAGCGCATCGAGGGCCGCGATCTGGCGGGCGCCCTGCGCCATCCCGCGGTGCTGGCGGCGACCGATCAGGTGCTCAAGGGCGAGGCGACGCGCGCCGCCGAGTTCGAGCTGACGAGCCCGGTCGAGCGTCATCTGCGGGCAGTGGTGGCGCGGCTGATGCCGGAGGCGGAAGGTGCGGCGGCCGTGCTGGTGCTGCACGACCTGACGGAGCTGAAGCGCGCCGAGCGCCTGCGCGCCGACTTCGTCGCCAACGCCAGCCACGAGCTCCGGACCCCGCTGGCGACGCTGGTCGGGTTCATCGAGACCCTGCGAGGCCCGGCGCGCGACGACGCCGCCGCGCGTGACCGCTTTCTCGGCATCATGGCCGAGCAGGGCGCCCGCATGACGCGGCTGGTCGAAGACCTGCTGTCGCTGTCGCGCATCGAGATGAACGAGCACCGCCCGCCCACCGAGGCCGTGCGCATCGAGATGGCGCTGCACCAGGCGGCCGATCCGCTTGACCCGCGCGCCAAGGCGCGCGGCATGCGCTTCGTCTTCGACATCGCACCGGACCTGCCGCCGGTGCTCGGCGATCTCGACGAGTTGGTGCAGGTCTTCCAGAACCTGTTCGACAACGCCCTCAAATACGGCGACGAGGGCACCGCCGTCGAGGTGGTGGCGCGGCCGTCGACCAAGCTGCTGAGCGGAACGCGGCCGGGCGAGCGCGTCGCCGGCGTCGCCGTCGCGGTACGCGACCACGGGGCCGGCATCGCGCACGAGCACATCCCGCGCCTGACCGAGCGTTTCTATCGCGTCGATGCGGCGCGTTCGCGCGCGCTCGGCGGCACCGGCCTCGGCCTCGCCATCGTCAAGCACATCGTCAGCCATCACCGCGGCGGCTTCGAGATCGAGAGCGAGCTCGGCCGGGGCTCGGTCTTCACGATCCACCTTCCGGCCGCCGGCGCCCAGAAAACGCAGCCTGGAACAACGGCTTAGACCACCGCATCGAAATCGCGCCCACTGTCATAAAAGCGCAATCAAAGGCGCGTAACCCTGTCGGACCGCAACCGGACAGAGGACCGCGTGGACGCTCGCTTGCATGGCCCGTCGGCGGCAGGCGTGGGGCTCGCGTTCCGCGCCGTGCGGCGGCAGCGCCTCGGCGACACGGTGTTCCGCGGCCTCACCGAGGTTTTCGCGATCGGCGTGCTGGCGCTTCTCGGCGCGGTGATCGCCGCGCTCGCCGCCGGTGCGCTGCCGGCATTCCGCAAGTTCGGTCTCGAATTCCTGGTCAGCGAGACCTGGAACCCGGTCAAGGAGGTCTTCGGCGCCCTGCCGGCGATCTATGGCACGCTGGTCACCGCGGTCATCGCCATGATGCTGGCGGTCCCGGTCGCCTTCGGCATCGCCATCTTTCTCACCGAGCTGTGTCCGCCCATCCTGCGCCGGCCGATCGGCGTCCTGGTCGAGCTGCTGGCGGCGATTCCGAGCATCATCTACGGCGTCTGGGGGCTGTTCGTGGTCGCGCCGGTGCTGCAGACGACGTTGCAGCCGGCGCTCATCGACACCTTCGGCACCGTGCCGGTCGTCGGCGCGCTGTTTCAGGGGCCGCCCTACGGGCTCGGCGTCCTCACCGCCGGCCTGATCCTGGCGGTGATGGTGCTGCCTTTCATCGCCGCCGTGATCCGCGACGTCTTCATGACCGTGCCGGCGATGCTGCGCGAGAGCGCTTACGGCATGGGCGCGACCACCGCGGAGGTGGTGCGCGCGATCGTCATCCCGCATTCGCGCGTCGGTATCGTCGGCGGCGTGATGCTGGGTCTCGGCCGCGCGCTGGGCGAGACCATGGCGGTCACCTTCGTGATCGGCAACGCGCATCACATCCGCGCCTCGCTGCTGGCGCCGGGAACGACCATTTCGGCGACGCTCGCCAACGAGTTCACCGAGGCGGTGAGCGACCTCTATACCTCGTCGTTGATCGCCCTCGGCCTCATTCTCTTCGTCATCACCTTCCTCGTGCTCGCCGCCGCCAACTTCATGCTGTGGCGCCTGTCGGCGAAGGAGGGCGCGTGAGCATCTACGCGCGCCGCCGCGCCGCCAATGTCGCCATCATGTCACTGTCGCTGCTGGCGACCGCGGCGGGCCTGCTCGTGCTATTCCTGATCCTGTGGTCGCTGCTGCGCCATGGCGTTCCCGCCATCTCCTCCGATTTCTTCACCAAGAACACGCCGGCGCCGGGCAATGTCGGCGGACTGCTCAACGCCATCTACGGCAGCTTCATGATGACGCTGGTGGGAACGCTGGTCGGCGCGCCGATCGGAATCTTCACCGGCACGTTCCTGGCCGAGTTTTCGCGCGGCTCGCACCTCGCCCAGGCGGTACGCTTCATCAACGACATCCTGCTGTCGGCGCCGTCGATCGTCGTCGGCCTCTTTATCTACGAGGTCATGGTGGTCCGCATGGGTCATTTCTCGGCCTGGGCCGGTGCCGCCACGCTGGCCATCATCCTCGTGCCGGTGGTGGTGCGCACGACCGAGAACATGCTGGTGCTGGTGCCGGCGAGCCTGCGCGAGGCGGCGGTGGCGCTGGGCGCGCCGCAATGGAAGGTCGTCATCATGGTGGTCTACCGCGCCGCCCTCCAGGGCATGCTGACCGGAGTCATGCTGGGCGTGGCGCGCATCGCCGGCGAATCGGCGCCGCTTCTTTTCACGGCGCTCAACAATCAGTTCTGGAGCACCGACATGAACGCGCCCATGGCCAATCTGCCGGTGGTCATCTTCCAGTTCGCGCTCAGCCCCTACGCCGACTGGCAGCTGCTGGCCTGGGGCGGCGCCCTGCTCGTCACCGTCGCGATCCTCGCGCTCAACATCCTTGCGCGCGCGGTCGCCAACTGGAGCAACTTTGGCAAATGACCTACGAGATCGAGCCCGTCGAATCCCCCAGCCGGCTGCGCCCGCATCTGATACAAATGCCGGCCGTGGACCCCGCCAAGCCCGCCGCCGAGGCCAAGGACCAGCCGCAGACCAAGGTCCAGATCCGGGACCTGCGGTTCTATTACAAGAATTTCGAGGCGCTCAAAGGCGTCAACCTGACGCTCTACGACAAGCGCGTCACCGCCTTCATCGGGCCGTCGGGTTGCGGCAAGTCGACGCTGCTGCGGGTCCTCAACCGCATCTACGAGCTCTATCCCGACCAGCGCGCGACCGGCCAAGTGCTGGTCGACGGCGAGGACATCCTCGACCCGCGCCAGGACCTGAACCTGCTGCGCGCGCGCATCGGCATGGTCTTCCAGAAGCCAACGCCGTTCCCGATGTCGATCTACGACAACGTCGCCTTCGGCATACGGCTCTACCAGCGGCCGGGCCCGCGCGAGCTCGACGAGCGTGTCGAAGAGGCCCTGCGGCGGGCGGCGTTGTGGGACGAGGTCAAGGACAAGCTGCACCAGAGCGGGCTGTCGCTGTCGGGCGGCCAGCAGCAGCGCCTGTGCATCGCCCGCGCCATCGCCGTCAAGCCGGAGATACTGCTGCTCGACGAGCCGGCTTCCGCGCTCGACCCGATCTCGACGCAGCGCATCGAGGAGCTGATTGCCGACCTCAAGTCGGACTATTGCATTGTGATCGTAACGCACAATATGCAACAGGCCGCACGCAGCTCGGACTACACGGCGTTCATGTACCTGGGGCAGCTGATCGAGTTCGACACCACCGAGACCATCTTCACCCATCCCATGGAACGCCAGACCGAAGACTACATCACCGGGCGCTTCGGCTGAGGAACGGGCGAGACATGGTCTCCGAGCACATCATCAAGAGCTACGACCAGGAACTGCAGCGGCTCGACAACACCATCGCCGAGATGGGCGGGATGGCGGAAAGCCAGCTCGCCGCGGCGATCGAGGCCGTCGCCAAGCGCGACAGCGAATTGGCGGCCCGCGTCGTCAAGTCGGACGCGCGGGTCGACGAGCTCGAGCGCGAGATCGAAAGCCTGGTGGTGCGGCTTCTGGCGCTGCGTCAGCCGATGGCCCGCGATCTGCGCCAGATCGTCGCCGGCCTCAAAATCGCCTCCGATCTCGAGCGCATCGCCGATTACGCCGCCAACGTCGCCAAGCGCGCCATCGCGCTCAACCAGGCGCCGGCGGTGAAGCCGGTGTCGGGCATCCCGCGGATGGGCCGGCTGGGCAGCGGCATGATCAAGGACGTCCTCGATGCCTTCGTCGAGCGCGACGCCGAGAAGGCGCTCGCGGTGTGGCTGCGCGACGAGGAGATGGACGATCTCTACACCAGCCTGTTCCGCGAGCTCCTCACCTACATGATCGAGGATCCGCGCAACATCACCGCCTGCACCCACCTTCTGTTCATGGCCAAGAATCTCGAGCGCATCGGCGACCACGCGACCAACATCGCCGAGACGCTCTATTTCCTCGTGCACGGAACGCCGTTGGCGCAGGTGCGGCCGAAGCGCGACCGCACCAGCATGACGCTCGCGCCCGGCACCGCCGTCGGCGAGGCCGGCGACCTCGACGAGGATCAAGCCTGATGCGGCCCGCGGTTCTGGTGGTCGAGGACGAGACGGCGCTGCTGACGCTGCTGCGCTACAACCTCGAGAAGGAGGGATTCGCCGTCAGCGCCGCCCATGACGGCGAGGAAGCGCTGCTGCAGCTCAAGGAATCGAAGCCCGACGCGGTGCTGCTCGACTGGATGCTGCCGCGAATTTCCGGCATCGAGGTCTGCCGTCAGATTCGGCGCACGCCGGCGTGGCGCGATCTGCCGGTCATCATGCTGACCGCGCGCAGCGAGGAATCCGACCGCGTGCGCGGCCTCGATTCGGGCGCCGACGACTATATCGTCAAGCCGTTCAGCCCGAACGAGCTGGTGGCGCGGCTCCGGGCGGTCATCCGCCGGGCGCGGCCGGCGACGACTGCGGAGACGCTGCGTTTCTCCGATGTGGCGCTCGACCTTTCAGCGCACAAGATTTCGCGCGGCGGCAAGCCGATCCATCTCGGGCCGACCGAGTTCCGCCTCCTGCGCTTCCTCATGGAGCGGCCGGGCCGCGTATTCTCGCGCGAGCAGCTTCTCGACGCGGTGTGGGGGCGCGACGCCGAGGTCGAGTTGCGCACCGTCGATGTTCACATCCGGCGGCTGCGCAAGGCCCTCAACAGCGGCGGCCGCGGCGACGTGATCCGCACCGTGCGCGCCGCCGGCTACGCCCTCGACGACAGCGCCGGCTAGCCGATAGATTGGCCCCGCAGCAGGGGCCCTCCGATGAACGAACCGCCGAGCGTGAAGGTGCCCGTCCCCGAGGTGACGGTGACGGCATACCGCACCGTGTTCGGCGAACTCAGCCTCGTGCTCGAGCTCGCCTGGCTGCCGCTGCTGATCCTGCTCGCGGCGTCGCTGGTGCCGGCGGCGCTTCCGCCCGGCTTCGGCGCCGGCAGCGCCCTGGTGCGCGGCCTGCCCGACCTGATCGACCTGTTCGTGGGTGCGCTGTGCCTCAACGCCTTCGGCGCGCGCTGGTACCAGATCCAGCTGTTCGGCGCCGCCGATCGGCCGTGGCTCGGTCCATGGAGCCGCTTCCTGCTTTATACCTTCGTCCTCTATGCGGCGCTCGGCGCGGTTATTGCCGTGCTGATGCTGGTGACGCTGACGCTCGGCGGCCGCGGCGCGCTCGTCGAGATCGGCGTCCTGGCGTTCGACCTCGCGGTGTCGCTGGGCCTGATGCTGGCGATCGCGCGGCTATCGCTGCTTTATCCCGCCGCCGCGGCCGGACGGCCGATCGGACTTCGTGGCGCCTGGCGCGCGACGCGCGGCAACGGCTGGCGCATCGTGCTGTGCTGGCTGTTTGCCACGGCGCCGCTGCTGCTCGCCGTGCAGATGCTGATGGCCGGCGTACTGGCCGGTTTCGACATCGGCGACGCGCGGCCGGCGCCGCTCGGCCTCGTCATCCTGCGCGCCGTGGTCGGCATCGTCACCGATTTCCTGATCGCCGCTCTGGGCGCCGTCGCGCTCAGCGCGATCTACCGCCGTCTGGTGCGACCGATCGAAACCTGAGGCCTAGCGCGAGCCGAAGATCGCGTTGATGAGACTTTCGAGAAGGCCGGGATGGCCGGGCGGCGCACCGCCGTGCGGCGAGGGCGGCGCGCTGCGGCCGAATACGTTGCCGAGCGCGACGAACGCGCTGGGCCCCGGCAGGTCGCGCACCGGCATGTCGCGCGTCGCGTCCGCCATGAAGGCGTGCCAGGTGCGCGCCGGCAGGCTGCCGCCGGTGACATGTTTCATCGGCGAATCGTCATCGTTGCCGAACCACACGCCGCAGACCAGGTCGGCGGTGTAGCCGATGAACAGCGCGTCGCGGAAATCCTGCGTGGTGCCGGTCTTTCCAGCATCCGGGCGGTCGAGCGCCGCGGCGCGTCCGGTGCCACGGGCGATCACGCCTTCGAGCAGTTGGTTCATCTCGCCGGCGATATTGGGGTCGATCACGCGGGGCGCTCCCGAGCCGCTCCGGCGATAGAGCACGCCGCCATGGGCGTCGCGGATTTCCAGCACCGCGTGCGGCCAGGCCGCGACGCCGCCGCTGGCGAATGCGGCATAGGCCGAGGTGAGCTCGAGCAGCGACACGCTGCCGGTTCCGAGCGCCAAACTGTCGTCGTCGGGCAACGGCGTCGTGATGCCGAGCCGCCGCGCCACCGCAATGACGTTCTTGGGACCGACGCGCTCGATCACCTGCGCCGCCACCGTGTTGATCGAATAGGCCACGGCGTCGGCGACGGTGACATCGCCGCGATACCGGTTCTCGTAGTTGTGCGGCTCCCAGTCGCCGATCCGAACCGGTGCGTCGTTGAAGTGGTCGCCCGGCCCGATGCCGTGCTCGAGCGCGGCGAGATAGACGAACGGCTTGAAGCTCGAGCCCGGCTGGCGGAGCGCCTGGGTCGCGCGGTTGAACTGGCTTTCGCTGTAGTCGCTGCCGCCGACCATGGCGCGGATGCCGCCGTCGGGCGACATGGCGACGAGCGCGCCCTGGGTCACATGATCGGCGGAGCCGGCGGTCGCGAGCGTCCGCGCCACCGCGCGTTCGGCATAGGCCTGCATCTTCGGATCGAGCGTGGTGACGACGACGACGTCGCGGCCGTTGATGTCGGCGAAGCCGCCGATCTGGCTCGCGACCCAGTCGGCGAAATAGCGGCTGCCGGGCGGCGCGCGATCGGCCTCGGCGAGCTGACTCTTCTGCTGCTCGGCGGCGCGCGCCTGCGCCTCGGTGATGTAGCCGGCCTCGACCATGTTCTGCAGCACCTGATCGGCGCGGTCAGCAGCGAGCGCGCGGTCGTTGACCGGGCTGAAGCGCGACGGCGCCTTGAGGAGGCCGGCGATCACCGCGGCTTCGTAGAGCGTGAGGTTGCGCGCGGATTTGTTGAAATAGCGATGGGCCGCGGCATCGACACCGTAGGTGCCGGCGCCGAGATAGACGCGGTTGAGATAGAGCTCGAGGATCTGGTTCTTGGTGAACTTGTGCTCGAGCCAGAGCGCGAGCAGCGTCTCGCGCACCTTGCGGGCGATCGTGCGATCGGGCGTGAGGAAGAGATTCTTGGCAAGCTGCTGCGTGATGGTGCTGCCGCCCTGGACGATACGGCCGGCGCGCAGATCCGCGACCAGCGCGCGCGCCATGCCGACGAGGTCGATGCCGAAATGGTGATAGAAGCGCCGGTCCTCGGTGGCAATCACCGCCTCCGGCAGATAGCGCGGCATCTCGCGCAGGCGCAACGGCTCGCCGAACAGATCGCCGAAGGTGGCGATGAGCGAACCGTCGTCGGCGAGGATCGTGACCGAAGGCCGGCGTTGTGCGGCGGTGAGCTGGTCCGTGCTCGGCAGGGTCAACGCGAAATAGGCGAGCGCGCCGACGCCGACGAGAAAGGCCGCGAGCAGCGCCGTCGTCAGCTTGCGGCCGAGCTGCCGCGGCGTGCCGCGCCCGCGCGGTCGCCGACCGCCGCGCCCATCGTCCCGATTGTGACCCGCCATCGAAATCCGCCGCTCCGGTCATGCTTCTACCACAGGGCGATGGCGGCAATGCGTGGCTTTTGCGATGATCGCGCGCCGATTCGCGATTCGCCGCAAAACCGCCGTGGTGCCGCCGCGATTTCGCCTGAGACACGCCCGCCGATGACCGTCGCCCTGTTGATCCTCGCCGGCACCTATCTGGTGATGGGATTGGGGCGACTGCCGGCGTCGCGGCTCGATCGCACCGGCGCCGCGCTTTTGGGCGCGAGCCTCATGGTCGCCAGCGGCACGCTCAGCCTCGACGAGGCTTATCGCGCGATCGATTTCGACACCATCACCCTGCTGCTCGGCATGATGATCGTGGTGGCCAATCTCCGCCTCGCCGGCTTCTTCGGCCTTGCCGCCGCCTGGATCGGCCGGCGGGCGCACCGGCCGATCCTGCTGCTGATCGGCATGACCGCGGTCTCGGCGCTGTTCTCGGCGTTCCTCGTCAACGATGCGGTCTGCCTGATGCTGACGCCGTTCGTGGTCGAGATCGCCCGCGCTCTCCGGCGCAACCCTGTGCCCTACCTGCTGGCGACGGCGATGGCCTCGAATGTCGGCTCGGTGGCGACGATCACCGGCAATCCGCAGAACATGGTGATCGGCACCGCCTCGCACATCCCCTACGGCGTCTTCGCCGTCGCGCTGGCGCCGGTGGCGGCGCTGGGCTGCATCGTCGTCGTGGTGGCGATCGTCGCGGCTCATCGCGACGAGTTCCTGGTCGCGGCGCCGAGTGCACCGGCCGTTGCTCTGCGTGTGCATTGGAACGGTCCGCTGCTGGCGAAATCGCTGGCGGCAATCGTCGGCGTGGTGGCGCTGTTTTTTGCCGGCGTCCAGCCGCCCAAGGTCGCGATTGTCGCCGGCGCCTTGCTGCTGGTGACGCGACGCATCCGACCCGAGCGCGTCATGCGCGAGATCGATTGGCCGCTGCTGCTGCTGTTCGCCGGACTGTTCATCGTCGTCGCCGGCGCGGAGAAGGCGGTGCTGACCCCCGGAATCCGCGACGCCGTCGGCGGCCTTGCGCTCGGCCGGCCGAGCGCGCTCGCCGTCGTCGCGGCCGTTCTCTCGAACCTGGTCAGCAACGTGCCGGCGGTGCTGGTGCTGAAGCCCTTCGTCGGCGGTCTCGCCGATCCGGCGCGGGCGTGGCTGGTGCTGGCGATGGCGTCGACGCTGGCGGGCAATTTCACGATTCTCGGCTCGATCGCCAATCTGATCGTGATCGAGCGCGCACGGGCGGCGCGCGTCACCATCGGCTTCTGGCCCTATTTCCGCATCGGCGCGCCGGTGACGGCGATCACCGTCGCGCTCGGCCTGTGGCTCCTACAGTAGCGCTTCGGTGAAGGCGTCGAGCGTCGAGCGCAGAAGCGGCGCCGTGACGCCCGGCGGCATCAGCTTGGCGAGCGCATAAAGCCAGAACCAGCGCGACGCCATCGACGCGCCGCGGCGACGGCGCTGCCATTTCCAGGCACGGCCGAAGGCGCGCTCGACCGCCGTGTAGCGCACCGCCAGCGGCAAATCGCGCGTTTCGGCGAGGAAGTAGAGCATCGCCTGATTGGTCTCCTTGAGCATCAGCCGCTGGTTGTCCGAGACGCGTCCGCCGGGCGCGTCGGGGCTGGCGCTGACGATCGCATCGACTTCGGCCGGCGCCTCGCGCCAGGCGAGCCGTAGCAATAGCGAAAAATCCTGGGTGAAAAGCCGCTCGTCGCAGCCGCCGACATCCCAATAGCGCGTGCGGCCGATCAATGTCGGCGTCAGATTGCACGGCACGTTGCGCAAGCACTCGCCGAAAAGATCACGGTGGCGGAATTCCGCCGCGGCGGGAGCGGCGGCGAAGGCGATGCGCTCGATATCGGTATAGAGCGCGTTGCGCCCGACCGCGAACTGCGTGCCGAATCGCTCGGCCGCCGCCAGCAGCAGGCGGGTCGCGTGCGGCGCCAGCACGTCGTCGCCATCGACGATCTTGAGCCAGGGCAGAGTCGCGGCGCGGACGGCGACGTTGGTCGCCTTCGCCGGGCCGGCATTGGCCTGACGAAGAATGCGCACATCGGCACGGCCGGCGCAGAGCCGCTCCATCACCGCCGGCGAATCGTCGCGCGAGCCGTCGTCGATGAGAATGTATTCGCGCGCGAAATCGCCCTCCTGGGCGAAGATCGCCGACAGCACGGAAGGCAGGAACCGCGCCTTGTTGTAGACGGTGACGACGAAGGATACCCCGGTCATGGCCGAGGTATATCGCGCCGGCGGCGCGCCGTCAGCCGCTCCGGGCTTCCCGTCCCGGAGGCTCGCCGAGAGCCGCCCCTTCGGCCAAGAGAGGGGACAGGAGGCCGGCGGCCCGCCTATAGTGGAACGCCCCCGGACGGTCGGAACGACAGGGTCCTCGATGCCGCAATACCGCCGAATCCTGATTATCGACGACGATCCGGCGCTCCGCCATTCCCTTGCCGAGCAGCTTCAGCTGCACGAGGAATTCGCCGCGGCCGAGGCGGCGACCGCCGCCGAGGCGCTCGATATCGCGAAGCGGCAGTACCACGACGCGGTGATCCTCGACGTCGGCCTGCCGGACATGGACGGCCGCGAGTTGTGCCGGCTGCTGCGCCGCGAGGGCGTGCGCGCGCCGATCCTGATGCTGACCGCCGCCGACAGCGAAGCCGACACCGTGCTCGGGCTCGATTCCGGCGCCAACGACTACATCACCAAGCCGTTCCGGCTGCACGTGCTGCTGGCGCGTCTCCGGGCGCAGCTCCGCCAGCACGAGCAGAGCGACGACGCGGTCTTCACCATCGGACCCTACACCTTCCGGCCGGGCACCAAGCTCTTGATCGACGACGCGCGGCGCCGCAAGGTGCGGCTCACCGAGAAGGAAACCGCGATTCTCAAATATCTCTATCGCGCCGGCGCGCGCACCATCGGCCGCGACGTGCTGCTCAACGAGGTCTGGGGCTACAACTCCGGTGTCACCACCCACACGCTCGAAACCCACGTCTACCGGCTGCGCCAGAAGATCGAACGCGACCCGGCCCATGCCGAGATTCTCGTGACCGAGGCCGGCGGCTACCGCCTGGTGCCGTAAGCCCTGGGCGACGGCCTCGACAAGCCGACGGCGCCTGGGCGAGGATGGCGGCGGTTCGCGGACGCAGAGGGGGAATCGGTTGAGCGAACTCGACAGCCTTATCCGCCGGCTGATGGCGCAGCGCGCGTCGATCGAACGCGCGGGCGACTTGGTTGCGGCGCTCGACGGCCCGGCCATCGTCCTCGGCCTGGGTGACGGCGCTGCGCTCGACCATCTCTGCGAGGTCGTGCGCAAACGCGGCGTGATCGTCTTCGACCGCGGCCCAATCGCCGACGGGCGCGCACTGCGCGCAGCCGAGCGTATCGAAGGCGATTTGCGCGAGACCCTGCCGCGCAACTGGGAGCGGCTGAAGCGCAGCGCTGCGCTCGCATTGATCAATTTCCCGGACGGCGACGACGCGCGGCTCGCCGGCGAAGTGGCGCCGCTGGTGGCGCCGATGCTGCGGCCGGGCGCGGTCGTGGTGAGCGGAGCCGCCATCGAGCTTCCCGGCTGGGAGAAGCTGCCGCCGCCGGACGGCGTGCGCGACGCGCGCCATCACCTCTATCGTGCGAACTAGCGTCGCCCCGTCGGCGCCGACGCCGTCCGCGCGCCGATCGTACGGGACGCCGATCTCGGCATCGATCGCGCCGCGCCGCCATCGTCGCCCGGTGACGCGAGCGACCGCGACCGACGCTAGACGGTGGCGGCCGAGGCGATGGCGCGCGCCTTGAGGGCGGGGTAGCGCGCGAGCAAACCGGCGCATTCGGCCATCGCCTCGACGTCGTTGAAGACTGGAACGCCCGCCGCCTCCATGGCGGCGAACCATTCGGTCTTGCCGGGCAGGGTCCCCATCATCGAATAGAGGAACGGCACTGGCACGGTCCGCGCCAGCTCCGCCATGCGCGCAACCACCGGCGCGGCGTCGACCATGAAGGGAACGACGTGAATGCCGAGGAAGGCGTCGAACGCGGCGCCGCCGTGCCGCACCGCGGTTTCGAGGGTGAAGCCGAAGCGGTCTTCACGCGCGTCGGCCAGCAGATCGATCGGATTGGCGACCGCCGCCTCGGGCGGCAGGTGCGCGCGCAGCGTCGCCGCCATGGCGGCCGGAAGCTCGACCAGGTCGAGGCCCTGCGCCGCCGCCTCGTCGGCGCACAGCACGCCCGGCCCGCCGGAGTTCGACAGAATGAGGGCGCGGCGGCCGATGCCCTGCGGAAAGCTACCGAAGCCTTTGGCGGCGAGCAGCAACTGCCGCAGGCTGGTGACCCGCAGCAGGCAGGCCTCGCGGCACAAGGCCTCGATCCGGGCCTCGCCCTGGGCCGGCGCGCCGGTATGACGCCGGGCGGCCGCGACACCGGCCTCGGTGCGGCCGCCGATCAGCGCCACCACCGGCTTCTTCGCCACCACGGCACGCGCCACGCGGCGGAAGCGCGCCTCGTCCTCGACGCTCTCGATGTAGAGCAGCACCACCGAGATCGAATCCTGCGCGCCGAGATATTCGAGATAATCGGTGACGCCGAGCTGCACCGCGTTGCCGACGGAAACCAGGGAACCCAGCGGCACGGTCAGGGCCCGGGAGGCCGCGATCGCCTCCTCGCCGAGCGCGCCCGACTGGGTGACGAAGGTGGCCATGCCGTGACGATTGGGGCCGAGCGGCATGTCGCGCAGGAAGGTAGCGGCGAAGCGCGCGCCCGCCGGCAAATGGATGATGCCCGCGCAGTTGGGGCCGACGACGGTGAGATTCTCCCGCGCGATCAGCGTGCGCAGCTCGCGATCGCGGGCGAGGCCGGTCTCGCCCGCTTCGGCGAAGCCGCCCGGAAGGATGACGAGATGCCGATGGCCGGTGGCCGCTGCCTCGCGGACCGCGTCGAGGATCAGGTCGGGGCGGATGACGATGACCGCGAGCTCGGCCGGCCGGTTGAGCTCGGCGAGCGACTTGCGCACCGACATGCCGAACATCGTGCCGCCTTTGGGGTTGACCGGGACGATCTCGCCGGTGAAGCCGGAGATGCGCAGGTTCTGCAGCACCGCGCCGCCGGAGGAGGTCGGCCGCTCGCCGGCGCCGACCACGGCGACGCTCCGGGGCGCGAAGAGCGGCCTGAGATCGCGGGCCATCATCCGACCTGCAGCATGACCGGCACGTGGTCCGACGCCAGCTTCCAATCGCGTGCCGCCTTGTGGACGCGCGCCGCCTTGAGCGCCGGCTGGAGCGCGGGCGAAGCCCAGATATGGTCGAGGCGCCGGCCGCGATCCGATCTGGCCCAATCCCGGTTGCGGTAGCTCCACCAGGTGTAGAGGCGCCGCTCGGCCGGGATGAAGTGGCGCACCGCATCGACGAAGCCGCCGCGCGCCTGCAGCCGATTGAGCTTCTCGACCTCGATCGGCGTGTGGCTCACGACCTTGAGCAGCTGCTTGTGGGACCAGACGTCGGTCTCGAGCGGGGCGACGTTGAGGTCGCCGACCAGGATCATGGTCTTGCCGCGCGCCTTCTCGCCGGCGAAATACGACGAGAGCTCGTCGATGAACCGGAGCTTGTGGGCGAATTTGGGATTGGCCTCCGGATCGGGCAGGTCGCCGCCGGCCGGCACATAGAGATTGTGCAGCTCGATGCCGCCGGGAATCTCGACGACGGCATGACGGCAGTCCTCGCGCTCGCACCAGCTATGCGTCCGCGGGTTTGCGAGCGGCAGGCGCGAGAGGATGGCGACGCCGTTGTAGCCCTTCATGCCGTGGATCAGCACGTGCCGGTAGCCGAGCGCGGCGACTGCGTCGCGCGGAAACAGCGCGTCCGGCGTCTTGGTTTCCTGCAGGCAGATGATGTCAGGCGCGAGCTGGGAGACGAGCCGCTTCAGGTTGCGCAGCCGCAACCGCACCGAGTTGATGTTCCAGGTGACGAGCGAGAAGGCCATGGGCGCCGAACTAGAACACGAAGCAGGTTCCGCCGACAATGCCGAGCGGCCAGCGGCCGGCGGCGAAGAGGCGGCATTTCGCTTCGAACGCCCGACCATCGTCGCCGGCGGCGAGCAGCGCCAAGCCGCGCTGGTGGCAGGCCTGGGCGGCGGCGCCGCCCGCGACCTTGGCGAGCGATTCGTCGCCGATGCCGGCGCGGGCGAGCGCGGCGGCGGCTCGATCCCGCAGCCCCGCGGCGATCTCGGTGATATCGGTGAGGGCGGCGAGCAGCGCCTCGGGCCCGAAGCGGGCGGCGCCCTGCCGCCGCAGCGTCCGTTCGAGGGCGCTTTCCGCCTGCCACCACTCGCGACTCCAGTCCGGCCGTTGCGCGACAGCGGCCGCCGCGGGCCATCCGGCGACCGGCGCGACCGGACACGGCGCGAGACCGAGCGCCGCGACATAGGCCTTGGCTTCAGCGACCAGCGCCGGCGTCAGGCCGGCTCCGACCGTCGCGAACCACGGCAGGCGGAGGATCGCGGCGGCGAAAGCGGCGAGTTCGGCCGCGGCCGCACCGGTCCGGTCGGAGGCGGCGCCGCTCACGCCGCCTCGGCGACCTCGGGCAGTTTGAGCCTGAGATGGCCTTCGACGAGATCGCGCACGCGTTTCAGGAAATCCGCGCGCATCTCCTCGTTGGTGCGCTGCTTGATGCCGTATTTGCGATAAAGCGTGTTGTTCGCCGAATCCTTGCGGCCGAAGAAGGCGGGCATCATCGGAAAATATTGGTTGATCGCCGCCTGCACCTTGCGGCGACCCTCCGCGGTCTTGACCAGCTCGGTGCAGGTGTCCTTGCCGAATTGCGAGTGGAAGATTTCTTCCGGCATGGTCATCTTCGCGAGGTTGCGCAGCGGCAGGAAGCTGCACTTGACCAGGTCCTCGACCTGGATGATCTCGGCGAGATCAGCCAGCAGCTTGACGACGCAGAATTCTTCCCAGGTCTTGAGCGGAAACTCGAAGATCGACAGCGGCTTGCGGCCTTCGGGCGTAAGCTCGTTTTCGGGGATGCCCATCTGCTCGCCGAGCTGGCGAAAGCGAACGTGATGGCCGTATTCCTCCATGGCGATGCGGCAGGTCAGCCACTTGAGATAGGGCGTCGGCGCCAGCGCGATCGCGGGCTCGTCGTAGACGCGCGCGCCGTACAGCTCGTTGACGGCGTGACTGCGCACGATCTTGCGGATGGCGAGCCGATACTCCTCGGGCGCCGATTTGAGGGCGTCGACCGACTTGATCGGGGCGGCGGCACTTGCGCTCATGGTCCCCCTCCTTTCGATTCTATAGAGCTATAGAAAAACCCTATCAGAGAACCGGCTTGTTCGCAAACGCCTCGAGGTCGGTCTCGAGCGGCAGGAAATGCGGCGACAGCGCGGCGACGGCGGGGCCGAGCCCTTCCGGCGTCTCGACCACGGCTGCGGCGACCGGTCGCGGCTGCGACAGCAGGAACACTTCGCGGCCGCGCACGCCGAAGAGCTGGCCGGTGATCTTGGCACCGGCGTCGCCCGCAAGATAGGTCACGAGATCGGCGATCGGCCGCGCCGGAATCTTCATCGCGGTTTCCTTGTAGGCCTGCTGCGCCGGATTTTGCGGCCTGATCGACTCCGTGACGCGGGTGGCGGCGAAGGGCGCGACGGCGTTGCAGGTGACCTGGCTCCGCGCCATGTCGAGCGCGGTGACGCGTGTCAGCCCGGTGAGGCCGGCCTTCGAGGCGGCATAGGCGGCCTGGCCGTAGTTGCCGTAGAAGCCGGCGGTCGAGACCAGATTGACGATACGGCCCCAGGTGTAGGCGCCGCCGCCGCGGCGGGCCTTGGCCTGGTCGCGCAACAGCGGCGTCGCCGCCGCCGTCAGATAGAACGGCGCGAACAGATTGGTCCGCAGCACCGCCTCCCAATCGCCGGGATCGGCCTTGAAGACGAAGGCGTCGCGCAGGATCGCGGCGTTGTTGACCAGGATGTCGAGGCCGCCGAACCGCGCGGCGGCGAAATCGACCGCGGCCTTGGCGGCCGAGGGCGAGGCAACGCTTTCGGTGAAGGCGGCGGCGCGCTCGCCCAACGCCTTGGCGAGCGCCTCGGCCACGGTCGGATCGGCGCCGGTGCCGGCGATGCTGGTGCCGTTGTCGGCGATCACCACCGCGGCGCCCGCCCGATGCAGTTCCTCGGCGATGGCGCGGCCGATGCCGCGGCCGGCGCCCGTCACCAGCGCCACCCGCCCTTTCAGGCTTTCGTCCATGGGCCGGCATCGTGCATGGAAAAATCCGCCGGTCAAGGCAGCCAAGACCTTGAAACGACGGCCAAAATAAAAGGCGCCCGATCAGGGGGGAGTGACCGGGCGCCCGAAGTCCCTTTGAGGAGTCGAAGGGTCTGATGCGGCCCCCCGGCCCATCCACAGACATGGATGGCTTCTGGCCGCCTATATAGGGAGGCGCCAGCCGATTTTGAGGGGTCGAGGCATGCAAAACATGCACCGCATGTCCGACCGAGCCGCTTATCCGCAACCGAGCCAGCGCCGCACCAGCGCCAGAAGCCGCGTCGGATCCTCGTGGATCATCAGGTGGCCGAGCCCGGCGAGCTGGGTCAGCCGCGCGCGCTTCAACCGCCGCGCCATCTCCGGCACCGCGCGCGCCACCCAGTCGCGATGCGGCAGGTTGGGGTCGCCGCCGACGAGGTCGAGCGGACGCTCGATGCGATCAAGACGCAACCAGCTGTCGCTGCGGCGGTGGGCGGTAAAGATGGCGCATTCCACCGCCGGCGGCGAGGCCAGCGTGTAGCCGCCGCCGGCCGCCGGCTTGAGCGCCGCCCGGCAATGGGCGGCGAGCATTTCGGGCGCGAAGCGGGCAAAGGGGCCGTTGCTGTTCTTGAGGCGGTCGCGGAACGCCTCGATGCTCGGCCAGTCGGCACGCCGGCGGCGCGCGCCTTCGACGAGGCGCGTCTGAATCGTCTCCGCCTCGGGGCGCGCCGGCGAATCCGGCGGCGGAAACAGCGGCGGCTCGATCAGCATGATGCCGGCAAAATCGGGCAGCCCGCCGGCGATGGCGAGATCGAGCGCGGCCGCGCCGCCGAGCGAGTGGCCGAGATAGTAAAGCGGCGCGCCGCCGATCCGGCCGGCGACGGCCGCGCTCACCGCGCGCAGGTCATCGGCGAAGCGGTCGACGTGGAACACCTGGTCGAGCGGGCCGTCCGGCCAGCGTGCGCCGCCATGGCCGCGTGCATCGTAGGCGAAGACGCGGATGTCGCGCGCCAGCGCCCTGAGCCACGGAGCGTAGGAGCCGGCGGGCAGGCCGTTGGCATGGCCGAGCAGCAGCGCGGCCGCGGCGGGACCGGCGGGCCGCAGTTCGTAGAGCGGCAGGCGCGCGCCATCCGCCATTGCGACGACGCTGATGGCGTCGGCGGCGTCCAGCGAGCGGAATTCGCTGCTCATCCGCCGGCGGCGCGCGCGGCAGCGCGCGCCCGGCAGGCCTCGCCGAAGGCCCGGAAGAGCGCGCGCGAGAACGGGTTTTCGGCGACGCGGTACTCGGGATGCCATTGCACGCCGACGAAGAAGCGCGCCGAAGGCACGCGCACCGCCTCGATCTGACCGTCGGGCGCGGTAGCTTCGACCGCGAGTCCGGGCGCCAGGCGATCGATGCCCTGATAGTGGAGCGAATTCACCGCCACGCTCTCGGCGCCGGCGAGTCCGGCGAACAGGCCGCCGGGCGCGAGCCGCACGTCATGCGCGCCGTAGGCGTACCGCTCGTCGAGCGGCCGGTCGGGCGCCGCGCGGTGATCGAACCGGCCCGCGACCGCGTGCAACACCGGATGCAGCGTTCCGCCGAGCGCCACGTTGATCTCCTGGATGCCGCGGCAGATCGCCAGCACCGGCAGATCGGCGGCGAGCGCGGCACGGATCAGCGGCAGCACTGCGCCGTCGCGCGCGGGGTCACGTTCGCGCGCCGGATCGGGCGGCGGGCCGCCGTAATGCTCGGGCGCAACGTCGGAGCGTGCGCCGGGCAGCAGCAGGCCGTCGAGCCGCGCCACCAGCAACTCCGCCGGCAGGTCGGCGAGCGCCGGCACCAGCAGCGGCACGCCGCCGGCGCCCTGCCGCACGGCGCGCAGATATTTCTCGACCACCGCATGCGTCGGCTGGCCGCGCAGCGGGCGCGTGCAACACTGCACGCCGATCAGCGGCGGCAAGGAAGCGGATTGCGGCGGATCAGGCGGGGCCACGGACCGGGATATTGGCGGGACTGCGATGCCGCAGCAACGCAGTTATCGCGGGGGAGATGTGCGCCGTCAGCCGCCCGAGCTGCCGCCGTTGCGCGGATCCTGCCAGCGGAAGAGCTGCGGGTCGATCGGCACGCCGAAGCGTGGGCTGTCGAGCGTCACCGTCACCGACTTGTTCTGGGCGTCGATCACCGTCCACTGGCGGAGCTGCAGCGGGTTTTCGCTGAAGACCATGGTGACGCGGCCGCGCTCGGGGCGTTTGGCCTCGGTCACCGTGAGGCGCAGCGCCCCGGGCTCGCGTTGAACGCCCTCGACCTGGATCTGGCCGCCGAGCTCGACGAAATTCTGCAGCAGGAACCATGCCGGCGTGTTGTCGAGATCGGTCCAGGTCACCTGGCCGAGCTGCGCGTCGTAGTAATAGACCTGATCGTCGGTCGCGACGATCAGGATCGGATGCGGCGGGTTGTAGACGATGCGCATGTGGCCCGGCCGCGACAGATAGATCGTGCCGGTCGCGGCCGCGCCGTCGCCGGCGACCTGATCGAAAGCCGACACCATGGTGTGGATGCCGTTGAGATAGCTCTGGATGCGCGCTAGATCGATCTGGTCGGCCGGCGTCAGCGCCGCCCGGGCGGCGCGTGGCAGCGCCAGCGCGGCGGCAAGGCCGGCGAGGACGAGGCGGCGCGACGGGCAGCGCAGAGGACGGGGCATGCCGACCATATATCGGGATATGGCGGCGCGTTGTCGAGGCTTCTTGCGCTGCCCGAAGGTCGCGCTTGCGCCGCCGGTCGCCGAGCCTACGTATCGGCCGCCTTGGCCTCTTTCGCCTCGGCCGGCGGCTGCAGCCGGTAGCCGACGCCCGGCTCGGTCAGGATCAGGATCGGCCGCGCCGGATCGCTTTCGAGCTTCTGCCGCAGGTTGCGCACGAAGACGCGGAGATACTGTGCGTCCTCGGCATGCGCCGGCCCCCAGACCTCGTTGAGGATCTGGCGATGAGTCAGAACCTTGCCGGCGTTCAACACCAGCATCCGCAGCAGCTCGTATTCCTTGGGCGAGAGCTTGACCTCCTGATCGCCGCGCTTGACCACCCGCCGCACCAGATCGACCGATACGCCCGCGGAGGTGAAAACCGGCGGTGCGCCCTGCGCCTGAAAGCGATGGCGGATCGCGGTGCGGATGCGTGCGATCAGCTCGTCCATGCCGAAGGGCTTGGTGATGAAATCGTCGGCGCCGAGATCGAGCGCCTTGACCTTGCCCTGCTCGTCGCCGCGCACCGACAGGACGATCACCGGCACGTCCGATGTCCGCCGCAGCATGCGGATGACGTCGAGGCCGTCGATGTCGGGAAGTCCGAGATCGAGGATGACGACATCGGGCTTGTCGCGCGTAACCGACGCGATCGCGACGCTGCCGGTCCCGGCTTCGACGACGCGATAGCCCTGGGCGGCGAGGCTGGTGCGCAGGAAGCGGCGGATCGGCGGCTCGTCGTCGACGATCAGCACGGAGGGAACGTTAGCCATGGGCGCGCGCCGCCGCGATTTCCGCCGTCGCCACGGGAATGCGGATGGTGAACACGCCACCGCCCCGCTCGTCGCGGTTGGCCGCCGCGATCGTGCCACCCATCGCCTCGACGAAGCCGCGGCAGATGGCGAGGCCGAGGCCGGTGCCAGCGCGCTGCCGATCCTGCGCCTGGATGCGGTAGAACTTGTCGAAGACGCGCTCGCGCTCGGCCTCGGGAATGCCCGGCCCCTGGTCCTCGACGCGCAGGACGACGAAATCGCCGTCGCGACGGCCGGACACGCGGATCGCCGTGCCGGGAGGCGCGAATTTCGCCGCGTTGTCGAGTAGATTGAACAGCACCTGCTCGAGCAGCAGGTAATCGGCCTTGAGCAGCGGCAGCGTCGGCGGAAAATCGAGCTCGACGCGATGCTCCGCGACGATACGGCCGGCGCGGCGCAGCGCCGTGCCGACGATCTCGGCGGCCTCGACCGGCTCGAGCTTGAGGGCCACTGCGCCGGATTCGAGCCGCGTCATGTCGAGCAGGTTGCCGATGAAGCGGTTGAGGCGCTCGGCCTCGGACTGCACCGTCGCCATCAGCTCGTCGCGCGTCTTGGCGTCGTAGATCTCGCCGTAGCTCCTGAGGCTGGTCAGCGCACCGAGGATCGAAACCAGCGGCGTCCGGAGATCATGCGAGATCGAGGTCAGCAGCGCGGCGCGCAGGCGCTCGGTCTCGGCGGTGACGCGCACGCGGTCGATGTCCTCGGCGAAGGCGATGCGCTCGATCGCCACCGCCACCTGGTCGGCGAGCGCATCGAGCAGCCGCTGTCCGTCCGGGGTCAGCAGCGGGCCAGGCCGGTCGCGGTCGATGCCGAGCACGCCGACGATACCGCGGCCGGTCCTGAGCGGCAGGAACAGCCGCTTGGCGCCGGGCAGGGTGTCGGCACCGCGGCCGGCCGGCCGGTTGTGCTCCCACGCCCAGCGCGCGGCGGCGAGGTCGGCCTCGTCGAGCTCGTCCTCCGGCGGATAGCCGGCGCGCACCGCGATGCCCTCGTGGTCCGGCAGCAGGACGACCACGCGGACGTCCAGCATCAGGGCGATCTGGTAGACCGTCGCCCACAGCAGGTCGTCGAGCTTGCCGATGCCGGCGAGCTTGCGGCTGAAGGCGAATAGCTCCTCAGTCGTGCGGACGCGGGCGCGCGCCGACACCATCTGGCTGCGCGTGCGCGCCGCGAGATTGCTGGCGATCACCGCGACGACCAGGAAGAAGAAGAGCGCGACGACGTTCTCGGGATCGGCGATGGTGAAGGTGTATAGCGGCGGCAGGAAGAAGAAATTGTAGGCCAGCACGCTGATCAGGCAGGCGTAGAGTGACGGCCACAGGCCGAAGCGGATCGCGGCCACGAGCACGCCGGTCAGGAAGACGAGCGCGACATTGGTGACGCTGACGTATTGTTGCAGCAGAACACCGATGCCGAGCGCGACGGCGATGATGGCCGTGGTGAACGCATAGGGCCGGATGTCGAATTCGGCCGGCGTCGGTGCGGCGCGCACGGTCCTCGGCGGCGTCGCCCCCTCGTCGCCGGCAATCACGTGCACGCTGATATTGCCGGCGCGGCGCAGCAGGTCGTGCACCACCGAGCCGTGCAGCAGCTCGAACCAGCGCGAGCGCGTCGATTTGCCGATGACGATGTGGGTGATGTTGTTGGCGCGCGCGTAATTCGCCACGTCCTCGGCGATGCGCGCGCCGGGAACCGTGAGCGCCTTGCCGCCCAGCCGCTCGGCCAGCCGCAGCGTGTCGGCGACGCGGTCGCGCTCGGCGTCGTCGAGCCGCTGATGCCGCGGCGTCTCGACGTAAAGCGCCATCCACGGCCCGTGCAGCCGGTCGGCGAGCCGCTTGGCGTAGCGGATGAGGCCGGGCCCGGCATGCTCCTCGTTGATGCAGACCAGCACGCGCTCGCCCGCCGCCCACGGCCCGCTGATGGCCTGGGTCTGCATATAGGTGAGCATCTGCTCGTCGACGCGCTGCGCCGTGCGTCTGAGCGCCAGCTCGCGCAGCGCCGTCAGGTTGCCGGGCTTGAAATAATGGCGGATGGCGCGCTCGGCCTGATGCGGAACGTAGACCTTGCCTTCCTCGAGGCGCTGGATCAGCTCGTCGGGCGAGAGATCGACGATCTCGATGTCGTCGGCCTGGTCGAGGATGCTGTCGGGCACGGTTTCGCGCACGCGGATGCGGGTGATCTGCGCCACGACGTCGTTGAGGCTTTCGACGTGCTGGATGTTGAGCGTGGTGTAGACATCGATGCCGGCGGCGAGCAGCTCCTCGACGTCGAGATAGCGCTTGGGATGGCGCGTGCCCGGCACGTTGGTGTGTGCCAGCTCGTCGACCAGCACGAGCTTGGGCCGGCGCCGGAGAATGGCGTCGAGATCCATCTCCTCCAGCTTTCGGTCGCGATAGGCCATGCGGCGCTTGGGAACGACTTCGAGGCCCTGCAGCAGCGCCTCGGTTTCGACCCGGCCGTGCGTCTCGGCGATGCCAACGACGACGTCGACGCCGTCGCGCTTGCGCGCCTGCGCCGCCGTCAGCATCTCGTAGGTCTTGCCGACCCCGGGCGCCGCGCCGAGGAATATCTTGAGCCGGCCGCGACCTTCCTTCGCCGCAGCCTTGAGCAGAGCCTCGGGCGACGGCCGCGCTTCGCGTTCCGGGCTATCCGCCGACATGCGCCATTATAGCGCGGCCCCCAAACAGGCCGTCATGCCCGGCCGCAAGCGCCGGGCATCCACGCCTTTCGAGACGCGGAAGGCCGGGGCAGGCCCGGCCATGACACTGCGGCGGAGATTCTGGCGGATGCCGGTTACCCCCTGCCGAGCGCGTCGAGGGCGAGGTTGAGTTCGAGCACATTGATATGCGGCTCGCCAATAATGCCGAAGGTGCGCGGCGTGATATGCGATTCGACCAGCGCCCGTACCTTGTCCTCCGGCAGGCTGCGCGCCCTGGCGACGCGCGGCACCTGGAACAGCGCCGCCGCCGGCGTGATGTCGGGATCGAGGCCGCTCGCCGAATTGGTGACCAGATCGACCGGCACCTTCGCGCCCGGATTCTGCTTTTCCAGCGTCGCCGCGTCGTCCTTCACCTGGTCGATCAGCGCCTTGTTGGTCGGGCCCAGGTTGGAGCCTGCGGAATTGTCGGCGGCATAGGGCACCGGGACGGTCCGGCTCGGATCCTTGGGATCGGGCTCGGTGATCGCCGACGGCCGGTCGTGGAAATACCTATCCGAAGCGAAGCTCTGGCCGATCAGCGCCGAGCCGATCACCTTGCCGTTCCGCTCGATCAGGCTGCCGTTGGCCTGCCGCGGAAAGACGAGATAGGCGATCCCGGTCATTCCGAGCGGATAGATCAGCCCGGTGATGACGGTCATCGCCACGATCATCAGGATGGCGGGACGAATTTGCTTCAACATGGATTTCTCTCCACCGTCATCGCGACGCCGGGCGGCGCGAGATGCAAGCAATCCCGGATATCGGACGCCTGAATCGCTTCGTCCAGCTTCGCTTCGCTCGCGGTCCTCGCAATGACATAAATCGCTCCATGATCACGCCAAGCCGACGGCGGTGACGACGAAGTCGATGAGCTTGATACCGACGAACGGCACGATGACGCCGCCAACGCCGTAGAGCCACAGATTGCGGCGCAGGATCGCGGCCGCGCCGGCCGGGCGATAGCGCACGCCGCGCAGGCTCAGCGGGATCAGCGCTATGATGATCAGCGCGTTGAAGATGATCGCCGACAGGATCGCGCTCTCGGGATTGGCGAGGTGCATGACGTTGAGCACGCCGAGCTGCGGATAGAAGGCCATGAACATCGCCGGAATGATGGCGAAGTACTTGGCAACGTCGTTGGCGATCGAGAACGTCGTCAGCGCGCCGCGCGTCATCAGCAGCTGCTTGCCGATGGCGACGATCTCGATCAGCTTGGTTGGGTCGCTGTCGAGGTCGACCATGTTGCCGGCCTCGCGCGCCGCCATCGTGCCGGTGTTCATGGCGACGCCGACATCGGCCTGCGCCAGCGCCGGCGCGTCGTTGGTGCCGTCGCCGCACATCGCCACCAATTTTCCCTTGGCCTGCTCGTCGCGAATGAGGCGAAGCTTGTCCTCGGGCGTGGCCTGCGCCAGGAAATCGTCGACGCCGGATTCGGCGGCGATCGCTGCGGCCGTCAGCGGGTTGTCGCCGGTGATCATCACCGTGCGGATGCCCATCTGGCGCAGCTCGGCGAAGCGGTCGCGGATGCCGCCCTTGATGATGTCCTTGAGGTGGATGACGCCGAGCACGCGATCGCCGCGCGCCACGGCCAGCGGCGTGCCGCCCGACCGCGAGATGCGCTCGACGATGGTATTGAGCTCGGCCGAAGCCGATGCACCGGCGTGCTTGAGGACGGCGTCGACCGCACCCTTGCGGATGGTCTGGCCGCCTTCGAGATCGACGCCGCTCATCCGCGTCTGCGCCGAGAACGGCACGAATTTGGCGTGCAGCGGCGCCATGTCGCGGCCGCGCAGGCCGTATTTCTGCTTGGCGAGGAGCACGATGGAGCGGCCCTCCGGCGTCTCGTCCGAGAGCGAGGAGAGCTGTGCCGCGTCGGCGAGCTCGCGCTCGTTGACGCCGGGCAGCGGAATGAACTCGGTGGCTTGGCGGTTGCCGAGGGTGATCGTTCCCGTCTTGTCGAGCAGCAGCGTGTCGACGTCGCCCGCCGCCTCGACGGCGCGGCCCGACATCGCCAGCACGTTGAAGCGGACGAGGCGGTCCATGCCGGCGATGCCGACGGCGGAGAGCAACGCGCCGATGGTGGTCGGAATCAGCGTCACGAACAGCGCAATCAGCACCACCGCCGAGACCTTGCCGCCGGCATAGCTGGCGAAGCTCGGAATCGTGACGGTGGCGAAGACGAAGATCAGCGTCATGCCGGCGAGCAGGATGTTGAGCGCGATCTCGTTCGGCGTCTTCTGCCGCACCGCGCCTTCGACCAACGCGATCATGCGGTCGAGGAAGGTCGCGCCCTGCGCCGCCGTGATCCTGACTTTGAGCCAATCGGAAGTGACGCGGGTGCCGCCGGTGACGGCCGAGCGGTCGCCACCCGATTCGCGGATGACCGGCGCCGACTCGCCGGTGATGGCGCTCTCGTCAACCGAGGCGACGCCTTCGATCACTTCGCCGTCGCTCGGGATGTAGTCGCCGGCCTCGACCAGCACCACGTCGCCGGGCTTGAGCTTGGCGGCGTCGACCAAGTCGAACTGGCGGCCGGTTGTCGCCGACAGCCGCTTGGCCTTGGTGTCGGTGCGCATGCGCCTCAGCGTGTCGGCCTGCGCCTTGCCGCGGCCCTCGGCCACGGCCTCGGCGAAATTGGCGAACAGCACGGTAAACCACAGCCAGAGCGTGATCTGACCCGAAAACAGCGGCGTGGTGCCGACGATCGTGCCGGCACCGGCGATCAGGTCGCGGAGGAAGAAGAACGTGGTCAGCACCGAGACGATCTCGACGCAGAACATCACCGGATTCCTGACCAGCGTGCGCGGATCGAGCTTGCGGAAGGCCGCGCCCATCGCCGGCACGATCAGCTTCGAATCGAGCAGAGGCAGCGACTGCACACTGCGTTTGAACAGCGATTCCGGTCGCGTTTCGGCATTGATGGCGATGGAATTTTTCGGACTCATGGTTGGCTCTCGATCGGCTCGTCGGCGGTCAGGGCGAAGCCGCCTAAAGGGTGCCGTGATTCATCGCGACCTGCTCGACCCCGGGGCCGAGCGACACGGCCGGGAAATAGGTCAAGCCGCCGACGATCAGAATGACGCCGACCAGCAATCCCACGAACAGCGGGCCGGTGGTCGGGAAGGTGCCGGCCGAGGGTGCCAGCAATTTCTTCCGCGCGAGGCTGCCGGCGACCGCCAGGAGCGGCACGACGAAGACGAAGCGGCCCATCAGCATCGCGAAGCCGAGCGTTACGTTGTAGTAGAGCGTGTTGGCGCTCAGGCCCGCGAAGGCCGAGCCGTTGTTGGCAGTCGTCGAGCTGAACGCGTAAAGAATCTCGCTGAAGCCATGCGGCCCGGCGTTGGCGGGGCCAGAAAGGCCAGCCGGCAGAACGGTCGCGAGCGCGGTCCAGCCCAAGGTCGAGAGCGGCAGCGACAACAGTGCGAGGATGGTCATCTTGACCTCCTTGGCCTCGAGCTTCTTGCCGAGATATTCGGGCGTGCGGCCGACCATCAGCCCGGCGACGAACATGGCGACGATGGCGAAAGCGATGATGCCGTAAAGGCCGGAGCCGACGCCGCCGAAGATCACCTCGCCGAGCTGCATGTTGACCAGCGGCACCGCGCCGCCCAGGGGCGTGTAGCTGTCGAACATCGAATTGACCGCGCCGCACGAGGCGTCGGTGGTGACGGTGGTGAACAGGGCGGAACCGGCGATGCCGAACCGCACCTCCTTGCCTTCCATGTTGCCGCCGGCCTGGAGATCGCTCGGTGCCTGGTCGATGCGATAGGGGGCGAAGGCCGGATTGCCCCCGGCTTCCGACGAATAACAGACCGTCACGCCGATCAGGAACAGCACGCCCATCGCCGCGAACAGCGCCCAGCCCTGCTTTTCGTTCTTGACCATCCGGCCCAGGACGTTGGTGAGGCCGGCGCCGAGCGAGAAGATCAGCACCATCTCAACCAGGTTGGTCAACGCGTTGGGATTTTCGAACGGATGGGCCGAATTGGCGTTGAAGAAGCCGCCGCCGTTGGTGCCCAGCATCTTGATGACTTCCTGCGAGGCGACCGGGCCGACAGCGATGGTCTGCGTGGCGCCTTCGAGCGTGGTGGCGTCGACATAGGGGCCAAGCGTCTGCGGCATGCCCTGCCAGACGAAGAACAATCCGACCACGACCGAAATCGGCAGCAGGACGTAAAGTGTGCAGCGCGTCAGATCGACCCAGAAATTGCCGATGACCCTGGCCTCGCGCCGGGCGAAGCCGCGGATGACGGCAAGCGCCATCGCGATACCGGTCGCGGCCGAGACGAAATTGTGCACCGTGAGACCGGCCATCTGGGTCAGATAGCTCATCGTCGTCTCGCCGCTATAGGACTGCCAGTTGGTGTTGGTGACGAAGCTCACCGCCGTGTTGAAGGCGAGGCTCTGCTCGACCGCGCTCTGGCCCGCGGGATTGAACGGCAGCGCCGCCTGGAAGCGTTGCAGCACATAGAGCGTAAGGAACCCGGCGAGGCTGAACAGCAGCATCGACGCGGCGTAGGTCAGCCAATGCTGCTCCTGCCTCTCGTCGACGCCGCAGCACCAATAGACCAGTCGCTCGACCGGTCGCAGCACGGGATGGAGGAAGGTGCGTTCGCCGTTGAAGACGCGCGTCATGTGGCCGCCCAGGGGTCGGGTGACGGCGACGACGACGGCGCAGAACAGCGCGATTTGCAGCCAGCCGTTGAAGGTCATAGCGGGGCTTTCAGAATTTCTCGGGTCGGACGAGCGCGGCGACGAGATAGACCATGATGACGACGGTCACGATGCCGCCGAGGATGTAGTCCAGCATGGGCGCCTCACATCCTTTCGCAGGCGAGCACGTAGACCAGCGTCAGCGCGAAGAAGGCGACGCCGGTGGCGACAAGAATCACGTCGAGCATGAGGCAACTCCCGCTGCGGGAATGAACCGGACCCGATTACGCATAGGCCGGCCGCCGGTTGGTTGATTTGCATCGACCGGCGGGCGCTTCCGGCAACGCGCGGAAGATCGGACGGGCGACATAAAGTTTCGAGATCGATTCGGCGGCGGCGACATAAAGACTCCATAAAGATCCTCCGCCTCCCGAAATCAGCTGCCGCCGCGCGCGCGGAGCCAGGTCGCGATCACGAATCCGAGATGCGCCAGCAGCACCGCGCCGAGATAGATCGCCAGGAGGCGAACGATCTCGCGCACCGTGGCCTTGAATTCCATCGAACGGGGAGCGTCGCGATTGTCCATGACCATGACGGACGCCGCGCCGGGCGACGGACGCCGCGGATATGAATCAGCCCAGACGCATCAAGGATCGAGACGAAATGCGGGCAAGCGACATAAAGCCGACGTTAAGGCGGCCGGCCCGCGTCGGCGGTTCAGTCGCGGCCGCGGCCCAGCACTTCGCGCTTGCCGACGTGATTGGCGGCGCTGATCACGCCCTCGGCTTCCATGCGCTCGATGATGCGCGCGGCGCGGTTGTAGCCGATCTGCAGGTGGCGCTGGACGAAGCTGGTCGAGGCCTTGCGCTCGCGCAGCACCAAGTTGACCGCCTGGTCGTAGAGCTGGTCGCCGGAGCCTTCGCCGTCCTCGGCGAAGGCGGCCGCCTCGTCCTCCTCGTCGGCGGTGACGTCCTCGAGATAGGCGGGCGGCGGGCCGTGTTCCTTGAGGAAGCGCACGACGGCTTCGACCTCCTGATCCGAGACGAAGGGGCCGTGGACGCGGGTGATGCGGCCGCCGCCCGCCATGTGCAGCATGTCGCCGCGGCCCAGGAGCTGTTCGGCGCCGGCCTCGCCGAGGATGGTGCGGCTGTCGATCTTGCTCGTGACCTGGAAGCTGATGCGCGTCGGGAAGTTGGCTTTGATCGTCCCGGTGATGACGTCGACCGACGGGCGCTGCGTCGCCATGATGATATGGATGCCGGCGGCGCGCGCCATCTGCGCCAGGCGCTGCACCGCGAGCTCGATGTCCTTGCCGGCGACCAGCATCAGGTCCGCCATCTCGTCGACAACGACGACGATGAGCGGCAGCGGATCGGTCGGCAGCGGCTGCTCCTCGAAGATCGGCTTGCCGGTTTCCTCGTCGAAGCCGGTCTGGACGCGACGCATCAGCACCTCGCCCTTGGCCTTGGCCTCGGCGATGCGCTGGTTGTAACCCTCGATGTTGCGCACCCCGAGCTTCGACATCGCGCGATAGCGGTTCTCCATCTCGCGCACCGTCCACTTGAGCGCGACCACCGCCTTGCGCGGCTCGGTCACGACCGGCGCCAGCAGATGCGGGATGCCGTCGTACATCGACAGCTCGAGCATCTTGGGATCGATCATGATGAACTTGCAGTGTTCGGACGACAGGCGATAGACGATCGACAGGATCATGGTGTTGATGCCGACCGACTTGCCCGAGCCCGTGGTGCCGGCGATCAGCAGATGGGGCATGCGCTGGAGATCGGCGATCACCGGCGCACCGCCGATGTCCTTGCCGAGCACCAGCGGCAGCTTGGCGCTGCTGCGCTCGTAGGCTTCGGACGCCAGCAGCTCGCGCAGGAACACCATCTCGGAACGGGCGTTGGGCAGCTCGATGCCGAGCACCGAGCGGCCGGGAATGACGGCGACGCGCGCCGACAGCGCGCTCATCGAGCGGGCGATGTCATCGGCCAGGCCGATGACGCGCGACGCCTTGATGCCGGCGGCGGGCTCGAGCTCGTAGAGCGCCACCACCGGACCCGGCCGCACCTTGACGATCTGGCCGCGGATGCCGAAATCCTCGAGCACCGATTCGAGCAGGCGCGCATTCTGCTGCAGCGCCTCCTCGTTGACCGCCGCGGCGCGCGACGGCGGCACCTCGGCGAGCAGATCGAGCGACGGCAGCACATGGTCGGTGGCGTCGAGCGCGAGCGACGCTTGGCGCAGACGTTTGGGCCTGCGCTCGCGCGGCGGCAGATCGACCGCCGCAGCGCCGCGGCGCGGGGGCTCGATCGCCTCGGCTTCGAAGCTGTCGGCGCCGGTGGCGTCGAGCAGCAGCGGCTCGCGGCGCGGTCCGTCGTCGCCGGCGAGCGAACGATCGACCGCGACGCGCCGCCAGCGCGGCAGGCGCGGCGCCGGCAGCCAGCGGGCGAGACGCGCCGCCAGCCTGGGCCGCCTTTCGCGCTCGGCGCGCGCCACCCGTCCGCCGGCGGCGGGACCGAGCAGATAGAGCAGGATGACGCCGACCAGCGCCGCCGCCGCCATCGCCGAGAGCGGCGGCGCGATGTTGAGATGCCCGGCGCCCTGTCGCGCCAGCCTGCCGATGAAGCCGCCGATGCCGGCGCGGATCGGCCACCACGCCGGCGCCGGCAGCACCGACAGGGCCAGCGCCGCCAGCGGTACCGTCCACGGCGCCAGCAGCAGCTTGAGCCAGAAGCGGCGCAGGCCGTATTGGGTCAGTAGCCGCGCCGACCAGTCGGCGAGAATGAGCGGCAGCAGCGCCGCCGCGGCACCGAAGCCCTGCAGCAGCGCATCGGCGAGACGCGCGCCGGGCAGCGCCATGAGATTGCGCACCGGCGCCGCGACGGCGTGGTTCCAGGACGGATCGTGCGGGTCGTAGCTTGCCAGCGCCAAGCCGACGAACAGCGCCGCCAGCAGCAGCGCGCCGCCGGCGAGGCGGCCGCTCAGCACCAGCCACGGAACGCTTGCGCGCCGACGCCTGCGGGCGCCGCGGCCGGCGTCAATGCTGACCATGAATCCGCTCCTCCGATCCGTGGAAAACTCTGTGATTCCCGGGGATAACCTGGCAATCATACGCTAAGAGTCGAGAGTCGCCAAGTAAGCGGCAGGAACGCCGCGAATAACGGCGGCAAAAAAGGGGCGGCTCGCGCCGCCCCTCCGGCAAACGCCGCACCCGACCGGGCTATTGGATGATCTCGCCGTGGAGCGCGAGGTCGAGGCCGTCGCGCTCGACCTCCTCGTCGACCCGCAGGCCCATGACCGTGTCGATCACCTTGAGGATGACCAAGCTCACCACTGCGTCGTAGACCAGGACGATCAGGATGCCTGCGGCCTGGTTCAGCACCTGGCCGGCATTGCCTTCGATCAGGCCGGGCGTGCCGCCGTATTGCTGGATGGCGAAGACGCCGGTCAGCAGCGCGCCGACGATGCCGCCGACGGCATGCACGCCGAAGGCGTCGAGCGCGTCGTCGTAGCCGAAGGCGTGCTTGAGGCCGGTTGCGCCCCAATAGCAGATCACCCCGGCGGCGGCGCCGATCACCAGCGCCCCCACCGGGCCGACGAAGCCCGAGGCCGGCGTAATCGCCACCAAGCCGGCGACCGCGCCCGAGCAGATGCCGACGACCGTCGGCTTGCCGCGCAGCGCCCACTCGACCGCCATCCAGGCGAGCCCCGCCATCGCGGTCGCGATCTGCGTCACCGTCATCGCCATGCCCGCCTGCAGGCCGGCCGAGACCGCCGAGCCGGCATTGAAGCCGAACCAGCCGACCCACAGCAGCGACGCGCCGACGAAGGTCAGCACCATGTTGTGCGCGGGTCCGGTGCTCTTGCGCTTGCCGAGCATCAGCGCCGTCATCAGGCCGGCGACGCCGGCGTTGATATGCACCACCGTGCCGCCGGCGAAATCGAGCACCTTCACATAGGCGTTGGCGTTGGCGCTGTTGAGGAACCCGTCCGGCCCCCAGACCCAGTGCGCGATCGGCGCATAGACCAGCGTCGCCCACAGCGCGATGAACACGCACATCGACGAGAATTTCATGCGCTCGGCGAACGAGCCGGCGATCAGCGCCGGCGTGATGATCGCGAACGTCATCTGGAAGCACAGATAGACGGTCTCGGGAATCGTCGGCGCCAGCGGATTGGGATTGCCGATGCCGCCGGCGATGTCGCTGACGATTCCCTGGAGGAAGGCGCGATCGAGACCGCCGATGAAAGGCGTGCCGGCGCGGAAGGCGAGACTGTAATTGCACACCGCCCACAGCACGGTGACGAGGCAGGTGATGAGGAAGCTCGTCATCACCGTGTCGCCGACGTTCTTTTTGCGCACCATCCCGCCGTAGAAGAGGCCGAGGCCGGGCACCGTCATCATCAGCACCAGCGCGACCGAGGCCAGCATCCACGCGGTGTCGCCGGAATTGGGCTGGCACTTCTCGACCACGGTGCCGCCGCAAGCGGGCGGCGGCGCCGGCGTCGCCGCAGCGGCCGCGGCGGGCGCGGCGGCGGTCCCCGGGATCGGCGCGGCCGACGGCGCCGGCTGCGCCCTGGCCGCCATCAGCGGCAGGATCAGCGCCAGCGCGACGACCGCCAGAACGTGACGTGCGCGTCGAATCGGGAAATTCCGGGACATCGTGAGCAACCCTCCAGCCGGCCGGACATGGCTCCCCCGAAGGGGTGGACCGTCCATTGGAACTCAAGATTCGTGCCAGCCGGTGCGGCGTGACAGCCGGGGATTCACGCCGGTTTGCCCGACGCATGGGCAAATTCTGGTGCATTTTTAGCCAGATAAGGGTGTGCTGAGTAATTTTTAGGCAACGTTACACTTGACAGTACCGACCCCTTTGGGTTGTCGTCGGTTCGCGCCATGGCATCATGCCAACGGGGGCGCGCCAGATGGACATTCTCGACCCGATCAAACAGGGATGGCCCGTGATTGAGGCCGCGCCTTTGCCGGTGATAGGGCTAATGGTGGCCGCTGCTATAGCCGCGTGGTGGTTTCGCGGCCAGATCGGCAAAGGTCGCACCGAAGCTCTGGAAGAGCGGCTTAGGTTGGCTGGCGACAAGATAGTGATCGCAGACGACGCCAAGAAAGAGCGAGATGAGAAAATCGCTGAACTTCAACGCCAGATAGAGGCCAAAGCCGCCAACAATGTTCTGACCGCCACCTCCTCTACTGTTACGGCAAGTGCGGCCGCATTTGATGCAGCATGGAATGAGGTAGAAACGACCATAGTCCCTGGAATGGCGATAAAGCATGGGGCCGCAGCGCGCGCCCTCGTTTCAAGGGCACCCCCGCCACCTAAGACAATCGTCAATCCAAATCCGAGACCGCCGAAGTCTAAGAATTAGATTTGAATCTTGCCGTCACCCAAAGTGCGCAGACCCCTAGAACAAAAGCACCGATAGGCGGCAAGAACGCGATTTCGCCGTACCTAAACCACCACCACGGCGTCGTCGTGACTCTGACCGCGTTTGATTCTGACGGCAATGTTCTCGTACCAATCATTCGCGGCAAAGACGACAACACCAACAACCCACAACACTGATACGACGACCCATAAACGTATTAAGCCGCGTCGCCATTTCGTTTCTTCGGCTCGTCTTTCGACTTCGCTTTCGCGATCTTCCTCAGGGCGTGTTCGAGATCAGTTTTAGACCCATCGGCCCCGACCTCGCGCGCCATCTCGATGAAGCGCTTGGACTGTGCCGGATCGTCGGGCTTTGGGGACGGCTTGCGGCTCATCGGCCGAGTTTACACGCTGCGGCCGGGTCAACGCACCTCATCAATATCTTGTGGATAACTGCATATGACCCACAAGACACTTGTGGTTAATGGCGCTGAAGGACATAGTTATTGTGTCCCTTGGGGCGGAACGGCCCCGCCCGGATTCAGCGGGCAGGGCCGATGTCTAAGACGACAGTGGGACTGGAGCGGCTTGGTAGAGCCCGCCGGGGATGTGCCTCCGTCCGCACATCCTTGCGGCGTCGGTCGCTAAGCAGGTGCGGGCTGGTGCCCGGCCGGAATCTCCACTCCTGCGCTTCCGGGTTCGATTCCCGGCACCTGCTCCGTTTCCGATTTGGAGCATCCCAAAGCCAGAGTCGAGTCGTCAACCAAAATCTGTAGTACATTTGTACTACAGACGTGGGGAGGCTCATGGCGAACAAGCCGCTTCAAATCCGGCTCGCGCCGATCACGCACGCGTATTTGCAGGACCTCGTCGATATTGGTCGCGCAAAAGATCAAAGCGCTCTCGCACGCCGCTGGATCGAAAATGAGATCGACCGAGCGGTGGACGCGAAGATAATTCCGACGCGAAATGCCAAAGACTTTGAGACAAGACCGAAGGCCAAAGGCTAATCACCATCAATCGGCAATTTGAGTTGGCGCATATCGTCCGGCAATTTCGGTCCGCGCCAATGCCGTTTGCGGTGTTTTTTAGGTCGGCCGCGCTTCCGCTCGCCGTCCGCGACCAACTCCTTCGTATGTGAGCCGGCGACCCTTCGCACCGCGTAACGCAATGCTCGTGCGCTCAGTGTCATTGACGCCGAGCTTCTCGCGGTTGTTGTAGCGGAAATCGTATTCGGCCAGATACCGATGCAGATGCGCTTCGGAAATGTTCTGGTACACGCCATAAACGCCGCGCTTCAGGATCGAAAAGAAGCCCTCGACCGTATTGGTGTGAGCGTTGCCCTTCACGTATTCGTTCAGTGAGTGGTGGACTTTCCGGTGAGTGGTAAAGCCCCGGCCAATATCCGTGTAGGCGTTGAACTCATCGGTTCGCAAATGCGACTTCGGATCGGCATGGGCGGCGATTACGGCTCGCAGTGTTGCGGCGCGGATATTCGGGACGTGGAACGACCGGGCTTCGCCGCCGCGCTCAACCAGGGCCACAACAGCGTTCTTATGGCCATGGCCGCGGTTGAATTTGGTACCGACCTTTCGGCCCGTGAAAGTCTCGTCGGCCTCGATGAATTTGCCTTCGCCGCCAAGCGGCGGAAGGCCGTCGCCCTGCTTCATGATTTCGCGGATACGATGCGTCAGGAACCAAGCGGTTTTCATGCTGCATTGGAACGTGCGCTGTAGCTGGCGCGTGGAAATGCCCTTCTTGCTGCTCGAAAGCAGGTGGATCGCCTGAAGCCACAGGTGCAGCGGGAAATGGCTATCCTCGAAGATCGATGCGTGCCGCACCGTGAAGGTCTTACGGCATCCGTAGCACTTGCGGAGTCCGACGCGACCAGAAGGGATGGCGCTGATCTTATCATGTGGCGCGCCACAGAACGGGCAAACCGGGCCTTCCGACCATAGATGCCGCTCTACGTACGCGAAGGCCGCTTCCTCATTGTGGAAGATCGGATCGGACAAAACAGGCTTGGCCATAACGATTTCTCCTTATGGCCCAAAGTCTAGCCATTGTGTCTGGTACTGTCAAGTGTAACGTTGCCAATTTTTAGGCAGAGCATGGATCGACCCGCCCTACCGCAATAGCAGCGCGGCGATCAAGGCCAAGGCGAACAGCGCGGCGACGCCCTGCCAAAAACGGACCGGCGCGCGTTCGAGCAGGGTCGGCGGCCGACGGACCGCGACCGCCACGCCCGCCGGCCCCGATTCGATCTCGCCGGCGAGTTCGCTCATGTCGCGGAAGCGCGCCGCCGGATCGCGGGCGAGGGCGCGGCCGAGCGCCGCCTCCAGCCACGCCGGCAGATCGGGCCGCAGCGCGCCGAGCTCCTTCGGCCGCTCGCGCCGCGGCGGGCCGGTGGCGTCGGCGTTGCCGTACGGGAACTCGCCGGTAAAGGCGCGGAACAGCGTCACGCCGAGCGCGAAAATGTCGGTGGCGACGTTGCCCGGCTCGCCGGCCAACATCTCGGGCGCCATGTAAGCGGCAGTGCCGGGAATGTCCTCGGGCGGAAAATCCTCGAGTCCGGGAATCCGCACGACGCCGAGATCGATCAGCTTGAGCGCACCGGCGCGCTCGAGGACGACGTTGTCGGGCTTGACGTCGCGATGGATGATGCCGGCACGATGCAGCGCGCCCAGGCCGCGCGCCAGCTTGATCGCGATGTTGCGGCCTTCCTCGAGGCCGATCGCCGGCCCGCGCGTGAGGCGCGTCTCCAGCAGTTCGCCCTGATAGAGGGGCATCACGGTGTAAAGACAAGTCTGACGTCCGGGCGGCAGCTCGATGACGCGGCCGACAAACGGGCTGGCGACGCGGGTGCCGACCCAGGCCTCGCGCCGGAACGCGGCCCGATAGGTCGCGGCGGCGGCGGCCTGCGGCTTGGGGAATTTCACCACCACCTCGCCGCCTTCGATCTCGTCGATCGCGCCGAAGAGGCGGCTGTAGCGTCCTTCCGACAGCAGCGCCTTGAGCACGAAGCCGTCCACGGTTTCCCCCGTGACCGGCACCGCCATCAGCGGCAGCCGCATGATCGTCGCATCGGCGTCGGCGGATTGCGCGGTCGGCAGCCGCACGACGTCGAGCACCAGCGCGGTGCAGTTGTCGCGACTGCCGGCCTCGAGCGCCGCCGCGACCAGCGCCCGCGACGTGTCGCCCGGTGCCGAGCGCGCGCCCAGGATCGCGGCAATGCTCTCGTCCGAGAGCGCGCCGTGTACGCCGTCGCTGCACAGCAGAAAGCGGTCGTGCAGCGCCACCGGCTGACTGGCGTAATCGAGGCGCACCTCGGCCTCGACGCCGAGCGCGCGGCTGAGGACGTGCGAGCCCTCGGCGCCGTGCACGTGATCGGTGGAGAGTCGCGCCAGGCGGTCGCCGCGCAGGCGATAGGCGCGGGTGTCGCCGACATGCAGCACATGGGCGACGCGGCCGCGCAGCACCAGCGCGGTAAAGGTGCAGCCCATACGGGCGAGCGCCGCGTCGTGCTGCGCCTGGGCGTGCATCCAGCCGTTGAGCGAATCGACGATCCGCGCGGCCGCGCGCCGCACCTCCATGGTCTCGGGCAGGTCGCAGAAGCCGTCGAGAAAGCCGCGCACGGCGATCTCCGCCGCGACCCGCCCGCCCTTGGCGCCGCCGATGCCGTCGGCGATCGCTGCGATCACCTCGCGCCGCGGTTGCGGCAGCTCGGCGCCGGATACCGCACCGGCGAAATCCTCGTTGCGGGGCCGCGGCCCGGTCTCGGAGCAGAAGCCGACGCTCGCCTCGATGCCGTCGCGCGCGATCATCGCTACGTCATTGCGGCGCGGCCGGCACGCAGCGGTCGTAGAGGAAATAACCGCCGGTGCTCGAAGGCGCGACGAAGGTGAGCTTGCCGCTCCGGCGGTCGAGCGTGTAGGTGCCGCCGTCCTTGGCATCGTGCCAAGCGATGGCATCGCCATCGATACGCGCGGCGTTGCCGTCGACCGTCTGCCGCGCGAAATCGATGTGGATCGGCCAGCTCGCGCCGCTCGCCGGATTGGTGCAGATCATCACGATCGCCGCGGGCTCGGCCGCTGCCGCCGCGACGAGCGCCGCCAGGCCGGCGGCGAGGCCGGCGAGCGCGGCAATGCACCGGCGGTTCGACATGCGTGACCTCCCCGGATCGCCTCGATCCTGAGCCAGTTCCCGGCCTCATGCCAAGCACGCCGCGCGCCAAAGCGGCGCGGGAGGCGCTGTCCCGTGGTCCACGCGCGGCGCCTGCCCGATCCCTGCGCAGGCTGCCGATTTTCTGATCACAGACACGGCGCGCCCGGCCGCCGCCGCGCCAACGACCGACCGGCCCCTCCTGTTTCGCGCGGCGAGGCTGGAGTGGCACGCGGGTTGCCTCTGTCGTCGTGGGGGTGATCCGCGTCGGATCGCCCGGGGCCGGCTTGCGCAGGCCTGCACCTCGCAACCCGAAAGGGGGACGTTCCATGCTCGTACCGTCACCGAAATGGCTCGATACCGGCGACAACGCCTGGCAGCTGGCGGCCGCCACCTTCGTCGGCCTGCAAAGCATACCCGGTCTGGTCGTGCTCTACGGCGGCGTGGTCAAGAAGAAGTGGGCGATCAATTCCGCCTTCATGTCGATCTACGCCTTCGCCTCGGTGCTCGTCGTCTGGGTACTGTTCGCCTACAACATGGCGTTCGGCGAGCAGTGGCTGCCGTTCCTCGGCCGCCCGGCGCTTGCCACCTCGGCGGCGTTCATCCTCGGCCAGGCCACGGTTCCGGCCGCCGCCGCGGGCATGCCCGCGCTCGCCTTCCCGATGTCGACGCTGATGTACTTCCAGTTCGTATTCGCGGCGATCACCGTGATCATCCTCGCCGGCTCGGTGCTGGGCCGCATGAGCTTCCGCGCCTGGGTGCTGTTCTGCCCGCTGTGGATGACCTTCGTCTACACCGTCGGCGCCTTCAGCCTGTGGGGCGGCGGCTGGCTCGGCAGCATGGGCGTGGCGGACTTCTCCGGCGGCTACGTCATCCATCTCGCCGCGGCCACGTCGGGCTTCGTCGCCGCGGCGATGGTCGGCCCGCGGCTGCAGCAGGACCGCGAGAGCTTCCCGCCCAACAGCCTGCTGGTGACGCTGGTCGGCGCCGGCATCCTGTGGATAGGCTGGAACGGCTTCAACGGCGGCGACCCGTACTTCGCCAATGCCGACGCCGGCGCGGCGGTGCTCAACACCAACACCGCGACCGCGGTGGCGCTGCTGGTGTGGACGCTGATGGACAAGATGGCCTACGGCAAGCCGTCGGTGATCGGCGCGGTCAACGGCATGATCGCTGGCCTGGTGGCGATCACGCCGGCCGCCGGCTATGTCGATGGCTGGGGCGCGATCGTCATCGGCGTCTGCGCCGGCATCTTCCCGTGGCTCGCCATGAACAAGCTGCAGAAGACCAAGCTGTTCATGAGGGTCGACGACACGCTGAGCGTGTTCTCGACGCACGGCTGCGCCGGGCTGATGGGCGGTCTCCTCACCGGCATCCTCGCCAACCCGAACATGCTCGAATACATCGGGACCGACAAGGACGCGCCGGGCGTCAGCGTCGCCGGCCTGCTCTACGGCAACCCGCACCAGCTGCTGCTGCAGCTCTACGGCGCGCTGTTCATCATCGCCTACAACGTCGTCGCCACGTTCGTCATCTTGAAGGTGATCTCGCTCGTCACGCCGCTACGCATGGACGAGGCGACGCTCAAGGTGGGTGACGACGCGGTGCACGGCGAGACCGCTTACGCGATCGGTGCCGAAGGCGAATAGCCGCCGACGGCTCGATTCGTCGAATCCGGGGCGGAGCGGCAGCGATCCTGTCGTCCGCCCCGGAAATTTTCCAGCGGCCGGCACGGAGCCGCTCCGGCTGGACAGCGCCACGGTTCCCCGCCATTGTCGCGCCATGGCGAAGACCAGCGAGATCCGCGTCGAGATCGCCGTGGTGGGCGGGGGCCTGGCCGGCGTCACCCTGGCGCTCGCCTGCGCCGCCGGGGGTCTCGAGGTCGCGCTGATCGACCGCGTCGCGCTTCCCGCCATGCTGGCGCCGCAATTCGACGGCCGCACCACCGCGCTGGCGCATGGATCGAAGCAGGTGATGGCGGCGCTCGGCGTCTGGGAGGAGCTGGCGCCGCACGCCGGGGCCATTCTCGAGATTCGGGTCGCCGACGGCGGCGCGCCGTTCTTCCTGCACTACGACCACGCCGATATCGGCGACGAGCCGCTGGGCTTCATCGTCGAGAACGTCCTGCTGCGGCGCGTGCTCTACGAGCGCCTGCGCCGCTTTCCCAATCTGCGCTACATCGCGCCGGCGAGCGTGGCGCGCGTCGGCGACCGTGGCGCCTATGCGCTGGTCGAACTCGAGGACGGCGCGCGGCTCAAGGCCGGCTTGGTCGCCGCCTGCGACGGCCGCCATTCCAGGCTGCGTCAGGACGCCGGCATCCGCTGCATGAGCTGGGACTATCGCCAGACCGCGATCGTCGCCTGCGTCGCGCACGCGAAGCCGCATCGCGGCGTCGCGGTCGAGCATTTCCGGCCGAGCGGCCCGTTCGCGATCCTGCCGATGGTCGGCAACCGTTCGTCGATCGTCTGGTCGGAGCGGCGCGCGCGCGTGCCGGAGATTCTGGCGCTGCCGCCGGACCGCTTCGCCGCCGAGCTGCAGCGTCGCTTCGGCGACTTCCTCGGTCGCGTCGCGCTCCACGGCCCGGTCTGGTCCTACCCGCTGTCCTTCCTGCACGCCGAGCGCTATACGGCGCCGCGGCTCGCCCTGGTGGGCGAGGCGGCGCACGCCATCCATCCGATCGCCGGCCAGGGGCTCAACCTGAGCCTGCGCGACGTCGCGAGCTTGGCCGAACTCGCAGTCGACGCGCGGCGGCTCGGTCTCGATGTCGGCGCCGCGGATCTTCTCGCGCGCTACGACGGCTGGCGGCGCTTCGATGCGGTGACGCTCGCCGCCGTCACCGATACCCTGACGCGCCTGTTCTCGAACGACTTGAGGAGCGTCGGACTGGCGCGCGACCTCGGCCTTGCCGCGGTCAATCGCATGCCGCGTCTGAAGCGCGTGCTGATGCGCCATGCGATGGGCGCGAGCGGCAACCTGCCGCGCCTGGTGCGCGGCGAGCGGATCTAGCGCCGGCCGTTGGTCCGGGCCGGCAGCATGCGGCGCAGGACGTTGTCGCCGAGGATGAAATGATGCGCGAGCGCAGCGGCGACGTGGAGGCCGACCAGCGTCAGCAGCACCCAGACCACGGTCTCGTGCAGCTCGCCGAGATCGCGCACCCAGGACGAACTCGCCGGCAACAGCGACGGCAGCGTCGCCGTCCGGAACAGCGTGATCGTCCAGTTGTGCGCGACCGCGTTGGCCCAGCCGGTCAGCACCAGCAGGAACACGAACGCGTAGAGCAGGAGATGCGTCGCCTCGGCGGCGGCGATCTGCCAGCGCGGCCCGGGCTCGGGCTCGGGCGGGCCGACGATCGCGCGCCAGACGAAGCGCACGACGATCACCGCCAGGATGACGACCCCGAACGACATGTGCCAGTTGTTGAGCAGGTCGGGCGGCAGCGTGCGCTTGGCGCCCGGCATCCACCAGCCGAGCGCGAGCTGGATCGCGATCAACGCGACGACGAGCCAATGCAGGAATTTGGCGACGGGCGAATAGGTGGCGGGGCGCATGCGGAATTTCCGGGGCGCTGCTCGTATAGGACGATCAAGGCGAAATTGCGGTGATCTGGATCAAACGCCGGCGCCGCGGCGAAATGGCTCAGCCGCGCCGCGGCTCGCGCGACAGGCCGCGCTTTTCGAGCTCGGCGAGATAGTCGCGCCAGCGGCTTTCCTGCGTCCGGCCGAGCTCGTAGAGATAACTCCAGGAATAGATGCCGGTGTCGTGCAGGTCGTCGAACCTGATGCGGATGGCGTAGTTGCCGACCGGCTCGACGCCGAGGATGCCGACATGGCGGCGGCCGGCGACGATCTGCCGCTGGCTCGGCACGTGGCCTTTCACTTCCGCCGAGGGGCTTTCAACGCGCAGATATTCCGCCGGCAGGCGGAAGGTTTCGCCGCTGTCGAAATCGATCTCGAGCGCCTTGTCCGCCGATTTGAGGCGGATCTCGACCGGCCAGGGCGCGGCGCTCACGGCTGCGGTTTGGTCTTGAGCCGCGCTTTCTCGTCGTCGCGCAGCGGCCGCGCCTCGTCGGCGAGCATGATCGGAATGCCGTCACGGATCGGGTAGGCGAGCCCGGCCTCGGCGCTCAGCAGCTCCTGCGCGACGCGATCGTAGACCAGCGGTCCCTTGGTGAGGGGGCAGACCAGGATTTCGAGCAGCTGCGGGTCGATCTCGGGCATGGCCTGACTCAATGGCGCGCCGGCGCCGTATCGGGCGCCGACGATAGAAGCGCCATGTCGATGAGCTTGGTCAAGAGGCGCGCGCGTTCGGCCGGATCGGCTTCGAGCAGTGCCTGCTTCTCGGCCGGCGCGAACGGCCCCATCATCGCCACCGCGTCGACCAGGCGCGCCGGCGGCACCGAGGTCGCGGCCGAGAGGTCGGCTTTGATGCGCTGCCGCTCCAGAAACGGCGTCAGCTTGGCGACGAACTGCGCGGAGTCGAATCCCGGCAATTCGGTTTCTTCGTCGTCACCCGCGAAGCGCGACCGGTCGGGCCGCGCGCGGCGGAACAGCTCCACCTTGGGCAGCTCCTCGGCGATGTCGAAGCGCGAGATTCCTTCGAGGCTGATGAGGTAGCGGCCATCGCCGCTCTCGCGGAACTCGACGATGCGGCCGGCGCATCCGGTCCGATAGAGCGGCGGATCGCCGGCGTCGCCCATGCCCTCGAGCGGCTGCACCATGCCGATCATGCGCGCCTCGCGCAGGGCGGCATCGGTCATCGCGAGATAGCGCGGCTCGAAGATGTTGAGCGGCAGCACGCCGCCGGGCAGCAGCAGAACGCCGGTGAGCGGAAACAGCGGCAGGCGGTCGGGCAGCGCGCGCGCCACGCCGATCACGAGAACAGGATGGAGGACAGCCGCCGGCGCGCCGCGACGGTCAGCGGGTCCGAAAGGCCGATTGCCTCGAAGAACTTGAGCAACTGCTTGCGCGCCGCGTCCTCGTTCCAGGCGCGATCGCGCTTGATGATCTCGAACAGATGGTCGATCGCCTTCTCGCGCTCGCCGGCGCCGAACAGCGCCACCGCGAGGTCGAGCCGCGCCTGATGGTCCTTTGGATCGGCGGCGAGGCGCGCTTCGAGCGCGCCGATCTGGCCGGCGGCCTTGCGGCCGGCCTCGGCGAGCTCGAGCGCCGTCTTGACCGCGGCGACGTCGGCATGATTCGCCTGCTCGGCCGGCACGCGCGCGATCAGCGCCTTGGCACGCGCCGTGTCCTTCTTGGCGAGCGCGGCGCGCGCCAGGCCGACGATCGCCTCGAGATTCTGCGGCTCGTGCTGCAGCACCTGGGTCCAGATGTTGACCGCGCGTGCGGCATCGCCGGCGGCGTTCGCCTCCTTGGCGAGCGCCAGGGCCTCGGCGACCGGCGACGCCGCGCCGCCGCCGAGCGCTGCAAGGCGCTGCACGAACTGCTTCACCTGGCTCTCGGGCAGGGCGCCGACGAAGCCGTCGACCGGCCGTCCGTCCTTGAAGGCATAGACCGCCGGGATCGACTGGATGCGCATCTGCTGCGCCAGCTCGGGATTCTCGTCGACGTTGATCTTGACCAGCCGCACCGCGCCCTTCGAGTCCTGCACCGCCTTCTCGAGCGCGGGTCCGAGCTGCTTGCATGGACCGCACCACGGCGCCCAGAAATCGACGATTACCGCCGCCTCGGCCGAGGCGTCGATGACGTCGGCCATGAAGGTGGCGGTCGAGCCTTCCTTGACGGCGGAAGCGGTGCCGGTGGCGGGTGTCTTGCCGGATTTGCCGATGATCGCGTCCATGAGGATCCCTTCCGACCAGATAGATGGCCGCGCCGCGCGATAATGGCAAGCGCCTTCCGAGGTTCAGCCGCTTTCGACGCGCAGGGCCGCGCTTGCGGCTTCGCGAATGCCCCAGGCGGCGAGGCCGGCGGCCGACACCATGGCGACGGCGGCCGCCAGCACGGAGGCATGCAGGCCGGCGACGATCCGGCCGCCGGTGAAGGCACCGAAGGCGGCAACGCCGACCGCGCCGCCGGCCTGACGTGCTGCGTTGAGCACACCGGCGGCGATCCCGGAAGCGGTTTTGTCGACCGCCGACAGGACCACGGTCGTCATCGCCGGCACGGCGACGCCCATGCCGAGCGGTATCAGCGCAAAGCCCGGCAGCATCCGCAGGAAGGCGGTCCGCGCGTCGAGGCCGGACAGCAGCGCGTAGCCGGCGGCGGCGACCAGCGCGCCGACGATCATCGGCCGGCGGGTGCCGAAGCGGCCGATGATCCGGCCGCTCGCCACGTTCGAGACGATGAAGGTCGCGGTCAGCGGCAGATAGGCAAGCCCGGCGGCGAGCGCGCCGTAGCCGAGCGTGCGCTGCAGATAGAGCGTCAGCACGAAGACGACGCCGTAATAGGTGAGATTGGCGACAAAGCCGAAGCCGACCGCCGCCGCGAAGCCCGGCAGGCGGAAGAAATCGAGCGGCAGCATCGGCGCCCGGCCGCGCGCCTCGCAGCGAACGAAGGCAGCGCCGCCGGCCGCCGCCAGCACCGCGGCGCCGATCACCAACGGATGCAGGGGCCCCAACGGCCGCGATTCGATGACGCCGCCGATGCCACCGACGAGCGCGACGATCGCCAGCGCCTGGCCGGCGAGATCGAGATGCGGTGCGCGAGCCGCGCGGCCGGTCTCGGCGACGCGAAGGGTCAGGCATTCGCCCAGCAGACAGAGCGGCAGATTGACGAGGAAGATCGTCCGCCAGCTGGCGGCGGCGATGAGCAGGCCGCCGATCAACGGGCCCGCGGCGATGGTGACGCCGCCGGCCGCGGTCCACAGGCCGACGGCGCGGGCGCGCAGCCGTGCGTCGCCTTCGCAGGCGTGATTGAGCAGCGTGAGCGAGCTCGGCAACATGGCCGCCGCGCCGATGCCCTGCAGCGCGCGCGCCGCCACCAGCCAAGCGGCGCCCGGCGCCGCGCCGCAGCCGAGCGACGCCAGCGCAAAACACCCGAGGCCGGCGCGAAAGACGCGGCGCGCGCCGAAGCGGTCGCCGAGCGCGCCGGCGCTCAGCAGCAGCGCCGCGAACACCAGCGCGTAGGCGTCGACCACCCATTGCAGCATGTCCACCGACGCGCCGAGCGCGCGGCCGAGGCGCGGCAGGGCGACGTTGACGATCGTGACGTCGAGCTGGATCAAAGCGAAGCCGAGGCCGGTGGCGGCGAGGGTGGCCGCGATCGGTCGCAGCGAGAACGTCGTCTGGCCTGTCATGCCGCGACGATAGGCGGCGGCCGGCGGCGGACGTTTCATCCGCGGGTGAAACAACCGCGGCCGCGACCATATAATGTGACGCCATCCGACAGGCTTGCGGAGCCACCCATGGAAGCCAACGTCGCCGTACCCGCCTCGCTGATCGCCGATCCGGCGCGCGCCGCCATCCTGATGGTGCTACTCGACGGCCGCGCACAGCCGGCGACCGCGCTCGCCTACGCCGCCGGCATCTCGTCGCAGTCGGCGAGCAATCACCTCGGCAAGCTGGTCGCCGGCGGCCTGCTGCGGCTCCGAAGCGCCGGCCGGCATCGCTATTACTGCCTCGCCAGCGCCGAGATCGCGCGCGTGCTCGAGGGCCTCGCCGGCCTGGCGCCGACGGTGAAGAGTCTCGAAATGCCCCGCACGTCGCAGGCGCGAGCATTGCGCGCCGCGCGCACCTGCTACGATCATCTCGCCGGACGGCTCGGCGTCGCGCTCGGCGAGGCGCTGCTGCGCGAGTGCTGGCTCGCCGAGATTCCGGGCGACGACGCGCGCTACGACATCACGCCCGCGGGCCGCGACGGCCTTGCGGCTTTCGGCGTCACGCTCGATGGCAAGCGTGCGGACCGCCGCGGCCCCGCGCGCAAATGCCTCGACTGGACCGAGCGCCGCAACCATATCGGCGGCCCGCTGGGCGTGCGGTTGCTGGCGCGCCTCATCGCACTCGGCTGGCTCGAGCGCGGCTTCGGGCCGCGCGGCCGCGCCGTGCGGGTGACGCCGGCCGGCGCGGCGGGCCTGCGCGAGCGGTTCGGCATTGCCGCCGCGGCGGCGCTGGCGCCCGCTGCCTTAAGCGCCGCTTAAGGCCGATCGCCTAGTTTGCCGGAGTGGCGCGACTTGCAATGCCCGCCCGGGTTTTGCATGATCGCCGCCTTCGGAGCGCGGGCGTAGCTCAGGGGTAGAGCACAACCTTGCCAAGGTTGGGGTCGAGGGTTCGAATCCCTTCGCCCGCTCCAGTTTCTCGAGATCGAGCGGCGACGATCGCCGGACGGCCAGCCGCCGCCATGCTTCGCATCGACAATGTCACCGTGCGCATCGCCGGCCGCGAGATTCTGGCCGGCGCCAGCGCCAATCTGCCGGCCGGCCGCCGCTTCGGTCTGGTGGGACGCAACGGCGCCGGCAAGTCGACGCTGCTCAGGGTGATTCTCGGCGAGCTCGCGACCGACGGCGGCGCGGCGTCGTACCCGCGCGGCTGGCGAATCGGTGCCGTTGCGCAGGAAGCACCGGCCGGCACGGCCAGCCTCGTCGACACCGTGCTCGCCGCCGACCGCGAACGCGCCGCCTTGCTGGCCGCGGCCGAGAGCGAGAGCGACGGCCACAGAATCGCCGAAATCCACGCGCGACTCGATGCCATCGACGCTTATGCCGCGCCGGCGCGCGCGGCGAGCATCCTTGCGGGCCTGGGATTTTCGCCGGACGAGCAGGCGCGGCCCTGCGCCGCATTCTCCGGCGGCTGGCGCATGCGCGTGGCGCTGGCGGCGGTGCTGTTCACCGCACCCGACCTGCTGCTGCTCGACGAGCCGACCAACTATCTCGACCTCGAAGGCCTGCTCTGGCTCGAGGACTTCCTGCGCCGCTATCGCGGCACCGTCGTGATCGTGAGCCACGACCGCGACCTGCTCAACACCGCGGTCGATTTCATCCTGCATCTCGAGCACGGCAAGCTCGCTCTCTACAGCGGCGGCTACGACGTCTTCGCCGCGGTACGCGCGGCGCAGCACGCACAGCAGGCGGCTTTCGCCAAGAAGCAGGCGGCCCAGCGCAGGCACATGCAGGAATTCGTCGACCGCTTCCGCGCCAAGGCGTCGAAGGCGCGCCAGGCGCAGAGCCGGCTCAAGATGCTGGCGCGGATGGAGGCGGCGGCCATGCCGCTCGACGAGCATATCGCGCCGATCCGGATCCCCGAGCCGAAGCCGGCGAGTCCGCCGCTCGTCACCCTGGAGCGCGTGGCGGTCGGCTACGAGCCGGGCAAGCCGGTGCTGTCGCAGCTGTCGCTGCGTGTCGATCCCGACGACCGCATCGCGCTTCTCGGCAAGAACGGCAACGGCAAATCGACCTTCGCCAAGCTGCTCGCCGGCAGGCTCGCGCCGATGAGCGGCGAGATCGTCCGCGCGCGCAAGCTGGTGCCGGGCTATTTCGCGCAGCATCAGCTCGAGGAGCTCGACGGCGGCCTGACGCCGCTCGAAACCATGGCCGCGCTTCGCCCGGAGCTGCCGCTGCAGGCCGTGCGCGACCGGCTCGGCGGCTTCGGCTTCTCCGCCGCCAAGGCGACGACGCGGGTGTGCGATCTCTCGGGTGGCGAGCGCGCGCGGCTGACGCTGGCGTTGGCGACGCTCGACCGGCCCAACCTGCTGATCCTCGACGAGCCGACCAACCATCTCGACATCGACGCCCGCGGCGAGCTTCTGGCCGCGCTCAACGATTTCGCCGGCGCCGTCGTGCTGGTGAGCCACGACCGCCGGCTCATCGAGGCGACCGCGGACCGCCTGCTGCTGGTCGCCGGCGGGCGGGTGACGCCCTTCGACGGCGATCTCGACGACTATCGGCGCCTGCTGCTCGCCGCCGAGGCCGCGCCGCGGCCGGCGGACAAGCCGGCGGTGCGGCGCGAGAGCGAAAGCGACCGACGGCGGCGCCTCAGGCCCTTGAAGCAGCGCGCCGAGCAGGCCGAACACGCGGTCGCGGCGCTCGCCGAGCGCCTGCGCCAGCTCGATGCCGCGCTGGCCGCGCCCGATCTCTTCGCGCGCGACCCGGCCGAGGCGGGCGCGCTGGCGAAGGAGCGCGCGGCGACCGAGCGCACGCTGGCGGCGGCCGAGGCACGCTGGCTCGAGGCGCAGGACGCCTACGAGAGCGCCGCGGCGGGGTGAGGCGCGCCGGCGTTCCCGCCGGCCCGCCGCCTGTGACATGATGCGCGGCGATAATGCCGGGGAGAGATCGAGCATGCCGCAAGACCCGCCGTCGAGCACGCCGCAGCTGCGCTCGCCCAGCTACAAGCTGCCGGTGCTCGACACCGATTTTCTGTCGACGCGCGACGAATTGCGCGACCTGCGCTTCGCCATCGAATACGCCAAGGCGGAATTCCTGCTGCGCGACTGGGGCGTGCGCTCGACCGTCGTGGTGTTCGGCAGCGCGCGTACGCCATCGCCCGAGCGGGCGGCGGCGCTGCGCCAGGCGGCCAAGAGCGACAGCGAGCGCCGGCGCATCGACGAGCGCGTCGCCATGTACCAGATGGCGCGCGAGTTCGGCCGCATCGTCTCGGAGCGCGGCGGCGCCTTCGCGCCGCATCACCGCTGGCGCGACAACGTCATCGCCACCGGCGGCGGGCCGGGCATCATGGAGGCCGCCAATCGCGGCGCGCACGAGGTGGGTGCGCCCACCATCGGTTTCAACATCTCGCTGCCGCACGAACAGATACCCAATCCCTACACCACGCCGGAACTGACGTTCCAGTTCCACTACTTCGGCATGCGCAAGATGCACCTCGCTATGCGCGCCAACGCGCTGGTGGTGTTTCCGGGCGGCTTCGGCACCTTCGACGAGCTGTTCGAGATGTTGACGCTGGTGCAGACGCGCAAGGCGCCGACCGTGCCGATCGTGCTGGTCGGCGCCGATTATTGGCGGCGGGCGATCAATTTCGACGCGCTGATCGAGGCCGAGACCATCGGCCCCGAGGAGCTGACCCTGTTCGAGTTCGCCGATACCGCCGAGGAGGCCTGGGCGATCCTGGCGAAACACGGCCTCAACGCCCACATTCCGCCCTCTCCCGAGGGTTAAGCCGCCTTTAACGACGCCGCCCTATCCTGCGCAGGGGCCGGTCCAGGCCCCGGGGGAGTCAGGGTTGCCGTCTTCGCTTGCCGCGTCGCTTCGCGCGCTCGCCCGTCCGACCGCGCTCAGCATCGCTCTGGTCGCCGTTCTGCACGCGGCGATCGGCGGAGTGGCGCTGCACATGCTGCTGCGCTCGCATTCCCTGCCGCCGTCGCAAGCGCTCGCGGCCGCGGCGCCTATCGCGCCGCCCGTCGCCGCCAAATCTGCGCCGCCGTCCTCGGCGCCGCCATCGCTTGCCGCGACCGCCACGCCGGCCGCGACGGCGCCGGCGGGTCACGCCACCATCCTCGATCCCGTGCTGCAGGCGCGCGAGAGCACCGGCCTGGCGCAGCTGCGCGCGGCCGGCGTCAATCTCGAAACCCTGCTGCATCATGCCGCGCCGAAGCCGCGCGCGGGCGACGAAGGCGGACCTCTAGTGCCGCTCGACCGCATCCGCGACGCCGCGCTCGATCCCGGCCGGCTGGAACGGCTCGAGCGGCTCATCGCCCGCATGCCGTTCGCGGCGCCGCTGCATCATATCGACCTCAGCAGCCCGTTCGGCATCCGTCGCGATCCGTTCGACGGCGAGCGCGCCTTCCATCCGGGCATCGACCTCGAGGCCGATCTCGGCGCCGCGGTCTACAGCACCGCGCCCGGCGTGGTGGCTTTCGCCGGCTGGGACGGCGCCTACGGCCGGATGATCGAGATCGATCACGGCAACGGCATCCGCACGCGCTACGGCCACCTGTCGCGGATCCTGGTCCGCACCGGCGAGCGCGTCGCCGCGCATCAGCGCATCGGCCTGGTCGGCAGCACCGGCCGCAGCACCGGCCCGCATCTCCATTACGAGGTTCGGATCGACGGCCGTCCGCTCAATCCGGCGAAGTTCCTGGCCGCCGGCCGCCGCTACGCTCCGATCGCCGCCAACGTCGCGGAATGACGCTGCGCCCAAGATAAAGAGGCCGCCTCGCGGCGAACCCGCAGCGGCGATGTCCTATGGGAAATCGACGCGGCTGCAGCGGCAAGAGTAATTTGCCGCTCGACGAACCTTCACGGTGGCGAATGTTCGCCCAGCGGTCTGCGCCGGGTCGGGTCGGCTATAGAGAGAGACGGCGGAGGGACGTATGGATCTGCGCGTCGAGCCCGAGGGGTGGGCGCGGTGGGGCACGCGGCGGATGCGCTGCGCCCTCGGCGCGGCCGGCGTCCGCCACGACAAGCGTGAAGGCGACCGCGCCACGCCGGCAGGCGTCTTCGTCATGCGCCGTCTGCTCTATCGCCCCGATCGCGCCGCGCCGCCGCCGACCCGCCTCGCGATCGCGCCGATCCTGAGCGACGACGGCTGGTGCGACGACCCGGCCGATCCCGCCTACAACCGGCCGGTCAAGCTGCCGTATCGGGCGCACGCCGAGCGGCTGTGGCGCGCCGACCGGCTTTACGATCTCGTAGTCGTCTTGGGACACAACGACGATCCGCCGGTCGCCGGCGCCGGCAGCGCGATCTTCCTGCACCTCGCGGCGCCCGACTATGCGCCGACCGAAGGTTGCATCGCGCTCGCTGCCGAAGATTTGCGCGGCGTTCTGGCCGAAGCCGACGCCGCTTCGCGCGTCGTGGTCGCGGCGCGCTAGCGCCGCGCGCGCGGCCCGAAGATCGCGGTGCCGATGCGGACCAGCGTCGCGCCCGCGGCGATCGCCGGCGCGAAATCGGCGCTCATGCCCATGCTGAGCTCGGCCAGGCCGTTGCGCTTCGCGATCTGGGCGAGGCGCACGAAATGCGGCGCCGGATCGGCGCCGAGCGGCGGAATGCACATCAGCCCGACCGGCGCGAAATTCCAGCGCGCCCGGCACTCGGCGATGAAGCCGTCGGCGGCCTCGGGCGCGACGCCGGCCTTCTGCGGCTCGGCGGCGACATTGACCTCGATCAGCAGCGCCGGCCGGCGCCCTTCCTGCGCCATCGCGCGGGCCAGCGCCTCGGCCAGGCGCGGCCGGTCGAGAGTGTGAATCACATCGAAGAGCCGCACCGCCTCGCGCGCCTTGTTGGTCTGCAGCGGACCGATGAGGTGCAGCCTGAGATCGGGATGGCGCGCCTTGAGCGCCGGAAATTTGGCCGCGGCTTCCTGCACCCGGTTTTCGCCGAATTCGCGCTGGCCGGCGGCGAGCGCGGCCTCGATCGCAGCCGCCGGCTGGGTCTTGCTGACGGCGACGAGCGCGACCGTATCGGCCGGCCGGCCGGCGCGGCGCGCCGCTTCGACGATCTGCGCGCGCACGGCAGCGAGTCGTTCGGCGATCGTCGCGGCGTGATCGGGCATGCGGCAGGCTCACCGGCAGCAGCAGCGGCGTCAAGGGGCCGGCCGGCGCGGAAGCCGGAGGGCCCTGGCTTTTCAAAGATATAGCCCGGCCGGCGGCCGCTGCGCTAAGATCGGCGCACCCGGGGGATTGCGGTCCCCGGGGGGAGCCCCGAGGAGTGTTGGTATGGTCGTCCGTCGATCCGTGAAAGCCGGATTCCTGTGCTTTGGCGCGGCCTTGCTGCTGAGCGGCTGCGGCCTTTTCGACAACAGCCGCTGGCAGGGCAACGACCCCGACGCGCAGCAGCGCGCCGAGGATCCGTATCACACCGACCCCAAATACATGAACGGGCCGATGGACTACAATCCGCGGACGCGGAACGACGCCGACCGGTCGGTCCTGTCGCTGTTCTTCAACAACAATAACAACGCCGCGAGCGGCAACGGCGGAGGCGGGGGCGGCGGAGTCGGCGTCGGCGTCAACTCGTTCCTCTGGCACGCGAGCCTCGACACGGTCTCGTTCATGCCGCTGGCCTCGGCCGATCCGTTCGGCGGCGTCATCATCACCGACTGGTTCAGCCCGCCGCAGACGCCGAACGAGCGCTTCAAGGTCAACATCTTCATCCTCAATCGCGAGTTGCGCGCGGACGGCGTCCGCTGCAGCGTCTTCCGGCAGGTGCGCGACGCCAAGGGCAATTGGGTCGATGCGCCGGTCGACAAGAACACGCCGGTCGACCTCGAAAACGCCATTCTGGCGCGCGCGCGGCAGATCCGCCTGAGCACGGCCTCCAACCAATAGCGGGCCACGGCGCACGCGCGATGGCGCGGTACAACGCGAAAGAGAACGAAGAGAAATGGCAGCGGGTCTGGCGGGAGCGTAGGAGCTTCGAGGTCGAGACCGACCCGGCGCGGCCGAAATACTACGTACTCGAGATGTTTCCCTATCCGTCGGGGAAGCTCCATGTCGGGCACGTGCGCAACTACACCATGGGCGACGTGGTCGCGCGCTACAAGCGCGCCCAGGGCTTCAACGTCTTGCATCCGATGGGCTGGGACGCGTTCGGCCTGCCGGCCGAGAACGCCGCGATGGCGAGCGGCCAGCATCCGCGCGATTGGACGCTCGCCAACATCGCCGTGATGCGCGAGCAGCTGAAGCGCATGGGCATCGCCTACGACTGGCGGCGCGAGATCGCCACCTGCCATCCGGACTACTACAGGCACGAGCAGAAGATGTTCCTCGATTTCCTGACGGCGGGGCTCGCCTACCGCAAGGAATCGTGGGTCAACTGGGATCCGGTCGAGAACACCGTGCTCGCCAATGAGCAGGTGATCGACGGCCGCGGCTGGCGCTCCGGCGCGCCCGTCGAAAAACGTCTCCTCTCGCAATGGTTCCTCAAGATCACCGCCTTCGCCGAGGAGCTGCTGGACGCCCTCGCAACGCTCGAGCGCTGGCCGGAGCGTGTCAAGCTGATGCAGGAGAATTGGATCGGCCGCTCGGAAGGCGCGCGGGTGCTGTTCGCGCTCGACGGCCGCAACGAGCGGCTCGAAGTGTTCACCACGCGGCCCGATACGCTGTTCGGCGCGTCCTTCGTCGCGGTCGCCGCCAACCATCCGCTGGCCGAAGCGCTGGCGAAGCGGGACGCGACGCTGCGCGACTTCGTCGCCGAGTGCAACCGCATGGGAACCAGCGAAGCGGCGATCGAGACCGCCGAGAAGAAGGGCTGGGACACCGGCATCAAGGCGCGCCATCCATTCGAGCCGGATCGGCTGCTTCCGGTCTATGTCGCGAATTTCGTCCTCATGGAATACGGCACCGGCGCGATCTTCGGCTGCCCGGCGCATGATCAGCGCGACCTCGAATTCGCGCGCAAATACAGGCTGCCGGTGACGCCGGTGGTGCTGCCGCCCGGCGTCGACGCCGCCTCGTTCGCGATCGAGGCCGAGGCCTATACCGGCGACGGCACCCACATCAATTCGGGGTTCCTCGACGGGCTCGACGTGCCGGCCGGGAAACGCCGCGCCGTCGCCGAGCTCGAGCGGCGCGGGGCCGGCGCCGGCGCCACGGTCTGGCGGCTCCGGGACTGGGGCGTGTCGCGCCAGCGCTATTGGGGCTGCCCCATCCCGGTGATTCATTGCGGCACATGCGGCATCGTGCCGGTGCCCGAGAAGGACCTGCCGGTGCGGCTTCCGGACGACGTCAGCTTCGACCAGCCCGGCAATCCGCTCGACCGCCACCCGACCTGGAAGCACACCGTTTGTCCGCGCTGCGGCGCCCAGGCGCGGCGCGAGACCGACACTTTCGACACTTTCTTCGAGAGCTCGTGGTATTTCGCGCGCTTCTGCTCGCCGCGCGCCGCGAGCGCGTTCGAGCGCAGGGACGTCGATTACTGGCTGCCGGTCGACCAGTATATCGGCGGCATCGAGCACGCCGTGCTGCACCTGCTCTATTCGCGCTTCTTCACCCGCGCGCTCGAGCGCTGCGGCTACCTCGCGCTCAAGGAGCCGTTCGCCGGCCTGTTCACCCAGGGCATGGTGTGTCACGAGACCTACCGCGACGTGGCCGGCAACTGGCTCTTCCCCGAGGAGGTCCATCGCGACGACGCCGGCGTGCTGCGCGACGCCCGGGGCGGGATGGTCAGCGCCGGCCGCATGGAGAAGATGTCGAAGTCGAAGAAGAACGTCGTCGGACTCGAGACCATCGTCGACGCCTACGGCGCCGACACCGCGCGGCTTTACCTGCTCTCCGACAGCCCGCCCGAGCGCGACCTCGAATGGACCGACGCCGGCATCGAAGGCGCATGGCGCTACGTCAACCGGCTGTGGCGCCTGGTCGCCGAACGCGAGATGCCGCTGCCGCCGCCGGGCACGCCGATCCCGGCCGCCCAATCCGCCGCCGACCGCAAGCTGCGGCGCACGACCCATCAGACCATCGCGCAGGTCACCGACGATCTCGACAAGTTCCGGTTCAATCGCGCGGTCGCCCGCATCCGCGAACTCACCAACGCCATCGAGGGTGCGTCCGACGCCGCCGACGCGGTGGTGCGCGAAGCGCTCGAGGCGGCCGTCCGCCTGGTCGGCCCGATGATGCCGCATCTCGCCGAGGCGCTGTGGGAGGCGCTCGGCCATCGCCGGCTGCTGGCGGAGGAGCCGTGGCCGAAGGCGGACGCCGCATTGGCGGTCGCCGAGACCGTGACGCTGGCGGTCCAGGTCAACGGCAAGCTCCGCGGCACCATCGAGGTGCCGCGCGACGTCGGCGACGACGACGCGCGCGAGGCCGCGCTGGCGCTGCCCAACGTCATCACCGCGCTCGGCGGCAAGACGCCGCGCAAGACCATCGTCGTGCCCAATCGGATCGTCAATGTCGTGGTCTAGGCGCGCCCTGCTCGTCGCCCTGGGCGCCGCACCGCTCGCCGGCTGCGGCTTCCGCCCGCTCTACGCCGGCCGCACCGCCGGCGAATACGATCCGATGCTCGCCGCCATCAAGGTCGAGCCCATCGCCGACCGCGAAGGGCAGATTCTCGAGCTTGCGCTGCGCGAGAGGCTCAACCCGCGCGGCGCCGAGACGCCGCAGCGTTACACACTGCAGGTCTCCCTCGCTTTGAGCCGCAGCGACCTCGGCATCCAGCGCAACGCTACCTCGACGCGCTCCGAAATCAACGCCCGGGCGAACTACGCGCTGAGCGGAGACGGCGTCCATTTCAGCGGCCAGAGTCGGACGGTCAGCGCCTTCAACCTGCAGAACGACGCCTGGGCCGCGACCGTGGCGGAGGACGACGCCCGTGAGCGCGCGATCGAGGAGCTCGCGGACGCGATCGTGCTTCAGCTTTCGCTGTGGTCGGAGCGTCGCCGCAAGACGGCGCAGAGTCCGTGAAGCTCGAATCCCGCCGGATCGATGCCTTTCTCGCCGCGCCCGACCCGTCGATCCGCGCCTGCCTGATCTACGGCCCCGACCGCGGCCTGGTCGGCGAGCGCGCCGCGCGCTTGGCGCGCGCCATATCCGCCGATCCGAAGGATGCCTTCGGCGTCGCCGCGGTGACGGCGGAGGCGCTGGCCGCGGAGCCTTCGCGGCTCTATGACGAGGCGGCGCAGCTCTCGCTGATGGGCGGTCGTCGGCTGGTGCATGTCGCCGGCGCGGGTGACGCCGTCGGCGCGCTGTTCGCGCGCTATCTCGCCGATCCGCCGGCGGGCGACGGCTTCGTGGTCGTCGAGGGCGGCGACCTCAAGTCGCGCTCGAGCCTGCGACGCGCCTTCGAGGCGGCCAGGAACGCCGTCGCCGTCGCCTGCTATCCCGACGGGCCGCGCGAGATCGAGGCGCTGGTGCGCGAGACGGCGCGCGCCCATCGCATGACGCTGGCGCCCGACGCCGTCGCCTATCTGGCGCGTTCGCTGGGCGGCGATCGCGCCTTGAGCCGCCAGGAACTCGAGAAGCTGGCGCTGTTCGCCGGCGCCGGCGGCGCGGTATCGCTCGACGAGGCGGCGGCGCTGGTCGGCGACAGCGCCGATCTCTCGCTCGACGACGCCGTGCTGGCCGCGGCCGAAGGCGATCCGGCGGGCTGCGAGCGGGCGCTCGCGCGGGCGCTCGCCGAAGGCGAGGCGCCGATCCGCATCCTGCGCGCGGCGCAGCGGCATTTCGGCCAGCTCCACCGCGCCGCGGCGCGGCTCGAAAACGGGACCGACATCGACGCGGCGATCGCGGCGATCCGCCCGCCGCCGTTCTTCAAGCTGCGGGACAGCTTCAAGCGCCAGCTGCGTCTCTGGCCGGCGCCGCGCGCCGCGGCGGCGCTCGCCGGTCTGATCGAGGCCGAGCGCCAGGCCAAGTCCCCGGGCATGCCGGGCGAGCTCATCTGTCGCGCGGCTTTCCTGCGTATCGTCCGCGGCGCCATGCAGGCGACGGCGCGGCGCGGCGCCTGACGCAATCGTGCGACCGCCGGCGGCGGTTTTATGGCAGGATGTCCATCCCCTGGGCAGGATTACCGTTCCGTACCCGGAGGAATTCGTTCGGGGAGAATCCCATGGATGTCACGGAGATCGACCTGGTCGCGGACTGGCTGGACTTCATCGAGGAATGGCTGACCGCCAAGCAATATCCCGAGGCGGCGCACATCGTCGGCGTCGCCAAGCTGTCGCTCGAGGACGCGCGCCAGAAGCTGGTGGCGGAGGCGGCTGCGGCCTGAGCCGGCGGCGTCACTCGAACGGCCGGCCGTCCTTGCGCAGGAAGATCCGCTTGCCGTCGGCGTCGTGCGCGCCGCGGATGTCGTCGTCGGGATAGAGCACCTCGTCCGGCACGCTGCGGTCGCCGATTTCGAGATAGACCGCATCGCGCGGCGTCCGGTTGACCAGATGATGCGCGTCGCCGGTGCCGGCCCTGAAGCCAGCGCACATGCCCGGCTTGAGCAGCGTCTCGCCGGCGTCGGTCACCAGCACCGGCTCGCCCTCGACGACATAGATGAATTCGTCCTGCGCCGAATGGGCGTGGCGCAGCGCCGAGACCGCGCCCGGTTTGAGTCGGGTCAGATTGACGCCGAAGTTCCGCAGGCCAAAGACGTCGCCGAGCGGCCGCTTCTGGCGGCCGAGCACGCGCGAATAGAACGGCTCGGGATAGCCCGAGGGCCTGGGCGTCGGCGAGGCCTCGGATGCGACGATGGCGATCGGCGGCTTCGCGGCCATCGCCGCCTCAGGGCTTGGCGCGCAGCCGGTTGAGCACGTCGTCGAGCTGGTCGAGCGAGCCGTAGCGGATGGTGAGGCTGCCGTTCTTGCCGTTGAACGCGATCTCGACTTTGAGGCCGAGCGCTTCCGACAGCTCGTGCTCGAGCGCGACGATATTGGCGTCGCGCTTGCGGCCGCCGCGTGGCTTGGCGGTGACGAACTGCGTCGCCTCGGGCGGCCGCGCGGCGCGCTCGGCCTGGCGCACGCTCAGATCGTCGCGCACGATGGTCTCGGCGAGCGCCATGGCCTTGTCGTATTCGAGGCCGACCAGCGTTCGCGCATGGCCCATGCTGAGCCGGCCGTCGGCGACCATGTCCTTGATCTCCTGCGGCAGCGCCAGCAACCGCAGCAGATTGGCGATGTGGCTGCGGCTCTTGCCGAGCGCCGAAGCCAGCGCCTCCTGCGTGTGGCCGAATTCCTCGATCAGCCGCTTATAACCCTGCGCCTCCTCGATGGCGTTGAGGTCGCTGCGCTGGATGTTCTCGACCAGCGCGATTTCGAGCGCCTCGCGGTCGCCGATCTCCTTCACCAGCACCGGCACTTCGTGCAGATGCGCGCGCTGCGCGGCGCGCCAGCGGCGCTCGCCGGCGAGGATCTCGTAGGCGCCGGCGAACTTCGGATGCGGCCGCACCAGCAGCGGCTGCAGGATGCCCTGCGCCGCGATGCTCTCGACCAGCGCGTTCATCTGGTCTTCGTCGAAATTGCGCCGCGGCTGGAACCAGCCGGGATAGATCTGATCGATCGGCACGTTGCGCGTGGTCTTGCCCGACGCGCCACCGGCGTCGCGCTCGGGCGCGCTCGCCTCCTCGCCCAGCAGCGCCGACAGGCCGCGCCCGAGGCCCCGCTTCTCGCTCACGATGCCGCCACGCGCTCGAGCAGCGAGCGCTCGCGCCGTAGCACCTCGCCGGCGAGATGGACATAGGCCTGCGCGCCGGGACAGCGGAAGTCGTAGAGCAACACCGGCTTGCCGTGCGACGGCGCCTCGGAGATGCGCACGTTGCGCGGAATCACGGTCTCATAGACCTTCGCCCCGAAGTGGCCGCGCACGTCGGCCGCGACCAGGTCGGAGAGATTGTTGCGCCGGTCGAACATGGTCAGCACCACGCCCTGAATCTCGAGCGCCGGATTGAGCTTCGCCTTCACCCGCTCGATGGTCTTGACCAAGTGCGACAGACCCTCGAGCGCATAGAACTCGCATTGCAGCGGCACCAGCACGGCATGAGCCGCGACCAGCGCATTGAGCGTCAGCAATCCCAGCGACGGCGGGCAGTCGATCAGCACGTAGCGGAACGCGCCGAGCTTGCCGGCGAGCGCGTCGCGCAACCGGTATTCGCGCCGCTCCGCATCGACCAGCTCGAGCTCGGCGCCCGAAAGATCGACCGATGCCGGCACGATCGCGAGCCGCGGCACCGCCGTCTGCACCACGGCCGCGGACAGGTCGCGCGCGCCCAGCAGCACGTCGTAGCTCGTCACCGTGCGCGCCTGGCGCGAGATGCCGAGACCGGTCGAGGCGTTGCCCTGCGGATCGAAATCGATCAGCAGCACGCCCTCGCCGGCGGCGGCGAGCGCGGTCGCAAGATTGATCGCGGTCGTGGTCTTGCCCACGCCGCCCTTCTGATTGGCGACGGCGATGACTCGTGCCGGCGTCGCGGCCGCCGCCGGTCGCTGCAGTTCCACGCTGGGTGCCAGCGACGACATCAGCTTCCCCCGAAGCACAGGATGCGGCCGGTCGGATCGCTGCGACTGGTCACGATCCGCGCCCTCATCTTCAGCGCCGGCGGCAAATGGGTCAATTCCTCCTCAACGGTTTTGCCTTTCAGGAATAAGCATATAGTGTGGTTTCCGCAGAATTTGTCCACCATTAGTAGTAGTTTATCCACAGGCGCAACGGCGCGCGCAACCACCGCATCGGCGATCAAGGGCGGGATTTGCTCGACTCGCTGTGCGTGAATGGTGACGGGCGCGTCGGTCATGCGCTGTGCCTCGCGGAGGAATGCGGCCTTGCGCTGATCGCTTTCGATCAAATGGACCTGCGGCACACCGAGAATCGCCAGCACCAGCCCGGGCAAGCCGGCACCACTGCCGATATCGACCACGACACGCGTTCCCGCCGGCAGCAGCGGCGCGAGCTGCGCCGAATCGAGAATATGCCGGCGCCAGACATCGCCGATGGTATTCGGACTCACGAGATTGATTCGGCGATTCCAAGCGGTCAGCAGATGAACATAAGCCTGAAGCCGCGTCAGCGTTTCACGTGAAACCCCGGTGATCCTGACGAAGCCATCAGGCGTCAGCCGGGTCGTGACGGGACGATCGTTCATCTGCAGCATCATGCCGCCACCGGTCGCCGAATATAGCGCAGGAGCGCCACCAGCGCCGCCGGCGTAACGCCCGGAACCCGAGCCGCAGCGCCCAGCGTTTCGGGTCGGCACGCCCGGAGCTTGCTGCGAATTTCAGCGGACAGCGACCCGATCGCATCGTAGTCGAGGTCGCGCGGCAGCTTGAGCGCCTCATCGCGCCGAAACGCAGCGATTTCCTCGGCTTGGCGTTCGAGATAGCCAGCGTAGCGGCCGTCGATTTCGAGCTGTTCGGCGATGGGTGCCGGGATCGCGGCGAGTTCTGGCCAGATGGCGGCCAAGCGCGGCAGGTCTATTCCGGGATAGGCCAGCAGATCGGCGGCGGAACGGCGGATGCCGTCGGCGTTGATTGCCAAGCCATGACGGCGCAGCTCGCTCGGCGTCATTGTTAGGCGTCGCACCCATGTCCGCGCCTCCTGCAGCGCCGTCGCCTTCACGCTGTAAGCCATGCGCCGCATCGTGCCGACGCACCCCAGCGCAATCCCCAGCGGCGTCAACCGTTGATCGGCGTTATCGGCGCGGAGCGTGAGCCGATACTCGGCGCGCGAGGTGAACATGCGGTACGGCTCGCTTGTTCCACGTGAAACAAGGTCATCGATCAGGACGCCGATATAGGCGTCGGCACGGTCGAGTACGAATTCCCGGCGACCGCCCGCCGCCGCAAGCGCCGCGTTGAGGCCGGCCATCAGGCCTTGCGCCGCCGCTTCCTCATAGCCGGTCGTTCCATTAATCTGACCAGCCAGGAAAAGTCGAGGAATTCTGCGGGTTTCCAGGGTCGGACGGAGCTCCCGCGGGTCGACGAAGTCATATTCGATGGCGTAGCCTGGCCGCAACATGCGGGCGTACTGCAAGCCGGGAATGGTCTTGAGCAGCTCCGATTGGACCTCCGCCGGCAGCGAGGTCGAGATGCCGTTGGGATAGACGGTGTCGTCGTCGAGCCCTTCCGGCTCAAGAAAAATCTGGTGCCGCTCGCGCGCGGCAAAGCGCACCACTTTATCTTCGATTGACGGACAGTAGCGCGGACCGACGCTTTCGATCTGTCCGGAATAGATCGGCGCACGATGCAGATTGGCGCGGATCAGCGCGTGGCTTGACGGCGTCGTCGCTGTGATGTGGCAAACCACCTGCGCCGTGGCGATGCGCCCGGTGAGGAAGGAAAACGGTTCCGGCGGATCGTCGCCAGCTTGGACCTCGAGCCCGCGCCAGTCGATCGTGCGACCGTCGAGTCGCGGTGGCGTGCCGGTCTTTAGACGACCCAGGGTAAATCCAGCACGCGCCAAGCTTTCCGCCAAACCGACGGATGGCGGTTCGCCGGCGCGGCCGGCCGCGGTCTTGGATTCGCCGATATGGATCAGCCCGCGCAGAAATGTGCCTGTGGTGATCACAAGCGCGCCGGCGGCGATCGCCTGTCCGTCGGCCGTTTCGACCCCGGCGCAGCTTCCATCGCCATCGAACCGCAGCGCCGTCGCCTCGCCCTCGCGGATTTCGAGGCCGGTGCGCTCAGCCAAAAGATCCTGGATCGCCCGCCGGTAGAGCTTGCGATCAGCCTGGGCGCGCGGACCCCGCACCGCCGGTCCTTTGCTGCGGTTGAGCACGCGGAACTGGATGCCGGCGCGATCAATCGCGCGCGCCATCACGCCGTCGAGGGCGTCGATTTCGCGCACTAGGTGGCCCTTCGCCAAGCCACCAATCGCCGGATTGCACGACATCTCGCCGATGGTGGCGCGGCAATGCGTCAAAAGCAGCGTTCGCGCACCGAGTCGCGCAGCGGCATCGGCAGCTTCGCAGCCGGCGTGGCCGCCGCCGATCACGATCACATCGTACCGCTGCATGGGTGCAATCTACGGACGATGCGAAAATGAGTAAAGCCGCCCGGGATTTGATTTCACGTGAAACATGCCGGCCTGGCGACCCGAGACTCACCAGAAGGGCAAGTATTGAGCTTCCAAAATAGCCTATATCGACTACCGCGTTTGTGATTCACAAATGGTCAACAAATATTAATCGGCTGCCGCCGGATAGCCACGATATCTGGTGAGACTAGATCGATTCGGCCGCGGAACGTCTCGCGAACCAATACTATATCATGTGGTATTATCGCTATGGAATCACGATATGTTCGCGTTTTTGACTGGGTTTCACTTGCCGATACAGAACTCACGGAACACGACATCGAGCAGATCCTCGACATCCACCCGACCGGTGATACGGCCCAACGCCCGTACGGCTTGACGCAGTTCTTCGGCTGCAAGCTCGGGGGCACCGGCCTGTGGGTAACGTTCGAGCGCGGCATGGGCTGCGGCGAGCGCCTGGCGATGGCGCGCCCGGGTGATAAGCGGCGCCGACTCGCCGCCGAAGCGGCGGGCGATCTCGTCCCCGAGGCGGCGCTCGAGCGCATCCATTCCGGCGCCAGTCGCCGCCGAAATCCGGACGGCAACACCCGCGCCGAGCGCATCCGCCCAGCCGCCGTCGTCGGCCGGCCGCAGATCCATCTTGTTGGCGACCACGACGGCGTCGCGATCGATCAGCGTGGCCACGGCGGCGCATTCCTCGGGCCGGGTGGCGTCGACGACGACGAGCTTGAGATCGGCGGCCATGGCGCGATCCCGCGCCCGGCGCACGCCCTCTTCCTCGATCGCATCGCCAGCTTCGCGCAGCCCGGCGGTGTCGGCGAGGGTCACGGGATAACCGCCGAGTTCGAGCTCGACCTCGATCACGTCGCGCGTCGTGCCCGCGCTGGCGCTGGTGATAGCCACCTCGCGCCGCGCCAGTCGGTTCATCAAGCTCGATTTGCCGGCGTTGGGCGGGCCGAGAATGGCGATGGCGAGGCCTTCGCGGAGCCGCTCGCCGCGCCGCCCATCCGCCAAGAAGGCCGCCATTTCCATGCGAATTTCGGCGAGTTCGCGGCCGACCTCGGCGGCCATATCGACCGGCAGAGCCTCGTCGGGAAAATCGATCTCGGCTTCGACCCTCGCCTGCGCAAGGAGCAGCCGCGCGCGCCAAGTCTCGTAGACGCGCCCCGCCTCGCCCGCCATCTGCCGCAGCGCCTGACGCCGCTGCGCAGCGGTCTCGGCAGCCACCAGATCGGCCACGCCCTCGGCTTCGGTGAGATCGAGCTTGCCGTTGAGAAAGGCGCGACGCGAAAACTCGCCGGGCTCGGCCGGCCGCAGCCCCGGCTGCGATCCGAGCGCCGCCAGCAGCGCCGATGCGACGGCGCGGCCGCCATGGACGTGAATCTCGGCGACGTCCTCGCCGGTGAGGCTGCCGGGCGCGGGGAAATAAAGCGCGATGCCGCGATCGATGAGTTCGCCGCTGCGCGGATCGCGGAAGCGCGTTACCCAGGCGTGGCGTGGCGTGGGCAATCGCCCAGCGAGCGAGCGCAGCGCAGCGCCCGCCTGCGGCCCCGACAGGCGCAGCACGGCAACGGCGGCGCGCCCCGGTGCGGTGGCGAAGGCGTAGATTGTGTCGCAGGCCATCGAGCGGGCGAGTGTGATGCAAAACCCCCGTCGCGGGGATATATAGATTCGAGGCCGACCGCGCCATCGGACGAACGACACGTGCGCAGCGGCCGCGATTCAGGAGGACGTCGATGTCGGTGCAGTCGTTGTTGAGCTACGCCCTGACCGTGCCGGATCTCAAAGCCGGCCAGCAATTCTATTCGACGTTCGGGCTCAACGCGGCCGAGCGCGACGGCGTCCTCGCCTTCCGCTGCGACGGCCGTGACCAAGATCAGGTCTTGCTGGTCGAGGGCCGGAAGAAGCGTCTGAACCATTTGCGCTTCGGCAGCGACGACGCCGGCATCGCGGCCATTCGCGGTCGCATGCGGCAGCGCGGCATCGCCGAGATCGACGCGCCGCACAACGCCTTCGGCGGCGGATTGTGGGTGCGCGATCCCGACGGCAACGCCGTCAACGTGCGCGCCGAAAGCGCCAAGCCGTGGCGCAGCGCGCCGGCCTTCCTGATCAATTCGCCGGGCCATTACGCGCGCAAGGGCCGCGGCGCGCCGAAACGGCACGACGCGCGGCCGCATCGCCTGGGCCACGTGCTGCTGCACACGCCCAATCTCGAGCACATGGTCGGGTTCTATACCGACGTGCTTGGCATGCGCCTTTCGGACCGCGTGCCCGGCATCATAGCATTCATGCACCTGCCGACCGGCGGCGACCATCACGTGGTCGCGCTGCTGGCCGACGCGCGACCCGGATTCCACCATGGCAGCTTCGAGGTCGCCTCGCCGGACGAGATCGGGCTCGGCGCACAGAGAGTCCTCGGCGCCGGCTACCGCAACGGCTGGGGTTTCGGCCGCCACGTCCTGGGGTCGAACTTCTTCCATTACCTGCGCGACCCTTGGAACAGCCTCGCCGAATATTTCTGCGACATCGATCAGATTCCATCCGACGGCTCGTGGCGGGCCGAGGATCACGGGCCCGAGGATTCGCTTTACCTGTGGGGGCCGGCGGTACCGGAGGATTTCGCCGCCAATTTCGAGGAGGCATGAGCGCAAACGCGCTGGCGCGCGAGACCAGCCCCTATCTGCTGCAGCACCGCGACAACCCGGTGCACTGGCAGCCGTGGAGCGCGGCGGCTTTCGACCGGGCGCGGCGCGAGGACAAGCCGATCCTGCTCTCGGTCGGCTACGCCGCCTGCCATTGGTGCCACGTCATGGCGCACGAGAGCTTCGAGAATCCCGAGATCGCCGATCTCATGAACGCGCGGTTCGTCAGCATCAAGGTCGACCGCGAGGAGCGGCCCGATCTCGACGCGATCTATCAGCACGCGCTGATGCTGATGGGCGAACAGGGCGGCTGGCCGCTGACCATGTTCCTGACGCCGTCGGGCGAGCCGTTCTTCGGCGGCACGTATTACCCGCCGACGGCGCGCTGGGGACGGCCCGGCTTTCCCGAGGTGCTGCGCGCGGTGTCCGACGCCTATGCGCGCGAGCGCGACAAGGTTCTGGAGCACGCGAGCGTGCTGCACGCCGAGCTCGACAAGCTGAGCGCGCCGGCGGCGGGCGCCGCCATTCCGGCGGAATTGCCGATCCGGGCGGCCGAGGCGCTGACCCGCGCGATCGACGGCGTCAATGGCGGCATCGGCGTCGCGCCCAAGTTTCCGCAGGCGCCGCTGCTCGATCTGCTCTGGCGCGGCTGGAAGCGCGGCCGCAATCCGGCGCTGCGCGACGCCGTGCTGCTGACGCTCGACCATATCTGCCAGGGCGGCATCTACGACCACGCCGGCGGCGGCTTCGCGCGCTATTCGGTCGACGCCCGCTGGCTGGTGCCGCATTTCGAGAAGATGCTCTACGACAACGCGCTTCTCGTCGGCCTGCTGACCGAAGCCTGGCGCGAGACCCGCCGGCCGCTCTATGCGGCGCGCGTCGCCGAGACCGTCGCCTGGCTCGCGCGCGAGATGCGGCTCGGCGAAGGCGGTTTCGCCTCGAGCCTCGACGCCGACAGCGAGCACCAGGAGGGCAAGTTCTACGTCTGGTCGGAAGCCGAGATCGATGCGCTGCTCGGCGATCGCGCCGCGGCCTTCAAGGCGGTCTACGACGTGACGCCGGAAGGCAACTGGGAGGGCCACGTCATCCTCAACCGTCTCAAGCGGCTCGATTGGCTGGGCGACGACGAGGAGGCCGCGTGCGCGCGCGATCTCCGGACGCTGTTGCAGGCGCGCGACCGGCGCGTGCGGCCCGGGCTCGACGACAAGGCGCTCGCCGACTGGAACGGTCTAGCGGTGACGGCTCTGGCCGAGGCCTCGGCCGCCTTTGCGCGCGATGACTGGCGCCGGCTCGCGACCCAAGGCTTCGACTTCGTCGTGCGCCATTTGGGCGAAGGCGACCGCTTGAAGCACTCCTATCGCGCCGGACGCGCCGCCCACGCCGGCATGCTCGACGACTACGCGCAGATGATCCGCGCCGCGCTGACGCTCTACGAGGTCACCGGCGAGGCCGGCTATCTCGACCGCGCGCGGCGGTGGCTGACGGCGGCTGACGCGCATTTCTGGGATCGGGCCGGCGGCGGCTATTTCTACACCGCCGACGACGGCGAGGCGCTGATCGTACGCACCAAGCCGGCCTATGACGGGCCGACGCCGGCGGCCAACGGCGTCATGGCGCAGAACCTGATCCGGCTCTTCTACCTCACCGGCGAGGCGCGCCATCGCGAGCGCGCCGAGGCGCTGCTCGCCGCCTTCGCCGGCGAGGTCGCGCGCAATCCGGTGGGGCACGCGGCGCTCCTGGCGGCGCGCGACGGACTCGACCGCGGCCTGCAGATCGTCGTCGCCGGCGCGCGCGGCACCGCCGAGACCGACGCGCTGATCGGCGCGGTCTTGGCCGCGAGCCTGCCCGACCGGGTGCTGACGGTGGTGCCGCCGGGTGGCATGCTGCCCGACGGCCATCCGGCGCACGGCAAGGGTCCGGTCGCCGGCCGGGCCGCCGCATATATTTGTGAGGGACCGACATGCTCCCTGCCGCTCACGGCACCCGAAGCGTTGAGCCAGGCGCTGGCAAGGCGCTGAGGCGCCTGCCGGTCGACGGGCCGTTCGGGTTCATGACGCTGGTCGAGCGCGACGGCGCGATCGTTGCGCTCGAATGGGGCGGCCGCGCCGGCGGCAAGCCGAGCGCGCTGCTGATCAAGGCCAAGCGCCAGCTGGAGCAGTATTTCGCGAGGAAGCGCACCCGGTTCGACCTGCCGCTGGCGCCCGACGGTAGCGACGACGACAAGCGGCTGTGGGCACGCATGACCCGCATTCCCTACGGCCGGACTGCGACCTACGGCCAGCTCGCGCGCGAACTCGGCCAGTCGCCCCGCGCCCTGGGCCAGGCCTGCGGCCGCAATCCGATTCCGATCATCGTTCCCTGCCACCGCGTCGTCGCATCCGGCGGCGGGCTCACGGGCTACAGCGCGCCGGGCGGTATCGACGTCAAGCGCCGGTTGCTGCAGCTCGAGGGCGCGTTGCTGCTCTGACGCCGGCGGCGGGCGGCGATGGATCTCAGGATCGGCTTCTTCGGCGACAGCTTCGTCAACGGCCAGGGCGATCCCGACGCCCTGGGCTGGGTCGGCCGCGTCTGCGCCGCGGCGATGGGGCGCGGCCACGACGTGACGATGTACAACGGCGGCATTCGCGGCGACACCAGCGCCGATGTGCGCGTGCGCTGGCATGATGAAGCCATGCGTCGTTTGCCCGCCGAGCATGGGCGCGGTCTGGTCTTTGCGTTCGGTGTCAACGACTGCATGAGCGTGAGCGGCCGATCGCGGGTCGAAGCCGCCCAAACCGTCGCCAACGCGCGGCAGATCCTGGCAGAGGCCAAGACGCTGGCGCCGACCCTGATGGTCGGGCCGCCGCCGGTCGGCGAAGCCGCGATCAATGAGCGGTTGCGGGATCTCGACGCCGCGCTGACCGTGCTGTGCCGCGAATTCGGCGTGCCGTTCCTCGACGTCTTCGATCCGCTGCAGGCGTCCGCCGCCTGGATGGGCGAGGTCTCGGCCGGCGACGGCGCCCATCCGGGACGCGCCGGCTATCGGGCGTTGGCCGAGCTCGTCGACCGCTGGCCGCCGTGGCGGGCATGGCTACCCTGATCGCGGCCGGCGCCGATGACAAGTGCGGGCGCGCCCGCTAGGCTTGCGCCCCATAAAACGCCAAGGGAGGCATCATGGCCGACGTAACGATCCGCGCCGCGGATGGCGGCAGCTTTTCCGGTTATCTGGCGACGCCCAAATCGGGCAAGGGCCCGGGCATCGTCGTCATCCAGGAGATCTTCGGCGTCAATGCGGTGATGCGCGAGATCACCGACGGCCTCGCCGGCCAGGGCTTCGCCGCGCTCTGCCCCGATCTGTTCTGGCGCTTCAAGCCGGGCATCCAGATCACCGACAAGACCGAAGCCGAATGGAAAACGGCCATCGGCTATTTTCAGCGCTTCGACGTCGACAAGGGCGTCGAGGATCTCAAGGCGACGCTCGCGGTCCTGCGCAAGCACCCGGCCTGCACCGGCCGGGCCGGCGCGGTCGGCTTCTGCCTGGGCGGCAAGCTCGCCTATCTGATGGCGACGCGCTCGGACGCCGATTGCAGCGTCGGCTATTACGGCGTCGGCATCCAGGACCTGCTCGGCGAAGCCCGAAACATCAAGAAGCCGTTGCTGCTCCACATCGCCGGCAAGGACGAATTCGTGCCGCCGCCGGCGCAGCAGGCGATCAAGGCCGGCCTCAAGGGCCATCCGCATGTCACCCTCTACGATTACCCCGAATGCGGCCATGCCTTCGCCCGGCCCGGCGGCGCGCATTGGAACCAGGCCGCCGCCGATCAGGCCGGCAAACGCAGCCTCGAATTCTTCCGCCGCCATCTCGGCGGCTGAGCGACAACCCGCAGGCCAGAGAACAGGAGATCCCGCGATGCCGCATGCCATCCGCTTCCATCAGACAGGCGGACCCGAAGTCCTCAAATGGGAAGAGGTCCCGGTCGGCAAGCCCGGCCCGGGCGAGGCGCGCGTGCGCCATACCGCCGTCGGATTGAACTTCGTCGATATTTATGTCCGCATGGGCGTCTATCCCGCGCCGCTGCCGAGCGGCCTCGGCCAGGAGGGCGCGGGCGTGGTGGAAGAGGTCGGTCCCGGCGTCACCGATATCAAGGCGGGCGACCGGGTCGCCTACGGCAGCTCGCCGGTGGGCTCTTACGCCGAAATCCGCGTCATGCCTGCCGACCGCCTGGTCGTGCTGCCCGCCGGCATCGACGACAAGACTGCGGCGGCGATGATGCTCAAGGGTCTCACCGCGCAATATCTGCTGCGCCGCACCTATCGGGTGAAGCCGGGCGACACTATCCTGTTCCACGCCGCCGCCGGCGGCGTCGGTCTGATCGCCGGCCAGTGGGCGAAGCATCTCGGCGCCACCGTCATCGGCACGGTGTCGAGCGACGAGAAGGCCAGGCTCGCCAAGGTGCACGGCTACGACCACGTCATCAACTACACCAAGGAAGACTTCCAGAAGCGCGTGATCGAGATCACCGGCGGCAAGAAGGTGCCGGTGGTTTACGACTCGGTCGGCAAGGACACCTTCATGAAGTCGCTCGACTGCCTGGCGCCGCTGGGACTGCTGGCGCTGTTCGGCCAGAGCTCGGGCAATGTCGAGCCGTTCAATCTCGGCCTGCTGGCGCAGAAAGGCTCGCTGTTCATCACGCGGCCGACGCTCAACACCTACGGCGCCAAGCGCGAGGACATGGTGGCGGGCGCCAAGGAGCTGTTCGACGTGGTCGCGAAGGGCGTCGTCAAGATCGAGATCAACCAGACCTATCCGCTGCGCGAGGCGGCCAAGGCACATGCCGATCTCGCCGCCCGTAAGACCACCGGCTCGACGGTGTTCACGGTCTAGCCACCGGACACGCGGCGCCGGCGATCAGGATCTCCTCCGCGCCGGCGCGGCACCGCGCGGCGGCGTCGAAGCGCGCGCCGAATTGCCTGGCCAGGGCGTCGACCGCGTGCGGCTCGGCGCTCCGGAGCGCGATGCAGGGATAGTGCGCGGCGAGCGCCGCCGGAGTCACCGGCCCGTCCCAGCTCTCGATCGGCCGACGCCATGGCATCGAAAAATAGTCGTCCGGTGGCATCATCGGCTTGAGGCGCGCGGCATAGCGCGAGCCCGAGTAGCTGTCGTTGTAGAACCACGCCGCCGACGGCGCCGAAGCCATGAAATCGTAGACCCGGGCGCAGCGCGGCAGGTCGCGCGCCAAGTCGATCGAGCGCGCGCCCCTCGCCCAGCCGCGGATCTCGGCGTCCTGTTTGGCGAAGGCGACGCCCTGCGCCGTGACGATCGCCGCCAGCAGCAGCGCGCCGACGCCGCCGGCGAAGCGCGGCGCGAGCGGACCGTTCTCGGCGAGCTCAAACCAGGCCAGGCCGAGCACCGGTCCGGCGAGCTCGAGGGCGGGCAGGATATAATGGCCGCTGGCGTGCTTGGCGACGAACGCGATCTGCACCAGCTGGGCGGCGAGCAGCGCCAGCAGCAACCGCGACGCCGGCGTGCCGCCCCGACCCGCGACCAGCGCGACGATCGCGAGCGCGAACGGCCCCAGGAACAGCGGCCGGGCGAAGAACAGCTTGGCGAAGGCGTGCGGATACCGCCCCCAGGCCACCACCGTCTGCGGCCCGGCGCCGTAGGCGCCGCTGCCCTTGGCGAGCGCGACGAACCATGCGCTCATCGGCCCCAGATTCGGAATCTCCGGCACCATCCACAGCGCGAACAGGATCGCCGTCAGCGCGGCGTAACCGAGCCGCCGCCGACCGCCGCGCATCGCCACGAGCGGCGCGAGGCCCAGCGGCGCGAACGTGATCTTGCAGGCGGCGCCGAAGGCGACCGCCAGGGCCATGCCGACGACGCTGGCGCCGCGCGGCTCGACCGCCTCCTCCACCAGGCTCGCGACCAGCAGGGCGGCCGCGCCCAAGAGCAGCGGCTCGGGTTCGACCTCGATGCCGTGTTTCAGCGTCAGCATGGTGACGAACGGCGCCAGCTGGGCGAAGACCGCCGGCAGCAGCGCGTCGCAGCGGCGCCGGATGCTCGCTCCCATCACCCACAGCATCAGCGTGTCGAACGCCAGCATGACGTCGCTGGCGCGGGTCAGGATCGTCTCGGCGTCCCTGAGACGGTCGGCCGCCGGCGTGAACCACGCCACCACCGCCACGATCAGCTGCACCGGCACGCCGGGATGCTGGAACTGCGCCGGTGGCGCGTGCTCCACGATGTTCAGCCCGCCGATGAGATAGAGATAGCTCGGGTCGAGATTGAACCACAGCCAGTACGGCAGGCCGTGGAGACGCAGGATCAGTTCGGCGGCGAAAAACGTCAGCGGCAGGACCAGCAACGCCGCGCGTTCCCGTCCCACCGCGCCCCCCTCGCTGCCGCTCAGGTGTTCATCGCTTCGAAGAAATCGGCGTTGTTCTTCGACTGCTTGAGCTTGTCGATCAGGAATTCGAGCCCGTCCATCGGGCCCATCGGCATCAGCACGCGGCGCAGCACCCACATCTTGGCCAGCACCGCCTTGTCGACCAGCAGCTCTTCCTTGCGGGTGCCCGACTTGGTGATGTCGACCGCCGGGAAGGTGCGCTTGTCGGCGACCTTGCGGTCGAGCACAATTTCCGAGTTGCCGGTACCCTTGAACTCCTCGAAGATCACCTCGTCCATGCGCGAGCCGGTGTCGATCAGCGCGGTGGCGATGATGGTGAGCGAGCCGCCCTCCTCGATGTTGCGGGCGGCGCCGAAGAAGCGCTTCGGCCGCTGCAGCGCGTTGGCGTCGACGCCGCCGGTCAGAACCTTGCCCGAGCTCGGCACCACGGTGTTGTAGGCGCGTGCCAACCGGGTAATGGAATCGAGGAGTATCACGACGTCGCGCTTGTGCTCGACCAGGCGCTTGGCCTTCTCGATCACCATCTCGGCGACCTGGACGTGCCGCACCGCCGGCTCGTCGAAGGTCGACGACACGACCTCGCCCTTGACCGAGCGTGCCATGTCCGTGACCTCCTCCGGCCGCTCGTCGATCAGCAGCACGATCAGGTACACCTCCTTGTGGTTGGCGGCGATGGCGTGGGCGATGTTCTGCATCATCACCGTCTTGCCGGTGCGCGGCGGCGAGACGATCAGCGCGCGCTGACCCTTGCCGAGCGGCGCGATCAGATCGATGACCCGCGTCGTCAAATCCTTCTTGGTCGGGTCGTCGAACTCGAGCTTGAGCTTCTCGTCGGGATAGAGCGGCGTCAGGTTGTCGAAATTGATGCGATGGCGCAGCTTCTCGGGATCGTCGAAATTGATCTGGTTGACCTTGAGCAGCGCGAAATAGCGCTCGCCATCCTTGGGCGCGCGGATCTGGCCCTCGACCGTGTCGCCGGTGCGCAGGCCGAAGCGGCGGACCTGGCTCGGGCTGACATAGATGTCGTCCGGTCCCGGTAGATAGTTGGCCTCCGGGCTTCTGAGGAAGCCGAAGCCGTCCTGCAGCACCTCGAGCACGCCGTCGCCGTAGATCGCCTGGTCCTTGTCGGCCATGGTCTTGAGGATGGCGAACATCAGCTCCTGCTTGCGCAGGCTGGAGGCGTTCTCGATCTGCAGCTCCTCGGCGAAGGTCAGCAGATCGGCGGGGGTCTTGCGCTTGAGTTCCTGGAGGTTCATCGGCGTTGCAGCTTTCGCGAGAAAGACGACTGGCGGAGGGGTGCGGCCCGGAGGCCGGAGGGTCTGGTTTGCCGGAAGAGCGGGCGGACCTGTCGCGGGCCGTGCGCGGATCAGCGATGCTGTTGAAGAGACGGGGGCCGGAGACAGGCCGGTCTTCCGCTTAAAGCCTTAGCCAAAACCGGCGGCCGAGTCAAACTGCTTTGCGCGACCGAGCGCTGCCGGCTCGCCGTCAGAACGGCTTCACCACCGCCAGGATCACGATGCCGATCAGCAGCAGAGTCGGCACTTCGTTGACGGCGCGGAAGAATGCGGCGCCGTGCGGCCGCCGCTCGGCGGCGAACTCGCGACGCCAGCGGCCGAAGACCACATGCAGCCAGGTCATGCCCGCGACCAGCACCAACTTGGCGTAGAGCCACAGCGTGGACCAGACGACGACGCCGGTCAGCGTCAGGCCGATGCCGAACAGCCAGGTCGCGATCATCGCCGGCGTCATGATCGTGCGGTAGAGCCTTCGCTCCATCGTCTTGAAGGTCTCGGAGGCCTCGGAGCCCGTCGCGGCTCCGGCGTGATAGACAAACAGCCGCGGCAGATAGAGCATCCCCGCCATCCAGGCGACGAAGCTCAGGATATGGAGGCTCTTGAGCCAGGGATAATAAGGCGCGAGCCAGCTCACGGTGCCGCCAGCTCCGGGCACTGGCGGAAGCCTTGGGGACACGTGCGGCGGCCGGCCCCCGCCGCGGGCGCCGCGCGCACCAGCCGCGCCAAGGCGCCGATGAATTCCGGCGCCGTGCTCACCGTCGGCACCCGCGCATAGAACGGCGCGCCGACCGCGCGCGCGAGCTTGCGGTAGTCGCGGTCGAGCTCGACCAGGGTCTCCGAGTGTTCGGAGACGAAGGCGATGGGCGCGACGATTACGCCGACGCCCTCGGCCCCGGCCGCACGAATCTCGTGCTCGGTCGCCGGCGCCAGCCACGACAGCGGCCCCACGCGGCTCTGGTAGCAGACGCACATGTCGATGTCGGGCCGGCGCACGGCGGCGCGCACCGCCGCGGCGGTGGCCTCGACCTGCCACTGATAGGGGTCGCCGCGCGCCAGCGCCCGCAGCGGCAGGCCGTGCGCCGACAGCAGCACGCGCACCTTCGCGCCCTGCGGCAGATTGGCGAGCTCGGCGGCGATGCCGCGCGCAATCGCCGCAACGAAACCGCGCTCCGCCGGATAGCAGCACACGACGCGCTCGCGAGCCTTGAGCCCGATCTTCGCCGCCGCCTCGCGCCAATCGGCGATCGACGACGCCGTGGTGGTGCCCGAGAACTGCGGATAGAGCGGCAGCAGCACGACTTCGTCCGGCTGCCACGCCTTGACTTCGGCGGCGGTGGCGTGAGCGCGCGGATGCCAATAGCGCATGGCGATAAACACGCGGTAGCCGTCCCCCAGTGTCGCCCGCAACGCTTCGGCCTGCGCCCGCGTATTCGCCCGCAGCGGCGACGCGTTGCCGATCTGGGCGTAAATCTGCCGCGTCAGCGGCGCACGCCGGCGGGCGATGCCGCGCGCCAGGAGCCAGCGCAGCGGATTGGGCAGGTTGACGATCGCGCGGTCGTAGAACAGGTTGAAGAGGAAGGGCTTGACCGCAGCCCAGGAATCCGGCCCGCCGAGATTGAACAGCACCACCGCCGTTCGGGTCATGACCCCCCGCGCACCAGCCGCACCAGCCGCTCGACGTGCTCGAGCGGGGTTTCCGGCAGGATGCCATGGCCGAGGTTGAAGACGAAAGGCCGCCGCCGCAAGGCCGCCAAAACCTCGTGCACGGCGCGGTCGAGCGCGGCGCCGCCCGTGACCAGCGCCGCCGGATCGAGGTTGCCCTGAACCGGCCCGTGACGCTGCAGCGCGCGCGCGCGGTCGAGCGGCACGGCCTGATCGAGCGACAGCGCGCCGACGCCGGTTTCGACGAAATAGGTCTCGTAAAGCTCTCCGGCTTGGCGCGGAAAGCCGATAACCGGCGCCTGCGGATGGCTCGCCCGCAGCGCGGCGACGATACGCCGCGTCGGTGCGATCACGAACCTGCGGAATTGCTCCGGCGTCAGCAGGCCGGCCCAGCTGTCGAACAGCTGCACGGCCTCGGCGCCGGCGTCGAGCTGTCCCGCCAGATGCGCCGCCGTCGCATCCGCCAGCCGCGCTACCACCGCATCGAGTTCGTCCGCCCGCTCCGCCGCCCAGCGGCGCGCCTCGGCGAACTGGCGGCGGCCGCTGCCGTCGATCATGTAGGCCGCAACCGTCCACGGACCGCCGGCGAAACCGAGCAGGGCCGTCTCCGGCGGCAACGCCGCGCGGATCGCGCTCAGTGCGGCATAGACCGGTGTCAGCGCGGTGAAATCGACGTCGGTCGCGAGGTCAGCGGCCCGCGTCACCGGTGGCAGGCTCGGGCCGTCGCCGTCGCGAAATTCGACCGCGCGGCCGAGCGCCAGCGCAATCACCAGAATGTCGGAAAATACGATCGCGCCGTCGAAGCCGAAGCGGCGGATCGGCTGAAGCGTCGCTTCCGCCGCCAGCTCGGGCGTCAGGCAGAGATCGAGAAAGCTCCCAGCCCGTTGCCGTAGCGCCCGATACTCCGGCAGGTAGCGCCCGGCCTGGCGCATCAGCCACAGCGGCGGAGGCTCGACCGTCTCGCCGCGCAGCGCGTCGAGCAAGGGCTTCGGCTGGTTCATTCCTTGCTCTTACCTTGTCCCTCTTAGATTCTAAAGGTAGTGAAGGTAGTAAGGGGGTGGAGAAACGTGGACGCAGCTCGTTCACCGGCTGTCCCAGCCGGTTGAGGATAGGCCATCGCCGAGCCGTGCAGGACGTGTATAACGACCGCATCGAACCGGCGTTTGCAGACGCCGGGCCAGTTCGATCGGTCGATCATTTCGCGATGAAAGCCGGGGATATGAGGGAAAACGGACTCGCGCGTCGTCGTCGTTCCCGGGTTGCGGAGCGGTCGGCGGAGATATCCCGAGGCCATGCGCCTGTGGAGGAACGGCGGCGGAGCGCGTATGGCGCGCGCGTGTGGGTGATCGAGGGCCCGGGTCGTGCCGGTTGTCCCCAGGGATTTGCGCGATGACCCGTTTCCATCTCCATCTTGTCTCCGACTCGACCGGAGATACGGTTCATTCGGTGGCCCGCGCCTGCCTGGTGCAGTTCGAGAACAGCGAAGCGATCGAGCATATCTGGTCTATGGTCCGCACCAAGGCGCAGATCGAACGGGTGGTGAGCGGCATCGGCGCCAATCCCGGCGTCGTGCTCTACACCCTCGTGGACGAAACGCTGCGCGCGCCCTTGGTCGAGGGCTGCCGCCGGTTGCAGGTGCCGGCCATCCCGGTGCTCGATCCGGTCATCGCGGCCTTGGGCGCCTATCTCGGCAGTCAGGCGCGTGGCCTGCCGGGCCAGCAGCATCTGCTCGACAGCGAGTATTTCCAGCGCATCGACGCCATGACCTTCGCGCTGACGCACGACGACGGCCAGGCGGCCTGGGGCTGGAACGACGCCGACGTGATCCTGGTCGGCGTTTCGCGCACCTCCAAAACCCCGACCTGCATCTATCTCGCCAATCGCGGCATCAAGGCGGCCAACGTGCCGCTGGTGCCGGGAACCGAGCCGCCGCCCGAGCTCTTCCGGCTGAGCCGTCCGCTGATCGTCGGGCTCGCCAACGATCCCGAGCGGCTGATTCAGGTGCGGCGCAACCGGCTGACGCAGTTCCGACAGGAGGAGCGCAGCGATTACACCGATATCGAGGCGGTGCGGCAGGAGGTCGCCGCGGCGCGACGCCTGTTCAACGAGCATCAGTGGCCGGTGATCGACGTGACTCGCCGCTCGATCGAGGAGACGGCGGCGGCGGTGCTCAAGTTGCTGGCGCGGCGGCGCGGCGAGGACGCATGAGCCCGCCCGAGCTGGTGCTGGCCTCGGCGAGCCCAACGCGTGCGCGCCTGCTCGAGGCGGCCGGGCTGAGGCCGACGATCGAGCCGGCGCAGCTCGACGAGACCGCGCTCAAGACCGCGTTCCGGGCCGAAGGCCGCAGCCCGGGCGAGTGCGCCATCGCGCTCGCCGAGGCCAAGGCGCGTCGCGTGGCCGATCGCCTGCCCGGCGCCCTCGTTCTGGGTTGCGACCAGCTTCTCGTCTGCGACGACGAATGGTTCGACAAGCCGGCGGACCGCGCGGCGGCGCGGGCGCAGCTGCAGGCGCTGCGCGGCAAGCGGCACGCGCTGCCGACGGCGGCGGCGTTGGTGCGCAACGGCGCCACGGTCTGGCACGCGCTCGAGGAGCCGGCGCTGACCATGCGGTCGTTCAGCGACGCCTTCCTCGACGATTATCTCGCGGCTGCGGGCGACGCCGCGCTCGGCTCGGTGGGCGGCTATCGGCTCGAAGGCCGCGGCATACAGTTGATGGCGGCGATCGAAGGCGACCACTTCGCGATCCTCGGCCTGCCGCTGCTGCCGCTGCTCGAGTTCCTGCGTGAAAGCGGGCTGATCCGGGCATGATGAGGGCCTGCGTCATGGGCTGGCCGGTGGCGCATTCGCTCTCGCCGGCGGTGCACGGTTATTGGCTGCGGCACTATCGCATCGACGGCGCGTATACCCGCGAAGCGGTGCGACCGGAGGAGCTGGCCGCCGCGTTGCGGCGGCTCCGCAGCGAGGGCTGGCGCGGCTGCAACCTGACCATTCCGCACAAGGAGGCGGCGCTGCGGCTGGTCGATCGTGTCGACGGCGCGGCGCGTCGCGTCGGCGCGGTCAATACCGTGGTGATCGAGGACAGCCGGCTTGCCGGCTACAACACCGATGGTTTCGGTTTCATCGAGAATCTGCGGCAGGCGATCGTCGGCTTCGACGCCAAGGCCGGGCCGGCGGTGGTGCTGGGCGCGGGCGGCGCGGCGCGCGCGGTGGTGGATGCGCTCAGCGAGGCCGGCGCGCCGCAGATCCGCATCGCCAACCGCTCGCTCGAGCGCGCACGGACCCTGGCGCGCTACCTCGGCGGCGCGATCGAGCCGGTGCCCTGGGAAGAGCGCGCGGCGGCGCTGGCGGGGGCGGCGCTGCTGGTCAACACCACCAGCCTTGGCATGGAAAACCAGCCGCCGCTCGAACTCGATCTCGCGCGCCTGCCGCCGACCGCGGTGGTCAACGATATCGTCTACGTGCCGCTCGAGACCGCGCTGCTCAAGGCGGCTAAGGCGCGCGGCCACCGCGTCGTCGACGGCCTCGGCATGCTGCTGCACCAGGCGCGGCCGGGATTCGAGCGGTGGTTCGGCGTCATGCCCGACGTCACGCCCGAGCTCCGTGGCGCGGTGCTCGCGGCGATGCGCTGACACCGTGAAGATCCTCGGCCTCACCGGCGGCATCGGCATGGGCAAGAGCACCGCGGCCGCATTCTTCCGTCAGCTCGGCGTGCCGGTCTACGACGCCGATCGTGTCGTCCATGCGCTGCTGGCGCCGGGCGGCGCGGCCGTGAAGGCGGTGGCGCGGGCCTTTCCGGCGGCGCGCTCGGGCGACGGCATTTCGCGCCCCAGGCTCGCCGAGCTTGTGTTCGGCAAGCCGGACGCGCTGCGGCGGCTCGAAGCCATTCTCCATCCCATGGTGCGCGCCCGCGAGCGGGCGTTTCTGCGGCGCATGCGCGCCCGCCGGGCGCGCCTGGTCGTGCTCGACATTCCGCTGCTGTTCGAGACCGGCGGCGACAAGCGCTGCGACGCGGTGGTGGTGGTGTGGGCGCCGCCGGCGCTGCAGCGCCGGCGCGTGATGCGTCGGCCCGGCATGGATGCGCAGCGCTTCGCCGCCATCGTGGCACAGCAGATGCCCGACCGCATCAAACGCGCGCGCGCCGATTTCGCGGTGCCGACCGGCCTCGGGCGCGCCGCGACCCGACGCGCGCTCCGGCGTGTCGTCGCCCGTCTCGATCCGGGTTGCGTCGCCGAATCCGAAGCGGCAGACTGATCGGCGATGCGCGAGATCGTCCTCGACACCGAGACCACCGGCCTCGATCCGGCCGACGGACACCGCATCGTCGAGATCGCCTGCCTCGAGCTCAACAACCATCTGCCGACTGGCCGGCTCTTCCACCGCTACGTCAATCCGGAGCGGGAGATGAGCGCCGACGCCGAGGCGGTGCACGGCCTCGGCGACGAATTTCTCAAGCGGCACGAGCCGTTCGCGGCGATCGCGGGCGAGTTCCTCGGCTTCGTCGCCGAGGCGCGGATCGTCGCGCACAACGCCGCCTTCGACCTCGCCTTCGTCAACGCCGAATTGAGGCGGCTCGGCCTCGCGCCGCTCGGCGGCGCCGTGGTCGACACCCTCGAGATGGCGCGCAGGCGCTTTCCCGGCGCTCCGGCGAGCCTCGACGCGCTCTGCCGCCGCTTCGCCATCGATCTCTCGGCGCGCGACCGCCACGGTGCCAAGCTCGATTGCGAGCTGCTCGCTAAGGTCTATCTCGAGCTGGTGGGCGGCCGGCAGTCGGCGCTCGATCTCGGCGTGCTGGCGGCCGGTCCGGCGAGCCGGGCCGCCGTCGATCGGCCGGCGCGCGCGCCGCGCCCGTTCGCGCCGAGCGCCGAGGAGCTCGCGCACCACGCCGCGCTGCTTGCCAAGATCAAGGCGCCGATCTGGCGCAGCTGAAACGCGCGCGACCGGGACCGCCGGCCGGCACCGCGGTCAGGCGTTGGCGGCGGGCGCCTGCGTCTGCACCGCGGGCTGGCGGCGCAGCAGCTCGGCGAAATTGATCGGCTGGAGGAACACCGGCGGGAAGCCGCCGTCGCGCGTCGCGTCGGCGACGATGGCGCGTGCGAACGGGAACAGGAGACGCGGCACCTCCACGAGCAGCGCCTGCGGCATGTCTTCCTGGCGGACGTTGCTGAGCGTCACCGCCGCAGCATAGGCGAGTTCGACCACGAACAAGGTTTCGCCCTGGGCGTTGGCGCGCGCATGGATGACCAGCACGACCTCGAAGCGGTCGCCGCCGAGCGCGCCCGCCCGCACGTCGACATTGACCTGCAGCTCCGGCTGCAGCGGCTGCATCAGGCTCTGCGGCGCGCGCGGATTCTCGAACGACAGATCCTTGATGTATTGCGCGTTGACGGTGAGCGACCGGCCGGGTTCGGCCGCGCCCGCCGTGGCGCCGGTCGTCCCCGCGCCGTTGTCCTTGTCAGCCATGTCGCGCCTCGCCTCGCTTGCCGCAATGCCGCGCCTTTCGGCTCGCTAGCATGGATCGCCCGCCGGCACAACCGCCACCTTGCCCTTTTCCGGCCGCGAGCCTATTTAGCAGCCATGAACGGCGGCGGCGTCCTGCTCTTCGAGATTATCCTGTTCGCGGCGGTCGCCGGGTTCCTGCTGGTGCGCCTGCTGAGTGTGCTCGGCCGCCGCACCGGCACCGAGAAACGCATCGATCCGTTCGCGCCCCGCGCCGCGACGCCGCCACAGCCCTCGCCCTTCTCCACGCCCGGTGCGGCCAAGGGTCCCGTGATCGAGGGACGCGCGACACCGGTGACGGACGCGGCGACGACGGGCCGCCGGCCGGGCGCCGCCGCAGTCGAGGCGGTCGACCGCTCGTTCGACGCCGCGGCCTTCCTCAAGGGCGCCCGCGGCGCCTTCGAGATCATCGTCAACGCCTTCGCCGCCGGCGACGCCGCGGCGCTGCGGCCGCTGCTTGCGCCCGACGTGCTCGAGAGCTTCGTCGGCGCGATCAAGGCCCGCGGCGGGACCAGGCTGGCGAGCCCGCTCGTCTCCATCAAGAGCGCCGAGATCGTCGAAAGCGGCGTCGAAGGCGCGACGGCGCTGGTCACGGTCAAGTTCGTCTCCGACCAGCGCGGCGAGGGCGCGGCCGTCGAGGAACACGTCGATCGCTGGACGTTCTCGCGCTCGCTTCGGTCGCGCGACCCCAACTGGACGCTGATCGCGACCACCGCGCCGGATGCGGCCTGAGCGCCGCGCCGCCCGCGCGGCGCTGTTGCTGGTCGCGGCTTTGCTCGCCGGCTGCGCGCAGCGGGCGCCGACGGCGCGCCTCGTCCTGAGCCGCGTCGCGTTCGCCGATCTCCCGGGCTGGGGCGACGGCAACCAGGGCGCGGCGCTGCCGGCGCTGCTGCGCTCCTGCGCCGCGCTCACGCGCCAGCCCGACGACGCGTCGATGGGCGTCGCCGGCCGGGTCGGCGACTGGCGCAAGCCGTGCGCCGACGCCGCGGCGCTGCGCGACGCCGATGCGGCGACCGCCCGCCGCTTCTTCGAACGGGACTTCGTGCCGTTCGCCATGTCGGACGATGGCCGCGGCGCGGCGCTGGTCACCGGCTATTACGAGCCCGAGCTCGCCGGCGCGCGCACACCCGGCGCTGCCTTCAACGTGCCGGTTCTGGCGCGGCCGCCGGACCTGGTGACCGTCGCATTGGGGGACTTCCGGCCAAGCTGGCGCGGCGCGCACATTGCCGGCCGCGTGGTCGACGGCCGCCTCGTGCCCTATTGGACGCGCGCGCAGATCGAAGCCGGCGCGCTCGACCGTTTCCGTCTCGCGTTGTTCTACGTCGCCGATCCGATCGAGCTGTTCTTTCTCCAGATCCAGGGTTCGGGCCGCATCCGCCTGCCCGACGGCCGCACGGTCGCCATCGGCTACGACGGCGACAATGGCCGGCCCTACGTCGCGCTCGGCCGCCTGCTGGTCGAGCGCGGCGCGATGACGCTGGAACAGGCGTCGCTGCAGTCGATCGAGGCGTGGCTGCGCGCGCACCCCGCCGAGGCCCGCGGCCTGATGGACGAGAACCCGTCCTACGTCTTCTTCCGCGTGCTGCCGGGCGGCGCGACGCTCGGCAGCGAGGGCGTGCCGCTGACGCCCGGGCACAGCCTCGCGGTCGATCCGCGCTTCGTGCCGCTCGGCGCGCCGATCTGGCTCGACGTCGCGCAGGACGGCACGGCCATCCGCCGGCTCGCGGTGGCGCAGGACACCGGCGCCGCCATCAAGGGGCCGCTGCGCGGCGATCTGTTCTGGGGCTCCGGCGACGCGGCGGCGGCGCGCGCCGGGCCGATGCGCGCGGTCGGCCGCGGCTTTCTCCTGCGGCCTAAAACCGCCGCAAACGGGGGATAAAGCGGCGTACGCGGCCGTAGAATTCCTATTGGAAATCCACGCGGTATAATGCCGGCGCGTTTTCCGGCGGCGGCGGGGGCGCCGCGGTCAGGCCTCCCGAGGAGAGTTCCGATGTTGCAGCGAATCTGGCTCAAATCCGCCCTAATGGCGGCCGCCCTGGCACTCGGCGGCGGCTGGGCGTTGGCGCCGGCGCCGGCCGCGGCGCGGGTGTTCGTCCATATCGGCGTACCGCTGTGGGGCTGCTGCGGACCCTATTATTATGCGCCGCCGCCGGTGGTCTATTATCCGCCGCCCTACTATTACGCGCCGCCGCCGGTGGTCTATGCGCCGCCGCCGGCGCCGCCGACGCCGCTCGCGCCGCAGGCGCAGACTTGGTATTACTGCGATAATCCCAAGGGTTATTATCCGTACGTTTCCAACTGCTCCAGCGGTTGGCGCCAGGTTCCCGCCCGTCCCTGAGACACGAGAACGCCCAAGACCCAGAGGAGATCACCCGTGCGAACCATGAAGAAGACCGCCGTCAGCATCGTCGCGCTGACTGCGTTGTCGGCCTGCGCCTCGCGACCGATGGGGCCGTCGGTTGCGGTGATGCCGGCGCCGAACAAGCCCTTCTCGGCGTTCCAGGAGGACCAGGCGATCTGCAAGAACTTCGCCGATCAGCAGGTCGCCGGTCAGGCCGAGAGCGCCAACACCTCGGCGCTCGGCTCGGCCGCCGTCGGCACCTTGCTCGGCGCCGGCCTGGGCGCCGCGATCGGCGGCGGCCGCGGCGCCGCGATCGGCGCGGCCTCGGGCGCTGGCGCCGGCACGCTCTACGGCGCCAGCCAATCGAGCGGCAGCAGCCTGTCGATTCAGCAGCGCTACAACATCGCCTACGAGCAGTGCATGTATTCGCGCGGCAACCAGGTGCCGGGCTATCAGCAGGCGCCGTCGCCGGTCTCGCAACCGCCGGGCTACGCGCCGCCGCCGCCGCCGCCGCCGCCGCGCTGAGCGCCGGCGAGACACGAAACCCGCCGCGGCGACCGCCCGGCGGGTTTTTCGTCGCGCGCCCGCTTTGCCGCGGCGGCGATCGGCCGCAGGCGCGCGGCGATGTTTGCCCGGTTGCTTTCGGCGGGCGCCGCCGCCATCCTGCGCCGAGACACGTCGGGAAAATCGCATGCCGCCGTCGAAACCGCGCGTCGCGCTGTTCGTCACCTGTCTCGTCGACCTGTTCCGGCCCTCGGTCGGATTCGCCGCCGTCAAGCTCCTGGAGGAAGCGGGCTGCACGGTCGAGGTGCCGCGCGCGCAGAGCTGTTGCGGCCAGCCCGCCTACAACTCGGGCGACCGTCGCGACGCGCAGGCGATCGCGCGCACCGTCATCGCCGCCTTCGCCGGTTTCGACTACGTCGTCGCACCGTCGGGCTCGTGCGCCGGAATGCTCAAGGTGCATTATCCGGCGCTGTTCGCGGACGATCCGGCGACCGCGGCGCAGGCACGCGCGCTCGCCGAGCGCAGCCACGAGCTGATCTCATTTCTGGTCGACGTGATGAAGGTCGAGCGCGTCGGCGCGCGCTACGACGGCGTCGCGACCTATCACGATTCCTGCTCCGGCCTGCGCGAGCTCGGCGTCAAGACGCAGCCGCGCAAGCTGCTCGCCAGCGTCGCGGGCCTGACGCTCAAGGAGCTGCGCGACTGCGAAGTGTGCTGCGGCTTCGGCGGCACCTTCGCGGTGAAATACGGCGACATCTCCGACAAGATCGTCGCCGAGAAGGCCGAGGCGATCCGCGAATCGGGCGCCGACACGCTGCTCGCCGGCGACATGGGGTGTCTTCTCAACATGGCGGGCAAGCTCGAACGCGCCGGCGACCGGACCAAGGTGCGTCACGTTGCCGAGGTGCTGGCGGGGATCGCCGGGCCGGCGATCGGCGAGCCGGGAGGCGACGCGTGAAGGCGACGAGCCGCGCCTTCAAGTCCAACGCCCGCCGCGCGCTGGGCGATCCGCAGCTGCAGCGGGCGATGACGAATTTGCGCTCGGGGTTTGCCGCGCGCCGCGCCGTCGCCGTCTCGCAACTGCCGGAATGGGAGGCGCTGCGCGAGGCGGCGGTGGCGATCAAACGGCACACACTGGCCCATCTCGATTTCTATCTCGAGGCCTTCGAGCGCCGCGTCGTCGAGCGGGGCGGCGCGGTGCACTGGTGCCGCGACGCCGCCGAGGCCAACGCGACGGTGCTGGCGATCTGCCGGCGCCTCGGCGCGCGGACGGTGACCAAGGGCAAGTCGATGATCGGCGAGGAGATGGGCCTCAACGACTATCTCGAGGCCAACGGCGTCGCGCCGGTCGAAACCGATCTCGGCGAATACATCATCCAGATCCGCCACGAGCCGCCGAGCCACATCATCGCGCCGGCCGTCCATCTGGTGAAGGAGCAGATCGCCCAATCCTTCCGCGAGACCCATCGCGATCTCGATCCGGCGCGGCAGCTCAAGGACGCGCGCCAGATGTGCGACGAGGCGCGCGCCGTGCTGCGGCCGCGCTTCCTCGCCGCCGATGTCGGCATCACCGGCGCCAATTTTCTCGTCGCCGAGACCGGCTCGAGCATCATCGTCACCAACGAGGGCAACGGCGACCTGACCCAGACCCTGCCCAAGGCGCATGTCGTGCTGGCGTCGCTCGAGAAGGTGGTGCCGACGCTCGAGGACGCGACGACCATCCTGCGCCTGCTGGCGCGTTCGGCGACCGGGCAGGAATTCTCGACCTACACCACGGTCTCGACCGGACCGCGGCGGCCGGACGACGCCGATGGGCCGGGCGAATACCATGTCGTGCTGCTCGACAACGGCCGCAGCGCGCTGCTCGGCGGCGAGTTCGAGGACATGCTGCGCTGCATCCGCTGCGCCGCCTGCCTCAACCATTGTCCGGTCTATCAGGCGATCGGCGGCCAGAGCTACGGCTGGGTCTATCCCGGGCCGATGGGCGCCGTGCTGACGCCGTCGCTGATCGGCATCGAGGAGGCCGGTCATCTGCCCAACGCCTCGACCTTCTGCGGCCGCTGCGAAGAGGTCTGTCCGATGAAGATCCCGCTGCCCAAGATGATGCGGCATTGGCGCGAGCGGGAATTCCAGCGGCATCTGCCGCCGCGGCCCTATCGTCTCGGCCTCGCCGTGTGGGCGTTCTTCGCGCGCCGCCCCGCGCTCTATCGCCCTGCGGCCGATCTCGCGGCGCGCCTGCTCGGCGCCCTCGGCCGCGCCCGGGGCCGCTTTCGCGCCCTGCCGCTGGCCGCGGGCTGGACGCGGACACGCGACCTGCCGGCACCCGAAGGCCGCAGCTTCATGAGCCTGTGGGCCGCGCGCCGGGCGGCCCGGCCCGCGCCATGAGCGACTCCCGCGCCCCGATTCTGGATGCCATCCGCCGGTCGCTGCGACGCGGCGCGCTGCCGGCCGAAGAGGCCGCCGCCTGCGAGGCGCGGCTTGCGAACCATGCGCGCAATCCGGTGCCGGCGCGGGCCACGAGCCTGCCGCCGCGCGAGCGGATCGCGCTGTTCGTGCGCATGGCCGAAGCGGTCAACGCCACGCTGACGCGGGTCAAACGGCCGGAAGACGTGCCGGCGGCGGTCGCCGATTACCTGGCGCAATTCAATCTGCCGCCGCGCCTGGTGCGCGCACCCGATCCGGCGCTCGACGCCCTGCCGTGGAGCGCGCGGCCGCTGCTCGAGACCCGCCGCGGCGTCGCCGAGCGGACCGATCTGGTCGGCGTCACCGGCTGCTTCGCCGCCGTCGCGGAAACCGGCACGTTGATGCTGCATTCGGGCGCCGCCGGGCCGACGCGCAACAATTTCCTGCCCGACACGCACATCGCCGTCGTCCGCGCCGGCCAGGTGGTCGCGACCTACGAAGATGGCTGGGACCGCCTGCGCGAGGCGCATCGCGGCGACGGCTTCGCCATGCCGCGCACCGTCAACTTCATCACCGGCCCGTCGCGCACCGCCGATATCGAGCAGAAGATCGAGCTCGGCGCGCACGGGCCGCGGCGCCTGCACATCGTCCTGATCGACGATGGCGAAGCCGCTTAAGGAGGAAGACCGACGCCTGTGGCGCGAGGCGATGCGCGGCGTCCGGCCACTGCGGCCGACACGGACGGTCGACGACGGACCGTCGCAGCCGCCCGCCGCGCCGGCCGAGACGCGGCGCGACTCCGCCGCGGCCGGGCCGCGCACGATCGCCGCCGCCGCGCCCGGCGCGATCGATCGGCGGACGCTGGCGCGCATCAGGCGCGGCGCCATGCCGGTTGAGGCGCGGCTCGACCTCCACGGCCTGACGCAGGAGGCGGCGCATCGCGCCCTCGTCCGCTTCATCGCCGCGGCCGCCGCCGACGGCGTGCGGCTGGCGTTGGTGATCACCGGCAAGGGCCGTGGCGGCGAAGGCGTCCTGCGGGCGGCGGTGCCGCGCTGGCTCGCCGAGCCGCCGAGCCGCGCGCGCATCCTGGCGCTGACGCCGGCGCCGCCGCAGCACGGCGGCGCGGGCGCGCTCTGCGTCCTGTTGCGGCGCCGGCGCGGATCGGCGCCGTGACCCCCTTCGGCGTCCGGCTGCGCCGCCTGCGGGCCGAGCGCGGACTGCGCCTCAAGGACATGGCCGACGCGCTCGGCGTCTCGGCGGCCTATCTCTCGGCATTGGAGCACGGACGGCGCGGCCGGCCGACGCACGCCATGGTGGTCGCGATCTGCGCCCAGCTCGGCATCATCTGGGACGACGCCGACGAGCTGATGCGGCTGGCGCGGATTTCCCACCCCCGCGTCACGGTTGACACCGCCGGGCTTTCGGCGGAAGCCACCGAGCTCGCCAATCTCCTGGCCGAGCGCATCCGCAAGCTGCCGCCCGACCGAGTCGCGCGGCTTCTCGAACTGGTCAAAAGCGCGCCGCCGCGCCCGCCGGGACGGCGCCGGCGAACGGTGAACGCGGGCTGACCTAACGCCTCCGGCTTTCCCCTAAAACGCCGCCGGAGAAACGGGAGAAGCGCGGAAAACGGTTGTTTTGCGGCGCGGCTGCGCGACACGCTTTTTCGCCCAATCTACGGTTCGCGCGCCTTGGATCGTCACCGATCTCGCTCCCGACCCATCGATTGACGCAGCCGCCGTGGGCTGGCACGGCACCCATAGGTTCTGGAGACCCCGCTTTGGCTATCGGCACCGTTAAGTGGTTCAACGCCCAAAAAGGCTACGGCTTCATCCGTCCGCAGGACGGCGGCAAGGACGTCTTCGTCCATATCTCCGCCGTCGAGCGCGCCGGCATGAACACGCTCAACGAAGGACAGAAAATCCGCTACGAGATCGCCCGCGACCGCGGCAAGGACGCAGCCGCCAATCTCGCGCCGGCCGATTGATCGGTCCGGGCCGGCCACCCCATATCCGGCCGGACCGCTCAGGGCGTCCCGCTCCCCCGGGCGCCCTTTCTTTTTGCCCGCGGGCGGCCCGCTAGAGGATGAACTTCGACAGGTCCGCGTTCTTGGCGAGCACACCGACGCGGGTGCGCACATAGTCGCGATCGATGGTCACGACCGTGCCCGGCTTCTGGTCCGAGGCGGTGTAGCTCGCCTCCTCGAGCAGCCGCTCGAGCACGGTGTGCAGCCGCCGCGCGCCGATGTTCTCGACGCTGGTGTTGATCTCCTCGGCAAGCGCGGCGATCTCGTCGATCGCCTCGGGCTTGAAGTCGAGCGTCACGTTCTCGGTCGCGAGCAGCGCCTTGTATTGCTTGATCAGGCTGGCCTCGGGCTCGGTCAGGATGCGGCGGAAGTCGTCGCGCGTCAGCGGCTTGAGCTCGACGCGGATCGGCAGCCGGCCCTGCAGCTCGGGCAGCAGGTCCGACGGCTTCGCCAGGTGGAACGCGCCCGAGGCGATGAACAGGATGTGGTCGGTCTTCACGCCACCGTGCTTGGTGGCGACGGTGGTTCCCTCGATCAGCGGCAGCAGGTCGCGCTGGACGCCCTCGCGGCTGACGTCGCCGACGATGCGCTCGCCGCTGCGGCCGGCGATCTTGTCGATCTCGTCGATGAAGACGATGCCGTTCTGCTCGGCGGCGGCGATCGCCTCCTTCACCACCTTCTCCTGGTCGAGCAGCTTGTCGCTCTCCTCGCGCAGCAGCACCGGCTGCGCCTCGGCGACGGTCATGCGCCGCGGCTTGGTGCGGCCGCCGCCGAGCTTGCCGAAGATGTCGCCGAGATTGATCATCCCGACCTGCGCGCCCGGCATGCCGGGGATGTCGATGGTCGGCATCGCGCCGCCGGCGTCCTGCACCTGGATCTCGATCTCTTTGCCGTCGAGCTCGCCGCCGCGCAGCATGCGGCGGAACTTGCCGCGCGTGTCGGGGCCGGCGCCCGGTCCGACGAGCACGTCGAGGATGCGGTCCTCGGCGGCGACCTCGGCCTTGCTGGCGACCTCGGTGCGCAGCCGTTCGCGCGTCAGCGCGATCGCGATCTCCAGCAGGTCGCGGACGATCTGCTCGACGTCGCGGCCGACATAGCCGACCTCGGTGAACTTGGTGGCCTCGACCTTGATGAAGGGGGCCTGCGCCAGCTTGGCGAGGCGCCGGGCGATCTCGGTCTTGCCGATGCCGGTCGGCCCGATCATCAGGATGTTCTTGGGCAGCACCTCGTCGCGCAGCTCGGGCGGCAGCTGCTGGCGGCGCCAGCGGTTGCGGAGCGCGATGGCGACCGCGCGCTTGGCGTCGTCCTGGCCGACGATGTGGCGGTCGAGCTCGGAGACGATCTCGCGCGGGCTGAAGGACGGGTTCATTTGCTGTCGAGCGATTCGAGCGTGATGTTGCGGTTGGTGAAGATGCAGATATCGGCCGCGATCTCCATCGATTTGCGCACGATCGCCTCGGCGTCGAGGTCGGGACGGTCGAGAAGCGCGCGCGCCGCGGCGAGCGCGTAGGGCCCGCCGGAGCCGATGCCGATGATGCCGCTTTCGGGCTCGAGCACGTCGCCGGTGCCCGACAGCACCAGCGAGACCTCGCCGTCGGCCACGGCCATCATCGCCTCGAGGCGCCGCAGCAGCCGGTCGGTGCGCCAGTCCTTGGCCAGCTCGACGCAGGCGCGCGTCAGCTGCCGCGGATACTGCTCGAGCTTCGCCTCGAGCCGCTCGAACAGCGCGAAGGCGTCGGCGGTGGCGCCGGCGAATCCCGCCAGCACGCCGCCGTTGCCGAGGCGCCGCAGCTTCTTGGCGTTCGACTTGATGATGGTGTTGCCCATCGTGACCTGACCGTCGCCGGCGATCACGACCTTGCCGCCCTTGCGCACGGAAAGAATGGTGGTTCCGTGCCAGGACGCCGGATTGTGTTCTTGCATGAGGTCCTTTCGGGGCAGGAAACGGGCATAAATGTAGGGCGCAGGCCGGTTTTATCAAGCCGGGCCGCGGCCCGCGCTGGTGCGGATGCCGCACGCCTGCTACAAGACCGCGGCAAGGAGTTGATTTCGATGGCGAAAACCAGGGGCAGGGCGCGCGCCGGGAGAGGCCACGCGAAGCCCAGGAGCCGCGTCGCCGAGGTCGAGCGCAACACGCGCGAGACCCGCATCCGCGCGCGCGTCGATCTCGACGGCGCGGGACGCTCCAATATCCGCACCGGCATCGGCTTTCTCGACCACATGCTCGATCAGCTCGCCCGCCACAGCCTGATCGACATCGAGCTCCAGGCCGAAGGCGACCTGCACATCGATCAGCACCACACCACCGAGGATTCGGGCTACGTCGTCGGCGAGGCGATCGCGCGGGCGCTCGGCGACCGCGCCGGCATCGGCCGCTGGGGCGAGGCCACGGTGCCGATGGACGAGACGCTGACGCGCGTCGCGCTCGACGCCTCCAACCGGCCCTATCTGATCTGGAAGGTGAAGCTGTCGAAGCCGCGGCTCGGCGAGATGGACTCGGAGCTGTTCAAGGAATGGTTCCAGGCCTTCGCCCAGTCGGCCGGCGTGACGCTGCACATCGAGAATCTCTACGGCGAGAACAACCACCACATCATCGAATCGTGCTTCAAGGGCCTGGCGCGCGCGCTGCGCCAGGCGGTCGCGATCGATCCGCGCCGCGCCGGGGCGGTGCCTTCGACCAAGGGCGTGCTCGGCGGAACCCTCTGATGACGACGGCGCTGATCGATTACGGCTCGGGCAATCTGCGCTCGGCCGCGAAGGCGTTCGAGCGCGCGGCGCGCGACCACGGCCTCGACGAGCGCGTTACCGTCACCGGCGACGCCGCGACGCTTACCGGCGCCGACCGTATCGTGCTGCCGGGCGTCGGCGCCTTCGCCGATTGCAAGCGCGGCCTCGCCGCGCTGCCGGGCATGATCGACGCCCTGACGGAGGCAGTGATCGGCCGCGGCCGGCCGTTTCTCGGCATCTGCGTCGGCATGCAGCTGATGGCCACGGTCGGCCGCGAGTTCGAGACCGTCGACGGCTTCGGCTGGATTCCGGGCGAGGTGACGGCGATCGCGCCCGGCGACCCGGCGCTCAAGATTCCGCACATGGGCTGGAACGAGCTCCGTCTTGCGGCGGCGCATCCGCTGCTGGCGGGAATCGCAAACGGCGACCACGCCTATTTCGTCCATTCCTACCAGCTCAAGCCGCGGGAGCCGCGTCACCTGCTGGCGACGGTCGATTACGGCGGCCCGATCACCGCCGCGGTCGGGCGCGACAACCTGTTCGGCGTCCAGTTCCACCCGGAGAAGAGCCAGGCGACCGGCCTCCGGCTGATCGCCAACTTCCTGCGGTGGCGGCCGTGATCGTTTATCCGGCGATCGATCTCAAGGACGGGCGCTGCGTACGCCTCGTGCGCGGCGACATGGCGCGCGCCACCGTCTTCGGCGACGACCCGGCGGCGCAGGCACGGAGCTTTTCGCAGGCAGGCGCGCGATGGATCCACGTCGTCGATCTCGACGGCGCCTTCGCCGGTCGGCCGCAGAACGCCGCCGCGGTCGAGGCCGTCGTCGCGGCGGTGCCGGCGCTCGGGATCCAGCTCGGCGGCGGCATCCGCGACGCGGCGACGGTCGAAGCCTGGCTCGGCAAGGGCGTGGCGCGCGTCGTGCTGGGAACCGCGGCGGTCAAGAATCCCGACCTGGTGCGCGAGGCCTGCCGCCGCTGGCCCGGCCGGATCGCCCTCGCCATCGATGCGCGCGGCGGCAAGGTCGCGGTCGAAGGCTGGGCCGAAACGTCGTCGCTGACGGCGCTCGACTTGGCGCGGCGCTTCGAGGACGCCGGCGCTGCCGCCGTCGTCTATACCGACATCGACCGCGACGGCGCGCTGCAGGGCGTCAACGTCGCGGCGACCGCGGCGCTGGCGCGCGCCATCCGGACGCCGGTCATCGCCTCGGGCGGCATCGCGTCGCTCGACGACATCGCCGCGCTCAAGGCCGCCGGCATTCCGGGCGCGATCGTCGGTCGCGCGCTCTACGACGGCCGCATCGATCTCAGATCGGCGCTCGCTCTGGCGGCCTAAATGCTCAAGGTCCGCGTCATCCCCTGCCTCGACGTCAAGGACGGCCGCGTCGTCAAGGGCGTCCGCTTCGTCGATCTGGTCGACGCCGGCGATCCGGTCGAGCAGGCCAAGGTCTACGACGCCGAAGGCGCCGACGAGCTGTGCTTCCTCGACATCACCGCCTCGGCCGAGAACCGCGACACGCTTTACGACGTGGTGCGGCGCACCGCCGAGCAGTGCTTCATGCCGCTGACCGTCGGCGGCGGCGTGCGTTCGGTCGACGACGTCCGCAGGCTGCTGCTCGCCGGCGCCGACAAGGCATCGATCAATACCGCCGCGGTGGCGCGGCCCGAGCTGGTGCGCGAGGCGGCGGAGAAGTTCGGCAGCCAGTGCATCGTCGTCGCAATCGACGCCAAGCAGGCCGGCGCCGGCAAATGGGAGGTCTTCACCCATGGCGGCCGCCGCGCCACCGGCCTCGACGCGGTCGAATGGGCGAAGCGGATGGCATCCTACGGCGCCGGCGAGATCCTGCTGACCTCGATGGATCGCGACGGCACCCAGCGCGGCTTCGACATTCCGCTGACCCGCGCGGTCGCCGACGGCGTCGGCGTTCCGGTGATCGCCTCGGGCGGCGTCGGCGCCCTCGAGCATCTGGTCGAAGGCGTGCGCGACGGGCACGCCAGCGCCGTGCTCGCCGCCTCGATCTTCCATTTCGGCGCGTTCCGCATCGCCGACGCCAAGGCCGCGCTCAAGGCGGCCGGAATCCCGGTGCGGCCCTAGTCGCTCGCCGCTTCGCCGGCGGCTTCGCCGCGCGGCACGAAGCTCCACAGGCCCGCGAGCAGCAGCAGCAGCGCTGCCCCGCTTGCCGCCAGCGAGGCGTGAATGCCGATGATGCTGCCGGCGAAGCCCACGGTGATGCCGCTGAAGGCGCGCAGGCCGTTGCCGAACATGTTGAAGAATCCGATCACGCGGCCGCGCATGTCGGCCGGCGCGTCGAGCTGGACCAGGGTCTGGGCCATGGCGTTGAAGGTGAGCTCGAGGAATCCCGCCGCGAACAGGCAGACCAGCGCCGCGAGATAGCCGGAGGCCAGCGCGAAGCCCGCGATCGCGACCGCCCAGGCCATGCCGAACAGCAGCGCGCGGCGCGGTCGCGCGTCGAACAGGCCGGCGCTCTCCTGCACGATGCCGGCGGCGAGCGCGCCGGCGGCATCGGCGAGCAGCAACAGGCTGTAGGCGACGCCCGCGTCGCCGTGGCCGAGATCCTGGGCGAAGCCCGGCATCTGCGCCTGGTAGGCGTTGCCGATGAGCAGCGCCGCGCCGCCGGCAAGAACCGTCATGGCGACGACGACCGGCCGGCGCGCGATGGCGCCGAGCGTCGCGACGATGTCGCCGAAGCCCGCGAGCGGGCTGCGCGGCCCGGCGCCGGCGCGGAAGCGCGGCCCGTAGGGCGCCCGCCACAGCCACAACGTGAGCGGCAGATAGATGGCGATATTGGCGAAGATGCCCGCGGTGGCGCCGAGCCACACCAGCAGCGCGCTGCCGACGATCGGCCCGCACAGCCGTCCGAGCCAGATGCTGGTGGCGTTGAGCCGCACCGCGCTCTGCAGATCGGCCGCGCCGACGATGTCGTAGATCAGCAGCATCGCCGATGGCATCCACAGCACGCCGGCGAAGCCGTGAAACACCAGAATGGCGGCCGCCTTCCACGGCGTTAGCGTGTCGGTGAGGAAGCAGACGCCCCAGGCCGCCGAACAGGCCATGAAGATCAGCATGCCGATCTGGATGATGCGCCGCGGGTCGAAGCGGTCGGCGAGCGCGCCGCTGTAGACGCCGAACGCCAGGAACGGGACCCAGTGCGAGACCACGGCGAAGCCCAACAGCGCCGGCGAATGGAATTTCTGGTAGGCGATCCAATAGCTGATCACATGCTCGGAATTGTCGGCCATCATCGCGAGCCAGCTGCCGACGAAATAGGCGCGGAAGCCCGCGTGGCGCAGCGCCGCGAAGGATCGCCGCGCGGCGTCCGACGACGAAGGTCGGCCTGCCGTCATCCGCGCTCCGTCGAACGCGGTTGGCGTCCGCTGTGCGATCGCGGGCCGGCGCGCATGGCGCCCGATATAACCGGCGCCGTCCCGCCGGTCGAGCCGACAGGGCGCGCGGCTGCCATGCGCCTTGCATTGCCGCCGGAAACTGTCAGGAATCGGGGCGCGGTTGCGGCGGCACGAGCGGGAGAGAGGGGATGAGCGACATCGACGGCAGCACACTCGACCGGCTTTTCGCCGTCGTCGCGGCGCGGCGCGGCGCCGACCCGGCGACGTCCTATACCGCCAAGCTGCTGCGCGACGGCAAGGGCGCCATCGCCAAGAAGCTCGGCGAGGAAGCGATCGAGGCCGGCATCGAGATCGTCAAGGGCGACCGCCTGCGGCTGATCGCGGAAAGCGCGGACGTGCTCTATCACCTGCTGGTGGCCTGGGCGGATGCCGGCATCGCGCCGGCCGAGGTCTGGCGGGCCCTCGAGTCGCGCCGCGGCCAGTCGGGCATCGCGGAAAAGCGGTCGCGCGGCGAGGCCTGACATGGCCTACGACCGCAACAACGTCTTCGCCCGCATCCTGCGCGGCGAAATCCCGTGCCGCAAGGTCTACGAGGACGAATTCGCCCTCGCCTTCCACGACATACGGCCGCAGGCTCCCGTCCATGTGCTGGTGATTCCGAAGGGCGAATACGTCTCGTTCGACGACTTCGCCGCCCAGGCGCCGGCCGCGGAGCAGGCGGGCTTTGTCGCCGCCGTCGGCAAGGTCGCGCGCCAACTCGGCCTTGCCGCGGACGGCTATCGCATTCTGGCGAATCACGGCGTCAACGCCGGCCAGGAAGTGCCGCACTTCCACGTTCATGTCTTCGGCGGCCGGCGTCTGGGCCGCATGCTGCCGCCCGCTTAAGGCGGATTTCCAAGTCCGCTCGGCCGATGTACGGTTGTTGGTAAATTATTAACCATAAAACTCTACGCATTTACCAAGAATTCTACGTCCGTCGGCGACCCGATTCGGCTAAAGTTTGATCGGATTTAGTCGAAAATTAACCGTAAGGGCACCGAATGCGAGCGATGGAGCCGAGGAATCGATGGTGGCCGACGCCTTGATCCACCCGGTGCTGGGAGCGCTGCTGCGCTACTGGAACGACAAGCGCGGCGCCGAGCGCATCATGCCGGAGCGCAAGGACATCGACCCGCTCGAGATGGGCGCGCGGCTGCTGCCGCATCTGCTGCTGTGCGATCTCCTCGACCGCGGCAATCGCGTGCGCTTCCGCGTGGTCGGCACCAACATCGTGCGCCGCTGGGGCTTCGAGCCGACGGCGAAATACCTCGACGAGGATCTGGGTCCCTATTTCGCCACGCTGGGCGAGTTGCACCACGTCTGCTTCGCCGAGCGCGCGCCAGTCTATTCTGTGAGCGCCTTCCGCTGGGGCGTCAACCGCGAGCTCGAGGCCCATCACCTGCTGCTGCCGCTGAGCAAGGGCGGCTTCGATCCCGCCATCGCGCTCGGCGGCATCACCTTCCGCTCGGACGAGGTGTTTCCGCCGCAGATCCGCAACCTCAACGGCGTCGCGCGCTTCGAGGAGCGCTATCGCTCGATCCTCGGTTCGGACTGCGAATGGCGGGCCGGGTTCGTCGGCCGCAACGTCGCCTGAAATCCGCTAGATCTCGATCTGGCCGCCGAGCTCGACCACGCGGTTCGAGGGGATGCGGAAGAACTCGGTGGCGTTGACCATCGTCGTCTGCAGGAACACGAACAGGCGCTTGCGCCACCGCCAGAAGCGCGGCGTCGACGGGCTGATCACCACCTTTTCGCGGCCGATGAAGAACGAGGTCTCCATCAGGTTGAACTTGAGCCGCATCAGCCGCAGCTGCGCCAGCGTGCGCGGGATGTTGGGCTCGTCGAGGAAGCCGTAGCGCACCGTGACGGTGTGGAAATTGTGCTCCAGGTTCTTGACCTCGAGCCGCTGGTCGTCGGGCACGTGCGGGATGTCGCCGGTCTCGATCTTCATCAGCACGACGCGCTCGTGCAGCACCTTGTTGTGCTTCAGGTTGTGCAGCAGCGCGGCGGGGACGAGATCGGGATTCGCGGTCATGAAGATCGCCGTGCCGTCGACGCGTTCGGGATGGCCCGGCTTGAGCGTGGCGAGGAAGGTGGAAAGCGGCAGCGCGCCGCGCGCGCGCTGCGCCGCGAGCCGGTCGCGTCCCTGCATCCACGTCGACATGACGACGAACACGGCGAGGCCGACCGCCAGCGGGAACCACCCGCCCTCGACGAACTTGAGCAGGTTGGCGGAGAAGAACAGCAGGTCGACGAACAGGAAGAAGCCGAAGATCAGCGTCGCCTGCAGCGGGTTCCAGCGGGCGACGCCGACCGAATAGACCAGCGCCAGCACCGTCGTCAGCGTCATGGTGCCGGTGACGGCGATGCCGTAGGCGGCGCCCAGGTTGTCCGAGCTCTTGAAGCCCAGCACCAGGAACGCGACGGCGATGAACAGCATCAGGTTGACGCGCGGGACGAAGACCTGGCCGATCTCCTCCTCCGAGGTGTGGCGCACCTGGAATCGCGGCAGGTAGCCGAGCTGCACCGCCTGGCGCGTCATCGAGAACGCGCCCGAGATCACCGCCTGCGAGGCGATGACGGTCGCGGCGGCCGCCAGGATCACCAGCGGGTAGAGCGCCCAACCCGGCGCCAGGCGGTAGAACGGGTTCTCGATCGCCTGCGGATTCGCCAACAGCACGGCGCCCTGACCGAGGTAATTGAGCATCAGCGCCGGAAACACGAAGACCATCCAGTCGGCGCGGATCGGCCGCCGGCCGAAATGGCCCATGTCGGCGTAGAGCGCCTCGCAGCCGGTGAACACCAGCACCACCGCTCCGAGCAGCAGGAAGCCGCGGAACGGGTGCTCGAACAGCAGCGCGATGCCGTAGAGCGGATCGAGCGCCCAGAGAATCCCCGGCTGGCGGACGATCTCGACCAGCCCGAGCGCGGCGATGACGACGAACCACACGCCCAGGATGGGCCCGAACAGGCCGCCGACCCTGGCGCTGCCGCGCCGCTGCATCGCGAACAGCACGATCAGCAGCACCAGCGTGATGGGTATGACGTAGGGATCGAAGAGCGGCGTCGCCACCTTGAGGCCCTCGATCGCGCTCAGTACCGAGATCGCCGGCGTGATGACACCGTCGCCGTAGAACAGCGAGGCGCCCATGAGGCCGGCGGCCAGGATCCACCAGTGGAGCCTCGGCCGGCCCACCGCGGAGCGCAGCGCCAGCGCGGTCAGCGCCAGCACGCCGCCCTCGCCGCGGTTGTCGGCGCGCATGATCACCGAGACGTACTTGATCGTGACGACCAAGATCAGCGCCCAGGTCAGCAGCGAGAGCACGCCGTAGACGTTGGCACGGGTGATGACGCCGCCGAGCTCGATGAAGCACAGCTTGACGGTGTAGAGCGGCGACGTGCCGATGTCGCCGTAAACCACGCCCAGCGCGCCGAGATAGAGGTTCTGGCGCGTCGGGTGGTGTTGTCCGTTGAGCGCGGCCGTTTGGGCCATCGGGACGATGCGGATGCCGGGCGGAGGGATGTGGAAGGCGCCGTCTTTAGACCTTCCGCCGCCCGGCCGCAAGCGGTCCGAGAACCGCCTGACAGGTCAGGGACATAACGCCCTCCGGCCGCTTCACTGGACGATCACGGTGCCCTTCATCGTCGCGTGGATGGTGCAGAAATAGACGTAGGTGCCGGGTTCGGCGAACGTGAACGAGAACGATTCGCCGCGCTCGAGCGGCGGCGACTTGAAGAGCGGCTTGGCACCCGCGGCGACGACCGTGTGCGCGTCGTCGTCGCGATTGATCCAGGTGACCGCCGTGCCGCGCCGCACCGCGAGCGTCGGCGGCGTGAAGGCGAAATTGCGGATGACGATGCGATCGGGCGCGGCCGCAGCCGCGGTGTCGTCCGCGGTCGCGGCGCCCGTGTCGCTCAGGCCGGCCATGCCGCGATCCGGCGCCTGCGGCCAGGCAGGCGCGGCGAGCGCGCCGGCGAAGACCAGGGCGATCGCCGGCGCCGGCAGCCGCCGCCAGCGTGAGCGCCGCGGCGCCACGGCGTCAGGCTCCCAGCGTCGCGTCCGCGAGGACGACGCCGTCGGGTTCGACCGTCACCTCGCGCACGCCGATACGGCGGCCGAGCTCCGCCGCCGGCACCTTGAGCGGGCCGGGGCCGCTCGCCTGTCCGGCCGCCGGCTGCGGGTACGCCGTCGACAGCGCGGTGCGGAAGGTCACGCGGCCCTCGACCTTCTGGACCACCTGGTGGATGTGGCCGTTGAGCACCGTGACCGAGCCGAAGCGCTTGAGATACGCGAGCGCCCTGTCGGCGTCCTCGGTGCCCCAGCCCCATTGCGGATAGAGCGACCACATCGGCATGTGCGCCAGGACGACCACCGGCGTGCTGGCGCTGCGTCCCTCGAGGTCGCGTTCGAGCCATTCGAGCTGCTCCGCGCCCAGCCGGCCGAGGCCGCCGGGCTGCAGCCCGACGACGTTGACCAGCGCCACGAAATGCGCGCCGCCCTGATCGAAGCTGTACCAGCCGCCGGTCTTCACGCCCGGGACGAAGCGCGCGAAGAACGGCTTGCCGTCGTCGATCAGCGTGTCGTGCTCGCCGGGGATGTAATGCACCGGCAGCCCCGCGGTCTTCATCAGCTGCTCGGCCGCATCGAACTGCTCCGGCTTCGACAGATGGCTGACGTCGCCGGTGTGGACGATCATGGCGGGCTTCTGCGGCAAGGCGCGGATGCGCTCGAGCGCGCCGGCGAGCGTGCCGTGCGGGTCGGGGTTGGCGTCGCCGTGGAAGCCGATATGGGAATCGCTGATCTGGGCGAAGGCGAAGCCACCCATCGGCGCGGCCTGCGCCTCCGCGGTGCCGAGACGATAGGGCGTCGGCACGCCGCCGACCATCGTCCACAGGGTTCCGGCGCCGGCCCAGGCCATGCAGCGCAGCAGCGTCCGGCGCGACGGGCAAGCGGCGCCGCGATCGGTCGGCGGCCGCGCGATCGGGGTTTGGTCCATGACAGCTCTCCGGGAATTGCGCGATCGACTTAGACGAGATCGCCGGCGGCGGCGCCCTATTCCCGCCGCGGGGCCAAAAAAATTTGCGGCGGTCGCGAATAAATCGTCGCGCCGGCCGGTCATGGCGGAATGATCCCGGCGTGCGCGCGTCCCATGGGCGGATTCGTCGCGGCCCGCGGTACGGCCTATACTGTGGCCGGGCAGCCGGCAACCGGACGTGGGAGCATGGGACGCCAGGGCGGCCGCGATTTCGAAAGCGTCGTGCTGCCGCATCTCGATTCGGCCTACAACCTCGCGCGCTGGCTGATGCGCGATTCCGCGCGCGCCGACGACGTCGTGCAGGAGGCGGTGTTGCGCGCATTGACCTACTACCCGAGCTTTCGCGGCGACAACGCCCGCGGCTGGTTCCTGCAGATCCTGCGCAACGCCGCCTACGCCGCGCTCAAGCTCAACCGCGCCGAAGCGGCGATGCCGCTCGGAGCCGACGGCGCCGACGCGCCTCTGCCCGAGCCGGCCGATCCCGGCGACGATCCGGAGCAGACCGTGATCAAGGCCCGCGGCCTCGAAAGCCTCGATCGCCTGCTGGCGGCGCTGCCGATCGAGCTGCGCGAGACCATCGTGCTGCGCGAGCTCGAGGAGCTTTCCTATAAGGACATCGCGCGCGTCACCCAGGCGCCGATCGGCACGGTGATGTCGCGCTTGTGGCGCGCTCGGCGGCTGCTGGCGGCCGCGGCGCGCAAGGAGGTGGTGCCGTGATGCGGTCGCAGGCCGCCGGCGAATGCGAGATGACGCTGCTGGTGCAGGCCGATTTCGACGGCGAGCTCGACGCCGCGCAGGCCGCGGCGCTCGCCGCGCATCGCGCCGAATGCCCGATCTGTCGGGCGGCGGAGGAATCGCTCGGCGCGGTGCGCAAGGCGGTGCGCGAGCAGGCGCCCTACCATCGCGCCCCGCCGCTTCTGCGCGCACGGCTCGCCCGCGCGGCGCCGGCGCGCGGCCGGCGGCCATGGTCCGCCACCTGGTATCATGCGGCTGCGTCGTTCGTCGCCGGCGGCGCCATCGCCGCGGCGGTGACGCTCGCGGTGATGCCGGCCGGGACGCCCGGGCTCGCCGACCAGGTCTTCGCCGGCCATCTGCGCGCGCTCGAGCCGGGCCATCTCGAGGACGTGGCGTCGACCGATCAGCACACGGTGAAGCCGTGGTTCGACGGCAAGCTCGATTTCGCGCCGCCGGTGAAGAATCTGGCGGCGGAAGGCTTCCCGCTCGCGGGCGGGCGGCTCGATTATCTCGGCGGCCGCCGCGTCGCGGCCATGGTCTACGGCCGCGCCAAGCACGTGATCGACCTCTATGCCTGGCCCGAAGCCGGCGTCGACGCGGCGCCGAAGCTGGAGCAGCGCAACGGCTACACCATCGTCCATTGGCGCCAGAACGGCATGGCGCTGTGGGCGATCTCCGACGTCGAGAGCGAGCAGCTCGCGGAGTTCGCCCGCCGCTGGCGCGCGGCGCCGTAGCGCCGCCTGCCGCCTATTTGAGCGCGTCGGTATATGGGAAGATCAGCTTCCCGGTCGTGTATTCCTTCGGCCACACCACCACGTCGTGCTGCGGATCCTCGAGCTGGTCGAGGCCGCTGCCCGTCAGGTGCTGCCACTGGCTGAAGACGTAACGCGGCTTCGCCCACTCGCCGTCGGCGTTGAAGCGGACGTCGCCGACCACGGTCGAGAAGCTGTGCGTGTGCATGTATTGCGCGAGCTTGTTGTGGTCGAGGCTCTTGGTGCCTTCGACGGCTTCCGCCAGCACCTGGCCGGCGGCGTAGCCGAACGGCACGAAGCCGTAGCCGAGCGGATCGATGCCGCCCTTCTGCCGCGCGATTGCCTGGTAGCGCTTCAAAAGGTCGCGCGAGCCCGGAAAATTGAACGCCGGGACGAAATCCTCGTGAAACAGGATGCCGTTCATCAGCGGACCCATCTTGGTCTTGAGCGGCGTGGCGAGCAGGCCGATCATGGTGCCGCCGAAGATTTTGGTCTTGAGTCCGATCTCGTGCGCCGCCAGGACGATGCCGACGGTGTCGCTCGGATACGAGGCGACGAAGACGATATCGGGGTTGGTCGCCTGCACGGCGCGCAGCACCGGCGCGAAATCGGTGGTCGGCGGCGGATAGAGCCGGTCGTAGACGATCTTGAGGCCGGCCTTCTTGGCGTTGTCGCGCGCGCCGTCGATCGAGTTCTTGCCGAATTCGGCGTCGACACCGACCAGCGCGATGGTCTTGACCTTGGGCTTCAGCGCCTCGGCGATCTCGAAGAATCCCGACGAGAAGGCGTGTACCGGATCGGGGCCGAGCGGCACCATCGAGAAATACTGGTCGTAGTGGTACTCGCGGTTGACCGCGACCGCGAGCATGCTGACCGTGGTCAGCTTGTGCTGGATGATGACCGGCATCGCCGCGGCCGCGAGATTGGTGCCGTAGGGGCCGAGCAGCAGATCGACGTGGTCGACGTCGATCAGCTTGGTATAGATGCCGGGATCGTTCGACGGCAGCGTCTGGTCGTCGTAATAGACCAGCTCCACCTGGCGGCCGAGCAGGCCGCCCTTGGCGTTGACGTCGTCGCGCCAGATCTCGAGCGCCTGCAGCAGCTGCTTGCCGTTGGGCGCGTTGCTGCCGGTGAGGCCCATGGCGAAGCCGATCTTGATCGGCTCGGCGGCCGGCGCGGCATGCGCCGCCAGGACCGCCAGCGCGACGGCGGCCAGCGAAAGGCGCAAAGAACGGAACATTCCGGATCCTCCCCCTTGATCAGTCCGGCCTTGGGCGGCCGGTTCGGCCGGCGCCATCTTTAACATGCGCCCGCCCACCGCCCAAGCCCGTCGCGCCGCCGCCGGCCGCGCGACCGCCGCCGCAAAATCGCCTCAAAACGGTTTCACGCTTCGCCCAATCCGGTCATGACCCCGCCAGATTGCCGCTGCGTGTGATGGTTGCGAATCCCGCCCGATCCGCGGTTCCGCCGCTTGCCGGCCTCGAGGTACTCCTGGTCGAGCACGAAAGCGTCGCCGCCTTCGTGGCCGAGGACATGTTGTTCGACCTCGGCGCCGCGACCGTCTGGCATGCCTCGGACGTGGACGGCGCCCTGGCGCTGTTGCGCGACCGGCGGCCGGGCATCGCCGTGGTCGACGTCAATCTCGCCGGCGAGCCGGCCGATCCGGTGGCCGAGCGCCTGGCCGCGGCGGCGATCCCGTTCGTCTTCGTCGCCGGCTACGGGCGCGAGGGCATCGGCGGCCGCTGGTCGGAGCACATCACGGTGCAGAAACCGTTCCGCCCGGCAACCCTCGCCGCCGCGATGCGCGCGGCGCTGGCGGAGAGTGCCGCCGCGTCCGAGCACGGCTAGCGCGCCGACACGTCCCAGCCGAAGGCGATGCGGCGGTAGCTCAGCGCCTCGGCGAGATGGATGCGGCGCACGGCGGCGCTGGCGTCGAGATCGGCGAGCGTGCGGGCGACGCGCAGCACGCGATGATAGCCGCGCGCCGACAGCTTCAGGCGCTCGGCGGCGTCGTTGAGGAGTTTCGTTCCCTCGGCATCGGGCTTGGCGATCCGGTCGAGCAGCTCGCCGTCGAGCTCGGCGTTGCAGCGGATGCGGCGCTCGGCCGGCAGCGCGGCATAGCGCCGGGCCTGGCGCGCCCGCGCCGCCGCCACGCGGGCCGCGACCTCGGCGCTGCCCTCGGCCGGCGGCGGCAGCGACAGGTCCGCCGCCTTCACCGCCGGCACGTCGATGTGCAGATCGATACGGTCGAACAGCGGCCCCGAGATGCGCGACTGGTAGTCGAGCGCGCATTTGGGCGCCCGGCCGCAGGCCAGCGCCGGATCGTCGAGATGCCCGCAGCGGCAGGGATTCATCGCCGCCACCAGCTGCACCCGCGCGGGATATGTCACGTGCGCATTGACCCGCGCGACACTGACGCGGCCCGATTCGAGCGGCTGGCGCAGCGCCTCGAGTGCCGCGCGCTGGAACTCGGGCAGCTCGTCGAGGAACAGAACGCCGAGATGCGCGAGCGAGATCTCGCCCGGCTTGCCGCGCAGGCCGCCGCCGACCAGCGCCGGCAGCGACGCCGAATGGTGCGGGTCGCGGAACGGCCGCGCCCGCATCAGCCGGCCGTCGCGCAGCAGGCCCGCGACCGAATGGATCATGCTGACCTCGAGCGCCTCGTCGGGCGCCAGCGGCGGCAGCAGGCCGGGCAGGCGCTGCGCCAGCATCGACTTGCCGGCGCCCGGCGGCCCGATCATCAGCAGATTGTGGCCGCCCGCGGCGGCGACCTCGAGCGCGCGCTTGGCGCTTTCCTGGCCCTTGATCTCCCTGAGGTCGAGCGTCGCCGCCGCGCTCTCGGCGATCTTGGGCTCGGGCGGCGCCAGCCGCTGCGCACCCTTGAAGTGATTGACCAAGGCGAGCAGCGACGGCGCCGCCAGCACCTCGATCCGGCCGGCCCATGCCGCCTCGCCGCCGCTCTCGTGCGGGCAGATGAGGCCGCGGCCCGCGGCCGAGGCGGCGAGCGCCGCCGGCAGCACGCCCGCCACCGGCAGCAGCGCGCCGTCGAGCGCGAGTTCGCCCAATGCGACGAAGCGCTCGAGCGCCTCGGCCGGCAGCACGCCCATCGCCGCCAGCAATCCGAGCGCGATCGGCAGGTCGAAATGGCTGCCCTCTTTGAGCAGGTCGGCCGGCGCCAGGTTGACGGTGATGCGCTTGGCCGGCAGCGCCAGCCCCATCGCCGTCAGCGCCGCGCGCACCCGCTCGCGCGATTCGCCGACCGCCTTGTCGGGCAGGCCGACCACCGCAAACGCCGGCAGGCCGCCGGCGATCGTCACCTGGGCGTCGACGGGTACCGCCTCGATCCCCTGAAACGCGACGGTCCGGATGCGCGCGACCATGCCTCCCCTCATGCGCGGCCGCCGAGCCTATCGCAGGGCGGCGGCGCGGCGGAAGCGCCGTCGTCGCAGCGTGTGCCATGGTAGGATGACGCGGTCGATTTCACCGCCGGAGGGACGCCATGGCGCCTCGAACCAGGCGCGGCCGCGGCCGCACGGTTGCGCGCGTGATGCGGGAATTCAAGAAGGGCCGGCTCAAAGGTGGTCGCGGCCGCCGCGGCACGGTGAAGAGTCGCCGTCAGGCGATCGCCATCGCGCTCACCGAAGCCGGTATTTCGCGCAAGCAGCGCGGCAAACGGCGCAAGAAGCGCTAACGCGCCCGGCGACTCAGCGTCCGACGAGCGCCTGGCGCCAGCGCGCCAGCGCATCGGTCAGGTCGTGATAGAGCCGCCGCCGCTCGACCGGCGAGAGGAACGCGCCGAGCGCCAGACGCCGGCCGTGCGAGGTCACCGCCAGCCGGTTCTCGTCCTCGTCGATCTCCTCGAAGACCAGCCGCGCCCATACCGGCTCGAAGCGCCAGCGGCGGCGGTCGCCGCGCACGCCGATGCGCTCGACGGTGAGGTCGGCGGCGGTCAGCCGCACATGCTCGATCTTGCGGGCGCTGCGGTAAGAGACCCGGAAGGCGAGATAGACCAGCCCGACATCGAGCCCGAAAAACCCCGTCACCGGCCAGGCGCCGAGCATGACGCAGCCGACCGACAGGCAGAACGAGGCGCCGGCCAGCACCACCATGACCGCGCCGAATCCCTTGGGTGGCAGGCTGCGATAGGGCTGCAGCCGCGCCTCGAAGAACACGGCCGGATCGGCGGCGTCGGTGGCGCTCATGGCTCGTCCGTATTAGGGTCCCGATATGGCCCGCATGTCAAAAGAGAACGTCGCGCGCTTCTTCGCGCTCCTGGCGGCGGAGCGGCCCGATCCGACCACCGAGCTGCGCTACATCAATCCCTACACGCTGCTGGTCGCGGTCGTGCTCTCGGCGCAGGCGACCGATGTCGGCGTCAACAAGGCGACCGAGCCGCTGTTCCGGATCGCCGACACGCCGGCCAAGATGGTGGCGCTCGGCGAGGCCAGGCTGCGCGACGCCATCAAGACCATCGGCCTCTATCGCACCAAGGCGGCGAACGTCATCCGGCTGTCGCAGATCCTGCTCGAAAAGCACGGCGGCGCGGTGCCGGCCGATCGCGCCGCGCTCGAGGCGCTGCCGGGCGTCGGCCGCAAGACCGCCAACGTCGTGCTCAACGTCGCCTTCGGCCAGCCGACCATCGCCGTCGACACCCACATCTTCCGCGTCGCCAACCGCACCGGCTTGGCGCCGGGCAAGGATCCGCGCGCGGTCGAGGAGGCGCTGGAGAAGGCCGTGCCGCCGCCGTACCTGCGCCACGCGCATCACTGGCTGATCCTGCACGGCCGCTACGTCTGCACCGCGCGCAACCCGAAATGCCCGAGCTGCGTCGTCAACGCGCTCTGCCTCTATCCCGCCAAGACGACGCTCGCCGCGCCGGCGGCGGTCAAGGCTTCGCCAGCACGTCGGCCATCGAATAGAGCCCGGGTTTCCGCTTCGCCAGCCACAGCGCGGCGCGCACCGCGCCGCGGGCGAAGACCCGCCGCGACGTAGCGCGGTGGGCGAGCTCGACGACCTCGCCCGGCCCCGCGAACAGCACCTTGTGGCAGCCGACCTCGTCGCCGCCGCGCAGCACGGCGAAGCCGATGTCGCCCGGCTGGCGCGGTCCGGTCATGCCTTCGCGCCGCAGCACCCGCTTTTTGCCGAGATCGACGCCGCGTCCGGCGGCGGCAGCGCGGCCCAGCGCCAGCGCCGTGCCCGACGGCGCGTCGACCTTGTAGCGATGATGCATCTCCAGGATCTCGATGTCGTAATCGGCGCCGAGCCGGGCCGCCGCCTCGCGCACCAGCTCGAGCAGCAGATTGACGCCGACGCTCATGTTGGGCGCCCAGAGGATGGGCGCCTTGCGCGCCGCCTGCTTGAGCGCGCCCTCCTGCGCCGCATCGAGTCCGGTGGTGCCGATCACCAGCGGCTTGCCGGTGGCGGCGGCGATCTTGGCGTGGCCGACGCTCGCCGCCGGCGCCGAGAAGTCGATCACCGCGCCCGAGGCGCGGAACAGCCCGAGCGCGTCGGTGCCGGCCTTGATGCCGAGCGCGCCGACGCCCGCGAGCTCGCCGAGATCGCGGCCGAGATAGGGGCTGCCGGCCACGTCGATGCCGCCGGCGAGCCGGGTGCCCTTGGTCTCCAGCAGTTCGAGCGCGACCATGCGGCCCATCCGCCCGCCGCAGCCGGCAATCCCGATTCGGAGTTCGGCCATCGCTGTCCCCCGCCAGAACCTCGACGAAGGGCGGCGCAAATGCAAGCGCGGCGGTGACCACCGGGCGCGGGCGCGCCCGCCGTCTCAATGCGTTGCGCCGGTGTCGGCCGTCGGCGTGTGGCCGTGGGCAGGGCGGCCCGGATGCGCGGCGAAGAACCAGGCCATGGCGCCGAGCACCACCACCAGCACGACGATGAAGACCGAGCTCGGCAGATCCTTGCGACGCGGCGCTGTCATGCGGCTCTATTTCGCGCGCCGGCGCGGCGTTGGCAAGCCGGTTGCACGGCCCCTTCCCACGACTCGCCGCATCCTCTACACCATCGGCTCCATGGCCCTTGTGCGCTCGGTCGCGACGGTCGGCGGCTACACCATGATGAGCCGCGTCCTGGGCTTCGTGCGCGATGTCCTGATGGCGCAGTTCCTCGGCGCCGGGCCGGTGGCCGACGCCTTTTTCGTCGCCCTGCGCCTGCCCAACCTGTTCCGCGCGCTGTTCGCCGAAGGCGCCTTCAGCGCCGCCTTCGTGCCGATCTTCGCCGGCATGGTGGCGAAGGAGGGCCCGCGGCCGGCGCGCCTCTTCGCCGAGGACGCGGTCGCGCTGCTGACCACGGTGCTCTTCATCTTCGTCCTGGCGTGCGAGATCGCGACGCCGGCGCTGCTGCACGTGCTGGCGCCCGGCTTCGCTGCCGAGCCGGAGAAATTCGCTATCACCGTCGCCTTCGCGCGCATCACCTTTCCCTATCTGCTGTTCATCTCGCTGGTGGCGCTGCAGGGCGGCGTGCTCAACTCGCTCGAGCGCTTCGCCGCCACCGCGGCGGCGCCGGTGTTGCTCAACCTCTTCCTCATCGGCACGCTGCTGCTGGTGCGGCCGGTCAACGGCTTCGCGCTGAGCTGGGCGGTGACCGCCGCCGGCTTCGCGCAGTTCGTCTGGCTGATGGCCTCGTGCGGCCGCGCCGGCATGGCGCTGCGCTTTCCACGGCCGCGCTGGACGCCGCCGCTGAAGCGCCTCGTCGGCCTGATGGGGCCGGGCGTTCTCGGCGCCGGGGTGACGCAGCTCAACCTGGTGGTCTCGACCGCGGTCGCCTCGCTGCTGCCGACCGGCGCGGTGTCGTATCTCTATTACGCCGACCGGCTGAACCAGCTGCCGCTCGCGGTGGTCGGCACCGCGGTCGGCACCGCCATCCTGCCGCCGCTGTCGCGCCAGGTGCGCACCGGCGATGTCGCGGCCGCGGCCGCGACCCAGAACCGCGGACTCGAACTGGCGCTGCTGCTCACCGTGCCGGCGGCGGTGGCGCTCGGCGTGCTGGCGCAGCCGCTGCTCACGGCCCTGTTCGAGCGCGGCGCCTTCGGTCCGACCGAGGTGCGCGCCACCGCCGGCGCGCTCGCCGCCTACGCCGCCGGCCTGCCGGCCTTCGTCCTGGTCAAGGTCCTGGCGCCGGCCTTCTTCGCGCGCCACGACACCGCGACGCCGGTCAAGATCGGGATCGTCGCGGTCGCCGCCAATCTGGCGCTAACGCTGATCCTCGGCGTCGCCCTGCCCTTCGCCCATGTCGGGGTCGCCAGCGCCACCTCGGCGGCCGGCTGGATCAACGCCCTGTCGCTGCTCTGGCTGCTGCACCGGCGGGCGCATTTCCGGCTCGATGCGCGCGCCCGCGCGCGCATTCCGCGCATCGTGCTGGCGGCGTTGCTGATGGGTGCGGTGCTGCTGGCGCTCGGCGTGCCACTGGCGCCGCTCTTCGCCGCAACGCCGCTGCGCCGCCTCGCCGCGCTCGCCGCGCTGGTCGCGGCCGGGCTCGCCGCCTTCGCGCTGTTCGCGCTGGCGCTCGGCGCCGCCGATTGGAGCGAGCTCGGCAGCCGGCTGGGGCTTGACCTGGCGGCTCGGCGGCGGCGATAAGGGTCGCGCCCGCGCCCTCCCTTAGCGACGACCGCATGAAACGCATCTTTTCGGGCGTCCAGCCCACCGGCAACCTGCACCTCGGCAACTATCTCGGCGCGATCCGCAACTGGGTGCAGCTGCAGAAGGACTTCGACTGCATCTTCTGCATCGTCGACCTGCATGCGCTCACCGTGCCGCAGGACCCGAAGGAGCTCACCGGCCAGACGCGCGAGGTGACCGCCGCCTACATCGCCGCCGGCATCGATCCCGAGCGCTGCGTCATCTTCAACCAGTCGACCGTGCCCGGCCACGCCGAGCTCGCCTGGCTGCTCGGCTGCCTCACGCCGCTCGGCTGGCTCAACCGCATGACCCAGTTCAAGGAGAAGGCCGGCAAGCATCGCGAGGAGGCCGGCCTCGGCCTCTATTCCTATCCGGTGCTGATGGCGGCCGACATCCTGCTCTACAAGGCGACGCACGTGCCGGTGGGCGAGGACCAGAAGCAGCATCTCGAGCTCGCGCGCGACGTCGCCGGCGCCTTCAACCGCCGCTACGGCGTCGATTTCTTCCCGCTGCCCGAGCCGCAGATCTTCGGCGCTGGCACCCGGGTGATGAGCCTGCGCGACGGCACCAAGAAGATGTCGAAGTCGGACACCTCGGATTATTCGCGCATCAACATGACCGACGACGCCGGCGCCATCGCGCTCAAGATCCGCAAGGCCAAGACCGATCCGCATCCGCTGCCGGCGACCGAGAAGGAGGCCGAGGCGCGGCCCGAGGCCGCGAACCTGCTCGGCATCTACGCCGCGCTCTCCGGCGTCTCGCTGACCGAGACGATCCAGCGCTTCGCCGGCTGGAACTTCTCCGACTTCAAGGCCGAGCTCGCCGATCTCGCGGCCGATGTCTGCGGCCGCATCGCGGTCGAGATGAAGCGGCTGATGGCCGATCCCGGCTATATCGACGGCGTCCTCAAGCGTGGCAGCGAGCGCGCCAACGCCATCGCCGCGCCGGTGCTGCGCCAGGTCTTCGACATCATGGGCCTGCTGCGGCCCTGAGCGCGATCAGCCGCCGAGCGCCGCCGCGCCGGCCGCCGCGACCAGCCCGTCCTGCGCCGAGGAGGCGCCCGAGACGCCGAGCGCGCCGATCACCCGGCCGCCGGCGGTCAGCGGCACGCCGCCCTCGATCGGCAGCACGCCCGGCAGGCTGGCGAGATGCGTCTTGCCGCTGGCATAGGCGTCCTCCCAGAACTTGGTCGGCCGCCGGAACAGCACCGCGGCGCGCGCCTTGGCGATCGACACCTCGACGCTGGCGAGGCCGGTCTCGTCCATGCGCGCCAGATGCACCAAGTGCCCGCCCTCGTCGACCACCGAAATGGTGACGGCGAGGTTGTGCTTGGTCGCTTCGGCCTCGGCGGCGGCGGCGACGGTGCGCGCGGCGGCGAGGGTGAGCGCTTTCTTGTCGGCGAGATCGGCCATAGAGGTCTCCGTTGCGAGGGCGCGATCATAGCCGCCGCGGGCGGCGAAGCGAGAGGCTTGTGGCCGGAAGGCGGCCGTCCGCAGGGCGCGCGGCGGGCGGGCCGCGGCGGCGGCGGTATCCTTAACCCGCAAAGGGTTGACTTGCGGCCGCCGAGGCCCAAGTTTAGCTGCGCCTGCCTTGGAGCGGAGCCGATGTTCATCCAGACCGAAACCACGCCCAATCCCGCGACCCTCAAGTTCCTGCCCGGCCGCGCCGTCATGGGCGACGGCACCGCCAACTTCCCCGACGCCGACAGCGCGCGGCGCTCGCCGCTGGCGCGCCGACTGTTCGGCCTCGACGGCGTCACCGGCGTGTTCCTCGGCTCCGATTTCATCACCGTCGCCAAGGCCGAGGACATCGACTGGCTCGAGCTCAAGCCGCAGGTGCTCGGCGCCATCATGCAGCACTTCACCGCCGGCGAGCCGATCGTGCTCGACGCGCCGGCCGCCGCCGCCGCGGCCGAGGACACCGACGAGGTCGTCCTCCAGATCAAGGAGCTGATCGAGACCCGCGTCCGCCCGGCGGTGGCGCAGGACGGCGGCGACATCATCTTCGACCATTACGCCGACGGCGTGGTCTACCTCCACATGCAGGGCTCGTGCTCGGGCTGTCCGTCGTCGACCGCGACGCTCAAGGCCGGCATCGAGAACATGCTGCGCCACTACATCCCGGAAGTGGTCGAGGTCCGCCCGGTCTGACCGTCGCGGGCCGCGCGACGGCGCTCAGGCCGGAACCCGCGGCATCATCGGCACGTCGAGATCGGCATCCGACAGCAGCGGATATTTGCGGCTGTCGAACAGCTGATAGTGCCACCACTCGTTGCCGTAGAAATCCCAGCCGGCGGCGCTCATCAATCCCAGCAGCAGGAAGCGGTTGCGCTGCGCGACGGCGGACACCTCGACGCAGCCGTGATGCGACAGCGGCGTGAAGGCGTCGAAATCGGTGCCCATGTCGAGCGCGCGGCCCTGCGCGTCGATCAGCGTCAGGTCGACGGCGACGCCGCGCGAATGCGGCGAGCCCTTGCGCGGATCGGCGAGGAATTCGGGATCGGGCCGCACGTTCCACAGCGCCCATTGCGCCTCGCTCGGCCGGAAGGCGTCGAAGATCTTGAGCCTGAGGCCGAGCGGCCGCGCCAGCGCCACCGCGCGGCGTAGCGCCGCCTCGGCGTCGGGATGGAGATAACAGGCGGGCCGCGCGTAGACCGGCCGGCCGGTGAAATTGGCGGCGGTGGCGTAGGCGATCTCGAGGACGACGCCGTGATCGGCGGCGGTGATTTCGGTGAGCGCCATGACCCGCGCTTTCTAGCACGATAAGATCGCCGCCATGAAGGTCCTGGGTCTCGACAGCGCCGGCGGCCGCTGCGCCGTCGCCGTGCTCGACGGCGAGCGGATCGCCGCGGCGCGCGCCGAGGCGATGGTCCGCGGCCAGGCCGAGCGCCTGATGCCGCTGATCGCCGCGGCGCTGGCGGCGGCCGGCGTGGCGCCGGCGGCGCTCGATCTCATCGCCGTGACCACCGGCCCCGGCAGCTTCACCGGCATCCGCATCGGTCTCGCCGCGGCGCGCGGCCTGGCGCTCGCCACCGGCCGCCCGGCGATCGGCGTCGGCGTGTTCGACGCCTACGCGCAGGCGGTGCCGCCCACGGCGCGGGGCGGCCGCACGCTCGCAGTCGCCGTCGAATCGAAGCGCGACGAATTCTATCTCCGGGTCTTCGCCGCGGGCGGCGCGTCGCCGCCGGCGCAGGTCTCGCCGCGCGACGTCGCCGCCTGGCTGCCGCAGGGGCCGCTGCTGCTGGCGGGCGACGCCGCGGCGCGGCTGCAGGCGCAGCTGTCCGGGCGCGATGTCGCCGTCGCCGCCGGCACCGAGGCGGTCGACCCGGCGCTGGTGGCGCGGCTCGGACGCGCGCGCCATGCCGCCGGCGATGCGGCGCCGCCGCGGCCGTTCTATCTGCGCGCGGCCGACACCACGACGCCGCGCCGGGCGGCCGCGCCGTGAACGGGCTTGAGCTGCGCACCGCGACGGCCGCCGATCTCGACGCGCTGGCGCGGCTCCATGCCGCGGCGTTTCCCGAGGATCCGTGGGAGCGCCGCGCGCTGGCGCGCCTCCTCGACCAGCCGAAAATCCACGCCCGGTTTTCTGTGCGCGGCCGCAAGCCGGTCGGCTTTCTTCTCGCGCTGGTGGCGGGCGGCGAGGCGGAGATTCTGACGCTCTGCGTCGATCCCGGAGCCCGCCGGCAGGGCGTGGCGCGCGCGTTGCTGGGAGATCTCTATGCGACGGCGCGCGGCGCGCAATCGACGCGCGTCGTGCTCGAAGTCGCCGCCGACAACCCCATCGCGCGCGCGCTCTATGCCGCCGAAGGCTTCGCCGCCGTCGGACGACGCCGGCTCTATTACCGCCGGCGCGGCGCACCCGCCGCCGATGCCCTGATCCTCGCGCGGCCGCTGGCGTAACGCGCGTATGCGCGCTGCGCCGTTCCATCATGCCGCCGTCGCGATGCGGCGCCCGCCTTCAAGCGGCCTCATGCTTATTGCGTGCATCGCGCAAACTACTTATATCGTTCGGTGCCGAAACCAGAGGAAATCTGCGGCATGACTGACAAAGCGCCGTCCAGCAGCCTGCTCGAGCTCACCACCGAGATCGTCGCGGCCCACGTCTCGAACAACAGCGTCGCGCCCACGGATCTGCCGCAGATCATCGATCAGGTCTATCAGTCGCTCGCCAATATCGGCAAAGGCCCGGCGGGCACCGGCGAGCGGCCCAAGCCGGCCGTCAGCATCAAGCGCTCGGTCCATCCCGACTACATCGTCTGTCTCGAGGACGGAAAGAAACTCAAAATGCTCAAGCGTCATCTCAAGACGGCCTACAACATGACGCCGGAGGAGTATCGCGAGCGCTGGGGCTTGCCGGCGGATTATCCGATGGTGGCGCCGAACTACGCCCGTCAGCGCTCCAAGCTCGCGAAGGATATCGGGCTCGGCACGCGCGGCCGACAAGCCAAGAGCGGTTGAGCGCCGGCATTCGGTCGCCGGCGGCCCCGGCTATAGGATCGCTGTCGCGTTTGCGCTATAGTTTCCGGCTTGGGGCAAGAGGCGCGGATGCCGTCCCGTATCGAACAGTTGTGCATCGATAAAGGCCTGAAGATGACCGAGCAGCGCCGCATCATCGCGCGCGTGCTGTCGGAATCCGCCGACCACCCGGACGTAGAAGCGGTGCATCGGCGGGCCGCGGCGATCGACCCGAAAATCTCGATCGCGACGGTCTATCGCACGGTGCGGCTCTTCCAGGAAGCCAGCATTCTCGAGCGCCACGATTTTGGCGACGGCCGCGCCCGCTACGAAGAGGCGCCGACCGAGCATCACGACCACCTGATCGACCTGCAGAGCGGCAAGGTCATCGAGTTCCGCAACGAGGCCATCGAGAAGCTGCAACGCGAGGTCGCATCGGGTCTCGGCTACAAGCTGGTCGACCACCGGCTCGAGCTGTTTGCCGTGCCGCTCGACAACGCGCCGACGTCCGCCAAGAAGTGACCGCCGCGTCGTCGTCCCCTACGCCTTCGGTACGCCCGCGGCCGCCCGCCGCGATCGAGGTGCGCGCCGGGACGCTGGAAGTCCGGCTGGCGCGGGACGCGCGCGAGATCGCCGCCGCGCAGACCTTGCGCTACCGCGTCTTCTATCAGGAGATGGGCGCGCATCCGACCGCCGAAATGGCCGCGGTGCGCCGCGATTTCGACGAGTTCGACGCCGTCTGCGATCATCTGCTGGTGATCGATCATGCGCGCGGCCGCGGCGACGACGCGGTGGTCGGCACCTACCGGCTGATCCGCCGCGAGGCGGCGGCGCATGTCGGCCGCTTCTACAGCGCGGGGGAATACGACGTCCGCTGCATCGCCGACTATCCCGGCGCCATTCTCGAGCTCGGCCGGTCCTGCATCGACGCCGCATGGCGCAACCGGCCGACGATGCAGTTGCTGTGGCGCGGCATCGCCGCCTATGTGTTCGCGCACGACATCGAGCTGATGTTCGGCTGCGCCAGCCTGCCGGGCACGGATCCGGCCGCGCTGGCGGTGCCGCTATCCTATCTGCACCACCATCACCTGGCGCCGCCGGCGCTGCGGCCGCGCGCACTCGACCATCGCTACCATGCGATGGACCGGCTGCCGCCCGACGCCTACGATCCCGCGGAAACGCTGAGCCAGCTGCCGCCGCTGCTGAAGGGGTATCTGCGCCTCGGCGGGTTCGTCGGCGACGGGGCGGTCGTCGACGACCAGTTCAACACCACCGACGTCTGCATCGTGGTCAAGACCGATCTCGTCACCGAGAAGTACTATCGGCACTACGAGCGCCGCGTCCGTGCGGTTTCGGTCGCCTGATGCCGCCGCAGGGCTTTGCGCTGCGCTTGGTGCGGATCGCCGCCTATTGCGCGCTGACCTTTCCGCTGATGCCGGTTCAGGCGGCGTGCGTGTTGCTGCGCAGCCGGCTGGCGGAGCGCCTGCCGCATCTCTATCACCGGCTGGTGTGCCGGATCCTCGGCATCGCGGTCGAGCGCCACGGCGCGGTGACGCGATCGCGGCCGGCACTGTTCGTCGCCAACCACACGTCCTATCTCGACATAGAGATTCTTGGCGCCTGCGTCCCGGCCTCCTTCGTCTCCAAGGCGGATGTCGACGGCTGGCCGCTGTTCGGCTGGCTGGCGCGGCTGCAGCGCACCGTCTTCATCGACCGCGAGCGCCGCAACGTCGCCCGACAGCGCGACGCACTGCGCGAGCGGCTGCACGCCGGGGACCGCCTGATCCTGTTTCCCGAAGGCACCAGCGGCGACGGCCAGCGCCTGCTGCCGTTCAAGAGCGCGTTGTTCGGTGCGGTGACGGAATCGGCTGCCGGCCGCGATATCGTCGTGCAGCCGGTTTCGGTCGCTTACGCCAGGCTTGACGGCATGCCGCTCGGCCGCTCCTATCGGCCGCTCTTCGCCTGGTACGGCGACATGGCGCTGGCGCCGCATTTGTGGACGATGCTCGGCCTCGGCCGGCTCGGCGTCAGCGTCACGTTCCATCCGGCGGTGCGCGCCGCCGAATTTCCGTCGCGCAAGGCGCTGGCCGAGCACTGCGCCGCGGTGATTTCTGCCGGGCTGTCGGCCGCGTTGACCGGGCGCGAGACCGCTGCCGCGCCGCCGAGCCCGGCCGAGCCCGCGGCGGTGCCGGCGCTGGCCGACCCGCTGCCGACGCGATGAGGGACGCGTGAAGAAGCTGTTCGTCAAGACCTACGGTTGTCAGATGAACGTCTACGATACCGACCGTATGGCCGAATCGCTGGCGGCGTCGGGCTACGCGGGCACCGCTTCGCCGGCCGACGCCGATGTGGTCCTGGTCAACACCTGCCATATCCGCGAGAAGGCGGCGGAGAAGCTGTTCTCCGACCTCGGCCGCTTGGCGCCGCTCAAGGCGCGCAAGCGGCGCGACGGGAGCCGCATGATCGTCGCGGTCGCGGGCTGCGTCGCGCAGGCTGAGGGCGCCGAGATCCTGCGCCGCGCCAAAACCGTCGACTTGGTCGTCGGTCCGCAGAGCTATCACCGGCTGCCGGTGTTGCTGGAGGCGGCCGTGCGCGGCGCGCGTCCGGTCGAAACCGACTTTCCGCCGGAATCGAAATTCGACCGGCTGCCGGCGCGCCGCAGCGCCGGCGTGAGCGCCTTCCTCTCGGTCCAGGAGGGCTGTGACCGGTTCTGCACCTTCTGTGTCGTGCCCTATACCCGCGGCGCCGAATCGTCGCGGCCGGTCGCGGCGGTGCTCGACGAGGCGCGCGCGCTGGTGGCGCACGGCGCGCGCGAGCTCACCTTGCTCGGGCAAAACGTCGACGCCTATCACGGCGCGGCGCTCGACGGCGGCGTCTGGGGGCTCGGTCGCCTGATCCGGGCGCTGGCGGCGATACCCGGGCTGCTGCGCCTGCGTTACACGACCTCGCATCCCGCCGACATGGACGACGAGCTGATCGCCGCGCACCGCGACGAGCCGAAGCTGATGCCGTTCCTGCACCTCCCGGTGCAGTCGGGCTCGGATCGCGTGTTGCAGGCGATGAACCGCCGCCACCGTGCCGACGATTACCGCCGCACGGTCGATCGGCTTCGCGCGGCGCGGCCCGATCTCGCGCTGTCGTCCGATTTCATCGTCGGCTTCCCCGGCGAGAGCGACGACGATTTCGCCGCCACTCTCGCCCTCGTGCGCGATATCGGTTTCGCCCAGGCGTTCTCGTTCAAATACAGCGCGCGGCCGGGTACGCCCGCCGCCGCGCGCGACGACCAGGTGCCGGAGCCGGTCAAGGCGGCGCGGTTGGCGGAGCTGCAGGCGCTGCTGGGCGCGCAGCAGGCGCGCTTCAACGCCGGCTTCGCCGGCCGCGCGGTCGACGTGCTGTTCGAAAAGCGCGGCCGCCATCCCGGCCAGCTCGCCGGCCGCAGCCCGTGGCTGCAGCCCGTGCATGTCCGCGCGCCCGAGGCGCTGCTGGGATCGATCGCGGCCGTGCGCATCGCGGCGATCGAGCCCAACAGTCTCGCCGGCGTGCTGGTGGAGGCCGCCGCGTGAACCCGCCCGACACCGCGCGCGGCTCGGAGGCGCGCTTCAATCTGCAGTTCGCCGACAACGCGCTGCTGCCGCAATTGTTCGGCGAGCACGACAAGCATCTCGAGCGCATCGAACGGGCGCTCGGCGTGGCATTGGTCTCGCGCGGCAACCGGCTGGTGATTTCCGGTCCGGAGCGCGACGCCGATGTCGCCCGTGCGGCGCTGACGACGCTGTACGAGCGGCTGAAGCGCGGCGACGAGATCGATGCGCACGCCGTCGACGCGGCGCTGCGCATGGCGCAGCATCGCGGCGCCGGACGCGACGCGCTGTGGAGCGAAGCCGAGGAGATCCGTACGCGCAAGCGCCGCATCTCGCCGCGCGGGCCGGCGCAGGCTGCCTACATCAAGGCGTTGCGCATGCACGATCTGGTGTTCGGGCTGGGGCCGGCGGGCACCGGCAAGACCTACCTCGCCGTCGCCATGGCAGTCGACCTGCTGATGGCCGGACGAGTCGATCGCATCGTCCTGTCGCGTCCCGCGGTCGAAGCCGGCGAACGGCTCGGCTTCCTGCCCGGCGATCTGCGCGAGAAGGTCGATCCCTATCTGCGGCCGCTCTACGACGCGCTGCACGACATGTTGCCCGGCGAGCAGGTGATGAAGCGACTGTCGCTCGGCGACATCGAGATCGCGCCGCTCGCCTTCATGCGCGGCCGCACGCTGGCCAACGCGTTCGTCATCCTCGACGAGGCGCAAAACACGACTCCGGTACAGATGAAGATGTTCCTGACCCGGCTCGGCGAAAACGCGCGCATGGCGGTGACCGGCGACCTGTCGCAGATCGACCTGCCCAAGGGTACGCGCTCCGGCCTGACCGATGCGATCGAGACCCTGTCCGGCGTCGACGGCATTGCCATGATTCATTTCACGGAAGCGGACGTGGTACGCCATCCTCTGGTATCGCGCATCGTCGCCGCCTACGACCGGCACGATCAGCATGGCAAGCGCCCGAAGACGCATGAGCGCGACGGCTAGAAAACCGCAGGCGGCCGCCATCGACGTCATCGGACGTGCCGCGGCGTGGCGACGGAGGTTGCCGAAGGCACAAGCGATCTGCCGCCGGGCGGCGGCGGCGGCGCTGGCCCGATGCGGCGGCGGACGCGCCGGCGCCGAGATCGCGATCGTGCTCGCCGACGATGCGCTGATTGCCAAGCTCAACCGCGTCTATCGCGGGGTGGCGAAGCCGACCAACGTACTCGCCTTCCCCGGCGCCGAGCCGGCGCGGCCGGGCGCGCCGCCGGCGCCCTTGGGCGACGTGGTGGTCGCCTACGGTACGGTCGCGCGCGAGGCGCGCGCCCAGGGCAAGAGACTCGCCGATCATTTGGCGCATCTCGTCGTCCATGGCGTGCTGCATCTGCTCGGATACGACCACGTGAGCGCGGGCGAGGCGCGCCGCATGGAGGCGCTCGAAGTGGCGATCCTCGACGACCTCGGCGTCGCCGATCCCTACCGCGCGCCCGAGCCCGCCCGTGGCTGAGGCGCCGCCGCGACGCGGGCGCTGGCGCCGCTGGCTGCGACGGCTGCGCGGTGACGGCGACGGGCCGCCGGCGAGTCTGCGCGCGGAGCTCGAGGAGCTGATCGAGGAACATGGCGAGGCCGAGCCGATCGATCCCGAGGAGCGCGCGCTTCTCACCAACATTCTGCGCCTGCATGAGGTGACGGCGGCCGACATCATGGTGCCGCGCGTCGATATCGTCGCGTTGCCGGTCGAGATGCCGTTCGCTGAGGCAGCGCAGCGGATGGCCGAGCACGGCCATTCGCGCCTGCCGCTCTATCGCGAGACGCTCGATGACGTTGTCGGCGTGCTGCACATCAAGGACCTGCTTCCGCATGTCGCTGCGGGCACGCCGGTGACGCTCGATCGCATCGCACGTCGGGCGCTGTTCGCAGCGCCGACCCTGCCGGTGCTCGAACTGCTGAAGCAGATGCGCGCGGCGCGCATTCATCTTGCGCTCGTGGTGGACGAATTCGGCGGAGTCGACGGCCTGGTGACGATCGAGGACGTGATCGAGGAGATCGTCGGCGAGATCGAAGACGAGCACGACGAAATCAACCGGCCGCGCGTCGTCGCGCGGCCGGACGGCAGCTTGATCGCCGATGCGCGCGCGCCTCTCGCCGAGCTCGCCACCCGGGTCAAGGCGCCGCTTTTGCCGCCCGATCGCGCCGAAGGCGTGGACACGCTCGGCGGCCTCGTCTTGGCGCTCGCCGGCCGGGTGCCGGGCCGCGGCGAGGTGATTCAGCATCCCGCGGGTTTCTCGCTCGAAGTGCTGGAAGCCGATCCGCGCCGCGTCAAGCGCTTGCGCATCAAGGGGTTGCCGGCCGAGACTGGGCCGCATGGCTGATACGGGTGTGCCTGTCTTGCGACGTGGCGCCGCGGCGACCGGGACGCTTCAGCGTTGGGCGGTGCGTGCCGTGGCGCTCGCCGGCTGGCGCCGTTACGGCCTGGCGGCGCTTCTGGGCGCACTCGCCGCCGCGGCCTTGCCGCCGGTCGATCTGACGCCGGTCCTGGTGGTGTCGTTCGCGGGTCTGGTATGGCTCGCCGACGGCAACCGCAACGGCCGCCAGGCTTTCGCCCTCGGCTGGTGTTTCGGCGTCGGCTTTTTCGCCGCCGGGCTCTATTGGATCGGCATCGCGTTGACCGTCGATTGGGCGCAGTTCTGGTGGCTGTTCCCGATTGCCGAAGCGGGCGTGCCGGCTGGACTCGCGGTCTTCACCGGCTTGGCGCTCTGGCTCAGCGATGCGGCATCGCGCCTCTTCCGCCTTTCCGGCACCGGCCGCGTGTGCGCGCTGGCGGTTTCTTGGGCGCTGTTCGAGTACCTGCGCGGTCACGTGCTGACCGGATTCCCGTGGAACCTCGTCGGCTACGCTTGGTCAGGCGGCTTTCCGGGCTCGACCGCGATGCTGCAAATCGCCGCCGTGATCGGCATCTATGGCTTGAGCTTTATCACCGTGCTGGTGGCGGCGTTGCCGGCACGGCTGGGTGCGCCCGCAGGCGGCCGGCTGGTGCCGACGGCTGCGGCGGTCGGGCTGATCGTTGCGCTTGCGGCATTCGGCGCCTGGCGCATCGCCGCCAACCCGCGCTCGGATCTGCCGGGCATCACGCTTCGTCTGGTGCAGCCGTCGATTCCGCAGACGCTGTTCAACGATCCCAAGCGGTTGGTGGCCGACTTCCATCGCCTCCTCGGCCTGACGCTGGCGCCGGGTTTCGACAAGATCTCGGCGGTGATCTGGTCGGAGAGCATGGGTCCGCCCTTCCTCCATCGCGACGCCGACGCCCGCGCCGCGCTCGCCCGCGCCGCGCCGCCGAACGGCCTCGTGATCGCCGGCACGCTGCGCAGCGATCCGCCGCCGGCGCCGATGCGCCATTACTGGAACAGCCTCGCCGCCGTGAATCGCGCCGGCACCATCGTCGCGACCTATGACAAGCATCACCTCGTGCCGTTCGGCGAATACGTGCCGCTGCGCGGCATTCTGCCGATGAACAAGATCACGCCGGGCACGGTCGATTTCTCGGCTGGGCCGGGACCGCGCACGCTCGATCTGCCGCATCTTCCGCCGGTCAGCCCGCTGATCTGCTACGAGGCGATCTTTCCGGAGCAGGTGGTGCAGCCGGGGACACGGCCGCAATGGCTCCTCAACATCACCAACGACGCCTGGTACGGCTTCACCTCGGGTCCGTTCCAGCATTTTGCGATTTCCCGCGTACGCGCGGTGGAACAGGGACTGCCTTTGGTGCGCGACGGCAACAATGGCATTTCAGCGGTCGTCGATCCGCTGGGGCGCATTGTCGCCCGGCTTGGCCTCGACGATATCGGCGCGCTCGATGCGCCGCTGCCGCGCGCCCTGCCGCCGACGCTTTACGCGCGCTTCGGCGATGCTGGATTCGCGGTATTGCTGCTGCTCGGAATTGCTGCGACTGCCGGCATGACGGTCCTGGAGCGGCGTATCGGCCGACCGCCCCGCTGAACCGGCGACGGCGCGGCGGACCGAGCCGTTGCCGGGATGGGTTGACCGCATACCATAGCATGTGATTACTCTGTGATGCCCAGGGAACGCGCGCAGGCGCTGATGACTCCGAATCCCGGCGGCGGTCGTGGCCGCCGCAACAGATCAGAGCATCCGAATCCGATCGACATTCATGTCGGCGCACGCGTGCGTTTGCGCCGTACGCTATTGGGCATGAGCCAGGAAAAGCTCGGCCAGGCGCTCGGCCTCACCTTTCAACAGGTGCAGAAGTACGAGCGCGGCACCAACCGCATCGGTGCCAGCCGCCTGCACGATCTGGCGCGCGTGCTGGGTGTGCCGGTCGCGTTTTTTTTCGAGGATCTCAACGTGACCGGTGAAGCGCCGTCCGGTGACACGACCGCGAAAGCTAAAGGAATAAGCGAGGCGGCTGAAATCTTTTACGGCAACGAGCCGATCATGCGGCGGGAAACGCTCGAACTGGTGCGGGCCTATCTGCGCATTGCCGACCCGCAATTGCGCCGCCGCGTATTTGAACTCGCCAAGGCAATCGCCAACACTTACGTATCGCCGGGCTCGCGGTCGCGTTGATCGCGGCCGGCCCTTGCCATGCGGCCGCGGTGCCGCGAATCTCTCCGTTTATGGTCGCCGACACAGGCATCGACATGCGCCGCCGGCTTTACGGCCGCCGCCGCGGCCGCCGGCTGCGGCCCGGCCGCCGCGCGCTGATGGAAGCGCTGCTGCCGCAGCTGCGCATCGTTTTGCCGGCAGCGGGCGCGCTCGACCCGCGGCGGGTGTTCCCTGATGCGACGGATTACTGGCTCGAGATCGGTTTCGGCGGCGGCGAACACCTGGCGGCCCAGGCGTGTGCGCACCCCAGTGTCGGCATTCTTGGCGCCGAAGTGTTCGAGAGTGGCATCGCCAAGCTGCTAACCACGATCGCGCGTGCACGTCTCACCAACATCCGGCTGTTCGTCGACGATGCGCGTCTGCTGCTCGCGCGGCTGCCGGACCGCAGCCTCGGCCGGGCGTTCATCCTGTTTCCCGATCCGTGGCCCAAAGAGCGCCACAAGAAGCGGCGCATCGTCGCGGCCGACACCCTCGATCAACTGGCACGGACGCTGCGCGCCGGCGCCGAGCTGCGACTCGCGACTGATGATCCCGATTACGCGGACTGGATGGCAGCCGCGGTCGCCGCCCATCCCGCGTTCGTCGAGCTGGGGCGCGGCGCCGGCGACTGGTCCGCCCGCCCCATCGATTGGCCCCCCAGCCGCTACGAACAGAAAGCCGCGGCGGCGGGCCGTTTGGCACAATTCTTCCGACTTGCGCGCCGCTCCTGAAGCGTCCGTCAGCCTTGCGCAAATGGCGGAAATCCCTATATAAAGGCCGCAATCAACAATAAGAGTCCCATAGCCTCGGTTTGCTGGCCGAGGAGATCGAACGGTGGGCCGCGGGGCCCACTTTTTATTTCTGGCGCAGGAGTCCGGCGTTGGTCGACGCCAAAGGCATCGAAACTCTGATCGCACCCTCGCTCGAGGCGATGGGCTATCGCGTCGTGCGTGCCGTCTTTACCGGCGGTAAGCGTGCGACACTGCAGATCATGGTCGAGCGCACCGATGCCGCCGCCATATCGGTCGACGACTGCTCGCTGATCAGCCAGACGGTTTCGGCGCTGCTCGACGTCGCCGATCCCATTTCCGAACCTTACATGCTCGAGGTCAGCTCGCCGGGGATCGACCGGCCGCTGCTCAAGCGCGAGGATTACGAGCGTTTCGCCGGCTTCGAGGCCAGGCTCGAACTCGGCCAGCCGCTGTTGGGCCGCCGCCGCTTTCGCGGCCGCCTGCTCGGTATCGACGACGGCGACGTGAAGCTCGATCTCGGCGGCGAGACCGTGCGGCTTCCGCTCGCCGATATCGCCCGCGCCAAGCTCGTACTGACCGACGAACTCATCGCCGCTACCCGTCCCAACACGCGCAGCGAAGCCAATTGAGGACATCCGCCATGGCCGTACAGACCGGCACCGCCTATCCCCGCCTCGAGCTGCTCCAAGTGGCCGACACCGTCGCGCGCGACAAGGGCATCGACCGGGACGAGGTTCTCCAGGCGATGGAACAGGCCATCCAGAAAGCCGGCCGCTCGAAATATGGACAGGAATACGACATCCGCGCCGAGATCGACCGCAAAAGCGGCGAGATCCGGCTAATGCGATTCCGCGAGGTCGCCGATCCGGTGGGCAACGAGGCGACGCAGATTTCGCTCGCCGCTGCCAAGAAGGTCAATCCCGAGGCCGAGGTCGGCGACTTCCTCACCGACCCTCTGCCGCCGATCGATTTCGGCCGCATCGCTGCACAGACGGCGAAGCAGGTGATCGTCCAGAAGGTGCGCGACGCCGAGCGTCAGCGTCAATACAACGAATTCAAGGATCGTGTCGGCGAGATCGTCAACGGTCTGGTCAAACGCGTCGAATTCGGCAACGTCATCGTCGATCTCGGCCGTGCCGAGGCCATCCTGCGCCGCGACGAGCTGCTGCCGCGCGAGAGCTTCCGCCAGGGCGAGCGGGTGCGCGCTTACATCTACGACGTGCGGCAGGAAGTGCGCGGACCGCAGATTTTCCTGTCGCGCACGCATCCGCAATTCATGGCCAAGCTGTTCGCCCAGGAGGTGCCCGAGATCTACGACGGCATCATCGAGATTCGCGCGGTGGCGCGCGATCCCGGCTCGCGCGCTAAGATCGCGGTGATCTCGAACGACAGCGGCATCGATCCGGTCGGCGCCTGCGTCGGCATGCGCGGCTCGCGCGTCCAGGCGGTGGTTGCCGAGCTCCAGGGCGAGAAGATCGACATCATTCCGTGGTCGCAGGATCCCGCGACCTTCGTCGTCAACGCGCTGGCGCCCGCCGAGGTCGCCAAGGTGGTGATGGACGAGGAGCAGCGGCGCATCGAGGTCGTGGTGCCCGACGATCAGCTCTCGCTGGCGATCGGCCGCCGCGGCCAAAACGTGCGGCTGGCTTCGCAGTTGACCGGTTGGGACATCGACATCCTCACCGAGGCTGAAGAAAGCGAACGGCGCCAGGAGGAATTCCGCACCCGCTCCAAGCTGTTCATCGAGGCGCTCGACGTCGACGATGTGATCGCTCATTTGCTGGTGACCGAAGGCTTCGCCTCGGTCGAGGACATCGCCTACGTGCCCGTCGGCGAGCTGGCCAGCATCGAGGGTTTCGAGGAGGACGTCGCCAAGGAGCTGCAGCAGCGCGCGCTGGCATTCATCAAGCAGCGCGACGAGAAGCACGAAACGCGCCGCCGCGAACTCGGCGTCAGTGACGAGGTCGCGGCAGTCGACGGCATGACGCCGGCGCTCCTGGTGGCGGTTGGCGAGAAGGGCGTCAAGAGCCTCGACGATCTCGCGGATCTCGCGAGCGACGAGCTGGTTGAGATTGCGCAAGCTGCGGGCATCAGTCTCGAAGCGGCGGATGCCAACGCCATCATTATGAAGGCGCGAGCCCATTGGTTTCCCGAACCGCCGTCGGGCGGTGAGGCGGCGGCGCCTTCCGCCAAGACGGACTGACGGCCGATGGTGCCACGCTGTCACCAACCGGCGACGCCTGCCCGACGCGGTGAAAGCGACGGACTGCGCCGCTGTCTCGTCACCGGCGAGAGCCGTGATCGCCACGCGCTGGTGCGCTTCGTCGTCGGCCCCGACCGCCGCATCGTGCCCGATGTCGATGGCCGGCTTCCGGGGCGGGGTTTGTGGTTGACCCCCGCCCGCGATATAGTGAAAACCGCCGTTGCGAAGCGACTTTTTGCGCGCGCGGCGAAGCAGGACGTGGTGGTCGAAGAAGAACTCGACGACCGCATCGAGGCACTTCTTGTGCGGCGTTCGATCGAGCACCTCGGTCTGGCACGCCGCGCCGGTCAGGCGATCGCCGGATTCGTCCAGGTCGAGCAGGCGCTGCGGGAGGCGAGCGTTGCCGTTCTGGTCGAAGCGGCCGACGGCTCGGCCGACGGCCGCGGCAAGCTGATGCGGTTGGCGCGTGGCCTGCCAGTCGCAGACCGGCTGACGGCTGCCGAATTGGGGCAGGCTTTCGCGCGCGAGCATGTCGTGCACGCGGCGCTGCTCAAAGGGCGGCTGGCGGAGAGTTTCATCGCGGACCAGGCCCGCTTGGCCGGTTTCCGCGGCAGTGCGGATGTGAAGAACGGCGACGAAGTCAGGGTTTTGGAGCGCGATGGCTGAAAACAGCGACGAAAAACGCCCGTTGACCCTGGGCGGACGCCCAGGCGGCAAGCTCGAATTGCGCAAGCCGATCGAGACAGGGTCGGTGCGGCAGAGCTTTCCGCACGGACGCTCCAAGACGGTGCAGGTCGAGGTCCGGCGAAAGCGCGCGGCACCGGTGCCGGGCGCCGCGCCGGAGCGCGCCGAGGCGGCATCCGCAGCCGCGAAGGACGCGCCCAAGGCGGTAACGCCGGCGGCGCCTGCGGCACCGGTGCGGCGGGGAGTGGTTCTGCCGCATGGGTTGACGCCGGAGGAGGCCGCGCGCCGCGCCCGAGCGCTCAAGGGGGCACTCAAGGCCGAGGAGCAGGCCGCCGCGGCGGCCCGCGCCGCCGCCGATCGCGAGCGCGAACTCGCCAAAGCGCCGCCGGCCGAGCCGCCGTCGCGCCCCGCCGAGCCGCCCAAGGTCGAGGCGCGTAGCGCGGAGGAGAAGCGTGCCGAGGAGCGCAAGGCCGAGCAACAGGCGGAGATTTCGCGCCGCGAGGTCGCCAAGCGCGCTGGTGAAGCCGCCGCGGCAAAGGTGGCCGCACTGTCGGCCGCCGGCAAGGTCAGGATCGTCGAGGAAGAGGAGGAAGAGCGCGTCCGCCGCCCGGGCGCCGGCGCCAAGCGTCCGGCGATCGCGCCGCGCCGCGATCAACCCAAGCTGCGCGGCAAGCTCACGGTGACGCGTGTCCTCAACGAGGAGGACGAAGAGCGCACCCGCAGCGTCTCGCAGTTCCGCCGCCAGCGCGAGCGCGAGAAGCAGCGGCTGCAGCAGCTGCAGCAGAAGGACTCACAGGTCAAGCAGGCGCGCGAAGTCGTAATCCCCGAGACCATTACGGTGCAGGAGCTGGCCAATCGCATGGCGGAGCAGGGCGCCAAGGTGGTCAAGAAGCTCTTCGACATGGGTGTGATGGCGACCATTACCCAGAACATCGACGCCGATACCGCCGAGCTGGTCGCGACCGAATTCGGCCACAAGGTCCGCCGCGTGTCGGAGGCGGACGTCGAGGTCGGCCTCGGCGGCGAGCCCGATGCGCCCGAAAGTCTCAAGCCACGTCCGCCGGTCGTGACCGTCATGGGCCACGTCGACCACGGCAAGACCTCGCTGCTCGACGCGCTGCGCGCGACCGACGTGGCCTCGGGCGAAGCCGGCGGTATCACCCAGCATATCGGCGCCTATCAGGTTGCGCTCAAAGGCGGCCAGCGTATCACCTTCATCGACACGCCGGGTCACCAAGCCTTCACCGCGATGCGCGCGCGGGGCGCCCAGATCACGGATATCGTCGTCCTGGTGGTCGCCGCCGACGATGGCATCAAGGAGCAGACGATCGAGGCGATCCGCCACGCCAAAGAGGCGAAGGTGCCGATGATTGTCGCCATCAACAAGATCGACAAGCCTGACGCCAAGCCCGAGCGCGTGCGCCAGGACTTGCTGCAGCACGAGGTCGTGCTCGAGCAGCTGGGCGGCGACGTGCTCGACGTCGAAGTCTCGGCGACCAAGAAGATGAACCTTGATAGGCTCGAGGAGGCGATTTTGCTGCAGGCCGAGGTCCTCGATCTCAAGGCCAATCCGGACCGAGCTGCCGAAGGCACCGTGATCGAGGCCAAGCTCGAGCGCGGCCGCGGCTCGGTCGCGACCGTCCTGATCAAGCGCGGCACGCTGAAGACCGGGGACATCTTCGTCGCCGGAGGCGAGTGGGGTCGGGTGCGCGCGCTGATCGACGATCGCGGCCAGACTGTGGCCTCAGCCGGGCCGGCAACGCCGGTCGAAGTGCTCGGCCTCAACGGCACGCCGCTTGCCGGTGACGACTTCATCGTCGTCGACAGCGAAGCCAAGGCTCGCGACATCGCGGAATATCGCCAGCGGCTGCGCCGACAGAAAGCGGCGGCCGCCGCCGGACGCGGCACGCTCGAGCAGATGTTCTCGCAGATCGCCGCCGGTAACGCCAAGGAGCTCGCGGTGGTGGTCAAATCCGACGTGCAGGGATCGCTCGAAGCGATCACCGCTTCGCTCAAGGGTCTCGGCACCAAGGAGGTCGCGGTGCGCGTGCTGCACGCCGCGGTCGGCGGCATCAACGAGAGCGACGTGATCCTGGCCAAGGCGTCGAACGCGGTGATCGTCGGATTCAACGTTCGCGCCAATCCGCAGGCGCGTGACCTGGCGCGGCGCGACGGCGTCGAAATCCGCTATTACTCGATCATCTACGAGGTGATCGAGGACATGAAGAACGCCCTGTCGGGCCTGCTGGCGCCGACGCGGCGCGAACGCCTCCTCGGCAACGCCGAGATCCGCGAGGTCTTCAACATCAGCAAGGTCGGCAAGGTCGCCGGCTGCATGGTCACGGAAGGTTTGGTGCGGCGCGGCGCGAAGGTGCGCTTGCTGCGCGACAATGTCGTTATCCACGAGGGCAGCCTCAAGACCTTGAAGCGATTCAAGGACGAGGTCCGCGAGGTGCGCGAGGGCACCGAGTGCGGCATGGCCTTCGAGAACTACGAGAACATCGCCAAGGGCGACGTGATCGAGTGCTTCGAGGTCGAAGAGGTCGCCCGCGCGCTTTGAAGCGCCGCTCGGCGCAAGGATCGCGATGGCGAGATCGCCACAGAATCCCCGACCGCTGCGGGTTGGCGAGGAGATGCGCCATGCGCTGGCTCGCGTTTTCGAGCATGGCCTGCACGATCCCGCCCTCGCCGAGGTCGCGTTGACGGTCACAGAGGTTCGGGTTTCGCCCGATCTCCGGAATGCGACCGCCTATGTGCTGCCGCTGGGCGGCGCCCAGGCCGAAGAGGTCATGGCCGGCCTGAAACGTGCCGAGCGCTACCTGCGACGCGAAGTGGCGCAAGCGGTGAAGCTGCGTTATGCGCCGGCGCTGCATTTCGCGCTCGACACGTCTTTCGAGCATGCGAGCCAGATCGATGCGCTGCTGCGGCGGCCGGAGGTGGCGCGCGACTTGGCCCCCGGGCGCAAGAAAACCCCAAATGCGCCATAGCGCCGATGCCGCGCCGGTTCACGGCTGGGTGGTGCTCGACAAGCCCCGGGGCATGACGTCTGCCCATGCGGTGACCGTGGTCAGGCGGGCGTTCCGCGCGGCGAAGGCCGGTCACGCCGGGACGCTCGATCCGCTGGCGACCGGCGTGCTGCCCATCGCCCTCGGCGAGGCAACCAAGACCGTGCCTTTTGCGGTTGCCGGCACCAAGCTCTATCGTTTCGCCGTACGGTGGGGCGAGGCACGGGCGACGGACGATGCCGAGGGCATCGTCGTCGCGACCAGCGACCGGCGACCGACCGAGGCTGAAATCACCGCAGTTCTGCCGCGCTTCACCGGCACGATCAGCCAGCGGCCGCCGTCCTTCTCGGCGATCAAGGTCAGTGGCCGCCGCGCCTATGCGCTGGCGCGGTCCGGGGCCCCCGCCGACCTGGCGGCGCGAACGGTCGTGGTCAAGCGGCTCGAATTGATCGCGATGCCGGGTTTTGATGACGCGGTTTTCGAGGCCGAGGTCGGTCCCGGAACCTATGTCCGAAGCCTTGCCCGCGATCTCGCGGAAGCGCTGGAAACCCGAGGATTCGTTGCCGAATTGCGACGTCTCGCGGTCGGTCGATGGACACTCGCGCAGGCGATTTCCCTGGATAATTTGGCCGCTCTCGGGCATAGTCCGGCCGCTTCCGGGCATCTGCTTCCGCTCGAGACGGCGCTGGACGACATCCCGGCGCTCGCCCTGACGGAGGACCAGGCAAAAGCCCTGCGTTGCGGCCGGTCCGTGACGCCGTTCGACCCGCAAAGCCGGGCGTGCCTCTCACAAATCGGCGACGGCGCAACGGTCTGTGCAATGCTGGACGGCAAGCTGGTAGCGCTCGCCGAAGTCGCGGCTGGGGGAATCCGCCCCCTGCGTGTGCTGAATACCTGAGTTCGAAGGAGACAATTCCGATGTCGATCAGCGTCGCGCGCAAGCAGGAGATCATCTCCCAGTATGCGCGCAAGGAGGGCGACACGGGTTCGCCCGAAGTCCAGGTCGCCATCCTCAGCGAACGCATCCAGAAGCTTACCGAGCATCTGGCGACCCATACGAAGGATTTCCATTCGCGGCGCGGTCTTCTGGTCATGGTCGGTCAGCGCCGCAGCCTGCTCGATTATTTGAAGCGCGTCGATGCCGCGCGCTACGAAGCGCTGATCGACCGCTTGGGACTGCGCCGCTGAGGCCGCGGTCCTCGGGCCGGCGGACGCCGGCCATGACCCATACACGCGCGGACGTTGCCGCGGCGATGGAGCCCCATCGCGCGCCGGCCGCTGCCAACCGTTTCACCAGAGAGAGAGAAGAGAGAGATCGACGATGTTCGAGGTTTATCGCAAGGAGCTCAATTGGGGCGGCCGCCGCCTGGTTCTGGAAACCGGACGAATGGCGCGCCAGGCCGACGGCGCGGTGCTCGCCACCTACGGCGAGACATCGGTGCTGTGCACCGCCGTCGGCAGCCGTCAGGTCAAGCCGGGGCAGGACTTCTTCCCGCTGACCGTCAACTATCAGGAAAAAAGCTTCGCCGCCGGCAAGATTCCGGGCGGTTTCTTCAAGCGCGAAGGCCGCCCCTCGGAGAAGGAGGTGCTGACCTCGCGCCTCATCGACCGGCCGATCCGACCGCTGTTCGCACCCGGATTCCTGAACGAGGTTCAGATTGTCTGTACGGTCCTGTCGCACGACCTCGAAAACGACCCCGACATCGTCGCGATGATCGGCACCTCGGCGGCGCTGACGCTGTCGGGTATTCCCTTCATGGGGCCGATCGGCGGCGCGCGCGTCGGTTACGTCGACGGCCAGTACGTGCTCAATCCGCGCCTCGACGACCTGAAGCTTTCGGAACTCGATTTGGTCGTCGCCGGTACCAGAGACGGCGTGCTGATGGTCGAATCCGAGGCCAAGGAGCTGTCCGAAGACGTCATGCTCGGGGCCGTTATGTTCGGCCACAGCAGTTTTCAGCCGGTGATCGAAGCGATCATCGAGCTCGCCGAATCGGCCGCCAAGGAACCCTGGGAGCTGCCGGACACCGAGGGACAGAAGAAAGCGATCGAAGCCAGGCTGGCGCCGGCGGTCTCCGCCGACATTGCCGCCGCTTATGCCGAACGCCAAAAGCAGACGCGCTCGAACATGCTCGAGGCGGCCCGCGCCAAGCTGGTCGAGTTCTTCCCGGACGAGGTCGAGCGGACGGTGGCCACCAAGGTTTTCAAATCACTCGAGGCCGAGATCGTGCGCGGCGCCATCCTCAAGGGCCAACCGCGCATCGACGGCCGCGATACCCGTTCGATCCGGCCGATCGCGGTCGAAGTCGGCGTGCTGCCGCGGGCGCATGGTTCGGCGCTGTTCACGCGCGGCGAGACCCAGGCACTCGCCGTGACCACGCTCGGGACCGGCGAGGACGAGCAAATCGTCGACGCGCTCGAGGGCGAGTTCCGGCAGAGCTTCCTGCTGCACTACAATTTCCCGCCCTACGCCACCGGTGAGGCCAAGCGCATGGGCTCGCCCGGACGGCGTGAAATCGGTCACGGCAAGCTTGCCTGGCGCGCCGTGCATCCGCTGCTGCCGGCGCCCGACAGCTTCCCCTACACCATTCGCGTCGTCTCCGAGATCACCGAGTCGAACGGCTCGTCGTCGATGGCAACGGTGTGCGGCGCGTCGCTGTCGCTGATGGATGCTGGCGTGCCGCTCAAGCGTCCGGTCGCCGGCATCGCGATGGGTCTCATAAAGGAGGAAACGAGATACGCCGTGCTGTCCGACATTCTCGGCGACGAAGACCATCTTGGCGATATGGACTTCAAGGTCGCCGGTACCGAGAATGGCGTGACCGCCTTGCAGATGGACATCAAGATCACTTCGATCACCGAGGAGATCATGCGCGACGCGCTGGCGCAGGCGCGCGAAGGCCGCATGCATATTCTGGGCGAAATGGGGCGCGCGCTCGATCGTGCCCGCGAAGGCATCAGCCGCAATGCGCCGCGCATCACCACCATCAGCATTCCAAAGGACAAGATCCGCGAGGTGATCGGCACCGGCGGCAAGGTGATCCGCGAGATCTGCGAGGTCACCGGCGCCAAGATCGACATCGAGGACGACGGCACGGTCAAGGTTGCCGCCGTCGATGCCGACGCATCCAAGGCGGCGATCGACTGGATCAAGGGTATCGTCGCCGAACCGGAAGTCGGCGTGATCTATGCCGGAAAAGTCGTCAAGACCATGGACTTCGGTGCCTTTGTCAATTTCCTCGGGGCGCGCGACGGCCTCGTGCATATCAGCGAACTCGCGCCCTATCGTGTTGCCAAGGTCACCGACATCGTCAAGGTCGGCGACTTGGTCAAGGTGAAGGTTCTGGGGTTCGACGACCGTGGCAAGGTCAAGCTGTCGATGAAACAGGTCGATCAGGCGACCGGCGAGGACATCGGTGCCAAATTGGCCGAGGAGCGCCGCCAGCGCGACGCCGCCAAGGCCTCCCCGGCGGGCTGACCGATCCGGCTTGACCGTCGGACCCGTCTAACCCAGATAGGCACCGGACGGGGGCAGAGAGGGTGACGGCATTGAAGGCGCTCAATGCGCTGGTGATTTCGGGACGCGAGGTGCTGCCGCTGGTCGAGGGCGGCAAGGGCATCTCGGTCTCGAACGGCGAAAGCTCGGGCGCCTGGGCGCGTTCCGGCGGCGTCGGCACGTTCTCGGGGGTCAACGCGGATTCGAAGGACGAGTTCGGCCGCACCATCCCCCAGATCTATCACGGCAAGACGCGGCGCGAGCGGCACGAGGAACTGGTGCGGTACGCCATCGCCGGCGGCATTCACCAGGCGAAGGTTGCCCACGAACGCGCCTGCGGCCAGGGCCGGCTGCACATGAACATCCTGTGGGAGATGGCGGCGGCCGAGCGCATTCTGAACGGCGTGCTCGAGGGAGCCAAAGGCCTCGTCAACGGTGTCACCTGCGGCGCCGGCATGCCCTACCGCATCGCCGAGATTTGCGCACGCTACGGCGTTTACTACTACCCGATCGTGTCGTCGGCGCGCGCTTTCCGCGCCCTATGGAAACGGGCGTACCACAAATTCCGGGAGTGGCTGGGTGCGGTCGTCTACGAGGATCCGTGGCTCGCCGGCGGCCACAACGGCATTACCAACAGCGAAGACCCCGAGGTGCCCGAGCCGCCCTTCCCGCGGGTCTACGAGCTACGCCGCATGATGCGCGAATTCGGCCTCGCCGACACGCCGATCGTCATGGCGGGCGGCGTTTGGTGCCTGCGCGAGTGGGAAGACTGGATCGACAATCCCGATCTCGGACCGATTGCCTTCCAGTTTGGTACCCGAGCGTTGCTCACGAGGGAAAGCCCGATCTCGGAAGCCTGGAAGCGGAAGCTGTTGACGCTCAAAGAGGGCGACATCCGCCTGCAGCGTTTCAGCCCCACCGGATTCTATTCCTCGGCCGTGCGCAACCAGTTTCTCGCCGAGCTCGAGGAACGGTCCGAGCGCCAGATTCCCTACTCGGTCGAGGCGGTCGGCGACCATTTGGCGACGCTGGAGATCGGCGCGCGCAAGCGCATTGTCTACGTGACGCCGCATGACCGCGAGCGGGCGCTCATCTGGATGGCGCAAGGCTTCACCGAGGCGCTGCGGACGCCCGATTCGACGCTGGTCTTCGTGACGCCGCGCAAGGCCTTCGAGATCCGCAACGACCAGATCAACTGCATGGGCTGCCTGTCGGCTTGCCTGTTCTCGAACTGGGCGCAGAACGAGGAGGGCACCACCGGCAAGAAGGCCGATCCGCGGAGCTTCTGCATCCAGAAGACGCTGCAGAACATCGCTCACAGCGAGGATGTCGAGTTCCAGCTCATGTTTTCCGGCCACAACGCCTATCGCTTCGCGACCGATCCGTTCTACGCCAACGGGTTCATTCCCACGGTTCGCGAGCTGGTCGATCGCCTGCAGACCGGCAACTAATCCGCGAATGCCGGCTGAACCGGCAGCGCATTGACGATTTCTGTCCTTTGCTTTAGGGCGGTTCTGGGATATTTTAGAGTGTCTCTACTCTTTTCCCAGCGGCGCCCCATATACCCTTGATGACCCGCCCTTTCGCCAATGCGCTTGAACTGCTCCGCGCCGCGCGGCTCCGGCCGACGCGCCAGCGTCTCGCTCTGGCGCGGCTGCTGTTCGAGAAGGGCGATCGGCACGTGGCCGCTGAGCAGTTGCACGAAGAGGCGCTGGCGGCGCAGGTCCCGGTATCGCTGGCGACGGTCTACAACACGCTGCATCAATTCGTCGCCGCCGGCCTGCTGCGCGAGGTGGTAATCAATCCGGGCCGCTCGTATTTCGACACCAATGTCAGCGACCATCACCATTTCTTCTACGAGGACACCGGGGAACTGCGTGATATCGCCGGCGACAGCATCGCCGTCAGCAACGTTCCTCCTCCGCCCGATGGCGGCTCGATCCGGCGCGTCGATGTCATTGTCCGGGTCGAAAAATGCGCCCAGAGGGGGCGCCAGTAGAAGAAATTTTCCGATATCCGCCCTACAGTTATTTAATACATTATATCTGTTCTAAACTATTGACTCGCGAGGGCCGCGGGTTCATATAGAGCCCGTGGCGGACGCTACGCGCCCGCCGGCTCATTCAAAACGCGAGGAGGACCCGTCATGGCATCGCTCAAAGGCTCGAAGACCGAGCAGAACCTGAAAGATGCGTTCGCCGGCGAGAGCCAGGCAAACCGCCGCTATCTCTATTTCGCCCAGAAGGCCGACGTCGAAGGCTACAACGACGTTTCGGCGGTCTTCCGCTCGACCGCAGAGGGCGAAACCGGCCACGCCCACGGCCATCTCGAGTTTCTCGAGGCGGTCGGCGATCCGGCGACCGGCAAGCCGATCGGCGATACCAAGAAGAATCTCGTAGCCGCGATCGCCGGCGAGACTCACGAATACACCGATATGTATCCCGGCATGGCGAAGACCGCGCGCCAGGAAGGCTTCGACGAAATCGCCGACTGGTTCGAGACGCTCGCCAAGGCCGAGAAATCGCATGCCGGGCGTTTCCAGAAGGCGCTCGACGGCCTGGGCTGATCCGATCCCGGATCTGGTTCGGGGAGCGCCTTGCGCTCCCCGACATGATTTGAGTTTTGCCAGGACCAACCATGCGCGAGGGCAGCCTCGAGGCACCGACACGCTACGCCATTCCGTGGCGGGATGCCGATTACTACGACCCGGCCAAGGTCGATGCCGAAACGCGCCGCATCTTCGAGATCTGCCATGGCTGCCGGCGCTGCTTCAACTTGTGCGATAGCTTCCCGCGGCTCTTCGACCTTATCGACGCCAGCCCCAAGGAGCTCGATGGCGTCGACCGCAAGGATTACGCCAAGGTCGCCGAGGCCTGCACGCTCTGCGACATGTGCTTCATGACGAAGTGCCCCTATGTGCCGCCGCATGAGTTCAATGTCGACTTCCCGCATACCATGCTGCGCTATCGCGCGGCGCAGATGCGGCGCGAGGGCGGCGATTTCGCCCAACGTCAGCTTGCCGAGACCGACCGCAACGGGCGTCTCGCCGGCACGATCGCGCCGCTCGCCAACTGGGCCGGGAAGACAGGCAACCGCCTCAGTCGACCGGTCATGGAGAAGCTCGCCGGCATCGATCGCCGCGCAGATCTGCCGAAATTCCATGGCCGCACCTTCGTTATGCGCGCGAAGGACGGGGCGCCGCCGGTCGACGCCAAGGCACCCGCCTACGGCCGCAAGGCCCTCGTCTATGCGACCTGTTTCGTCAATTACAATCATCCGCGCATCGGCGAGGCGTTGCGCGCGGTTCTGGCAAAAAACGGCGTCGTGACCGAAGTCGCCTATTCCGGCTGCTGCGGCATGCCACAGTTCGAGCGCGGCGATGTCGCGCGCGTCGCGGCCATGGCGAAGCGCGTGGCGCAGGCGTTACGGCCGAAGATCGATCAGGGTTACGATGTGATCGCGCCGGTGCCGTCCTGCGCCCTGATGCTCAAATTCGAATGGCCGCTACTGTTGCCGGACGACGAGGACGTCCGGTTGTTGGCCCGTTCGACGTTCGACGCCAGCGAATATTTGGTGGCGATCGCGCGGAAGGAAGGCCTCGCCGACGGCCTGTCGCCGCTCCATGGCGGCATCACGCTGCATATCGCCTGCCATGCGCGGGCGCAGAACATGGGCCAGAAGGCGGCCGAGTTGCTGCGCCTGCTGCCGTCAACGGAGGTCACGGTGATCGAGCGCTGCTCCGGCCATGGCGGCTCGTGGGGCGTGATGAAGGCGAACTTCGACACCGCCATCAAGGTGGGGCGGCCGGTGGCGCGCAGCGCCGTCACTGCCGATAAAGCCTATCTCGCTTCCGAATGTCCGCTCGCCGCCATGCACATCCGCCAGGGCATGGCGATGCTCGGCGCCGACGCCAAGGCGCCGGAGCGAACCCACCATCCGATCGAGATCATGGCGCTCGCCTACGGCGTTCTGCCCGAGGAGCGCCCTGCATGACCCAGTTTCGCGAACTCACTCGCGCCGACATTTTGCCGCTCGAGCAGTACGAGCGGGAGCGGCGCAGCCATCGCCAGCGAATCGCCGCGGTCAAACGCAATCGGCGGGTTGAGGTCGGCCCGCTGGCGACCTTCTATTTCGAGAACTTCGATACCATGTGGCTTCAGGTGCACGAGATGCTGGCGGTCGAGCGCGGCGGCGACGCGCAGATCGCCGACGAGCTCGCCGCCTACAACCCGCTCATTCCGAAGGGCGATGAACTGATCGCGACCGTCATGTTCGAAATCGACGATCCGGTCCAGCGTGCGCGCATCCTCGGTCGGCTGGGCGGCGTCGAGAACCGCATGTACATCGCCTTCGCCGGTGAGAAGATCACCGGTGCGCCGGACCCCACGCGCGAGAACACCTCGCTCGAGGGCAAGGCTTCATCGGTGCAATTCATGCGGTTTCGATTCAGCCGCACGCAGAAGGATAAATTCCGGCAGGCGGGAATGCGCGTCGAGGTCGGCATCGAGCACCCGAATTATCACCACATCGCGGTGCTGAGCGAGACCGTCCGCGAGACGCTGGCGGGCGACCTCGCCTGAGACGGACTCTCACGTGACGTGCGTCAGCACGTAATAGATCACATAGATCCAACTCAGGAAGCCGTCGATTACGGCCCAGATCACGCTCTTGTTCGCCGTCCACGACATGGCGATCGCCAGTGCGTTGCCGAACGTGATGCCGTAATGCACATAGTAGTACATGCGGGTCTCCCGGATCGGTGAGGGTTGCAAGGACCAAGCGACTGCCGGCGCGTGCCACGCGCCGTCGTCCTATTCGATGGTCTCGTCAGAGGCCACGCCCCAGATTTCGCTGCGCAGTAGCCAGCCGCGAATGGTGCGATGCCCGCGCGTCTCGATCCGGCACCAGGCGTTGCGGCACTCGAGCAAATTGGCGATGACGCCCGGCTCAAGCCTCGCCAATGCCGGCGAATCGCGTGCCGGCTCCCGGTGGATCGTGCGTGTCTCGCCTTTGATGATGGCGGTACGATCGGCGCTCAGCAGCCGGACGTGAATCCAGCCCTCGGTTCCCTGCCAGTCGCGCACGTGCCGCCATACGTCGTAGGCGCCGATGATTTCGACCGGCAAGCCCTTACGGCGGTAGACCCAGTGGATCGGATATTGCTCGCCCGGCCCGGCACGCAGATTGACCTCGTTCGATCGCAGACTCATGAATTTCGGCGCGTGGGGCGTGTCAGCGGCAGCCGTCGGGCGTACAAGCGCGCAAGCCAGAAGCAGGACGGCGACGATGCGGACCATGGCGCGGTCTAACCTGCGGCGCGCGGCCGGGTCAAGCGGCGACGGCGTGCGAGCGCTATGCCGCTCAAGACCAGCATCAGCGACACCAGCAGCGACGGTGTCAGACGCTCGCGGAGAAACACGACCGCGATCACCACCGAGAGCGGCGGCACCGCAAACTGAAACACCGCCACACGCTGCACACCGCCGGTGCGCAACGCCCAGAACCAGGCGACGAACGCCGCCAGGTTCGGTCCATAGGCGAGCGTCGCGACGGCAGCCAGATCGCCCATGCCGAAACGGCTCCAATCGACCACCGGAATGCGGATGGCGGCGAAGGGTATGAGCGCCAAGCCTGCCACGCCGACGCACCACAGCGTTGCCGGCAGGGCGCCGATGCACGCCGAGAGCCGCGCGCCGGCGACGTAGGAGCTGGCCGACAGGGCCGCCGCCGCCAGCACCAGCAGGTCTCCCGATAACGTGACATCGTGGCCGGCGTCGGCGCGAAAGGCGAACAGAATTCCCTCGCCGAAGAACGCCAGCGCCGCACCCAGCCACCAGAAGGCGGCAGGACGCTGCCGCTCGATCACTGCCGCGGCGAGACCGGTGAAGATTGGCATTGCTGCCTGGATCAACGCGCCATGGGTTGCCGAGGTTCGGGCTTGGCCGAGGGTGAACAGCAGCGGAAACGCGACGAAGCTGCCGACCGCCGAGATCGCCAGCAGCCTCCATTCGCGCCGGTTGCGCGGTCCCGGCAGCCGCAACACGATCGCCAGCGGAATCGCCGCGAGCGCGGCAGCCGCCGGCCGCATGCCCAGCAGCAGCGGATCAATGTCGCCGGTGATCGCCCGCGTCAGCGGACCGCTGAGTGCGAACAACACGACCGACGCCATAGCCGCCGCGAAAACCGCCGCCGGCCGCTCGCCCGTATGCTCCATCGCGCCTCTTCTCGCCGCCTGTCCGGCATCGGGTCAAGGGCGGTTCGCGCATGGCTGGACACCCGTCGGAGCGCTTGCTAGGCCTTGCGTGAAGGAGACCGATTCGATGCCGGCGAATAAGCCGCTGGTCGTGGTCACGCGCAAGCTGCCCGACGTGATCGAGACGCGGATGATGGAGCTTTTCGAGGCGCGGCTGAACGACGGCGACGAGCCCTTCACGCGGGAACAGCTCAAATCGGCGATGGCCGAGGCCGATGTGTTGGTGCCGACGGTCACGGACCGCCTCGATGCCGACGTTATCGCCGCGGCCGGCGAGCGGCTCAGATTGATCGCCTCGTTCAGCAACGGCGTCGATCACATCGACCTGGCCGCCGCCAAGAGCAGGGGCATCGTCGTCACCAATACGCCGGGCGTGCTGACCGAGGACACCGCAGATATGACCATGGCGCTCATCCTGGCAGTCGCGCGCCGCGTCAGCGAGGGTGAGCGACTGCTGCGCGAAGGGCACTGGCAGGGTTGGAGCCCGACCTTCATGCTGGGCAGCCGCCTCTGGGGCAAGCGGCTCGGCATCGTCGGCATGGGCCGCATCGGCCAGGCCGTGGCGCGCCGCGCCCGTGGCTTCGGCCTGTCGGTGCACTACCACAACCGCCATCGCGTGGATCCCGAGATCGAGCAGGAACTCGAGGCGACGTATTGGGAAAGCCTCGATGCCATGCTGGCGCGCATGGATATTGTCTCGATCAACTGTCCACGCACGCCGGCGACGTACCATCTGCTGTCGGCGCGGCGGCTCAAGCTGTTGCGGCCCACGGCGATCCTAGTCAACACCTCGCGTGGCGAAGTCATCGACGAGGAGGCCCTGACGCGCCTTCTGATGGAACGCGCGATCGGCGGCGCCGGTCTCGACGTGTTCGAGCGTGAGCCACTGGTCAACGCGCAATTGCTGGCGCTCGATCGGGTCGTGCTCCTGCCCCACATGGGCTCGGCGACGCTCGAGGCGCGCATCGACACCGGTCAGCGCGTTATCCTCAACATCAAGACCTTCGCCGACGGCCACCGTCCGCCCGACCGTGTGATCGATACGATGCTGTAGGCGGATGATTCCGCTTCCCGCATGACTGCCATCCGTTATAGCCTATTGGATATAGCGGAGGGGGCGGGCGTGCGAAGCCGGTGGTTCACCGTGGTGGTTCTGGTCGCGATGGCGACGGCGCTTCCGGCGCGCGCCGCAAGCGTCACGGTCTTCGCCGCAGCCAGCTTGAAGAATGCCCTCGATGCCGCTGTCACCGCTTACGAAAAGCAAAGCGGCGACACGGTACGCGTTTCCTATGGCGCAAGCTCGGCGCTCGCGCGTCAGATCGAGGCCGGTGCGCCGGCCGACCTGTTCATCTCGGCCGATCTGAGATGGATGGACTACCTCCAGGGCAGGGGCCTGATCCAGCCGCGGAGCCGCCGCAACCTGCTCGGCAACGAGTTGGTGCTCGTTGCGCCGGTGGCGAGCGGCGTCAAGATTGAGCTCGCCCCCGGTGTCGATCTCCGATCACACCTCCAGAGGGGGCCGCTGGCCATGGCGGATCCGGCGGCGGTGCCGGCCGGTATTTACGGCAAGGCGGCGCTGACTAGGCTTGGCGTGTGGGATTCGGTCAAGAGCAAGGTCGCGCGCGCCGCCGACGTGCGCGCCGCCTTGCGGCTGGTGGCGCGCGGCGAGGCTCCACTCGGCATCGTCTACCGTACCGACGCGGCTGCCGAACCCAAGGTCGAGATCGCCGCCGTGTTCCCGCCCGACAGCTATCCGCCGGTGATCTACCCGGCGGCCCTTATTGCATCCGCCAAGCCTGACGCGGCCCGCCTCTTCGCGTTTCTGTCGTCGCCCGCGGCGCGGCCCTATTTCGAGCAACAGGGCTTCAAGGTGCTGTTCTAGCGGTTGAGCGCACGCTGTAGCGCGGCCAATTCCTGTGCGGCTGCGGCCCGTGCGCGGCGTTCAATAGCGCGATAGCGGTCGATCAGCGCGAGGCCAAACGGCGTCAATCGGGCACCACCGCCTTTCTCGCCGCCCGGCCGTGCGGTCACCACCGTGCGCCGGAACGTGCGGTTGAGATCGTCGATCAAAAGCCAGGCGCGGCGATACGACATGCCCATGATCCGGCCGCCGCGCGAGATCGAACCGCTGTCGCGGATCGCCTCAAGCAGCCGCACTTTGCCGGGACCGATAGCCTTGCCGGGGGCCAAATCGACGCGCAGCGTCAGCTTCGCCAAGACGCGGCCTCAACCGCAGGTCGGGCAGTCGGGATCGCGCGCAATCTCGATGCGCTGCAGGTCGGCGGCCAGAGAATCGTACATCAGCAGGGTGCCGCTGAGACTAATGCCGATCCCGAGTATCTCCTTGAGCACTTCGACGGCCTGCAGCGTGCCCATGACGCCGGCGATCGCGCCCAGGATGCCGGCGGTTTCGCAGCGCGGGATGGAGTCGGGCGGCGGCGCCTCCCGAAAGAGGCATCTGTAGCAGGGATGCGGCGGGCCAAGATAGGCCTTGAAGGTCGATAGCTGACCGTCGAAGGGCGACAGCGCCGCACCGACCAGGGTCTTGCGTAACCGGTAACATAGATCGTTGAGCAGATAGCGCGTGGCGAAATTGTCGCTGCCGTCGGCGACCAGATCGTACCGCGCAACGATGTCGCGCGCGTTGCTTTCGTCGAGCCGGACCGGATGCAGCTCCGTGCGCACGTCAGGATTGAGCGCCGCAAGGGTCCGTGCGGCGCTCGCGGTCTTGAGACTGCCGACGCTCGACGTCGCGTGGACGATCTGACGCTGAAGATTGGGCAGGTCGACGCGATCGTCGTCGATAATTCCGAGCGTGCCGACGCCGGCGGCAGCGAGATACATCAGGACCGGCGAGCCCAATCCGCCGGCGCCGACCACCAGTACGCGCGCATTAAGGAGCTTCGCTTGGCCCTCCTCGCCCACTTCGTCGAGGATCAGATGCCGGGCGTAGCGCTGGAATTGCGCGTCGCTCAGCGGCCGGGTCAGTGTCGACGGCATCACAGCCCCTCGAACAGCGCAGTCGAAAGATAGCGCTCGGCCGTGTCGGGCAGGACGGTGACGATAACCTTGCCGGCCATATCGGCGCGCTGGCCGATCTCGACGGCCGCCGCGAGCGCCGCACCTGACGAGATGCCGCAAGCGATGCCTTCGAGCCGCGCTACCTCGCGCGCCGTCCGGAACGCCGTCTCATTGCCGATACGGACGATTTCGTCGATCAGTCTGGTGTCGAGGATCGCCGGAATGAAACCGGCACCGAGCCCCTGGATCTTGTGCGGCCCAGGCGGGCCGCCCGACAGCACAGCACTGTCTTCGGGCTCGACCGCCACCATGCGCAGCCCGGGTTTGCGCGGCTTCAGCACCGAACCGACACCGGTCAGCGTGCCGCCGGTGCCGACACCGCTGACCACGATGTCGACCTTGCCGTTGGTGTCGCGCCAGATTTCCTCGGCGGTGGTGCGGCGATGGATTTCGGGATTGGCGGGGTTGTTGAACTGCTGCGGCATGAAGGCGTCACCGAGCTTCTTCACCAGCGCCTCGGCACGGCCGATGGCGCCGTGCATGCCCTGGGCTGCCGGCGTCAGCTCGATCTCCGCGCCCAGCAGCTTCAGCATGTGGCGGCGCTCGACCGACATGCTGTCAGGCATGATCAAGATCAGGCGATAGCCCTTGGCGGCGGCCGCGAAGGCCAGCGCGATCCCGGTATTGCCCGACGTCGGTTCGACCAGGACGGTCTTGCCCGGCGCAATCAAGCCGGCCCGTTCAGCCGCCTCGATCATGGCCGCGCCAATGCGGTCCTTGACCGACGATAGAGGATTGAAGAATTCGCACTTGGCGACGATCTCGGCCCTGACACCGTGTTTCGCGGCGAAACGCGATACGCGGACCAGCGGTGTCGCGCCGATGGTATCGACGATGCTGTCGTAGACGCGGCCGCGGAATGCGCTCGCCGAAACCGTCACGGTCGCAGCAGGCTTGGGATTGGCTCGCGCCATGGCGTCTCCTTCAGATCGAGAAATCGAGACGGGCGCCGTACTCGCCGGGTACGCCCAATTTATGCGCGCGAAGACACAGGTCTTCGATGGTAACGCCGTCAAGCCGGCTCATGACCTCGGCGTTGAGTTCCTGCCACAGCGGCCGCACGACCCGCCGGCCGAGCTCCGCGCCGCTGCTTTCCGCGAGCGGATCCTCGCCGCCGTCGAGTGCGCGCACGACGCGCACGATCTCGCCGACGGTGATGCGGCGGCGCTCGCGTGCCAGGCGATAGCCGCCGCGCGGTCCGCGCACGCCGGCGAGGATGCCGGCGCGCACCAGCTGCTGCAGCACCTGTTCGAGATAGCGGCGCGGAATGCCCTGGCGACGTGTGATCTCGCTCGATTGCACCGGCAGCGTCCCGGCGTTGTAGGCGATGTCGAGCACCGCCTCGATTGCGAACAGCAGCTTCTTGGTGAGCCGGACCATCGCCGTTCGGCCTATTCGGCCGCCTTGGCTTCGAAGAAGCGGGCGATGCGCGCGGCGAGGCGCTCGCCGACGTCGCGCTTGCTGAGCCGACCCCAGGATTCGGCGCCGTTTTCGTCGATCAGATAGATCTCGTTGCTATCGCCGCCGAGGATGCCGCTCGCCGCCGATACGTCGTTGGCCAGGATCCAGTCGCAGCCCTTGCCGGCGCGTTTCTCGCGTGCGGCGGCGAGCAGGTTCTCGGTCTCGGCCGCGAAGCCGACGACCAGGCGTGGCCGGCGGTTTGCAGCCCGCGCCAGCGTCGCCAGGATGTCGGGGTTCTCGACCAGCTTCAGCGTCGGCGGCGCGCCCTTCTTCTTGAGCTTCTGCGGCGCCGCCTCGACGCGCCAGTCGGCCACGGCGGCGGCGCAGACGGCGAAGTCGACCGGTAGTTGCGCCTCACAGGCTGCCAGCATCTCGCGCGCCGTACGCACGTGGACGACACGCACGCCGGGCGGGTCGGGCTCGCGCGTCGGACCCGATACCAACACGGTGTCGGCGCCCAGCCGCGCCATCGCGGCGGCAATGGCATGGCCCTGCTTGCCGGAGGATCGGTTGGCGATATAGCGTACCGGGTCGATCGCCTCCTCGGTCGGACCGCTGGTGATCAGCGCCTTACGCCCGCGCAGAGCGGCATGGGCGACGAAATGGGCCTCGACGGCATCGGCAATCGCCGCGGGCTCGGCCATGCGCCCAAGGCCGCTCTCGCTCTCGGCGAGCGCACCCGATTCGGGGCCGATCCGCTTGACGCCGCGCCGTTCGAGTTGCGCGACATTGGCCTGGGTCGCCGGATTGGCCCACATCCGCGTATTCATCGCCGGCGCCAGCAGAATGGGCTTGTCGCTGGCCAGCAGAAGCGTTGACGCGAGGTCGTCGGCGAGGCCCGCCGCCAGCTTGGCGATGATGTCGGCGGTGGCGGGGGCGACGACGATCACATCGGCTTCCTGTGACAGCCGCAGATGCCCCATCTCGCTCTCTTCGGTGAGGGAGAACAGATCACCGTAGACCCGATCGCCGGACAGGGTCTGTGCCGCGAGAGGCGTGACAAAGCGCTGCGCCGCCGCCGTCATGACGCAACGCACGGCCGCTCCGCGCTCGCGCAGGCGACGGATGAGTTCAAGGCTTTTGTACGCGGCGATGCCACCGGCGATCACCAAAAGGATGCGGCGTCCATGCAGCATCAGCCTATCCGCCAAGGTTTGCGGGAATACCTGCGAAATTTACTCTAGCCGCGGTGTGATTTCAAAGCTCAAAGCCGCCACCCGGAATGGATGGCGGCGATGCCGCCACTCAGGGGTCGTACCGTCACCCGGTCGAAACCCGCCTGCTCCATCATCACGGCTAGGCGGCGGCGGTCTGGGAAACGGCGGATGCTTTCAACCAGGTACTGATAAGCCGCACGGTCGCGCGCCACCACCGCGCCGAGCCGCGGCACGATGGCGAACGAATAGAGATCGTAGATGCGTTGCAGAGCGGGATTTTCGACGTTGCTGAATTCGAGGCAGAGGAAGCGGCCGCCGGGTTTCAGCACGCGCCGGGCCTCGGCCAGCGCCGCCGCAATGCGGGTGACGTTGCGGAGGCCGAATGCGATGGTGTAGGCGTCGACACTGGCGTCGGCGATCGGCAGCGCTTCGGCGTTGCCGCACAGCCAGCGCATCGCCTCGTATTCGCCGGCGTCGAGACTGCGGTCGCGTCCCGCGGCGAGCATGCGCGCATTGATGTCGCAGACGATGGCGCACGCACCCGGACCAGCCCGCGCCACGAAGCGCCGGGCGATGTCGCCGGTGCCGCCGGCGACATCAAGCAGGATCTGGCGCGGCTGCGGCCCCAGGCGCTCCACCAATTGCGCTTTCCACAAACGATGGATGCCGCCCGACATCAGGTCGTTCATCAGGTCGTAGCGTCGCGCCACACGGTCGAAGACGTCGCGCACCAGCCGGGCGTGCTCGTGCGCCGGCACCCGGCGATAACCGAAATCCGCTGTCTCTTTGGCCGCCATCTTGGCACCATAGCGGCCGCCCCCCTGAGAGACCAGCCCATGCCCGAACTGCCGGAAGTCGAGACCGTGGTACGCGGTCTCAAGGCGCGCGTCGAAGGCCGGCGACTCCTTCGGTTGACGCTGAACCGCGCCGATCTGCGCCAGGCGATCCCTGCGGGACTCGCCGCCTGCGTCGAAGGCCGGCGCATCGTTCGCGTCGACCGTCGCGCCAAATACATCCTCATGCGTCTCGACGACGGCGGCGTGCTGGTCGCCCATCTCGGCATGTCGGGGCGACTGACGCTTGGCGACGCGGCGCATCGGGCGGCGTCGCGGCCGCACGATCACGCAGTGATGGTGTTCGAGGACGCGATCGAGTTGCGTTTCAACGATCCCCGCCGCTTCGGTCTTATCGATTACGCGCGCGCGGAAACGCTGTCGCGCCACAAATTGTTCCGCCATCTGGGGCCCGAACCGCTGGCGCCGAATTTCGACGGCGCGACCCTGGCGCGGCTGCTCGAGGGCAAGAAGACCTCGATCAAATCGGCGCTGCTCGACCAGCGCATTGTCGTCGGCATCGGCAATATCTACGCCTGCGAGAGCCTCTATTGGGCCGGTTTGTCGCCCAAACGCTTGGCCCGCACGATCCAAGGCGAGTGGGCCGCGAACTTGGCGCGCGCCATCAAGCGTGTCCTCGAGCGCGCGATCGCCGCCGGCGGTTCGAGCCTGCGAGATTACGTCGACGCTACCGGCGAACTCGGCAATTTCCAACATCACTTTGCAGTCTATGATCGCGAAGGCGAGCAGTGCCCGGGGTGCGACTGCCGATCGAGCATCAAACGGATCGTGCAGGGAGGCCGCTCGACATTTTACTGTGCCAAGCGCCAGCGTTGAGTTTACCCTGCGGGCGATGCGGCGGCTCTTCCTCGCGTTCGTGCTGATCGCCGCGCCGTTGGCGGCGCACGCCGACGGCTTCGTACCTGGGACCGAGGACCTGCCGCTGATGCCGGGGCTCGTTTCGGTGGCCGGGTCGGCCGTGGTCTTCGACAAGCCCGAAGGCCGTATCGTGGAAAGTGCCGCGCGGGGCAAGGTCTCGCGCTATACCGTGGCGCGCTTCTACAACCGCACTCTACCACAGCTCGGCTGGCGGCCGGCAACCGGCGCGCCAGTGACCTGGACGCGCGCCGGCGAACGGCTCCATCTCGATTTTCACGGTCCGGACGGCAATCTGACGGTCGGGTTTACGATTTCGCCGCAATGAGAAACGGAGGCCATCCATGAGCTACGAGCATATTCTGGTCGAATCGCGCGGCACCGTAGGGCTCATCACGCTCAATCGGCCGAAGGCACTCAATGCCCTCTGCGATGCGCTGATCCGCGAGCTCGGCAAGGCGCTCAACGACTTGGAGGCCGACGAGGCGATCGGTGCCGTCGTCATCACCGGCAGCGATAAGGCGTTTGCCGCCGGCGCCGACATCAAGGAAATGCAAAATCGCTCCTTTGTCGACGTCTATCTCGGCGATTTCGTCAAAAGCTGGGAATGCGTCGCGCTGTGCCGCAAGCCGGTGATTGCCGCCGTCGCCGGCTATTGCCTGGGCGGCGGCTGCGAGCTGGCGATGATGTGCGACGTGATCGTTTGTGCCGATTCCGCGAGGTTCGGCCAGCCCGAGATCACGCTCGGAATCATGCCCGGCGCCGGCGGAACGCAACGCCTGACGCGGTTCGTCGGCAAGGCCAAAGCCATGGACATGATCCTCACGGGGCGGCTGATGGACGCGGCCGAAGCCGAGCGTTCGGGCCTCGTTTCGCGCGTCGTTCCGGCCGCGCGGCTGGTGGACGAGGCGGTGAAAATGGCGGCGCAGATCGCGTCGCTTTCGCGTCCGTCGGTGCTGATGGCGAAGGAGATGGTCAACCGCGCCTACGAGACGACGCTAGCGGAAGGCGTGCGGTTCGAGCGGCGCATGTTCCACGCGTTGTTCGCGACGGCGGATCAGAAAGAGGGCATGTCGGCCTTCGTGGAAAAACGCAAGCCAAATTTTCGCAACCGTTGAACGATGCCGCCGCGCCCGCCTTGACGCCTCGGTCGCGCGGCGGCTATAAGCGCCGCTTCTCGGCATTGGATCGGTGCGCGGAGCGAGAGTAAAGGTCAGCGATGGCGACGCATAAATCAGCGGAAAAAAGAATTCGGCAAACCCGGCGCCGCACCATGGTGAACCGCGCCCGAATGAGTCGCGTGCGCAGTGCCGTGAAGGCGGTCGAGGCAGCGCTCACATCCGGCGACAAGAAAGCGGCGCGCGAGGCGTACGCACAGGCGCAATCGGAGTTGCAGCGCGGCGCAGCGCGCGGCGTGGTCACGCGAAGCGCGGCCGCGCGCAAGATCGCACGCCTCTCGGCGCGCATCAAAGCGCTCAAGGGCTGAGCCTCGTGACCGTTCTGCCGCACGCGGAAAAATTTTTGCGTTCGTGTGTCGGCCATATTGCCTTTCTGTGTCCGCCTTCGTAGAGTTTGCTTGCGCCGTCGGAACGAAAGGTGTTTTGAGGACCAATGCACCATGATGTCGCACCTCGCGCATTCGCAAATCACGAAAAATTCGGGCGACGTCGCGGCAATCAATTTACCGGCTTCGTATTTCGATTTCAGGAATTCGTCTAAAGGGTAGCGCCGGAAGAGAAAGAAGGTTTCTTCCGACGAACGGTACCCGTTTGCGTTTTCGGGTTGCTTGGGGGGCGTGGTGACGGATCAGGTGAAAGCGTCGGCGCCGGCGCAAGCAGCCTTGGCGCGCGGAAACGTCAAAGCTCCGGCATCCGACGACCCTGGTCTCCAGGGGCGGGCATGACGGAGCCGGTCGGCAGCAAGGACGGCCTCCAATCGCAGTGGGCGCGCGTGCGCGGCCGCTTGCGCGAGGAGTGCGGCGATGCCGCCTATCGCGCGTGGCTGAAGTCGATGACGCTTTACGGCGTCGAGGACGGTCGCGTGCGGATCGGCGTGCCGACGCGGTTCCTGCGCGATTGGGTCAGCCAGCACTACTCGGACCGCATTCGCGCGCTGTGGAATGATGAGAACAGTGCGATCGTCTCGGTCGAGATACTCGTGACCGGACGCACCGCAGCGCAGCCGCTCGAAGCCGGCGCCTTGAACTCGGCAGGCGACAGCCACGAGCCGGGCGCTGCGGTGGCCGCCGAAGAGAAGGATATCAGCGCGCCGCTCGACCCGCGCTTCACTTTTGAGAATTTCGTCGTTGGCAAGCCCAACGAGCTGGCGCATGCCGCCGCCCGCCGCGTATCCGAGGCGCAGGTCGGCGTTCGCCCCGGCGGCAACCCGCAGCTGCCATTCAACCCGCTCTTCCTTTACGGCGGTGTCGGCCTCGGCAAGACCCATTTGATGCATGCGATCGCGTGGCACATCCGTACCCAGGCGCCACACCGCAAAGTGATCTATCTCTCGGCCGAGAAATTTATGTTCCAGTTCGTCCGGGCGATTCGCTTCAAGGATACGATGGCGTTCAAGGAGCAGTTCCGCTCGGTCGATGTGCTGATGATCGACGACGTCCAGTTCATCGGCGGACGCGATGCGACCCAAGAGGAATTCTTCCATACTTTCAATGCGTTAGTGGATCAGAACCGGCAGATCGTGATCTCTGCCGACAAATCGCCGTCGGATCTCGAAGGGATCGAAGAGCGGGTGAAATCGCGCCTCGGCTGGGGCTTGGTTGCGGATATCCATCCCACCAACTACGAGCTGCGGCTTGGCATTCTTCAGGCCAAGGCTGAGACCACGCACCTGCAAGTACCCCCCAAGGTGCTCGAATTCCTCGCCCATAAAATCACCTCCAATGTCCGCGAACTCGAGGGCGCATTGCATCGCATCAGCGCCCACACACAGCTCACCGGCGGCCCCGTCACGCTCGAAGGCGCCCAGGAGGTACTGCACGACTTGCTGCGCGCCAACGATCGGCGCGTAACCATCGACGAAATCCAGAAGCGTGTGGCCGAGCATTACAACATTCGCTTGGCCGACATGCATTCCGCCCGCCGCGCGCGCGCCGTGGCCCGGCCGCGCCAGGTAGCGATGTATCTCTGCAAGCAACTGACGCCACGCTCCCTGCCCGAGATTGGGCGCAAATTCGGCGGTCGCGATCACACCACGGTGATGCACGCCGTGCGCAAGATCGAAGAACTCAAGGCGGCGGACACGACGCTTGCCGAGGATCTCGAGCTGCTCCGCCGCATGCTCGAAAACTGAGCACGGTGCGGCACCGCAGTTTCCTGTAACGAGTTGATATAACACAGAGAAATGGCGACTCGGCGGCGCGATTCGAGCGCCGGCAGCGGTATACGCTCCGGGTCGCCTGTGTTATAGTTTTTTCCCGTGCGGAGGCCGTTTTCGGCGCGCTCCAGGGGTGCGCAGAGGTCCGGCGCGGGGTGTCGGGCCCGTAGGGACGGTCCGGCGCGAGGACAAGCCGCCACAACGAACGAACGCCAACCCACCCATGAAACTGACGATCGAACGCGCTGCTCTGCTCAAGGCACTGGGCCACGTGCAGAGCGTGGTCGAACGGCGCAACACCATACCCATTCTGTCGAACGTGCTGCTGCGCGGGGCCGACGGCAAGCTAGCGCTGTCGGCAACCGACATGGACATCGAGATGGTCTCAACTGTGCCTGCCCAGGGCGTGAAGACCGGCGGCACGACGGTTCCGGCGCATACGCTCTACGACATCACACGCAAGCTGCCCGAGGGGGCGCAGGTACTGCTCGAGATTGGCTCGGACAAGAGCCAGATGACGCTGCGATCTGGCCGCTCGACCTTCACTCTCGCCTGCCTGCCGGCCGAGGATTATCCGGTGATGTCGAGCAACGATCTGGCACATCATTTCACGATCTCGGCGGCCGATCTCAAGCGCCTGATCGACCGCACGCGGTTCGCAATCTCGACCGAGGAAACCCGCTACTACCTCAACGGCATCTATCTCCACGCCGCGAAGAGCAACGACGTTAACATGTTGCGCGCGGTTGCCACCGACGGCCACCGCTTGGCGCGGATGGAGCTGCCGCTGCCCGAAGGCGCCGCCGGCATGCCGGGTGTGATCGTGCCGCGCAAGGCGGTCAATGAATTGTGCAAGCTGCTCGACGAATTCGACCAGGACGTCGCCGTATCGCTGTCCGATACCAAGATCCGCTTCGGCTTCGGCGAGACAACGGTTCTGACCTCGAAGCTGATCGACGGTACCTTCCCCGATTACGATCGCGTCATCCCGACCGCCAATGACAAGGTTCTCGAAGTCGAATGCAGGTCGTTCGCCGCCGCGGTCGACCGCGTCGCCACCATCTCGAGCGAGAAGAGCCGGGCGGTGAAACTCGCCATCGAGCGCAACAGCCTGACGCTGTCCGCCACCAGCGCCGAGAACGGCACCGCATCGGAGGAGCTCGAGGTGCGCTACAGCGCCTCGCCGATCGAGATCGGGTTCAATTCGCGCTACCTCCTCGACATCACCGAGCAGATCGAAGGCGAGGGCGCCAAGTTCGTCATGGCCGATGCGGCGTCGCCCACGCTGGTGCGCGACGCCACTGACGCCAGCGCGCTTTACGTTCTCATGCCGATGCGCGTTTAGGCGCAGGCATGGGGCCTGAGCGCGTGGTTCCTTTCGCGAAGCCTCTGCCGCGGCCGGCGCAAGCCGCGCCGGCAGCTTCAGTTACGCGTCTGGTGTTGACCGATTTCCGCGGCTATGTCCGGACACGGCTCGCCGCGGCGGCGGGTCCGGTCGTCCTTGTGGGGCCGAACGGCGCCGGCAAGACCAATCTGCTCGAAGCGTTGTCATTCCTCGCTCCCGGCAAGGGCCTGCGTCGCGCACGGCTCGGCGAGATCGACCGGCGTGGCGGCGGCCCTTGGGCGCTGGCGGCGACGGTGGACGGTCCCGCCGGCGAGTTCGACGTCGGCACTGGTCGTGACGCCGAGAGCGAAAGCGGCGAGCGGCGTCACCTGCGCATCGACGGCGTCCCCGCGAAAAGCCAGCGGGAACTGTCCGAGCGGGTCACCGTCGTGTGGCTGACGCCGCAGATGGACCGGCTGTTCACCGACGCGGCTCCCGGCCGCCGCCGCTTCCTCGATCGCCTGGTGACCGGCTTCGACCCGGGTCACTGGACGCGGCTCCTCGCCTACGAGCGCGCGATGCGCGAGCGCGCGCGGCTGTTGCACGAAGGCGCCGCGGACGCGGCTTGGCTCAAGGCGCTCGAGGAGATCATGGCCGAGACCGGCGTGGCGCTTGCTGCGGCACGGCTCGAAGCGGTGGCGCGGCTCGCCGCCGAATGCGCCGCAGCACCGGGGCCGTTCCCGCGCGCAGGGCTCGCCATCGAGGGGACGGTCGAGCGCTGGCTCGGAACCATGCCGGCACTTGCCGCCGAAGAGACCTTCCGCGCCGCCCTTTGCGACGCCCGCGGGCTCGATCGCGACAGCGGCGTCACCCAGATCGGACCGCACCGCTCCGATCTGCTAGCGCGTCATCTCGGCACCGGCGAAACTGCCGGGCTCTGCTCGACCGGCGAGCAGAAGGCGCTTTTGATCGCGATCGTGCTGGCCTACGCGAGGCTGATGGCGCTGCAGCGCGGCGCTGCGCCGGTGCTGCTGCTCGACGAAGTCACCGCGCATCTCGACGCCGTGCGGCGCAGCGCGCTGTTCCAGACGCTGCGCGCGCTTGGAGCGCAGTCCTGGCTCGCCGGCACCGATGCCGCTCTCTTTGCCGAGCTCAGGGGTCACGCCGAGTTTTTTGCAGTGGTGGACGCCGCGGTGACGCCCGCATGAGAGTTTCGTCGTAACGTCATGGATGGATCATGAGCGAACCGGTTACGCAAAGCCCGGAAGAGGAATACAGCGCCAAGTCGATCAAGGTGCTGCGCGGTCTCGATGCCGTGCGCAAGCGCCCCGGCATGTATATCGGCGATACGGACGACGGCTCCGGCTTGCATCATATGGTCTACGAGGTGGTCGACAACTCGATCGACGAAGCGCTCGCCGGCTTCTGCGACATCGTCACGGTGACCCTCAATCCCGACGGTTCCTGTACGGTGACCGACAACGGCCGCGGCATTCCGGTCGACATCCACAAGGAGGAAAAGGTCTCCGCCGCGCAGGTGATCATGACCCAGCTGCACGCCGGCGGGAAATTCGACCAGAATTCCTACAAGGTCTCTGGCGGGCTGCACGGCGTGGGTGTGTCGGTGGTGAACGCGCTGTCGTCGCGCCTCGACCTGCGCATCTGGCGCGGCGGCAGCGAGCATTTCATGCGTTTCCACGACGGCGATCCGGAAGCGCCCCTCAAGATTGTCGGCAAGGCGCCTGCGATCGAGCGCGGTGGCAAGTCGGTGCCGAAGACCGGCACCGAAGTCACCTTCTGGCCCAGCCCGCGGACCTTCACGAAGACCGAATTCGATTTCGCGACGCTCGAACACCGCCTGCGCGAGCTGGCGTTCCTCAATTCCGGCGTGACCCTCGAGCTGACCGACGCACGCGGCGTCGAGCCGAAGACCGTGCGCATGCATTACGAAGGCGGCCTCGAGGCTTTCGCCAAATATCTCGACCGCTCGAAGCAGACGCTCCACCCGACCATGACCATGGCGGCGACGAAGGACGGCATTACCGTCGAGGTCGCGATGGAATGGACCGACAGCTATCACGAGACGATGTTGTGCTTCACCAACAACATCCCGCAGCGCGATGGCGGCACGCATTTGGCCGGCTTCCGCGCCGCCTTGACGCGCACCGTCAACAATTACGCCGACGAGACCGGGCTCACCAAGGGCAAGGACAGAATTCCGCTCACCGGCGAGGATATGCGTGAGGGCTTGACCTGCATCCTGTCGGTCAAGGTGCCCGATCCCAAATTCTCGTCGCAGACCAAGGACAAGTTGGTATCGAGCGAGGTGCGACCGGTGGTCGACGCCGTCGTCGCCGACAAGCTGCAGGAATGGTTCGAGAAACATCCTATCGAGGCGAGGCGCATCGTCGGCAAGGTCGTCGAGGCGGCGACAGCGCGCGAAGCCGCGCGCAAGGCGCGCGAGCTCACTCGCCGCAAGGGCGCGCTCGACATCGCCAATCTGCCGGGCAAGCTCGCCGACTGCCAGGAGCGCGACCCGGCGCACAGCGAGCTATTCATCGTCGAGGGCGACAGTGCCGGAGGCTCGGCCAAGCAGGGCCGCGACCGCCGCTTCCAGGCGATCCTGCCTCTCAAGGGCAAGATCCTGAACGTCGAGCGTGCTCGCTTCGACAAGATGCTGAGTTCGGCCGAGATCGGCACGCTGATCGCCGCGCTCGGCACCGGCATCGGCCCCGAGGAGTTCGATGCCGACAAGGCACGCTACCATCGTATCATCATCATGACCGACGCCGACGTCGACGGCAGCCACATACGCACGCTGCTGCTGACGTTCTTCTTCCGCCAGATGCGCGGCCTGATCGAGAAGGGTTATCTCTACATCGCCCAGCCGCCGCTCTATCAGGTGAAACGCGGCCAGGGCAAATCGGTCTATCTCAAGGACGACGCGGCGCTCGAGGAATACCGCATCACCGCCGGCATCAAGGACGCCAAGTTCCGTCAGCACGACGGTGTCGAACGCGCCGGTAACGATCTCAAGGACCTGGTCGAGCGGGCGCGCCAAGTGCGGACGTTGCTGCTGCCGTTATGGCGCAAGGTCGGCAGCCTCGAGGTCGTCGAGCAGGCGGCGATCGCCGGCGTGCTCGATCCGACGCTGCTCGACAAGCCTCAGGACGGCGCCGAAGCGGCCAAGTATCTGGCCACGCGGCTCGATCTGCTGGCGCCGCCGGACGCCCGCGGCTGGAAAGGCGAGCTCGTGCTGCACGAAAGCCTTGTCCTGACGCGCAAGCGCCACGGCGTCACCGAGCGCCGGGTGTTCGATGCGGCGCTGCTGAAAAGCGCCGAAGCCCGCCGGCTCGACGAACGCACCAACGAGCTTCAGGAAATTTACGGCAAGCCCGGTAAGCTCATTGCCAAGGACAAGGAGACCGCGGTCAACGGCCCGACCGCGCTGGTCGAGGCGGTGATTGCGCTCGGCCCCAAGCAGGGCGACATCCAGCGCTACAAGGGCCTCGGCGAGATGAATCCGGAGCAGCTGTGGGAGACGACGCTCGATCCCTCGGTGCGCTCGCTGCTCCAGGTCAAGGTGACGCACGAGGATTCAGCGCTCGAGATCTTCTCGACGCTGATGGGCGACATCGTCGAACCGCGCCGCGAGTTCATCCAGCATCACGCGCTCGAGGTCGCGAATCTCGACGTTTGAGGCTAGGATCGCCGGATCGCGATCGGAGTGCGTTTCGGGAGAGGGGATCGATGGCCAAGGCCCGTGGAACCCGCGGCACGCGGCACCCGATCGTCACCGCCTTGTGGTTGCTGGCGGCGGCGGCGGTCGCCGCCGGTTTCGTCATGCGCATCCTGGCGCCGTTCTGGATCGGCTTCGGCTTGCGGCTACTCGGCGTCGAGTTCATCGCCGCCGGCGTCGCGCTTGCTGTCGTGGTGTGGATCGCCGAGCGCGTCATCGGCATGCAGCCGCCGGCTTGATCCGACCGGCAGTTGCGGTGTCTGCGGTCAGATTCTGAATCGCTGCTCGGTGCCGGGCGCGAACAGATCCTCCGGCGCGAGGCGGCGACGGCAGATGCCCTGCTCGGAGGCCCAGCGCAGGAACGTGTCGAGCGTCGTCCGATTGGCCTCAATGCCGTAGGCGAAGGGGTCGCCACCGAACAGATCGCGGCGCCGGGCGGCAACGTCGGCCAGCCATGGCAGCGGATAGCGGCTGGCGGTGAACTCGACAACCCGTTGCAGGCTGCGCCGCTTCGCCTCTTCGAAAGCCTTCATCAGGCTCATCGGCACCCAGGGAAAGCGTTCGACCACCTCGCGCCGGATGGCGATGACATGCATGATCGGGAAGACGCGGGTCCGCCTCCAATAGTCCTCCTCGACCGCGCGATAATCCGTGAACAGCCGCGCCACGCGCGGGTCGCCGGCTTCGGCGGATGCCGGCGCGTGTGCGCTCAGCACCGCGTCCACTTCGCCGTCGAGCAGCATGGCGTCGAGCGATGTGTCCGGTCGCGGCGTCACGCGCACGCCCGGCGGCAGCTGGAGCGCCACCTTTTCGCGCCGTCCGGGCTCGTTGACGCCCGCTTGAATCCATTCGACGTCGCCGAGGTTCAGCCCATAATCCTCGACCAGCAAGCCGCGGCTATAGACCGCGGCGGTCTGCGCCCATTCGGGGATGCCGATTCGCCGCCCCTTGAGGTCGCCCGGCGTCTTGATCGGGCCACCGGCACGCACATAGATCGAGCTGTGGCGAAAAATGCGCGACGGAAATACCGGTATGGCGGTGAACGGCGGATCGCCCTGGGATACGAGCGCGGCATATTTCGCCAGCGAGAGCTCGGAGATTTCCCACTCGCGATATTTAAGGAACCGGTGGAAGATCTCCTCGACCGGCAAGTCGAGCGCGGTAAGGACGACGCCGTCGATGGCGATCTCACCGGCGGTCAGGTCACGCACATGGTCGTAGCGGCTGATCGCCAGCGTGAGCGACAACCGGCCGCCGGCGGTGAACGTCGGTTGCCACGCTTGGCCTCGCGTCGGATCGCCGTCGGCGCCACTCATGCGCCGAGAGACTAAAGGGCCGCACCCGCGGCGGGCAAGCCGCACGTGTCTCGCTGTGCGAGGTTCGAGGGAGGAACGGCAGCTTCAGCCGCACGCGGCGGCCGTTGATCCGTAATATTTACCTGCCCAGGGGTGCCGCCGATCGCCGCGGGTTTGCGTCTGGGCATGGGTGTCGCCATGACCGTGACGCGCTGGCAAAAGTCCAGATTTCGAACCGCGGTCTCGGATTTTTGATGATGGGGCTGTGGCTGCGATTGGGCGCGGCCGGCAGTGGCGGAACGATCGCGAACGCGCCGGCGTTTCGTGCTTAAGCAACCGGTAAGCATGCCGCAACCGGAGATTAACCGGCCAGGATTATTCCAACGGAACGCCCCCGGGGTCGGCCGGGGACGCGGGCCGGGATGAGGTCGGGAAGCCGCACGTGCCGAACGAATTGTGGAACGCCCTGGGCGCTTTGCTGATCGCCACCGCGCTGCTGGCGAGCCACCCGATCAAGCCCGGATTCGTCGCGCGCCTCCGCACCGATCTGGCCATGAACTGGGACACGCTGCAGCAGGAACGGACCGCGTGTCCGACCAACGTCCCCTGTCTGATGCCGTTCCCTGTCCCTTAGCCCGCGCCCGCCGTAAGCCCGACGCATGGCATGCGCGGTCAGCGCCGCTCGTTGCCGCGCTGCTCTCGGAAGAAGCCGAGTTTTTCCTGACAGACGCGGTCGGAAAAGCCGAACAGCACGGCGTCGTCCGATGCCTCGTGTTCCTGGAAATACCAGCTCGGTACGACGAAGATGTCGTGCGGCTCCCATTCGAGGCGTTGGTCGCCGATCCTGCTGACGCCGCGCCCTTCGACGACGGTGAACACCGTGCTGTCGGTCGAACGATAGGGCTGCGTCCTGAATCCCTTGGGCACGAGCTGCATCCACGTCGAAATCGTCGGCATCGCCCAGCCGCCGGTGACCGGATTGATAAACTTCATCTTGAAGCCGGCGTAGGCATCGGGCTTGCGGAAGCGCCGCAGCTTTTCGAGACCTTCACGCGTGCGCGCATAGGGATAGTTGAAGATCGGCGAGGTCTGGCCGCCGAATTCCTGGTCGATCGGCAGCATGTTGTAGCCGTACTCGACCTCGGCGGCGCCTTCCGGACGGGTCACCGGATGGCGATTGTCGGGATAGCCGTCGCGGAAGCTCGCGTCCATCAGATTGACGATCGGCACGTCGAGGCCATCGAGCCATACCATCGGCCCGTTGCCCTCGTTGCCGTGGTCGTGCCAGGTCATCGACGGCGTAATGACAAAATCGCCGGGCAGCATGAACGTCTTCTCACCCGCGACGGCGGTGTAGGCGTCCTTGCCCTCGATGATGAAGCGCAGCGCCGAAGCGACATGGCGATGCGCCGGCGCGACCTCGCCCGGCAGGATAATCTGCAGGCCGGCAAACAGGCTGTGCGTGATGCGCGACTGTCCGGTCAGACCCGGATTCTCCAGCATCATCACGCGACGCTCGGCCTCGGCGGCGGTGATGAGCTTGCACGCTTCCATCAGGTAGGGGCGGACGTCGCGATAGCGCCAGATCGCCGGCTTGACCGGTGTCACCGGCTCGTCGGTGACGAGCGCGCCCAGCACGCGCCAGAGTGGCGCCAGATTCTGGGACTCGGCACGCTCATAGAAGGCCTCGCGGCCCCGTTCATTCGCCGGATTGACGGTGTGCGCGAAGGCGCTTGTCGTGTCCATGTCTCTCGCGTCCCCTGAAATGCCGCCGGCATCGCGATGGGGGCCATATTGGACCGTGGGACTGGCCTGTCAAGCGACGGCGGGTCGCGCAGGTGCGGCTAACCATTTGACGCCGCTTGCGATCGCTTCGCTTTGGCATGGTGATGGAAGTGCAGCGTGGTACGCCAACGCAGCGCGCCTGTGGGCGGCATGCCGTCGTATTGCGCCGCGGCATCCCGCCGTGGCGCGTTGACAGGTTCCGGCGCTTGCCCAACACTGCCGCCACCAGCCGCCGCCTTGCGCGGCAAACACATCGCGGTCCGAACGACCGCATCCGCTTCCGGGGAGGGATCATGAGCAGGACCACGCGGCGCACGGTGTTGAAATATTCGGCGGCGACCGCCGCGCTGGCCGCAGCCGGGCCGTTGGCGGGCGCCAAGGCCTGGGCCCAGGCGGTGTCATCGCCTATTCGCATCGGCGTGCTCTATGACCTGACCGGCCCGTTCACCGGCGCCGGCTCGACTCCCGGATCGATCGGCACCCAGATCGCCATCGATCTCACCAACGAGCGCGGCGGCATCCTCGGCAAATACAAGATCGAGCCGGTGAAGGGCGACGCCCAAAGCAAGGTCGAGGTCGCACTCAACGAGGCAGAGCGCCTGATCAGTGAGCAGCACGTCGACACCATCCTCGGCATCTATGCAAGCCCCGAGGCGGTGCCCCTCGCGGAAAAGATGGAGCAGGCGAAGAAGATTCTGTGGATCACGATCGCCGTCGCCACCAAGGTGCTCAAGGGCAAGAACCTGACCTATACCTTCCGGCCCGGCGTTACCGCCGATTCATACGGAGCTGCCGCGATCGCCTTCCTCAAGGAGCACTCGAAGGCACAGCTCAAGATCGACCCGACCAAGCTCAAATGCGCGATCATTCACGAGGACGGACCCTACGGCTCGGATACCGGCGCCGCGGACGAAATCCATGCCAAGGAAGCGGGAATCCCGATCGTGCTGAACGAAGCCTACTCCGCGCATGCGTCGGATCTGTCGTCGCTCGTGACCAAGCTGAAGCGCGCTGACGCCGATGTCATCCTGCATACCGGCTACAATCCAGACATCACCCTGTTCCTGCGCCAGGCGCGCGAGGCGGGCCTCAAGTTCAAGATGCTGATCGGCCACGGCGCCGGCTACGGTCAGCGCGACAAACTCAAGCAGACCTTCGGATCGGATCTCGACTATTTCCTCAACGTCGATCCGGTCTCGGCGCAGAACCTCAAGCCCGGGACGCTCAAGCCCGATCTCGAGGCTTTGGTGAAGGTGATGGTCGAGCGCTACCAGAAGGCGAGCGGCAACAAGGACGTGCCGCCGCACGTCTCCATGGGCTTCAACCAGACCTGGATTTTCCTGCAGAACGTCCTGCCCGTGGCAATCAGCCAATACGGCGGCACCCATCCCGATGCTATCCGCAAGGCGGCACTCGATGTCGATATCCCGGAGGGCGGCACGATCCAGGGTTACGGCGTCAAATTCGCCCGGCCCGGCACCGAATTCTCCGGCCAGAACCTGCGCGTCTCCGCCTGCGTGACTCAGGCCTACGGCGATGTCGAAGCCATCGTTTGGCCCGACAAGATCAAGACTGCCGACGCGGTGATGCCGCTGCCGAAGTCGAATCCTTACGCTGCCTGAGGGCCGGTTTCCGCCCTCTCGCGCGGATGCCGAGAGGGCGAAAACGCCGGCGTAGCCACGGGAACCGATGTGCTCTCCGTCAAGGGCGTCAGCAAGAGCTTCGACGGCTTTCTCGCCGTCAACCAGGTGTCGTTCGACGTTGCTCCCGGCGAAATTCTCGGTCTGATCGGACCCAACGGTTCGGGCAAGAGCACAACCTTCAACCTCATCGCCGGCACCCTCAAGCCGACCGCCGGCTCGATCGCCTTCGTGGGGCAGGAGATTGCCGGGCTGCCGGCGCATCGCGTCTGCCGCATGGGTTTGGCGCGCACCTTCCAGATTCCCCGACCGTTTCGGCGCTTGAGTTTGCGCGAGAACGTGACGCTGGCCGCGTTCTACGGCGGTCGCGGCGTCGGCTCGCGGGCCGAAGCCGAGACCCGGGCCGTCGCGGCGCTCGAAATGATCGGGCTGCCCACGGACCCGCGGGCGATGGTGGAGGGTCTCGGCGCGGCCCAGCTCAAGAAGCTCGAGCTCGCCCGCGCGCTGGCGACGCGGCCCAAGCTGCTGCTAGCGGACGAGAGTCTGGGCGGCCTCGATCATGCCGAGATGGAGCGCGCCGCCGACATGCTCGGCCGCATCCGGCGCGACCTCGGGATCACCATCGTCTGGGTCGAGCACATCATGGGCGTGCTGATGCGTGTGGTCGACCGCGTGATCGTTCTCGATCACGGCGAGGTGATTTTTGAGGGACTGCCGCGGGACGCCGCGAACGATTCCCGCGTTGCTGAAGTCTATCTCGGTCGGCCGCATTGATGGCGGCGCTCCTGAGTCTCGAGGGCGTCTTCGCGAGCTACGGCTCGTTCGCCGCATTGTTCGACGTTTCTCTCGACGTCGCCAAGGGGGAGGCGGTCGGCGTGGTCGGACCCAACGGCGCCGGCAAGACGACGCTGATGCGCGTCATCTCCGGCCTGCTGCCGCCGCAACACGGCCGCATCGTGCTCGAAGGCGAGGAGCTTGCGGCTGCGCCGGCGTATCGCGTCGTCGCGGCGGGCATTGCCCACGTGCCGGAGAATCGACGGCTGTTCCCGCGCCTTACGGTCGAGGAAAACCTGCGCATGGGCGCGTATCTCCCGGCCGCGCGCCGGGCCTTCGCCGAGCGCGTCGCCTGGGTCTACGAGCTGTTCCCACGCCTCATGGAACGGAGGCGCCAGCTCGCCGGCACGCTGTCGGGCGGCGAGCAGCAGATGGTCGCGATCGGCCGCGCGCTGATGTCGAAGCCCAAGATCCTGCTGATGGATGAGCCGTCCGCCGGGCTGGCGCCACTCGTGGTCGAGCAGGTGTTCGAACTCGTCGAGCGCATCCGCGCCGAAGGCTTTACCGTGCTCATCGTCGAGCAGAACGTACGGCAGGTGCTCGACGTGGTCGATCGCGCCTATCTGCTCGAAACCGGCCGCATAAAGCTCGCCGGCACGGCGGCCGCGCTCAAGCAGGACCCCGTCATCCAGCAATCCTATCTCGGCCTCTAGGGTCGCCATGGACATCTATCTGCTCGAAGCGATCATCAACGGCCTTTTGCTCGGCGGTGTACTGGCGCTGCTGTCGCTCGGCCTCAACCTGATCTTCGGCGTCATCGACGTGGTGTGGATTTGCTACGCCGAGGTGGTGATGGCGGCGATGTACGCGGTGTTCTGGCTGTACAGCGCGCTCGGCTGGCCGTTGCTGGTTGCCTGCGCCGTTGGCATCGCCTTCGCCACGGTTCTCGGCCTGCTGGTGCACGTGGTGGTGATCGAACCGATCCTCGGCTCCGCGCCGATCAATCAGCTGCTCGCGACCGGCGGCCTGCTCTTCTTCCTGCAGAGCCTGGCGACGCTGCTCTTCGGCACCGATTTCCGCAACCTCGGGATCCGCCTGCCGGTTCTCGAATTCGGCGGAATCTACGTCAGCTTCTCGCGCCTCATCGCCTTCGGCGTCGCGCTGGTGGGTGCGGTCGGGCTCTATCTCTTCCTCGCCCGCACCTATCTCGGCACGGCCATCCGCGCCATCGCCCAGGACCGCGAGGTCATGGGCCTGATGGGCGCCAACGAACGGCGGATCTACATCCTGACCTCGGCCATCGGCGGCGGCCTTGCCGGCCTCGCTGCCTGCCTGCTGGTGCTGCAGTACGACGTCCATCCGTTCATCGGGCTGACCTTCGGCCCCATCACCTTCATGGTCTGCGTGCTGGGCGGCCTCGGCAACATGATCGGCGGCTTCATCGCCGCCTTCATCATCAGCCAGATCATCGCCGTCGGCGGCTACTACTTTCCAGTCGAGGCCGCCGAGGTGCTCGCCTTCGTCTTCTTCATCGTCATGATCCTGATCCGGCCGCAAGGGATCCTCGGCAAATGAGCGGCGCGCGCGGCCTGCGGTTCCTGCTCTACCTGCCGCTCGCGGCGGCCGTGGCGGCGCCGTTCTTCATGTCGGACTATTTCCAGCATCTGGCGGTGCAGATCGCGATCTGGAGTCTGGTTTACACCGCCTGGGCGCTGATGGGCCGCTTCCGCCTGACCTCGCTCGGCCACGGCGCGTTTCTGGGCGTTGGCGCCTATGTGCCGACGCTGCTCTGGAACAATTTCGGCGTGACGCCGTGGCTCGGCATCCCCCTGGCGATGGCGCTGTCGGTCGCCCTGGCGCTGATCGTGGGTTATCCCTGTTCGCGCCAGAAGGTGGTCGGGCATTATTTCGCGCTGGTGACGCTGGCGCTCGGCCAGGTGGTGATGCTGGTGATCGTCGCGGCCCGCGAGGTCACCGGCGGCTCGCTCGGTATGACGCCGCGCGCCGTCGGCCGCTCGTGGTATGCGCTGCAACTGCCGAACAAGGCGGAATTCTACGCCGTGGCGCTGGTCGCCTGGCTGATCGGACTCGCGGCTTGGCGCTTCGTCGAGCGTGGCATGATCCGCTTGGCGCTCGAATCGATCGCCGAAGACGAGGACGCGGCCGAGGCCGCCGGCGTCGACGTCCTGCGCGAGAAGCTCAAGATCACGGCGCTGTCGACCGGACTCACCGCCCTCGGCGGGGCGCTTTACGCCCAGTACCTGATGTATCTGAGCCCCGACGCCATGTCGGGTGTGGGGATTTCGCTCGAGATCGTTTTCGCGGCGATTGCCGGCGGCATGTACAACATGCTAGGGCCGACCGTTGGCGCCGCCTTCACCATTCTTTTGACCGAGGGCTTGCGCGTCCTCTTTGGCACGCATTTCATCGGCGCCGCCAATACCATCTACGGCGCACTCCTGGTGGTCTTCATCATCTTCATGCCGCGCGGCATCGTCGGCACCGCCGAACGGCTATTGCTACAGCCGCGGCAGCCGGTGGCGGCCCAGCCGGCGGAATGAGGTCGCTAGCGCGCGATCTTCTTGGCCTGATCGAGGCGGTAAAACAGCACGCTGCAGTTGTCGCCCTGGGCCCAACCGGCGCGCGCCGCCGCCTGGTAGGATTCCAGCACGCGCTCCAGCGCCGGCAGTTCGATGCCAAGCTGTTTCGCCCAGCGGGTCATGATGTTCATGTCCTTGATCACGCCGTCGACGGTGAAACCGACCGGTGGCCGTTCGCCGGTTTCGAGTGCCTTGACCACCGCCGGCCCGCGCACCTTGAGGCCGTTGATGCCGCCCGAGCTCTCGGCAAAGATTTCCATCATCTTGGCCGGCGGAATCCTGAAATCGCGAGTCAGCGCGATCGCCTCGCCGAGCGCCTCCCAATAGATGCAGAGCGGCAAATTGATCGCGAGCTTCATCGCCGCACCGGCCCCGTTGGGTCCGACATGATCGACCCGCCGGCAGAGCAGATCGAGCACCGGCCTGGCGCGCGCGAAATCCGCCGCCTCGCCGCCCGCCAAGCCGATCAACCTGCCCTCGCGCGCGGGCCCGACAGTGCCGCCGACCGGGCATTCGAGAAAGCCGGCGCCCTTGACGCGCGCGCGCGAAGCCAGTTCCTGCGGCAGGTCGGGCGCCACGGTGCTCATGTCGACGAACAGCTTGCCCTTGACGTCGCCCGAGAACAGCCCGTCTTTTCCGTCGTAAACCGCGCGCACCGCCGGCTCATCGAGCAGGATCGACAGCACGATATCGGATTGCGCCGCGACCGCGGCAGGCGTCGCCGCCGCACGCGCACCCTTGGCGACGACCGGCGCGACCTTGTCCGGATTGCGGTTCCAGACAACGGGCCTCTGTCCCTGATCGAGCAGGCGCGCGACCATCGCCGATCCCATGCGGCCGAGGCCGCAAAATCCGATCTGCATGCCGATTCCTCCCGCGGATTGCGCGCCTTGCCTAACGGCATTGCGCACAGCGGTCAAGCGGTGGGGCCGGCCACCGGCGGCGGTCAGGCGGCGGAGATCTGACGCGCCATCCGCAGGTTGCGCGCCAGCTGCACGCCGTCCGCGTCCCTGAGAACCATCTCGGTCACGCGCAGCATCCCGTAGATCCGCGCCTGCGCCTCGGCGGCCGACGCCGTGCGCAACGCCGCGATCAGCGGGCCGGTCTTGTCCTCGATGGCGCGTGCAAGCCGGTCGCGGCATTCGCGGGCCTCGACGGCGAATCCGTAGCGCGGCCCGGAATCGATTGCCGTCGCCAGAAACTCGGCCGCGGCGATAGCCGGTTCGAAGCCGGGTTCGTCGGCGCGCAGCATCAGCGCCGAAACGCGCTGGTTGAAGCCGGGGTCGAATGCCGCGGCGAGAACCGTGCGAGTTTCGCTCAACGCGTTCCAGCCGATGTCGTCGACGCCGGTCAGGGCCGGGCCGAAGGTGCCAATGAGGCCGTCGACGCCGTCGAAATAAGCCGCCGTCAGGGATTTGACGAGGGCAATTGAGCCGACGACATCGCTGTCACGGGCGAGTTCCGCGACCGCGCCGGCAGTGCGCTTCAGCTCGAGAATGATGCGGCGGGCGACGATGTCGAATTCGGCGTAACGCGAGGCGGGATCGCGCGGTCGCCACGATAGCGCACGTGCCACCAGCAGGATCTGCCACGGCCGCAGCATCCGATTGGCGAGTGCGAGCGCGAAGTACACGGCGTCCGCACCGATCACCTCGCCGAAGGCCTGGTATTGCTGGCGCAGCAGGGCGACGGTGTCGTTCGAGAGGTCGAAGATGCGCCGCCCTTCCATCTGCCCGTCTTCCGCCAACAGTGAGAACGTGAGCGAGAGCTGCGAACGCAGAGGCGCGGCGATCGGCAGAATGCGGGCAACTTCGCGAATGTCCGTGACCAGAAGCGGATCGGCGGCGACCGCGGCGATCGCCGGATCGCCCGGCGACTGCTCGATCGCCGCCAGGACGCCGAGGTTCCACCCGATGGCCGCGCGCTGGAGATCGACGGCGAGCTGGTCGGCGTCCTCGAATTCGCCCGTACCGATGATGGTCTTGAGACGCTGCGCGTAGCGTACGAGCTCGTCGGCGCCGACCGCGGTGATCGCATTCCACCACGGCACAATCATGGTTCGCGGGATCAATCCGGGCAGGCGCGGATCATCGCTGCGATCGGTCAGGAAAGCCTCGAAGGCCTCGCAGACCAGCCGGCAGAGGGTTGGAACGCGCGGGCGGTGGAACGGCGCGCCGGCGGCTGCGAGATGGGACGGCGATGGCTTGGTGTCGTCGGCGGGCACGGAGGTCTCCGGTGGGACTGCAATCGGCCCAAAACGCTCCATCGCATGGTCGCAAAAAATGATAAATATGAAGTTTACCGGTGCGCCGGCTTTGGTGAATCAACGGTTAACGCCGCCTTGCCGGTCGTCGCGGTCGCGGGCCATAATCGGGCCATGCGCGAGCCGATCCGCAGCCATCATGACATGGGCGGCCTTCCTGCGGGCGCCGTCGAGAAGACCGAGCATGACTACGCCTTCTGGGAAAAGCGTGTCGATGCGCTGAACGTGTTGCTGGCCGCGAAGGGCCACCTGCGGGTCGACGAGATGCGCAAGAACATCGAGGCGCTGCCGCCCGATGCCTACGAGCGCATGAGCTATTACGAGCGCTGGATCTCCGCCATCGCCAACACCCTCCTGCAGCGGGGCGTCATCACCGCCGACGAACTCGGCCGTAAGATGGAGGAAATCGCCAGGCGCGAGGGCGTCCGGCTGTGAGTCGGCCTGCGGCTTCCAACGCCGCGGTTCCCGCCCGCTTCAAACCGGGCGATGCGGTCGTGGTGCGACGCGCTTATCCGCCCGGGCATGTCCGGACCCCGTGGTATATCCGCGGGCACCACGGCACCGTCGTGCACGCGCTCGGCCCTTTCCCCAATCCCGAGGAGCTCGCCTACAACCGGCCGGGATTGCCGGCGCAGCCGCTGTATCGCGTGCGGTTCCGCCAAAGCCAGATCTGGCCGGATTATGTCGGCGGCGCGGGCGATACGCTCGACGTCGAGATCTATCAGCATTGGCTTGAGCCCGCAGGTGCCGCGCCATGACCGATTCGCACGTTCACACCCCAGAGCACGCACACCCGCACCGCCACCCGCCGCGGCCGGATACCGACGATACCCTCGGTCACTACCAGATCATGGAAATCGCCGTGCGCGAATTGCTGATCGCCAAGGGCATCGTCACGCCGGTCGAGATCCAGCGCGCGATAGAGGCCATGGACGCGCGCGGCGAGGCTCTCGGCGCCAAGATCGTCGCCCGCGCCTGGACCGACCCCGCCTTCAAGGCCCGTCTGTTGACGGACGGCACTGAAGCAGTGCGCGATTTCGGCGTCGACATGGGCACGACACGGCTCTTCGTCGTCGAGAACACCCCGCGAGTCCACAACATGATCGTTTGCACGCTATGCTCGTGCTATCCGCGCATGGTGCTGGGCCTGCCGCCCGATTGGTACAAGAGTCGCAACTACCGCAGCCGTGCGGTACGCGAACCGCGCGCGATGCTGCGCGAGTTCGGCACGTTGATGCCGGACGACGTCGAAGTACGCGTCCACGATTCGACCGCCGACATGCGCTATCTCATCCTGCCGCAGCGGCCCAAGGGCACCGACGGCTGGAGCGCTGAAAAACTCGCAACGTTGGTCAGCCGCGACGCCATGATCGGCGTCGCGTTCGCGCGCGAGCCGTAGCGGCCCACGCCCGCCCCGGCCGGCGGCTCAGCGGCGGTTCAAGCGGTTGCCCACCAGGTCGGTGACGACCGACGGATCGGCCAGCGTCGTGGTGTCGCCGAGCTGCTCGTGCTCGTTGGCCGCGATCTTGCGCAGGATGCGACGCATGATCTTGCCGGAGCGCGTCTTCGGCAGGGCGGGTGCCCACTGGACGAAATCGGGCGCGGCGATGGCGCCGATCTGCTTGCGCACCCATTGCCCGAGTTCCTGGCGCAGCGCCTCGCTCGGCTCGTTGCCGACTTTGAGTGTGACGTAGGCATAGATGCCCTGGCCCTTGATGTCGTGAGGGAAGCCGACGACCGCGGCTTCCGCAACCTTCGGGTGCGCCACCAGCGCGCTTTCCACTTCGGCCGTGCCGATACGGTGGCCGGCGACGTTGATCACGTCGTCGACGCGACCGGTGATCCAGTAATAGCCGTCGCCGTCACGCCGCGCGCCGTCGCCGGTGAAGTATTTGCCCTTGAACGTCGTAAAATAGGTCTCGACAAAGCGCTTGTGGTCGCCGAACACGGTGCGCATCTGTCCCGGCCAGGAATCGAGCATGCACAGGTTGCCCTCGGCGACGCCCTCGAGAACGTTGCCCTCGCCGTCGACGATCACCGGCTTGACGCCGAAGAAAGGCCGCGTCGCCGAGCCCGGCTTCAGCGGCGTCGCGCCCGGCAGCGGCGTGATCAGAATGCCCCCTGTCTCGGTCTGCCACCAGGTATCGACGATCGGCACTTTGCCGTCGCCGACGACGCGGTGGTACCACAACCAGGCTTCGGGATTGATCGGCTCGCCGACGGTGCCGAGCAGCTTCAGCGATTTGCGCGAGGTCTTGGTGACGTAGCCGTCACCTTCACGCATCAGCGCGCGGATCGCCGTCGGCGCGGTGTAGAAGATGTTGACCTTGTGCTTGTCGACCACCTGCCAGAACCGCGAAGCGTCGGGATAGTTGGGGACGCCTTCGAACATCACGGTGGTCGCGCCGTTGGCCAGCGGCCCGTAGACGATATAGCTGTGGCCGGTGACCCAGCCGACATCGGCGGTGCACCAGTAAATCTCGCCGTCGTGGTAATCGAAGACGTATTGGTGCGTCATCGCGACGAAGACGAGATAGCCGCCGGTGGTATGCAGCACGCCCTTGGGTTTGCCGGTGGAACCCGAGGTATAGAGGATGAACAGCGGATCCTCGGCTTTCATCTCCACCGGCGGGCAATCCTTCGACGCCTTCGCCATCTCTTCGTGATACCAGCGGTCGCGCTTCGGGTCCCAGTTGACCCGGCCGCCGGTGCGCCGCACCACCAGGACGGTCTCGACCTCCGGGCACTGCTTCACCGCTTCGTCGGTGTTGGCCTTGAGCGGAATTTTGCGGCTGCCGCGCAGGCCTTCGTCGGCCGTGACGACGATCGTCGAGCGGCAATCCTTGATGCGGCCGATCAGGCTCTCGGGCGAGAAGCCGCCGAAGACGACCGAATGGATGGCGCCGATGCGCGCGCATGCCAGCATGGCGAACGCCGCTTCGGGAATCATCGGCATGTAGATGGTGACGCGATCGCCCTTCTTGACGCCGACGCTCTTCAGCACGTTGGCGAGCTTGCACACGCTCTCGTGCAGCTCGCTATAGCTGACGTGGCGACTTTCGTTAGGATCGTCGCCCTCCCACAGGATTGCGGTCTGGTCAGCGCGCAGCTTCAGGTGCCGGTCGATGCAGTTGTAAGCCGCGTTAAGGGTGCCGTCCTCGTACCATTTGATGCTGACGTCGCCGTCGAAGCTGGTGTTCTTGACTTTGGTATAGGGTTTGATCCAGTCGAGGCGCCTGCCGTGTTCGCCCCAGAACCGCTCCGGATCGCGGATCGAGGCCTCGTACATCTCGAAGTATTTCTTCTCGCTGACCCAGGCACTTTGCGCGACCTGGCGCGGTACGGGGAACATATTGACGGCGGTATCCGGCATGACGCCCTCCCGGCGGCTTGTTTCCGCTAATTTATGAGCCTACCGCCGGACGGACAAGCGTGCCGGCGTTAGACGAAAGTCTCGGTCTCCGGCGGCGCTTTGGCGCCCGGCAGCAGGATCACGGCGAGGCCGGCGAGGATGAGCGCCATGCCGGCGTAGCGCACGGCCGGAAACACCTCGCCGAACATCGCCGCCGAAGCGGCGATGCCGGTGCACGGCGAAAGCAGGGCGAACGGCGCGACCGTGCCGGCCTTGTAACGCTGCAACAGCCATCCCCAGGCGGCGTAGCCGACATTGGTCACGATGGCGCCGAGATAGATCACGGCAATGAGGCTCGTCCATGACGCGTGCGCCAGCGCCGTCCAAATCGGCACGCGATCGACGGCGGCCGAGACGGCGAGTGACGGCAGCGGCGGCACCAGGCTGCACCACACCAGCAGGGCGAAAATCGGCACACCCTTGGCGCGCGTGACCAGCACGTTGCCGACGGCCCAGCTGAAGGCCGCGCCCATCGCCAGGCCGAGCGCCACCGCCCTGAGGTCGCCGCCGACCGTCAGCGCGATCAGCGCCAGGCCCGCGAAGGCGACCACCATGCCGGCGATCTGCCGGTGGCTCGGGTGATCGCCGAGGAACAGGGCCGACAGCCCGACCGTGAAGAAAACCTGGATCTGCTGAGTCACGGAGGCGAGCCCAGGCGGCAGGCCGAGCGCATAGGCACTGAACATCAACAGAAACTGGAACGTGAACAGGAAGAGCCCGATCAGTACGATCGACGTCCACGGCGCGCGCGGTGGCTTCAGAAAAAGCACCGGAATCGCCGCGACGACGAAGCGCAACGCCGTCAGCTGCGGCGCCGAAAAATCCGCGATCGCCACCTTGATGGCTGGAAAGGCGAAGCCCCAGATGATCGAGGTGGCGGCGGCCAACGCCATGTCGCGGCCGCGCATGACCGCCGCTGGTCGGTGCCGATGCTGCGCCAAATCAGTGCCGGAAATGTCGCATCCCGGTGAAGACCATGGCGATCCCGGCCTTGTCGGCGGCAGCGATCACCTCGGCATCGCGCACCGATCCGCCCGGCTGGATGGCCGCGGTGGCGCCGGCGGCGATCGCCGCCTCGAGCCCGTCGGCGAATGGAAAGAACGCGTCGCTCGCTACCACCGATCCCTGGACCATCCCGCCGCCCTTCTGTGCACCGATCCGCACCGAATCGACGCGACTCATCTGCCCGGCGCCGACGCCAACGGTGGCGCCATTCTTGGCGAAAACGATGGCGTTCGACTTGACATGCTTGCAAACGCGGAAGGCGAAGATCAGGTCTGCGATTTCGGCGCGCGTCGGTGCGCGCTTGGTCACGGTCTTGAGCTGGTTCTCGGAAACGCGGCCGGCGTCGCGCGACTGCAGAAGATAGCCGCCGGCGAGCGACTTGAGCGTGACGCCGGGTTCGCTCGGATCGGGCACGCCTCCCGCCGCCAGCACGCGCAGCGCAGCCTTTTTTCCGAGTACGGCGAGTGCGGCGCCGTCGACCGCCGGGGCGATCACCACTTCGACGAACAGCGTGGCGATCGCTTCGGCGGTGGCGGCGTCGAGCGGGCGGTTGACCGCGACGATGCCGCCGAAAGCGCTTGTCGGATCGCAGGCCAGCGCCTTGTCCCAGGCGGCGCGCAGATTGCCGGCGATGGCGACGCCGCAGGGGTTGGCATGCTTGACGATCGCCACTGCCGGCTCAGCGAATTCTGCAACCAGCTCGAAAGCCGCGTCGGTGTCGTTAAGATTGTTGTAGCTGAGTTCCTTTCCCTGGAGTTGCTGCGCGGTTGCGACGCCCTTGCGCGCGACCGCGCCGACATAGAATGCCGCGTGCTGGTGTGGATTCTCGCCGTAGCGCAGGATCTGCTTGCGTGCGGCGGCGAGGATGAGCGCCTCGGGAAATTCCTCGCCCGAGCCGCGGGCGAACCAGCGCGCGATCTCCGCGTCATAGGCGGCGGTATGGGCGAAGGCCCGTTGCGCCAGGTCGCGACGCAGCGCCAGCGTGGTCGCGCCTTTGTGTTCGTCGAGTTCGCGCACGATCGCTTCGTAGTCGGCGGGATCGGTCGCAACCGCCACGTCGGCGTGGTTCTTGGCGGCGGCGCGGATGAGGGAGGGACCGCCGATGTCGATCTGCTCGACGCATTCGTCGAACGGCGCGCCTCGTGCGACCGTCTCGGCGAAGGGGTACAGATTGACGACGACGAGGTCGATCGGTGCGATGCCGTGCCTCGCGATCGCATCCATGTGGGCGCGCTCGCCGCGCTTGGCCAGGATGCCGCCGTGGATCGCCGGGTGCAGCGTCTTGACCCGGCCGTCGAGCATCTCGGGAAATTTGGTGAGGGCAGCAACCTCTTCGACCGTGAGCCCGGCATCGGCCAGCGTGCGGGCCGTCCCGCCGGTCGAAACCAGCGTCACGCCGTGGCGCACAAGCGCCTCCGCAAAGGCTATGAGGCCGGCCTTGTCGGAAACCGAAAGCAGCGCCCGCTGAACCGGGCGAAGGCGGGGATCGGACATGGGATTTCCGCGCGGGGCCAGCGCGACCATAAGGCCGCTTCGGGCGCGGCGCAAGCTCAGGCGGCGCCGAAGACAGTGCCATAATGATAAGGCGGCAGCTCGACGAACCGCACAAGCTTCAATCCGGCGGAGGCCAACCGCGAGGCAGTCTCCTGCGGCGAGAGTCTGAGCTCGGTGCGCGGCCCGCGTGGCTCGCCCATCACGACCGTCGCCTCGCGCGGCCGCTTGTGCCAGTTGATCACGCCGAAGCTGCCGCCCGGCTTGAGCACCCGCAATACGGTAAGGCCGAGCCGCTCGGGTTCGGGCACGCCGTGAAAGGCGTTGCCCATGAGGACGTAATCGACGGTGAATGGCACCAAGCTCGCGACGTCATATGCGTCGCCCTCGACAAAGACGCAGTTGGTAGCGCCGACCGCGGCGACACGCACGCGCGCCATGTCGAGGAAGCGGGGATCAAGGTCGATTGCGACGACATGGCGCGCGACCGTCGTCATCGGAGCCGTGAACCAGCCGTCGCCGCAGCACAGGTCGACCGCATCCATGCCCGCGACGACGCCCATGGCGGCGAGCACACCGGCCGGATCCGGCCACAACAGAGGCCACCAGCCGGCGGTCGGCATTTCGGTACCTTCGAAGCAATCCGATCGGCCGCTCATCGTGTTATTCCTCGGTCGGTCTCTCGCCTTTTTTGGTTTCGCGCTTGAGCGCCCATTTGACGGAAGCGCCGGTCGATCCGGCGTGACCGTCGAGCACCACCTGCTGTGTCTTGCGGACGGCACCGTCGCCGAGATAGATGCTTTCCGCCAGGTTCATCACCGCGCCCGCCGCCTTGAGCCGCCAGAAGGTGCCGCTCGACGATTTCAACAGCACGGCGCTGCCGTCCTGCGTCGTCGACGCCTGCGTGTCCGGATGGAGGTGGAAGCGGATGGCGAAGCCGTGGCCGCGCCGCGGCCCGTCGCCGATGACAACCAGCCGGTCCTCGCCGCGGAGATCATCGCCGTCGGCCGCGAGGTAGAGCTCGCGCTCGTGGCGCAGGCCGAAATTCGCGACATACCCGGTGTGGCTGGCGCCGACCCACACGTTGCCGTCTTGCTCGTTGCGCTGCGCCCTGACCTCGGGTCGTGTGACGAAATGGCCGTCGCCGCCAAGGACGGCGGAGGCGGTATCGGCAACGATCAGCGTCGAATGTGCTGCCGTTGCGCGCATCGCCGCACGCCACTGGGTGTCGCCGCCGAGATAGGCGCCGCAGTTGACGATGAGGCGCTCGCGGCCGTGACTGAATTCGAGTGCCAACGCGCCGGCATGGGCGTCGCCGTCGAACGGCGGCGGCGGCGGTGCGCCGCAATCGAGCATCGCCAGGCTGCGCCCGGCCTGGAGCCGCTCGTAGCCGCTCTGCGGCGCGCGCGCCGGCGGCCGCCCCTTGGCGGACGAGCGCTGCAGCGCGAGTTCGATCAGCTCGGCGTCGCCGGCGATTGCGCCGTTGAACAGCGCCAAGCCGCCGTCGCCGTGACGGAAGAAGCGCAGCATCGGCGCGGCGCGATCGATCGCGTCCATCACACCTTTTGGAATTTCGCAGCTGGCGGCGCTCAACGCATCGCGGGCGTCGATCAGCGCCATCAGCACCGCGAGTTGCTGGTGCGGGCCGCGCGAAACGTGTCCGCCGTCGCGCAAAATCTGCGCCTCAGCCTCTGCGGCAAGTCGAGTGCAGGCCGATCGCAACCGACGATCGTCGCTCAGGGCCGCCAGCGCGGCAACCAGGCCGCGCAGCGCCCGCAGGCGGCCGATCCCGATCGCTTGGCGCCAGGAGTGATGGAGATAACGTGTCTGTCGTGCCAGGCTCATCAGCAGCCGGCGGCGGAATTCCGGGTTCTGCGGCGGCGCGGTGAGCAGATCGTGATGCGCGATCCAGGCGAACAGCCGCTCGCCCAGAATCTCGGCATGCCACGACACCGGCTCGACCGAGTCGCAGCGCTGCAGCCAGTCGGCCGCCGCTTCGCGTGCGGCGCGCACGGCCGGCTCGGTGCCGAGGGCTGCGAGATCAGCCAGAAAGGCGAAGCGATGGTTGTCGGCCGTCCATTGCGGCGGCTGGCCGAGCAACCCCTCGCCACGCCGCGGATCGCCCGGCCAGGTTTCGGCGAGACGCAGCCTCAATTCGCTCGGTGCCGGACCCCAGAGTGCGAGGTTGTAGAGCGACGAACGAGAGAGCCAGTCGCGGAGCGCCATCAGCGCTCTCCGCCGCGCAACCTCGCGATGTTGCGGGCATAGGAGCCGTTGCCGCCGGCAAAAGTGGCGGTGCCGGCGACCAGCACATCGGCACCGGCAGAGGCGGCGTCGCGCGCGGTCTCGAAGTTGATGCCGCCGTCGACCTCGAGGTCGATTGCCCGCCGCGTCTCGTCGATGCGCCGGCGCAGTGTGCGGATCTTGTCGAGCGCGGCGGGAATGAAGCTCTGGCCGCCGAAACCGGGGTCGACGCTCATCACCAGAACCAGATCGAGATCGCCGATGACGTAATTGATCGCTTCGGCCGACGTCGCCGGATTGAGCGCGACGCCGGCCTTCTTGCCGAGCGACTTGATGAGCTGGACGGTGCGGTGGAGATGCGGCCCCGCTTCGGGGTGGACGGTGATGATGTCGGCGCCGGCCTCGGCGAAATCCGCGATGTAGGGGTCCGCCGGCGCGATCATCAGATGGACGTCGAAGGGGAGCTTGGTATGCGGCCGCAGCGCCTTCACCACCGCCGGGCCGATCGTGAGATTGGGCACGAAGTGGCCGTCCATCACGTCGACATGGATGTAATCCGCGCCGGCGGCGGTGATGGCCTCGATCTCGGCGCCGAGTCGCGCGAAATCCGCCGACAGGATCGAAGGCGCGATTCGGATCGTCTGCCGCATGTGGCCTGACTAACAGGGATACCGCGCGGCTTCAAGGCTTGCGCACGAGGCGGCAGGCGTAGAAGCCGTCGAGGCCGCCGGTCTCCGCCAGATGCGAGGGCAGCGTGCGGAGGTCACCCGCGGGCGTCAGACATTCGGTAAGCCCGCCGATTTCCGTCGGGTCGATCCGGCGGCGCTGGAGCGGCGCGTCCGAGGCGAGCAGCCGCGCGATGCGATCGGGTCCCTCGACGGCCTCGAGCGAGCAGACGCAGTAGACCAGAACGCCGCCGGGCGCGAGGCAGCGGACGGCATTGTCGAGCAAGCGGTCCTGCTGGGCCGCCAGCCGGACCGCATCGTCGGGCGATTTCAGATGCGGTACGTCGGGGTTGCGGCGGATCGCGCCGGTCGCCGTGCATGGCGCGTCGAGCAGCACAAAGCGCAGAGGTTCGGTCGGGCGCCAAGTGCTTGCGTCCGCCGCGATGCATGTGGCCTCGAGCTTGAGCCGCACGAGATTGGCGCGCAGGCGCTCAAGCCGCGGTTGCGAGAGATCGAGCGCGAGGACGCGCGCGCCCTGTGCCGCAAGCTGCGCCGACTTGCCGCCGGGCGCCGCGCAAAGATCGGCGACGGTTGCGCCGCGCACCTCGCCTAGCAATTTCGCCGGCAGAGCGGCAGCTGCGTCCTGCACCCACCACGCGCCTTCGGCGTAGCCCGGCAGACTCTCGACCGGCCCGCCGGCGGCGCGGCGAAGCGTACCGGTTGGCAGCAACATCGCATCGAGCTTCGCCGCCCAGACCTCGGCGTCGGACTTCGCCGACAGATCGAGCGGTGCCTCGCGCCAGTGCGCGGCGGCGATCGCCCGGGCGGTGGTTTCGCCATAGCTCGCACACCAGCTGCGCCACAGCCATTCGGGTGTGTCGAGCCGCGCCGCATCCTGCTGCGCCACAATGGCGGCGCCTTCGCGCGCAACGCGGCGCAGTACCGCGTTGACCACGCCTTTCATCGCTGGATGGTTCGCCGCCAGTGCCACCGACGTCGCAACCGCGGCGTGCGGCGGCGTATCGAGGAAGAGGAGCTGCGCCGCTCCCAAGCGCAGGATGTCGCGTACCGTACCGGGCCGCAGCGGCTTGGTGAGGAAGCGTTCGAGCACCTCGTCGATCTGGCCCCGCCGGCGCAGGACGGTCGCGGTCAGCAGTCGCGCGAAGCCGCGGTCGCGTGCGCTCAGTGCGGCGAGCGCCCGATTCTCCCCCAGCGCCTGGTCGAGCGGTACGCGCCGCACCAGCACGCGCTCCAGCAGGGCCAGGGCAACGGCGCGGGAATCGGCTGGCTTCGGGCTCATGGCGGGGCTCGGTTCGGTCGGCTACACTCGCGGCCAATGACGGATTATCACGGCCGAGTCATCGTCGTCACCGGCGGCACTGGCGCGCTGGGACGCGCCGTGGTCGAAGCGCTGTTGGCGCGCGGCGCTGCCTGTGTCGTGCCGTATCTTGCGCCCGCCGAGGCCGCCGCCTTTCCGTTCAAGGATCGGGCGATGCTGCTGGGACCGGTCGATCTCGCGAATGAAGGCGATGTGGCGCGGCTCTATGATGCCGCTGGCGGCCTCTGGGCTTCGATCCATCTTGCTGGCGGCTTCGCCATGACCGCCATAGCCGCCACTGCCAAGCTCGACATCATGAAAATGGTGGAGATGAATTTCCTCAGCTGCCATCTTTGCTGCGCGGCCGCGGTGCGGGCGTTGCGACGGCAGGGCCGGGGGGGCCGCATCGTTAACGTCGCGGCGCGACCGGCGCTCGAGCCGCGCCTGGCGGCCGGCATGGCGGCCTACGGCGCGAGCAAGGCCGCCGTCGCGGCACTGACTGAGGCGCTGGCGGAGGAGGTCGCCGCGGACGGCATCCTGGTCAATGCCGTCGCGCCTTCGACCATCGATACTCCGGCCAACCGTACGGCGATGCCCAAGGCCAGGCACGAGCTCTGGCCCAAGGCCGAGGAGATCGCGGCGACCATCGCCTTCCTGGCGTCGCCCGAGAACCGCGTCACTCGCGGCGCGGTGGTGCCGGTCTACGGCCGAAGCTGACCGCTCAGCTTTTCAACAGGCCTTCCTGCCGGAGGGTTTCCTGTACTTTGGGCCGCGCATTCATGCGGTCCATGAACGCACGGATATTGGGGAATGGCGACAGGTCGACGCCGGTGAATTGCGACCAGCGCAGGACGGTGAAGGCATAAGCATCGGGCGCGCTGAACTTGTCGCCCATGATGTACTGCCGGCCAGCGAGGTGGTTTTCGAGGATGGCGAGCCGCCGCGCCAGGTATTCGCGCGACAGCTTCTTGTATTCCTCGGGCGTCGTCGGCCGGAACAGAGGACCGTAGGTCTTGTGCAGCTCGCTGGTGACGAAGTTGAGCCATTCCTGCGCACGGACGCGCTCCATCGTACCCGCCTTGGGCACGAGACCGCTCGCCGGCTTCTGGTCGCCGAGATATTGCAGGATGGCCGGACCTTCGGTCAGCACCTGACCGTCGTCGAGCACCAGCGTCGGCACGTAGCCCTTGGGATTGATCGCAAAGAAATCCGCGCCCTTCTCGGTCTTTTTGGTCGCGAGATCGACGCGTTCGACCTCGTAGGTGAAGCCGGCCTCGTTCAAAGCGATATGCGGCGAGAGCGAACAGGCGCCGGGTGAGTAATAGAGCTTCATCGGGAATTCCCTCCGTGGATTGTGGCCGGGACGCTAGCGTGACGCCCTGCGTCTGGCTATCCCGCCAAAGACAAGGCGGCCCTGCGTCGGGCGCGGAGGCGATGGTCCGGCGGCCCGTTCAGCTTTGGCTGCCTCGCTCCGAGCCTCGACGATCAGCGCTTCGGCAGGCCGAACGATCGGGCCGAGCAGGAACCGCCGCCATGCGATCGGTGCGCCGCCGATGCGCTCAAGCGTCTCGATGTACGAGGCCGCGACGTAGGAATAGCGGCTGGCGAAATCGAACCAGAATTCGACCGTCGTCACTGCCCGCCGCTCACCGCTCATAAAGAAAGGGCCGGTCCTTGGAGGGCCGGCCCGTGTCTACCTTGCGCTGCGATCGCGCGCTACTGGCGCCGCTGACCCATCAGCTGCATCAGCATGATGAACAGGTTGATGAAGTCGAGATAGAGCGCGAGCGCACCCATGATCGCCTTCTTGCCGGCAACCACATCGCCGTCGCCTTCCCAGTACATCTCCTTGATGCGCTGCGTGTCATAGGCCGTGAGACCGGTAAACACCAACACGCCGATCGCCGACACCGCGAAGTTGATGCCCGGCGAATGCAGGAAAATATTGACCAGCGAGGCGATAATGATGCCGATCAGGCCCATGATCAGGAAATGGCCGAAGCCGGTCAGATCCCGCTTGGTGGTGTAGCCCCACAGGCTCATGGCCAGGAAGGTTGCGGCGGTGATGAAGAAAACCTGGGCGATGCTGGCGCCGGTATAGATCAGAAACAGCCCGGCGAGCGACAGCCCTACGAGTCCGGCGTAACCCCAGAAGGTCGCCTGGGCGGCACCCAGGCTCATGGTCTGGATGCGGAAGCTGAGCAGCAGGACGAGTCCGAGCGGCGCAAAGACCACGATCCAGAACAGGATCGGAGTCTGGACCAGCTTGACATAAAGCCCGCTCGCGGCCGCCAGATAGGCGATCACGCCAGTGATGGCGAGTCCGCCCGCCATATAGTTGTAGACGCGCAGCATGTAGCTGCGCAGTCCCTGGTCGATGCCGACCTGAGGGATCGTCGTCCGCGCGGCAAAGCGGTTGCCGGTGTCGAAGGACATGGTTTGGAACCTCTCTAAGCCTGATTGGCTCGGCCCTGATATTGGCACAGACCGTCGGCAATTCAATGACGGAATAAGCCTTTGGCGGCAGAAGATAAATTTCGTGTCATGGATCGCGCAGATAGGGCGCGGCGGGGGTCATCAAGGCTCGCCAGGTGCCGAGATAGCCGAGCGCGAGGATCGCCAGGGCGCCGCCGCCGAGGGTGACCGCCATGCGGCCAGGCAGGAACGTCCAGTCGGCGTGCATCACCCTCGTCACGACCAGCCAGGCGGCGGCCATGCCAACAAACGCCGCGAGCGCCGCGCTTGCCAGGCCGAGCAGTCCGTACTCGAGTGCAAACGTCGCAAGAATTCGCCGGCGCTCGGCGCCGAGCACCTTGAGCACCGCCGATTCGTAGCGCCGCCGGCGCCGGTCGGCGGCAATGGCACCGGCGAGCACCAGCACACCCGCAGCCAGCGTCACCGCGGCGGCCACGGATAGCGCGGCGGCAATGGCGTCGATGACGCGGGCCACGGTCGCGAGCGCGTCGCGCACCGAGATCGCCGAAACGTTGGGAAAGCGGTCGGTGGCCGCCTCTGCCAGCGCGGCTTCGTCCGTCGGCGCGGCGCGGGCGGTGGCGATGAAAGTATGCGGCGCATCTGCCAGCGCGTCGGGCGACAGCACGATGACGAAGTTGATGCCGAGCGACGTCCAATCGACGTCGCGCAGGCTGGCAACCGTCGCCGTGACCTCGCGGCCGAGCACGTTGACGGTGATCGTGTCACCGAGCCTGAGGCCCATGCCCCGCGCCAGATCGGCGTCAAGCGAGACGAGCGGCGGGCCCGAATAGGTCTTCGGCCACCATCGGCCGGCGATGACGCGCGAGCCGGCGGGCACGTCTTCGGAGTAGGTCAAGCCGCGCTCGCTACGCACCGCCCATTGCGCTTCGGGTGCGACCGTCGCGCGCTCGATCGGCACACCGTTGAGCGCCGTGATGCGGCCACGCAGCATAGGCGCCCGTTCGATCTCCTCGGCGCCCGGAGTGCCGCGGATCAGGCGGTCGAAATCCGCGGCTTGGTCGGGCTGAATGTCGATGAAGAAGAATGACGGCGCGCGCCGCGGCAGATTTTCACCGATCTCGGCGGCGACATCGCCATAGACGAGGATCACCGCCACCAGCACCGCCAGACCCACGCCGAGTGACGCCACCACCCCGACGGTGGCGGCCCCTGGTCGGTGGAGATTGGCGAGCGCCAGCCGCAATACCGGTTGGCGCGGCCGGACGAGACGCGCCGCATGCGTCAGCAGCGCCGCCAGCAGGCGGAATGCGGCAAGCGCCGCCGTGGCGCCGAGCACGAACCACAGCGCGGTGCTGCGTTCGGCTGCAGTCACGATGGCCAGCACGGCCACCGCCGCCGCGGCGATCGCAGTCGCGGCCACGATCGCCGCGCGCGGCGCGACCGTCGGCGGCTCGATCCGGCCGCGGAACAGGCCGGCGGGCGCGATCTCGACCGCTCGCCCGAGCGGCCACAACGTGAAAGTCAGCGTGACCAGCAGACCGAAAACCGCCGCCACCGCAAGCGGCGCGGCATGGATCGCAAACGATGGCGTGATCGGCAGTTCCGGCGGCAGAACCCGCGCGGCGACCAACGGCACCGCGGCGCCGACGACCAAACCGGCGCCGATCCCGATCGCCGCCAGCGCCAGGATCTGCAGCAGATAGGCGGCGAAGACGGTGCGCCGGGAGGCGCCCAGCGCCTTCAGCGTCGCCATCGCCGTGCGCTTGCCGTCGAGATAGGCGGTCGCCGCGTTGCCGATTCCGACGCCACCGATCAGCAGCGCCGTGAGCCCGACCAGCGTCATGAATGTGCCGACGCGATCGAGCAGCCGCTGCAGACCCGGCGCGGCGTTGTCGAAAACGCGGATGCGCCAGCCGGCATCGGGCCACGCGACGCGCATCCGCGCCATGGCCGCGGCCGCATCGCTTCCCGGCGGCAGCCGCAGCCGATAGGAATAACCCACCAGCGTTCCCGGCTGGATGAGGCCGGTCGCCGGCAATGCATCGAATGCGACCATCACGCGCGGGCCGAGGGCGATGAGTCCGCCGCCGAGAGCGTCCGGCTCGTGCATCAACGGGGCCCGCAGTTGGAAGGTGCCGTCGCCGATACGGACGAGGTCGCCCGGCTTGGCGTGGAGCCGCGCCAGAAGGGCGGGTTCGGCGACCACGCCCCAATGGCCGTCGCGGAAGGCCAGCGCGGCGGCGAGTCCGCCGCCGCTGAGGGTGACGGAGCCATAAAGCGGATACGCGGCGTCGACCGCCTTGAGCTCGATGAGGCTGCGGCGGGCGCCCTCGGCGCTGCGGGTCGTGGCACGCAATTCGGCGACCTCGCTGACGCGGCCGAGCCGGGCAAGGGTGGCGCGCTCGGCGGCGGTGATCCGGCGGTGGAACAGATGGAACTCGACATCGCCCCCGAGCAGGGCGCGCGCGTCGCCATGGAGCGCGCCCTTCACCGCCGCAGCGAGCGATCCGACGCCGGCGATCGCCGTTACGCCCAGGATGAGGCAGGCGAGGAAGACGTGAAAGCTACGCAAACTGCCGCGCAGCTCTCGCAGCGCCAGGCGCCAAGCGAGGCTCATCGCGATCGGCCGCCGAGCCGCGCCAAGCCGGCGACCGCGGTCTCGTCGCCGACGATGCGGCCGTCGGCGAGCGACAGGATGCGCTGGCAACGAGAGGCGAGTTCGGGATCGTGCGTGATCAGCAGCAGCGTGGTCCGGTGTTCGGCCGCCAGTCGAAACAGCAGGTCGATCACCGCTGCTCCGGTGGCGCGGTCAAGATTTCCGGTGGGCTCGTCCGCCAATATCAGCGCGGGGCCGGCGGCGAAAGCGCGAGCGATTGCGACGCGTTGCTGCTCGCCGCCCGAAAGCTGCGCAGGATAGTGCGCGAGCCGCGTACCGAGGCCGACGGCTTCGAGCTGCGCCCTTGCGGCGGCAAAGGCGTCGGCGCCGCCGGCGAGCTCGAGCGCCAGGGCCACGTTTTCGAGCGCCGTCATTGCCGGCAGCAAATGGAACGATTGAAAGACGATGCCGATGCGACGCCGACGCAACGACGCGAGCCCGTCTTCGTCGAGCGCGGCAAGATCGTGGCCGGCGACGACGATGCGGCCGGCGGTCGGGCGCTCGAGGCCGCCGATCACCATCATCAGGGTCGACTTGCCCGAGCCCGACGGCCCCACCAATGCGACGCGCTCGCCGGATGCAATGCGCAGGGAAACGCCGCGCAGCACGTTGACCTCGCCCGCCGCGCTCGCCAGAGTGAGGCGCACGTCCTCGAGCAGAATCATGGGCTGGCCGGCAGGATCGTCCTTCATGCGCACCGCGCCGAACGTTGCCGGGCGATATGGCGGCCGTCGGCGCCTGCTTGTCAATTGTGCCGCCGCCGCCGCCCTGCTATGTGCCGTTGTCTCGGGCGGGCCGGTCCGCGCGGGCGAGCCGGTGCGGATTCTGGCTTTCGGCGACAGTCTGACCGCGGGCTACGGCCTTGCGACGGGCGACGCCTTTCCGGCCAAGCTGCAGAAGCGACTGCGCGCGGACGGCTACGACGCGGTCGTCCTCAACGCCGGCTTCTCCGGCGATACCACCGCCGGCGGGCTGTCGCGCGTCAAATGGTCGCTCAGGGACAAGCCGCAATACGCGATTGTCGAGTTTGGCGCGAACGATGCGCTGCGCGGCATTCGGCCGGAAGTCGCCGAATCCAATCTCGATAAGATCCTGGCTCGTTTCCGCGCCGCGCACGTCAAGGTTCTGCTCGCCGGCATGCGTGCGCCGTCGAATTGGGGCCATGCGTATCAGGCGCAGTTCGATGCGATCTATCCCCGCCTTGCGGCAAAATACGGCGTGCCCCTCTATCCGTTCTTCCTCGACGGCGTCGCGCTAGACCCTTCGCTCAACCAGGATGACGGCCTGCATCCAACCGCGCGCGGCGTCGACGTCATCGTCGACCGCATGGCGCCGGTGGTCGAGCGCCTGATCGGACCGCGCCCGCCAGGAGGCTGACATGCTGCGGCTGTTCGTCGGTATTGCGCTGCCGCCCGAGCTCAAGCTCGCGTTGTCGCGCCTCGCCGGAGGCCTGCCTGGCGCGCGGTGGGTCGATCCCGGCAATTATCACGTTACATTGCGCTTCATCGGCGAAATCGACGAAGGTTTGGCGAGCGATATCGACGCCGCTCTGGCGCGGGTGCGCGCAAAGCGGTTCGCCCTGACGCTCGCGGGCGTCGGCTCGTTCAATGCACGCAACGTCTTCGTCGGCGTCGAGCGCAATCCCGAGCTGGCGCAGCTTCAGGAAAAGGTCGAAAGCGCCGTCGCGCGCACCGGCATCGAGCCGGAAAGCCGCCGCTTTGCACCACACGTGACTTTGGCGCGCCTCAAGGGCAAGCCGGATTCCAAGCTCGGCCAATATCTCGCGGTGCATGCACTGTTCCGCGCCGAGCCGTTCGATGTCGCGCAGTTCCAACTCGTGGCGAGCTACCTCACCAAGAGCGGCTCGATCTACGAGGATCAGGCGGAATATGCGCTGGTGGGATGACATCGCCGCCGCCGGCGCGAATGACCGGCCGCCCGGCGGCAAACAGTCATCCGCCGGCCGATTGTCGCAGCCGCAGGCGGCGCCATAGAATCGGTTCGCGCCGGTCGGCCGCGGGCTGATAGAAGAGATCGAACTCACGGAAGGCGCGCGGCCAATCCTCGGCCTGCGCGCGCATGGCGTCGACCTCGAACGTGTCGAAGCCGCAGCGCGCCATGAACAGCAGCTGGTCGCGCAGGACATTGCCGGCGGCGCGAAGCTCGCCCGCGAAGCCGTACCGCTCGCGCAGCAGACGCGCCTGCGTATAGGCGCGGCCGTCGGTGAACCGCGGAAAGTCGAGCACGATGAGCGCGAGGCGGTCGAGCGCATTCGCGATTTCGGCCGGAGGCACGTCGTTCGCCAGCCGCAAGCCGAGTGGTGCGCTGCGATCGGACCATCGCGCCGATTCCGCCCGCCAGCGCGCCAGGGAGACGGTGACCGCTTCTCCGTCGATCGCGGCCTCGTCGTCAGCGAGGTGGCGCCAACGATCCGGCCGCAAGGTGCCGTTCCTATCGAGCAACATAGAGCGCCTCCTTGAAGGGAGCCGCGCCGACACGGCGGCAGGTGTCAGGGAATTGCTCGCCGTCGCGCCGCAATCGGAGGTAGACGTCGATCAGGCGATCGACGGCGGCGGCGACTTCGTGCGCCGGCACCGCCGGGCCGACGATGGTGCCCAGTGCCGCGTTGGCGCCGTCGCTGCCGCCGATCGTGATCTGATAGGATTCCGCTCCGTTCTTTTCCAGACCGAGAATGCCGATGTGGCCGACATGGTGATGGCCGCAGGCATTGATGCAGCCCGAGATCTTGATCTGAAGCGGCCCGATGTCCTCCTCGCGCTTGGCGAGGTTGGTCGCCAGCGCCTGCGAGATGGGAATCGAGCGTGCGGTGGCGAGGCCGCAGTAATCCAGGCCGGGGCAGCAGATGATGTCGCTGGCGAGACCGATATTGGGGGTGGCGAGCCCGGCCGCGGCCAGCCGCAGCCACAGATCGTAGAGTGCCGACTTGCGCACATGCGGCAGGACCATGTTCTGGTCATGGGTTATCCGGATCTCACCGAAGCTCAGCCGTTCGGCGAGCTCGGCCAGCAGTTCCATCTGGCCGGCACTGCAATCGCCGGTCACCTTGCCGTGCCGCTTGAGCGAAACCACGACGATGGCGTGGCCTGCCGCCTTGTGTGGCTTGACGTTGTATTTCACCCAACGCGCGAATTCCGGCTCGGCGGCGCGCGCGCGAGTCAGGTCGGCCTCATCGTCGCTTGCGTCGGGATAGGACGGCGGCGCGAACTGCGCCTGCATCGCCGCGACCGCCGCGTCGGGCAACGCCAACGCCGCGCGCTCGTCACCCATGGCCTCGAACTCGGTCTCGACCGCCTCGCGATAGCGGTCGATGCCGAGTGCCTGGACCAGAATCTTGATGCGCGATTTGAACAGGTTGTCGCGCCGTCCGTACTGGTTGTAGACGCGCAGGCAGGCGGTGATATAGGCAAGCATGTCGCGCCGCGGGACGAAATCGCGCACAGTCTGCGCCAGGATCGGCGTGCGACCGAGCCCGCCGCCCGCCAGAACCTGGAAGCCTAACTCGCCCTGCTCGTTGCGGCGCAGGTTAAGGCCGAGATCGTGAATCTTCACCGCGGTGCGGTCTTCGGGCGTGGCGTTGATGGCGATCTTGAACTTGCGCGGCAGGAACGAGAATTCGGGATGCAGCGCCGCCCACTGGCGCACGATCTCGCAATAAGGCCGCGGGTCCTCGATCTCGTCCGCGGCGGCCCCGGCGAACGGGTCCGTGGTGATGTTGCGAAAGGAATTGCCGCTGGTCTGGATGCCGTGAAGCTGTACGGTCGCGAGATAGGCGAGGATATCCGGCGTATCCTCGAGCCGGATCCAGTGAAACTGGATGTTCTGACGCGTGGTGAAATGGCCGTAGCCCTTATCCCACCGCCGCGCCACATGCGCCAGTCCGCGCAGCTGCGCGCTCGACAGCGTGCCGTAGGGAATCGATATCCGCAGCATATAGGCGTGGAGCTGCAAATAGAGGCCGTTCATCAGCCGCAGGCTGCGGAACTCGTCTTCGCTCAATTGCCCCGCAAGCCGGCGACGCACCTGGTCGCGATATTGGGCGACGCGCGCTTCGAGAAACTTCCGGTCGAATTCGTCGTAACGATACAAGGCCGCCGCCTTTCTGCCGTATCGGTGTCCGCGAGCCGGTCAGGCGCCGTATGCAATGGTGGGGCCGTGGGCGCGGATTTGCTCGCGCAGCGTTACCGGCACCACGCGGTCGCCGTCGCGCACGGCCTCGACCAGGGTCAGGCCGATTGCTGGATGGGGCGGCGGCTCTGCTTGCGCTTCCGCCAGCAGGGCCGCGCCATCCTTGTCTTCGACGAGCCGCGCCTTGCCGATTTCGGGCGTCCAGTTGCCGTCACCGGCGAAATACACCACGCGGCCATCGTGCAGCCGGTTGCCGGTCACGAGTTGGAACGTCCGATCGTTCATTGCGCCTCCTAGCCGCGCGGCTGCGCCGTTGTGCGCAGGTACGGCTTGATCTTCTTAAAGCCCGGGAAGATTTTGGCCGCCTCTTCGTCGGACACAGCCGAGGTGATGATGACGTCCTGGCCTTGCTTCCAGTTGGCCGGCGTGGCCACGCGATGCTTGGCGGTGAGCTGGAGCGAGTCGATGACCCGCAGCACCTCGTCGAAATTGCGGCCGGTCGCCATCGGATAGACCAGGATCAGCTTGATTTTCTTGTCGGGGCCGACGACGAAGACGTTGCGCACAGTCTGGTTGTCGGCCGGCGTGCGCTTGCCGGCATCGCCGGAAGCTTCGGCCGGCAGCATGCCGTACAGCTTCGCGATCTTGAGATCGGCGTCGCCGATGATCGGATAGTTGGGCGCGTGTCCCTGCGTCTCCTTGATGTCGTTGGCCCAGCGCTTGTGGTCGTCAACAGGATCGACCGAAAGGCCGATGATCTTCACGTTGCGCCGGTCGAATTCCGGCTTGAGCCGCGCCATCGTGCCGAGCTCGGTGGTGCAGACCGGCGTGAAGTCCTTCGGGTGTGAGAACAGCACGCCCCAGGAATTGCCGAGCCAGTCGTGGAACTTGATCTTCCCTTCGGTGGTCTGTGCCTCGAAATTGGGTGCGGTATCGCCAATTCGCAACGACATGGAAGCCTCCTCAGATTGTCGTTCGGTGCTGTGGAACGCGGCTGCCGGCCTGGATGGCGGCACCGTCGCCCCAGTGTGCCTCGAATCGGGTACCGGAGGCGAGCCAAGCGCGCGCCGCGAGGCGGGCGGCGGTGCGCCGGCGTACGCCGTCGGGTGCAAGGCCGGCGGTCCGCCACCGCTCGCGCGCGGCGCCGAGCTCGGCGACCCGCGCGGCCCACTCGGGACCGAGAATCCGGCCGATCGCCCGCTTCAGCTCGGCCGCGAGAGCAGGCGCACGTCCTGCGGTCGAGATCGCGATGGCGAGATCGCCGCGATGGAGCATTGCCGGCATTTGCGCATCCGAGATCGCCGGCGCGTCCTCGACGTGGACGATGGCGCCCGCGATCCGCGCCCGTTCGGCCACCCTCGCGGCGGCCTCGGCGGCAAGACCGGCGACAAAGACCACCTGGATACCAGCCAGATCGCCGGCGCTCGGAATGCGGCGAACCAGGCGCGCTCCCGCCGCGGCGGCGAACGCGCGCCCGGGACGGGGCGCGTAGACGGTGAGCGCCGCGGCGCCGGCCGCGTCGAGCCGCTCGAGCCGACGTCGGGCGGCGGTGCCGCCACCGATCAAGGCCAGCCGAAGGCGCGAAAGATCGAGCGTCAGAGCCAGCACGGCCCAGCCTCTCGTTTCGGCGGGCTCAGGCAGATACCCGCGTTAAAGCCCATATCACTATGTAGTTACATCTTATTCAACTGATTGCAATAGCAAAATATGTCCATAATAACACTGCGCCGATGTATATTATACTCGGCCGAGTCCATCGGGCTGTTGCCGCGACGTCGTCAGGGCTTCGCGGGTGCCGTCTGATCAGGTGTATGGAGAGCGATGTGCTGCCGCGCCAGGTCGTCGACGACCTGTTTCCCCGCGGCATTGCCGCTTTGCGCGAGCCGCGCGATATCGCTCGCGAGCGCATTGAGGTTTTCGCGCAGCTTGAGGGTATTTTCGAGCGGTGACCGCTGGTCGAGAATGACCGCGGCATAATGGAAATGTTCGCGCACCAACTGGATCGTCTGGAAAGCCACCGCGAGAAAAAAACCGAGCGCCAGCAGCGCCAGACCGATCTCGAGCCGCGGAGGGCGGTCGTCAGGAAGCGGGCGGTCGCTCATCGCGAAGGGCTCGCCGGCGCCGGGCCCGAAGGCTTGAGCCCATGGCGCTGCATCAGCGCGATCAGCGCCTGGTCGTTGCTCGCTGCCGCCACCTTGTCGAGGCTGCGGACGATCGCTTCGCCGATGGCGTTATATTGCGGAGCGTCGGCGATCACTTGCTGGCGCGCATTAGCTTCGGCCTGACTGCGCGCGTTCAACAGCGCGAGGGCAATGTTGACCACCACCAGCAACAGGCTGAAGGCCGAGAGCCCGATGCCCAATCTCGCCCACATCAACGGTCGCCCCGACACCGCGAAAAGCTCCTCGGCATGCGGCGCCAACTTAACGGAAAGCCGCGGGCAGGACAAACGATCCGGTTCCCGGTAGGCTTGGTGGCGATGCATCACTGGCTGCTCAAATCCGAGCCCTCGGCCTACTCCTGGGCCGATCTCGTGCGCGATCGGCGGACGGCCTGGACGGGCGTACGCAATCATCAGGCGGCGAATAACTTGCGGGCCATGCGCGTCGGCGACCGCGCCTTCTTCTATCATTCGAACGAAGGCCTCGCCGTCGTCGGCGCGGTGGAAGTGGTTCGCGCAGCCTATCCCGATCCCGACGACAAAACCGGCCGGTTCGTCGCCGTCGATATTGTGCCGCGCGCCGCCGCCACGGCGCCAGTGACGTTGGCGCAGATCAAGGCCGAACCGAAGCTCAAATCGCTTGCGCTCCTGCGCCAGAGCCGGCTTTCGGTATCGCCGGTATCGGCCGCGGAATGGGCGCTGATCTGCCGCATGGCCGGATTGCAAGGGTAACGGGACGGCCGTTCCGTCGCGCCGAAGCTCTGGCCGAAGGTACTCCACACGAGCTTCGCCGACGGTCGCGGCCGTTGCGCGGTTCGACCGGCGGTGTCCATGCCGTTTTATGACGGCGTGTCCGCGGTATCCGAAATCCGGGCCGCACCGTGGCGCACCGTTCGAGCCGATGCTGGATCAATTTTTTTCGGTCGCGAGCGAAGCCTGATTCTTCGTCGCACCCATGGCACATGTTCTGTCCCGCCGACCACGATGGTGTCGCCAAATCGCGCGCCGGACGCATTATCACGCCGGGGCCGGTGGGTGCCCGGAACGGCATCGTGGTGCTGGACGAGATGGACTAGAAAACCCGAAAATTCTTGAACAGCCAGGGGTCGCGGGTGTCGACATCCTCCTGGAACAGGCGATGGCGGTCGCGCAACGGAGTCCAGTCGCTGAATTCGCCGACCATTTCGCCGAGATATGGCTTGGCGATCTCGAGGATCCGCTCGTAATCCATCTCGTCGGGCTCGGTCACGAATGTCTCCGGGTTTTCCATCGCCCAAATCGCGCCCGCGAGACACGCCGCCGTGACCTGCAGCGACGTTGCGTTGTTGTAAGGCACCACCCTCCGTGCCTCATCGATCGACAGCCGCGAACCGTACCAATAGGCCCCTCTCTCGTGCCCCATCAGCAGAACGCCGAGCTCGTCGATTCCGCCGGGCGCGATTTCGTCCATGATCAGCCGATGGTATTTCTGCACGTGCCAGTTCTTGCCGGCCATTTCGTGCAGCGACAGCACGGCATCGTCGCAGGGATGATAGACGTAATGCACGGTCGGCCGGTACGCCGGCCGACCGTTGGCGGCGAGCGTGAGATAATCGGCGATGGAGATAGACTCGCCGTGCGTGACCAGGAAGCCGTGATAGGGCCCTTCAAGCGGCGTCCACGACCGCATGCGCGTGCCGGCGCCCGGCCGCGTCAGATAGATCGCGGCGCCGCAGCCGAAATCGTGCATTCCGCCATCGGGCGGGAACTCGATCTCGTGGCTGCCCCAGCCCAGCTCGGCGGGCTGCAGCCCCTCGCTGATGAAACCTTCGATCGACCAGGTGTTGACGAACTCGCCGATTTTTTTTGGCACGGTCGAAACCTGGGTGTCGCGCTCGGCAATATGGATGACCTTCACGCCGAGGTTGCGCGCGAGTTCGGCCCATTCGCTGCGGCTCTTCGGCTTGTCGGCATTGTGCTTCACGGCCTTGGCGATCTGGATCAACGCTTCCTTGACGAAGTGCGAGACAAGGCCGGGATTGGCGCCGTGCGTCACGACCGCCGTCGGCCCGCCGGTCCGATACTTGCTGCGTAGTGCCAGCGCATCTTCGCGCAGCTTGTAGTTCGAGCGCGCCGACGGCGAAAGCTTCGGGTCGGTATAGCCGCCGGGCCACGGCTCGATACAGGTATCGAGGTAGAGCGCGCCTTTTTCCCGACAAAGCTCGATCAGGTCGATGCTCGCGACATTCACCGATACGTTCATCAGGAAATCGCCCTTGCCGAGCATCGGCTCGAGCACCTTGCGGTAGTTCTCGCGCGTCAGCGCTTTCTTGATGAACTTGATTCCCGCCGCTTCCGCTTGGCGCCGCCCCATATCGTGCGCGGTGACGATGACAATCTGTTCCGGCTTCATGGCGATGTGACGGAGCAGAAGCGGCAGCACACCCTGTCCGATACTGCCGAAGCCGACAATTACCATGCGGCCGGAAAAGGAAATCAGCTTTTGATCGCGCGCCATGTAAAAATGAATAAGCGGCCACTAACTATTTTTCAAGCAAATCGACGCGCGACTTCGCGGCATACTTGACATTTTCCGGAATCCGCGAGTCGAAAAAGCGAGTCGCGAGCGCGGTCGAGTCGTGACGCGCATCCGATCGTACGGCGGAATGAGATCGCAGCGATGACGCGACGCCGCAGAATCATCAACGCCGTCGTCACGGTGGCGAGCAGCCGCAGTGGCGCCGGCTCCGGAATGCTCGGCGTCGAGATCGAAGCTCGCCCGGCGCGATGAGGCGAAGCTCTGTGTGTTCGGGTCGGCGATGCGAAGGATATTGAAGTCGAGTGTACAGACGCCCGTCGGGGTTGCGACTGCTGCCGGCCGGCGCTGTCAGCGTTACGCGCGGCGGCGGGTCGCCAAGCGCAGGACCGACGACCCGATCGGGGCGGCGCTCAGGTCGGCGAGTTGGGCCGACCCGAATCCCGGCACGTCTGCGACGGCGGCGACATAAAGTGAAATGCGGTACGAAATGCCCGAAGCCGTTGCGAAGCAGCGTCGCGTTCAAGGGCGGTGCCTTGATCGCCACGGTCGTGTTGCCATTGACCGGCCGCCGGCCATCGCCGAGGAAGATGGCGGGTGTGCCGTCGAGGGCGCTTGATCCGGCGCTCGACCACGGCGCGGCGTTACCTTGGGCTGCCGCGATGCTCGCGCAACGCGAGGCGGAGGAACGTCCGCTGCGGCCAGGTCACGGACGGATACGGCGTGCAACAATCCGGCCGTGGCCGGATTCCGTCGGGCGAGCCACTACGGCGACCCTGCCGAAAAGAGATCGGGTTAGTCTTCTTGGTTATCCGGAAGTGTCGCCGTCGGCCTCTCTCGGAGACAATTCGACGTTGCGGCGAATTCCTCGAAATATGACGTAAACGGCGAGGAATCACGGCCGCTTTGCGTGCAAGGAGCGCTGGTCAATAGACCGGTTTGGGTGCAGTGGTGCTTGCCCATCCATCCTGTCACAGGCGCAAGAAAAAATTGCGACGTCGCGACACGGAGCGCCGGATTCTCTTTGACCTGCTGTGGCATACCAGATACCATGATCCACAATGAGGAGGCCGGAAGTGAACGGCGCTCCGCGGGAGGATTGCCTATATGACGGCCGCGCGTCTCGCCATCAAACCGATTGACTCGCCGGCGAGCTTTCGTCTGCAGGCATACCGAAAGCTCAAAGAGGCGATTACTGCGATGAACGTCTACGGCCAGGCGGAGGAAATCCGGCTGGACGAACGCCGCTTGTCGCAGGAGCTCGGTGTATCGCGCACGCCGATCCGCGAAGCGCTCACCATGCTGCAACGCGAAGGCTTTGTGCGCACCGTGCCGCGCCGCGGCGTCATCGTCGTGCGCAAGAGCAAGCAAGAAATCGTGCGCATGATCCAGGTCTGGGCCGCGCTCGAGAGTCTCGCCGCGCGGCTTGCGACCCAGCACGCCGCCGACCGCGACATCGCGGGCTTGCGCCATATGTTCGACGATTTTCGCGACGGCTCGCCCGAGGGACACCTCGACGAATACTCGGACGCCAATATCCGCTTCCATCAGGCGATCATCCAGCTATCCGGCAATCCGGTCCTGATCGATATGACGCGCGACCTCTTCATCCACATGCGCGCAATCCGCCAGGCGACCATCGGTCAGGAGGATCGGGCCAAGCGTTCGATCGTCGATCATATGAACATCATCGAGGCGCTGGAGCAGCGCGATACCGATCGGGCTGCGGCGCTCGTGCTCAAGCACGCGCTCGATCTCGCCGCTCACGTGGAGCGGCACTGCGACTATCTCGATTGATGAAAGGCACGGGGCGTTCGATGTCGCAGATTGGCGTCCGGGCTTTGGTCCTTGGCGCGTAAGCAGAATACGGTCCGAAGGAGGACGAAACGATGAAAAAGGCACTGGAAGGCGTTCGGATTCTCGATTTCACGCACGTGCAGTCGGGCCCGACGTGCACGCAACTACTCGCATGGTTCGGCGCCGATGTGATCAAGGTCGAGCGCCCGGGCACCGGCGATATCACGCGCGGCCAGCTGCGCGACATCCCGAATGTCGACAGCCTCTATTTCACCATGCTCAACCACAACAAGCGGTCGATCACGATCGACACCAAGAATCCCAAGGGCAAGGAGTTGCTCGAGGGCCTGATCAGGGTGTGCGACGTCATGGTCGAAAACTTCGGCCCCGGTGTGCTCGATCGCATGGGGTTCACCTGGGAGCGGGTGCAGCAGCTCAACCCGCGGATGATTATGGCGTCGATCAAGGGGTTCGGCCCCGGCCCGTACGAGGAGTGCAAGGTGTACGAGAACGTCGCGCAATGCACCGGCGGCGCCGCCTCGACCACCGGCTTCCGCGACGGGCCGCCGCTGGTCACCGGCGCACAGATTGGCGACTCCGGAAACGGCCTCCACTTGGCGCTCGGCATCGTCACCGCGCTTTACCACCGCACCCATTCCGGCAAGGGCCAGCGCGTCACGGTCGCGATGCAGGACGGCGTGCTCAATCTCTGCCGCGTCAAGCTGCGCGACCAGCAGCGCCTCAAGCATGGCCCGCTTAAGGAATACAGCCAATACGGCGAAGGCATTCCGTTCGGCGAAGCGGTGCCGCGGGCAGGCAATGATTCGGGCGGCGGCCAGCCAGGCTGGATCGTCAAGTGCAAGGGCTGGGAGACGGATCCTAACTCGTATATCTACGTCATCACCCAGGCGCCGGTATGGGACAAGATCTGCAAGGTGATCGGCGAGGAAGGTTGGATCACCGATCCGGGCTATGCGACTCCCGATGCCCGGCTGCCGAAGCTCAAGGCGATCTTCGCCCGCATCGAGCAGTGGACCATGACCAAGACTAAGTTCGAGGCCATGGAAATTCTCAACAAATACGATGTCCCATGTGGTCCGATCCTGTCGATGAAGGAGCTGGCCGAAGACCAGTCGCTGCGCAAAACCGGGACCGTCGTTGAGGTCGACCATCCGACTCGCGGCAAGTACCTGTCGGTCGGCAACCCGATCAAGCTCAGCGAAAGCCCGAGCGATGTGAAGCGTTCGCCGCTGCTGGGTGAGCATACCGAGGAGATTCTCACCCAAGTTCTCGGCTACGACGACAAGAAGGTCCGCGAATTCAAGGAATCCGGCGCGCTCGGCGGCGTCAAACCGATGGCTGCGGAATAGCGTCAGTCGATTCATGGGGGCGGATGGTCGCCATCCGCCCCCTTTCCATTCCGTGCGGCGAGCTCGCCGCGCCCAAGGCATGAAGGAGAGTCCGGATATGAGTGTGAAAAACGCCAAAGCGATCGTGCGCAAGGTGCTCGACCGCGTCAGGGCCGACAAGCGCAGCGCACTGACCGCACCCGAGGGCAAACTGGTCTGCGATGCCTATGGGATCGCGGTGCCGAAAGAAGGACTCGCGACGAGCGCCGCCGACGCGGCCAAGGTCGCCAAGAAGATCGGCTTTCCGGTCGTGCTCAAGATCGTTTCGCCGGACATCCTCCACAAGACCGAGGCGGGCGGTGTGGTGGTCGGCGTCAGGTCGCCGCAGGAAGCGCAGAAGGCCTACGCGACGATCGTCGCCAACGCCAAAAAATACAACCGCAAGGCCAAAATCGAAGGCATTCAGGTCCAGCAGATGGTCGGCGGCGGGCAGGAAGTCATCGTCGGCGCCGTTACCGATCCGAGCTTCGGCAAGCTGGTCGCATTCGGCATGGGCGGCGTGCTCGTCGAGGTGCTGAAGGACGTGACGTTCCGCCTGGCGCCGGTGACGCGCGACGAAGCGAGCGGCATGCTCGACGGCATCAAGGCGGCCGAGATCCTCAAAGGCGTGCGCGGCGGCGAAGGGGTGAACCGTGCGGCGCTCGCCGGCTTAATCGAGAACGTTTCGAAGCTGATCGCTGATTTCCCCGAGATCGCCGAGATGGACCTCAATCCGGTCTTCGCCGCGAAGAAGGGCGCGGTCGCCGCCGACGTGCGCATCATCTGCGATTGGGATCCGCCCGCCCCGCGCTATCGTCCGTCTCGGGACGAGATCGTCCGTGCGATGAACCGGATCATGAAGCCGAAATCGGTCGCGGTGATCGGCGCGTCGGCCGAGGACGGCAAGATCGGCAACTCGGTGATGAAGAACCTGATCAATGGCGGCTATCAGGGCAACATCTATCCGATTCATCCCTCGGCCAGCGAAATCCTGGGGCGCAAGGTCTACAAGTCTGTCAAGGACGTGCCGGGCGAAATCGACGTCGCCGTTTTCTGCATTCCGGCCAAGTTGGTCGCCGGCGCGCTCGTCGAGGTCGGCGAGAAGAAGATTCCCGGAGCCGTGCTGATCCCCTCGGGCTTCGCCGAAACCGGCAACGTCGCGGGCCAAAAGGAGATTCAAGAGATCGGCCGCAAATACAACGTGCGGCTGATGGGTCCCAACATCTACGGCTACTACTATACGCCGATCAACCTCTGCGCCACCTTCTGCACGCCCTACGACTACAAAGGAAAGGCGGCGCTATCGTCGCAATCGGGCGGCATCGGCATGGCGATCATCGGCTTCTCGCGCTCCGCCAAGATGGGCGTATCGGCAATCGTCGGCGTCGGCAACAAGTCGGACCTCGACGAGGACGATCTGCTGACATTCTTCGAGCAGGACGACAACACCCAGGTCGTCGCCATGCACTGCGAGGACCTGAAGGATGGCCGTTCGTTCGCCGAGGTGGCAAAGCGCGTCTCCAAGAAGAAGCCGGTGATTGTCCTGAAGGCCGGTCGCACCGCGGCGGGCGCCAGGGCGGCGGGCTCCCACACCGGCGCGCTGGCCGGCAACGACAAGATCTACGACGACATCCTGCGGCAGTCGGGCGTCATACGCGCTCCGGGGCTCCGCGACATGCTCGACTATGCGCGCGGCCTGCAGAAGCTGCCGACGCCCAAGGGCGAGAACGTCGTCATCATCACCGGTGCTGGCGGCTCGGGGGTGTTGTTGTCGGACGCCTGCGTCGACAACGGACTCAACCTGATGAAAATGCCGCCCGATCTCGACAAAGCCTTCCGCAAGTTCATCCCGCCGTTCGGTGCCGCCGGGAACCCGGTCGATATCACCGGCGGCGAGCCGCCGACGACCTATAAGAACACCATCCGGCTGGGTCTCGAGGACCCGCGCATTCATGCGCTTATCCTCGGCTATTGGCACACCATCATCACGCCGCCGCCGGTCTTCGCCGACCTGGTGATCGAGGTGGTGAACGAGATGAGAGCCAAGGGCATCGAGAAGCCGATCGTGGCCTCGCTCGCGGGCGACGTGCAGGTCGAGGCCGCGGCCGAGAAACTCTACGATCACGGCATCCCAGCCTATCCCTATACCACCGAGATTCCAGTCGCGGTGCTGGGCGCGAAATACCGCTGGGCGCGGGGCGCCGGCCTCGTGAAGTAAGTCGATGAATATCCACGAGTATCAGGCGAAGAGCCTGCTGGCCAAGTTCGGCGTCGCCGTCCCCAAGGGCGGCGTCGCCTACACGCCGCAGGAGGCCGAGACGGTGGCGAAGTCGCTCGCCGGCCCGGTCTATGTGGTCAAGGCGCAGATCCATGCCGGCGGCCGCGGCGCCGGCAAGTTCAAGGGCGACGAACAGGGCAAGGGCGGCGTGCGGCTGGTCAAGTCGGCAGCCGATGCCGCGAAAGAGGCGCAGGCGATGCTCGGCCGTGTTCTCGTCACCAAGCAGACCGGGCCGAAGGGGCGCGAGGTCAAGCGCATCTACGTCGAGGAGGGCTGCGACATCAAGCGTGAGCTCTATCTCGGCATGCTGATCGATCGCAAGACGTCGCGCATCACCGTCATGGCCTCGACCGAAGGCGGCATGGAGATCGAAGAGGTTGCGGCCAGGACGCCGGAGAAGATCCTCAAGGTCGCTGTCGATCCGGCGACGGGAATGGAAGGCTTCCACGCCCGGCGTCTCGCCTACGGTCTCAAGCTCGAAGGCAAGCAGGTGAATGCCGCGGTCAAGTTCATGCTCGGCATGTACAAGGCGTTCACCGCGCTCGACGCCTCGATCGTGGAGATCAATCCGCTTGTGGTCACGGGCGGCGGCGAGGTGCTTGCGCTCGATGCCAAGATGAACTTCGACGACAACGCACTCTTCCGGCATCCCGATATCGAGGCGATGCGCGACGAGGGCGAAGAAGATCCGATCGAGCTCGAAGCCGGCAAACACTCGCTCAACTACGTGAAGCTCGACGGCAATATCGGCTGCATGGTCAACGGCGCCGGCCTCGCCATGGCGACCATGGACATCATCAAGCTTTACGGCGGCGAGCCGGCGAACTTTCTCGATGTCGGCGGTGGCGCCACCAAGGAGCGCGTTGCCACCGCGTTCAAGCTGATCCTGTCTGACAAGAACGTCGAGGGTATCCTCATCAACATCTTCGGCGGCATCATGCGCTGCGACGTCATCGCCGAAGGAGTCGTCGCCGCGGCGCGCGAGGTCCGCCTCGAAGTGCCGCTGGTGGTGCGCCTCGAAGGGACCAACGTCAAGCTCGGCAAGGAGATCCTCGCCAAATCCGGGCTGCCGATCCTCGCCGCCGACGATCTCGGCGATGCGGCCCGGAAGGTCGTGAAAGCGGTGAAGGAAGCGGCCTGATGTCCATTCTCGTCGACAGCAGCACCAGGGTCATCTGCCAGGGTTTTACCGGCGCACAGGGCACTTTCCACTCCGAGCAGGCGATCGCCTACGGCACCAAGATGGTCGGCGGCGTGACGCCCGGGAAAGGCGGCAGCCGCCACCTCGATCTGCCGGTCTTCGACACGGTGGCCGAGGCCGTCCGGGCGACCGGCGCCAACGCCAGCGCGATCTATGTGCCGCCGCCCTTCGCCGCCGACGCCATTCTCGAGGCGATCGACGCCGAAGTGCCGCTGGTGGTCTGTATCACCGAGGGCATTCCTGTGCTCGACATGGTCGAGGTCAAGCGGGTCCTCGCCGGCTCGAAGACGCGGCTCGTCGGCCCCAACTGTCCCGGCGTGATCACGCCGGGACAATGCAAGATCGGCATCATGCCCGGCCACATCCACAAGACCGGTTCGGTCGGAATTGTGTCGCGCTCCGGCACGCTCACCTACGAAGCGGTGGCGCAAACCACCGCGGTCGGCCTCGGCCAGTCGACCTGCGTCGGCATCGGCGGCGACCCCGTCAACGGCACCAATTTCGTCGACTGTCTCGAGATGTTCCTGGCCGATCCTGCCACCAAGGCGATCATCATGATCGGCGAGATCGGCGGATCGGCGGAGGAAGAGGCCGCCGACTTCATCCGCCTCAGCAAAGTGAAGAAACCGATGGTCGGATTCATCGCCGGTGCCACGGCACCGCCCGGCCGCCGCATGGGGCACGCCGGCGCCATCATCTCGGGCGGCACCGGCTCAGCCGGCGACAAGATCGAAGCGATGAAGCGTGCAGGCATTGCGGTGTCGGACTCGCCCGCGGCGCTTGGCAAGACCATGCTGGGGCTCCTAAATAGATAGGTAGCGGAAACTAACAAATGGCCGATTCCGGACGCACGCCGCCACGCACCATTCCGCCGAGCTCAGGCCGGCGTCGTGGCCGCGATCTGCCCAAGGGCCGCCAGGTAGACCCGGTCGCCCGGCAGGAGGTTGAGGCGCTGCTCGGCGACCGGCCGCGCCGCCGGGATCTGCTGATCGAGCATCTCCATTTGTTGCAGGATCGATACGGCTGCCTGCACGCGCGACATCTTGTCGCGCTGGCCGAGGCGATGCGCCTTGCGCTGGTCGAAGTCTACGAGGTCGCGAGTTTCTATGCCCATTTCGACATCGTCCTCGACGGCGAGACGCCGCCGCCGCCGCTGACGGTGCGGGTGTGCGACTCGCTGACTTGCGAGCTGTTCGGCGCGCAGAAGCTGCTGGCGGAGCTGCCGAACAAGCTCGGCAGCGAGGTGCGGATCGTGCGCGCGCCATGCATGGGCGGCTGCCATAACGCACCCGTCACCGCCATCGGTCACGCGCTGCACGAGCACGCGACAACCGACAGCGTGATCAAGGCGGTGCGGGCGAAGGCGACCCACTCGAATCTGCCCTCTTATCCGGGCCTCGATGCCTATCGCAAGGCCGGCGGCTATGCGTTGCTCGAAGCCTGCCTCGTCGGTCGCAAATCGGTCGAGGATATTTTGAAGGCGCTCGACGACGCGAGCCTGCGCGGGCTCGGCGGCGCCGGCTTCCCGACCGGCCGCAAGTGGCGCCTGGTGCGCGCCGAGAAGGCGCCGCGCCTGATGGCCGTCAATGCCGACGAGGGCGAGCCGGGCACCTTCAAGGACCGCTACTACCTCGAAACCGACCCGCACCGCTTCCTCGAAGGCATGCTCATCGGCGCCTGGGTCGTCGAGGCGCCGGAAGTCTACATCTATCTGCGCGACGAGTATCCCCAATGTCGCGAACTGCTGCTGCGCGAAATCGCCGCGATCGAGAAGGCAGGCTTGTCGAAACACACCCGCATCTATCTCCGGCGCGGCGCCGGCGCCTATATCTGCGGCGAAGAATCGGCAATGCTCGAATCGATCGAGGGCAAGCGCGGTCTGCCGCGCAACAAGCCGCCCTATCCGGCGCAGGTCGGACTCTTCGGCCGGCCGACACTGTGCAACAATGTCGAAACGCTGTGGTGGGTGCGCGACATCGTCGAGAAGGGGCCGGCGTGGTTCGCGTCGCAGGGCCGGCGCGGCCGCAAGGGTCCGCGCAGCTTCTCGGTCTCGGGCCACGTCAAAAATCCGGGCGTTAAGCTCGCGCCGGCCGGCATCACGGTGCGCGAACTGATCGACGAGTATTGCGGCGGCATGGAGGAAGGTCACATCTTCAAGGCCTATCTTCCGGGCGGCGCATCGGGCGGCATCCTCCCGGCGTCGATGGGCGATCTGCCGCTTGATTTCGGAACGCTCGAGCCGCACGGCGCGCTGATCGGCTCGGCCGCGGTGGTGGTGCTCTCCGACAAGGACGACATGAAGGCGGTCGCACTCAATTTGCTCAAGTTCTTCGCGGACGAGAGCTGCGGTCAGTGCACGCCATGCCGCGTCGGCACCGAGAAGGCGGTGATGCTGATGTCGCGCCCCAAATGGGACGCGTCCCTGCTTGAGGAGCTGACGCGGGTGATGAGCGATGCGTCGATTTGCGGCTTGGGTCAAGCGGCGATGAATCCGGTAAAACTGGTCCTCAAGCATTTTCCGGAGGAGGTGTCATGAGCGACGGCTCCGGCGCGATCGGCGGCAACATCAAATTCCTCCTCGACGGCGAAGAGGTCGAAGCTCTGGCTGGCGAGACCATCTGGCAGGTCGCGCGCCGCAGAGGCGTCGAAATCCCACACCTCTGCTACAGCCCGGAACCGGGCTATCGGCCCGACGGCAACTGCCGCGCTTGCATGGTCGAGATCGAGGGCGAGCGCGTGCTCGCCGCCTCGTGCATCCGCAAGCCGACGCCGGGAATGAAGGTCCATTCCGCATCCGAGCGTGCCAGGTTCTCGCGCAAGCTGGTGTTCGACCTGCTGGTTTCGGATCAGCCGTCGCGCCAGGTCCATCCTGATCCCGATTCCAAGTTCTGGCGCTGGGCCGACAAGGTCGGCGTCTCGACCGGCCGCTTCCCGGCCACCCGTCATCCGAAGCCCGATCGCAGCCATCCGGCGATGGCGGTTCGGCTCGATGCCTGCATCGAGTGCACGCTGTGCGTCCGTGCCTGCCGTGAAGTGCAGGTCAACGACGTCATCGGCATGGCGGCCCGCAATCACGATGCCAAGATCATCTTCGACTTCGACGACCCGATGGGCAACAGCACCTGCGTCGGCTGCGGCGAGTGCGTACAGGCCTGTCCGACCGGCGCGCTGATCGAGTCGGCGCTGGTCGACGAGCGTGGCGTCCATGCCGCGAATCCCGATCGTGAAGTCAACAGCGTCTGTCCCTATTGCGGCGTCGGCTGCCAGATCACCTACAAGATCAAGGACGACCGGCTGCTCTATGTCGACGGCCGCGCCGGCCCGTCGAACCTCAACCGGCTCTGCGTCAAGGGCCGCTTCGGCTTCGATTACATCAGCCATCCGCACCGGCTGACCAAGCCGATGATCCGCAAGCCCGGCATGAAGAAGGACCCACACGCGCCGCTCGACCCGAGCAACCCGTGGACCCATTTCCGCGAGGCGAGCTGGGAAGAGGCGCTCGACTTTGCCGCCGCCGGCCTGAGGAAGGTTCGCGAAGCGCATGGGCCCAAGGGACTCGCTGGCTTCGGCTCGGCCAAGGGCTCGAACGAGGAGGCTTATCTCTTCCAGAAGATGGTGCGCGCCGGCTTCGGCACCAACAACGTCGACCACTGCACGCGGCTCTGCCACGCCTCGTCGGTCGCCGGACTGCTCGAGGGCATCGGCTCCGGCGCCGTGACGGCGCCGTTCATGGCTGCCAACGATGCCGACGTCATCATCGTCATCGGCGCCAACCCGACCGAGAACCATCCCGTCGCCGCCACCTTCTTCAAGAACGCCGCGAAGCGCGGCAAGACCCTGATCGTGATGGACCCGCGCGGCCAGGCGCTCAAGCGCCACGCGACGCATATGCTTCAGTTCAAGCCCGGCCGGGACGTCGCCATGCTTTCGGCGATGCTCAACGTCATTATCGGCGAGGGGCTCACCGACAAGCAGTATATCCAGGCCCACACCGAGGATTTCGACAAGCTCGCCGAGAGCGTCAAGAACCGCACGCCCGAGAAGATGGCGCCGATCTGCGGTATCGATGCCGAGACACTGCGCACCGTCGCGCGCAAATATGCGCGCGCCGAGGCTGCGATCATTTTCTGGGGCATGGGTGTGTCGCAGCATGTCCACGGCACCGATAACGCAAGGTGCCTCATCGCACTGGCGCTGATCACCGGTCAGATCGGCCGGCCCGGCACGGGCCTCCATCCGCTCCGCGGCCAGAACAACGTGCAGGGTGCGTCGGATGTTGGCCTCATCCCGATGGTCTTCCCCGACTACATCTCGGTCGAGGATCCGAAGCAGCATGCGTTCTATGAAAAGCTGTGGGGCGCGAAACTCGATCCGAAAGCCGGCCTGACCGCGGTCGAGATCGTCAACGCCATCCACGCCGGTCAAATCCGCGGCATGTACATCATGGGCGAGAATCCGGCGATGTCCGATCCCGACGCCCAGCATGCGCGCGAAGCGTTCGCGAAGCTCGACCATCTCGTGGTGCAAGATCTGTTCCTGACCGAGACCGCGTTCTACGCCGACGTCTTCCTGCCGGCGTCGGCGTGGCCCGAAAAGACGGGTACGGTCAGCAATACCAATCGGCAGGTGCAGATAGGCCGCCAAGCCTTGCCGCTGCCCGGAGATTCGCGCCACGATCTTTGGATCATCCAGGAGATCGCGCGGCGCATCGGGCTCGACTGGAACTACAAGGGGCCCGCCGAGGTCTTCGCCGAGATGAAACTCGGCATGCCGTCGCTCAACAACATCACTTGGGAGCGGCTCGAACGCGAAAACTCGGTGACGTACCCCTGCCCGGCGCCGGACAAGCCGGGCCAGGACATCGTCTTCGGTGACGGCTTCCCGACCAAGAGCGGCCGTGGCCGCTTGGTGCCGGTCGAGATCCGTCCGCCGGCCGAGGAGCCGGATGCGCAATACCCGATGGTGCTGACCACCGGTCGCCAGCTTGAGCACTGGCACACCGGCGCTATGACACGACGCGCCAGTGTGCTCGACGCTATCGAGCCGGAAGCGCACGCGTCGCTGTCGCCGGGCGACATGAATCGCATGGGGATCAAGGCCGGTTCCCTGATCCGTGTCACGACGCGGCGCGGCTCGATCGAGCTCCGGGCAAGGCCTGATCTGGCGATCGCACCCGGCATGGTCTTCATCCCGTTCTGCTACGTCGAGGCTGCGGCCAATATCCTGACCAATCCTCAGCTCGATCCGATGGGCAAGATTCCGGAATTCAAGTTCTGCGCCGCGCGGGTCGAGCCCGTCGCCGCGACAGCCGCCGCGGCGGATTAGAGCCGGACGCCGCCCCGCTCGCGGCGGGTTTGCGAAGGGACGCGAGGCGAGCGGCTTCTCGCTTTGGCGAGCGGCGGCGGCAGCTGGTCATGGGTACGGTGTCGCGTGGCGGCGTTCTTCGGCGGCGCCGATCGGGCGGAACGACAACCCCTCCTTCCGCGTGCCGCTCTTGCACACTTGACAATCCGCGAATTCGGGTTTTTGCCGTGCTGCGGGCATGCCGGGAAATCCTTGATTGCCGCCGCTTGCCGGTGCCAGTCTCGCTGCCGGCCCTGTCGGCGGGATGCACAAGGGGCCGGATGTCGCTCCACCCGATTCAGACAGCACGGCCGCGCCCAAACCGGAAGCGCCGCCCAAACAGGGAAAGGGATCAGCCATGAGCAAGCAGGTTCTTGTCGACGCACTCAAGAAAAATGGATTGCGGACCTCCGATGCGGCCGAGGCCGTGGATACGATCACCGGCACCATCGCCAGAGAGCTCAAGAAGGGCCAGAAATTCAGCCTTCCGGGTTTCGGCACCTTTGCGGTGAGCCATCGCGCCGCCCGCATGGGCCGCAATCCGCGCACCGGCGAGGAGATCAAGATCAGGGCCAGCAAGGGCGTTCGTTTCAAGGCCGGCCGTAAGCTCAAGGCTGCGCTTTAGAAGCCGGTACCGGCCCGCAACGGCGGCCGGAGCGTACCGGGTTGCGGCGCTGCGGCTCTCGAGCTCCTTAGGCTTTGCGCTCCGGTTTGCGCGCGACCAGATCGATCAGCGCCGACATGCCGTCGTGTCCGGTGCCTTCACGAATCACGTCGTCGTGCTCGGCGAGATGGAGGATGTCGAAACCGACAAACGCTCTGCGCAGCGTGTCGGCGGTGTAGAGATGATCGATCTCTTTCGGCCCGCCCGTACCGTAGCGCAGCTGCTCCAGCCGGTAGCCTTGGATGAGCACGAGGCCGCCCGGCGTGAGGGTGTCCTTCATGCTGCGGAACATGCGTGCCCGGAGCGCCGGATCGGCGAACTGTATGAAGATGCCGACGACGGCGTCGAAGCGCTCGCGGCCCCATTCCCAGTGGGCGAGATCCGCGCATTCGGTCGCAAGCGCGACATTCTCGCGCGCGGCAAGACGGTGTGCCTTGGCGAGCGCCACCGGCGAGAAATCGACCGACAGAACCGAAAGCCCGTGCTTCGCCAGAAAGACGCCGTTACGGCCCTCGCCGTCGGCGACCGCAAGCGCCCGCCAGCCGGGCTTCAGCCGATAGATCTGCGTCGCCAGGAACCCGTTGGGCGCCGTGCCGAAGAGGTAATCTTCGGTCTGGAACCGCGCATTCCAGCGCGCCAGCGCCTCATCCGGCCGCACGGAAATCCCCGAAAACCGCCGGTTTTCGCCATGCGCGCGGGGATTGCGTTCGGCACGCGCGCCTATAACGAACCATCACAGCGGAGCTGCGCCGGTTCCGCCGAACCATAAACAGGCGCACACTGCGGCGGCATCGGTTCATGGCTGAACTCTTTCCCAAAAACCACCGGGTTTTATACCCTGGCCTGACCGGAGAGAAGGGCTGTGACTCCGTCGTTTGGCGGTCGCAGGCGGCGAATGCCGGCATGATATGAACCGCATGTTCCATTCGAGTGGCACACCGATCGTTCGCGGCTCCGGCCAAATCGGCGGCTCCGATGCCTGAACGGCGTCTCGGCGGGCACGGTCCGCTGTATTGGGGCAGCATCGGGCTCGCGATGGTAGCGGCGATCGGCCTGTGGGTCGCGTTGTGGCCCGGCGGCAACCCGCCGCGCGCTACGCCGCCCCTGCCCGTGGTCGCGGCGGCAGCGACGTCCGGCGAGATTCCGGTGGCGTTCAGCGCGCTCGGCACCGTAACGCCATTGGCCTCGGTGACCGTTCGCACGCAGATCAGCGGCCAACTCATCGCGGTGGGCTTCACCGAAGGTCAGGAGGTCAACGCCGGCGACTTCCTCGCCCAAATAGATCCGCGCCCCTACCAGGCGGCGCTCGACCAAGCGCTGGGTCAGCTTGCGCGCGACGAAGCGCAGCTGGCGGGTGCGCGGGTCGACCTCGAGCGCTACGCCCGGCTGATCAAGCAGGACTCGATCGCCAAGCAGACCTACGACGATCAGATGGCGACCGTCCGCCAGCTCGAGGGGACGGTGAGGCTCGATCAGGCGGCGGTCGAAACTGCCCGCGTCAATCTCTCGTATTGTCGGATCGTCGCGCCGGTGGCGGGCCGCGTCGGCCTTCGGCAGGTCGATCCCGGCAATTACGTCACGCCGTCCGACACCAACGGAATCGTCCTGCTCAATCAGATGAAGCCGATCTCGGTGCTGTTCTCGCTGCCGGAGGACGATCTCGAGCCGGTGCTCAAAGGCAGTCGTGGCGGCGCCAAGCTGCCGGTTGCGGCCTACGACCGCACTGGCCTCGCCAGGCTCGCGGACGGCGCGCTGGCGAGCGTCGACAACACGGTCAGCACCAGCACCGGCACGTTTCAGCTGCGCGCCGTGTTCCCCAACGACGACGAAAGCCTCTTTCCCAACCAGTTCGTCAACGTCCGGATCACGGTCGACGTTCTCAAGAACGTCGTCGTGATCCCGGGCGCGGCGATCCAGCGCGGTGCGCCCGGCACCTTCGTTTACGTCGTCGGTCGCGACAACACCGTGGCGGCGCGGCCGGTAACGCTCGGGCCCTCCGCCGGCGATCGTATCGCCGTCCTCAGGGGTCTGCAGGCCGGCGAGTCCGTCGTCGTCGACGGCGCCGACAAGCTCAAGGACGGCGCCAAGGTGGCGTTGCGCCCGGCTTCCGCCGCGGCAGCTTCGCCGCCGGGTGGCGGTGCCGCCGCGCCGGATTCCCGATGATCGCGCCGGCGGCGTGACATGGCGATGAGTCCGTCGCGCCCGTTCATTCTGCGGCCGGTTGCGACCTCGCTGCTGATGGCGGCGATCATGCTGGTGGGCCTTGTCGCCTTCCGGTTCCTGCCGCTATCGGCGCTGCCCGAGGTCGATTACCCGACCATCGAGGTGACGACGTTTTATCCGGGCGCCTCTCCCGACGTCATGACCTCGTCGGTGACCGCGCCGCTCGAAGTGCAGTTCGGCCAGATGCCCAATCTGGTCCAGATGTCGTCGACCAGTTCGGTCGGCGCCTCGGTGATTACGCTGCAATTCGGCCTCAATGTCGGCCTCGATGTCGCCGAGCAGGAGGTCCAGGCGGCGATCAATGCCGCCGGCAACCTGCTGCCGGCCGATCTGCCCGCGCCGCCGATCTACGCCAAGGTCAATCCCGCCGATGCGCCCGTGCTGACGCTCGCGGTCACGTCCGCCACCGTGCCACTGCCTCAGGTCGAGGACCTGGCCGATACGCGGCTGGCGCAGAAGATCTCGCAGCTTCCCGGCGTCGGCTTGGTCAGCATCGCCGGCGGCGAACGGCCGGCGGTGCGCGTTCAAGCCGATCTGCGCGCACTCGCCGCCTACGGCCTCAATATCGATGACCTGCGCACCACCATCGCCAACGCCAACGTCAACGCGCCCAAGGGCAATTTCGACGGCCCGGCGCGCGCCTACACGATTAACGCTAACGACCAGATCCACGACCCCAACGACTATCTCGGCCTGGTCGTCGCCTATAAGAACGGCGCGCCGGTGCATCTTGGCGATGTCGCCCACGTCGTCGCCGGCGCCGAGAACGACAAGCTCGGCGCCTGGATGAATACGACGCCAGCGGTCATTCTCAACGTCCGCCGCCAGCCCGGCGCCAATGTCATATCGGTCGTCGACGGCATCAAGAATCTGCTGCCTCAGCTTCAGGCCTCGCTGCCGCAATCGCTCGACGTCGCGGTGCTGACGGATCGCACCGTCACGATCCGTGCCTCGGTCGCCGACGTCGAGTTCGAACTGACCTTGGCGGTGATCCTGGTCGTGATGGTGATCTTCGTGTTCCTGCGCTCGGCCCGCGCCACGGTCATCCCCAGCCTTTCGGTGCCGCTGTCGCTCGTCGGCACCTTCGGCGCGATGTACTTGATGGGCTTCAGCCTCAACAACCTGTCGTTGATGGCGCTCACGATCGCCTCGGGCTTCGTCGTCGACGACGCCATCGTCATGATCGAGAACATCTCGCGCTATCTCGAGGAGGGCGAGACGCCGCTGCGGGCAGCGCTGCGCGGCTCGGAGCAGGTCGGCTTCACCATCCTGTCCCTGACGGTCTCGCTGATCGCCGTCCTGATCCCACTCCTGTTCATGGGCGACGTCGTCGGCCGGTTGTTCCGCGAGTTCGCGCTCACGCTCGCGGTCACCATCCTGATCTCGGCGGTGGTGTCGCTGACCCTGGTGCCGATGGCCTGCGCCAAGCTGCTGCATCCGCCCGGCGAAGTGCCGGAGACCCGCTTCCAACGCTGGAATCGCGAGAAGTTCGAGGCCGTCGTTGGCGCCTATTCCCGCGCCCTGTCCTGGGTGCTCGATCGCCAGCGCGCGACGTTGCTGATCGCGCTCGCAACCCTCGCACTCACCGTGTTGCTTTACGTCGTCGTGCCGAAAGGCTTTTTTCCGGTGCAGGACACCGGCCTGATCCAGGGTATCTCACAGGGTCCGCAGAGCGTTTCCTACGCCTCAATGGCCGAGCGCCAACGCGCGCTCGTCGAGGCGGTGCTCAAGGACCCGGCCGTTGCCAGCGTGTCGTCCTTCATCGGCGTTGACGGCACCAACACGACGCTCAACAGCGGCCGCCTGTTGATCAACCTCAAACCGAAAGGCCGGCGCGACGACGTTCAAACCGTGATCGGTCGTCTCGAGCGGGAAACCGCGGACGTTCCCGGCATGACGCTCTATCTCCAGCCGGTTCAGGACCTCACCATCGACACCACGGTGAGCCGCACCCAGTATCAGTTCGCGCTCGAGGACGCCAATCCCGACGAGCTGACCGTCTGGGTGCCGAAGCTCGTCGATCGGCTCAATCGCACACCCGGCTTCTCCGACGTGGTCAGCGACCAGGCCGATGGTGGGCTGTCGGTCTATCTCGACATCGATCGCGCCACCGCCTCGCGCTTCGGAATCACGCCGGCGACCATCGACAACGCACTCTACGATGCGTTCGGTCAGCGCATCATTTCGACCATCTTCACCCAGTCGAACCAATACCGCGTCATCCTCGAATCGGATAAGGACTATCAGTCGTCGCTGGGAGCGGTCGATTCGGTCTACCTGCCTTCGGCCGGCGGCGGGCAAGTGCCGATGTCGGCGATCGTTAAAGTCCGGACCGAAACCGCACCATTGCAGATCGATCATCTCGGCCAGTTCCCCTCCAACATCGTCTCGTTCAATCTGGCGCCGGGCGCATCGCTCGGCGGCGCGGTCGAGGCGGTCAAGACGGCCGAAGCCACGATCGGCATGCCGCGCAGCGTCATCACGGTATTCCAGGGTGCGACGCTCGCGTTCCAGGCGTCGCTCGGCAACGAAGTGTTCCTTCTCCTGGCGGCGTTGGTGACCGTCTACATCGTCCTGGGCGTCCTCTACGAGAGTTACATCCATCCGGTCACTATTCTTTCGACTCTGCCGTCAGCCGGGATAGGCGCGTTGCTGGCGTTGATGTTGGCGGGCGACGATCTCACCGTCATCGCCATCATCGGCATCGTCCTGCTGATCGGTATCGTCAAGAAGAACGCGATCATGATGATCGACTTCGCCCTCGACGCCCAGCGCAACGAAGGCAAGTCGCCGCGCGAGGCGATCTTTCAGGCGTCGCTGCTGCGCTTCCGCCCGATCATGATGACGACCATGGCGGCAATCCTCGGCGCTCTGCCGCTGATGGTCGGCACCGGTGTCGGCTCTGAGCTGCGCCACCCGCTCGGCCTGACCATCGTCGGCGGCCTGATCCTGAGCCAGGTGCTGACGCTGTTCACCACGCCGGTGATCTATCTCGCCTTCGACAATCTGGCGGCCCGGTTCCGACAGCGCAGCGCCGGATTCTTCAATCGCGAGGCCGACGATCGGCCGAAGGAGACGCCGGCCGAATGAATCTCTCGGCGCCCTTCATCCGTCGCCCGGTGGCGACCACGCTGCTGACGCTCGGCCTTGCCTTGGCCGGCGCGGTGGCGTTTTTTCGGCTGCCCGTGGCGCCGTTGCCGCAGGTCGACTTTCCGACCATCTCGGTGCGCGCGACGCTGCCGGGCGCGAGCCCCGAGGTGGTCGCGACCTCGGTGGCGACGCCGCTCGAGCGCCATCTCGGCCTGATTGCCGATGTCACCGAAATGACCTCGACCAGCACGGTGGGCAACACCCGGATCACCCTGCAGTTCGGCCTCGACCGCGACATCGACGGCGCCGCTCGCGACGTTCAGGCGGCGATCAACGCGGCGCGCGCCGACTTGCCGACCAGCCTGCGGCAGAACCCGACCTATCGGAAGGTCAACCCCGCCGACGCTCCGATCATGGTGCTGGCGTTGACCTCGGATACGCTCAACCGCGGCCAGATGTACGACGCCGCGAGCACGGTGCTGGCGCAGAAGCTGTCGCAGCTTGCCGGCGTCGGCGAGGTCGACGTCAGCGGCTCCGCGCTGCCGGCGGTGCGCGTCGAGCTCAATCCGCTGGCATTGGCGCAGTACGGCATCGGGCTCGAGGACGTGCGCGCCGCGCTCTCGGCGGCCAACGCGCACGCACCGAAGGGCGCGATCGAGCAAGACGGCAAGCGCTATCAGATCTACGACAACGACCAGGCGCGCGACGCGGCCGCCTACCGCGATCTGGTCGTCGCCTACCGCGACGGCGCGCCGGTGGTGTTGCACGAGGTCGCCGATGTCCTCGATTCGGTCGAGAACCTGCGCAACGCCGGTCTCGCCAACGGCAAGCCGGCGGTACTGGTGATCATCTATCGCCAGCCCGGCGGCAACATCATCAGCACGGTCGACCGCGTCAAAGCCGAGCTGCCGGTCCTGCAGGCCGAAATCCCGGCCGGCATCGACATCGGAATTCCGGTCGACCGCTCGACTACCATCCGTGCATCGCTCAAGGAGGTCGAGCGGACGCTGATGATCTCGACGCTGTTGGTGATCGCGGTCGTCTATTTTTTCCTGCGCAGCGGTCGGGCCACGACGATCCCGGCGGTCGCGGTGCCGGTTTCGCTGATCGGCACGTTCGGCGTGATGTATCTCCTCGGCTACAGCCTCGACAATCTGTCGCTGATGGCGCTCACGGTCGCGACCGGCTTCGTCGTCGACGACGCCATCGTCGTGCTCGAGAACACCGCGCGGCACGTCGAGGCCGGCATGCCGCGACTTCAGGCAGCGCTGGTGGGCGCGCGCGAGGTCGGTTTCACGGTGATTTCGATGAGCCTGTCGCTGGTTGCCGTGTTCACGCCGATTCTTCTGATGGGCGGACTGATCGGCCGGCTGTTCCGCGAGTTCGCCGTGACGCTCTCCGTCGCCATCCTGGTGTCGCTGGTGCTGTCGCTGACGACGACGCCGATGATGTGCGCCCGCCTGTTACGCCGGCCGCGCGCCGACGATCCGCCGCCGCGCGGCGTCCTGCGCTGGAGCGAGCGGGCCTTCGACCGCCTCAGGGACACGTATCGCCGTTCGTTGGCCTGGTCGTTGCGGCATTCGCGTCTGGTATTCGCGATGCTCGTCGCGACGCTCTGTCTCAACGTGCTGTTGTTCGTCGTCGTTCCGAAGGGCTTCTTTCCCGAACAGGACACCGGTCGGCTCGTCGGTGGCATCCAGGCGGACCAGAGCATCTCGTTCCAGCTCATGCAGCAGAAGCTGAGCCAGTTCATCGCCATCATGCGCAAGGATCCAGCCGTCGAGAGCGTCGTCGGATTCACCGGCGGCGGCCAGACCAATTCCGGCTTCGTTTTCGCCTCGCTCAAGCCGATCGATCGGCGACCCGGTATTGGCCAGGTGATCGGCCGGCTGCGGCGTGAGCTTTCGGCCGTGCCCGGAGCGACGCTGTTCCTCCAGCCGGTGCAGGACATCCGCGTCGGGGGGCGGCCGTCGAACGCGCTTTACCAGTACACCTTGCGCAGCGACGATCTCCAGGCCCTCAACGAATGGGTGCCCAAGATCACGGCGGCACTCGAAAAGGTGCCGCAGCTTGCCGACGTGAACTCGGACCAGCAGGATAAGGGCCTCGAGACCGATCTGGCGATTGACCGCTCGACCGCCGCGCGTCTCGGGCTCTCGGTCAGCGCGATCGACAACACACTCTACGACGCCTTCGGTCAGCGCCAAGTGTCGACCATCTTCAACCCCTTGAATCAGTATCACGTCATCATGGAGGTGGCGCCGCAATTTTGGCAGAGACCGGACACGCTCAAGGATCTCTATGTCAGCACCTCGGGCGGCGCCGTCGGCGGAACACAGGCGACCAACGCGGTCGCCGGTACCGTCGTGCCCAAAGGCGAGACCGCCAAGGCGGCGGCGGTGGCCGCCGATGCGGCGCGCAACCTTGCCATCAACTCGATCACGACGATCGGCCGCGGCGCGGCCTCGACCGGCACCGCCGTTAGCACGACGAAGGAGACCATGGTGCCGCTCGCCGCCTTCGCCGCCTATCAGCCCGGCACCACGCCGCTCGCCGTCAATCACCAAGGCCTTTCGGTCGCGTCGACGATCTCGTTCAACCTCGCGCCGGGCGTCGCACTGAGTCAGGCGGCGGCGATCGTAAACCGCACCATGCTCGAGCTCGGCGTGCCGTCGAACATCGTCGGTAGCTTCCAGGGCACTGCCCAGGTCTTCCAGCAATCGCTCGCCGCCGAGCCCTACCTGATCGCCGCGGCGCTGGCCGCGGTCTACATCGTGCTCGGCATACTCTACGAAAGCTATGTGCATCCGATCACGATCCTGTCGACGCTGCCCTCCGCAGGTGTCGGCGCGGTGCTGGCGTTGATGCTCTTCCATACCGAGTTCAGCATCATCGCGCTGATCGGCGTCTTCCTGCTGATCGGCATCGTCAAGAAGAACGCGATCATGATGATCGATTTCGCCCTCGATGCCGAACGCAGCCGCGGCCTGTCGTCGCGCGACGCCATCTTCGAGGCCTGCCTCATGCGCTTCCGGCCGATCATGATGACGACCATGGCGGCGATGCTCGGCGCTGTGCCGCTCGCCATCGGCTTCGGCGAAGGTGGCGAACTGCGCCGCCCGCTGGGCCTCGCCATCGTCGGCGGGCTGATGGTCAGCCAGCTGCTGACCCTCTATACGACGCCGGTGATCTATCTCTATCTCGACCGCTTCCGGCTGTGGGGCCAGCGGCAATGGAGCCGGCGCGTCGCGTCGCTGCCCGGCGGTGCGCCGGCGCCGGGGGAGTGAGCATGCGCCGCGCGCTTGCCATGGTGCTGGCGGCCGCGCTTGCCGCCTGCTCGGTCGGGCCCGATTACCAGCGACCGCCGGCCGAAACGCCGCCCGCCTACAAGGAAGCCGCCGACTGGAAGCCGGCCGAACCCAAGCTCGTCGCGTCGGGTCAACCGTGGTGGTCGATCTACGGCGATCCGGTGCTCGATCGCCTCGAAAGCCAGGTCAATGTCTCCAACCAGAACCTGAAGGCGGTCGAGGCGGCCTATCGCGAAGCGGTCGCGGTCGTCGCCGAAAACCGCGCCGGGTTCTTCCCGTCGATCGGCGTCAATCCGGCGTTCACGCGCTCGCGGCCCGGCGGCGGCGCGTTCAGCGCCGGTAAAATCCGCAACGAATTCAGCCTGCCGGTCGAAGCCAGCTGGGTGATCGACATCTGGGGCCAGATCCGCCGCACGGTCGAAAGCGCGACCGCCACGGCCCAGGCCGACGCGGCGCAGCTCGCCGCCGCGCAACTCTCGGCGCAGGCGACCCTGGCGCAGGATTATTTCCAGCTGCGCATCAATGACGCGCAACAGAAGCTGCTCGCGGACACCGTGGCCGCCTATGCGCAGCAGCTCCGCATAACCCGCAACAAATATCTTGCCGGCAATGCGGCCAAATCCGACATGGCGCAGGCGCAGGCGACGCTCGAGAATGCACGCTCGCAGCTGGTGGCGTTGGGCGTGGCGCGGGCCCAGCTCGAGCATGCCATGGCGGTGCTGATCGGCAAACCGCCGGCATCGTTCTCGCTGGCTTCTTCGCCCGCGACCCTCAGCATGCAGGTGCCGGTGATGCCGGCCGGCGTGCCGTCGACCCTGCTCGAGCGCAATCCGACGGTCGCTCAAGCGGAGCGCCAGATGGCGGCGGCCAACGCCCAGATCGGCGTCGCCGTCGCCGGCTATTTCCCGAGTCTGACGCTGACCGGCAGCTACGGCTTCCAAAGCACGATGATCGACACGCTGCTCCATGCGTCCAGCGTCACCTGGGCGTTCGGGCCGCAGATCGCCGCCAATCTCTTCAATGGCGGACTGACCACCGCGCAGGTGGCGGCGGCGCGCGCCGGCTATGATCAGGCGGTGGCGAATTACCGGCAGGCGGTGCTCACCGCCCTGCAAGGGGTCGAGGACAATCTCGCCGCGCTCCGCGTCCTGCAGGATCAGGCCGCGGTGCAGGACGCCGCTGTCGCCGCCTCGAGCGAGGCGCTGCAATTGATCCTCAATCAATATCGGGCCGGTACAGTCGATTACACGAGCGTCGTGACGGCCGAGGCCACCGCCCTCGGCGACCGCCAGACGGCGCTCAATGTCCTGCAAAGCCGCTTGAACGCAAGCGTGCTGCTGGTCGAGAATCTGGGCGGCGGTTGGAGCAGCGCGGAACTGCCCGATGCGTCGCTGCCACAGCCGCCGCCAGGATTTCCGGCAGCCGCCGAGACCAAGGAGGCGCGATGAAGGCGTCCCAGCGCGTGCGTGAGGCTCCGGTCGCCATCGACGAGAGCGCGGTCGACGAAGATTTCATCCTCGCCTCGGGGCCCGGCGGCCAGGCGGTGCAGAAGCAGGCAACCGCGGTCAAGCTACACTACAACCTCAACCGTGCCGCGGGCATCGACGATCATATGCGCCGGCGCCTCAAGACGATCGCCGGCAAGCGGCTGCGCCGCGACGGGGTTCTGGTGATCACCGCGCAGCGCTTCCGCTCGCAGGAACGCAACCGCGTCGATGCCCGCGCGCGGCTGACCGAGCTGCTGCGCCGCGCGGCGTTCAAGCCCAAGCCGCGCCTGCCGATTGGGCCGCCGTTGGCGGCGGTGCGCAAGCGTGTGGAGGACAAGCGGGTTCACGGCCGGCTCAAGCGACTGCGTCATGCGACTCCGCGCGACGAGCTGGCGGACGAGGATTAGTGCGCCTCGCGCAGCGGCGACCCCTGGGGTATTCTCGACACCGCGGATTGGACGGGCAGCATGGCTGAGATCGAGTGGGAAATGCCGCCGCCGGCACAACCGAATCCGGCCGATTACGCCTTCGATCTGGAGCGCGTCCTCGCCGCCGTGGTGGGCCTGCGCGCCACCGTGCCCGAGGACGCCTTCACGGCCCAGACCCTCGGAACCGAGCGCGCCGGGAACGGCGTCGTGATTCGCGAGGACGGCATCGTCCTGACCATCGGCTATCTGATCACCGAGGCCGAAAGCCTGTGGCTGCATACCAACGACGGCCGGGCCATCCCGGGCCATGTCGCCGCCTACGACCAGGAGACCGGGTTCGGCATGGTGCAGGCGCTTGGGCGGCTCAATCTGCCGGCGCTTCCGCTCGGCCATTCGGCCGGCGTGCAGATCGGCGATGACGTGGTGATCGGCGGTGCCGGGGGCCGCGTCCATTCGCTCGCCGCGCGCATTGCCGCCAAGCAGGAATTCGCCGGCTATTGGGAATACCTGCTGGAGGAGGCGTTGTTCACCGCGCCGGCGCATCCCAATTGGGGTGGCACCGCGGTCCTCGACGCCGCCGGCCGGCTGATCGGCATCGGCTCGCTGCACCTGCAGCAGGCGCGCGAGAACGGCCGCGCCGAGCACCTCAACATGAACGTGCCGATCGACCTGCTGAAGCCCATCTACGACGACCTGTTGACGCTCGGTCGGCCCAACAAGCCGCCGCGGCCATGGCTCGGTCTCTACGCGACGGAGATCGAGGATCGCGTGGTCGTCGCCGGCCTCGCCAGCGATGGACCGGCGCGCCGCGCCGATTTGCGGGTAGGCGATATTCTCGTGGCGGTCGCGGGTCAGGAAGTCCGCACGCTGGCGGCGCTCTATCGCGGTCTCTGGTCGCTCGGCCGCGCCGGTGTCGAGGTACCGCTGATGCTGCAGCGCGACGGTCACATGCTCACGGTGATGGCCCGCTCGGCGGATCGCGCCTCGCTGCTGAAAAAGGTGCGGTTGCAATAACGCGGCGGATCACGCGGCACGCGCCGCTGCAATCACCGGCTGCATCGCCGGCAGCTCCGCGAGCTGGGCCTTGAGCGCCGCGGCGTCGGCCGCTCCGAGCGGCACGTTGGGCGGTAGCATGGCGCGCCATGCGGCGTTCCCGCTGATCAACGCCAGCGTCTCCTTGAGCCCGCTGATCAGGGGATAGTGCTGGAACAGCACCCGCACCGCGGTGAGCCTCGCCTGCAGCGATTCGGCCTTGGGCGTACGCCAATGACGGAAAACCGGATGGGCCAGCGGCGCCGTGACGTTGACCGAGGCGGAGATGGTGCCGACGCCGCCGGCACGCAGATTGTCGAGAAGATACTGTTCGCTGCCGGAAAACACGGCGAATCCCGGAAACTCCTTGAGCAGCGCCGCGGAATAGCCCCAGTCGCCGCCGCTGTCCTTGAGACCCGCGATGGTATCGCCGAATTCGCGCTGCAACCGTCGGATCAGCGACGACGTCATCGGCACCGTCGAAAGCTGCGGGAAGTGATAGAGGTAGAGCCTCAGACGCCGATCGGCGACGCGCTCGATCACTGCGGCGAAGAAGGCGAAGAGCCCGTCCTCGCTCGGCTCCTTGTAGTAAAACGGCGGCAGCATCAATACGCCACCGGCACCGGCAGCGGTCGCTTCGCGCGCCAGCTGCACGGCGTCCGCCAGCGCGCACGATCCCGCGCCGACGATGCAACGTTCGACCGGCAGCTTGGTCATCGTCGCCTCGATGATGCGCATGCGCTGTTTGAGCGACAGCGAATTGGCCTCGCCGGTGGTGCCGAGCGGCGCGAGACCGTCGCAGCCGTTGGCCAACAGCCAGCGCGCGTGATTGACGAAGGCGCCGAGATCGGGCTCGAGGTTGGCGTTGAACGGCGTCAGGATCGCGGCGTAAACGCCACGCGGGTTTGCGGCCATGGCTCCTCGCTGATTTCGCGGCATTTTAGGCGTCGGATCGCCGGAAATAAATCCCCGCCCTCGCCGCCGGTCGCGCGTTTGCTCTATGCTGGTCGGTTGCAGGAGGGTGGATGGAAAGCCGCTGGAACGACGCCGAGGCGGAGGCACTGGTCGCGCGCTACGCCCAGCAGGGCGTTCCGCGCGATCTGGCATTGCGGGTTTATTCCTCGCGGCTGCTGGGGCAGGACCCTCGGCTGGTGCTGCACGGCGGCGGCAACACGTCCGTCAAGTTGCGTGTGCTCGATTTGCTCGGCGACGAGGTCGAGGCGATCTGCGTCAAGGGCAGCGGCTGGGATTTGGCGAATATCGAGCCCGCCGGCCTACCCGCGCTGCGACTCGCGCCGCTCCTCAGATTGCGCGCGCTCGATCGTCTTACCGACGAAGACATGGTGCGCGTGCAGCGCGCCAATCTGCTCGATCCGGGCGCGCCCAATCCGTCGGTCGAAACGCTGCTGCACGCGTTCCTGCCGGCCAAGTTCGTCGATCACACGCACGCCAACGCCGTGCTGAGCCTGGTCGATCAGCCCGATGGCGAGAGGATTTGCCGCGAGGTCTATGACGGCCGCTTCGGCATCGTGCCCTACGTCATGCCGGGCTTCGAGCTCGCCAAGAAAGCCGCACGCGTGTTCGAGCTCGATCCGAGCGTCGAAGGCCTGATCCTGATGAAGCACGGCGTATTCACCGTCGGCGCCGACGCACGCGAGGCCTACGAGCGGATGATCGCCGCCGTGACCGCCGCCGAGACGCATATCCAGAGGAAGGGGACGCGCCGCATCTTTCCGGCCGTCGCGCTGCCGCAACGCGTCGCCGGTGCTGCCGAGGTCGCGCCAATCCTGCGCGGCGCCTGTTCGCTCAAGGACGAGCGCGTCGAGGGCGCCTATCGCCGCCTGATCCTGGAGTTTCGCAGTTCGCCTGCGATCCTGGCCTACGTCAATGGCCGCGAGGTCACGCGCTATTCCCAGACCGGGGTAGCGACGCCCGACCATACGATCCGCACCAAGAACGTGCCTCTCCTGGTGCCGCCGCCGGATGCCGCCAACTTGGCGCAGTTCCACAAGGACGCGGTCGCCGCCGCCAAGGGCTTCATCGAGCGGTATCGCGCTTATTTTGCGCGCAACAACGCTCGCAGCGATCCGCCCAAGCGTCCGCTCGATCCGCTGCCGCGCGTCGTTCTGGTGCCCGGGCTCGGGCTCTTCGGCATGGGGCGCTCGCGCAAGGATGCCGTCGTCGCCGCCGACATTGCCGAGAACGCCGTCGCGGTCATCACCGATGCCGAGGCCATCGGCCGCTTCGAGTCGCTGGCCGAGGCGAAGCTTTTCGAAATGGAATACTGGTCTCTCGAGCAGGCGAAACTCGGCAAGGCCGCGGAGCCGCCGCTCGCGGGACAGATCGCGCTGATCACCGGCGCCGCCGGCGCCATCGGCGCCACAACCGCCCGCGCCTTCCGTGCGGCCGGCGCCGAGCTGGCGGTGCTCGACAAGGACAAGGCGGCGGTCACGGCACTGGCGAAATCGCTCGACGCGGTCGGGATCGAGTGTGACGTCACCGACGACGGCGCCGTACAATCGGCCTTTGCCGAATGCTGCGCCCGGCTCGGCGGTGTCGATATCGTCGTCTCCAACGCCGGTGCGGCCTGGCAGGGCTCGATCGGCGAGATCGACGACAGGGTGCTACGCCAGAGCTTCGAGCTCAATTTCTTCGCGCACCAGCGCGTCGCACGCGCAGCGGTCAAGGTGATGCGCGCGCAGGGCTTCGGCGGTGCGCTGCTGTTCAACGTCTCGAAGCAAGCGATCAACCCGGGCCCCGAGTTCGGCCCCTATGGCCTGCCCAAGGCCGCGACCCTGCTGCTGGTGCGCCAATACGCGCTCGAATACGGCAAGGACGGCATCCGCGCCAACGCGGTCAACGCCGATCGCGTGCGCAGCGGCCTCCTGACCAAGGAAATGATCGCCTCGCGCGCCCTCGCCCGCGGCGTCAGCGAGCACGATTACATGCGCGGCAATCTCTTGGGCCGTGAGGTGACGCCTGAAGATGTGGCCGCGGCGTTTCTCTATCATGCCACGGCGCTCAAGACGACTGGCGACGTCACCACGGTCGACGGCGGCAATATCGCTGCCGCGTTGCGCTGAGCGTCGTCCGAAGGCCTGACAGTCGCCGCCGGTCTATCCGGCTAATCGGTTGAAAATATTGCGGTTCTGCCTGCAGCACGGGCTGTGCGGCAGCACCGCGGTCTCGTCACACAAAGCGGCCGACTCGCTTTGGAGGTCCGAGGGCGGAAAGACGGCGCCCGTCCAAGAGGCGCCGCTTTCTTTTTCGCGCTAAGCTCGTCGGCATGAATCGCCTGGCGTTGAAGCCGCGCGCTGAAAGCTACGATCGGTTGCTTGCCGAGCTGCGTGCCTGCCATGTCTGCGCCGCCCATCTGCCGCTCGGCCCGCGGCCGGTGGTGCGCGGCCTGCCGTCGGCGCGGCTCCTGATCATCAGCCAGGCGCCCGGCACCCGCGTGCACGAGACCGGCCTGTCGTTCAACGACCGCAGCGGCGACCGGCTGCGCGAATGGCTCGGTGTTGACCGCGACACCTTTTACGACGAGCGTCGCGTCGCCATTCTGCCGATGGGTCTGTGCTATCCCGGCCGCGACGCCAAGGGCGGCGACCTGCCGCCGCGGCCTGAATGCGCACCGCTGTGGCATGGTCGCGTGCTGGCGCAGTGGCCGGCGATCGAATTGACGCTGCTGGTCGGCTCCTACGCCATCGACTATTACCTCGCCGGTCGGGCCGAACGGACGATGACCGCGACCGTCAAGGCCTGGCGCAAGCATCTGCCGGAGTTCCTGGTGTTGCCGCATCCGTCGTGGCGTACCACCCTCTGGGAAACGAAAAACCCGTGGTTCCGGCGCACGCTGGTGCCCGAGTTGCGCCGGCGCGTGGCGGCCCTGCTCTAAAAGTCTTTAGGGGTTGCGTGCCGTCACCAGCCAAACCGCCGCGCCCAGCCGCACCTCTTGGCCCCGTCGATAGGGACCCAGCGTTTCGCGCATCGCCGCCGCGACCTTGGTGCGCGTCTCGGCGCTGTGGCCGCGCAGGGCGCGGCTCGCCGGCCCGATCTCGATTGCATGCGCCACCGCCGCGTCGAGGCCGCGGTCGCCGGCAAGGTCGAATTCGAGGTCGAGCGGTTTGAGCGCGATCTCGGCGAAGCCGGCGCCGGCGAGTATCCGCCGGACGCGCGCCTCGTCGGCGAAGGAGAACGGGCCGGGGTCGTCCGGTGCCAGCTTGGGCGGTTGCGGCACGAAGCGGCACGCGACCTGAAGCGGCACCATGGCCCAGGGGTTGTCGCGCGGGCTGCGGAAGCAGCTGAACGCAATATGGCCGCCTGGCTTCAAGGCCGTCCGCAGATTGGCGAAGGCGCGCGGCGGGTCGTCGAAGAACATCACGCCGTGACGCGACACCAGCCAGTCGAAGCTGCCATGGGGGAAGGCATAGGTGCCGGCATCAGCCTCGACGAATTCCATCGCCATTCCGGATGCGGCGAGGCGGCGGGCGCGCGTTAGCATCGCCGGCGAGACATCGACGCCCAGCACGAAACCCGTCGGACCGACCCGCTTCGCCAGGACCAGCGCCAGGGTGCCGCAGCCGCAGCCGACGTCGACGATGCGCTCGCCCGGTTTTGCGTCAATCGCCGCCAGTAGCACCGCGGCGACTGGCGCGAACAGGCGCTCGGTGAAATCGTTGTGCGCCGCCCATTGCTCGCCGCCGGCGCCGCTCCAGTAGGCGAGATCGGGAATTCCGCTGTCGCTCATCCCTCTTCCGCTTCAATGCGTTCCATATCTGCATCGGAAAAGCCGAAATGATGGCCGATCTCGTGGATCAGCACGTGACGCACGACGCGATAGAGGTCGTCGCCAGTCTCGCACCAGTAGTCGAGGATCGGCCGACGATAGAGGAAGATCATGTCGATGTCGGGCCGCGGATCGCTGACGCTTTTGTGTGGCAATCCTGTGCCGCGATAGAGGCCGAGGATGTCGAACGGGCTTTCGAGTTCCATCTCCCGCTCGGTTTCCTCGTCGGGGAACTCGTCGACGCGGATGACAACCGCGCCGAGATGGCGTTTTAATTTCGCCGGGACGGTGGCCAGCGCCCGCTGTGCCAGCGCCTGGATATCCGCCAGCGTCGGCGCGGTCGACGGCGGGTTCATCGCAGCGAGGAGAGAGAACGCCGATGGTCGAGAAGCTTGCCGGCGCGGCGCGCGCCGAGGCGCTCAAGGGCCTCAAAGGCTGGACCGAGATTGCCGGCCGCGACGCCATCAAGAAGAGCTTTCAATTCCGCACCTTCGCCGAGGCCTGGGGGTTCATGAGCAAGGTCGCGCTCGCGGCCGAAAAGATGGACCACCATCCCGAATGGTTCAACGTCTATAACAAGGTCGAGATCACGCTCTCCACCCACGACGCCGGCGGCCTGTCGCGCCGCGATGTCGAGCTGGCGACCATCATCGACAAGCTTGCTGGGTGATCGCCGAAGCCATCGCCGGCAGGTCGCAGGATCGATGCGGCATCCCGCGTCATCGTGGCCGCGTTTCGGGCTCGGTTACGTCCGCAGCTCCGGCCGGTCGCGGAAATGCCGCAGGGCCTCGGGATTGGCGAGCGCCTCGACGTTCTTCACCGGCCGCCCATGGACCACCTCGCGCACCGCGAGTTCGACGATCTTGCCGCTCTTGGTGCGTGGGATGTCGGGCACCTGGACGATGCGCGCCGGCACGTGGCGCGGGCTGGCGTTGGCGCGGATCTGCCGGTTGATCCGCTGGATCAGGGCGTCGCCGAGCTTCATCCCTTCGCGCAGCTTGACGAACAGCACGACGCGCACGTCGTTCTGCCATTCCTGGGCGATCACCAGCGATTCCAGCACCTCGGGGATCTGCTCGACCTGGCGATAGATTTCGGCGGTGCCGATGCGCACGCCGCCGGGGTTGAGCACGGCGTCGGAGCGGCCGTAGATGACGAAGCCGCCGTGCCGGGTACGCGCGGCATAATCGCCGTGACACCACACGTTCGGAAAACGCTCGAAATAGGCGGCGTGATACTTGGCGTCGCCGGCGTCGTTCCAGAAACTGAGCGGCATCGAGGGAAAGGCGCGGGTGCAGACCAGCTCGCCCTTTTCCTCGTCGGCGGCGCGGCGGCCGTCGTCGCGGAACACGTCGACCGCCATGCCGAGGACCGGCGCCGCGATCTCGCCGCGCCACACCGGGCCGATCGGGTCGCCCATGACGAAGCAGCCCATGATGTCGGTGCCGCCGGAGATCGACGCCATGAACAGGTCGCGCTTGATGCCGCGATAGACGAAATCGAAGCCCTCGGGCGAGAGCGGCGAGCCGGTCGAGCTGAGGTAGCGCACGGTCGCGAGGTTATGTGTCTTGATCGGCTCGAGCCCTGCTTTCAGCACCGAATCGATGTATTTGGCCGAGGTGCCGAAATGCGTCATGCGCTCGTCGTCGGCGAAGTCGAACAGCGCGTTTCCCGAGGGATGGAACGGCGAGCCGTCGTAGAGCAGCAGCGTCGCGCCCGAGGCGAGGCCCGAGACCAGCCAGTTCCACATCATCCAGCCGCAGGTGGTGAAATAGAACAGCCGGTCGCCGGCCTTGAGGTCGCAATGAAGCTGCTGCTCGACGATATGCTTCAAAAGCGAGCCGCCGGCCCCGTGCACGATGCATTTGGGCACGCCGGTGGTGCCCGACGAATACATGATATAGAGCGGGTGGCCGAACGGCAGCCTGGCGAACTCGATATCGCGCGGCGCGTGAGGCTCGGTGTAAGCGGCGTAGCCGATCGCGCCGGGAAACGCGTCGGCGGCAACCCGGCCGCCGACATAGGGCACGATCACCGTGCGCTCGAGCGACGGGAGCGCCGCTGCGATCTCGCGCGTCTTGTCGACGTTGTCGAAGACTTTGCCGTTATAGTAGTAGCCGTCGACCGCCAGCATGAGCTTGGGTTCGATCTGGCCGAAGCGGTCGAGAACGCCCTTGACGCCGAAATCGGGCGAGCACGACGACCACACCGCGCCGATGGTGGACGCCGCTAGCAGGCCGATGATCGCCTCCGGCATGTTGGCGACGATGCCGCCGACACGGTCGCCGGGGCCGATGCCGTCGGCCTTCATCGCCTGCGCCAGACGCGACACCTGGTTGTAGAGCTCGGCCCAGGAGAGGCGCCGCCGCACCTTGTCCTCGCCGCGGAACACGAGAGCGTCGCCGGGATTGCGTTTGCGCAGGAGATTCTCGGCGTAATTGAGCCGCGCGCCGGGAAAGAAACGCGCGCCCGGCATGCGATCTCCGGCCTCGAGCACCGTCGCGCCCGGCTCGCCTATGACGCGGCCCCAATCCCAGACCAAGCGCCAAAACGCCGCGCGATCCTCGATCGACCAGTGGTGCAGGGTGGCGAAATCGGCGAAGCTGCGACCGGCGCGCCGGCCGGCCTCGTCCATGAAGCGCCGCAGGTTGGTCGCCGCGACGCGCTCGGGCGTCGGCTCCCACAGCGGCGCGTCCTGTCGCGCGTCCATGGTTTCCTCCCGCCGAAATTCTAGCGCGGGATTTCGTCGCCGGCCAAGCCCGGTCCCGCCTTGGCGGACCGCTATTTCTCCCTGATGGCCTCGAGCGCCGCGCTCACCGTGTCGCGCTCCGGCGCGTCGGCGGGAAGCACGCGCAGCAGGTGCGTCCACGCGTCGCGCGCCTGCGCAAAATCGTGCTGCTGCGCCGCGGCCAGGCCGAGGAACCATAGCGCCATCGGCTGATCCGGCTGATGCGCAGTGACCGATTTAAGCAGGGTCACCGCGCGCGCTGGGATCGGATCGTCCACCTTGCGGCCGGCCAGCAGCGCCGCCGCCTCGGCGAGCGCGATTGTCGCATCGCCGGGCTTGAGCTGGCGCGCATGCTCGTAGGCGTCGACCGCCCTGTCGCTCTCGCCGAGCACCGCGTAGGAACGCCCAAGCATCACCCAACCTTCGGCGTCGTTGGGATTGGCCTTCAGCTTGGTCGCGAGGCTGGACACCATCCCCTGGATCACGGCCTGCTGCGCCGCCGGCGAGACGCGGTTGGCGAACGGCAGGTCGGGCAGGCCGGGCGATCCCAACGCCAGATAGACCGTGAAGGCGAATGCCGCCGCGACCGAGGCCAGGATCGCAGTGAGGCCGCGGCGCGGCCTGGGCTGCGCCGCCGCCTCCGAATCGTCCCTCGCCGCCAGGATGCGCCGCTCGATTTCGCGTCGCGCGGCGGCCGCATCCTCGGGCCGGACGATACCGCGAGCCACGTCACGCTCGATCTCGGCGAGCTGGTCGCGATACACCGCGCGATCATAGCGGCCGCGCGGCGGCGTCCAACGGCCGCGCTGCCACAGCGGCGCCAGGACGGCGCCGAGCACGGCCAGCGTGATGAAGAGGACGACGAGCGCGAAGATCATGGGTCTTCGAGCAGCAGGCGCTCGAGTCTGCGGCGCTGCTCGGGGCCGAGCGGCTCGCCCGGCGGCTCCGCGCCGCGGCGACGGATGTAGAGCCAGGCGCCGGCGGCGCCGATCGCGAGAATCGCGAACGGCGAGAACCACAGCAGATAGGTCGCCGGCTCGATCGGCGGCTTGAGCAGCACGAAATCGCCGTAGCGGTCGGTGACGAACTTGATCACCTGACTGTCGCTGTCGCCGGTCTCCACCCGCTTGCGGATCAGCACGCGCAAATCGTGCGCCAGATCGGCACCCGAATCCTCGATCGATTCGTTCTGGCAGACGAGGCAGCGCAGCTGCTTGCCGATGGCCTCGGCGCGGGCCTCCAGCTTGGGATCGCTCAGCATCTCGCCCGGCTCGACCGCGAGCGCGGCATGCGCGAGACCAAGCAGGATGGCTGCCGCCGCGACCAGCCTCATCAGGACGCACCGAGCTTCTTGAGAAGCGGCAGGATCTCGTTCTGCACCACTTGCGGCGTCAGCGGCCCGACATGGCGCCAACGGATGCGGCCGGTGCGGTCGATCGCATAGGTCTCGGGCACGCCGTAGACGCCGAAATCGATCCCGATACGGCCGGTCTCGTCGACGCCGACGCGGCGATAGGGATCGCCGTACTGTTGCAGGAATCTGACGGCGTCCTCTGGCTTGTCCTTGTAGTCGATCCCGTAGAGCCGGATGACGTTGCGGCGCGACAGATCCATCAGGATCGGGCTTTCCTCGCGGCACGGCGCGCACCACGAGGCGAAGAAATTGACGAACACCACCTCGTCGGCGAAATCGCCGTTGCTGAGCCGCGCCTCGCCGTTCAGGCCGGCGAGATTGAATGTCGGCGCCGGCTTGTCGATCAGCGCCGACGGCAGCGCCTGCGGGTCATAACCGGGCGCAAGGCCACGCGCCAGGTAAACCGCGACCGCGATGAAGCCGATGAGCGGCAGGAGGTAGAGCGCGCGCCGCCAGCTCATGCCCGGCCTCGGCTCGCCGAGAGCCCGGCTCTGGCTGCCCGGCGCGCCGCGACGCCGACGCGCCAGCGCCGGTCGCTCAGGCTGATGGCGCCGCCCAAGGCCATCAACACGCCGCCGATCCAAATTAACGGCACCAACGGCTTCCAATAGGCGCGCACCGCCCACCCCCCCTTGCCGTCGGGATCGCCGAGCGCGAGATAGAAATCGGCCAGGAAATTGGTGTGGATGGAGGTCTTGCTCACCGTTTCCTGCTGCAGCGGAAAGAAGCGTCGCTCGGGCGCCAGGTGCGCGATGACGCGGCCGCGGTCGAGCAGCGTGAACTCGGCGCGGTCGGCGGTATAGTTGACGCCCTCGTGCTTGCCGATGCCGTCGAAGCGAAGCGTGTAGCCTGCGACTGGCAGCGCCTCGCCGAGATGGAGCATGGCGATGCTCTGCTGCGCGAAGCCCGAGGCGGCGATGCCGGCGACCGTCGCGGCGAGACCGAAATGGGCGAGCGTCATGCCGTAGGAGGCGCGCGGCTGGTTCACGCCGCGACGCCAGACCTCGGACCAGGGCGCGCGGAAGAGGCGCAGGCGGTCGGCAAGCTCGGCGAGCGCGGCCGTACCCATCCAGGCGGCGAGGCCGATGCCGAGGATCGACAGGACCGGCCCGCCCCCGCTCAGATAGAGCGCGATCAGTATCGCGGCGATAACCGCGGCGAAGGCCGCCCATAGCCGCTGCAAGGCGCCCAGAAGGTCGCCGCGCTTCCACGCCAGCAGGGGACCGATGCCGACCGCGATCAGCAGCGGAATCATCAGCGGGACGAAGGTACGGTCGAAGAACGGGTAGCCGACCGACAGCTTCGGACCGCCGACCGCGTCGAGAAACAGCGGATAGAGGGTGCCGATGAAGACGGTCGCGCAACAGGTCGCCAGAATCAGGTTGTTGAGCAGCAGCGCTCCCTCGCGCGAGATCGGCGCGAAGATGCCGCCCGCTTCGAGCGCCGGCGCCCGCCAGGCATAGAGCGCCAGCGAGCCGCCGATCGCGATCAGCAGCAGCACCAGGATGAAGACGCCGCGTCGCGGATCGAGGGCGAAAGCGTGCACGGAGGTGAGCACGCCCGAGCGCACCAGGAAGGTGCCGACCAGTGACAGGGAAAAGGTCAGGATCGCGAGCAGGATGGTCCAGCTCTTGAGCGTGTCGCGGCGCTCGACCACGATCGCCGAATGCAGCAATGCCGTGCCGGCGAGCCACGGCATCAGCGACGCGTTCTCGACCGGGTCCCAGAACCACCAGCCGCCCCAGCCGAGCGTGTAATAGGCCCACCAGCTGCCGGCGGCGATGCCGAGCGTCAGGCAGCACCACGACGCCAGCGCCCATGGCCGCACCCAGCGCGCCCAGGCGGCGTCGACGCGCCCTTCGATCAGCGCGGCAACGGCGAAGGCGAAGGCGACCGAATTGCCGACATAGCCGAGATAGAGCAGCGGCGGATGCGAGGCGAGAGCCGGGTCCTGCAGGATCGGATTGAGGCCCATGCCCTGCTCGGGCGCCGGCGACAGGCGGAGAAAAGGATTCGACGTCAGCAGGATGAAGAGCAGGAATCCGACGGCGATCAGCGCCTTGACGCCGAGCACCCGAGCGCAGAGCCGCGGCGGCATGGCGTCGCCGAACCAGGCGATGGCCGCGCCGTACAACGTCAGGATCAGCACCCACAGCATCATCGAGCCTTCGTGGTTGCCCCACACGCTGGTGAGTTTGTAGAGCAGCGGCTTGGCGCTGCTGCTGTTCTCGGCGACATTGGCGACCGAGAAATCCGAGACGTAATAGGCGTGGACCAGGGTCGCAAAGGCGAGGGCGACGAGGGCGAACTGCGCCATCGCAGCGATGCGGCCGGACGCCATCAGGCCGGCGTCATTGCGCGCGGCGCCGGTAAGCGCCAAGCCCGCCTGCAGCATCGCCACCACCAGCGCCAGGATCAGCGCGAAATGGCCGAGTTCGATGATCATCGCGCCGCCTCGCCGCTGGCTGGGGCCGATGGAACCGGCTTTCCGTTTTCGCCTTCCTGCCAGCGGCCGGCTTTTTTCAGCGCCTCGACCACTTCGGGCGGCATGTAGCGCTCGTCGTGCTTGGCGAGCAGCGTCGTCGCCCGGAACGTACCGCTTTGCGTGAGCCGTCCCTCGATCACCACGCCCTGACCTTCGCGGAAAAGATCGGGCACGGTGCCGCGATAGGTGACCGGCACCGATCGTTTGCCGTCGGTGACGCTGAAATCGAGTGTCGAGCCGTCGGCCTCGCGCCTGACGCTGCCGGCCGCAACCAGGCCGCCGATGCGCACCAGCTGGCCGGGCCGGATGTGCTGGGCATAGAGCTCCGAGGGGCCGTAGAAGAACACGAGATTGTCGTTGAGCGCCGACAGGGTCAGCCCGACCGCGAGACCGAGCAGCGCGAGTCCGCCGAGGACGAAATAGAGCCGCCGCCGCTTGCGCGTCATCGCCGTTCCTCGGCGTCAAGCTCGCGCTGCGCCCGGCGATAGCGGATCACGCTCTCGACCAGCAAACCGACCAGCACCACCGCCGCCACGCCATAGGCGGGCCACACGAAACGGGCGTAGCCGCCCATGGCAAGAAAATGTTCCATCACGTTCCGAAGCGCAGCGCGCGGACCTTGGCGCGCAGCAGCGCGGCGCGCATGCGCACCATCAGCAGCGCCGCGAAGAAGAACAGGAATCCTGCCGCCATCACCAACAGCGGCCATAGCATCGAAGCCGCGATCGTCGGGCCGCCCATGCGAAACACGCTCGCCTTCTGGTGCAGCGTGTTCCACCAATCGACGGAGAACTTGATGATCGGCAGGTTGACGACGCCGACAATGGCGAGGATCGCGGCGGCGCGCGAGCCGCGCGTGCGGTCGTCGAAGGCGTTGGCGAGCGCGATGAAGCCGAGATAGAGGAAGAACAGCACCAATACCGAGGTGAGTCGCGCGTCCCAGACCCACCAGGTTCCCCACATCGGCTCGCCCCAGAGCGAGCCGCTCACGAGACATACGAAGGTGAAGCTCGCGCCGATCGGCGCCGCGCTCTCGGCCGCAATGTGCGCCAGCGGATGCCGCCAGATGAGCGCGACCGCACTGGCGAGCGCCATCACCGCATAAACCAGGCTCGCCATCCACGCCGCCGGCACATGCACGTACATGATCTTCACCGCCTCGCCCTGCTGATAATCGGGCGGCGCGACGAACAATGCGCCGTAGAGGCCGATCGCGATCAGCAGTGCGGCGGCCGCGGCGCACCAGGGCAGCAGCGCGGTTGACAGGCGCATGAAGCGGGCGGGATTGGCAAGGCGGTGCATGGCCGGTTTTTCGGCTATTCGAGCGCCTGGCGCAAGGCCGCCGCCGCCGCCCAGGGCGCCAGCGCCAGCGATCCCGCCAGCAGCGCCGCTAAGAGCAGCAGATGCGGCCGCGACTCGAGCCCCAGGGCGGCGGCTTCGCTCGCCGCGACGCCGAATATCAGGACGGGAATATAGAGGGGCAGGACCAGCAGCGACAGCAGGACTCCGGCGCGTCGCGCGCCCAGCGTCAGCGCCGCGCCGACGGCGCCGATCAAGCTCAGCACCGGTGTTCCGAGCAGCAAGGCCGCGATCAGCGCAGGATAACCGGCGGCGTCGATATGCAGCACCAGCGCCAGCAGCGGCGCAATCACCGTCAGCGGCAAGCCGGTGGTGAGCCAATGCGCCGCGCATTTTGCCAGCACTTGGATCTCGAGCGGCACCGGCATCAGCGCCAGCGTCTCGAGGCTGCCGTCGTGGTAATCGGCCTCGAAAAGCCGTTCGAGCGACAACAGCGCCGCCAACAGGGCCGTCACCCACAACACGCCGGCGGCGATGCGCGCCAGCAGATCGGGGTCGGGGCCGACGCCGAAGGGAAACAGCATGACCGCGAGCGCGAAGAACGCGACCACGTTGGCGACATCGCCGCCCTGCCGAAAGGCCAGACGCAGGTCGCGCGTCAGCAGCGCGGCGAAGCCGCTCATGCCTGCCTCCAAGTCGTGTACTCCGCCAGCGACAGGGCGCGCGCTTCCGGCAGGTTCAGCGGCGCGTGAGTCGCTACGGCGATGCAGCCGCCATCGCGGCGGTGCTCGGCGATGGCCGCCAGCAGGATTGCGATCGATTCCGTGTCGAGACTGGTAGTGGGCTCGTCGAGCAGCCAGAGCGTCGCCGGCGATGCCAAGAGGCGGGCCAAGCCGAGCCGTTTGCGTTCGCCGGCCGAGAGATAGCGCGCCGGCCAGGTGGCGCGCGGATCGAGCCGGAAGCGGCGCAGCGCCGCGGCCGCATCGCCGCCGCCCCGCATTTTTGCCCAGAAGACGAGATTCTCCTCGGCGGTAAGGGCGAGTTTCACCGCATCCTGGTGGCCGACGTAATGAGTGCGGGTACGGTGCACCGCGGGGTCGTCGGCGATGGCCGCGCCGTCCCAGACGATACGCCCCTCCTCGGGATGGGCGAGGCCGGCCATCAGCCGCAACAAGCTGGTCTTGCCGCTGCCGTTAGGGCCGCCGAGCACCAGTGCGTCGCCGGGCGTCAGGCTGAAGGCGACGTTGCGGAACACCCGGCGTTCGCCGCGGCGACACGCAAGTCCTTCACCAACAAAAGATTTCTGCAGCTGGCGGGCGGCCATGGCGGGGCACCAATATGCCACGGGCGGCAGAACGTCGCTCCGGCAAATCGCCGCGGCCGGATTAAAAAAGTGACGGCCTCGGTGGGGGAGGTACCGAGGCCGTCGAAATTCAGCGGTCGGGGGGCGACCGCTTCATGGAGATGCGAGACAAGCCAAAAGCCAGATGTCTCTCACCGGCGGCGATCAAAGCCCGCGAATGAGACCCGATTTGGATCGAAATGTGGCGAAAGCAAGATTTGTTCGCCGGCGGTCGGCGGTCACGGATTTACCGCGAGAATCAAAGCTTTTGCCGATGCCGCCGGGCGAACCGCCTGCCAACACGTCGGTGCTGGCAGCGACGCGATCCGCGGCGGGGTCGCGCGCCGGATCGCCTCGGTGCGGCAGGGCTCGGCGACCGGCGATTGATCCGGCACCCGGCGTCGGATCAGACGTCCGCGAGAAACGCGTGGAAGCACGCGGCACCGGCTTCGGCGAACGCCGGTGCGGTCGTCTGCGCCGAGCCGCCGTGGCGCGTCCCGCGTGCTGCCTGCGACCAAGCTGGCTCCAAGCGCTTTAGGCGCGCGCGCAGATCGACGACAGCGGCCGGATCATTCCGACTCGGCCGCAAAGACACGGCGAGAGGCGCCGCCGGGAACGGAACGGCAAAAGCGCGCGGCCGCCACCGCCGCACGATCAACCGGCGATGCGAAGAAGCGGCCTCGCCCCAGGTCAGGATCGGATATGTGCCGATCGTGACACCTGGCGGCGATGCCGCCAAATTCCCACATAGTGATCGCCAAATGAGCCGCCGCCGATCGGCGCTGCGCTGCCCGCGCCGCGCGCATGGATGGCGCGCACTGCTTGATCTCGCGCGCCGGAAGCGGTAGCAGCAACCCTTGAGGCCAGGCCCCGTTGAAGAATGAGGAGAGGCAGCCCGTGTCGGTCATCGGTCAGGATTCATTGAAGGCGCGCCGGACGCTGCAGGTCGGCGGCAAGTCCTACGATTATTTCAGCCTCGAAGTGGCGGCGCAGGCGGCCGGACTCGGCGACAGCGCGCGCCTGCCGTTCTCGCTCAAGGTGCTGCTCGAAAACCTGGTGCGGCTCGAAAATGGCCGCACGGTGACGGTCGATGACATCAAGGCGGTCGGGACCTGGCTCAAGACCAGGACGTCCGATCGCGAGATCGCTTTCCGTCCGGCGCGCGTGCTGATGCAGGACCTGACCGGCGTGCCGGCGGTGGTCGATCTCGCCGCCATGCGCGAGGCCATGGCCCGGCTGGGCGGCGATCCCAAGAGAATCAACCCCCTCAATCCGGTCGATCTAGTGATCGACCATTCGGTGATGGTCGATTATTTCGGTACGCCGGACGCGTTCCGCAAGAACGTGCAAAGGGAGTTCGAGCGTAACGGCGAGCGCTATGCCTTCCTGCGCTGGGGCCAGGACGCATTCGACAACTTCCGCGTCGTGCCGCCGGGCACCGGCATCTGCCATCAGGTCAATCTCGAATATCTCGCGCGCGTGGTGTGGACCGCCGAGGAGAAAGGCAAGACCGTCGCCTATCCCGACACCCTGGTCGGTACCGACAGCCACACGACCATGGTCAACGGCCTTGCGGTCCTGGGTTGGGGCGTCGGTGGCATCGAGGCCGAGGCGGCGATGCTCGGTCAGCCGATCTCGATGGTGTTGCCCGAGGTCGTCGGCGTTCGCCTGCACGGTGCGCTGCGCGAAGGCGCCACCGCCACCGATCTCGTGCTGACGGTGACGCAGTTGCTCCGCAAGCGCGGCGTCGTCGGCCGCTTCGTCGAGTATTTCGGCCCCGGCGTCGCGTCGCTGGCGCTCGCCGATCGCGCCACGCTCGGCAATATGTCGCCCGAATACGGCGCGACCTGCGGCTTCTTCCCGATCGATGCCGAGACGCTGCGCTACCTCACCCTCACCGGCCGCGACCCGCAGCAGGTCAAGCTGGTCGAGGCCTACGCCAAAGCGCAGGGCCTGTGGCACGACGAAAACACGCCCGATCCGATTTTCACCGATACGGTCGATCTCGATCTCGCCACGGTCGAGCCGTCCCTCGCCGGTCCGCGCCGCCCGCAGGACCGCGTCGCGCTCATGCATGTGCCGCAGTCCTTCAAGGGCGAGCTGCCCAAACTCGCGGCGACCCGCGACAAGGCCAAGACCGGCGGGCCGGTCAAGGTCGACCAGACGAATTACCAGCTGAAGGACGGCGACGTCGTGATCGCCGCCATCACTTCCTGCACCAACACGTCGAATCCGAGCGTCATGCTCGGCGCCGGGTTGCTGGCGCGCAAGGCGGTGAAGCGCGGCGTCAAGGTCAAGCCTTGGGTCAAGACGTCGCTCGCGCCCGGCAGCCAGGTTGTGTCGGACTACTATGCCGCCTCCGGTCTGCAGCAGGATCTCGACGCGCTCGGCTTCAACCTGGTCGGCTACGGCTGCACCACCTGCATCGGCAATTCCGGCCCGTTGCCCGAACCGGTGTCGGAGGCGGTGGAAGAGGGCGATTTGGTGGTTGCCGCGGTGCTGTCCGGCAACCGCAACTTCGAGGGCCGCATTTCGCCGCAGGTGCGGGCGAACTATCTCGCCTCGCCGCCTTTGGTCGTGGCCTATGCCATCGCCGGCTCGCTCAACGTCAATGTCGCGACCGATCCTCTGACCCAGGACGCGGAAGGCAAACCGGTCTATCTCAGGGACATCTGGCCTTCGAGCAAGGAGGTGCAGGAGACCGTGGCAAAGGCGGTGACCGCGCCCATGTTTCGCCAGCGCTACGCCGACGTCTTCCGCGGTCCCCCGGAGTGGCAAAAGGTCAAGCCCGCTTCCGGCGTCACCTTCGAGTGGAATCCGGGCTCCACCTATCTCGCCTACCCGCCCTATTTCGAGAACATGCCGAAGCAGCCGGCGCCGCTGTCGGACATAGCCCGGGCGCGGCCGCTCGCCGTTCTCGGCGACAGCATCACCACCGATCACATCTCGCCGGCGGGCTCGATCAAGAAGGAGAGCCCTGCCGGCGAATATCTGCTCCAGCATCAGGTGCGGCCGGCGGAGTTCAACTCCTACGGCGCGCGCCGCGGCCATCACCAGGTGATGATGCGCGGCACGTTCGCCAACATCCGCATCCGCAACGAGATGGTGCCCGGAATCGAAGGCGGCATGACCAGGCACATGCCCGACGGCAAGGTGATGTCGATCTACGGCGCCGCCATGCAGTACCAGAGGGAAGGCGTGCCGCTGGTGATCGTCGCGGGCAAGGAATACGGCACTGGCTCGTCGCGCGACTGGGCGGCGAAGGGCACGCGGCTCCTGGGCGTCAAGGCCGTGATCGTCGAGAGCTTCGAGCGCATCCACCGCTCGAACCTGATCGGAATGGGCGTGCTGCCGCTGCAGTTCAAGAACGGGCAGAACCGCCAGAGCCTCAAGCTCGACGGCAGCGAGCTGTTCGATATCTCGGGCATCGCTGCCGGCCTGAAGCCGCGCGCCGATCTCAAATGCCGCATAACCCGCGCCGACGGCAGGAGCGAGGAGATTGATCTCCTTTGCCGCATCGATACTGTCGACGAATTGGAGTATTTCCGCCACGGCGGCATCCTCCAGTATGTCCTGCGCCACATGATGCAGGCGAAATGACGGCGAAGCGGTCGGCCCGGCGTTGCGAGGGCATCGACGCCGGAAGCGTCATCGTGGGCGGGCCGGGCCAGGCCCGGCCATGACGGCGCAAGAGCGTCGTCACTTCAGCGGCGAGAACGACACCGGATTCAGGATTCGGGTTTCCTGCGCGACAAGCGCGCCGGCCGGCTGGTTTCTGAGGTATTCCTGCCAGCGCGGGTCCCTGGCCAGCGCGGCCCGCTTCTGCTCCCGCTCGGCGAGCGAGCCGTAGGCCCAGATATGCGTGATCTGGTTGAGCGGGCCGATCTCGGTGGTGCCGAAGAAGATGAGCCTGCCCAGCAGCTCCTGCTGGATCGGCAATCCATTCTTACCGTAATACTCGAGCCATTGCTGGGTCTTGCCGACCGCGGCGGTGTAGGTTCGGATTTCGAGAATCATCGCGTCGTTCCCGGTTGACTGCGGCGCGGCAGCGTGGCGACGCAACTGTCGCGGGTCAAGCGCCGCAATAGGGGGCGAGACGCTGCGCGAGTTCGAGCAGCGTCTCGTCGGCACCGTGCCATCCGATGAACGATAGTCCGACCGGCAATCCTCCCGCCTGCGCCGCCGGAATCGTCGCCTGCGGCAGCCCCGACATGCCGGAAATGCAGGTCAGCGCCATGACACGGGCGCGGAAATCGTCGAGCGTCGCGACATCGGCGTCGATGTCGGGCGCGACGCAGGGAACGGTGGGAAGGCAGAGCACGGTTCCGGCCGGCACCCGCGCGCGGATGTCGCGGCGCGCCGCCTGCATGACGCGCCGCGCCGCGCGCGCCTGTTCCGCCGTCACCGTCGCGGCAAAGGCGAGACGCTCCTTGATGCCGGGGCCGAGCGCCGGCGTGTGCCGCTCAAGCCAGCTTCCATAGGCGGACCAGACCTCTCGGCCCTGGATCAGACGGAACGCTTCGCGCCATGGGGCGGTGCCCGCGGGCGCGATCACGACGTGCTCCGAAGCCGGCAGTTCCGCCGCCGCTCGCGCGAGAAACTCACGCAGCGCCTCGGCGACTTCGGCGTCGGCCTGCGCCCAGGCATCGGTCGCAAGCAGCAGGCGTTTGACCGCGGCGCGTCGCCCCCTGCCACCAAGCAGCACCGGACCCACGCGTGCGAATACGCCGGGCGTCGCCGCGAACCAACCGACGCAATCGAAGCTCGGCGCCATCGGCATCGCGCCCTTGGCGCTGACGCGGCCACGGCTCGGCCGCAGCCCGTAGACGCCGTTGAAGGCGGCCGGCACCCGCACCGAACCGCCGGTGTCGCTGCCGATCGCAAAATCGCAGGCGCCGGCCGCAACCGCCGCGGCCGAACCGGCGGACGACCCACCCGGCAGTCGCCCGGGCGCGCGCGGGTTGACCGGTGTACCGTAATGCGCGTTGGCGCCCGTGACACTGAAGAAGAATTCGTCGCACACGGTCTTGCCGACGACCGTGGCGCCGGCGGCCAGCACGCGGCGCACGACCTCCGCATGGCGCCTCGCCGGTTTGGCGACGGCGAGCCAAGTCGGATTGCCGCCGCCGGCGCGCTCGCCCTTGAGGTCGAACATATCCTTGACGGCACAGGTGAGGCCGGCGAGCGGACCGCGCGGCGCGCCGGCGATCGGGCGCTCGAGATCGTGCGGCACGAAAGCGCTGCTTCTGCGGGTCATGGCAGCGCCACCTGCGTCCGGTACCAGTCGAGAATTTGCGCGCCGGTCCAGGCGACTACGCCCGGACGAGCGAGCATGGTCGCGAAGATGCGCTCGACCGCGCCGATGCGGTGCGGCACGCCCGAAAGATACGGGTGGCAGGCGATCGCCATGAATTTGGGCCGCTCTGCGCTTTCGGCGTAAAGTCGCTCGAACTGCGCCATGCCGCGCTCGAACATCATGTCGGAGGGGTGGTGCTGGAGGGCGCTGATGACGATGTCGTGGATCTCGAAGTTGTAGGGCAGCGCCACCACCGGCTTCGACGTGGTCTTGAGCGTCACCGGTTCGTCGTCGAGCACCCAGTCGCCGATATATTCGATGCCGGCGGCGGCGAGGTAATCGAGCGTGTCGAAGGTCTGGGTCAGACCGGGCCCGAACCAGCCGCGCGGCCGCCGGCCGGCGAACTTGGCGATGATGTCGATCGAACGCTCGATGGTCGCGCGCTGGTCGTCGAGCCTGTGCATCGGCACCTGGTCGTAGCTGTGCGCGTTCAATTCCCAGTTGCGTTCGAGGCAGGCCTGCACGACCGCCGGGTAGGTCTCGCAGACGCGTGCATTGAGAGTCACCGTCGGCCTGACGCCGAGCCGGTCGTAAAGCTTGGCCAGGCGCCAGAATCCGACGCGCATACCGTACTCGTGCCAGCTCCAGTTGGGCAGGTCCGGCGCCATCGGCTGGCCCTGCGGCGGCGAAATCACCATGCGCGCCATGGGGCGCTCGAGATTCCATTCCTCGAGCGCGAAGACGGGCCATAGCACCAAACGGGCGCCGCCCGGCAGCTTGAGCGCCGGCCGCCCGTCGATCGGCGAATAATCGAGCCGTTCGCGCGGATGCATTCGATCCTCCCTGCCAGGAATAGAGCCCATTCCGTGCACGAACGGAAGCGTTCGTGCTTTCACCGCGATGTGATACGGCGCGACTGGCTTGCCGCCTGCTCCTGACGCAAGATGCGGCATGCTGCGATTCCGACTTGCGCCGCTTATGATCGTTTCTGCGGCTGCCATGCTCGCCGGAGGGGCGGGCGCGGCCGGGCCGTCGCCGCCGCCCACGCCGGCGCATCGCGGGCCGGTGGTGGTCGAACTCTTCACCTCCCAGGGATGCAGCAGCTGCGCCGCCGCCGATGCCTATTTCGCCGAGCTGGCGAGACGGCCGGACCTGATCGCGCTCGCCTTCCACGTCGATTACTGGAATTACATTGGCTGGACCGATCCGTTCGCCCGTCCCTGGGCGAGCACGCGGCAACACGACTACCAGCAGAGCCTCAAGCTGCGCTTCGTCTACACGCCGCAGATCGTGGTCGATGGCGACGCCGAGGTGGTCGGCTCGGACGAATCCAAGTGTGACGCGCTGATCGACGCGGCCGAGACGAAGCCGCTGCCGGGGAATGCGCCGAGCCTGGCGCTGCATTGGCGCGCCGACGGCGCGCTCATGGTCGACGTCGGCGAGGGGCCGTCGCCCGAAGGGGAGCCGGCGACGCTGTGGCTGATCGGCTACGACTCGGCCCATACCACCAAGATTTTGCGCGGCGAGAACGAGGGCCGCACGGTCACCGATTACCACCCGGTGCGAAGCTATCGTCGGCTCGGGAAATGGGCGGGGTGGTCGGCCGAGTTCATCGTGCCAGCCGACCAGGCGAAGACGCTCGGCGACGGCGGCATCGCCGTGCTGGTTCAGGAACGCGGCACCGGCCCGATTCTGAGCGCGGCGCAAATCGCCCAGCGGTAACCCCGATAAGCCGCTAGTCCGTCAGGCCCTTAGCCAGAAGATCGGACAGACGGCGCGCGAATGCCGGCGGATCGGGCAGCTGCTCGCCTTCCAGGATGCGCGCCTGGTCCAAAAGCACCCAGGCGAAATCGCCGAGGGCGCTCGCCGCGCCGTCCTTGCCGGCGAGATCGGCGAGCCGGGCGATCAGCGGATGCTTGGGGTTGATCTCGAGGATGCGCTTCGACGCATGGTCGAGGCGCTGGTGCTGACGCAGCAGGCGCTCGAGCCGCATGTCGAGATCGCCTTCGTCGGCGATCAGACAGACGGCGCTGTCGGTCAAGTGCGTCGAGACCCGCACGTCCTTGATGGCGTCGCCGAGCGACAGCTTCATCAGCGCGATCAGGCCGGCCACCGCGGCCGACGGCGCCGGCGCTTCGCTCTTGTCCGCGTCCTCGGCGGCGAGGCCGTCGAGCTCGGCGGCGCCACGGGTCGCCGACTTGAACGGCTTGTCCTTGTAGGCGCCCAGGGCCGAGACCCAGAACTCGTCCACCGGATCGGTCAGCAGCAACACCTCGACACCGCGGCCGCGGAAGCCTTCGAGCTGCGGGCTTCTTGCGGTGCGCTCGGGCGTGTCGCCGCTGATGGTGTAGATCGCCTTCTGGCCGGGCTTCATGCGCGCGACATAGTCGTCGAGCGAAATCAGGCCGTCGCCGACGGTCGAGCGGAACCGCGCCAGCGCCAGAATCTCGTCGCGATGATCGCGATCCTCATAGAGGCCTTCCTTGAGCACCGCGCCGAAATTGTCCCAGAACGTCGCATAGTCCGCAGGCGCATCCTTGGCCTTCTTGGCCAGCTCGCCCAGCACGCGCTTGGTGATCTGCGCCCGCATCCGCGCCAGCATCGGATTCGACTGCAACATCTCGCGGCTGACGTTGAGCGGCAGATCCTCGGAATCGACGATGCCCTTGAGGAAGCGGAGATAGGCGGGGAGCAGCGGTTGGCAGTCGTCGGTGACGAAGACGCGCCGCACGTAAAGCTTCACTCGGTGCTTGCGCTCCGGGTCGAAGAGGTCGAACGGCTTGGTGGAGGGAACGAACAGGAGGTTGGTGTATTCGATTGTGCCTTCGGCCCGGTTATGGATGGTGAGCCAGGGCTCGTCGAAGGCGTGGCCGGCGTGATGATAGAATTCGCGATACTGCTCGGGCGCGATCTCGCTCTTGGGCCTCAGCCATAACGCCGAGGCGGCGTTGATCGTCTCTTCCTTGCTTTTTTCCTGCAGGATAATGGGGAGAGCGATGTGGTCCGAGTGGCGCTTGACGATCTCGCGCAGGCGCGCCGGATCGGTGAACTCGGCGGCGTCTTCCTTGAGGTGCAGCGTCACGGCGGTGCCGCGCGCGTCCTTTGATGCGCCTTCGACCGTGTAGTCGCCCTTGCCGTCCGATGTCCAGAGATGCGCTTCCGAATCGCCGGCCTTGCGCGATAGCACCTCGACCTTGTCCGCGACCATGAACGCCGAATAGAAGCCGACGCCGAACTGGCCGATCAGCGCCATGTCCTTGCGCTGGTCGCCCGACAGGTTCTGGACGAAGGCGGAGGTGCCCGAGCGCGCGATCGTGCCGAGGTTTTCGATCAGCTCGGCGCGGCTCATGCCGATGCCGTTGTCGGCGACGGTGAGGGTACGGGCGGACGGGTCGGCGGCGAGGGTGATTCGATAGGCGGCGTCGCCCTGGACCAGCTCCGGCTGCGTCAGCGCAAGATAGCGCAGCCGGTCGCAGGCATCCGACGCGTTCGATATCAGCTCGCGCAGGAATACCTCGCGTTCGCTGTAGAGCGAATGGGCCACGATCTCGAGTAGGCGGCTGACTTCCGCCTCGAAATGGTGCTTTTCCGCCGTCATCTCCACTGCTCCGTTCGGCCGAAGCCGGCTTCGGCCGGCTCGCGCCAGATATGAGGAAACCGCGTCCGACCTGCAAGTGGAGGGTCGTCCGCCCGGGCTTGGAGACGGTGGCGGACCGGCCTATCCTCTCACTCGGTGAAAGGGGAGCCGATTCGCGGCTCCCACGAGCCCGGCAAACGGGCCTTCGCCGGCACCACAGGAGGGAGAGGGCACCACCATGGCTACGATGGCGACGTACGGCAAGTTATCGGACGCTCAGCACCGCGCGGAATTGCGCAAAGCGGTGGTAGCGGCCACCGTCGGTACGACGATCGAGTGGTACGATTTCTTCATCTACGGCACCGCCGCCGGTCTCGTCTTTCCCAAGCTCTATTTCCCCCAAGAGGATCCTCTCACCGGTACGCTCGCCGCGTTCGGCACCTACTTCATCGGTTTCGTCGGCCGGCCGATCGGTGCAGCGATCTTCGGCCATTACGGCGACCGCATCGGCCGCAAGGCGACGCTGATCGTCACTCTCCTGCTGATGGGCATCTCGACCTTCCTGATCGCCTTCGTGCCGAGTTACGCCTCGATCGGCGTCTGGGGCGCCGTCATCCTCACCATCCTGCGCATGCTCCAGGGCATCGGCGTCGGCGGCGAATGGGGCGGATCGGTGCTGATCTCGATGGAATGGGCGCGGACCCATGGCAGCCGCGGCCTCGTCGCGTCGTGGCCGCAATTCGGCGTGCCCTCGGGGTTGTTCCTCTCCAATCTCGCGATCCTGGCGTTCAGCGCCTGGTCGGGCGACCAATTCGCCAGCTGGGGCTGGCGTATTCCGTTCGTGCTCAGCATCGTGCTGGTCGGCATTGGACTCTGGATCCGGCTCGGCATCCTCGAGACGCCGATCTTCCAGCAACTCGTGGCGAAAAAGAAGATCGAGCGCGCGCCGATCGTCGAGGTCATCAAGAAGCAGCCGCGCGAGATTCTTCTCTCGGCGCTGCTGCGCATGGCGGAGCAGGCGCCGTTCTACATCTTCACGGCCTTCGTCTTCGCCTATGCCACCGGGACTCTCAAGATGCCGCGCAACCTGATCCTGGCGGCGGTACTGGTCGGCTCGTGCGTGTCGTTCGTCACCATCCCGCTCTCGGGCCACATCTCCGACCGGATCGGGCGGCGCAAGATGTACCTGATCGGCGCGGCGGTGACCGGGCTGTTCGGCTTCCTCTATTTCGGCATGCTCGACACTGCGATCCCTTCGGCGGTGTTCATCGCCATCGTGCTGTCGCTGATCCCGCACGACATGCAGTACGGGCCCCAGGCGGCGCTAATCGCCGAGTCGTTCACGCCGCGCCTGCGCTACAGCGGTGCGTCGCTCGGCTACCAGCTCGCGTCGATCATCGCCGGTGGGCCGGCGCCGCTCATCGCCACGGCGCTGTTCGCCGCCTACCACTCGGGCTACGCGATCGCGATCTACATCGCCGCCTGCGCGGTGGTCAGCCTGGTTTCGGCGGCCTTCATGCCGGATTACACCGGCAAGGATATTTCGGTGGAATACGACGAGGGCGCCTAGCGCTTCGCGCGGATTCCGAGGGCACCACCGGGCGGAGAGCGCAAGCCTCCGCCCGATTTTTCAATCGGCCGGGCAGCCGCTCGCGGCGAGTGTCGCGCCGATCATCGCGCCCGCGGTGACGCCGAAGATGGTCGCTCCCGGGTCGGCGCGGCCGTGACGCTTGCCGAGTACCGCCGCCAGCAATCCACCGGCGGCGGCGCCGAAGAGCCCGCCGAGAACCGGCTCGCTGCCGTCGCAACGTCCGGCATTCGGCAGCTGCGGGTGCGGCAGAAGCGGCGCAGCGAAAAAGGGTGGCACGAGCGGAACGCCGAAATAGGGCTGTGGACCGGGGCCGGGCGCCGCGGTCGCCGGTGCGGCGGCCAGCATCGCCGCCGTCATGGCGGCCGCCAGGCATCGCCGGTAACGGGCTGTTTTGGCCATCATTGTTCCTCCGGCCGTCATCGGCCCCTGTCAGGAAAACGTGGCACCGGGTCGGCTATTCCGCCACGGTTGCGTTTCCTCGCACGATGACTCATCATGCCCAAGGCATGGGACTGGTTTCCCGTAGGTCGCGCATCCGGGCCGTACTCGGGCCCACCAATACCGGCAAGACCCATCTCGCCATCGAGCGCATGCTCGGTCACCAGACCGGGATGATCGGATTTCCGCTCCGTCTGCTGGCGCGCGAAAACTACGACCGCGTGGTGCGGCTGAAGGGCGCGCGGGCCGTCGCGCTGATCACCGGCGAGGAAAAGATCGTTCCGCCGCGGCCGAGCTACTTCGTCTGCACCGTCGAATCGATGCCGGTCGACCGGGTGGTCGATTTCCTTGCCGTCGACGAGATTCAGCTGTGCGGTGATCGCGAGCGCGGCCACGTCTTCACCGATCGCCTGCTGCACGCGCGCGGTCTGAGCGAGACCATGTTCCTCGGCTCCGACACCATCGCGCCTCTGTTGCGGCGCCTGGTGCCCGATGCCGAAATCTCTTCGCGGCCGCGGTTCTCGACATTGTCCTACACCGGCGCCAAGAAACTCACGCGCCTGCCGCCGCGCAGCGCCGTCGTCGCGTTCGCCGTCGCCGATGTCTTCGCGCTCGCCGAGGTTATGCGCCGACGCCAGGGCGGCACGGCGATCGTGCTCGGCGCCTTGAGTCCGCGCGCGCGCAACGCGCAGGTCGGTCTTTTCCAATCGGGCGAGGTCGATTACCTGGTGGCGACCGACGCCATCGGCATGGGTCTCAACATGGATCTCGACCATGTCGCCTTCGCCAAGCTGGCGAAATTCGACGGCCACCGGCCGCGCCGGCTTACGCCTGCCGAGATCGCCCAAATCGCCGGCCGCGCCGGCCGTCACATGAACGACGGCACGTTCGGCGTTACCGGGGAGATCGAGGGGCTCGAGCCGGAGATCGTCGAGGCCGTCGAAAGCCACCGGTTCGATCCGCTGTCGCGGCTCTACTGGCGCAACGCGCGTCTCGACCATCGCTCGCTCGGCGGCTTGATCGCCTCGCTCGAGGCGCGCCCGACGCTTCCCGGTCTGGTGGCGGCGCCGCCGGCCGACGACCACGGCGCGCTGCGCGCACTGGCGCAGATGCCCGAGATCGCCGCGATGGCGAGCAACCCGGCGGCGGTGCGTCTGCTCTGGGAGGTCTGCCAGATACCCGACTTCCGCAAGGTCATGAGCGATACGCATGCGCGTCTGCTGGCGCAGATCTACCGCCATCTCGCCGGACCGCGCGGTCGGCTGCCGACCGATTGGGTCGCGAGCCAGGTCGATCGGCTCGACCGTACCGACGGCGACATCGATACGCTGATGATGCGCATTGCGCACATTCGGACCTGGACCTATATCGCCCACCGCGTGGATTGGCTCGACAGCGCCGCCGCCTGGCAGGAGCGCGCCCGAACCATCGAGGACAATCTCTCGGACGCGCTGCACGACCGCATAACCCAGCGCTTCGTCGACAGGCGCTCGGCCTATCTGATGCGACGCTTGGCCGATCCGGATGAACTCCTCGCCTCGGTCAGCGATGTCGGAGAGGTTCGCGTCGAAGGCCATTACGTCGGGCGGCTCGACGGATTCCGCTTCCGTCCCGACTTCGCTGCCTCGGGCGAGGCCGCGAAGACGCTGCTGGCGGCGGCGCAACGGGTGCTACGCAGGGAGATCGCTCGTCGCGTTGCCCGCCTGGCCGCCGCGCCGGACAGCGAATTCGCGCTGGAGCCGGCCGGAACCGTGACTTGGCGGGGCGGGCCGGTCGGCCGGCTGGTTCCCGGCAGCCACGCGCTGCAGCCGCGGGTCGAAGCGATGGCGAGCGACTTTTTCGAGGGCGGGCAGCGCGAGATCGTCCGGCGTCGCCTGGCGGCTTTCGTCGCGGCACATTTGCGTCAGCGCCTCGCCGCCCTGTTCCGCGCGCCCGAAGCCGATCTCTCGCCGCCGGCGCGCGGTCTCGCCTTCCAGCTCGCCGAATCTCTCGGCAGCCTGCCGGCCACGAGGGTGACACCGTTGGTGCGTGCGCTCTCGCGCAGCGACCGCAAGGCGCTCGCCCGGCTCGGCATCCGGCTCGGCGTCGAGACCGTCTATCACGACTCGTTGCTGGCGCCGCCGGCAGTCGCGTTGCGCGGCCTGCTATGGGCGGTGTCGGCGCGCGGTGCCGTGCCGCCGGCACCGGCCCGAGTCGGTGAGGCGCGTGATCCGGCGATCGGCGCTCCGGCTTATGCGGCGATGGGCTACCGCGTCCTCGGACCGCGGGTGCTCAGGGTCGACCGGCTCGAAACCCTCGCCGCGCGTTTGCGGCATCTGGCGCGGCAAGGCGGCTTCGCCGCCACGCCCGAGCTGGCGGCGCTTGCGCATTGCGGCACCGACGAGCTCGCGGCCGTGCTGCCGATTCTGGGCTATCGCGCGACGCGGCGTGCGGGAGACGCACGGTTCGAGGCACGGCGCCGTCCGGCACGCCACCGCCGGCGCGAGCGGCGGCGCGCCCGGCCGAGCGACAATTCGGGCAGCAGCCCGTTCGCCAAGCTCAAGGAGCTCAGCCTTGTCCGCTGACGGCGGCGGGGGCTCGAGTCTGCGACTCGACAAATTTCTTTGGTTCGCGCGCCTGGCGCGCACGCGCTCCGCGGCGGCGCGGCTGTGCGCCGAAGGCCGGGTCGCGATCGCCGGCGTGCCCGCCTTCAAGCCGCATCAGCCGGTCCGCATCGGCGATTGGGTCACGGTCGAGCAGGGACACTGGCGTCGCCGGCTGCGGGTGATGGCGCTCGCCGAGCGTCGCGGCTCGGCATCCGCGGCGCGCGAGCTGTACGACGAACCGGAGCCGCCGCAGCGCGTTCCGCGCGAACCATGGGCCGCGCTCATCGAGGAAGAAGCCGGCGCCTGAGCCGCGCGTCATACGCTGCAATCCTTCCACGGGCCGATGTCGAGATGGATGTGGTTGCGGTGGTCGTAGTTGGTTTGGGGGGTCAGCACGACGCTGAAGAGGCTGCAAGCGCCGCGCGCCACCGCGTGCAGGAACCGGCTCTCGGTGCCATCGCCCCACCAATCGCGCTCCACCGTCACCGTCTTGCCGTTGTCGAGCGTGAAGCCTGCGATGTCGATGGCGTCGCCCCTGGCGTGCTGGCTCCATTCGCCGTTTGGCTGGCCGCGGCATGAATAGCTGCCGAAGTGACGGAGTTCGGTGACGGTGGCGTGGAGATAGCGCCGCGCCGCCGGTTCGACGACTTCGCGGGTGAATCGGTCGAGCCGCAGCGCCAGATCGCAGGTCATCAGGCCAGGCTGGTTCCACGCGATATCGTCGGCGCTGACACGCACCGGGTCGTAGACCGGGCAGGGACCCTCCGGCGACGCGGCGGCGACGTACCGGACATGCCGATGATCGAGATCGGCGAGACAGATCGCCGGCGGCAGATAGACGACGGACGGCGCCGGTCGGCGGCGCGGTCCGCATCCAGCGGGTGCCAGAAGTGCGAAAGCCAGAACCACACTGACCGCCGATCTCCGCCACGGCGACATGGCGGAAGGGAATCACAGCCTCGGCTTGCGCAGCAAGCGCGACTCGGCAAACATCGCGGTCATGACGCTCTCTGCCGCCGCATCGCGGTTTTGCCGATGACCGCAGAAAGGCTGCGCGCTGCGTTCGCGGGCGCGCGCGTCATGATCGCTGGTGGCCTCGGCTTCATCGGCTCGAACCTGGCGCGGCGGCTGGGCGAGCTCGGCGCCGAGGTGCTCGTGGTCGACGCCTTGCTGCCGGACACCGGCGCCAACCGAAGCAATCTCGAAGGCGCACGCGGCCGCATAGCGGTGGAAGTAGCCGATCTGCGCGACGCCGACTGCGTTCCCTTCGTCGAGGGCCGCGACTATCTGTTCAATCTTGCCGGCCAGACCAGCCACCAGGGCTCGATGGACGCGCCGCTCGACGATCTCGATCTCAACTGCCGGGCGGCGCTGCGCCTGCTCGAGGCCTGCCGCAAGTCGGCGGCGGAAATCACGGTGGTTTTCGCCTCGACGCGTCAGGTCTACGGGAGGCCCCATTATCTGCCCGTCGACGAGCGCCATCCGCTGGCGCCGGTCGACGTCAACGGCATCCACAAGCTCGCCGCCGAGGCCTATCACGCCCTCTATCGCGACGTGTACGGGATCAAATCGGTGGTGCTGCGTCTGACCAACACCTACGGACCGCGCATGCGCATCAAGGACGCGCGCCAGACCTTCCTCGGCGTCTGGCTGCGCGCGGCGCTGGAAGGCCGCGTTTTCGAAGTCTGGGAGGGTGAACAGCTGCGCGATCTCACCTATGTCGACGACGCCGTCGAGGCGCTGCTGCTCGCCGGTGCGGTGCCGGAGGCGGAAGGCGGCGCGTTCAATATCGGCGGCGGTCGCCGGATCGCGCTCAAGCGCCTGGCCGAAACGTTGGTGGCGGTCAACGGCGGCGGCCGCTATACGATCGAGCCGTTTCCGGTCGTGCGCAAGCGCATCGACATCGGCGATTACCACGCCGACGATCGGCTGTTCCGCGGCATGACCGGGTGGAAGCCGCGGGTCGCGCTCAAGGACGGCTTGGCGCGCACGCTCGACTATTACCGCGGCAACCTCGCCGTCTATCTCTGAGCATGCCGAAGTCCCGCAACCCTGTCGCCCAAAGCGCGCCGCTCGCGGCCTATCGCGCGGCTCGGACGCGCATCGACCGCGCGATCGCACGCGTGCTGGCTGGCGGCCGCTATATCCTCGGGCCGGAAGTGGAGACGTTCGAGCGCGAGTTCGCCGCCTATATCGGCTGCCGCCACGCCATCGGTGTCGGTTCGGGCACGGATGCGCTGGTGCTGGCGCTGCGCGGGCTCGGTCTCGCGCCGGGAACATTGGTTGCCACGGTCTCGCATACGGCGGTGGCGACGGTGGCGGCGATCGAGCTCGCCGGCATGGCGCCGCTGCTGCTGGACATCGATCCCGCGACCTACACCCTTGCGCCCGCCGCCCTCGAGCGCGCCTTCGCGGCCGGCCGGCCGATCGGAGCGGTGATCGCCGTGCATCTCTACGGCCAGGCGGCTGATCTCGCCGCGATTCGCGCGCTGACGCGGCGGCATGGGGCAAAGCTGATCGAGGATTGTGCCCAATGCCACGGCGCGACGCTCGGCGGCCGCAGGCTCGGTTCTTTCGGCGACGCTGCCTGTTTCAGCTTCTATCCGACTAAGAATCTCGGCGCGGTCGGCGACGGCGGCGCCGTGCTGACGAACGATCGGGCGCTGGCCGCGCGGCTGCGCGAACTGCGCGAATATGGCTGGCGCAGGCGCTATGTCAGTGCCGTGCCGGGCATGAATACGCGGCTTGATCCGCTGCAGGCGGCGGTGCTGCGGGTCAAGCTTCCGGGCCTGGATCGCGCCAACGCCCGCCGCGCCGCCATCGCCGCGCGCTACGATCGCGGCCTCGCCGGGATCGGCCTCGGGCTGCCGGTGCGCCGGGCGGGCGCGACGCACGTCTTCCATCAGTACGTCGTTCGCGCCGGGCGGCGCGACCGCCTGCGCGCCGCGCTGGCGCGTGCCGGCATCGCCACCGCGGTCCATTACCCGGTGCCGATTCACCTGCAGCCGGCCTATCGCGGGCGCGTCGCCCTCGATCCCGGCGGCCTCGCCGAAAGCGAGTACGCCGCGCGCCACATCCTCAGCCTGCCGATGTTCCCCGAGCTCGGCGCGGCCGATGTCGCGCGCGTCATCGCGGCGGTGAAGGCGATCTAGACGCGCTGCAGCAGCGCGACGCCCGCAAGGATCAGCAGGATGGCGGCGACTTTGGCCACGGTCAGCGTTTCGTTCCAGAAGAAGTGCGCCACCACCGCGACGACGACGTAGCTCACCGCGACCGAGGGATAGGCGACCGAGAGCGGAATCTTGCGGATAGCGATGAGATAGAGGAATGCGGCGCAGCCATAGAAGCCGACGCCGAAAATCGTGAAAACGTTGGTGATCTGCGCAACGATATTGGGGGTGCCCTGGACTCCGGCCTTGAGCAACAACTGGCCGCAAACCGCGATCAGAATGCCACCGAAGAGCGCGGCGTAGTAGGGGAGGAGCGCCGGCATCACAGCCGCCGAATCGCCGCGCCCGCGCCTTGGCGGCGGCTCCGCTCGGCGGCCTCGCTGCGCATCACCGTACGCACAACGGTCTGCGGCTTGCGATTGACCGTGAGGTAGATGCGGCCGAGATATTCGCCGATCAGTCCGAGAATCAGAAGCTGCACGCCCGACAGCACCATCACCGCGACCGTCAGCGACGCCCAGCCCGGCGGAGTGGCCTCGAAGAACAGCGCCGAAACGGCCGCCCAAACCGCGCCGGCAAGGCCGAGAACGCTGAGCGTGAATCCGGTAATGGTCGAAATCCGCAGCGGCATGACCGAGAAATTGACGAACATGCTGAGCCACAGCCGGACGAGCCGCCGCAGGGTGTAGTTGCTGCGGCCCTGCGCGCGCGGCAGGTGCTCGACTGCGAGGCTCTCGACGCGCTGCGTCACCTGGAGCAGCAAGCCATCGACATAGGGAAACGGCCCTTCGTAGGCGAGCGCCTGTCGCGCGGCGAAAGCGCTGATGCAGCGAAAGCTCGAGAGATAAAGCCCCCTGGGCTTGTCGAGGATGAAGTCGGCGATACGATTGGCGAAGCGGCTGCCGAGGTTGCGCCAGCCCGCGTGCTGCTTCTCGATCGGGCAGGCATAGACGACGTCGGCGCCGCTTCGCTGGGCGTGAGCGAGCAGACGCAGGACTTCGCGGGGCGGATTCTGCAGATCATCGTCCATGGTAATGACGTGAGCGCCACGCGCCTCGCGCAGGCCCGCCATCACCGCGTTGTGCTCGCCGAAATTGCGCGCGAGGTCGACGAGGGTGATCGGGACCGAGGTCTGCGCCAGGAGGCCGCGGCAGACCTCGAGGCTGTTGTCGGGGCTGTCGTCGTTGACCAGCACGATCTCGTGTCCGCCCGGTACGTCGAGCGCCTGCAGCGCGCCAACCAGCGCGCCGATGCTCTGCGCGCCGTTGTAGACGGGAATGACGATGCTGAGCGCGGGGGCGGTCATAGGCGGGTTCCGGCGGCCAGAATCGAGCCGCCGAAAGGAAGACGCAAGCCCGTTCTGATGAGTGCCGATTCGAGCGCCGCAAAGGAATCGAACAGGCGTTCGAGCGGCGCCGGCAACAACCGCACCTCGCTGCCGCCGCCCGGCAGCAGGCGGCGCGCGACCATCAGGGGAAACAGCAGCGTGTTCCAGTAGGTCGCATGGACGTCGCCGAATCCTGCGCCGGCCAGCAGTTTCTCCACCTCACGCCGGCGGTAGCGCCGGACGTTGTCGACGGCGCGGTCATGCGCCGAATAGAGCCACTGATAGGCGGGGAGGTTGACGATCAGGGCGCCGCCCGGCTTCAGGCAGCGGCGCAGTTCGCGCAGCGCGCGATCGACCGCGACGCCGCGGTGGCATAGGACGTCGGCGCTGAAGATGACGTCGAAGACGGCATCGCCGAACGGCAGCGCATCGATCGATCCCTGCGCTATCGCGCGTCGCGTTCTGCGCCGCGCGAGTTCGCAAGCGAAGCGGTCGCGGTCGATGCCGAAGCTCGCGAGCTCGGGGCGGGCGGTCAGTGTCGCCAGCAAACCGCCGGTGCCACAGCCGGCGTCGAGCGCGCGACCGCCTGCGACGCACGGAAAGCGGATGCCGGCCGCGAGAAGGTTGCGCCGCAGAGCGCGCGTCCACCACATGCGGTCCTCGACCGCGGCCAGCCGTTCATACTCGATACGTTCCACGCCGCCTCAGCCGCCGCCTGCCACCCTGACGGGGCGCGGACCGTGCATCAACAGTGCGCGGCGATCGAGCACGACCGACAGCAGAGTGCCCATGCGCTCGACGCGATAGATCGTCCGCCCGCGCACCGATTCGTTGCAGCCGTCCTTGGTGAAGGCGATGACGAACTCGGCATTGGCGCGATCGGGCGTGACGATGAAGTTCGCCGGGAAGTAATACGCCGCCGAAGCCGGCGGACCACAGACGAACACGGTGAAGTCGTGGTCCATGAAGTCGTGGCCGTATTCGGCGCGCAGATAGTCCTCGAGCGCTGCAACGTCCTCGGCGTAGGAATTGGCCCAGTAATCGAGCTTGAACAGGCCCTGGGCGCCGCGCGTGCCGCCAATGAAGGCGTTGTAATAGACGTACTCGTCGGGATGGAGCATCGCCATCACCCCGACGTGATACAGGCCGTAGAGTCCGAGCGCGCCATAGATCCAGCCCCGCCACGGCCGTCGCGCCACGGCGCGAAGGCCGGCATCAGCAGCGAGCGCGGCCGCCACTGCGATCGGCGGCAGAACGAAGATGAAATGTCGCATACCGTCGAACAGCACCGCCTTGATGGCGACGGCGTAGGCGACGGGAAAGACGATTGCGAAGCCGACCATCAAGACGCCGATCGCGCGGGCACGGTCGATCTGCGTACCGGCGCGCCGCAGATGTAGGAAGGCGAGTACCGGCGCCGCGGCGAGCAGCACCAGCACCAGCTCCGGCAGCGCCAGGGCGATGTAGGTCGGCAGGTATTCCCACGGCAGGTCGCTGGCGGGAACGTAGCGGCCGTCGAACAGCGTGCCGTAGGGGAAAATCTCGTGCGAGAAATAGATCAGCGCGCGGATCGGATCGAGGAACGGCGATCGCTGCGCCCACGGCCAGAACAGCAGCATCACCGGATAGGCGACGAGCGCGGCCGGCAGCAGCAGACGACGGAACCCGCCCCACGAATCCACGACCATGCGCGCCGGGCTGCGATGCCCCGAGAACCGCCAGATGACGACGATCAGCAGAGCGACGCCGATATAGCCGAAGATCAACAGGCCGCCGACGCGCACCGCGAGCGTGAGCCCGGCCGCGAGGCCGAGCTTGGCAGCCATGCGCCGGTCGACCAGCGGCAGGGTGGGAATCGCGGCCGCGAGATAGTAGAGCGCCCAAACCATGCCGGCGGCGAACGGCACGTCCTTCGGATTGTTGAACATCTGGCCGTAATAATTCGGCGTCAGGGCCAAAAAGAGAGCGGCGAGGAAGCCGACGCGCGCGCCGCCGAGGACGCGGCCGAGCTTCCAGGTGCCGACGACGCCGACGACGCCGACCAGGGCGTTGAGCAGGTGGCGGGTCTCGAAGGTGCCGAACGGCGAGATATGATTCAGCGCCGCGGCGACGGTGTCGAAGATCGACCCGTAATAGAACAGGTCGTAGAGCCGCATGAATGAATGATCGACGAAGCCGGACAGGTAATAGTTGAGGACGGCGACGCCATACCAGTTTTGCGCGTCCTCGTCCCAGGTCACGCCGTAATCGGCAAAGGTGGCGAGCGCCGCCGCCAGCAGCACGGCGAACAGCGCCAAGGACCAGTCGTCCCAGCCGACGCGGCGCAGGCGCTGCCCCGTCGTTCGCGCGAAGGTCGCCAGCGACCGTCCGCCGGCGATGGTTTCGGCCTCGCTCACAATCCGGCGCTCGCCATCATGGACGAAAGAACGCGATCAGAGGAGAAATATTCCGCCGCCAGACCGCGTGCCGCGCGCGCGTGCCGCGCGTAGTCGGCGTCGATTGCCGCGACTGATGCCAGCGCCTCGCGTTCGTCCGAAAATTCGAACAGCCCTTCGCCGACCGGGTAGAAGCGCGAGAAGCCAGTATTCATGGTGATGACCGGCCGGCCGGCTGCGAGATAGCAGACGCTGCGGTCACTGAACCAGCCGCTGCGCGGCCGCACATAGATGTCCTTGGCGACGGTGAACTCGCCGCGCGCGTCGCGGATGAAGTCGCGATAGGCGTCGATGCCGAGCGACACGTCGCGCGCGTCGATCACGGTCCAGCCATGCGCGGCGATTTCACGCTGCGCATCCGCGGGTGCCGAATTGAGCGCGACGGTGAAGCAGCGATTTGCCCGCCGCGGAATGTCGATGAAACGCAGGAAATTGACGTGCTTCGACCAGACGTAGCGCTCGCCGCGGAAGGCGATGTCCTTGCCCTTGTTCTCCCAGGTCGCGACCGTGGAAAAACAGGCACCGCCGATGGCGTCGGCGGGCCAGAATTCCAGCACCACCGGCGGCCGCGTCGGCCTCCAGGCGATGCCGCAGAGCGGCACGATCCAGCCAGGACCGCCGACGTTCTCGCCGTAGGTGAAGAAATGCGTATGGGCGTCGAGATAGCGGCGCGCCGCCGGATCGGCCTCGGCGTATTTGATCTGCTCGTAGACCGGATCGGTATCGATCATCAGCCGCCGCGGACAGGCGAGGTGATGCTCGCGCAGCCGCGTCGCGCCGCAGAGATTGAGCAGCGCATCGCTGTCGCGAAACAGCGCGTGAACGGACTCGCGCGTCAGACCGTGATAGACGTCGCGGATCGCATCCCAATAGGCCCAGCGGCCGTCGAAGCCGAACCGCGTCATCAGCTCGGCGAGATACGCGATGTTCGCCGCATTGTCGGTCGTCACGCTGTTGAGGCGCGGGTCGTACGGATTGGCGCCATGATCCTCGACGTACCAGACGTCGTAGCCGAGTCGCCGGAGTCCCACGAGGTAATGCAGCGCCTGCCAGGCGATGCCGGCGAGCGGCATCTGCCCCGCGAAATGCAGCACCACCACACGCCCCCGCGCCGGCATCGCTTGATCGTTCCCAATCCTTCGAAGCGCGCCGGACAATAGCAGAGCGCCGCCTGGCCGGAATCGCGAAGCCTCGGCACGGCGACGCCAAAGCGGTGACTTCGCCTCGATTGACGTATGATCCAAAATATTGACAATATTGATCAATGTATAGCGACGACGCAGACTGGCTTCCGGCCGACGAGGCGGCACGGCGGTTGGACGTGATGCCAGCGACGCTCTACGCCTATGTCAGCCGCGGTTTGATCCGCTCCGAGCGCTGGCGCGGCCGGACGCGCCGCTACCACGCGGCCGACATAGCCGCCCTCAGAAGCGGCAGCATGCCCGCAGGCCCCGTTGTGACGACCGCGATCACGCTGGTGCGCGGCGGGCGGGTCTATTTCCGCGGCCACGACGCTGTCGAGCTCGCCCGATCCCTTTCGGTGCGCGAGGCGGCGGCATTGATCTGGAACTGCGATCCGGCGGCGAGCTTCGCCGCCGATAACGTTCCCGATCCCTTGCCCGGGGGCGGCGGGTTGCGGAGCGCCTTGAGCGCGGTCTCGCCGCTGGGTCGCATGCTGGCGCTGTTGCAGCTGGTGACCGCGAACGAGCCGCACCGGCCGCAAGCAACGGCGGCGTTCTTCGGCTATGCCGGGGCGCGCCTGCTGCGGTTCCTGGCCGCCGCCGCCGCCGGTCGTGGCGCATCGGCGCGGCCGATCGAGGCCGTCCTCGCCGAGGCCTGGGGGCTCGATCGCACGACGCGGCCGCTGTTGCGGGCGGCCCTCATCCTTTCGGCCGACAATGGCGTCGACGCGGCGGCCGCGGCGGCGCGCGCCGCGGCAGCGGCCGGACTGCCGCCATGGCGGTCGGTTGCAGCCGGCCTCGGGGCGCTCGATTTCGACGCCGAAGGTGCGACCGATGCGCGCACCGCCGCTTTGGCGGCATGGACGTCGCGACCGCCGGCGCACAGCCTGCCGCAGGCGGTCAGGCAGCTCGGCGTCGCCCTTGGCATCCCGGCCGACGCTGCGACGACGCTCTATGCGATCGGTCGCGCCATCGGCCTCATGGCACATGTCGCCGAGGAGCGCACCGCCCGGCGCGGGTTTCGTGCCCGCGGCGCCTATCGCGGAGCGGCGCCGGCGAGCGGGCCGGGGCCAAGTCCCCAATCCGGCAGGGGTTGAAACCGGCTTCCCGCGCGTGCTACGAGCGGCTCCTGCCCGGCAGAATCGAGTTTCCCGATGACCTACGTCGTGACCGAAGCGTGCATCAAGTGCAAGTACATGGACTGCGTCGAGGTCTGCCCCGTCGACTGCTTCTACGAGGGCGAGAACATGCTGGTCATCCATCCCGACGAGTGCATCGATTGCGGGGTCTGCGAGCCCGAATGCCCGGCGGAGGCGATCGTGCCGGACAGCGATCCCCAGGCCGAGAAATGGGTCGAGACCAACCGACAATATTCGGCGTCGTGGCCCAACATTACCCGCAAGGGCGAGGCCCCGTCGGACGCCGATTCGTTCAAGGGGGTTCCCGATAAGTTCGCCAAGTTCTTCAGCCCAAATCCCGGCAAACGCTAGCGAAAAACCGTGTGAATTCCGTGACTTGCGGCGCGGCCTGCATGCATTGCATGGCTCCGGCGCTGGCTTTGGCGAGATATTTATGTTATTTATGACAGAGATGCACAACGGGTGCGTCTCTCCCGGGGATTGGAAACCATTGCCGCAGGCTTTTTGGCGGCCGGGGGTCACTCGCGTTTTCGGCTGAGGAACATGGCTGTCGCGCGCAAGAAAGAAGACAAAACACTGGCGGAAACGCTCGGATTTTCGACCGGTGATTTCGTGGTCTATCCGACCCATGGCGTCGGCAAGATCCTCGGCATCGAAAATCAGGAGATCGCCGGCTACCAGCTCAAGGTCTTCGTGGTCCATTTCGACAAGGATCGCATGACCCTACGCGTGCCGGTCGCCAAGGCGAAGAATTCGGGCCTGCGCCGGCTGTCGACGCGCAAGGAGATGGACGCCGCCCTGTCCAAGCTGAAGGGACGCTCGCGCGCCAAGCGCACGATGTGGAGCCGTCGCGCCCAGGAATACGAGGCGAAGATCAATTCGGGCGATCCGGCCTCGATCGCGGAAGTGGTGCGCGATCTCTACCGCAATGTCGGCCAGCCGGAGCAGTCCTACAGCGAGCGGCAGATCTATCAGGCGGCGCTTGATCGCCTGGTGCGCGAATTCGCGGCCGTCGAAAACATCGACGAAGCGGCGGCGGCGAAGCGCGTGGAACAGATGCTGAGCGCGGCGTGAGCCGCGCCGTCGCCGGCCTTTGACGCCGGTGGTGTTCTCCAACGACAGCGAAATTTACGCCCGCCTCAATCGCGCGCGCCGCGTCTGGGCCGTCGCTCCGATCAACGGCGAGGTTCGCCGGCTGACCGCGCTGCACCGCCAACTGATCGAGCGGCTTGAACCGGGCGATCGCATCGTCTACCTCGGCAACTATCTGGCGCCGGGCGAGGATGCCGTCGCCACCGTCGACGCGCTGCTGCATTTCCGCGCCCTGGCGCTGGCGCGGCGTCGCGCCTTCGCCTGCGAACTGGCCTATCTGCGCGGGACGCAGGAGGCGATGTGGCAGAAACTCCAGGAGCTGCAATTCGCGCCCAATCCGCGCGAAGTGCTGCCGTGGATCCTGGCGCGTGGCCTCGAGGCACCGCTCCGCGCCTACGGCATCGACCCGCGTCAGGGCGAGGCGGCGTGCCGCGAGGGTACGATGGCCATCACCCGCTGGACCGGCACATTGCGCAACGCCATCGACACGCGTCCCGGTCATCGGCAACTGCTCAGCGCGCTGCGCCGCGCCGCCTTTACCGAAGACGGCGCGCTGCTCTTCGTCCACGCCGGCATCGATCCCGAAAAGCCTCTCGAGATGCAGCGCGACGCTTTCTGGTGGGGCGCCGCCGGCGCCGACATGCTTGCGCTGTCGCAGCCCTATGCCGGCTTCAAGCGGGTGATTTGTGGCGTCGATCGCGCCCATCGCGGCGTGAGCGAAGGCGCCTATGTCGCGCTGGTCGACGGCGGCACGGGTCCGGACGGCCCGCTGGTCGCCGCGTGCTTCGGCATCGACGGCACGCTTCAGGACCGGCTCGCGGCCTGAGCGGCGTTTGGCCACGCCGCGCAAACAAAAGAGGCCCGGCAGAACCGGGCCTCGAGGTATCGCGGCGAAATACGCGTCAGTAGGGCGATTGGCCGCCGACTTCCTCCCAGATCTTGCGCTTGTGCGTCGGCTCGCGGACTCCGGCGAGGCCGACGATGACGCCGATCGCCGAAACCGCCATCGGATAGAACAGGCCGACGAACGGCACGCCGGGCAGCGCCGCGGCGAGCGAATTGCCGATGAACGGCACGCCGCCGCCGAAGACGCCGTTGCCCACGTGGTAGGGTAGCGACATCGAGCTGTAACGGATCTTGGCCGGGAAGAATTCGACCAGGAATGCCGCGATCGGCCCGTATACCATCGTGACCAGGATCACCATGTACCAGACCAGCATGGTCAGGATGACCGGGTTCTCCTTGTACGTCGCCATTGCCTGGAACACCGGGATGTAGGTGATCACGGCGAGCGCGAAACCCGCGACCATGATGCCCTTGCGTCCGATGCGATCGGACAGCCAGCCGAAGACGACGAAGAACGGCGCGCCCAGTATCAAGGCCAGGACGAGGATCAGATAAACCTCGACATAGGACAGCTTGAGGACGGTCAGCATGTAGATCAGCGCGTAGAACTGACCCGTGTACCAGACGACGCCTTCCGGCGCGGTGAAGCCGAACAGCGCGATCAGCATGTAGCCCCAGTTGCGGCCGCTGCCGAAGGCATCGAGCGCGGGATTGTGCGACGTCTTTCCCTGTGCCTTGAGCTTTGCGAACAGCGGCGCCTCCGCCAGCTTGTAGCGGATGTAAGCCGACAACGCGACGAGCACGGCCGAGAGCAGGAAGGGATACCGCCAGGCATAGTCCTGGAAGGCCTTGTCGCCGAGGCCGACGCGGAACGCCATGATCACCAACAGCGCCGCGACGATGCCCATCGTCGCGGTGGTCTGGATCCAGCTGGTATAGAGGCCGCGCTTGCCGTCGGGCGCGTGCTCGGCGATGTAGGTCGCCGCGCCGCCGTATTCGCCGCCGAGGGCGAGACCTTGCACGACGCGACAGGCGACGAGCAGGATCGGCGCCAGAACGCCGATGGTATCGTAAACCGGCAGGCAGCCGACGACGAAGGTCGCCATGCCCATCAGAACCAGCGTCAGCATGAAGGTGAATTTGCGGCCGATCAGGTCGCCGAGATAGCCGAAGAACACGGCGCCGAACGGACGCACGACGAAACCGGTCCAGAAGATGCCGAGGCTCGCGAGAAACGTGAGCGTGGCGTTGGCGTTCGCCGGGAAGAAATGGCCGGCGAAGAATCCGACCAGCACGCCGTAGAGATAAAAATCGTACCACTCGATCAGCGTGCCGAACGACGATGCCGCGATGATGAACGGCAGGTTCTGCGAGCCGGCCGTACTCATGCGGCCGGCGGTGGCTGCGGAAACGGACATGGACGTTTTCCTCGTGTGTGGTGAAAGGGCTCTTGCGGCCTGTGACCTTTGGCGCATGGCTTGCCGTGCACCGGTCATTCGCGGGAAGACTAAACTTTATGTTAGCGTGGGGCAATGCGGCGGCCAGTCGGGTCTGGGCCGGCAGACGGCCGCAGACCGGCGCATGGTCCGGATTTGGTTGGCTTGCTATAACGACCGCCAGCGTCCCCGTAGCTCAGCTGGATAGAGCAACAGTTTCCTAAACCGATACCGGCCCGGAACGAGGGGGAACGGCGGTAGACATCGGTTCGCCCCGTCGGCTCAGAAGCGCCGGAAATCGTTGTATCTCTTGGGTTTTTGAGGGTACGTTAGGGAACGTCAGGTTAACTCCGTTGACCCGACCCCGGAGTTAACCCGGAGTTAACCCGAGGCCACCGGCCGTCGAACGGATGGTCTCCCGGGCCGGGTTAACCGGGTTAACTCCCGACCCGGAGGACCCCGATGCCGACGCCCGCTAAGAAGATCGTCCTCACCGACCGCGCGCTCCGCGCCCTCGCCCCCGCGAAGGGGGGCAAGCGCTACATGGTGTGGGACGCCGCGGCGCCCCACCTCGGCGCGCGCGTCACCGACAGAGGGACGGTCACCTTCATCGTCTTCAAGCGCACCGCCGGTCGGCTCGTCGGCGCCGTCATCGGCAAGTACCCGGCGGTGAAGCTCGCCGACGCGCGAAAGCGCGCGGCGGGAGTCCTCGCGACGCTCGCCGACGGCAAGCACCCGCGAGAGGTCGAGCGGGAGCGCCGCCTCGAGGAGTTGAAGCGCCGGCGGGACACGTTCGGCGCCGCGGTCGAAGCGTTCCTCGCCGACGGCGCGCTCGACGGGCTCCGCACCGCGCGGGCGACCGAGGCGACCCTCCGCCGCGAGTTCCTCGGCCAGGTGGCGAAGCGCGTCGAGCGCGACGGCGAGCGCCTCACCGAGTGGTCCGACGGCCCCGACCCGGCGTGGCGCGGCCGGCCGGTCGCCGGGATCGCGCGGCGCGACGTGGTCGCGCGCCTCGACGCGATCAAGGCCGAGCGCGGCAAGCACGCGGCGCGCGCCGCGCTGGCCGTCGCCCGCAAGCTCTTCTCCTGGGCGGCGGACGGCGAGCGGTTCGGCGTCGACGCGTCGCCGTGCGTCGGCGTCTCCGACCGGACGCTCGGGATCAAGGGCCGCGACCTCAAGCGGAGCCGCGTCCTCGCCGACGACGAGCTGGCGGACGTCTGGGCCGCGGCCGACGGGGTCGGCTTCCCGTTCGGCCGAGCCGTCCAGCTGCTGGCGCTCACCGGGCAGCGGCTCGGCGACGTCCTCCGCGCGAAGCGGGGCGAGGTCGACCTCGACGCGAAGGTGCTGTCGGTGCCGCCCGAGCGCTACAAGACCGGGGTGGCCCACGAGGTACCGCTGGCGCCGCTCGCCGTCGAGATCCTCAGGGGCCTCCCGAAGTTCGCCGGGCCCTTCCTGTTCACGACCACCGGCGGCGACAAGGCGATCGGCGCCCTCTCGAAGAACAAGGCGAAGCTCGACCGCGCGGTCGCCGAGCGGCGGCGGGAGGACGGCCGCGAGCCGATGCCGCCGTGGGTCATTCACGACCTGAGGCGCACCGTCCGCACGCGGCTCATGAGCGACTGCGGCGTCGACGCGTTCGTCGCCGAGCGGGTCATCGGCCACGCGCTGCCCGGCCTTCACGGCGTCTACGACCAGGGTTCGCACCGGCAGCAGAAGCGCGAGGCGCTGGAGAAGTGGGCCGCGCGGCTCGCCGAGATCGTCGGGCTCGCCCCCGAGCCGAAGGGCGCCGGCGTCGTCCCCGCCGACGAGGTCGAGCGCCGGCGGCGGCGGAAGGGGAAGCGGGCGTGAACTGGAGGACGCTCGACGAGATCGCCGCCGATCACGGGATCGGTCGGACGCAGCTCAGCGCGCTGCTCGAGGAGGCGAGCCTGTCCTACGACGGCGCGCGGTATTGGGCGGGCGAGGCCAAGCGAATCCCGTCGAACCTTCACGAGCTGCGCGAGCCGCTGTCGCGCGCGATCGACCTGATGGGCCGCGAAGGCAACTGGCCGGCTATAGCCGAAGCGCTAGCGGGCGGCCCGGCCCAAACGGACGCGCGCGCCGCGCGCGCCACGCGGCGGTACAACCTCATGATGCGCTGGCTCGACGCGATCTACCGCGCGACGCCGACCGAACCGCCGCCACACCGCAGCCGGGGGAAGCCACCGCGGGCCGCCGAGCTCCGCGAGTTGGTGGGCGGCCTCCTCGAATTCTGGAAGCGAGAGAAAGGGGCGGAGCCGCGGCTAGCGAGCGACTTCAGCAAGAGGGGCACGCCCGCCGGCTTCGTCCACGACGTCGTAGCGGCGATCGATCCTGCCGCCCTGCGGAAGGTTAAGAGCGCGTACCGCTGGGTCGTCTACCGCCGCCGAGGGGTCGCGAAGCGAGCGCGGCGAACCGATCGCCAAGCCGATCAAGCCAGCGGCTCCGCGGCGCGGAGGCGGAAGCGTCGGCCGGGGGCGCGGAAACGGAACCTGAAGCGCGACCGCCGGCGGCGAAGGCGACGGCGCTAGCGGCTTCCGCCGGCAACGGCCGCACGCGGACCTCGTAGTCGGCGCCGTTCGGCAGCGACGGCCAGGACCCGTCGAGCTTCAAGCGCCTGAGGTAGAAGTTGCCTGCGCCGTTGCGCCGCGCCGCGCCTCGGTAGGTCGAATCGTCGCCGCGGCGCCTAAGCTCCCACTCGATCCAGTCACCCCGTGCGAGCGGGCGGAGCGCGTCGTGGCTCCGCCCGCTCAGGGTCGGCCTGAGCGCCTCCTTCGCTCCGCCGTTGTTGCGGAGCCGCGCGGCGAACCATTCCGACCAGCCGTCGCCTTCGCTCGCGCTGACGGCGGCCGCTTGCTCCTGGAGCTTCGCTTCGATGTTAAATTCGGTTCCTTCGCTGATCGCCACTCGGCTCCTCCGTCGTCGGGAACGGAGCCATGCGACCACAGACGAGGCGCGCGGTCACGGCGGCCGAGTTACCGAAATAGTTGGCGCTCGACGAATTTGGGATTCCTGAATTCGTCGCCGAAGGCGCAATACGGTAATTCGCGCTTATGGGCGCGGATCGCCTCGCCCCGTAGGGTTATCCGACGAACCCGAAAGTCACCGAGGGGTCACGATGCGGACGAGAGAGTTCAAAAGCCTATCCGCGCCGACAACGTCACCGAAGCCGGCGCCGCGGTCGCCCGGGGATGAGATCTTCGTCACCTACCCCCAGCTGCCGTGTCACGGCGTGAAGTACGCGCGGGTCCACCTGCGGCGGCTGATCTCGCGCGGACTGTTCCCTAGACCGATCATGCTGTCGCCCAACCGGATAGCCTGGAAGCTGAGCGATATAGAAGCGTGGAAGGCGACGCGGCCGCAGGCGCCGATGCCGAAGGTAGCGTGACCGAGAGGGCGATGGATAACGTGATAACGCGGAGAACGACGGCGATGGTGTTAGCGCAACCTGCCGGCGTCCGCGATCCTCGTCGCCGCCGCCGGCGCAACCGGCGGTGGGGACGATGGACTCGGAAAGAGAAGCGCGCCGACCCGGGCAGGGACCGGCGCGCGAGGGTGCTGTTGACGCGGGGAAACCTAACGCGGCGGCCGGCGTAAGTACACGGGAGAGTGGCGCGGCCGCCGCCGACGCCGTCGCGTTCCTGACGCGTTGGCCGACGCGACGCTGGCTGCTGACGGCGATCCACCCCGAGACGCGCGCGATCGAGGCCGAGACGTTCCTGGCCGAGCGCGCCGATGACGCCGCCGACTGGATCGGGCGGCGGCTGGGGCACCGCAACCTCTACTTCGCGGTCAACCCGCCCGAGCGGCCGATGTCGAAGAAGCCGACCAAGGCCGACGTCGGACGCGCCGTCGCGCTTCACGTCGACGTCGACCCGCGCCCCGGCGCGGGAATCGCCGCCGAGCGCGACCGCATCCTGACCGCGCTCAAGGCTCACCCGAAGGCGCCGTCGGTCATCGTCGATTCCGGCGGCGGCTACCAAGCGTTCTGGCTCCTGGCCGAGCCGACCGATGACCTCGACGCGGTCGAGGCGCGCAACCTGGCGATCGCGGCGGCGCTGGGCGGCGACCGCTGCCACAACGTCGACCGCGTCATGCGGCTGCCGGGCACGGTCAACCTCCCAGACGAGAAGAAGCGAGCTAAGGGCCGCGCCGCGGCGCCGGCGAAGGTCGTCGAGGCCGACTGGGACAGGCGCTACTCGCTCGCCGAGTTCGAGCCGCCGGCGCAAGGCCACGCCAAGGCCAATCCGAAAGCGCCCGGCGTCGACGCCGGCCGGCTGCCGATCTCGGCGCGCATGCGGAAGCTGATCGAGGGCGTCGACGATCCCCGCCACCGTTACGCGTCACGCTCCGAAAAAGTCTTCGCGGTGATCACCGCGATGGCGACCGCCGGCTGCGCCGACCGGCAGATCGAGGCGGTGTTCCTCGACGCGAGCCGCCCCATCGCCGCTCACGTGCTGGAGCAGCCGAAGCCGCTCGAGTACCTGCGGCGCCAGATCGAGAAGGCGCGCGCGGCCGCCGCTGATCCCGAGGTCGAGGAGCTGAACGGGCTCCACGCGCTCGTCCTCATCGGCGACAAGGCCGCGGTGATGAAGCTCTCCCCGGAAGGCCCGACCTTCATGTCCGTGAACGCCTTCCGCCAGTGGCACGGCAACCGATTCGTCGCGCGCGGCAAGCGAACCGTGACGCTCGCCGAACACTGGCTGTCGAGCCCCGCGCGCCGCCAGTACGAGGGCCTGGTCTTCGCGCCCGGGCGAGAGGCCCCGGGCCGCTACAACCTGTGGCGCGGCTTCGCCGTCGAGCCGAAGCCCGGCGACTGCTCGAAGTTCCTCGCGCACCTGCGCGACAACGTGTGCCGCGGCGACGAGGAGCTCTTCCGGTGGGCGGTCGGCTGGTTCGCCGAGATTTTCCAGCACCCGGACCGCAAGTCCGGGACGTCGCTGGCGATCCGCGGCAAGCAGGGCACCGGCAAGACCAAGGTAGGCGAGGTGGTCGGCTCGCTCCTCGGCGACCACTACGTCGCGGTGGCCGACCCGCGCTACGTCGTCGGCCATTTCAACGCTCACCTGGCGTCGTGCCTGCTGCTCCACGCCGACGAAGGCTTCTGGGCCGGAGACCACGCCGCCGAGGGCAAGCTCAAGGACCTCGTCACCGGCGACGCGCACTTCATCGAGTTCAAGGGCAAGGAGCCGATCCGGGTCCGCAACTTCGTCAGGCTCCTCGTCACCGGCAACCCGGAGTGGGTGGTGCCGGCCGGCATGGAGGAGCGGCGGTTCGCCGTCCTCGACATCGGCGACGCGCGCAAGGAGGACCACGCGTACTTCGCGGCCATCGACGACGAGATCAAAGGCGGCGGCCGCGCCGCGCTGCTCGACCACCTGCTCGGCTTCGACCTCAGGAGCGTCAACCTGCGCTCGATCCCCAGGACGGCGGCGCTGCTCGACCAGAAGCTCGCGTCGCTGACGCCGGAGCAGGGCTGGTGGCTCGACGTCCTCGGCTCCGGGCGTCTGCCGGGCGGCGACGGCGCCAAGTGCCCGAGGGCGGCGATGTTCGACCACTACGCGCGGCGCGCCCGCGACACCGGCGTCAAGCGCCGGGCGATCGAGACGCGGCTCGGCATATTCCTGGAGCGGAACGCGCCGGGGCTGAGAAAGCTGGAAACCGACTACGAGTTCCCGGCGCTGAAGGAGTGCCGCGCCGCCTTCGCCCGCCGCATCGAGCACGATATCGCGTGGGACGACCCCGAGGCGGGCTGGGCGGCGAAGCCCAATTGGGACGACCGCGGGGCGGGGGAGTTCTGAGCGGACCCCTATACCTCCTCATACCTCGAAGCGGAGGTAGAGGGCCGAGAAATAGCGATCCCGCTTACGTTTCCGATACCTCCTATACCTTGGGTACCTCCGAGAGCACATCCGGAAGGAGCGGCGCTTCGACGCGCGCGATCTTCTTCTAATCTCATAACCCCCTAAAAAGGTATAGGAGGTATAGGAGGTACTGGAAGTAGCGATTCTACCATCACTTCTGGGCCCTATACCTCCGCGAGGAGGTATCGGATTTTTGGCGGAGGTATAGGCGGCCTGCCGACCGACCGGACGCGCCGCCATGCGCATCGGTGCCCGTTCCCGGTGCTTCCACCCACGCTTTCGCCCCGTTTTCCCCTGCCTCCGGCGGAGCATCGGTTACGTTAACCGATGCCCTGACACAAAAATCTGTTTACTCCCAATTAGTTGACCGTAGGATAGCGCTACGAGCGGCCTTCCGGTTAACGTCGGGTTAATCGGGCGGCTGCTTGGCGGGAACGTACCCGATAGGAGCCTGGATGCCGTCGGATGGTCGCCAGTTAGGCCCGAACAGCCGGCCGCACGTCCTGGCCAAGCTCGACCGCCGGACGCGGGAAGCCCGTCTGATGGAGGAGACGCGCTCTCGGCTGATCAAGCACCTGGGCGGGACCCCAACCCCTGTCGAGGCCGCCATCGTTGATAGGTGCGCGCTCCTCACTCTCTACGTGGCCATCTTCGACCGCCGCACCCTGGAAACCGGCCGTGGCCTGAGCGACCGGGACGCGCGCCAGTACCTGGCTTACAGCAACGCGCTGGCGCGTCACCTCCGGCTCCTCGGCCTCAAGTCCGCCCCGCCGCCGGCGCCGTCGCTCCGGGACTACCTGGCCGAGAAGGACGCATCCGAGAAGGGCGCGGCCGCATGATCGTGACCCCCGCCCGCGCGATCGACGACCCGCGCCTCCTCGGGGGCGCTTTCGTCGGCGCGTCCTGGGACCGGTGGCGCGCGGTCCTCAAGGCCGCGTTCGCCGAGCCGATGTCCGCCGCCGAGCTCGCGTCGTTCCGCGAGGTCGCCGAGCGCGACCCGCCGCCGCGCCGCGTCCGCGAGCTGTGGGCCATCGCCGGCCGCCGCTCCGGCAAGGACTCCATCGCGTCCGCCGTCGCCGGCGCCGCCGCGGTCGGCGACTACTCCGCCCACCTCCGCCCCGGCGAGCGCGCGTGCGTCATGTGCCTCGCCTGCGACCGCGAGCAGGCCCGCATCGTCCACCGCTACGTCGTCGCCTACTTCCGCGCCAACCCGATGCTGGCCGCGTTGGTGGTCCGCGAGACCGACGACGGGCTCGAGCTCTCGAACGGCGTCGAGGTCGTCGTCGCCACCAACTCGTACCGCGCCGTGCGCGGCCGCACCGTCGTGGTCGCGATCTTCGACGAGGTCGCGTACTGGCGCTCGGAGGAGTCCGCGACGCCCGACGTCGAGACCTACGGCGCCATCGCGCCGGCGCTGGTGACGATCCCCGGCGCCATGCTCGTCGGCATCTCCACCGCCTACCGCCGCTCCGGCCTCCTCTACGAGAAGTGGCGCGCGCACTACGGCAGGGCCGACGACGACGTGCTCGTCGTCAAGGGCGAGAGCCGCCAGTTCAACCCGACGCTGCCGCGGCCGGTGATCGACCGCGCCCTCGCGCGCGACCCCGAGGCCGCGGCGGCCGAGTGGCTGTCGGCGTGGCGCTCCGACCTCGCCGACTTCGTCGACCGCGCCGCCGTCGCCGCCGCGGTCGCGCCCGGCGTGCGCGAGCGGCCGCCCGTCGCCAGCGTATCTTACCGCGCCTTCGTCGACCCGTCCGGCGGCTCGTCGGATTCGATGACGCTGGCGGTCGCCCACCGCGACGCCGACGGCCGCGCCGTCCTCGACGCCTTGCGCGAGCGGCGGCCGCCGTTCTCCCCCGAGTCCGTCGTGCGCGAGTTCGCCGCCCTGCTGCGCGCCTACAACGTCTCGCGCGTCTCGGGCGACCGCTACGCCGGCGAGTGGCCGCGCGAGAGGTTCCGCGAGCGCGGGGTCGAGTACGAGCCGTCCGCCCGCGCGAAGAGCGACGTCTACCTGGCGTTCCTGCCGCTGCTGAACTCCGGCGCCGTCGACCTCCTCGACGAGCCGCGCCTCGCCGCCCAGCTCTGCGGGCTGGAGCGCCGCACCGCGCGCGGCGGCCGGGACTCCATCGACCACCCGCCCGGCGCGCACGACGACCTGATCAACGCCGCGGCCGGCGCGCTGGTCGAGGCCGCCGGCCGGTCCCCGTGCCAGGGGTGGCTCGACTACTACCGCGACCTCGCGGCGGAGGCGAGGCGCCCGTCATACGCGCCGCGGCCGGACCCGGCGGTCGCGCCCGACCAGTTCGGCCGGCCGCGCGCCTCCGCGCCCCGGCCGCCGGTCACGCTCCGCTCGCCGCTGCCGTGGCAGTGCTTCTGCTTCGGCGCCGGCAGGCGCTTCGCCAGCGACGGCGAGCGGCTGATCCGCGGCGTCGACCCCTCCGACGCGCCCGGCCTGATCGACGCCGGGTGCGAGGAGCTCCCGCAGTGATCGCCGCGCCGCGTTTGTCTCCGTCGGCGCTGCGCCTCTGGTTCCGGCGTCTTTCAGTCTTAGTGCGCCGGACGCGACAAGTCGCGAGTGTCGCGACCCAACAACCGCGAAAGCCCGCGCGAGCGTCGTCTCCTACTCATTATCATCGCTCGGCGGCGGGCGCCTTTCCCATCCTTGGAGGACCGCCATGCTCAAGCTGATCGCGCCGTCCGAGCCCGCGCCGCCGCCCGACCAGTTCGGCCGGCCGCGCGCCGCGCTCGCGCGGCACCTCACCCGGATCGCCGCCGCCGAGGAGCGGCTCGGCCGCTGCCGCGACGCCCAGCGCCGCCGCGACGAGGCGCGCGCCGAGGAGCTGCGCCTCGTCGAAGAGGCGAGAGCGCTCGACGCCGCCGAGAGGGCGGCCTGGGACGCGTGGGCCCGCGCCGGCGCGGCCGGCGACCCGCCGGAGCCGCGGGCCGACGAGCGGCGCCGCCTCGCGGCCGCGCTGCGCTCCGCGGCCGACGGCCGCGCGGCGGTCGACGCCGCGGCCGGCGCGACGCTGGGCGCCGCCGCCGAGCTCCAGGCGCGGGCCGCCGCCCTCGCCGCCGAAACGCGCGCGCTGGTGAGCGCCGTGCTGGCGGAGGAGGCGGAGGCCCTGGCCGAGCGACACGCCGAGCGGCTGCGCCAGACCATCCTCGTCGAGAACGCGATGCTCGGGCTGCGCGACGCGGCGCTGGCGCGCGGCGACGGCGAGCTGCTGACGCGGATCAACCACCTCCTGCGCCGCGGCAGGGAAGGCGCCGACCTCCACGCCGGCGCCCGCGGCATCCGCGCCCGCTGGCGCGCGCTCGCCGACCGCCTGGCCGCCGACCCGGGCGCGAGGGAGGATGCGCCGTGAGCGACGTCATCGCCAAGAAGCTCGACAAGCTGACGCTGCTGCTCGAGACGCTGAAGCGCGAGATCCCGAAGGCCCGAGCCGAGCAGGCGCAGCTGAAGAAGGACATCGCCGCCGTCCGCGAGGAGGTGCGCCGCCTGGGCGGACCCGCGGCGGCCCCGCCCGAGTGGGCCGCGCGCGCCACGCATCCCGGACCGCCGCTAACGCAGTAGAATAGGAGGACCGCCATGCGACACGCCGCACGCCACTTCGACACGGGCGAGTACGCGACCCGTGAGCGGATCGCCGCCGACGCGCGCGCCGAGGCCGGCGACCACGACGTCGCCGCCCGCGCGGCCGACGCCGAGGCCCGCGACCGCGGCCGCTCCGCGACGGCCGCCGACCGCGCCGCCGATCGGCCGGCGGCGCTCGGGCACCACCGCGCCGCGGTCGCCATGCGGTCCGTCGCGTCCGGCCACCGGGCGATGGCGTCGAACCTCCGCGCGCTCGCGCTCCACCACGAGGCCGAGGTCGAGCCCGCCGCGGCGAAGGCCGTCCGGCCGCTGACGCCGCGCGCGTTCTTCCGGAACTTCGTGTGAGCGCCTCGCTCGGGGTTCTGACGTTCCTATCGATCGGCGTCGTTCCACGTCGGCGCGTGGTTAAAGGTGACCTTTAGGTCCCTTGGACCATATCGGGACGTCAGACTGTCGAGTGTGTCCCGGTCCGCCGACACGTTAGCAGCGAACCGCGTCCACCGTTTCTTATTGAACGCGTCTCGATACCGTATCTCACCCCAGATGTAGATGCGGGCTTCGTCGTTCCGGATTCGTAGGATCTCGTCGACGGAAAATGTTCGCGCGGCGCGCTTGGTGCCGTTGAAGTCCCTGCCGGGGAACAATACGGTCGGTGTGCTTCTATCACCGGTCGGCTCCGGAAACCGATAGCCCGGAGGCAAAGGTTGCGGAAGCACTTCAATGTCGCTGGAGTGGGTGATGTCGTAGGCGGGCGTCTGTCCGACGTTCCGTGTCGTGAAGGAGATTTCAGCGAGAGTCTGCTCGTCGAAGCTCCGGATGAAATCGGGGAACGCGGACACGTAGCCCCTCAGCTGCTGCCTCGCGGACCGGCGCATGACGTGAACGGTCGCCACAAGGACGACGAACTGGAGGAAGCCGACGGCCGTGGCGACGGCCGCTATCTTGTCGCCCGTCCCCAGGGTTTGAAACCACCCACACAAAGCCGCTACGAGCCCGCTGGCCGGCATCGATCGCTTGTGACGGCTACCGCTTCTTCAGGTACTCACTCAACGTCTCGACGCCGGCGCGTTCCAGGACCGTGCCGAGCTTCGCGTCGCTTCGTGTCCCGGCGGCGAACTCGTCGCCGTAGGTTTTCCGAAGGCTGCGAACCAGGGTATCGCTGCGCTTGTGGCGAATCTCGCCGTCGTCGTCGCGGCAGCGATCGTCGAGGCCGTCGTTACAATTCTTGGCCATTTCCTCATCTCGCGTAGCCCGGCACGCTCGTGGGATGAGGTGCAACCCCTTCCCCCCGCGACTCGTCCGGCCGGGTGTCGGAGGAGCCAAGGACTCTAGTGGGTACGAGGTAGCGTTTGTTCAAGGTGCCGTTCATCACTTTGCGATCCGCGCGCGACGAGTCATCCTTAGCGGATGGGATCGATTCGACCGACCCTCGGCGATCTGCGTCGCTCGATATCCTGGACGTGGCTGTACTGCGCCGCCGGCTGCGGGCACCGCCGGCCGGTCGCGCTCGCGCCGCTCATCATCCGATGGGGCGCGGACGCGTCGAGCGACACGCTCCGGCGCGTCGCCGTTCGATGTTATTCGGCTGCACCAGGCCCGACAGCGACAACGCCCGACGCGGCCGCCGCACGCGCCGCTTCGCGCAGCTTGTGCACGTCGAGGAACATCACCGGCGTGTGGTGCCCCCTGTTCTCGGGCGTGTCCACCATGATGAAGCCCATCTTCTCGTAGAAGCCGATTGCCGGCTTGTTGGAATCCACGGTGATGAACCGGCACCCGACACGCGGCATGATCTCTTCGGTCACGAGTGCGATGCAGAAGGCGACGAGATCGCGGCCGAGGTCGTTGCCGCGATGCCTGGCGTCCACCGCGAGCCGCGCAATCTTCACGGCGGGCCAGTGGTAGTTGTATCCTTCCCCTACGGCCTCGACTTTCGTCGCGCCGTTTACAATTTCGCTGACCAGGATCGTGATGTAGCCATAGACGGTCCGCGGCGGCGTCTCATCCAGATCGACGATGACGTAGGTCTTGCCGATGCTCTCGTCGTGCAGCTTACGCGCGTTGTTCTTCAGGAAGACGGCCAACGCCCCGTCGTCACGGTCGAGGCGCAGATTGGTCTGGCGGCAGTCGCCATCAAGCTCGCGAATCGCGTATTTTTTCTTCGGCGCCCCACCTGCCACGACTCGACTCCTGCAGTAGCCCAACCCTTCTCGTCTAGGCATTTCGCTGATTCGAGTCAATAGATGCACAGTAGAAACTGCCGATTCGAGTCGCGGATTCTCGCGGCGCCGAGTCCGTCTGCTGCGCGTCTGCCGATGCGCGGTAAAATGAAAAGGGCGGCTCGTCGAGCCGCCCTTTCTTGCCATGCGCGTAGTGGCGCAGCTATTCGCGAGCGCTCTTGAAATCGTTGAAGCGCGAGAGCAGCTCCGCGCCGTGCTCAAGCGCGCGCTGAGCCTCGCGCGTGACCTTGCCCTCCTTCACCTGACGCTCGAACGCGTCGGCGTCCTTCCCCGTAAGCTGAACACCACCAAATTTCTCTGACCGGATCGCCATGCCACTGCCCTCCGCCTTGCCCACGTGCCTCCGCGAGCATTCCCTTTTATGCGCCAGAACGAAGCCTACCGGGATCAGGTTAATCCCGGATTGAAACGCCTCGCGGCGGCCCTCGTTCCCAGCATTGGAGGCGAAGACCTAAGCCGTTTCGTACGCTCCGTCAATGACCGCGTTGGCATGCCATACTACCCCACCAGGATACCATGGTTAACCCGTAAGTTGGGTGCGTCGTCGGCCGCGGCCGCCGCTGTGCAATCGCCTATCGCAGATCGGCTTTGCGCTGCCGCCATGGCTGCTGGGCTCGAGCGTGAAGTAGGCGGCCGCCGGTCACGCCCCGCGGGGTCGGCGGGTACGAACCCGGCCGACCCTATCCCCAAGGCGCCCTTCGGCGGGTAATATGCGGTCGCCGGGGCGACCCTCGGCGCGAGTTAACCGGAGAGTTAACCCGACTGTAAAATGATTATAGACTAGCCGCTAAGTTATTGCGTCCCCGTAGCTCAGCTGGATAGAGCAACAGTTTCCTAAACTGTGGGTCGGGTGTTCGAGTCACCCCGGGGACGCCATCCCTGAACGAAACTGGGCACCTCGGGCTCTTCACCGCTCAAGGAGCGTTCGAGCGTGTCTTTGCGCCCGAACATTCGGACTTCGACATCGTCCACCTCGATACGCTCAACGAAGAGCCGCAGGTAGGCCTTCCGCGTTCCTGAGTCTGCCGTGAGCAAACGAGTCCGCATCGCGTCACAGAACGCGCTAATGCGCTCTGCGGACAATTCCGCGATTGGGGTTACCCTGCGCCGCTCGGCCATTGCTTTGAGCCGCAGCGCTTCCTCGCGCCGTTGGCGCAGCTCCGCGAGTCGGTTCCCGAGCGTGTCGTCCAGCGGAGCGATACCCTGCTCTACAAGGGTGTATAGCCGGTTCAGGCTCGTATTGATCTCGCGGAGTGCGGTTTCAGCTTCCTTGGCCTTCCGCGTCTGTTCGGCCGCACCGTTGCGAGCATTGGCTGCGTGATGCGCCAACAGCTCCCGCATCCGCTCGGGCGTAAAGAGGCGCCGCGTGAGATGATCGAGAACAAGGCCATCTAGAAAGCTCATCGGCAAGGTCCGTCCCTTGCACACGGTCTTGCCGAGGCGCGCACACGTTGAACACGTGTAATAGCGGTAACGCCCGCTCTTGCCGGTGCGGAGCGTCATGGCTTTGCTGCAGGTCGCGCACACGACGAGCCCGCCCAAGAGAACGGGGCTCGTCACAAAACGCGGCGCGACCTGTTTCGGGCTCCGCGCCGTTAACGAAGCGCGGACTTTGGCAAAGATTGCCTCGTCGATGATCGGCGAAACCGCCAGGGCGATCCACTCATCGCGCGGCTTCGGCTTTCCGGTTTTCGCGTCCGACTGATTGAACCAAGCTCGGCCGGTGTAGGTCTCGCGTGTCAGAATCCGGTGAACAAGGCCGTTGCTGAAGTTCCGGCCGCTGCGATAGCGCAATCCCTTTCGGTTGAAGGTGTCCGCAATGGCCTTGATGCCAAGCGGTCCCTTGCCATCGCCCTCCAGGTGAAGGCGATAGATCATGCGGACCACCTCGGCCTCGGTCGGATCGATCTCCAGGCGCTTTTTAATCTTGTCGCCGCGTCGCTCGGCCTCGATCGCGCGATAGCCATAGGGCGGCGGCGAGCCGTTCCAAAACCCCTGCCGCGCGTTTTCCTTCATCGCGCGGAGCGTGTGCTTGCCGTTCTCCTTGCTTTGGTATTCATCGAACAACGCGAGGATTTTGCGGACCAGCTGACTCATTGGGTCATCGCCGGTCTCTTGCGTGATCGAAACCACTTTGACGCCATGCTTTTGCAGCCGGCGCAGATAGAATTCGAGCTGGAAGGCATCGCGGAAGAATCGCGAATAGCTGTGGACCACGATCACGTCAAACGGCCGGTCCGCTCGCGCGGCCGCATCCACCATTTCTTGAAAGACCGGCCGCTTGTCGTCGGTCGCGCTCGCGCCACGTTCCTCGAACTCCTGCACGACCGCCCAGCCCTTGGCCTTGCAGTATGCCTGGGCCTGCCGGCGTTGGTCCGGGATCGAAAGTTCCTTTTCCGCCTGCCGAGCAGTCGAGACCCGAAGGTAGAGGGCCGTGCGCATGGCTCGACTATCGGTCATTGGCGATCTTCGCCTCAAGCTCGGCGATTACTTCGTCGATAAGCCTGCCGATGATGACAGGTTCGCCACGCCGGATTTCGATATGCGAGCCAAGATCGTCCATCACAGCCGGCGCATTCCGCCCGATACCCGAGTGCTTTCCCGTTAACGTATACGTATACGTGTCTTTGGCTCCAGGTGTCCCCGTAACGTATACGTTACGGCGCTGGCGCCGGCCGACAGTTCCATGCCCCGATCTATCGTTATCGTTCGCGGCTACCATTGGCCGAGCCTCAGCGCCTTCTGCCGCCGGCTAACGTCCGCATGCCAGACAACCGCGTTGTGGTGCGGCTTTAGCTTTTCTGGCAGTTGGTTCAATAGCTCTGGCAGGGTGATCGGAAGCGGCCGGTCCTCATGCTCTCCGATGACGGCCGCAAGGCCCTTCAGGTTGCCGTGCAGCGCCCGGAGCTGGTGATAGATGCGAGTGTCGAGGTGGGCTTTCGGATCGAGCGACTGGATCAAACCAGTCTGTGGCAGCGCGGCAATGTCGTCGGTGAGTGCGCCCCAGAGCGGGTGAAGCGGCCAGCGCGACTTGTTGCTATCGCCGTTTGAGCGGCGCAGCGTTGTATGGCTTTGCGCTAGCTCGCGGAGCAAATCGCTTTGCAGGTCTTGTAGCTCCGCAATGGACCCGATGCCGCCCTTGCGCAGCCGGTCGCGCCGCATCTGAAACTCGATGCGCCATACGTTCTTGTCCTGGCCCCAGAGGTCATAAAACCAGAACTTGCCGCTTTCCTCTTCGATCTCCGCGACTTTATCGTAGACGCGGACCACGACATCGGCACTGCCGCGCTTGATGGTTTGCACGACGCGATGCTGACGGTAGGTCGTGTCGTCGTGCGCGCGACCGACAAAATCATCGACTGTGAAATCGATCGCCGGCAGGTCATAGTCGAACGACAGATCGGCCCGCGACACGACTTCGGGCACGAACGGCTTCAGCTTCGCCGACACACGCCAGCTATCGAACCGGCCCAAAAGGTCATTCAGCCCACATTGCCACAGGCCTTGGCTGCTAAACCGCACGTGGCATGACGGGCTGAGGTGTTCCGTCAGCCTGACCTCGAACGCCTCGTTCGTGAGAACGTAGCGGTAGGGGTGCTTGCCGAACGGCAGCACCGCGAATTTCTCAGTCCCGAGCTGTAGCTCAGCCAGTTGTTCTTGCCGCGCCTGTTGAAGGCGCTCTTTGTGAAAAGCCAGCTCATCAAAATCGATGGCGGCCCGCGATACGTCGAAAAAATACGACACGTAGAGGCTATCGAGGCCCGATAGCAGCAGCCTAGGGCGGGGCGAGGTGGCAGACACTTGTTCAGAAGACAACTGCTGTCCTCATTTGGCCAAAAAAAATCAAAGCTTCATCCGCGCAAAGACGCGCGTGACGTTAACAACAATAGCGCTCGCGGGCATGACGGACAGAAGTTCGCGCGAGGGTCTGAGTTCGGGCGAGGCCCGCTCTTCCTTTGGCGAAATCAGATGTATCAAGGGTGTCTCGCCAAGCACGAACTTGTAGCCGAGGCCGATAGCCGCGGGCTTGCCGTACATCATGTACAAGAGCACCTGCTGTGATCCGCTTACCGCCTGACGCCATGCCGGCGACTTAACCCAACTCCTTGCATGCACGGCGAACCCTTCCACCAAAACCGGCTTCGGGACGTGGTAATTCTCCAGCTCCGCGAGGATCGCGGCCTTGCGCACTTCATCAGCGCTGTAGCGCCGGCTCACGCCCGTCCCCGTATGCTTCTTGCCGATGGGTGAGATGAGCCCGAGGTTTGTCCAATAGCGTAGCTGACGCGCAAATCGGGCGGCCTCATCGCGGCCATACAACCACCTGATGGCCGCGACCACTTCCTTGAGCGTGTACGTCCGGTCCGACATGCGGCGTTGATAAGACAACCATTGTCCTTTTGCGACTCAATTTGTTAGCGAGCGCGCGACTCGTTGTATGTCCGAGCTTTTAGCGAGTACGGAATCTGACCGCGTGCCTACATACGCATGCGCCATCAGCGCGACTCGGGTCGCGCGAGGCGAAACTGATGGCCGGGTATGTATTTCACGCCCCCCGTGTTACTGATCACGGGGGGCCGGGATGCCTGAAGAGTACGTTTCGCCGAATTTTGGCTTCTTGGCTAGGCAGGACCGAGACCTAGTCTTGCTCGGATCGCTCGCTGAGCGGTACTTCCGAGACGATCCATCTACGGCGTTGTTGAAGCTGCGGCAGTTTGCCGAGTTAATGTCCAAACTCATTGCCGCACACCACGGGCTTTACGCCGGCGAGCGCGAGACCTTTGACGAGACGCTACGACGTTTGTCCTACGAACGTATTTTGCCTAGGGAGACGACGGACGTCTTCCATCAGTTGCGCCGCCTTGGCAATGCGGCGGCCCATGAAGTAAGTGGCAATCATGGCGAGGCGTTAACCGGGCTGAAGCTCGCACGCCAGCTCGGGCTCTGGTTCTATCGCACCTACGCCAAGCAACCGAATTTCAAAGCGGGGCCGTTCGTGCCGCCGGCCGAACCCGTCGACGCTACGGCCGCACTTCATGCCGAAATCGAAGCGCTGCGGCGTCAGCGGATCGAGAGTGAAGACGCTGCCTCCCGTGCGCGGCGCGAGGCCGAGGAACATGCGCGGGCGCGTGAAAGTGCCGAACAACGGTTGTACCGTGAGGCGGAGGAACGTGCCGTTTGGGAGCAGCTGGCGCAAAACGCCGAAACCGAGCGCAACGCCATTGCTGCGCGCCTTGTGGACCTGCAAACAGCAGCCGACCAGGCACCGCGCAGCGAGGCCATGGAATATCTCCAATTCGGGGTCGAGGCTGCTGCCCAGATTGATCTTGACGAAGCTGCAACGCGCGATCGCATCGATCAGCAGCTGAGGGATCGTGGCTGGGAGGCCGACACCAAGAAGCTGCGATATGCGCAAGGCGTGCGACCTGCAAAAGGGCGGAACATGGCCATCGCTGAATGGCCGACTGCCAGCGGCCCCGCCGACTACGCGCTATTCGTGGGCACAAGACTGGTGGGCGTGGTCGAGGCCAAGCGGCGGCGGAAGAACGTGTCGGCAGCTATCGATCAGGCCGAACGCTATTCGATAGGCATCAAGCTGACCGATGGCGGAGAGTTTGCCGGCGGGCCATGGGGCGAGTACCGCGTGCCGTTTGTATTTGCCACAAACAGCCGCGCCTATCTCAAACAGATCGAAACTGAAAGCGGCATCTGGTTCCGCGACACCCGGCGCTCAATCAATCATCGCCGCGCATTAGTCGACTGGCCCACGCCCGAGGGACTAATTGGTCAGCTTGAGATCGATCAGGACGCGGCCAATAAGGCACTCAAAGAACTGCCGTTCGACTTCGGCTTTCCGTTGCGCGACTATCAGCGCAAGGCTATCCAGTTTATTGAAGCGGCTCTCGCCAACGAGAAGCGCGCAATCTTACTGGCCATGGCTACGGGCACCGGAAAGACCAAGCTCGCCATCGCCATGCTCTATCGCCTTCTGGCGACCAAGCGGTTTCAGCGCATCTGCTTCGTCGTGGACCGTTCAGCGCTGGGTGAACAGGCTGCGGGCGAGTTCACGACCACCAAGGTCGTCTCTGGCAAAGCGTTCGCCGATATCTTCGGCCTCAAAACTCTGGAAGACGTGACGCCGGAAGCGGAGACGAAGGTGCATATTTGCACCATCCAAGGGCTGGTTAAGCGCGTGCTATTCGCTGCTGATGCGTCGGAGACTCCACCCGTCGACCAATACGACCTTATCGTTGTTGACGAATGTCATCGTGGCTATCTGCTCGACCGCGAAATGTCAGATTCCGAGCTGAGCTTCCGGGGCCAAGATGACTACATTTCGAAATATCGCCGCGTGCTCGATCATTTTGATGCTGTAAAGATCGGACTTACCGCGACGCCCGCACTGCACACGACCGAAATTTTCGGCGATCCGATTTTCACATACTCCTACCGTGATGCGGTGGTCGACGGCTACCTGATCGATCATGAACCGCCAATTCGTATCACAACAGCACTCGCTCGCGCCGGCATCGAGTTTAAGAAGGATGAGGAAGTCGAGCTGTTCAATACCCGAACTGGGGAAATCAATCTTGCCCGTACGCCGGATGACATTCGCTTCGAGATCGAGCTGTTCAACAAACAGGTCGTCACACCTGAATTCAATCGCGTCGTCGCTCGGGAGTTGGCGCGACACATAGACCCCGCATTATCTGGAAAGACTTTGGTCTTCGCTGCCACCGACGCACACGCCGACATTGTGGTCCAAAACCTCAAGGATGCGTTCAGCGCAGCTTACGGCAGCATTGACGATGCTGCGGTGAAAAAGATCACGGGGAGCGTCGACCGGGTGCAGCGTCTGATCCGATCTTTCCGCAATGACGCCAATCCTAAGATTGCAGTGACCGTTGATCTGCTTACCACCGGCATCGATGTGCCCCCGATCACCAATCTAGTGTTTCTCAGGCGAGTGAACAGCCGCATCCTCTACGAACAAATGATTGGCCGGGCAACGCGCCCTTGTCCGGAGATCGGTAAGGAAGTCTTCCGTATCTTCGATGCTGTCGATCTATATCCGCACCTCCAGAACCTTACACAGATGCGCCCGGTGGTGGTCAATCCCTCGATCAAGTTTGAGCAGCTCATCAATGAATTGAGCGAAGCCCAGAAAGAAGCTGACCGGGAAACCATTCGCGAGCAACTCGCCGTTAAGCTGCGGCGCAAACTGAAGAAGTTGAGTCCGGAGGCGCGGGCAAAGTTTGAAGCGCTTGCTGGTGAAGCACCGGAACATACGTTAAAGCGCCTGCTTGAGCAGACACCTGCCGAGCTCTCGACTTGGTTTTCCACCCGCAAGGGGTTGGCACCGATCCTCGACTGGGAGAGCGACGACGATACTCCGCTGGTCCTGCCAATCTCCCATCACCCCGATGAAGTGGTGGCCGTCACGCGCGGTTATGGTAGTGCCACCAAACCCGAAGATTTTCTTGATAGCTTTGCGGAGTTCGTGCACGAGAACATCAACAAGATTGCAGCACTCAAGGTGGTCGTACAGCGTCCCCGCGATCTCACGCGAGCCGATTTGCAGGAGCTACGTCGAGCGTTGGACCTCAAGGGGTACTCCGAGGCGGCGCTGCGTACGGCTTGGTCCCAAGCAAAGAATGAGGACATTGCGGCGCCGATCATTGCCTTTGTTCGCCAGGCGGCAGTTGGCGATCCCCTCTTGCCGTATCGCGACCGGGTGCACGCTGCCATGCAGAAGATCATGGGCAGCCGGCCCTGGACCGAACCACAAAAACGCTGGCTCAAGCGCATCGGCGAGCAAATCGAAAAGGAAATCGTCGTAGACCGCTCGGCGATCGACCGCGAACCGTTCATTGCCGACGGCGGTTTCGCGCGCCTCAACAAGGTGTTTGGCGGCGAGCTTGAAAGCGTGCTCGCCGGAATTAACGAGGAATTGTGGAGGAAATCAGCCTGATGGCCACCACCACCATCGATATCGTCGCAAAGCTATGGGCACTGTGCAACGTGCTGCGCGATGACGGCATCACATACACTGAGTATGTCACTGAGCTGACCTATTTCCTGTTCTTGAAGATGATGCAAGAAACCGGCAAGGAGGACCGCCTTCCCAGGCAGTATCGCTGGACCGAATTGGCCAAGCGCGAGGGGCTCGATCAGCTCGATTACTACAAGCGCCTGCTGCTGGACCTCGGCGCCCCTACGACACGGGATGGACTGGTTCGCGCTATCTTTACGGACGCTCAGACCCGTCTGCGCAAGCCCACCAACCTCAAGGCGCTTACCTCTAGCATCGACCAGCTTGATTGGTACTCAGCGCGAGAGGAAGGGCTGGGTAATCTTTACGAAGGGCTATTGGAAAAGAACGCCTCGGACAAGAAATCGGGTGCGGGCCAGTATTTCACGCCGCGCCCGCTGATCGACTGCATCGTGCGGCTAATGCAGCCGCAGGCGGGCGAGATTGTGCAGGACCCGGCAGCTGGCACGGCAGGTTTTCTGATTGCCGCAGACCGCTATATCAAGCAACACACCGACGATCTCTACAAGCTGAACGAGCAGCAAGCGTTCTTCCAGCGGAACAACGCATTCACTGGCGCCGAGCTGGTGCCCGATACGCATCGGCTCTGCCTCATGAATTTGCTGTTGCACGGTATTGAAGGCGGGGTCGAGCTGGCGGACACACTATCACCGGACGGCGAGCGGCTGCCTAAGGCTGATGTGGTGCTAACCAATCCTCCGTTTGGCACCAAGAAAGGCGGCGGGCGGCCCACACGAACTGATTTTTCGGTGACAGCAGACACTTCCAATAAGCAGCTCGCCTTCATCGAACATATTGTGCGATCGCTCAAACCAGGCGGTCGCGCCGCTGTGGTGGTGCCGGACAACGTGCTTTTCGAGGAAAACATCGGAAAGCCACTGCGTACATGGCTCATGGACCTGTGCAACGTTCACACGATCCTACGCCTGCCGACCGGTATCTTTTACGCGCAGGGTGTCAAAACCAATGTGCTGTTTTTCCAACGCGGAGAGACAGACATGGGTAACACTAAATCCGTGTGGGTATACGATCTGCGCGCCAATATGCCGGCTTTTGGCAAAACTCGCCCGCTCACCGCGGACGATTTCACGGATTTCGAGAAGGCTTACGGCAAGGATCCGAACGGCAGGGCTAAGCGCAAGGAGGAAGGAGAAGAGAGTCGTTGGCGCTGCTTTACGCGCGAACAGGTTACGGCGCGCAATGACAATCTCGACATATCGTGGCTCCGCGATACTGAAGCCGAGGCCGAGGGGCAGCTGACGGAGCCGGAAGATATCGCCGGCGCTATCGTTGGTCACCTAAAGGCGGCGTTGGAAGAGATCGAGACGCTAACCGAGGAGTTGGAGCCAGAAAAGACGGCGGTGCCTGAGATGGCAAGGGGGACGGAATGAGCTTCTCCGCATCTGTTGAGGCTCTCGTTAGAAACTCATCGTCGCCCCTAGTGGCTGCGGCGCCTACTTGGACACGTGTACAGTTGTCGAAAATAGCTCGTATCGTAAACGGATATCCGTGGAAATCAGAATACTTTAACGAGCGTAGTGGACCTCGGGTTATCCGTATTCGAGACGTCTCGTCAGGGTCGACAGACACCCACTACAGCGGGCCTATCGAAGACGGATTTTGGATCAACAATGGTGACTTATTGGTCGGTATGGATGGTGATTTCAATAGCCGCATTTGGAACGGCGGGAGAGCGCTCTTAAATCAGCGCGTGTGCAAGATCATTCCAAATGAACAATACTACTTGACGAAATTCCTGGCGGCTGTTCTCCCCGGTTACCTTAAGCTGATCAATGACGAAACGCATTCTGTCACGGTGAAGCATCTGTCGTCCAAGACGCTAGCCGACCTCCCGCTGCCATTACCAAGCTTAGCCGAACAACGTCGGATCGTCGCAAAGATTGACAGTCTCGCGGGGAAGTCAAATCGCGCACGTGAGCAGCTCGACCGCCTTCCTTTGCTTGTCAAAAAATACAAGCAGGCGCTGCTTGCTGCAGCGTTCAATGGGGACTTGACCCACAAGTGGCGCCTTGCGCAGCCAAACATTAGGCAGCAGTGGCGCAGTGTATTGGCCGAAACATTATTCAGTTGGTCGAGCGGGAAAAACCTGCCCACTAAAAAAATGGTGCCCGGGACAATTCCCGTCATTGGCGGCAATGGAGTAAGTGGCTATCACAACAAGTTTTTGATCTCGCATGATACTCTAGTCATTGGGCGTGTCGGCGCACAGTGTGGCAACGTCCACCTGTCACAAGGTCCAGCCTGGGTCACAGATAATGCGATTTACGCGACGGCAATCTCCGCTGACATTGATCTGCAATTTGCTATCGAATTTTTACGATCTCAGAACCTTAACAGCCTCGCTGGTGGAAGTGGTCAGCCTTACGTAAACCAAGCAATCCTCAATGAGAGTGAGTTTCCGCTTCCGGCTCTGGAAGAACAACGCGAAATCATCCGGCGCATACACGCCGCGTTTTCTTGGATTGATCGCCTTGCCAGTGAAACTACTAATGCGCGCAAACTGATGGATCACCTCGACCAGGGCATTTTGGCTAAGGCCTTTCGTGGCGAGTTAGTTCCCCTGGACCCGGACGACGAGCCGGCCACCGCATTGCTTGACCAGATCATGGCAGAGCGGGCGCCTATTGTCAGGAGTACGCGCTTGGTTAGGCGCGCGAGGGCGACGCTGCCCGTCCGAACCATTGACGGATGAGACGTCTTGAGAAAGTTGTAATGCGCTGAAAGGCCGCGCGTTGAAAGTTTGCTACGTCGATGAGAGCGGAAGTGCTGCAGACCCCTGCCTTATAATGGTTGGGATTGTCGCAGATTCCCATCGGCTCAATCGGACCCGTGAAGACTTTGCCGATATCTTTGATGAAATTCAGCGGCTCTTCGAAGAAAACCTTCGAGAGCTAAAGGCGACAAAGCTGATCTTGGGACGTGATCGTTGGCGCAAGATCGACCCGGAGGTTCGTAAGAATATCGTCGAACACCTTTGCACCTGGGTGGCCGATCGAAAACACCGCTTGGCACTTTCGGCGGTCGATCAAGCCAAGTTCGCAGAAAAGGCTAATGAAATTCCGGCGGAGTGTCGCAATCCATGGTTGGTAGGAGCCCTACACATCGCACTCCAAGTGCAAAAGGCACATCAAGCTGAATCCGCAAACAAGGGGGCCACTTTTCTCATATTCGACGACAATAAAGTGATGGCTGATCGTCTGAGCGAACTACTTTGGCAGCCACCGCAGTGGACCGATTCGTTTTACGAGCGAGGGAAAAAACAATCGCGGCTCGACCAGATAGTCGATACGACCTTTCACATCAAATCACATCACGCGGGCCTTGTTCAGGTAGCCGATCTGTTTGCATTTATCTTTCGGCGTTACGCTGAACTCGCGAGCTTCAATCTTCCTGAAGAGTGGCGCGGTGAGCGGGCATTAATAGAAAAACACGCCGCGACACTTGCGTCGCGCTTGCTTGCTCGACGGACTCGTTGGCCGACCCGTGGGGGTGGCGACTGTGCAGCTTGGTACAATGCCGTCGCGCCAGGATGCCTGTTAGGGCTAGGATAGGACGCGCTAGGCTCGGGGCAGGCGCTTAACCGGCGCCTCACTGCTAACGACCAGAGCGCTCTCCGTGCCAGCCGAATTGCAAGCGCGAGGGCATGGTTAATACAATACACCAACAGTTCTTAGTTCCATTCCTTCCGGCACGCCAATCTTATAACCGGCTCGACGATCTGCCTCCGCGCGCGAGTTGGGCTGCGCGGCGGCGGCAAGCGGCTCTCATTTCCTGAGCTCGTCCAGAATCGCATGGGCTGCCGCGAGATCGGGGCTCTCCGGTCCTCTCTCCAGTGTGGAGACCAGCGGCGCGAGGATGCGGCGCCCCTCGGCGCGGGCGCGGCGGCGGGCGAGCAGGTGCGCCAATGCCACCGCGGAGCGGAGCTCGAGGCTGGGCGCGCCCACGGCCCGTGCCTCGGCGATCGCGGTTCGGAGGCATTTCTCTGCCTGCGCCGCGTGGCTCTCGCCCAGCAGCGTGAGCGCCTGCGCCCGGGTACGATGTAACTCGGGGAGCCACCATCGTTCGCCTGTGGCCGAGGCGTCGTTGACTGCATGCTCGGCGATCGTCGCCGCTTCATCCGGTTTGTCGGCCGCGATGAGCAACTGGGCGAGCATGGCGCGAAACAGGCTGAGCTGCAGCCCGCATCCCATTTCGATATAGGCGGCGAGCGCCATCCGGTATTGGTCGATGAATTCGCCCGGCGTGGCGCGCTGCGCCTGGGCCCAGAGCCAAAAGAAATTCGAGACCGCGCCGAAGTAATGAATGCCCGCTCTCTCGCAATATTCATGGCTCTCCGCCGCGAGATGAAACAGGGCGGCGAAATCCTGCGCCATATAACGAAGCTGGACCGACAGTGCCAACGCCTGTCCGATGGTTTGTGCGTGATCGAGTTCGCGGGCCGCCGCAAGCGCGGCCTGCGCCGTGTCGAAGGCGGTTCGCTGCCGCCCCCTCAGCCACCGCGTCAAGGCGAGGAAGATTCGCGCCGCCGTCGCCGTGTCGGGGCCGAAGTAGAACGCCGCGTACCGGCGTTGTTCCGAGCCGTAAAGCCGCACCGCCCGCTCGAGCTCCGCCTCGGCCGCCTCGAGGTCGCCGCGGAAGAACGAGATATTGCCGAGCAGACGGGACGCCACCGCCATGCCGACGCTATCGGCTTCCTTGGCGGCGATTCGGTTGAATTGCTGTACGATGGAGGCGGCGGCATCGAGCCGGCCACCGATCAGCCTGCCGACGAAAATGCCGTAGAGCGCCGAATAGCGCTGGCGCAGGCCGCCGGCCGTGCCGACGAGCCGCTCCGCGCGCGCGAACGCCGCCGTGGTCCGACGCGACGTATAGCCGTAGGCGGCGATGAACGCCTGACCGAGCGCAAGCTGCAGCTCGAGTTCCAGCTCGGCACGGTCCTGCACCGCAGCGACCACATCGAGCAGCTTGAGGCCGTTCTGCAGATGATTGATTGCCTCGAGGTTGGCCGAGCGTCGGATGGCGCGCACGCCGGCCTTGAGCCAGTAGGCGATCGCCCTGGCGGCCAATCCGGCCTGCTCGAAATGGTGCGCGATGACCGCCGGCTCGGTCTCCGCCTCCTCGGGAAACTTGGCTTCGAGCGCCTCGGCGATTCTTGCGTGCAGCTGCTGCCGCTGGTCCCGCAACAGGCTTTCGTAGGCCGCGGCCTGGATCAAGGCGTGCCGGAACGTGAACATCGCATCCGATGAATCCGCGCGGGGCGCCACCACACCGACCTCGGCGAGCTGCGACAGCGCCCAATTCGTCTCCTGATCGGATAGGGGGCTGACCGCGGCCAGAAGCTCGCTCGGGAATTCGCGCCCGATGACGGCGCAGACCTGGGCGATCTGTCGCGCCCGTCCGAGCCGATCGAGACGCGCCATGAGCGAGGCTTTGAGCGTCGTCGGAACGGTGGACGCCGCCGGCGGATCGGATGCAAAACCTTGGCCTTCTTCGAGCACCGCCCTGGCGACCTCCTCGACGAACAGCGGCACGCCATCGGCCCTCTCGACGATTTTTTCCACCAAAGCGTCCGCCAACGGACTCGACTGCGTCACGAGCCGGACTAGCTCCCTGCACTCGGTTCCGTCCAGGCGGTTCAGTGTCAGCATTGTCACGTTGGGTTCGCCGATCCACGGCGGCTTGAATTCTGTCGTTCGATAGGTGACGAGCACGAGAACCGGCAACGCCCGCAACCGCTCGATCGCCATCGACAGGAACTCGAGCGAACTCGGGTCGATCCAATGGACGTCCTCGAAAACCAACAGCGTCGGCCCCTGCCGCGCGATCTCCGCCATGTGCGCGACGAGCGCCTCGATGGTGACCCGCTTTCGCCGTGCAGGATCGGGTGGCGGCGGCGGTCCCGGCGCCGGCAGCGACAGCAGCTCGGCGAGCAGCGAGATTTCGCCCGCGCTACGCGCCGACCGCGCAAGGGCGCGTTGCAGCTTGGCGAATTTCGCCTCGGGCGCATCTTCGCGCGCGAACCCGGCGGACTGCTGAAGCTGAGCGATGATCGGGTGAAACGGGCTGTTGCTATAAAGCGGACCGCAATTGTATTGAACGATGGTCGCCCCCTGGGCGGTGGCGCGCGGTTCCAGCGCAGCGATGAGGCGCGATTTGCCGAGCCCGGGATCGCCGGCGATGAGAACCACGCGCTCGCGCCCGCTTCGGGCCTCCTCCCAGCGTCGTTCCAGCAGGGCTCTTTCTTCTTCGCGGTCGACCCAGGGAGTCAACGCGGCGCGATGAAGCGCCTCGAAGCGGCTGCCGACGATGCTGGTCCCGAGAACCTGCCACGTCTTCGGCTGGCCGCCGGCTGGCGGCGCCTCCCGGTAGACGAACAAGTCGCCGATCAGGCGCCGTGTTTCGCCGTCGATGACAAGCGTGCCCGACGGAGCGGACGTTTGCAGCCGCTCGCTGAGAGCGACGGTATCGCCGATCGGGATCTCGTCCTGGGTTTCGGCGAATGTCAGGACGTTGCCGATGATCATCGTGCCGGTGGCGATGCCGGTGCGGCACGGCAATCGGCCCGCCGCATCGTCGGCGAAGCCTTCGCAAAGCTCGAGGCCTGCAAGCACCGCGCGCTCGGCGTTGTTTTCGTGTGCATGCGGGTAGCCGAAGCAGAGCCGCACGCCGCCGGTCAGCCGTCGCACCACCGACCCGGAAAAGCGGAAAGCGACGCTCGCAGCCCAGCGATGGAAGGCGTTGACGGTCGCGCGCAAGTCCTCGAGGTCGATCCCAGTCGGGAAGGCGCATTCGCACGACACGACCGTCACCTGTCGCCGTTCAGCCTGGGCGGGTAGCGTCGGCGCAGAGGGCGGGGCGGTTGCCGGCGCTTCGCCTTGGATGGCGCCGACGGCTCGTTCGGCCTCGGGGGCGCAATTCAATTCCGCGGGCCCGACATAGCGGTAGCCGCGCCGCGGCATGGTTTCGATCCAATCCCGCCCGCCGGGCACCTTGTCCAGCATGCGGCGCAGCGCGGCGATTTGAACGCTGAGATTGGCCTCCTCGACGGTCAAGCCGGGCCAAGCCGCGTCGAGCAGAACGTCTTTCGCCACCGGTGCGCCGGCACGTTCGACGAGCGCGCGCAACAATGCCACCGCGCGCCGTCCCAGCGGGATTGGGTCGGCGCCCATAAACAAAATCTCGACATCGGAATCGAGGCGGAACGGCCCCAAGCGGTGGATCATTCCATAGGCCTCCCGCTTTCCCGGACATGGTGAAGTTATTTTGGCCTTCCATCAAGGCAGCGTCGGATTGGGCATGGCCCGCGGCCATCACGTCATCGTGCGCAAGCGCGCGCTCGGCCGCGGAAGCCAAGGCCGCCCGCCGATTGCGTAAAATTTTAGATAACCGGCGCTGTTCCGGCGGCAAGAACTTGCGTAGCCTTTGGCGACGGTGCCTCGACCGCGACATCCCGGCACGCGAGTCGGGGCACCAGAGCGTCGAGCGGCTCCTGCCATGGGGAGGACATGGCATGGTGACACGCATTCGCGATCAGGCCGTCGTCGAAACCGGCGTTTCCCGTCAGCAACGGGCAGCATCGAGCGGGCGTCCGCACGCGGACTCCGCAGCCGACGCATCCCTGTCTGCTGGCGCGGAGGCGAGGAAGAAGCGCGCGCTGACGTTGGCGGGCGGCGGACCCGCGGTCGGCATCGGCCTCGGCGTGCTCAAGGCGCTCGGCGAGGTTTCCAACAAGGTCTCGTTCGACGTGTGGAGCCTCAGTTGTGTCGGCGCATGGCTCGGCTGCATCTACCACGTCAGTCCCGACCGGGCGGAGAAGTACGGTTTCGCCGAGAGGCAGATGTATGGATTCTTCCGCGACGACGACGTCTACGACAAATTCCCGTGTCCAACGATTTTCGTGCCCGACATCCCGGAATGGATCGCTGCAAGCGCGCGGTTCATGGTCGACCCGCGCTCGTACGCGAACCTCGTCGTGCCTGCGGAGATTCTCGGCGGCTACCAGCAGCTACTCGATTTTTATCTGCGGCCGAGCAAATGGAACTACGGCGAGTTCTGCCATCTGCTGCTGAACGCGTGCCTCGCACCGAATCCGGCAGCGCGATTTCTCATGAGCATGATCTGGAAGAACGAGCTTCCGGGGATCAGCAAGCTTTGGTATCCGCATTACGATCTGCTGGAATCGCTCGACATGGCGCTGCTCGATCACGAGGACGTGCCGGTCCTCTATCACAACGCCTATAACGTCGACGCGCAGCGGCTCGAGCTGTTCTCGAACAAGGACGGCCGGTACCAGAAAATCACCGCCGAAACCCTCTGCGCGTGCAGCGGCCTGCCCTATATCCTGTCGCCGGTTACGATCAACGGCGCCACCTATGTCGAAGGCGCAACGATCGACACTGTCGGCTTCGAGCACCTGCTGCAGAACCATCCCAACCTCGACGAGGTCTGGGTCTGCCGTCTGCTCGACACCAAACAGATTCGCCCGCATCGCAATCTCGTCGAGGCGCTCAATAATCTCGTGATGCTATTCGCCGCGACCACATCGACCGACGATGTGAAGCTGTTCAAGTTCCATCTCGAGAAGCGGAACGCCGAGCACAACAAGAAGATCGCGTTGATCGAATTTCCGGTCGATCACCATTGCAGCTTCGAATGGAATCACAGCAATTTGGCCGAAAGCATTGAGGCGTCGCACGCCTCCGCCAAACGAAGAATTCATGCGTATCTGGAAACCGGCAAATGAGCGACGATCAGAGGTGATCGTAAGCCTAAAATGACAGCGGCGGCACCGCTGCCGGTCCGCCGCTGTCGGTCGCCTCCTCGCTCAGCGCAAGCGCACGAACCTTGATACGGTTCGACCGCGCCGGGTTACTCGCCCGGGCTGAAGGCTTCGGCCGAGTCGTAAGGGCCGGTGCCGTAGGTGACCGGCTGCCCCGCTTCGACCGCGGCGCTTTGCGCGCTCGACATCTGCAGAGACTGGGCCATCGCCGCCGAAGACAGAACGGTGAAGGCCGCTGCGATCAGAACACCGAGTACTTTCGACATGACGAACCTCCCTGGGTCTGGGCACGGTCGGAATGACCGCGTGGTTTGCACTCTGGCCGCGGCGCCGGCCGAAGTCCTAAAGAAGTTCCAAAAGAGTGCGAAAATTCCGCCAGCAAGCGGTGCGCAGGCGCCCGGAGCCCGCCCTTGATCCGCATACCGGCCGCAGGCGGTCGATATGGTGTGTTCCGCACGATCGCCGGCACGTGCCGGCCGGCGCGGAATGCCATGCGCACGGACGCGATCCGAGAGGCAGCGGAGGCAACCGGCGCCCACGAGCAGGCCGCTGCCCTCGTGGCGCGTGACCTCTCACCGGCCCTTCGTCGTCGTCGCCAAGCCGGCGAGATCTGCGCTCAGCGCCTGCAGGCGGCGTCGCGCTTCGACATCGTAAGCCTGGTCGTGGGCGCGCGCCTCGCGCAGGCCGTTGAAATAGAGCCCGCTACGGCCTTCGAGCGCCGGCGATGCCGCGAGATTGAGAATCGCCTGCGCGCCTTCCTCGACGCTGCTCGTGGGTTTAATGCCGGCTTGCCGAACCATCCTCGTGTCCATGTAGGTCGCGGGGTGCAGGCAATTGACGGCGACGCCGGTTCCCGCAAGCTCGTGCGCAAGGTCGAAGGTGAACATGATCTGCGCCAGCTTGCTCTGGCAGTAGGCGCGCCCGCCGCTGTAGTTGCGTGTCAGCATCACATCGGTGAAATCGATCGCCTGCTGTCCGGCAGAGCTGACGTTGACGATGCGTGCCGGCGCGCTTTTGACGACCAGCGGCAACAGTAAACGGGTCAGCAGAAAACCCGCCAGATAATTGACGGCGAAGCGCAGTTCATAACCATCGACGCTCATCCGCCGCGCCGCGCCGCCGGTGCCGCTGCCGATGCCGGCGTTGTTGATCAGAATAGCGAGTCTCTCCGTCCGCCGGCGCACCGCATCCGCCAAGGCGCGCACCTCGATCAGCGCCGAGAGATCGGCCATCAGAAACTCGGCCTTGCCTCCGGCGGCTGCGATCTCAGCGACGGTCCGGTCGCCGTGCGCTCGGTCGCGGCCATGCACGAGAACGCGGGCGCCCAGGGCGCCGAGCTTCAGGGCCACGATCCTGCCGACGCCGTCGGTCGAGCCGGTGACGAGCGCGGTTTTGCCGTCGAGTGTCGTCATGTGAACGCCTCCTGCGGGCGAACGCCGGACCGGGTCGCCGGTTGCATCGGCGAGTCCGGGCGACTACGGCGCGTGCCTCCGATGCACCCGTGCGGGAGTGGGATCGGCCGATTATAATTGGCCCGCCGATTGCCACCGCGCTGTCGTGGAGAGCGGCGCGGCGCTGGAAACCATTGAGAGCCGAAAAAGGGGGTTTGCGATGCGCGCTTTTATCACGGCAGGTGTCGGATTGTTGTGTGCGTTCGGCGTCGCCTCGGCCGCGAGTCCATTCGACGGGACTTGGCATGGCACGATCGAGCCGGCGGGTTCTGCGTGCCTGCAAGGCGCGATCGCCATGCGGATCAAGGACACCGAGGTCGTTGGACGATTGAGCCTCGGCGGCGCACGGATTCCATTCCGCGGCACGGTCGGTGCCGATGGCGGCGTCAATGTGGCGTTCAACTATCCGCAGCATGGCGCCTCGGGTGGCATGACGGGAAAGATTTCGGGTACCGATTTTGCCGGTCGCCTGGAGACGAATTTCCAGGAGACGCGACGGAGCTGCACGCGCAACGTGACGGCGAAGCACGATTAGCTCGCCTTGACGCCGCTTCCGATGGGCGTTCACGGGTCGTGGCCGCCCGCGCTGAAATCGGGAGGCGACGGGTTCGTCGTGCGCGCGTCGGCGGCGTCCGCTATCTGCGGCGGCCAATCGCCGAGCCAGACCGTCAGCGGCAGGATCGGCGGCGGCGCGCCGGCGTCGACCAGCGTCGGATCGATCGCGAAATACGTCCCGCTCGCGCGTTCGCGCAACACCGCCGCGTTGCGGGGACTGAGATCGAGCATCGACCCGGCATAGGACAGCCCTGCGACGTCATGGAAGGTCAGCAAACCGTCGCGCGCCATCATCGTGAGGTAGGTCCAGGTGTTGACCGCTTCGTCGATGCAGTCGAGCTGGGTCGGGTCGCCGTCGTTGGGATGGATGCGCATGTCGTGGCGCGTCCACTGATGCGCGGCGGTGCCGGTGCGGCGTCCGGCCAGGCGCTCGAGCAGGGCAACCGCGATCGCGATCCGGCGCCGCTCGCTGCGGGCGTCGGCGGCGGGCGGCGCGAAGACGCGGCGGACCGATTGCCATTCCGCCGCCGTGAGGCTGATCGGCGTACTTTCGGCGCAGCCGAAGCCGTGACACTGGTGAAATCCGGCAGGCGTGGGGTCGGGGCCGACGTAACGGTCGATATAAGCGCGATTGAGATGCAGCGGATTGTCGGCGCAGGCGGCGAGCGCCGCCGCGAGAACGAGACCGGGGACAGGAGCGAGCCAGCGCACCGCGAGCCTCCCAAAGGACGAGCCTAACTCCCCGGCGCCTGGCGGCGCGAGCGCCGCTCGCGCCTTCGCCGCCTAGAGACCGCCCCAGACTTCACGCGCGGTCTCGACCACGAGCCGGAGCTTGGCAACCTCGTCGGCGAGAGTGAGCCGGTTGCCCCGCTCGCCGCTGGCGAAACCGCATTGCGGACTGAGCGCCAACTGCTCCAGCGGCACGAATTTGGCGGCCGAGTCGATGCGGCGCTTGAGATCGTCCTTGCGCTCGAGTTGCGGCAGCTTCGTCGTCACCAGGCCGAGCACGGCGATCTTGCTCTTGGGCAGGAAGCGCAGAGGCTCGAAGCCGCCCGCGCGCTCGGTGTCGTATTCGAGAAAATAGCCGTCGACATCGATCTCGTTGAACAGCGCCTCGGCCACCGGCTCGTAGCCGCCTTCGGCGATCCATGCGCCCTCGAAATTGCCGCGGCAGAGATGCATGCACACCACCATGTCCTTGGGGCGGGTGGCGATGGCGCCGTTGATCAGCTTGGCATAGGTATGCGGCAGAACGTCCGGGTCCTCGCCCAACGCCCGCACCTGGTCACGAAGCTTGGGATCGCAGAGGTAGGCGAAGTTGACCTCGTCGATCTGGAGGTAGCGGCAACCGGCCGCCGCGAGGTCGCGGACCTCCTCGGCGTAGACCCGCGCGAGATCGGCATAGAAGGCGCCGAGTTCGGGATAGGCGGCGCGGTCGATGGCGTCGCGCCCGCCGCGGAAGTGCAGGATGCTGGGCGACGGAATGGTGAGTTTGGGCGTGACCTTGGTCACCGATTTCACGAACTTGAAATGGTCGACGAAGATCGGTTTCGGGCGCGCCAGCCTGCCCACGACCGCGAGCGCCGAAGGCGTACGTTCGATCTCACCGCTGTGGGTGTGAAACTTTGCCGTCACCCGGCCGGGCGTTGATTTGACGTTGGCGAACGACGTCAGGAAATCGACATGCCACAGCGTGCGGCGGAATTCGCCGTCGGTGACCGCCCTGAGGCCGACGTCTTCCTGAAGCTTCACCACTTCGCGGATCGCGGCATCCTCGACCGCCGCCAGCTCGGCGGCGTTGATGGCGTTGCGTTTGCGCCGCTCGCGAGCGTCGAGCAGGGTCTTGGGCCTGAGCAGACTGCCGACATGGTCGGCGCGGAAGGGCGGCATTTGACGGGCGCTCATGGGATATTCCTGGACGTTGACAGCATGACGGGACAGCGGCGATTGTGCGCTCCCGGGGAGGACACAATGAAGCCTTTGCAGCGAATTTTAGCGTTCGCATACGCGACCGCCTATGGCTTGGCGCTGGCGACCGTGGGCACGGTCGGCTTCGCCGCGCCGTCCCACGCCGCCGGCACATACGACATCAACGTCGTGCTGCCGCTCACCGGCAGCGCCGCCTTCGTCGGCCAGGGCCAGAAGGATGCGTTGACCGCGCTCGAAGAGGAGGTCAACAAGACTGGCGGCATCCGCGGCGAGAAGCTGCACTTCATCTTCCATGACGAGCAAACCAGTCCGCAAGTCGCGGTGCAGCTGACGACGCAGCTGCTGGCGACCAAGCCGGCGGTGATCCTGGGCTCGAGTCTGGTCGGCGAGTGCCTGGCGATGGCGCCGTTGATGGCTAACGGCCCGGTGCAGTACTGCCTGTCGCCGGCGATTCATCCCAAGCCCGGCAGCTGGACGTTTTCGACCAGCGCATCGTCGGTCGACCAGATTGCGGCGGTGCTGCGCTATTACCGTCTCAAGGGCTGGACCAAGATCGCGACGCTGATGACCACCGACGCCAGCGGGCAGGACGGCGACCGTTCGGTCGACGAAATCCTGCAACGCCCGGAGTTCAAGGGCGTCGTGACCAAGGTGATCGGCGAACACTTCAACCCGACCGACGTCTCGGTCGCGGCGCAGATTGCGCGCATCAAGGAAGCCGGCGCCCAGGCGCTGGTCGCATGGGTGACCGGCGCGCCGGCGGCAACCGTGTTCAAGGGCATGATTCAGGCGGGTCTCGACATCCCGGTGGCGCCGACCAGCGGCAATCAGACCTTTGCGGCGATGAAGCAGTGGGAATCGTTCCTGCCGAAGCAGCTGATCATGGCGTCGGCGATGTTTCCGCCGCATCCGAGCTCGGTGACGCTCGATCCACGGATGGATAAGGCGCAACACGCGATGTACGCCATCCTGGCGAAGCATCATCTCAAGGCCGACAACATGGTGGCGACGTCGTGGGATGCCGGGCTGATCGTGGTCGAGGGCCTGCGCAAGCTCGGCACCAAGGCGACGGCGGCGCAGCTCAAGAACTATATCGACAACCTGACCGACTTTGCCGGTGTCGACGGCATCTACGACTTCAAGAAATATCCGCAGCGCGGCCTCGGTCCGGAAAGCTCGATCGTCACGACCTACGACGCCAAGGCACAAGCCTGGGTGTGGATATCGAAACAGGGCGGCGAGCCGTTGACGAAGTAGCCGCTGTCATTGCGAGGCTGAGCTTTGGCTCGGCCGAAGCAATCCATGCGATTCGCGCTCCGTATGGCCGGTCCTGGATGGCGTCGCCTTCGGCTCGCGATGACACTCTACGAGTAGAGGAGGAATCGAGAGGGCGGCGCCAAAGCGCCGCCCTTTTTATTTGGCCACGTCCGCGAAATCAGACGCCGCCCCAGACCTCGCGCGCGGTCTCGACGATGAGCGCGAGCTTGCGCTTCTCGTCGTCGATGGTGACCCGATTGCCCTCGACCGTCGACGAGAAGCCGCATTGTGGCCCGAGCGCGAGCTGTTCCAGCGGCACGAACTTCGCCGCCTCGTCGATGCGGCGCTTGAGCTCGTCCTTGCTCTCGAGCTTCGGCAGCTTGGTGGTGACCAGGCCCAGCACCACCACCTTGCCCTTGGGGACGAACCGGAGCGGCTCGAAGCCGCCCGAGCGCTCGTCGTCCCACTCCATGAAATAGCCGGTGATGTTGAGCTCGTTGAAGAGCGCGTCGGCCACCGGCTCGTAGCCGCCCTCGGCGACCCAGGCGCTCTTGAAGTTGCCGCGGCAGACATGCATGCAGAAGGTCATGTCCTTGGGCGCGCCGGCGATCGCGTTGTTGATCAGCTTGGCATAGGTGTGCGGCAGCTGGTTCGGATCCTCGCCGATCCCCTTCACCTGCTCGCGCAGCTTGGGATCGCAGAGATAGGCGAAGTTGACCTCGTCGATCTGGAGATAGCGGCAGCCCGCCGCCGCCATGTCCTTGATCTCCTCGTTATAGACGCGCGCAAGATCGGCATAGAACTGGGCCATGTCGGGGTAGGCCTTGTCGTCGATCGCCTTGCGACCGCCGCGGAAATGCATGGTCGACGGCGACGGAATGGTGATCTTCGGCGCGACCTTGGTCACCGATTTCACGAACTTGAAATGGTCGACGAAGATCGGCTTCGGCCGGCTGAGCTTGCCCGAGACGCGGATTCCGGGCGGCTTGAATTCGATGTCGCCGCTATGGGTGTGGAATTTGACGCCGACCGATGGCGGCACGATGGTGACGTTGGAGAAGCGCTCGAGGAAGTCGAGATGCCAATAGGCGCGGCGGAACTCGCCGTCGGTCGCCGCCTTGAGGCCCAGATCCTCCTGCAGCTTCACCACCTCGCGGATCGATTCGTCCTCGATCGCCTTGAGTTGTTCCTGGGTGATCTCGTTCTTCTTCCGCTTCTCGCGCGCATCGAGAAGCTTCTTCGGGCGTAGCAGGCTGCCGACATGATCGGCGCGGAAGGGCGGTGTCGAACGCGCGGCCATAGTTCCTCCTCGAGCGACTCCACGGGCCGGCCGAAATGGCCTTTGGATTCGGCGGATCGCTCTTTAAAGTCGGGCGCAGTGTCGCGGGCGCTGTGAGCGGCGTCAAGACGCGGCACCCTGGACGCCGCCCATGGGCGGTGGCCCATCGCGAACCGGAGGAGCCATGGCCTTCGTCCGCACCGGAAGCTTCGTCACACACTACGATTTCGCCGGCCGCAGCGACGCGCCGGTGCTGGTGCTCGGCAACTCGCTCGGCACGAGCCTCCATCTCTGGGACGCGCAGCTGCCGGCGCTCGCGGCGCGCTTCCGCGTTCTGCGCTACGACATGCGCGGTCACGGCCTGACCGAGGCGCCTGCCGGCGTCGAGGCATATACCATCGACGAGCTGGCGGGCGACGTACTGGCGCTCGCCGATGCGCTTCGGATCGAACGCTTCCATTTTTGCGGCCTGTCGATCGGCGGCATGGTCGGACAGCGGCTGGGCGCGCGGGCGCCGGGGCGCGTGCGCTCGCTGGCGCTGTGCAACACGGCGATGCGCGTTGCGGCGCCGCAGGCTTACCGTGACCGTGCCGAGATCGTGCGCCGCAACGGCCTGGAACCGATCGCCGCCGCGGTTCTCGAGCGTTGGTTCACGCCGGCTTTTCTGCGCGCCAATCCCGACGTCGCGCGCGGCATGGCAACGATGCTGACGCGCACGTCGGTCGGGGGTTATGTCGGCTGTTGCCTCGCACTCGCAACCATGGATCTGGTCGCGGATGCGCGAAAGATCGCCTGTCCGACGCTGATCGTCGCCGGAGCCGAGGACCAGGCGACGCCGCCCGAAATGGCGCGTGCGATCGCTGCCGCGGTCACGGACGCCAAGCTGGTGGAAATTCCAGGCTGCGCCCATATTTCGTCGGTGGAGCAACCGGCCGCGGTCACCGCGGCGCTGACGGAGTTCTTCGCCTCGACGGCGGTCGCGGCTTAGAATTGAACAAAAGGACAAATGGATGCGGCAAAATTGCCCTCCGGCCAAATTTGCCGCCATTGCAGGATAGCGTCCGGAGGAGAGGACACGCATGACGGAAATCCGCGAATACAACCACGAACGCGCCGGCAGTCAGCCGTCGAACGACTGGCCGGCCTATAACAGCACTATCAAGCGCCATCCGCTGCGCCAGCCGGTCGCGCTCAAGCAAACCTTGACCGAAATCACCGGGCCGACATTCACGAGCGGCTGGGCCGGGCCCGACGCCGTGGATCTGACCAAGCAGCACAAGGGCGACCCGATCGGCGAGCGTATGATCCTGGCCGGCCGCGTTCTCGACGAGGACGGCCGTCCGGTCGCGAACACGCTGGTCGAGATCTGGCAGGCCAACGCCGCGGGCCGTTATTGCCATCCGAACGATCAGCACGACGCCCCGCTCGATCCGAATTTCACCGGACGCGGTCAGATCGTCACCAACGCCAAGGGCGAATATCGTTTCATTTCGATCATTCCGGGCGCCTATCCCTGGCGCAACACCTACAACGCCTGGCGGGCGCAGCACGTCCACTTCTCGGTCTTCGGACCGGCCTTCGCCACGCGCATCATCACCCAGATGTATTTTCCCGGCGATCCGCTGCTCGAATTCGACCCGATCTACAACAGCGTGCCCGACGAAGCCGCGCGCAAGCGGCTGATCTCACGCTACGATCCCAATTTGAGCGAGGCCGAATGGGCGCTCGGCTACCGCTTCGATATCGTGTTGCGCGGCCGTCACGCGACGCCCGTAGGCCTGTGAGGGAACGGATTCCATGGACGCCAAACTCATTCCGACGGGAACGCAGACTGCCGGCCCCTATCTCCATATCGGCCTGATGCGCCCCGAATGGTCGGATCTGACCGGCGGCGGCAAGGCGAAGGGCGACAAGATCGTGCTCCAAGGCCGCGTGATCGACGGCGACGGTGCGCCGTTGCCCGACGCCATCGTCGAAATCTGGCAGGCGAACGCGGCAGGGAAATATGAGCATCCCGAGGACCGTCAGGACAAGCCGCTCGACCCGCATTTCCGCGGCTTCGGCCGCTCCTGCACCGACAAGGACGGGGTCTATCGCTTCGCCACGGTCAAGCCCGGCGCGGTACCCGGCCGCGGCAACGCGCTGCAGGCGCCCCACATCGCGGTTTCGATCGCGGCGCGCGGGCTGCTGCATCATCTCTTCACGCGCGTCTACTTTACCGGCGAAAGCCTCAACGCCAGCGATCCGGTGCTGTCGTCGATCGAGGACCCGGCGCTGCAGAAGACGCTGATCGCCACGCCCGACGGCAAGGCCGACGGCGCAACGGTGTGGCGCTTCGACATCGTGCTGCAGGGCAAGGGCGAGACGGTCTTCTTCGATTTCTGAGGCGGGCCGCGCTTCGAGGGGGGAATGGCGGTCAATCCGGCGGAATCCGCGATCTACGGCGCCCTTTTCGGCAGCGACGCCATGCGCGCCGTCTTCTCCGACGAGCGCCGGCTGCAGGCCATGCTCGACGTCGAGGCGGCGCTGGCGCGGGCCGAGGCCCGACTTGGCCTGATCCCCAAGCGCGTCGCGGCGGCGATAACCAAGGCGGCCAGGGCGGCCAACCTTTCGCTCGCCGATATCGGCAGGGACACCCAGCTCATCGGCGTGCCGGCCGCGGCGGTGGCGAGGGCGCTCGGCCGCGCCGCCGGCGGCGATGCGCCGCGCTACGTGCACTGGGGCGCGACCAGTCAGGACATCGTCGACACTGCACTGGTTCTGCAGCTGCGCGATGCGCTCAATCTCGTCGAGCGCGACTTGATCGCCGTCGGCGATGCGCTGGCGGCAAAAGCGCGGACCTATCGCGGCACCGTCATGGCCGGTCGCACCTATCTGCAACAGGCGCTGCCGATCACCTTCGGCTACAAATGCGCGGTGTGGCTCGCGCCATTGGCGGCGCACCGCCGTCGCCTCGCAGAGCTGTGCCGCCGTCTCTTGGTGGTTCAGTTCGGCGGCGCGGTCGGGACATTGGCCTCGCTCGGCGCCAAGGGCCGCGCAGTGACCGAAGGCCTTGCGCGCGAGCTCGATCTCGCAGCTCCGCGATCGCCGTGGCACGCCAATCGCGAAGCCATGGCGGAAACGGCCGCCGTGCTCGGCCTCGTCTGCGGCAGTCTCGCCAAGTTCGCGACCGACGTCATTCTCCTGAGCCAGACCGAGGTCGGCGAAGCCGGCGAGCCTGCCGAGGAAGGCCGTGGCGGGTCGAGCACCCTGCCGCAGAAGCGCAATCCGGTCGCGAGCGCCTATATCGTCGCCTGCGCCCGGGGCGTGCACGCGCTCGTGCCGCTGATGTTCCAGGCGTTGGCTGGCGATCACGAGCGATCGACCGGCGCCTGGCAAAGCGAAATTCTCGCGTTGCCGCAGATCTGCGTGCTGGCTTCCGGCGCACTCAAGCATGCCCGCGATGTTGCGGCGGGCCTGCGCGTCGACGCCGCGGCGATGCGGCGCAATCTCGATGCCACGCACGGCTTGATCGTCGCCGAAGCGGTCATGATGGCCCTCGCCGAACGCACCGGTCGCGAAACGGCGCACGATCTGGTGCGGCGGGCGAGCCGGGAAGCTCTGGCGCGCGGGCGGTCGCTCGGTGACGTGCTCGCCGGCGATTCGGCCGTGATCCGCCACCTCGACGTCAGGGCGATCGCCCGGCTTACCGATCCGGCGAATTATCTTGGCGAGGCCGAGGCGGTGGTCGGTCGCGTGCTGGCCGATTGGCGGGCGGCCGCCAAAGGCAAATAAAGGAAGGACGGCTCCGAACGGAGCGGTCCCGGTTCAAAGAATCCGATGCGGAATGGAAAAAGACAAACCGGGCGTTGCGGGCTAGAACAGCTTGCGCTTGATCCACGCCGCGGCGCCGGGAATGGCGACGCCGAGCAGCGCGAGAATCGACCGCTCCGGCACAGGTGCCCCGCCGCCACAGCTTGATCCCCAGCAGCCTCCGCCGCTCCATGCGAAGGCGGGAGCCGTGACGATGGCGATGCCGGCAGTCATGGCGGCAAGGCGGACAACATGCGCCAAGCGGACAGACTTTACGTATTTCTCAATGTTGCTGGGCCGCTTTTCGGGTGCCGCGGGCAAGAAGTATTGCATTTCTCGAAAGATAGAAGAAATATCGCCTAAAAATCGGATATTAATCAACGATATACTGAATATTACCGTTACTACTGTTTAATAATACTTCAGCATAAAGTTCACAATCATAAGACTGGCAGATTTTGACTGATGTGGCCGTAAGGTTATATTTAAGCAAAATTAGGGTTTACGCCGTTAACCGAAGGAGAGTTCCAAATGCCGGCTTATTGGGTGGCGCGTTCGCGGATCGTCGATCCGGTCGAATACAAGAAATACACGGATCGCGTTCCGGCGATTCTCGCCAAATATGGCGGCAAGGTGCTGGCGCGCGGCGGGCGGTACCAAATCATGGAAGGTCCGCACAAATTCCACCGCTTCGTGGTCATCGAGTTCCCGACGTTCGAGCAGGGCGTGGCCTGCTTCACTTCGAAGGAATACAACGAGGCGGCCGCCTTTCGGCGTAATGGCGCTGGCGAAGTCGAAACCATCATGGTCGACGGCGGCGAGGCGACGCCGATCTGACGACCCCGGTGCGGCCGTATGGGCGACCCGCCGAAAACGCCGGTGCCGAGGCGCGGTACGGTTTCTATGGAGCCTCTAATGGAAGGAACGCCGGCGCCGCACGCACGGCAATGTTGACATAACCCATAGGTTATATAACTAATCGGTTATATGAATGGTGTCGCGTCGTCCTTCCGGGCTCCGGCGGAATGCCGGCCGCGTGCGCTGCCGGGTTGCGGCAATGCCCGCAGGCGGGCGGCCATGAACACCCCGGAGCCCGCCCCCTTGGCCCCGGCCATGAGCACGGCGCTGCGCCGCACCGTGCTCGCCGCGGCCATCGTCGGTATGTTCATGGCAGCGGTCGAAAGCACCATCGTCGCAACAGCGCTGCCGAGCATCGTCGCCGATCTCGGCGGCTTTCATCTCTTCAGCTGGGTGTTCGCCGTCTATCTGCTCGGTCAGGCGGTAACGGTCCCGATCTACGGCCGCCTCGCCGATCTGTACGGCCGCAAGCGCGTCTTCGTTGCGGGAACGCTGCTGTTCCTCGTGAGCTCGGGATTCTGCGGTTTTTCCCGCAACATGATCATGCTGATCGCGTTCCGCGCGTTGCAAGGCCTCGGCGCCGGCGCGATCCTGCCGATCGCCACCACGGTGGTCGGCGACATCTATCCCGGCGCCGCGCGTGCGCGTGCCCAGGGCTATCTCGCGGGCGTCTGGGGCATCGCCGCCGTCAGCGGGCCGCTGCTCGGCGCCTTCCTGGTCGAGCGCGTGACCTGGGCGGCGGTGTTCTGGGTCAACCTCCCGGTCGGCGCGATCTGTCTTGTGCTCTTCGCCGTTGCGCTGCGCGAGGCGCCGCATCACCAGCGCCGCAGCATCGATTATCTCGGCGGCGCGCTGCTGATGATCGGCAGCGGCGCACTGATGCTGGTGCTGATCCAGTGGTCGCATCTTTCGTCGGGTCTGCGCGCGGCGCTGCCGCTGTTCTCCGTGATCGCGCTCGCCGCTTTCGCGCTCAGCGAGCGGCGCAGCGCCGAGCCGATGATGCCGCTCGATCTCTGGCGCATTCCGACCGTCGCGGCCTCGAATGTCGCTGCCTTCGCCATCGGCGGGTCGATCATCGGCGTCGCGGCCTTCGTTCCGACCTATGTCCAGGGCGTGATGGGGCGCGGAGCGGTGATCGCGGGTTTCGCGCTGACGGCGATGTCGTTCGGCTGGTCGGTGACCGCCGTCGTCATCGGACACCTGCCGGTCGCCGCCCGCGCCTCGTACCGCGCGCTGGCGGTTTGCGGCGGCCTCGCGCTGGTGGCGGGCAGCGTGCTCCTCATTCTGCTCGATCCCACGCGCGGGCCGCTTTGGGCCGCGAGCGGTGCGCTGGTCATCGGCATCGGCATGGGTCTCTGCAACACGACCTATATCGTCGCCGCCCAGGACAGCGTCGAATTCCGCCGCCGTGGCACCGCCACCTCGGTCAACGTCTTCCTGCGCATGGTCGGCCAGTCGGTCGCTGCGGCGGTGTTCGGCGGCGTTCTCAATACGGTGCTGGCAGCGCGAATCGGCGCCGCCGACGCCATGATCGACCGGCTGATGACGCCCGCGCTGCGCGCCGCGCTGCCGCCGACCGAGCTCGCGCGGCTCGACGCCGCGTTGGCCGCCGGACTCCACGACGTGTTCATCGCAACCGGCGCGTTCTCGCTGTTGGCGTTGCTGCTGGCACTGCGGCTGCCCAGGGGGCTGGGTTCGCGCCACGCACGCGACTGAGCGCTACAGGCCGCCGAGAGGAATCGAAATCATCAGCAGGATGTTCTCCTCGCCGGGATTTTTCGAGCTGAGGCCGGCGTTGGAGATATGATCGAAGGCGACGCCGATGCGCGACGCGTCCTCGAAGCGGTAATCGAAGCGCGCGCCGGTCTTGAACTCCAACGCCTCGCCCAGATCCTTGCCATTTCCGCGATGGTAGTAGCCAACGGCGGCGTTAGGCACGAGCACGAAGTGGCGGCCGAAGTGCAGGTCGAGGATGAATCCGGCGTAGGCGTAGGCGGATTTCTTCGTCGTGCCGAAGACGCCGATCATGGGCTTCACGAAATAGAAGCCGTGCGCGAAGTCGTACTCGACGCGGCCCTGCGCCGCCTTGTTATTGTGCAGGAAATCGAACATGCCGCCGCCGAACGACAGCAGGCCCGGCTCGCGTGGACCGGTGAGGTCGTCGAGCCAGTCGGCACGGGCGCTCGCCATGCCGAGCCAAGTCGTCGCCAGCAAGGCGACGAGCCCGGCGATCCGTCGTACCGTCATGCGCGATTTCTCCCCCCGCCCGCGTGAGCGAGGCCATCTTAAGGCCTTGCGGGCGAAGGGCAAGCCCGGCCGCCGCGAATCGGCTTAGAGGCGGCGTTTCATACGCTCGGTCGCCGCCACCAGTTCGGCGCGGATGCCGGGCTCCATCGCCGAATGGCCGGCGTCGGGGACGACGACGTATTGCGCCTCTGGCCAAACGCGGTGCAGTTCGTCGGCGCTGACCGCCGGACACACCATGTCATAGCGGCCCTGAACGATCACCGCCGGCAGCTGACGGATGCGGTCGACCTGCGCCACCAGATCGTCGGCCGGCCGGATCACATGATGGCGGAAATAATGCGCCTCGATGCGCGCCAGGCCCAGCGCCATGCGATCTTCACCGAAGGCGGCGACGGTATCCGGGCTCGGCAAGAGGGTCGAGCAAACGCCCTCGTAGGTGCTCCACGCCCGCGCCGCCGGCATGTGCACCGCGGGATTGGGATCGAGCAGCCGCCGTGTATAGGCGCTGAGCAGGTCACCGCGTTCGGCCTCGGGCACAAAGCCCGCGAAATTGCGCCAGGCCTCGGGGAAGACGACGCGCATGCCGTAGAGAAACCAGTCGATCTCGCTTTGCCGGCAGAGAAAGATTCCGCGCAGCACAAGGCCGCTGCAGCGATCGGGATGCGTCTCGGCATAGGCGAGCGCCAGCGTCGAGCCCCAAGAGCCGCCGAACACAAGCCATCGCTCGACGCCGAGATGGACGCGCAGGCGCTCGATGTCGGCCACCAGATGGCGCAAGCTGTTGTCGCGGGTCTCGCCCAGGGGGGTCGACCGGCCGGCGCCGCGCTGGTCGAAGACGACGATGCGGTAGACCGCCGGATCGAAGAAGCGGCGATGCGTCGGCGTCGCCCCGGCGCCCGGTCCGCCGTGCAGGAACACGACCGGCAGGCCGGCGGGGTTGCCCGACTGCTCCCAATACATGGTGTGCAGGCCGTCGAGGGCCAACATGCCCGTCTGGTAGGGCTCGATCGGCGGAAACAGGTCCTGGCGGCCGATTCGCGGGTTGTCCGGCATGGCCTCAGTGTAAGAATCCCGGCGGTGAAGGCAAGGCACCGCAAGATTTCGTTAAGGCTCTTTTCGCCTAATACCGCGATGACGATCGTCGCATCGCTGCGGGCGGCCAAGAGCCGATTCGGCATCTCGCTGCCGCTGTTGGTGGCGCTGGCTGCTTTCATCGCCGTGCTGACTGCGGGCATCGGGCTGATGAACGATCCCGACATTTACTGGCACATCGTCGTGGGCCGCTGGATTCTCGCGCATCGCGCGGTGCCGCACGTCGGCATCTTCTCCGGCTCCATGCCACATGCACCTTGGGTCGCCCACGAATGGCTCGCCGAGGCGGTCTTTGCGCCGCTCTTCGACGGCTGGGGCTGGAACGGGCTGGCAGTCGCGGCGGCGGTATCCTTCGCCGCCGCGCTGGCGATCCTGACCCGTGCGCTGCTGCGCTACCTCGAGCCGATTCACGCGCTCGCCGCAACCGCTGCGGCATGGGGCATCATGCTGCCGCACTTACTGGCGCGGCCGCACATCTTGGCGCTGCCCATCATGGCGCTGTGGTTCGCGGCGCTGGTCGAGGCGCGCGAGCGCAATCGCGCGCCGCCGCTATGGCTTGCGGGACTGATGACCGTTTGGGCCAATCTCCATGGCGGCTATATGCTCGGCCTCGTCTTTGCCGCGTTTTTCGCGGGCGAGGCGGTGCTGTTGGCACCGACCAACGCCGCGCGCGTCGCAGCGCTCCGGCAGTGGAGCGGGTTCGGCGCCGTTTCGCTGGCTGCCGCGCTGCTCACACCCAACGGCGTCGCCGGGCTATGGCTCCCGTTCCACGTGATGCAGATGAAGTTCGCCTTGTCGACGATCGTCGAATGGCAGGCACCGAACTTCCAGCACCTCCAGCCGCTCGAGATTTGGCTTATTCTCGCGCTCGCGCTGGCGCTCGGGTTCGGCGTCCGTTTGCCGCCGACGCGGCTCGCTATGACCCTGCTGCTGCTGCACATGAGCCTCACGCACCAGCGCAACGGCGATATCCTGGGATTCGCCGCGCCGCTGCTTCTGGCGCCGACGGTGGGGGACATCATTCGCTCCCGCGCCGGCCCGCGCCGCGCGACGGCACGCGACGGATTCTTCGCCGATATTGCCGGAGGCGCGAGCCTGCGCGGAGCCGCCGTGGTGGGGCTGATCGCCGCCACGGCCGGGCTGCTGTTCCTTCAACATCCGCTCGCGCGCAAACCCGACGCCTATACGCCGATCGCGGCGGTCGATTTCGCCATCGCCCATCATTTGACGGGACCGGTAATGAACCAATACGGCTTCGGCGGCTATCTCATCTTCGAGGGCATCAAGCCTTACATCGACGGTCGTGCCGAGATGTACGGCGACGGCTTCATCAAGCGCTATGTCGAGGCGACGGGCGGCGCGACCGAAGACCTGGCGCCGATGCTCGACCAATATCGCGCGACGTGGACGCTGTTCGCACCGAACGATCCGGCGGTCGCGCTGATGGATCACATGCCGGGCTGGACGCGCGTTTTCGCCGACGACACGGCTGTGATCCACATCCGCACCGATTCCGCCCGATAGCGGCTAGCCGCCGAGCTCGGCCTTCAGTTTCCGGGCCCCTTTGGCCAGCGCCTCGAGCTTGGCGTAGGCGACGGCGCGGTCGAGCGGCGCCATCCCGCAATTGGTGCACGGCTGGAGATTCTCGGGTGCCACATAAGGCAGCGCGCTCTTCAAAACGGCGGCGACCTCGTTAGGCGTCTCGATGCGGTCGGTGGCGACGTCGATCGCGCCCAACAGCACGTCCTTGCCCTTGAGCAGGCCGAGCAGATTGACCGGCACCCGCGAATGGATGCATTCGAGCGAGACCTGGTCGATCCGGCTCTTGGCGAGGGCCGGAAAAATCTCCTCGTATTGCCGCCACTCGCTGCCGAGGCCGGCCTTCCACTCGATGTTGGCCTTGATGCCGTAGCCGTAGCAGATGTGGACGCAGGTCTTGGCCCTGAGGCCCTGCGCCGCGCGCTCGAGCGCCGCCACGCCCCATTCGCGCACGTCGCGCATGTAGACGTTGAAGGCGGGTTCGTCGAACTGGACGACGTCGACGCCGACGGCATCGAGCTCGCGTGCTTCCTCGTTGAGAAGTTCGGCGAAGCGCATCGCCATCTTCACCCGGTCGCCGTAATACCGGTCGGCGATCGTGTCGACGACGGTCATCGGACCCGGAAGGGTGAACTTGAGCTTGCGGGAAGTATGCGCCCGGGCGAGCGTCGCTTCGACGCGGTGGACGCTGCCCTTGCGCCTCAGTTCGCCGGTCACCGTCGGGACCTCGGCGACATAGCGGTTGTCGCGGATGCCCATTTTGACGCGTTTGCCGAAATCGATGCCGTCGATGTTGACGAGGAAGCCGTGGACGAAATGCTGCCGCGACATCTCGCCGTCGGTGACGATGTCGATGCCGGCGTCTTCCTGCTCCTTGATCGCGAGGACGGTGGCGTCGCGCTTGGCTTGGTCCAGCGCCTCGCCTTCGGCGGCCCACGGCGCCCACAGCATCCTCGGCTTGGCGAGCCAGGCCGGCTTGGGCAGGCTGCCAGCGATCGTCGTGTCGAGCATGGTTTCTCCTCCCACCCGACTTTATAGCCTGGAGACGAATCCGACCATCGCCGTGAGCGTGTCGGCCTCTTGGTCGCGATGCGGCGCGTGCATGCAGTTGTCGAGGATCAGCTTCTCGAACGGTCCCTTGACGCCGCGCGCGACGGTGTTGATCTGTGCCACGGTTCCGTACTGGTCGTCGACGCCCTGGATCGCCAGAACCGGGCAGGTCACGCCCGGCAGACAATCCTCGATATTCCAGGTGCGAAAGCCGCTCGACAGCCAGACGTCGTTCCAGCCCCGGAATACGCCTTCGATGTCGGCATGATAGTGTGCGAGGCGCCGCTTCAGGTCGCCGTGCTCGTAGCCGCGCTTCGCCTCCTCGATGCCGGCGATCGAGACATCCTCGACGAAAACGTGCGGCGCTTCGAGGACGAGGCCGCGGACCGGCCACAATCCGCTGCCGGCGTGGATCAGCGCGATCGAAGCCCCGTCGCTGTGCCCGATGAGGATCGGATCGTCGATCCCCAGCGCCGCCCGCAGCGCCGGCAGCTCCTCGAGCGCCTCGCGATGCATGTAGCGGGGATCGCGCGGGCCGGGAAAACGGTCGGAACGGCCGTAGCCCCAGCGCGAGTAAACGACGGTGCGGCAGCCGGTCGCGCGCGCCAGCTTGGCCGGAAAATCGCGCCACATGGCGAGCGAGCCGAGCCCCTCGTGCAGCAGCACGAGGGCTGGCGCGCTGGCGCGGCGCGGAGCGATCTCGGCATATTCGAGGCGATGGCCGTTGATCTCGACGAACGGCACGTCATACCCCCAGGTAGCGGTGTTGGATTGCGACGTTTTCTCTTAACGCGATCGAATGACCGGACCAGACGATCCGGCCTTTCTCCAGAATGTAATGGCGGTCGGCGATGCGTGTCAGCGCATCGACGTTCTTGTCGATGACCAGGATGGAAAGGCCCGCGCGCTTGAGGTTTTGCAGCGAGCGCCAAATCTCGGCCCGCACCAGAGGCGCCAGACCTTCGGTCGCCTCGTCGAGTATCAGGAGCCTCGGATTGGTCATGAGCGCGCGGCCGATCGCCAACATCTGCTGTTCGCCGCCCGAAAGCAGATTGCCGGGGCTGTCGAGCCGACGGGCGAGCGCGGGAAAGAGCGCAAGAACCCGGTCGACCGTCCAGGGCGCCGCCACGGCGCGGTCCGTCGCCGTGGCCACGAGGTTTTCGCGCGCGCTCAGATTGGGGAAGATGCGCCGCCCCTCGGGCACCAGCCCGACGCCGGCCTGCGCGATGCGGTAGGACGGCCAGCGATGGATGGGTTTCCCGTCGAATACCACCTCGCCGCCGCGCGGCGGAACGATGCCCATGATCGTCGCGACAGTGGTCGATTTGCCCATGCCGTTGCGGCCGAGCAGCGCCACGGTCTCGCCGGCGGCGATCTCGAAGTCGATGCCGAACAGAACCTGGCTTGCGCCGTAACTCGCTTCGAGCCCCGACACTTTGAGCATTACGCCGCCTCGTCTTCGCCGAGATAGGCCCGGCGGACCTCCGCATCCGCACGAATCTCCTGCGGCGTGCCGCTGGCGACGATCCGGCCGTAGACCATAACGGTGACGCGGTCGGCGAGCGCGAACACGGCGTCCATGTCGTGCTCGATCAGCAGCACCGTGACCCTGCTCTTAAGCCGCGACAGAAAGCCCACCATCCGCGCCGCGTCGTCGGCTCCCATGCCGGCCATCGGCTCGTCGAGCAGCAGAAGCCGCGGCCGCGACGCCAGCGCGATCGCGATCTCGAGCAGCCGCCGTTCGCCATGCGCGAGCACCGCCGCCTGTGTATCGGCGCGGTGTGCCAGGCCGACCTCGCCGAGGATGGCGCGCGCAGGCTCGCGCAGAGCGGGATCGGTGCGCGCCGCCCGCCAGAATCGGAAGCTGTGGCCGGCGTGCGCCTGCACCGCGAGCGCGACGTTGTCGCAGGCGGTCAATTCGGCAAAGACGCTGGTGATCTGGAACGAGCGGGCGATGCCGCGCAGCGAGCGACGATAAGGCGGCAGTGCGGTCACGTCGTGACCGTCGAGACGGATGCTGCCGCGGTCGGGACGGAGTTCGCCCATGAGCTGGGCGACGAGCGTGGTCTTGCCGGCGCCGTTCGGACCGATGATGGCGTGTAGCTCGCCCTCGTCGATCTGCAGCGAGACGCCGTCGGTCGCGATGATGCCGCCGAAATGCTTGTACAGCCCGGCGATCGACAGCAGCGGCTCAGCCACGACGCGATTCCGCGCAGCGGTGTGACAACAGGCCGAAGATGCCGTCGCGCGCGAACAGCACGACGAGCACCAGGATCGGCCCCATGATCGCCTGCCAATGGCCGGTGACGTCGGACAGCGCGGTCTCGAGCACGAGAAAGACCACCGCGCCGAAAATCGGCCCGACCAGCGTTCCCATGCCGCCGAGGATCACCATCATCAGGATCTCGCCCGATCGCGTCCATTGCATGATGGACGGTGACACGAAGAGGTCCTGGTTGGCGAGCAACGCTCCGGCGACGCCGCCCATCGCGCCGGCGATTACGAAAGCGGCCAGCCGGTAGCGCAATACCGGAAATCCGACCGCCTCCATGCGGCGCTCGTTCGACTTGGCGCCGCGGATCACCATGCCGAACCGCGACGCGACCAGGCGTCGGCCAAGAAGCAGGAACAGCACCAGGACCGCGAAAACCAGGTAATAGAGCGTGTTCGCGTCATTGAGGTCGATGAACCGGGTGAATTCGCTGTGACGGTCGATGTTGAGGCCGTTGTCGCCGCCGTAGGTGTTGATGCTGATGCTGAGGAAATAGATCATCTGGGCGAAGGCCAGCGTGATCATGATGAAATAGATGCCGCTGGTTCTGAGTGAGACAAAACCGATGAACAGCGCGACGACGGCCGAGGCGAGGATCGCGACCCCGAACTGCAGGAAGCCGTTGTCGACGCCGTAGAACGCCAGAATGCCGACGCTGTACGCGCCGATGCCGAGAAAGGCGGCGTGGCCGAAGCTCACCATGCCGCCGTAACCGAGAATGATATCGAGGCTCAGAGCGGCAATGGCGAAGATCATGATGCGGGTAAAGATATCGACGTAGAAGCCTATGCCGAGCGCGGCCGTCGCGGGCGGTAGAAGCGCCAGAACCACGATCACCGCGAATGTGATCAGGCCGCGCGCTGACACGGGATTGTCCGGCGGCATCAGCGCGTTCGTGGCGGAAACAGGCCCCGCGGGCGGAAGAAGAGCACCGCCGCCATCATGAGGTAGATCAGCATTGAAGCAAGGGCGGGCCCGGCGTTGTCGGCCGCGGCATTGGTCATGACGGTCGCTAGCAGAGGCCGAAGGAACGCGCGGCCCATGGTATCGACGAATCCGACCAGGAGCGCCGCCACGAAGGCGCCGCGAATCGATCCGATGCCGCCGATGACGATGACGACGAAGGCGAGGATCAACACGTTCTCGCCCATGCCGGCCTCGACGGTGAAGATCGGTCCGGCCATGAGCCCGGCCAGTGCCGCCAGCGCCGCGCCGAGGCCGAAGACAAGGGTGTAGAGGATTTTGACGTTGACGCCGAGCGCGCCAAGCATCACGCGATCCGCGGCACCGGCGCGGATCAACATGCCGAGCCGGGTCTTGCCGACGAGCAGGTAAAGCAGTGCCGCAACCGCAAGGCCGACGGCGATGATCGCCAGGCGATAAGCGGGATAGGGCGCGCCGGGAAGAATCTCGACTTGACCGGCGAGGAACGCCGGCACGGTCGCATAGAGAGCGGTCGATCCCCAGATGATGCGCACCATCTCGTTGAAGAACAGGATCAGGCCGAAGGTCGCCAATACCTGATCGAGATGGTCGCGCGCGTAGAGTCGGCGGAAGACGGCGATTTCGACCGCAAGGCCGACGGCCGCACCGGCACCGATGCCGGCGATCGACGCAGCCAGGAACGAACCGGTCGTCTGGAACGTGGCGGCGGCGGCATAAGCGCCGACCATATAGAACGAGCCGTGCGCCAGATTGATCAAGTTCATGATCCCGAAGACGAGCGTCAGGCCCGCCGCCATCAGGAACAGCATGACGCCGAACTGGATGCCGTTCAGCGCCTGCGCCAGGACAAGAAGCGGGTCCACCGTGCCTCACCCTCCGGGAGGCACGGTGAAACCCGCGCGCGTGAAACCGTCGCGGCCGCGCTCCGCCGCTACATCGTCATGTGGCATTCGCTGTAGTAAGCGTCCTTGTGGTCGCGGAAGATGACGCTTTCGGTCTTGCGGGCATATCCGCCGTCGGGCGTCTTCACGATCTTGAAGAGGTAGAAATTCTCGATCGGGAAATGGTTGGTGTTGTACCTGAAAGGCCCACGGATCGAGGCAAAATCGGCCTTGTTCATCGCGGCGATGATTCCTTTTGCGTCTTTCAAATTGCCGTGGACCGCTCGGACGGCGCTGTCGATCAGCTTGATCGCATCGTAGCTCTGCGCCGCGTAGTAGGAGGGGATGTAACCATAGTCCCTGCGGAAGTCGGCCACGAATTTCTTGTTCGCCGCATTGTCGAAATCGTAGTTCCAGAAGCCCGCCTCGTAATTGCCGTCGGCCGCGCCGCCGATCGCCGGCAGCGTCGTCTCATCGGCGGTGAAAACCGAATAGAGCGGGATTTGGCCGCGCAGGCCGGACTGCGCATATTGCTTCAGGAACTGGATACCCATGCCGCCCGGCAGGAACACGAAAACGGCCTTTGGCTTCGCCGCGCGGATGTTGCTGATCTCCGCCTGATAATCCGACTGGCCCAAATTGGTATAGACCTCGGCCACGACCTTTCCTTTGAAGTAGCGCTTGAAGCCGGTGATCATGTCATGGCCGGCGGCGTAGTTGGGCGCCATCAGATATACGTCGCTGATCTTGTGCTGGGTCATATATTGGCCCATCGCCTCGGGCGTCTCGTCGTTCTGCCAGGACGTCGAGAAGAAGTTGGGCGCGCACAAGGGGCCGGCAAGCTCGTGCGGGCCGGCATTGGCGCTGATCAAAATGGCGCCGGACCTAAGGACCGGCTGACGAATTGCCAGCAGAACGTTCGACCAGATGATACCGGTGATGAAATTCACTTGATCGCGCTTGAGCATTTCCTCGGCGACCTGCCGCCCGACGTCGGGCTTGAACTGATCGTCGCCGTAAACGATCGCGGCATTGAGGCCGCCGATCTTGCCATGCAACTCCTTGAGGGCAAGGTCGGCGGCATCCTTCATGTGCTTGCCGATGATGCCGGCCGGTCCCGATAGCGTGGTGATGAAGCCGATCTTGACCGTATCCGCGGCGAAGGCGGGCGATGCCGCGAGAACGAACGCCGCGACAACCGCGGCCAAGCGCTTATTCATGATTCCCCTCCCTGGGACTTTGGCTCAGCGTGTGGTCTTAACCCGCCACTGGGCCAAAGCCTATCGCCTTTGCGGCTTGTTCGATTAACGAACGTCGGTTCTATTGTATGAGAGACGGTGCGTGGCGGCAAGAATGCCGTCCCAATTGATCGCGCCCAATCGCACCATGCGGCATCGGGACGAAGCCGGCGGTTGCCAGCCGTTCATGATCGAGACCGGCCGCTGGCCGGGTCGCGCGCCATCGCCGCACCGAATGCCCGAGCCATATCCGACGACGGACTTTGCTCGCGGCGCCTTTGGCCGCAACTCAGATGAGCTGGTTGCGGAGACTTTCGACCGCGGACCGCAGTGCCGGCAGGAATATCTCGAGCATGGTTTCGCGCGACACGCGTTCGACCGGCACTCCGAGATTCATCGCCGCGATGACGGCGCCGTCGTAACGGCGCACCGGCACCGCGATGGAGCGGAAACCGATTTCAGCTTCCTGGTCGACCAGCGCGTAGCCGCGCTTTCTGACGCCGAGAATCAGCTGTTTCAGTCGCGCTTTGTCGGTGACGGTCTGAGGCGTCACTGCCGCCGGCTTCAGCGCCTTGAGAAACGCATCGAGCTCTTCTTCCGCCAGAGCGCTCAAAACAACCCGGCCCAGCGAGCTGCAGAACGCAGGTAACCGATAGCCGATGCCGAGCCCCGCCGTGATCGGCCGCACCGACGTCGCGCGCGCCACCATCACCACTTCGGCGCCGTCGAGCACGGCGACCGAGCACGACGCGTCGATCTCGCGGCACATCCGTTCGCACGCCGGTTGCAGCAGCCGGGGCACCAGGTTCGAATTGAGATAGGCAGTCGCGAGCGTCAAGATCTTCGGCGTCAGCCGGAACAGCTTCCCGTCGCTTTCGACGTAGCCGAGACGACCGAGCGTGTAGAGCGCCCGGCGCGCGGTGGCGCGCGGAAGGTCAACCGCGCGCGCGACATCGCTCAAGGTCATCTGGAGGTGCTCGGCATCGAAAGCGGTGATGATCTTGATGCCGCGGGCGAGGGCCTCGGAGAAATCCGGTCCGTAGCCTTCCTCGGCGCGCCGCGCCGCGTCGGTTTTGCGCAGTCGGCTCATCGTGTATCGCTCCTGCCGGTGTCGCTCAAGCCACGGGCGCGCTGTTCCGCCTTGCCGGCCGCGCGACCATCGCGCTATCATAGAACATCTGTTCGATAATCGAACAACTTTTCGGGGTGGTGCCGATGGTATCGGCGGAGCAGAACGAACGGATGACGCAAACCGGTCCGGACACGCCCGGCGGCAAGCTCATGCGCCTCTATTGGCAGCCGGTCGCGCTGGTGGAGGAGCTTGCGGATCCACGGCCGGTCAAGGCAGTTCGCGTCCTGGGCGAGGATTTCGTGCTCTTCAGGGACGAGCGGGGACGCTATGGCCTGCTCGACCGTCACTGCGCCCATCGACGCGCCGACCTCGCCTTCGGTCGCTGCGAAGGCGGGGGGCTGCGATGCGTCTTTCACGGCTGGCTGTTCGATGTCGACGGCCAATGCCTCGAGACGCCCGCCGAACCGGAACCGACTTTCTGCGCGCAGGTGCGCCAGAAGGCCTACCCCGTCGCCGTACGCGGCGGCATCGTCTTCGCCTATCTCGGTGCGGACACTCCGCCCGCATTCCCGGATTTCGACTGCTTCATCGCGCCCGACGCCTATACGTTCGCCTTCAAAGGCTTCGTCGATTGCAATTGGCTCCAGGTCATGGAAGTCGGCATCGATCCGGTGCACGCCTCGTTTCTGCATCGCTTCTTCGCCGATGAAGACCCCGCGGCCAATTACGGCCGCCAGTTCCGGGCGACATCGCGCGATTCCGACCTGCCGATCACCAAAGTGCTGCGCGAAAATCCACGTCCGACGATCGAGGTCGCGCCGACGGATTACGGTATGCGCATTTGCACGCGTCGTCCGCTCAACGAGCGCCAGACGCATATCCGCGTCACGCATCTGGCGTTTCCGCATGCCTTCGTCATTCCGCTCTCGGGCGAGATGACCATCACTCAGTGGCACGTGCCGGTCGACGACACTCGATGCTACTGGTACGCGATCTTCACCAGTTTCGGGGCCCCGGTGGACAAGCGGGAGATGCGCGAAACGCGGCTCAAACTCTATGCGTTGCCCGACTACAAGCCGCGGCAGAACAGGGCCAACGGCTACGGCTTCGATGCGCAGGAACAGAGGCTCGCGACCTTTACCGGCATGGGCATGGACATCAACGTCCACGATCAGTGGGCGGTCGAGTCGCAGGGACCGGTTCACGACCGCACCCGCGAGTTCTTGGGTCGGACCGACATCGCGATCGTGCAGTATCGCCGAATGCTCCTCCACGCCATGGATCAGGTCGCGCGGGGTGAAAAGCCGCTGATGGTGTTGGACCACGATGCGGCCAGGAAGATTCGCGGCCCGATGACGGTTGACGGCGTCGGTCCGGCCGCGGACTGGGAGCGCTATTGGCGCGAGACCTACGCCAGGGTGATGCGCGGCGCGGCGTGGGCGCCGCCGCCGCAAGCGGCGTGACGAATTTCGTCGACACGTTCGGCCTGTGGACCGACGCACAGCGCAGTGCGGCGGTCGAAGTCAAAAAGCTCGTCCAGCAGAACGGTCTCGGCGTCGTTCGTCTCGCCGCTGCCGACCAGCATGGAATCCTGCGCGGCAAAACCGTCACGACGCCCGAATTGGATGGTGTCTTCCGCAACGGCTGCACCCTGGTCTCGTCGCTCCTTGCCAAGGATACGTCTGGGCGCTCGGTGTTCGCGGTCTTTACGTCGGGCGGCGGACTCAACCTCCGCGGCATGGAGGGCGCCGCCGATCTCGTGATGGTGCCGGATCCGACGACGTTCAAGGTATTGCCCTGGGCGCCACACAGCGGCTGGATGCTGTGCGATCTCTATTTCGGCAGCGGCGAGGCGGTTCCGTTCTCGACCCGGCAGCTCTATCGCACGGCGCTGCGGCGCGCACACGACATGGGGTTCGACTATGTCGCCGGCCTGGAGGTCGAATTCCACGTCTTCCGAGTCGTCGATCCGAAGCTTGCCCCCGCCGATTCGGGACAGCCTGGCGCGCCGCCCGAAGTGAGCTTCCTGAACCATGGCTATCAGCTTCTTGCCGAGGAGCGATACGACGTCTTCGATCCACTTTTCGAGATTCTCCGACGCGATCTTCAGGCGCTGGGCATGCCGCTGCGGTCGCTCGAAGTCGAGATCGGCCCGAGCCAGGCCGAGTTCACTTTCGCTGCGACCGCCAATATGGAACCGGCCGATACGATGGTCCTGCTCCGCAGCGCCGTAAAGCAAATCTGTCGCCGGCATGGCTATCACGCGACGTTCATGTGCCGGCCGAAGCTGCCCAATATCTGCTCGAGCGGCTGGCACCTTCATCAGTCGCTCCGCGACCGCAAAACCGGCGTCAACACGTTCATCCCGGCCGCGGGCTCGCCGCTATCGGCCCTCGCCGCTCATTACGTCGGCGGTCTGCTGGCGCATGCGCCGGCGAGTGCCGCTTTCGCGACGCCGACGCTCAACGGATATCGCCGCTATCGGCCCTTCGCCCTCGCACCCGACCGGATCACCTGGGGTGAGGACAATCGGGGAGCGATGGTGCGGGTGTTGGGTCGGCCCGACGATCCCATATCCCGCGTGGAGAACCGCATCGGCGAGCCTGCGGCCAATCCCTACCTCTACCTGGGATCGCAGCTTGCGGCGGGACTCGACGGCATCGCCCGCAGGCTCGACGCCGGATCGCCGAGCGATACGCCTTACGAGGCGAATGTCGCAATGCTGCCCCGCAGCCTGAGCGAAGCCCTGCGGGCGCTCAAAGGCGATCGCGGCTTTCGCGCGGCGTTCGGCGACCGGTTCGTCGACTATTTCGTCCATATCAAGGAGGCGGAGATTGCGCGCTTCCAGCGCGAGGTCGCCGATTGGAAAGATCGCGACCCGCTCGAAGTGACCGAATGGGAGCACCGCGAATATTTCGCGCTGTTCTGAACGGCACTCGACGGGCAGCCTGCCTCAGCGACGGTCCATCTCGCGCAACTTGAACCGCTGGATCTTGCCGGTCGCGGTCTTCGGCAGCTCGTCGAGGAACTCGACCCAGCGCGGGTATTTGTAGGGAGCGAGGCGCGCCTTAACGTGCGCCTGCAGCGCTTCGGCCAGCGCCGGAGAACCGCTGTGTCCGGGCTTGAGCACCACGAAGGCCTTGGGCTTGACCAGCTTCTGCTGGTCCTCGCGGCCGATCACCGCGGCCTCGAGCACATCGGGATGGGTCATCAATGCCGCCTCGACCTCGAACGGCGAGACATACATGCCGCTTACCTTGAGCATGTCGTCGGTGCGCCCGCCGTAGGTGTAATAACCCTGCGCGTCGCGCGTATACTTGTCACCGCTGCGCGTCCAAGGCCCGAGGAAAGTCTCGCGGCTCTTGGCGCGGTTGTTCCAATAATAAGCCGCGCTCGTCGGTCCCGCGACCTGCAGCTCGCCGATCTCGCCGTCCCTGACCGGTACGCCTTCCTCGTCGACCAGACGGATCTCATAGCCTGGCACCGGCACGCCGGTGGTGCCATAACGCACCTTGCCCGGCTGGTTGGAAAGGAAGATGTGCAACATCTCGGTCGAGCCGATGCCGTCGAGAATCTCGATGCCGAACCGCTCGGTCCAGCGCCGGCCGATATCCTCGGGCAGCGCCTCGCCGGCCGAGACGCAGCAGCGCAGCGCGATCTCGCCGCGCTCGGGCAGCGCGTTGCTCGCGAGCAGCGCGGCATAGAGCGTCGGCACTCCATAGAAGATGGTCGGCTTCTTCTCGCGCAGCACGCGGATGATCGCGGCCGGAGTCGGCCGCTCGCTCAGCAGCACGCTGGTGGCGCCGACCGCCATCGGAAAGGTCAGCGCGTTGCCGAGCCCGTAGGCGAAGAACAGCTTGGCGGCCGAGAAGACGACGTCGCTTTCGCGGATGCCGAGAATCGGCTTGGCATAGAGCTCGGCGGTGAGTGTCAGGTGCGATTGCAGATGCACCGCGCCCTTGGGCGTGCCGGTCGATCCCGAGGAATACAGCCAGAAGCACACGTCGTCGCAGGTCGTCGCCGCCGCCCGCGCGTCGGCGGGAGCTTCGGCGAGCAGCGTCGCGAAGGCTGGCCGGTCGCCGGGCGCTGCGTCGGCGACGACGACGTGTTCGAGCGCGGGCTGGTCTGTGAGCGCCGGCGCGATCCTGCCATAGAGCGCCTGCGACACCACCAGGGCACGGGCGCGGCTGTCACGCAGCATGAACGCATAGTCGCTTGCGGTGAGCAGCGTGTTGACCGGAATCGGGACGACCCCCGCTTTGATTGCGCCGAGAAACGCGACCGGAAAGTCGACGGTGTCGAGCAGGCAGAGCATGACGCGCTGCTCCGGCTGCAGGCCGAGCCGGCGAAAGGCGTTGGCGGCTCGGTCGACGCGCTCGGCGAGCCGTGCGTAGGTCAGGTTCTCGCGGTCGTCGACGAAGGCCACCTTGTCGCCACGGCCGGCGGCGAGATTGCGGTCGATCAAGTCGACGGCAGCGTTGAAGTCACGCGGTATCGCGAGGCGTGGCGCCGGCGCGGCCGATGCGTCGGCGGTCATGGATTCCTCCCTGCGGCGCGGCCCTTGCGGCGGCCTTCTCGGCGCCTTCCCAGCGATGTTTGGCGACGGTCGGTGCGCCGTCAAGCCCTTCCTCACGGCGCCGGCCGAGGGGTCACTCGCGCCAGACGAAGCCGGTCATCAGCATGTCGATGGTCCGGCCGTCGCTCGCCAGCGGCAGCGACAGTGCTTCGCAGTTGAGCGCGACCCGATCGGTGAATCGATGCTCGCGCCGCGCGGCGATTGGCTGCCGCTCGTCGAGCGTTCGCAGATAGTGGTCGAGGATCAACATGCGGTGGCGAGCGTCGGGATTCTGGTCGAGGAACTTGCGGGTCATGTCGAAACCGGTCCGCACCGCGATGTTCGAGGCGTGCACGCGATAGAAGAAGCGGAGCGGGTGCCGCCGCACCTCCACCAGCGACAGATTGCCGAGGATGTACTTCATCTCCGCCGGATCGAAGTCGGCACGTGCAGGGAGCTGCGTTGCGCGACGGCGCAGGTTCCATTCGGCATGCAGACGCTGCAGCGCCGGATTGGTGAGCGCCGCGACGTCGACGTATTCCTGGCTCTCAGGATCCACGCGCGACCTTAGCCGCGCGGACCTTAACCGGCCGTTAGGACGGACCGGTAGAGGCCGAATTAGGTCCGAGCGACCGCGGCCATCGAATAATCCCTGGCCGCATTGGCCCTGGCGTTGCGACCGGGCCGGGCGGCAGACGAGGCCTCCGCCTCGATTGGGATCAGTGTCGTGGCCGCCGCCGGCCGCGACCAAATGCGGCCACAGCTTCTCGACGTAAAGCCCGTCGCTGGCGAAATGCGGCCGAAAGCGCGGAAATGGATGGAGGACGCGCACGGTCCTACGCCCGACGGCCGCGATGAAAATAAGACGTGGCGGCCAAACGTTCCCCCGCTTCTTGACCGGCGGCGAGTATGCACTATCGTCCGATCGAAGCGCACGCATTGCGCCGAAGGCCGAGGGAGGCAGCGGTGATCAGCTTCGAGACGGCGCCCGAGCGCTATCGTCACTGGCGCCTTACGGTCGACGGTCCGGTCGCCACGCTCGCGCTCGATGTCGCCGAGGACGGCGGGCTCGCGCCGGGTTACAAGCTCAAGCTCAATTCCTACGATCTCGGCGTCGATATCGAGCTCGCCGACGCGCTCAACCGTCTCCGCTTCGAGCATCCGACGGTCAAGGCCGTAGTGCTTACCAGCGCCAAGGAGCGAATGTTCAGCGCCGGGGCCAATATCTACATGCTGGGTTCCTCGCCGCACGCCTTCAAGGTCAATTTCTGCAAGTTCACCAACGAGACGCGCAACGGCATGGAGGATTCGAGCCGACACGAAGGCCTCAAATTCCTCGCGGCCCTCAATGGCGCCTGCGCCGGCGGCGGCTACGAGATCGCGCTCGCCTGCGACGAGATCCTGATGGTCGACGACCGGTCCTCGACGGTGAGCCTGCCCGAAGTGCCGCTGCTGGGCGTGCTGCCGGGAACCGGCGGCCTGACGCGGCTTACCGACAAACGCAAGGTGCGCCGCGATCTCGCCGATCTCTTCTGCACCACCGCGGAGGGTGTGCGCGCCGCACGCGCGCGGCAATGGGGATTGGTCGACGCAGTGGCGACACCGGCGCAATTCGCTGAGGCGGTCAAGGCGCGGGCACTCGCCCTAGCGCAGACGAGCGACCGGCCCGATCGCGGTGAAGGCGTCAAGCTGCCGCCTCTGCAACGCGTCGTCGACGAGGCGGGCTACCGCTATCGCTACGTCGAGGTCGCGTTCGACCGTGCCGCGCGCATCGCGACGCTGATCGTCAAGGCACCCGAGGCGGGGGCGCGGTCGCTCGCCGCGGCTCTGGAGCAGGGCGCTGCGTGGTGGCCGCTGCAGATGGCGCGCGAGCTCGATGATGCGATCCTGATGCTGCGCGTCAACGAACCCGAGCTCGGCGCGCTGGTGCTGAAGACGCGCGGCGATGCCGCCGCGACGCTCGCCGACGACGCGATCCTCGCCGGCGAGAGCGGCCACTGGCTGGTGCGCGCGACGCTCGGTCTGTTGCGGCGGACGCTGCAGCGCCTCGACGTGTCGTCGCGCAGCCTGATTGCGGTCGTTGATCGGGGCTCGTGCTTCGCCGGCTTCCTGTTCGAGTTCGCCCTCGCCGCCGACCGCTCCTACATGCTCGATGGGGGCCGGGCTAACGATCCGCCGCGGATTGCGCTGAGCGCGCTGAATTTCGGGTTGCTGCCGATGGTGAACGGCCTGACGCGGCTGGCAACGCGGTTCTGCGGCATGGCCGAGCCGGTTGCCGCGGCCCGGCGCCGCATCGGCTGCTATCTCGATGCCGCCGACGCGGCCGCGCTCGGCCTCGTCACCGCAACGCCCGATGCGCTCGATTGGGACGATGAGCTGCGCCTCGTCCTCGAGGAGCGCGCCTGTCTTTCGCCCGATGCGCTCACTGCGCTCGAGGCCAATTTGCGTTTCGCCGGACCCGAAACCATGGCGACGCGCATCTTCGGCCGGCTCTCGGCGTGGCAGAACTGGGTGTTCTCTCGGCCGAACGCCACCGGCGAGGAGGGCGCATTGAAGCGCTTCGGCACCGGCGCGCGGCCACGCTTCAACTGGGAGCGCGTGTAATGACCGGCGCTGGGAGGCGCCGCAACTGCGGCAAGAGGCCGGCTTCAAATTGCCCCGCCGCTCGTACGCGCCCGCTGCTCGCCACGACGCGTTCGTTCCGCTAGGATTTGGGCCATGGCCATCGATTATCGGGACCGCATCCCGAACAACGTCGATCTCGCCGCCAACACCACGCTGCAGCGCGCGCTCGAGCACTGGCAGCCGCGCTTCCTCGATTGGTGGCGCGAGATGGGACCGAGCGATTTCCTCGAGGCTTCGGTCTATCTGCGCACCGCGACCTCGGTCGACGCCAAGGGCTGGGCGAGCTGGGGCGAGGTCAAGATGCCCGATTATCGCTGGGGCATTTTCCTCGCCGAGCCCGAAGCCGATCGCACCATCGGCTTCGGCGACGTCATGGGGCAGCCGGTGTGGCACCAGGTACCTGGCGAGCACCGGACCGCGCTACGTCGCCTGATCGTGACCCAGGGCGACACCGAGCCCGCTTCGGTCGAGCAGCAGCGGCTGCTCGGCCATAGTGCGCCGTCGCTCTACGATCTGCGATCCCTGTTTCAGGTCAACGTCGAGGAAGGTCGGCACCTGTGGGCTATGGTCTATCTGCTGCATGCGTATTTCGGCCGTGACGGCCGCGAGGAAGCCGAGGCGCTGCTCGAGCGCCATTCCGGCGATGCCGATAGGCCGCGCATTCTCTCGACTTTCAACGAGCCCATCGAGGACTGGCTGTCGTTCTTCCTTTTCACCTACTTCACCGACCGCGATGGCAAGTTCCAGCTCATGAGCCTGGCCGAGAGCGGTTTCGATCCGCTGGCGCGGACCTGTCGGTTCATGCTGATGGAAGAGGCGCATCACATGATGGTCGGCGTCAACGGCGTGGCGCGCGTCGTCCGCCGCACGCTCGACGTCATGAAGCAGCTCGACACCGACCAGCCGGACAGGCTGCGGGCCGCCGGCGTCGTCGACCTCCCGACGCTGCAGCGCTATCTCAATTTCTGGTTCAGCTCGTCGCTCGACCTGTTCGGCGCCGAGGTTTCGAGCAACGCCGCGGGGTATTTCGCGAACGGCATCAAAGGCCGGCCGGACGAAGGCCGCTTCGCCGATCATGTCTGTCGTGACGCCGTACAGACGGTCGACACTCCTGACGGGCCGCAGGACATTCCGCTGCGCAACGCCATGAACGAGGTGACCCGCCAAGCCTATGTCAGGGACTGCGAGGCCGGCATGCGGCGCTGGAACCGCATGATCGAACTGGCCGGCTTTCCGTTCCGTCTCGGGCTGCCGAGCCTGCATTTCCATCGCACGGTCGGCGCCTGGGCCGGCCGACCCGTCGACCCTGCGGGCCGTCGGGTCGGCGAGGCCGAATGGCAGGCACGGCGCGACGAATGGCTGCCATCGGCAGGCGACCGGGCGTATATCAGGAGCCTGATGCAGCCGGTCACCGAGGCCGGCAAGGTCGCGGGCTGGATCGCGCCGCCGGAGCGCGGCGTCAACCGTCTGCCGGCCGATTACCAATACGTCCGCCTCGCCTGAGACGATTCGTGCCCCTGTCGATCGCCATCGTCGGCGGCGGCCCGGCCGGACTTGCGGTCGCCGAGCGCATCGCGCGCAAGGCGCCGCAGGCGCGCATCGACGTCGTCGACAGGCTCCCCGTGCCGTTCGGACTTGCGCGGTACGGCCTCGCGCCCGATCGTGCGCTCGACAGGACGATTTCCGCACTGTTCAGCCGCGCCCTTGCCGCCAAGTCGGTCGCGTTCTGGGGCAACGTCGCGCTCGGCCGTGAATTCGACCTCGCCGATCTCCGTATGCTCTATGACGTGGTGGTGATTGCCAGCGGCGCCGGACCCGATCGCCGACTCGACGTGCCCGGCGACCAGCTGGCGGGTGTATGGGGCGCCGGCGCCTTCCTGCGCTGGCTCAACGGCGATCCCGAGCTTGCAGCGCCGCCGCCGCCGCTCGAGCGCGTGCACAGCGTCATCGTCATCGGCCAGGGCAGCGTCGCTCTCGAAGTGGCGCGGTTCTTGGCGCGCTCGCCCAAGGAGCTTGCCCGGGCCGATCTCGATCCCGAGATCGCGGCGGCGCTGGCGGCGATGCCGCTGCAGACCATTCACGTCGTCGGCCGCAACGATCTGCTTGCCTCACGCTTCCAGCCGGCCGATCTCGTCGATCTCCGGAAGCTGGCGCGCGCGCAGGCGGTGATCGATCCCGAGGCGCTGACGCAGGCCGAAACCGTCGCCGGCGATCTCGACCGCGATCGCAAGGCGCTGTTGCGCGCTTTTGCCGGGCTGGCAGCCGTGCCGCGCGACGCGAAGCGGCTCCCGATCCGCTTCCAATTCCGCCTGCAGCCGTTGCGCCTCGACGGCGGCGCGAGCGTCGAGCGCGCGATCTTCACCCGTCCCGACCGTCTTGGCCAGAATCTGGCGTTGCGTGCCGAGCTGGTGATCGCGGCGATCGGCTTCGAGCGCACCGCCGCTTACGACCGATTGGCCGACGATCGCGGCCTGATCGCTCCCGGTCTCTATGCCGCCGGGTGGGCGAAGCGCGGGGCATCCGGCACCGTCGCCGAGATCGTCGCCGATGCGCGGCTGGTCGCGGATCGTGTCCTCAAGGAGGCGAGCACTATGCCCTCGACCCGGCCCGGCCGCGCGGGTCTCGCCCGGCTGCTCGAGGAGCGCGGCGCCGCGCCAGTCGGTCGCGCCGGCTGGCAGCGGATCGACGCGGCCGAACGCGCCGCCGCCGCCAGGCCACGGCCGCGGCGCCGGCTGCGCGCGCTTGACGCACTGTTGAGCGCCGCAGCCGGTCCCGAGCGGCTACTTTGAACCTCGGGCTGAGGCGGGCGCGGCAGGGTAATGCGAACCGACCGTGCCTGGGCGCAAGCGCCTCAGACGGCCCACTCCGCCCGCACCGAGCCGTCGGTCTCACGCGCCACACAGGCCTCACGCAACGCCGCCGCGGCCGCCGGGTCGAGCCGCTTGAGCGCCCATACCGCCATCGCCCGCACCAGCGGCGAGAGGTCGTCGAGGCGGGCGTGCGCCGATTGTGCGAGCGACGGCTCCCCGCTGTTGCCGATCGCGATCATCACATTGCGCAGGAAACGGTCACGGCCGATGCGCTTCACCGGCGAGGCCGAGAACATGCGCCGGAAAGTGTCGTCGTCGAGCTGCGCGAGCTCGGCAAGCGCCGGACCGGTCAGCGCGGGCCTCGATTTCAACCCAGCCTCGCGCGCCGCCACCGCGAACTTGTTCCAGGGACAGACCGCAAGGCAGTCGTCGCATCCGTAGACCCGCGTGCCGATCAACGGCCGGAGCTCGGGGTCGATTGGCCCCTTGTGCTCGATGGTGAGATACGAGATGCAGCGCCGCGCATCGATCCGGTAGGGCGCAGGGAAGGCGCGGGTCGGACAGGCGTCGAGGCAGCGGCGGCACTCGCCGCAATGATCGCTCTCGGCGGCATCGGGCGGCAGTTCGAGATCGAGATAGATCTCGCCCAGGAACAGCCACGAACCGAAATCGCGCGATACCAGGTTGGTGTGCTTGCCCTGCCAGCCGATGCCGCCGGCCTGCGCCAGCGGCTTTTCCATCACCGGCGCGGTGTCGACGAAGACCTTGAGTGCGGCGCCCGAGCGTACGGCGATCTTCTGCGCCAGGGTCTTGAGCCGGCCCTTGATCAGGTCGTGGTAGTCGCGGCCGCGGGCATACACCGAAATATAGCCGCGGTCGCGCGCCGCGAGCTCGGGCAGCGGATCGTGCTCCGGCGCGTAGTTGAGGCCGAGCACGACGACGCTCTTCACCTCGGGCCACAGCGCCTTCGGGCTGGCGCGCTGCGCCGCACGCTCGGCCAGCCATTCCATCTCGCCGTGATACCCGCGCGCCAGAAAATCGGCGAGACCAGCGCGCACGGCGTCCGCGGCCTCCGCGGCGGCGAAACCGATGGCGTCGAAGCCGAGTTTCAGCGCCTCGTCGCGGATCGTCGCCTTGATCCGCGCCGCGTCCATCTCAGCGGCCGCGATAGGGCGGCACGCCCGGATCGGGGAGCCATAGATCCTTCGGCGGTGCGCCCGTCTGATAGAAGACGTCGATCGGCATACCGCCGCGCGGATACCAGTAGCCGCCGATGCGGAGCCAGCGCGGATTGATCGCGGCGCGAATGCGCTTGGCGATCATCAGCGTGCAGTCCTCGTGGAAGCCGCCATGGTTGCGGAACGATCCCAGGAACAGCTTCAGCGACTTGCTCTCGACGATGTGTTTCGCCGGCACGTAGTCGATGACGAAATGCGCGAAATCGGGCTGGCCGGTGATCGGGCAGAGACAGGTGAACTCGGGCGCGTTGAAGCGGATGAGATATGGCGTGTCCGGATGCGGATTGGCCGCGCGCTCGAGCACTGCGTCGTCAGGCGAGCCCGGCAGGGTCGCCTTGCGGCCGAGTAGGGTCAGTTCGCGATGGGGACTTCCGGATTTCGGCATGGCTAGCAGGGTTCGATATCGCCGCGCGCCCAGTCGCGCGCCAGACGCTCGCCAAGCGCGGCGAGCTGCCGCGCTTCGATGGCCGCGCGCATCTGCTCCATCAGCCGCGCATAGTAGCGGAGATTGTGGTGCGTCAACAGCATGCTCGCCAGGATCTCGCCGGCGCGCGCCAGGTGATGGAGATAGGCGCGCGAATAGCAGCGACAGGCCGGACAGTCGCAATCGGCGTCGAGCGGCCGCGGATCGTCGAGATGGCGCGCATTGCGCAAGTTGACGGTGCCGAAGCGAGTGAAGGCCTGCGCTGTGCGCCCGGAGCGCGTCGGCAGCACGCAATCGAACAGATCGACGCCGCGGGCGACGGCACCGACCAGATCGTCCGGTTTGCCGACGCCCATGAGATAACGCGGCCTGTCCGCCGGGAGTGCGGCCGCCGTCACGTCGAGTACGGCGAACATCGCCGCCTGACCCTCGCCGACGGCGAGGCCGCCAATCGCGTAACCGTCGAAACCGATGCCGGCGAGCGCCTCGGCCGAGGCGAGACGCAACGCCTCGTGCACGCCGCCCTGGTTGATGCCGAACAGCCCGTATCCGGGCACATCGCGGAACGCACGCTTGCAGCGCTCCGCCCAGCGCATCGAGCGTTCCATCGAGTGGCGCGCTTCCCCGGCGGCCGCGGGAAAGGGCGTGCATTCATCGAGCGCCATGGCGACGTCGGCATCGAGCAACCGCTGGATCTCGATTGCGCGCTCGGGTGTGAGCCGATGCCGGCTGCCGTCGAGATGCGACTGGAAGATCACGCCGTCCTCGTCGATGGTGCGCAGCTTGGCGAGGGAGAGCACCTGGAAGCCTCCCGAATCGGTGAGGATCGGGCGGGGCCAGTGCATGAACCGGTGCAGCCCGCCGAGCGCGGCGACGCGCTCCGCGCCCGGCCTCAGCATCAGGTGATAGGTGTTGGCAAGGATCATGGCGAATCCGGCGCCCGCCACGTCTTCGGGGCGCATCGCCTTGACGGTCGCCGCGGTGCCGACGGGCATGAAGGCGGGCGTGTCGACCGTGCCGTGCGCCGTCGCGAGCCGGCCGCGCCGTGCCGCGCCGTCGCGCGCCGTAACGGCGAATTCGGTGCTCACGGCGCCTCCGGCAACAGCAGGCAGGCGTCGCCGTAGGAGAAAAACCGATACTCCCGCTCGATCGCGTGAGCGTAGGCGCGCTTCATGCGGTCGAGTCCGGCGAAGGCCGAGACCAGCATGAACAGCGTCGAACGCGGCAGATGGAAATTGGTAAGGAGCACATCGACGGCCCTGAAGCGATAGCCGGGCGTGATGAAGAGATCGGTCTTGCCGGCATAGGGCCGCACGACGCCATCGGAGCCCGTCGCGCTTTCGAGCACGCGCGCCGAGGTCGTGCCGACCGCGACGATGCGACCGCCGGCGGCGCGCGCCGCGTTCATACGCGCCGCCTCCTCGGCTCTGATCCTCGCGCACTCGCCGTGCATCACGTGATCCGTCGTATCCGCGACCTTGACCGGCAGGAACGTGCCGGCTCCCACGTGCAAAGTCACGGTGGCCAGACCGATGCCGGCCCGGTCGAGCGCATCGAGCAGGCTGCGCGTGAAATGAAGGCCGGCGGTAGGCGCCGCCACCGATCCGAGATACGCGGCGAAAATGGTCTGGTAATCGGTGTAGTCGCGCGGGTCGCCGCCGCGCGGCCGCTTGATATAGGGGGGCAGCGGCATGGTGCCATAGCGCCTGAACGCCTCGTCCAGATCGACGCTGGGGTCGAAGACGAGGCTCACATCGCCGTCGGGATGGCGCGCCGCGACGACGGCGGAGAAATCGGCGGCGAATTCGATGCGATCGCCGATCTTCAACCGACGCGCGTTCTTGACGAAGGCGCGCCAGCGCTTCCGGTCTTCGCGTTCGTGGAGAGTCGCCTCGATCGCCGCGCGACCGCGCCGGCCATAGAAGCGCGCGGGCATTACGCGCGTGTCGTTGACCACCATCAGGTCGCCGGGCCGCAGCAGCGTCGGCAGGTCGCGCACGTACCTGTCGGCGAGCTCCGATCCGACGACCAGAAGCCGCGCGGCGTCGCGCGGCTCGATCGGATGGGCGGCGATCAACCCGCGAGGCAGAGGGAAATCGAAAGCGTCGACCCGCATGGGCGGGCACCCGCGCTCAGGAGGCCGGCGCGGGCAGCGGCTCGGCGCCGGGCGGCAGCGGCGTGCGGTCGACGTTGAGGACGAGGCCGATCAGCCCGTAATAGCCAACACAGACCGTGAGCTCGACCACGCCGGCCTCGCCAAAAAGGCGTTTCGCCTGCGCAAAGACCGCGTCGCTCACGCTCTTGGTGGCGAGCAGCTCGCTGGCGAAATCGTAGGCGGCCTGCTGCTCGGGCGTCAGGTCGGTCGGCCTTCGGCCGCGCGCGATCGCGTCGCAGACCGGCGCCGGCACGCCCGCGTCGAGCGCAAAGCCGCGATGGACCGCCCATTCGAACTGTGCGTTCCAGTGTCGCGCTGTCACCAGGATCACGATCTCCTTGACCGCGTTCGGGAGGGCATTCTCGAAGCGCAGGTAGCGGCCGACTTTCTGCACGCGGTCGCCGAGCTCGGGGTTGCGCAGCAGCATGTGAAACGGTCCGCGCAACGTCTTGCGGCCTTCGACAATCGCCGCCGCGACGCGCCTCTGCTCGACCGTCATCGCGCTCTCGGCGAGCGGCGGAAACCGTGGTTCGCTCATATCGTCGGCGTTGGCGCGCGCCGCCTCTAGCTGCGATCGTGCGCCGGGCGGTCGCCGGCCGCGGCGGCGGGCGGCTCCACTTGCTGCGGCGGCTTGCTTTCAGTCGTGTCATCCTCGCGCATGCCGGCCTTGAAGGCCTTGATGCCCTTGGCAAAGTCGCCCATGACACGCGGCAATTTGCCTGCGCCGAACAACAGGACGACGATGACCAGAACGACCAGCCAGTGCAGCAGGCTGAAGGAACCCATGGTAAAACCTCGGAAAATGGTCCGGTTGAGGTAGCCTGAAACCCCAGATGGCGCAGACGTAACCGCCGTATGTCAAGCGAAAACCGCCCTGTCCGCAAGGCTTGGATCCGGCATGCCCGTAGCCTGGTGCTGCGTCGTTGGCTGCTGGCGGCGCTGGGTATTGCCCTCGTCGCGGGAACCGCGACTGCGATTGTGCGCCATCGCAGCACCGCGGTCGAAACCGCCGCGGTCGCCCGTTCGACCGCGCCCGCGCCCGCGAATTCGGCCGCCGGGAGCACGACCGCGACCGCGTTGTCGTCGCCGCCACAAACGACCGAGATCGCGCCGCCAACTGTAACAGCGAGCCGCGTTCCGCCGCCCAGTGCGGGACCGTCGGCGTCGCCGTTGCGCGCCGAACCGGGAGGCGACGACACGCTCACTCTTCCCGTTCCGAAGCCCGCGCCGTCGGCGGCAGCTTCGGCGGCGGCAGCAGCAGCGGAAACCTCGCCCCAGAGCACGCCATTGGTGCCCGCAAACCGACCGGTCCCCGACCTGCCGACGGTTACGGTCGCCACGCCCGACGTTCATACCATTCCGAGCGATCGCGACACCAAACCATTGGGCACGGTGACGGTGCGCCAGCGCAACGGCCGCAATTTCGTCGTCGTCCCGGAGCCGTCTCCGCCCGGTCCGGCGCAAACGGCCGCTGCGCCGCCGTCGAGCGCGACGCCGCAGCCGCGCGGCTTTGCGCCTGTGGCGATTCCCGCGGTATTGAGCGGTCATGCGCGCGTCGCCGGGCCGCTGATGCTCGACGTCGAGGGCCGGACGATCCAGCTGTTCGGCGTTACTTTGGCGCCGCCGCAGGATCGCTGCGCCGCCGCCGATGGCGCACCGCGACCCTGCGCCGCGCTCGCGCAGGCGGCGCTGGTGGAGAGGCTCGCAGGCCATTCGATCGTCGCTTGCCGCGTGCCACCCGGCCAGCGCGGTACGCTCGCGGCCATCTGCCTCGACGAGCAGGGCAACGATCTCGGCCGCTTCCTCGTCATTGAGGGCTTGGCGCTCGCCGACACGAGTCAGGGCTACGACTATCTGCCGGCGGAAGGCGCGGCGCGGTCGGCCAGGCGCGGCCTATGGCGGTTTCGCTGAAACGCAAACGCTCCCGGCATTGCTGCCGGGAGCGCCCGTTCGGCCCGCCTCGAATCGACTCAGGCGGCGTTGTGATTCTTCGGCCGCACGTAAGCCATGGATGCATGCTCGGCACAGTACGGCTTACCGACGAGTGTCCGTTTGCCGCAGAAGCCGAAGTCCTTATCGCCCGGATGGCCGGTCGGCCAGGAGCAGGTGCCGCTGCCGGTCGCTATCGCCGCCGCAGGCGCCGGCCGGCGCATCGGCGGACGTTTCAGCGGCGACGGCCGCGGCGTCAGCGCCAGCCGGTGCGCCTTCCCCACCACGGCGTTCTTGCTGACTCCGAGCCGGCGGCCGATTTCGGCCGTCGAATGCCCCTCCTCCCAGAGCCGAGCAAGATTCTGTACCAGTTCAGCCGTCCAGATCGATTCCATAAGCGGTCCCCCCGTATATCGTGGTGAGAGATCGTCCAGCCACAAGATACAGTATCATGGCTTTCAGGGCCCACCAAGAACAGCGATTCGGATATCCCCGGGATTCACAGCAGGAAACGCGATCCGCGGCCGCAGCCGCGCGCCGGCACCCGCCATGCTCGCCCTGATCGCGACCCTTGCAATCCAGGCGCTGGCGACCCTGATGGTGCTGGCGCCGCCGGTTTTCGCCGGGTTGGCGGCGCCGGAGTTCGGCGTCAACGCGAATCACATCGGCGTTTACACGGCCGTGGTCTATGCGGCGGCGGTGGTCTCGACCGGCATGTCGGGCGGACCGATTCGCCGCTACGGCGCGATTCGCGCAAGCCAGGCGGCGCTGGTCATCGCCGCCGCCGGCCTGGCGCTGCTCGCCAGCGCCTCGGTCTGGATCGGTCTCGTCGGCGCCGTGCTGATTGGCGTGGGCTATGGACCGATGACGCCCGCGAGCTCGCATATTCTGATCCGCCAGACGCCGCCGGCGCGCCGTGGCTTGGTCTTTTCGATCAAGCAGACCGGCGTGCCGGTGGGGGGTGCCCTCGCCGGACTCGTCGTGCCGCCGTTGGCGCTGCCGTTTGGCTGGAAAGGCGCGGCCCTGGCCATCGCCACAGCCAGCGCGCTGCTTGCGGTGATCTGCGAGCCGCTCCACAGAAGCCTCGATGACGATGTCGATCCCAAAGCGGGCGGCCGCAGCGATATCGTCGCCGCCATCAGCATGGTGCTCGGTCAGCCGGTCCTGCGTCGGCTGGCGCTCGCATCGCTCACCTATTCGGCGATGCAGCTCTGTGTCAGCGCCTTCCTTGTCACGTTCCTCACCGATCATGCGGCGATGACCCTGGTAACCGCCGGGCTGGTAATGGCGGTGCTGCAGACCTCCGGCATCGTCGGCCGCATCCTATGGGGCTGGGCGGCGGATCGGCTGATCGGCCCACGCCAGGCGCTGAGCCTGCTCGGTCTCTGCATCGGTGCCAGCGCCGCGGTGCTCGCCCTGGCCGGACCGGGTTGGCCGCTGACGTCGGTGCTCGTCGTCGGCGCAGTGCTCGGCGCGGTGGCGCTCGGCTGGAACGGCGTTTTCCTCGCCGAAGTGGCGCGGCTCGCGCCCCCGGGCCATGCCGGCGTCGCGACCGGCGGCGCCCTCGCCATGACCTTCGTCGGCGCCCTGCTCGGCCCTCCGGCGTTCGGCGCCGTGGTCGACTTCAGCGGCAGCTATCGTACCGCGTTCTTCGTCGCCGCAGCGGCGACGGTAATCGGCGGCCTGGCAGTCAGCCGTCGGTCGCGATGAGCGGTGCGCTCAATGGGTGTGGGGCAGGAGCTCGACCGACGAGGCCTCGCGACCGCGCCGCGCCTGCGACACCATCATGCGCACCGGCTGGCCGGGCTCGAGGCCGTCGATGCCCGAGCGGCGCAGCGCGGTCACATGCACGAAGATGTCCTTGCTGCCGTCGTTGGGCAGAATGAAGCCGAAACCGCGCGCGGGGTCGTACCACTTGACCACGCCTTCAAGCGATTCGGTCGGACCGGATGGCGCGTCGCCGCCGTCGCGCGGTCGGCCGCCGCCGCGCTCGCGCGGCGCGCGCGGCGTCGCCGTCGAAGTGTCGAGATCCAGCACCTGCGTCGCGGCGCGGCCTTTCGGGCCCTGCATCCATTCGAAGGTAATGCTCGCGCCGTCGGGCGCTTCGCTGAAGCCGGAACGCTCGAGCACGGCGAGCGGCAGGAAAACGTCGCCGGTGCCGTCGTCGGGCACGATGAAACCGAAACCCTTACTGCGATTAAACCACTTAATTTTGCCAGACAGCCGCGCGGCCTCGCCGGGCGGCGGCGAAAATGCGTTCATCGATGCACCATCGGAAAGTAACCCCCCGCATTCCCCCCAGACCGACGGTTCAGATCCGTCTTGGAATGGCGAAATGCCCACCGCCCGAAACTTATGCAGTTTGGGGACCGGCCCAATGAATAAGATTATTTCGCCGTTGGTTTGCTGGCAAACAGTAAATAATTGACATCCGGCCGCCCGCCGAGACGCCAATCGCCGGTCGCCGGCGCGAACCGCAGCGCCGTTATTGTCTCGATTTCAAGCCGGTTTTTGTGAAGCATGTCAGCGACTTCCGACGGTCGCAGGAATTTCGACCAGCGATGGGTGCCGCGCGGAACCCAGCGCAATAGATACTCGGCGCCGACGATCGCAAGAGCGAACGAACGCAGCGTGCGATTGATCGTCGAAAGCGCCAAGCCACCGCCCGGCGCCACCATTGCCGCGGCGGTCGCGAGGAACAGCGCGGGATCGGCGCTGTGCTCGATCACTTCGAGCGCCAACACCGCGTCGAAGCGTCGACGCTGCCGCGCCACATCTTCGACTGCCGCCCGACGGTAATCGATCGCGAGGCCAGCTTCGGCCGCGTGCGCGCGCGCGATACCGATTGCGGTGGCGTCGGCGTCGATGGCCGTCACCGCGAAGCCCAGCCGCGCCAACGGTTCGGCGACGAGGCCGCCGCCGCAGCCGATATCGAGCAGCGACAATCCGGTGAAGGGGCGCGTCGAGCCCGGATCGCGGCCGAAATGGCGGGCGAACCGATCGCGCAGGAAGGCGAGGCGTGCGGGATTGAGGCGGTGCAGTGGCCGGAATTCGCCGTCGGGATCCCACCAGGCGCGCGCCGAAGCGGCGAAATTGGCGATCTCGCCGGCGTCGACGGTCGACCGTCGCGGCGACGGTCCGCGCCGGCGGCGCGCCGACACCGCCGGCTTGCGCCGCGGCATTGCCGTATTGGCGGTTCCCTGCATCGCTCCGCTCCCAGGCGCCCGACGCCTTGCCCACCTTGCTCCGGTCTCGTCGGAAAGAGTATGAATACGCGCCCTTTTGCCGGCAACTCCCTCAGCCCACGGGCCTTTTTCGTCATGGCGCGCATTGTGCAGAAATTCGGCGGCACATCGGTCGCCGGCATCGACCGGATCAAGGCCGTCGCACGCCGCGTCAAACGCGAGATCGACGCCGGAAACCAGGTCGCGGTCGTGGTCTCGGCCATGGCCGGTGCCACCAACCAGCTCGTCGACTGGACGAACGAGATCGCGCGTCTGCATGACGCGCGCGAATACGACGTCGTCGTCGCCTCCGGCGAGCAGGTGACGGCCGGCTTGCTGGCGCTGGCGCTGCAGGATATCGGGGTCGACGCGCGTTCCTGGCTTGGCTGGCAGGTTCCGATCCGCACCGACGGCATGCACGGCCGCGCCCGCATCACCGAGATTGCGGTCGACGAGCTGAAGGCCCGGCTGGCACGCGGCCAGGTCGCAGTGGTCGCGGGCTTTCAGGGCCTCGGCCCCGATTCGCGGGTCACGACGCTCGGCCGCGGCGGCTCCGACACCTCGGCGGTGGCGCTGGCCGCGGCGCTCGAAGCCGAGCGCTGCGACATCTTCACTGATGTCGACGGCGTCTATACCTCGGACCCGCGCATCGTTGCGAAGGCGCGCAAGCTCGATAGAATAACCTACGAGGAAATGCTGGAATTCGCTTCCCTAGGCGCGAAAGTCCTGCAGACGCGTTCGGTCGAAATGGCGATGAACCATCGCGTGCGCGTCCAGGTGCTGTCGAGCTTCGAGGACAAGCCGGGCACGCTGGTGGTGGACGAGGACGAGATCTTGGAAAAACAGGTGGTGAGCGGCATCGCCTACAGCCGCGACGACGCCAAGGTGACGCTGGTCAGAGTGCCGGATCGGCCGGGCGTGGCGGCGGCGATCTTCGGCCCGCTGGCCGAGCACGCGATCAACGTCGACATGATTGTTCAGAACATCTCCGAGGACGGCCGCACCACCGACCTCACTTTCACGGTGAGCAAGGCCGATCTCGCGCGCACCGTGAAGGTGCTCGAGGCACAGCGCCGGGCGTTGGCCTATGACGCACTCAAACCCGACCCCAACGTCGTCAAGATCTCGGTCATCGGGGTCGGCATGCGCAGCCATGCCGGCGTCGCCCAGAAGATGTTCTCGACGCTGGCCGAGAAGAACATCAACATCCAGGTGATTTCGACGTCGGAGATCAAGGTGAGCGTGCTGGTCGCCGAGGAATACACCGAGCTGGCCGTGCGCGCGCTGCACACCGCCTACGGACTCGACGCCGAATGACCGCCGCCAACCGGGCCCGCGCCGCCGACTGGCTCGACCGGCTGTGGGCGCGCGGCCGCCGTTTCCTCGGCACCGACGTCGCCATCATGGGCGGCGCCATGACCTGGGTGTCGGAGCGCCATCTGGTCGCCGCGATCTCCAACGGCGGCGGCTTCGGCGTCATCGCCTGCGGTTCGATGGATCCCACGCAGCTCGACGAGGAGATCGCTGCCACCCAGGCGCTCACGGCCAAGCCGTTCGGCGTGAACCTCATCACGCTGCATCCGCAGCTGTCGGAACTGATCGACGTCTGCACCCGCCGCCGCGTCGGTCACGTCGTGCTCGCCGGAGCCTTGCCGCCGGCGCCCGCGGTCGCACGCGTCAAACAGTCGGGCGCGAAGCTGGTGTGCTTTGCGCCGGGCCTGCCGATCGCCCGCAAGCTCGTGCGCATGGGGGCGGACGCCATCGTTATCGAAGGCATGGAGGCGGGCGGCCACATCGGGCCGGTCTCGACCAGCGTGCTGGCACAGGAAATCCTGCCGAACCTCGCCGAAGTCCCGGTCTTCGTCGCCGGCGGCATCGGCCACGGCGCGGCGATCGTGTCCTATCTCGAGATGGGCGCGTCGGGCGTGCAGCTCGGGACGCGCTTCGTCTGCGCCCACGAATCGATCGCTCATCCCCGGTTCAAGCGGGCGTTCATCCGCGCCGCGGCGCGCGACGCCGTGCCGTCGGTGCAGCTCGATCCGCGCTTTCCGGTCATCCCGGTGCGCGCGCTCGCCAACGAAGGCACGCGCGCCTTCCTCGAAAAGCAGCGCGAGGTCATCGGGCGTTTCAGCAGAGGCGAGCTGTCGCAGAAGGACGCGCAGCTCGAGATCGAGCGGTTCTGGGTCGGCGCGCTGCGCCGCGCGGTCATCGACGGCGACATCGAGAACGGGTCATTGATGGCGGGCCAGAGCGTCGGCATGGTGACGCGCGAGCAGTCGACGCAGGATATTCTCGACGAGCTGGTGGCGCAGGCGATCGATGCGTTGATGAGCCGCGGTGACGCCGTCCGCGGCCGCGACGACAAGGGAGAGCGCGGCGTGCCGCTGCGCTCCCGGGCGGAAGCCTGATGGAACCCGGCGCGGCGGCCGCCGGGTCCCGCCGCGTCCTCCGTCGCTTACGCGACGTCATGGCCGGCGAGGGAACGGCCCAGCGGAAACTCGATAGGATCGTGCGCATCATCGCCGCCGACATGGTGGCCGAGGTGTGTTCCTGCTACATCCGGCGCGCCGGCGACCTCCTCGAGTTGTTTGCGACCGAAGGCTTGCGGCCGGAGGCGGTGCATCGCACACGGCTGCGCATCGGCGAAGGACTCGTCGGCGTCATCGCGGCGACCGCCCGGCCACTGGCGCTCGCCGAGGCCCAATCTCACCCCGATTTCGCCTATCGGCCGGAAACCGGCGAGGAGATTTATCACTCGCTCATGGGCGTGCCGATCCTGCGCGGGGGCCGCGTACTCGGCGTCCTGGTGGTGCAGAACCGGACGCAGCGCCATTACACCGAGGACGAGGTCGAGGCGCTGCAGACCATCGCCATGGTCCTGGCGGAGATCGCGGCGTCGGGCGATCTCGTCAGTCCGGCCGAGCAACAGCCGGGCGAAGGCAACGTGACGCTGCCGACACGGCTCGACGGGGTGCGGCTGCATGCCGGCCTCGCCGTCGGTCAGGCGGTGCTGCATCAGCCGCGCGTCGCCATCCGTCGCATCGTTGCCGAAGATATCGCCGCCGAGCTCGAACGGTTGCGGCATGCGACCGCCGCGATGCAGAGCGCCGTCGATCAGCTGCTCGCGGCGAGCGACGTATCGGCCTCCGGCGAGCATCAGGACGTGCTCGAAACCTACCGCATGTTCGCCGCCGATCGTGGCTGGCTGCAGCGCATCGCCGACGCCGTACGCGGCGGCCTTACGGCCGAAGCGGCGGTTCAGCGCGTGCTCGACGACACCCGGGCGCGGCTGCTGCAGGCGACCGATCCTTACCTCAAAGAACGCCTCGCCGATCTCGAGGATGTCGCCAACCGCCTGCAATGGCATCTCACCGGCAAACCGATCACCGCGGCGCGCCAGGCGGAGTTGCCGCCGGAATTCGTGCTGATCGCACGCACCATGGGGCCGGCCGAGCTGCTCGATTACGATCGGCGGCGGCTGAAGGGTGTGGTGCTCGAAGAGGGTTCACCGAGCGCGCATGTCGCCGTGGTGGCGCGCGCGCTCGATATCCCGATGGTTGGCCGCGTCAAGGACGTGCTGTTGCGCGTCGAGGCCGCCGATATGGTGGTGGTCGACGGCGACGATGCGGTCGTGGTGTTGCGTCCGAGCGACGATCTGCTGCAGGCGGCGCAGGCCCGCATCCAGGTGCGTCAGGGACAGCGGCAGCAATACGCCGCGTTGCGCGATCTTCCCGCCGAGACCAAGGACGGCGTTCGCGTCGAGCTCCATCTCAACGCCGGTCTACTGATCGACCTGCCGTATCTCGACGAGGCCGGCGCGCAAGGGATCGGGCTGTTCCGAACCGAGCTGCAGTTCATGCTGCGCGACGATTTTCCCACCGTCGCGCAGCAGGCCACGCTCTATCGCCGCGTGCTCGACCAAGCGGGTGACCGGCCGGTAACCTTCCGCACGCTCGACATCGGCGGCGACAAGCTGCTCCCGTATATGGAGGGCGAGCGCGAGGAGAACCCGGCGATGGGCTGGCGCGCGGTGCGGATCGCGCTCGACCGCCCCGCGCTGCTGCGGCAGCAGCTGCGGGCGTTCATCCGCGCGGCGGCGGGCAGACGATTGCGCGTGATGTTTCCGATGGTGGCCGCGATAGCCGAATTCGATGCCGCACGCGAAGTTCTCGACCTCGAGCTCGAACGCGTGCGCAAGCGCGACGGCGTATTGCCGATGTCGGTCGAGGTCGGCGTCATGCTCGAGGTTCCGGCGCTGTTGTGGCAGATGGCCGACCTTCTCCGGCGTGTCGATTTCATCTCCGTCGGCACCAACGACCTGGTCCAGTTTCTCTACGCCGCCGATCGCGGCAACGCCCGGATCGCCGAGCGCTACGACTATCTTTCGCCGGCGGTGCTGCGCGTCCTCGCCGATATCGCGCAGGCCTGCGCGGCGGCGGGCAAGCCTTTCGCCCTGTGCGGCGAGATGGCGGGCGATCCTCTCGGCGCCATGGCGCTTATCGGGCTTGGTTACCGGAATCTTTCGATGGCTCCTGCCTCGCTCGGTCGCGTCAAAGCCATGGTGCGGTCGCTCAACTGCGGACTCCTGCGCGATTTCCTGGCGACGCTGGGCGGCGGCGAGGCCGACAGCGTACGCGTCAGCTTGCACAATTTCGCCCGTGACCACAGTGTGACGATTTAGCGGCGCGCACGCTCGGACACGGTTGCGGCAGATAGCGCATTGGGACACAATTCCCGCGAGGCTCCATGTCTGTCGTTCCTGGGCAAAAAACGCCGGACACCGAGGGTGGCGGAACCGCCGCGCTCGAGGGCGAAACCGCGCCTGCGCGCTCCAAGCACACGATCGGAGCGCTGCTGCGCGAAACCCGCGAGAGCTACGGTGGCGACATCGAGCGCATTGCCAACGCGCTGCGCATTCGCGCGCAATATCTGATCGCGATCGAGGAGGGCCGCTACGACCGGCTGCCCGCCCCGGTCTATGCGCTGGGATTCGTCCGCGCCTACGCCAACCATCTCAATCTCGACGGCGAAGAAGCGGTGCGCCGATTCAAGCAGGAGGCGAGCGGCTTCGAGATCTCGCGCGACCTGGTGTTTCCAACGCCGCTTGGCGAGCGCGGCATTCCGCACGGGCGGATTTTGGCGGCAGCGGTGTTGCTGCTGCTCGCGGCCTATGGCGCTTGGTACTACCTGTCGTCCGGCGGCCGCATGCGTCCGGAGCGCGTGAGTCCGGTCCCCGCGGCGCTGGCGCCGCCGCCGGCGGCTTCGACGACGCCGGCGGCGCCGGCGCCGGCCACCGTGCCGTCGGCACCGCCGTCGGCGGTCCCGCCGACCGCGACCTCGTCTTCGCCGGCGCCGCTCAAGGAATCGTCGCCTCCGGTATCGCCGCCGGTGACGCCCGCGCTGACGCCGCCGCCTCCGCCCGCAAGTGGATCGACGCCGGAGGACAAGAACGTCGCGCCGATTTTGCGGCCGCCGCCCGGCATGGTCGGGCCGCATACCGGCATCACGCCGCCGACGCAAACCGCAGCGCTTCCGCCGGACCAAAGCGGCGCCGTGACGCCGGGACCCGGCGACGTGCGCGTCTTCGGTGCGACCGACGCGGTCCGCGTCATACTCCGCGCCAGATCCGATTGCTGGGTGAAGGTCACCGACCCGCGGGGGACCGTGGTGTTTGAACGGTTGCTCAGGGCGGGCGACGTCTACCGTGTGCCGGACGAGCCGGGTTTGCAGCTCTTTGCCGGCAACGCCGGCGGTCTCGCGGTCGTCGTCGACGGCCGCAATGCGCCGTCCTTGACGGGCCGGGTGCGACACGACATCCGGCTCGATCCCGAGCGGCTTATGGCGGGCATGGCCGTCGTCAAGTAACGCGGCGCCGGCCCCTTGGTTTGGCGCTGCAAAACGCGGTATAACGCCGCCGGTCCGGTCGCCGGTGCGGCCCGCAACCGCGGCAGCGCAAGCGTTTCGAGAGAGGTACCGTCATGAGCGTGCGTCCCTATCGCGATATCGCTCGTCGCAAGAGCCGGCAGATTCATGTCGGCTCGGTGGCGGTGGGCGGCGATGCGCCGATCAGCGTGCAGTCGATGACCAACACGCTCACGCACGACGTTAAGGCGACGGTTGAGCAGATCCAGGCGCTCGAACGCGCCGGCGCCGATATCGTCCGCGTCTCGTGCCCCGACGAGGAGTCCTCGGCGGCGCTCAAGGATATCGTGCACCAGGTCAATGTGCCGATCGTCGCCGACATCCATTTTCACTACAAGCGGGCGATCGAAGCGGCGAAGAACGGCGCGGCGTGTCTGCGCATCAATCCCGGAAATATCGGCTCTGCCGAGCGCGTCCGCGAAGTCGTCAAGGCGGCCAAGGACCACGGGTGCTCGATGCGGATCGGCGTCAACGCGGGCTCGCTCGAGCGCGATTTGCTCGAACGCTACGGCGAGCCATGCCCGGAAGCGATGGTGGAAAGCGCCCTCAATCACGCCAAGATTCTCGAGGACAACGATTTCTTCGAATTCAAAATCTCGTGCAAGGCGTCGGACGTGTTTCTCGCCGTTGCCGCGTACCAGCAGCTTGCCGAGGCCTGCGACTATCCGCTCCATCTCGGCATCACCGAGGCAGGCGGGCTGACGACCGGCACCACCAAATCGGCGATCGGGCTGGGCTCGCTGCTCTGGGCCGGGATCGGCGACACCATCCGCGTTTCGCTGTCGGCCGACCCGGTGGAGGAGATCAAGGTCGGCTACGAAATTCTGAAGGCCCTCGGCCTGCGGCGGCGCGGCGTCACCGTCATTTCGTGTCCGTCCTGCGCGCGGCAGAATTTCGAAGTGATCAAGACCGTCGAAATCCTCGAGCAGCGTCTCGCCCATATCACCACGCCGATGACGCTTTCGGTCATCGGCTGCGTCGTCAACGGGCCGGGCGAGGCTCGCGAGACCGATATCGGCTTCACCGGCGGCGGCAACAACACCCATCAGGTCTATATCGCCGGCGTCGCCCATCATCGCCTGAAGGACCAGAATATCATCGACCACCTGGTCGAGCTCGTCGAGAAGAAGGCGGCCGAGATCGAGGCCAAGAAACAGGCCGAGAAGGCGACGGAGCCGGCCGAGGCCGCCGCGTCTTGAGCCTTTCAGAGTGAGCCGGACGCTCCAGCCGGTCCGCGGGACGCAGGATCTGCTGCCCGCCGCGATGCGCCGTCATCGCGCCGTCGTCGAGACGGCGCGCCGGCATGCGCAGCGCTTCGGCTACGAGGAGATCGCGACGCCGATCTTCGAGTTCACGGAGGTCTTCAAGCGGCCGATCGGCGAGACCACCGATATCGTGATGAAGGAGATGTACAGCTTCGCCGACAAGGGCGGCGAGGAGGTGACGCTGCGGCCCGAGAACACCGCCGGCGTCGTCCGCGCGGTGATGTCCAACGGCCTGACCCAGAGTCTGCCGCTGCGGCTGTTCTATGCCGGACCGATGTTCCGCTACGAGCGGCCGCAGAAGGGCCGCTTCCGCCAGTTCCATCAGATCGGCGTCGAGCTGATCGGCGTCAAGGAACCGCTGGGCGACGTCGAGGTGATCGCGCTCGGCGCCGACATTCTCGACGCGCTCGGCGTGCGCAGCCGCGCCGAGTTGCGTCTCAACACGCTCGGCGACGCCGAAAGCCGCGCCGGCTACCGCGACGCCCTGGTCCGGTATTTCGGCGCGCATGCGCACAAGCTGTCGGAGGACAGTCGCAAGCGGCTGGAGCGCAATCCACTGCGCATCCTCGATTCCAAGGACGAGGCCGACATCGCCTTGAGCGCGGCCGCACCGCATTTCGAGGAGTTTCTGACGCCGGCGTCGCGGGAATTCTTCGCACGGGTGCGTGACGGGCTCGATGCACTCGGCATCCCCTACAGGCTCGATCCGCGACTGGTGCGCGGGCTCGATTACTACACCCATACCGCGTTCGAATTTGTCACCACCGAGCTCGGCTCGCAGGGCGCGGTGCTGGCGGGCGGCCGCTACGACGGCCTGATGGGGGTGATGGGCGGGCCCGAGACGCCGGGCGTCGGCTGGGCGGCGGGCATCGAGCGGCTGGCGCTGATGATCGCCGAGCCGCCGCCGCCGCCGCGGCCGATCGCGCTGGTGCCGATCGGCGTCGAGGGCGAGACGCTGGCCCTCAAGCTGGCGCAGGAGCTGCGCCGCGCCGGTTTCGCCGTCGATCTCGGCTATTCCGGCAACCTGCAGAAACGCATGCGGCGCGCCGATCGGATCAAAGCGCGGGCCGCCGTGATTCTCGGCGAGGACGAGTTGAAGCGCGGCCAGGCCGCCGTGCGCGATCTCGATTCCGGCGAACAGGCCGAAGTACCGCTGGCGGCGCTCAAGGATCGTCTCGCCGCGTTCCGGGATTGATATGGCCGGGAAGACGCCGTTCGACGCCAAGCTCGATCGCCTGGTGGCGCGCCATGCGGAACTGAGCGCCGCCATGGCCGATCCCGCGCGCACCGGCGAGTTCGCCAAGCTCGCCAAGGAATACAGCGAGCTGAGCCCAGTGGTCGAAGGCATCGCGGCGCTGCGCAAGGCGCAGGCGGAACGATCCTCGCTCGAGGAGCTCGTCGACGGCGACGACCCCGAGATGAGGAAGCTGGCCGAGGTCGAGCTCGAGGCGGCCAGGAGACGGCTCCCGGCGCTCGAAGAGCACGTCAAGACGCTGCTATTGCCGAAGGACGAGGCCGACGAGAAGAACGCCATCCTCGAAGTCCGCGCCGGCACCGGCGGCGGGGAGGCGGCGTTGTTTGCCGCCGAGCTCTTCCGCATGTACCAGCGCTATGCCGCGCTCAAAGGCTGGCGGTTCGAGCCCATGGATCTGTCGGAAACCGGACTCGGCGGCCTCAAGGAAGGCATCGCCTCGATCAGCGGCCGCGGCGTCTTCGCACGCCTCAAGTTCGAATCCGGCGTGCACCGGGTGCAGCGCGTGCCGGCGACCGAGGCCTCCGGCCGCATCCATACTTCGGCGGCCACTGTCGCGGTGCTGCCCGAGGCGGAAGAGGTCGATGTCAGGATCGACGACAAGGATCTGCGCATCGACGTCTTCCGCTCGTCCGGCCCGGGCGGACAATCGGTCAACACCACCGACAGCGCCGTACGCATCACCCACATCCCGACCGGGATCGTGGTGTCGCAGCAGGACGAGAAATCGCAGCACAAGAACAAGGCCAAGGCGATGAAGGTGCTGCGCGCGCGGCTTTATGAACGCGAGCGTCAGGCGCGCGAAGCGGAGCGGGCCGCGTCGCGCAAAAGCCAGGTCGGAACCGGCGATCGCTCCGAGCGCATCCGCACCTACAACTTCCCGCAGGGGCGCGTCACCGACCATCGCATAAACCTGACGCTCTACAAGATCGCACAGGTGATGGAGGGCGAGGCACTCGACGAAATCATCGACGCGCTGCTCGCCGAGGACCGCGCGGCCAAGCTGGCGGAGGCGGAATGACGGTTGCCGCCGAAGACGGACTGGCCGCCGCCGTCCGCTGTCTCGCGGCGGCGGGGATCGACAACCCGCGCCGCGAGGCGCGGCTGCTGCAAGGGCTCGCCGCCGGCGACGACGCGCGCTTCGCCGACTACGTCCGTCGCCGTGCCGCGCGCGAGCCCTATTCGCGCATCCGCGGCCGGCGCGAGTTCTGGAGCCTCGATCTCGAACTTTCGCCGGACACGCTCGATCCGCGGCCCGACAGCGAGACTCTCATCGAGGCGGCGCTGGTCGCGCTGCCGGACCGGTCGGCGCCGCTGCGCGTGCTCGATCTCGGCACCGGCACGGGCGCGCTACTGCTGGCGCTGCTGAGCGAACGGCCGAACGCGCGCGGGATCGGCATCGACGTCCTGCCGGGGGCGGTCGAGGCCGCGCGGCGGAACGCCGCAGCGCTGGGCCTGGCGACGCGGGCGCGGTTCGTGGCGGGAGACTGGGCGGAAATTGATTTCGAGTCGGCGGATGTGATTCTCGCCAATCCTCCCTATATACCGGAGTCGGAGCTCGCCGCCTTGCCGCCCGAGGTCGCACGCTTCGACCCGCGCCGCGCGCTTGCCGGCGGCGGCGACGGTCTGGCGGCCTACCGTGCGCTGGCACCGGTCGCGAGTCGCACGTTGCGGCCGGGCGGCTGGGGGTTCTTCGAAGCAGGGGCCGGACAGGCGCGGGCGGTGGTTCGAATCCTTACCGAGCAAGGCCTGGAATTCGCTGCCATCCGGCGCGATCTCGCCGGGCACGAGCGATGTGTCGTCGTCCGGCGGGCGGAATGCGGCACAGAAGGGGCAAAAAAATCGGTTGGCTTCCGCGGCCATCCCGTTTAGGGTAACCCCGCCAAAAGCCAAGGAGCCGCGTGCTCCGCGCCTCAGGCGCTTAAACCGCCCCCGTACCGATTGACCGCCGGCGTCCGCGTCGCGCGTGAAGGGTCAGCACCGTTCGGGCTCGGGGCGAAGCCGACAAAGGCACGATTGGAACTGAACTAACGATTTCGACAAGGGACTCATGAGACCAGGCCAGAAAAACCGTGGGCGTGGCGGACGCAACATGATGGGCGGCCACCCTCAAAACCGACAGGGCGGCGGCGGGCGTCCGCCGCGCATGCAGAGTTTCGATTCGAGCGGGCCGAGCGTGAAGATTCGCGGCAACGCTTACCAGGTCTTCGAGCGCTATATCGCGATGGCGCGCGAGGCCGCCGCCGCCGGCGATCGGATCGCCGCCGAGAACCTCTACCAGCACGCCGAGCATTACTACCGCATCATGCAGGCGAACGGGGGGTACGATAACCACGGGCACCGGCCGATGACGCCCGCCGACAACGAAATGGCCGGCGGCGACGAGATCGACGGTCGTGGACCGCAACCGCCGATGCACGGCCAGCCGCAGCCCGTTCCGCATCAGCCGTTGCCGCCGAACCAGCCCCGGCCGCAGCCGCAGCAATCGCATCAGCCGCAGGCGCAGCCGCCGCAGCAGCCCGTTCCGTCCGATTCCCCGGGGGCCGAGCCGCAGCCGCCGGCACCGCCGGTCGATCCCGACTACAACGCCTGAAATCGCAGGCGGAGCGCTTGCCGCAATAAATCCCCCCGCAGGCGGGCGGGCTCGCCCTTGTCGGCGTCCGAAGCGACCCCATATTTTGCGCCGGAGGGCGCATCGGCTGCTTCCGAGAAGGGCTGATGCACCGGTCACGAAGGGGGTCCGATGGACTTCGAGAAGTACACGGAGCGCTCGAAAGGCTTCGTCCAGGCGGCACAGACGCTCGCCCAGCGTTCCGGACACCAGCAAATCGTTCCCGAGCACCTGCTCAAGGTGCTGCTCGATGACAAGGAAGGCCTCGCGGCCAACCTGATCCGCGCCGCCGGCGGGGACCCGGCGCGCGCGCTTGCGGCCGCCGATGCAGCGGTGGCGCGCCTGCCGCGCGTCGAGGGCTCCGGTGCTGCACAGACCTTCATGTCGTCGGAGCTGGCGCGGCTGTTCGGCGAAACCGAGAAAATCGCGGCGAAGGCGGGCGACAGCTTCGTCACTGCCGAGCGCCTTCTGCTGGCACTGGCGCTCGACCGGAATTCGAACGCCGGCAGGGCGCTGGCCGCCGCCGGCGTCAATGCCCAGAATCTCAACGCGGCAATCGAACAGATCCGCAAGGGACGCACCGCCGACAGCGCCACCGCCGAGGATACCTACGACGCGCTCAAGAAGTACGCGCGCGACCTGACCGCCGCGGCGCGCGACGGCAAGCTCGATCCGGTCATCGGCCGCGACGAGGAGATTCGCCGTACCATGCAGGTGCTGTCGCGACGCACCAAGAACAATCCGGTTCTGATCGGCGAACCGGGCGTCGGCAAGACCGCCATCGTCGAAGGTCTGGCGCTCAGGATCGTGCACGGCGACGTGCCCGAAAGCCTCAAGGAGAAACGGCTGCTGGCACTCGATCTCGGTGCGCTGGTCGCCGGCGCCAAGTTCCGCGGCGAGTTCGAGGAGCGGCTCAAGGCCGTATTGTCCGAGATCACGGCGAGTGCCGGCGAGATCATTGTCTTCATCGACGAGCTGCACACGCTGGTCGGCGCCGGCAAGGCCGAGGGTGCGATGGACGCGTCCAACATGCTCAAGCCGGCCTTGGCACGCGGCGAGCTCCACTGCGTCGGTGCCACCACGCTCGACGAATATCGCAAGCATATCGAGAAGGATGCGGCGCTGGCGCGGCGCTTCCAGCCGGTATTCGTCGGCGAGCCCTCGGTCGAGGACACCATCTCGATCCTGCGCGGCATCAAGGAGAAATACGAATTGCATCACGGCGTCCGCATCACCGACGCCGCGATCGTCGCGGCGGCGACGCTTTCGAACCGCTACATCACCGACCGCTTCCTCCCCGACAAGGCGATCGACCTGATGGACGAGGCCGCCTCGCGGCTGCGCATGGAGGCGGAGTCGAAGCCGGAGGAGATCGATGAGCTCGACCGCCGCATCATTCAGCTCAAGATCGAGCGCGAGGCGCTCAAGAAGGAGACCGATGCGGCATCGAAGGAGCGTCTCAAGAAGCTCGACGCCGAGCTCCATGCGCTCGAGAAGCAATCGGCCGACCTGACGGCGCGCTGGCGAGCGGAAAAGGAGCAGATGGCGAACGCGCAGCGGCTAAAGGAGCAGATCGATCGCGCGCGGATCGAGCTCGAACAGACGCAGCGCAAGGGAGATTTCACCCGCGCGGGCGAGCTGACCTATGCCGTCATTCCCGACCTCGAAAAGAGACTCAAGGCGGCCGAGGCCGCCGAGGGCGCGCGCATGATCGACGAGGCGGTGACCGAGCAGCACATCGCCGCCGTGGTGTCGCGCTGGACCGGCATTCCGGTCGAGAAGATGCTCGAGGGCGAGCGCGCCAAGCTCCTGCAGATGGAGGCCAATCTGCGCCGCCGCGTGGTGGGCCAGGACGAGGCGGTGGTGGCGGTGTCGAACGCGATCCGCCGCGCCCGCGCCGGCCTGCAGGATCCCCATCGGCCGATCGGTTCGTTCCTGTTCCTGGGGCCGACCGGGGTCGGCAAGACCGAGCTCGCCAAAGCGCTCGCCGAGTTCCTGTTCGACGACGAGCAGGCGGTGTTGCGCATCGACATGTCGGAATACATGGAGAAGCACGCGGTGGCGCGGCTCATCGGCGCCCCGCCGGGCTATGTCGGCTACGAGGAGGGCGGGGCGCTGACCGAGGCGGTGCGCCGGCGGCCTTATCAGGTCGTCCTGTTCGACGAGGTCGAAAAGGCGCACCCGGACGTCTTCAACGTGCTGCTGCAGGTGCTCGACGACGGCCGGCTGACCGATGGCCAGGGTCGCACGGTCGATTTCCGCAACACGCTCATCATCCTGACCTCGAATCTGGGCAGCGAGTATCTTGCCAATCTGCCCGAAGGCCAGGATGTCGCGAGCGTCCGCGGCCCGGTGATGGAAGCGGTGCGGGCCGCCTTCCGGCCGGAGTTCTTGAACCGCCTCGACGAGATCCTGATCTTCCGGCGGCTGTCGCGCGCCGACATGGAGGGCATCGTCGCCATCCAGCTCAAGCGGCTCGAACAGCTGCTGGCCGAGCGCAAGATCACGCTTGCGCTCGAGCCCAAGGCGCGTGCTTGGCTCGCCGCCGCCGGCTACGATCCGGTCTACGGCGCGCGGCCGCTGAAGCGTGTGATCCAGCGCGAGCTGCAGAACCGGCTGGCCGAGGCGATCCTCAAGGGCGAGATCAAGGACGGCGAGACGGTCGGCGTAACCGCGACCGGCGAGGATCATCTGGCGATCGCGCCAAGGCCGCCGAAGCGCGCCAAGGCGCAAGCGGCGGAGTAAGCCGCGGCGCGCCGCCGGCGCTCAAATCGGGTTGGCGCGGTAGTGGTTGTCGAGGAATACGAGCGCTTTGAACTCGGCCTTGGAGAACTTCGTATCCACAGGCTTCGGGCCGTAGTTGTATCGATAGTCCAGATTCTCGATCACCTCTCGAATATCTGGCGGCAGCGGCGCTATCGAATCGATAGGACAATGATGCCGCGTGGCGCGCATGAGACCAGTCGTCCGATCGAACTCGAGATCTTCCGGCACCAGAAGACGCCGCGCGTAAATAATCGTATCGGTCGTTTTCGTCGCCAGACAGACGAGACTCGCGCCATTCGGGCAATCTGCATGGAAAATGTCACCGACCTTTATGCTTCGAATCAATGCCGCGCGATCTGGCATCGCATTACCCCTAATTGTGCGGCCCGATGAGGTACGGCCGGAGAGTTTGCATCTTTTCCGACGCCGGCTCGCTCTCGGCACCGACCGCCTTTAGAGCACAATCGTGGCACAGGATTTTGCCTTCGATGCGACACATGCCCGTCGTTCCGTAACTGCCGCCGCTCGGACATGCTTGGCAGGGCAAGTCGCCGCGTGCGGCGATCTCGATGTCACTGCCGTCAGTCGCCCATTCGCCGGCGCCCGGATTTTTCGGCGGTACACGGGATTCGGCTTCCCAGTCGGGATTATATTTTTGCAGCGCGGCGGCGGCGGCGAGCTTCGCCATGCCTTCCGGTGCGATTTCTGGGAATCCGAGCAGGACGGCATAGATACGCGCATGCGCCGTCTGGCCGCGCGCCAGCAGTTCACCGACTTTGCCGAGGCCGCGACACCAGCGTTCGGTCGCTAGGTCAGGGACCGGTCCGTAGGCGAGCCGCAACGCTTCGGCGATCTCGCTCGCTGGACGCAGATAGCAGCGGCCGGGAGCCGTCGTAGCGGCACGGATTTTGGCGAGAACGACGGGTCCCAAGCTTACGCCGGTTTCGTCGCATGCCAGTCCGGGGGCCGCGCTTCACCAGGCTGCAGCTGCCGATAAAGGCGTCGAACACTAAGCCTCCTTACGCTTTCTACGTACAATATGTTCGTCGTTTGTTCTTTTTGTCAAGACCGGGATTGGCACACCGGTTCAGGCCTATGGCACGAACTGGGACGCGATCGCCCCGAGGAACTCGGCTGCATCGTGAGCGCCGTCGACGTCGACGCGAGGCTCGAGCGCCAGCGCGATCAGACAGCCGATCGTGTTCGAGTCACCATGGGCGGCAGGTGCCTGCCATCGAGGCAGTACTGAGCGCCGTCGCCCGGCGCAAAACAGCCGGCCAAAACCGGGGCACCGGCTCAGCCGAGTTCCGCCGCCCAGTCGCGGGTCTCGACGATCTCCTTGATCCGGCGCAACAGCGACGCGGCATAGCCGCCGTCGAAGGCGCGGTGGTCGAAGCTCTGCCCGATCATGGCGACGCGGCGGATGGCGACGCTGTCGCCCTTCGGCCCTTCGACGACGACCGGTGCCTTGCGCACCGCATCGAACGATAGGATCGCGACGTTGGGCGGGTTGATCACCGGCATGGTGAACTGCGTGCCGAAGCTGCCGTTGTTGGTGATGGTATAGGTCGCACCAGCGAGGTCCGCGGGCGTCAGCTTGCCGCCGCGCGCCTTCTCCGCCAGCCGTGCGATCGCCCGAGCGAGGCCGGCGACGTTCAAGTCCTCGGCGTGCGGTATCACCGGCACGACGAGGCCGCTGTGATCGAGATCGGTGGCGATGCCGAGATGGATGTCGCGGTGCAGGATCAGACGGTCGCGGTCAAAGCTGGCATTGGCGCGCGGAAACTGGCCGAGCGCGATGCACAGTGCTCGGGCTATGAACGGAAGGTAGGTCAGCGTCGCGCCGTGCCGCTGCTCGAACGCGGCCCTGGCCCTGTCGCGCGCGGTGGCGATGCCCGTGACGTCGATCTCGAGCGCCTGGAAGGCGTGCGGAATGGTGCGCCAGGCCTCGGCGAGATTGGCCGCAGTCTGAGCCCGGATGCGGTTGAGGGGCTCGATGGTGTCGCCCTCGCGCGGCGCGATCGGTGCGCGCGCGGCCACGGGTGCGGCCGGCGCCGCGGTCACGTCGGCGGCGGCAATGCGCCAGCCGCCGCGCGCCCTGACCCGCTGCGCGATCGCGGCGAGGTCCGCACCCGAATCGCGGATCAGCCGTCGCGCCAACGGCGTCACTTTGAGCCCGTCGAGCGCCACCTGCGGCAGCCTGATCACCACCGGCGTCCTGACGTCCTCGAAGGGCTTGAGCGTCATCGGCCGGTAGTCGGAAGCGCGCGACGCGGCCGGCGCAGCGGTGGTATTGGGACGCGCAGCCTCGCGCGGCGTCGCCGAAGGCCTCGGGTTCGTCGCCGGCCTCGCTTCGCCGGGCTTCTCGCCGCCGTCGCCCAGAACCGCGACCACGGTGCCGACCGGCACGGTTTCGCCGGCCGGTACGCGGATCTCGGTCAGTGTGCCACTCTCGGTCGCCTGGACCTCCATCGACACCTTGTCGGTCTCGATCAGGAACAGGTTCTCGCCGGCGGCGACCCTGTCTCCCACCTTCTTGAACCAGCTCGCGACCTTGCCTTCGGCGACGGTCTCGCCGAGCTGCGGCATGATGACGTTCATATCCGCGCCTACCAGGTGACCGAGACGTATTGCGTCTCGAGGAACTCCATCATGCCCTCGTGCGCACCTTCGCGGCCGATGCCCGACTGCTTGGCGCCACCGAACGGCGCCGCCGGATCGCTGGCGACGCCGCGGTTGAGGCCGATCATGCCCGCTTCGAGGCGTTCGGAAATCTTGAGGCCGCGCGACATGTCGCGCGTGTAGACATAGGAGATCAGGCCGTATTCCGTGTCGTTGGCTTTGCGGATGGCTTCGTCCTCGTCGCGGAACTTCTGGATCGGCGCCACCGGCCCGAAAATCTCCTCCTTGAGGCAGCGGGCGTTGTCGGGCACGTCGATGAGCACCGTCGGCGGATAGTAATAGCCGGTGCGGTTGAGGCGCTGGCCGCCGGTCACCGCGCGCGCGCCCTTGTTGATGGCATCCTCGACCAACGCCGCCACCTTGTCGCGGGTGTCGGCATTGACCAGCGGGCCGACGGCGACGCCTTCCTCGAGGCCGTTGCCGATCTTGAGCGCCTTCATGCGCGCGGCGAATTTGTCGACGAAGACGTCGTGAACCTTCTCGTGGACATAGAAGCGATTGGCCGCGGTGCAGGCCTCGCCCATGTTGCGCATCTTGGCGATCATCGCGCCGTCCACCGCCGCGTCGATGTCGGCGTCCTCGCAGACGATGAACGGCGCGTTGCCGCCGAGCTCCATCGCCGGCCGCACCACGTTGTCGGCGGCCTCGTGCAGAAGCTTGCGGCCGACTTCGGTCGAGCCGGTGAAGGAGATCACGCGCACGCGCGGATCGTGCAGCATCGCGCTCACCACCGGGCCCGACTTGCGCGATGGCAGGATGTTGACGACGCCGGCCGGAACGCCGGCCTCCTCGAAGAGCTCGGCCAGTGCCAGCATGGTCAGCGGCGTCTCGGACGCCGGCTTCAGGACGACGGGGCAGCCTGCAGCGAGCGCCGGCGCGATCTTGCGCGTGCCCATCGCCGCCGGAAAATTCCACGGCGTCACCAGCACCGCGACGCCGGCCGGCTTGTGCTGGACCAGGATGCGGGCGCCGGTCGAAGGCGCGCGCGATACCTCGCCGATGTTGCGCGGCGCCTCTTCCGAGTACCAGCGGAAGAACTCGGCGGCGTAGACGGCCTCGGCGCGCGAATCCGGCAACGCCTTGCCGTTCTCGAGCGTCATCAGCCGCGCGAAGAATTCCTTCTTGGCGGTGAAGAGATCGAAGCAACTGCGCAGGACCTCGCCGCGATCGCGCGGGCTCTTCGCCGCCCAGGCGGGAAATGCCTTTTCGGCGGCGTCGATCGCCGCCTTGGCATCGTCGACCGTGCCGTCGGCAACCTTGCATAGAGGCTGCTCGGTCGCAGGATTGAGCACCTCGAACTCGCCGCCGCCGGTCGCGGTGCGGAACTGGCCGCCGATGTAGAGACCGGTCGGGACCTCAATATCGGGCGCATCCTTGAGCCTCACCTTCCGGGTAACAGCCATGATCGTCCTCACGCTTTCAGGGAGCGGCGGATCTTGTCGACGATGCGCGGCACGGTCGGCAGCGCCAGGTCCTCGAGATTGTCCGCCGCGGGCAGCGGAATGTGCGGGGTCGTGATCCGCACCACCGGCCCATCGAGATCGTAGAACGCCTCGTCGGCGGCGATCGAGGCGAGCTCGGCGCCCCAGCCGCACAGCCGCGGATTTTCCTCGACCGTGAACAGCCGATGGGTGCGCGCCACCGAGCCGAGGATGGTGGCGAGGTCGAGCGGCACCAGCGAACGCACGTCGATCACCTCGACGTCGATGCCGTGCTCCCCGGCCAGAATCTCCGCGGCCTCGAGCGCGCGCGGCACCATCAGCGCCAGCGCCAGGACCGTGGCGTCCTTGCCGGGGCGGACGATCTTGGCCGTGCCCAGGCGATCGACGATTTCGCCGTCGGGCACTTCGCCCTTGGTGGCGTAAAGCGACTTGTGCTCGAAGAAGATCACGGGATCGGGGTCCCTCACCGCCGCAGCCAAGAGTCCGATGACATCGACCGGCGTCGATGGCGCCACCACCTTGAGGCCGGGGATCATCATCGCCCAGTTCTCGACGCTCTGGCTGTGCTGCGCACCGAAGCGCGAGCCGGCTCCGTTGCCGGTGCGCACGACCAGCGGGCATTTCAGTTGCCCGTTCGACATGTAGCGCGCCTTCGGGAACTCGTTGGCGACGTAGTCGAAGCAGACGGCAAGGAAATCCGAGAACATGATCTCGGCGATGGGCTTGAGGCCGGTCATTGCCGCGCCCATCGCCGCGCCCAATATCGCCTGCTCGGAGATCGGCGTGTCGCGCACGCGCGTTGGACCGAACTGCTCGAGCAGTCCGACCGTCGCCTTGAACACGCCGCCGGCCTTGGCGACGTCCTCGCCGAGGAAGACGACATCGGGGTCACGCGTCATCTCCTGGGCGATGCCGCGGGCGACCGCCTCGCGATAGGTCAGTTCCGCCATGCCCAGCCTCCGTCGGCATAGACGTCGGTGGTCAGGAGCTCGGCAGCGGCCGGCGGCGCGGCCTTGCAGGCTTCGGTCGCGGCGTCGATCTTGCGCTTCGATTCCTGCTCGATCCGCGTCAGGACGGTCTCGCCGATTCCGGAATCGAGCAGCCGACGGCGATAGAGCTTTATCGGGTCTCGCCTCAGCCATTCCTCGAGCTCGCCGGGCGGACGGTATTTGGCGGGGTCGGCGCGCGAATGCCCGCTATGGCGATAGGTCAGGCACTCGACCAGCGACGGTCCATCCCCGGCGCGCGCCTTGTCGAAAACGGTCCGCGCCGTGCGATAGACCTCGTCGGCGTCGTTGCCGTCGACGATGATGCGCTCAAGACCGTAGGCCGCGGCACGGTCGGCCGCCGGATGCTTGACCGCGGTGACTTCATGGATGGCCGTATATTCCATGTAGAGGTTGTTCTCGCAGACGAAGACGACCGGCAGCTTCCACACCGCGGCGAAATTGAGCGCCTCGTGGAACGCGCCGATATTCGTGGTGCCGTCGCCGAAGAAGCACACCGAGACGTCCTTGTGGCCCTTGTATTGGGCGCGCCAGGCGGCGCCGCAGGCGATCGGCAGATGGGCGCCGATGATGGCGTAGGATCCCATGACGCCGTGATCGACCGAGGTGAGGTGCATGGAACCGCCCTTGCCGCGCATCAGCCCGTTGTCCCGCTGCATCAGCTCCCCCAGCACCTTTTCCATCGCGACGCCGCGCGCCAGCGTGTGGGCGTGGCCGCGATAGGTGCAGAAGCTCAGATCGCCCTTTTGCATCGCGCCGGCGAAGCCGGCCGCCACCGCCTCCTGGCCGAGCGAGAGGTGACTCGTGCCCTTGACCAGGCCCTGCAGGAACAGATCGTAGGCGCGCTGTTCGCAATCGCGGATTTCGACCTGGATGCGATAGAGCTCGAGGCGCTTGGCCTCGTTGAGATCGTCGTTGCGGAAGCCGACGGTTTGGAGCTGGGCGCGGCTGCTCACGCGGGCCTTTCCTCTCTACGGACGGCGCTCGGCGCCGCGTCCTTCGCCGGACGCGGTGCGGCGCCTTCGCGCTGTCACCTTGGTCCTGGTTGATATCGGGGCCTAACCATGCGTCGCAGGCTCGGGCACTGTCAACGCCGTGCGGCGCGTCGGCGCATGCCCCGTCGGCAGGGGTGTTGGCCGCCTCGGTGGCGGCAGTTCCCTTGCCGCCGTAAGGGTTTTTCACCGCTCAAAACACCCCATATACCCTTAGGCTTTCCTTGACTCGCCGGGGCCGTGCCGCGATGCTGCCACAAAGCACATCGCGTAGCCGCCGCAGCGGGACGCCGCGCGGCAGGGCAGTATTCCCGATCCGGTCTTGGGCACGCGACTCAGGGGTGATCGGGTCGGAGGAGGATGGGGTTTTGACGGCGCACGGTATTCCCGCGCGGCAAGGTCTGTATGACCCGTCGCATGAGCATGACGCCTGCGGCGTCGGCTTCATTGCGCACATCAAGAACCGCAAGAGCCACGATCTCCTCGCCAGCGGCATCCGCATCCTCGACAACCTCGCCCACCGAGGCGCGGTCGGCGCCGATCCGCTGGCGGGCGACGGCGCGGGCATCCTGATCCAGTTGCCCGAGAAGCTGTTCCGTGACGAGGCCAGGCAGCTGGGCTTCGCGCTGCCGGCGGCGGGACAGTACGGCGTCGGCATGGTCTTCCTTCCTCGCAACCCCGAAACGCGCCGCGTCTGCGAGGAGACCATCACCCGGTTTGTCGCCGCCGAGGGGCAGAAGCTGCTCGGCTGGCGCGACGTGCCGGTCGATTCGACGGTGCTCGGCGAAAGCATCAAGCCGATCGAGCCGATCATCCGTCAGTTCTTCGTCGCGCGCGGTCCGAACTGCGCCGACGCCAACGCGCTCGAGCGCAAGCTCTACGTCATCCGCAAGCAGTCGCACGCGACGGTGCGCGCCAAGAAACTGCCGGAGGGCACGGCCTTCTATATCGTCAGCCTGTCGACGCGCACCATCGTCTACAAGGGGATGGTGATCGCGGAGCGGCTCGCCCTCTACTACAGGGACCTCAAGGACCCGCGCACCGAATCGGCGCTGGCTCTGGTCCATGCGCGCTTCTCGACCAATACCTTCCCGTCGTGGGAACTGGCGCATCCCTTCCGCTTTCTGGCGCATAACGGCGAGATCAACACGCTGCGCGGCAACATCAACTGGATGATGGCGCGGCGCCATTCGATGACTTCGAAGCTGCTCGGCGACGATCTCGCCAAGCTCTGGCCGCTGATCGGCGACGGCAATTCGGACTCAGCGACGCTCGACAACTGCCTCGAGTTGCTGATCGCCGGCGGCTATCCGATGGTGCACGCGCTGATGATGATGATTCCGGAAGCGTGGTCTGAAAACCCGCTGATGGATAAGGACCGCCGCGCATTCTACGAATACCACGCGGCGCTGATGGAGCCCTGGGACGGCCCGGCGGCGATCGCGTTCACCGACGGCCGCCAGATCGGCGCGACGCTCGACCGCAACGGGCTGCGACCGGCGCGCTTCTTCGTCACCTCGGACGATCACGTGGTGATGGCGTCGGAAGCCGGCGTGCTCGATTTTCCCGAGGACAAGATTATCCGCAAATGGCGGCTCGAACCCGGCAAGATGCTGCTGGTCGATCTGACGAAAGGCCGCATCATCGACGACGCCGAGCTCAAGGCGGGGATCGCGCGGGCCAAGCCGTACCAGCGGTGGCTCGACCAGACCCAGATCAAGCTCGAATCGCTGCCCGAAGAGGTCGCGCCGCTGCCGCCGCCCCCGGATGTGCTGCTCGATCGCCAGCAGGCCTTCGGCTACACGCAGGAGGACCTCAAGTTCTTTTTGAAGCCGATGGTGCTCAACGCCGAGGACACCGTTGGCTCGATGGGCCGCGACACGCCGCTCGCCGTCCTGTCGGACCGGCCGAAGCTGCTGTTCGATTACTTCCAGCAGCGCTTCGCACAGGTGACGAATCCGCCGATCGATTCGATCCGCGAAGAACTGGTGATGTCACTGGTGTCGCTGGTGGGGCCGCGCCCGAACCTGCTCGATCTCGAGACCGGCGGCTCGCACATTCGCCTCGAGTTGCGCCAGCCGATCCTCACCAACATGGACATGGAGCGGATTCGGCGCATCGAGGACAATACCAAGGGCCACTTCAAGAGCTTCACGCTGTCGATCTGCTATCCGGCGACGGAGGGCGCCGCCGGCATGGAGCCGGCGCTGAAGCGCATCTGCAACCAGGCCAAGGACGCCGTCCGGGCCGGTTCCAACATCATCGTGCTGTCGGATCGCGCTCTCGACGCCGAGCACATCGCGGTGCCGTCGTTGCTCGCGGTCGCGGCCGTGCACCATAGCCTGATCCGCGACGGCCTGCGCACGGAGGTGGGCCTCGTAGTCGAGACCGGCGAGGCGCGCCAGCTGCACGACATCTGTCTGCTCGCAGGCTATGGCGCCGAGGCGATCAATCCCTATCTCGCGCTCGATACCATCGCCGCGGTGAAGCGCGATCTCGGGGACAAGCTGGTCGCGGAAGCCGAGGCACAGAAGCGCTACATCAAGGCGCTCACCAAGGGGATTCTGAAGGTGATGTCCAAAATGGGCATCTGCACCTTCCAGTCCTATTGCGGCGCGCAGATCTTCGACGCGGTTGGGCTCAACCGCGCGCTGCTCGACGAGTATTTCACCGGCACGACCTCGCCGGTCGAGGGTGTCGGTCTCAGGGACATCGCCGAGGAGACGGTGCGGCGCCACCGGATCGCATTCGGCGACGCGCCGATCTACCGCGACGCGCTCGATGCGGGCGGCGAGATTCTCTACCGCGTGCGCGGCGAACGGCACATCTGGACAACCGACACCGTGTCGCTGCTGCAGCATGCGGTGCGCGGCAACAGCTACCGGAAATACAGGGAGTTCTCTCGGCGCGCCGGCGACCAGGAGGACGGCGCGGTGGCGCTCCGGGGCCTGCTCGATTTCGAATTCGTGCCCGAACCGATTCCGCTGTCGGAAGTCGAGCCGGCAGAGAACATCATGAAGCGCTTCTCGACCGGCGCGATGTCGTTTGGCTCGATCTCGTGGGAGGCGCACACCACCCTCGCCATCGCCATGAACCGCATCGGCGGCCGCTCCAATACCGGCGAGGGCGGCGAGGATCCGCGGCGCTACGTGCCGCTCGACAACGGCGATTCGCTGCGCTCGGCGATCAAGCAGGTGGCGTCCGGCCGTTTCGGCGTCAACGCCGAGTATCTGGTCAACGGCGACATGCTGCAGATCAAGATGGCGCAGGGCGCCAAGCCGGGCGAGGGCGGCCAGCTGCCCGGCCACAAGGTCGACGACTGGATCGCCCGCACCCGCCATTCGGTGGCGGGCGTCGGCCTGATCTCGCCGCCGCCGCACCACGATATCTATTCGATCGAGGACCTGGCGCAGCTCATCCACGATCTCAAGAACGTCAATCCGAAGGCCTGGATCAGCGTCAAGCTGGTGTCGGAGATCGGCGTCGGCACGATCGCCGCCGGCGTCGCCAAGGCCTATGCCGATCATGTCACCATCGCCGGTCACGAGGGCGGCACTGGCGCCAGCCCGCTGACCTCGATCCATCACGCCGGCGAGCCGTGGGAGATCGGCCTCGCCGAAACCCATCAGACTCTGGTGTTGAACGGCCTGCGCGGCCGAATCTCGGTGCAGGTCGACGGCGGCCTGCGCACCGGCCGCGACGTGGTCATCGGCGCGCTGCTGGGCGCCGACGAGTTCGGATTCGCCACGGCCGCGCTCATCGCCGAAGGTTGCGTGATGATGCGCAAGTGTCACCTCAACACCTGTCCGGTCGGAGTCGCGACCCAGAACAAGGAACTGCGCAAGCGCTTCGTCGGCAAACCGGAAGACGTCATCAACTTCTTCCGCTTCGTCGCCGAGGAGACCCGCGAGTTGATGGCCAAGCTCGGCTTCCGCACCGTCAACGAGATGATCGGGCGCACCGACAAGCTCAGGGTTCGGCCGGGCCTGAATCATCCCAAGGCGCGCCAGATCGACCTCAGCCGCGTGCTCTACCGGCCGACCGTGCCGCCCGGCACCAAGACCTATCAGTGCGAAGCGCAGAACCATCGCCTCGAGAAGGCGCTCGACCACAAGCTCATCGCCCAGGCCCAGCCGGCGCTCGAGCAAGGCCGGCCGGTGGTCATCGAGATGCCGGTGCGCAACGTCAACCGCACCGTCGGCGCCATGCTATCGGGCGAGGTCGCGCGCCGTTACGGCGATGCCGGGCTTCCCGACGGCACCATCGACGTCCGCTTCAAGGGAACGGGCGGCCAGACCTTCGGCGGCTTCCTGGCGCGCGGCATCTCGTTCACCCTCGAAGGCGCAACCAACGACTATTGCGGCAAGGGGCTTTCGGGCGGCCGAATCGTGGTCTATCCGCCGCGCGACAGTCGGATTCCGCGCGAAAAGAGCATCATCGTCGGCAACACCGTGCTCTATGGCGCCATCAGCGGCGAGTGCTATTTCAGCGGCGTCGCCGGCGAGCGCTTCGCGGTGCGCAACTCGGGTGCCGTCGCGGTGGTTGAGGGCGCCGGTGCGCATTGCTGCGAGTACATGACGGGCGGCATTGTCGCCGTTCTCGGCGACACCGGGCCGAATTTCGCCGCCGGCATGAGCGGCGGCGTTGCCTATGTCCTCGACGAGCGCGGCGATTTCAAGACCCGCTGCAACACCGCGATGGTCGAGCTCGAGCCGCTCCAGGGTGAAGACAGCCCGGCCGATCCCGATCGGCCGATCGAATTCGTCTATTCGCTGCATGAGAACGATTTCGCGCTGCTGCGTCGGATGGTCGAGCGTCACGCGCTTCTGACGCAGAGCCCGCGTGCGCGCACAATGCTCGCCGATTGGGCGGCGTGGCAGAACCGCTTCGTCAAGGTGATGCCGATCGAGTATCGGCGCGCGCTACAGAAGATCGAACACGCACGGAAAGCCACCGCGTCGGAGATCGGCGTCACGGTGAGTGCCTGATCCGATGGGCAAGCCGACCGGGTTCCTGGAGTTCGAGCGGCGCGACCATGCCAACGCGCCGGTCAAGGAACGCCTCAAGCACTACCGCGAGTTCGCGGTGCCGCTGCCGTCCGACGAGCTGCGGCGCCAGGGCGCGCGCTGCATGGATTGCGGCACGCCGTATTGCCATTTCGCCTGCCCGGTCAACAACATCATTCCCGACTGGAACGATCTGGTTTACGAAGGCGATATGCAGCGCGCGCTTGAGGTGCTGCATTCGACCAACAACTTCCCCGATTTTACCGGCCGCATCTGTCCGGCACCGTGCGAGGCCGCCTGCACGCTGAACCTTATCGAGTCGCCCGTCACCATCAAGACCATCGAATACGCCATCGCCGAGCGCGGCTGGGAGGCCGGTTGGGTCGCGCCGCAGCCGGCGAAGCACCGCACCGGCAAGCGCGTGGCGATCGTCGGCTCCGGTCCGGCGGGGCTCGCTTGCGCACAGCAGCTGGCTCGCGCCGGGCACGAAGTCGCCGTCTACGAAAAATCGCCGCGGGTCGGCGGGCTGTTGCGCATCGGCATTCCCGATTTCAAGCTCGAAAAGCACGTCGTCGACCGCCGCATCGCTCAGATGCGCGCCGAAGGCGTCGTATTCCACGTCAACACCCATGTCGGGCGTACCCTCCCGGCGGCCGAGCTGATGCGGGCCAATGACGCCGTCGTCTTCGCAGTTGGCTCCGAGCAGCCGCGCGACCTGCCGGTGCCGGGCCGCGACCTCGCCGGCATCCATTTCGCAATGGATTTCCTGACGCAGCAGAACCACCGCGTCGCCGGCGAGAAATTCGAGGGGGCCGACATTCTCGCCGGCGGCAAGAACGTGCTGGTGATCGGCGGCGGCGACACCGGCTCCGACTGCATCGGCACGGCGAACCGCCAGGGCGCCAGATCGGTCACGCAGATCGAGATCATGCCGCAGCCGCCGGAGCACGAGGACAAGCTGCTGACCTGGCCGGACTGGCCGATGAAGCTCCGCACCTCGACATCGCACGAGGAAGGCGCCGATCGCGACTGGTCGATTCTGACCAAGGCGTTTGCCGGCGCGGATGGCCACGTCACCGGCCTCGATTGCGTGCGCGTGCAATGGCATCGCGACGCGGAAGGCCGGATGCGGATGGTCGAGCTGTCGAACAGCGCGTTTCACATCCCCGCCGATCTGGTTTTGCTGGCGATGGGATTTCTCCACCCGGTGCAGAAGGGCGCAGTCGAAAGCCTCGGTCTCACGCTCGACGCGCGCGGCAACATCAGGGCCGACACGGACAATTACCGCACCAGCATCGACAAGGTTTTCGCCGCCGGCGATGCGCGCCGCGGTCAATCGCTGGTGGTCTGGGCGATCCGCGAGGGCCGGCAATGCGCCCGTGCTGTCGACGAATATCTGATGGGCCGCTCCGACCTGCCGCGATGACCATGTGACGCCCGGCCCCGGCGCCCGATCTGGTGCCGGCGCCGACGCATGGCGCCGCATTTGGGGCCACGAGCGCAAGGTGGCGGCTGGCGGACGGCCCGTCTGAATCGGTGCAGCAACGCCCGATTGACGCCGGTGCGCCGACGGGCGGGCGACGCCGGGGGCGTGGTCGGCGAGGTTACGTCCGCGCAGGGCCGCCATCGCGCCGTCAGCCCCGACCGTCTGTTGAATCGCAGTGGCGGCGACGCGCCGCCGGCGCCGACCTGTCCCGCCCCTAGGCGGCGAGGAACGCGCCCAGCGCCCGCACGAACTGCGCCGGTTGCTCCAGGATCGAGGCGTGCCGCCCTGGCGCGAGCCAGACCAATTTCGACTGGGGGATGCTGTCGTGGAGCCAGCGCGCCGCGTCGAGGAAGCTCGGTATGTCCTGATCGCCGCAGATGACGAGCGTGGGTGCGGCGATGCCGGTCGCGAGGTCGCGCAGATCGGCCGCGGCCAGGGCCTCGCAGGCGCGCGCGTAGCCTTCGCCCGGGCATTTCTCGAAGGCGTCGCACACGTAGCGCACGGCCGGCGGATTCTGCGCGACGAAAGCCGTGGTGAACCAAATATCGAGCAGGCCGGGAATCAGCGAATGGACGCCATCCTTGCGCGCCTGCGCCGCGCGCACCGCCCACATCGCGCGCAACTCGTCGGTGTAGCGCGGCGTCGTGTCGATCAGCACCAGCCGCTCGACGCGCGCCGGATAGGTCGCTGCAAAGTGCTGCGCCACCAGGCCGCCCAGAGACATGCCGGCAACCGCGGCGCGCGCAACGCCGGCGCGGTCGAGAACCGCAGCCAATTGCCGCGACAGATCGGCGATACGGTAAGGCGCAGACGGCACCGGCGCCGTGCCGTGGCCGGGAAAGTCATAGGCGAGGAGGGAGCGCTCGAGCGCGAGGTTCGGCAGCGCAAACTCCCAGAGTCGATGGTCGACGCCGAGACAATGCAGCAGAACCAGCGGCGGCCCCTTACCTGTCCGGTGCAGCGTGATCGCCCCGGCGTCGAGCGCCGCATCGCCTGCGTCCATCGCCCCCTCCCGCTCCCGCTCCCGCTTAACCTCGCGTTCACCATAACGCGCCGTGACATGCGCTGCATCACGGCAAACACAACTTTAAGGATTCCCGGCGATTCTCGGCTCAGGAATTCCCTGACTGCAGAATCGCACGCATGACCGGATTCGTCGGCGGCGCCTACGATCCCATCCTGGTTCTGTCGTCGCTCGGTCTTGCGGCCGGAGCGGCGTTCGTTGCCTTCGGCACCGGCCCGCATATCGCCGCGTCGAGCGGCCGGGCCCGCTTCGGCTGGGTCGTCTCGGCGGCCACGGCGATGGGAGGTGGCATCTGGTCGGCTCACGCGGTCGGCATGCTGGCGCTGCTTCCATCGGTGACCGTCACCTACAGCCTGCCAGCCATGCTGATATCGCTGGCGATCGCGATCGACGTCAGCGGCGTCGGATTGGCGCTCGCCGCCGGCGGGCGGAACCCGGCGCGGCTGGCGCTCGGCGGCTTGGTTCTGGGCCTTGCGATCGCGGCCGCGCATTTCGCCAATATGGCGGCGATGCACCGGCCGGCCATCGCCGGTTATGACGTGACGATCGCCGGATTCTCGGTCGCGATCGGCTGGTTTGGTGCGACGGTCGCACTGGGCTTGGCCTCGTCCGAGGGCGGTTTGCGCCGCCGGCTGGTCGCCGCCGGCTTCATGGGCGCCGCGATCTGCGGGATGCATTACGCGGCGGCGGAAGCGGCCTTTTTCGCCGCCATGCCGTCGTCGTCGCATCCGCGCTGGGCCGAGATTGACCGCGGCACGCTTCAGCTGCTGGTTGCCGGCGTCGGCGCGATTGTTCTCGGTCTCGAGCTCTTATCGCGCAGGATCCGCGACCGCGCGCAAATGCCGGCCGCGCACGAGGCGCCCGGCGTCGACGCCGCTGCCGAGAGGTATCGTCATCTGGTGCAGAGTTCGAACGACATCTTTCTCGTCGTCACGCGCACCGGCCAGATCGCTCTCGCCGTCCAATCCCAGGGCCTCACCGGCCTCGACGCCAGGACGCTCGAAGGCCGCAGCGTCTTCGACCTGGTCGAGGGGCAAGGCGTCGATCTGTTGCGCCGCGCCCTGATCGTGCACGGGCCGCGTTCGGTTCCGGCCCATGTCGACCGTCTCAAGATCCGCAAGGAGGGGGGATCGCCGCGCGATTACGACGCGACGCTATGCAACATGTCGCACGAGTCGTCGATCGGCGGCGTGATCATCACATTTCACGATGTCACGGAGCGCGAACGCGCCGTCGCCGAGCCGCTCGCGGCCAAGAAGATCTCCGAGGATGCCAGCCGCCTCAAGAGCGAATTCATCGCCAACATGAACCACGAGCTGCGCACGCCGCTCAACGCCATCCTCGGTTTTTCCGAGCTCATGGTGAGCGACGTATCGGGCCGCCTCGCCGACGGTCGCTATCGCGATTACGCCAAGGACATCCATCGCAGCGGCGCGCAGCTGTTGTCGATCATCGACGACATTCTCGATTTCGCGAAGGCCGACGCAAAGCAGCTTTCGCTCCACGAAAGCGTCGTCGACACCTCGGCCCTGGTCGAAGACAGTGTCCGCTTCGTCATGCCCGTCGCGAACAAGAAGGGTGTCCGTATCGTCACCAGGATCGAATCCGCCGTTCCGCGACTGCGCGGGGACGAGCGGCGCCTGCGGCAGATTCTGCTCAATCTGCTCTCGAACGCGGTCAAGTTCACCCCCGTCCAAGGTGAGGTCCGCGTGCTTGTGCACCCGAGCGACGCCGGCGGTATCCAAATCGACGTCGAGGACACGGGAATCGGCATTCCCCCCGATCAGATTGGCCGCGTGATGGAGCCGTTCTATCAGGTCGACGGCTCGCTCGCGCGCACGCAGGAGGGGACCGGTCTCGGCCTGCCGATCGCTAGGTCGCTCGCCGAGCTGCACGGCGGCACGCTGCAGCTCGAAAGCGCCGCCGGTTGCGGTACCGCCGCGCGCCTGGTGTTGCCGCCGGAACGGGTCGTGCGGGAAACCGCCGCGGCCTGAGCGTATCGCGTGGCCGTCATGCGGCGGCGGCGCGCGTCGCACGGTTGCATCGCCGCGACCCCCGGCCTATTGGTAGCCGCCCGAAACTCCGAGAGTCGTCCATGCCTTTGCGCCTGGCTCTGGCGCTTCTGCTCGGCGCGTCGCTCGCCGGCTGCACCGTCGGTCCGAATTTCACGTCGCCGCCTGCGCCCGGCGATCGGGCTTACGATGCCGCGCAGGCCGCGCCGCCTGCGCTTGCCGGCGAGCCGGCGCAGCGCCTCGCGGTCGGCGAGCATATCGCCGGCGATTGGTGGACCCTCTACCACTCGGCCGCGCTCAATGGCTTGCTGCAAGAAGCGATTGCAAACAATCGCGATCTTGCGGCGGCCCGCTCGAACCTCGCCGCGGCGCAGAACATCGCCGCCGCCGCCCGCGGCGACCTCTTTCCGCGGCTCGACGCCGCGTCATCCGCCGAGCGCGAGAAAATCAGCTACGCCGCCTTCGGCCTCAAGCGGCAGCCACCCGCGACGTTCAATGTCTTCTCGATCGGACCGACGGTCAGCTATTCGCTCGATCCCTTTGGACGCAATCGCCGTTTGGTCGAGGAACGTGAGGCCCAGGCCGATGTCCAACGCTATCAGCTGACTGCGGCCTATCTCGCGGTCACAGGAAACGCCGTCGTCGGCGCGATCGACATCGCGGCACTCCACGCGCAAATTGCCGCCGCCAACGACGTCGTCGCCGACGACCGCAACCTCCTCGCGCTGGTACGGCGCAGCGTCGCGGCCGGCGGCGCGACCGAGCTCGACGTCGAAAGCGCACGCAGTCAATTAACCGCCGATCGCACCCTGCTGCCGCCCCTGCAGCAGCGGCTCAGCGTCGCCCGCCACATGCTGTCCGTGCTGGTGGCTCAGACGCCGGAAGGCTGGACGCCGCCGCAATTCACCCTCGACGGCCTGACGCTGCCCGCCGACGTGCCGGTGAGTCTGCCGTCAGCGCTCGTCCATCAGCGCCCCGACATCCTCGCCGCGGAGGCCGAGTTGCACGCGGCGTCGGCGGCGGTGGGGGTCGCCGAGGCCGAGCTTTATCCCGACGTCACGCTCAGCGCGCAGGTCGAACAGATCGCGGCTGCGCCCCACACGCTGCTGACGGCAAGCGGCAACGTCTGGAATTTCGGCGCCGGCGTCACGGCGCCGTTATTTCACGGCGGCGCCCTGCGGGCACAGGAGCGGGCGGCCGAGGACAACTTCAATTCGGCGCGCGCCACCTATCAGCAGGTCGTGCTGCAGTCCTTCGCGCAGGTTGCGGACGCGCTCGACGCGCTTCGACACGATACGGTCCTTCTCGGCGAACAGCGCGCGGCGCTCGAGTCGTCGCGCCGGTCGCTCGAGCTGACGCGCCGCGCCTACGAAGCCGGCGACATCGCGCTGCTGCAGGTGCTCGACGCCTCGCGCCTCTACCAGCGCGCCCGGCTCGGCTACGCTCGGGCCGAGGCCCAGCGCTATCTCGATACCGCGCAACTGTTCCTTGCCATGGGCGGCGGTTGGTGGCAGCGCCCGGATTTGACCCAGGCCGGCAGGGAGCCGAGTCAAACTCCAGCGCATTAATAGGGACGATGCGCGCCGCTGCCGCTGTTTTCCTCGCCGTTATGTGTCTCTGGAGTTCGGCCACCGCAGCCGGACAGCTGTCTGTCCTCGAGGAGAACGACTCGCTGTTTTTCAACAGCGACAAGCACTACACGCAGGGCATCCGCGGCAGCTATCTATCCGATCCGCTGCCGCCGGGCGACTGGCGCGACAAGGCGTTCGATGCGGTGCCGGCGCTGTTTCCGAGCGCCGACCGGAGCGAGCGTCGATTCGACTGGATATTTCTCGGCCAGAGCATCTTCACGCCCGAGAATTTGACGCTCAACCCGCCCGATCCGCACGACCGCCCTTATGCGGCGTGGCTTTATACCGGCGGCGCGCTGCTGCAGCAGAACGGCGACGGGCTCACCGGCCTTGAGCTCCTGATCGGCGTGGTCGGTCCGGCGGCGCTCGGCCGCCAGGTACAGAACGACTGGCATCAATTCGTCGTCGGCATTCCGGGCGGCCAGGGTTGGCACGATCAGCTGAAGGACGAGCCGGCGCTCACGGTCTCCTATGAAAAGCGCTGGCGCGTTTCGCTGGCCGACTTCGGCGGTTTCGGCGTCGATGGAGTTCCGGCAACGGGCATCACCGTCGGCAACGTTCTGACTTACGGATCGATCGGCGGCATGCTGCGCTTCGGGCGCGATCTCGGCGTCGATTACGGTCCAGCGCGCATCCGTCCCGCGCCGTCGGGCAGCGACTGGTTCGATCCCGCACGCATCGCCGCGCCGCTCGGCTGGTATTTCTTTTTCGGCGCCGAAGGCCGCGCGGTTGCGCGCAACGCCTTCCTCGACGGCAACAGCTTCGCATCGGGCCCGCACGTCGACAAGAAGCCGCTGGTGGGCGACCTCACCGCCGGCGTCGCGCTTTTCTGGAGGGACAAGGTCCGCCTCGATGTCGGCCTCCTGACACGCACCAAGGAGTTCTATGGGCAGCAGGGCGAAGGCAGCTATGCCGGGTTCCGTTTCGCCTTCGGCCTGTGATGTCGGGGCCGGAAGAGAGATCGCAATCGGCGATGAATGTCCTTGATTGCACGGACCGGCGTGCTTCCATGGCGCGGCATCAATAAATAATCCGGAGGACCGATGGCCGAGACGATCAAGGTGTTCGCAATCTGCGGAAGTTTGCGCAAGGGCTCGTACAACCGTATGGCGCTCAAAGCAGCGGCCGAGAACCTGCCGCCCGGCATGGCGCTGGATCAATACGACCGGCTCGCCGAAATTCCGCCCTATAACGAGGACGTCCGGCAGCAGGGCTTTCCGCCGGTGGTCGAGGACCTCTGCCGCCGCATTCGCGAGGCGGACGGTCTGCTTTTTGTCACGCCGGAATACAATTATTCGATGCCCGGCGTGCTCAAGAACGCTATCGACTGGGCATCGCGCGCGCCAGCGCAGCCTTTCGCCGGCAAGCCAATCGCCATGATGGGCGCGAGCATGGGCATGTTCGGAACCGGACGGGCGCAATACCACCTGCGCCAGACCTGCGTCTTCCTTGACATGATTCCGCTCAACAAGCCCGAGGTGATGATTCCGCAGGCGCAGAACAAATTCGATGCCCAGGGCCGCCTCACCGACGAGGCGACCCGCAAATTCATCCAGGACCTGATGGCGGCGCTGGCGGCCTGGATCCGGCGGTTGAAGGCCGCGGGCTGATTCGAGAGCAAGCGTCGGAGTGCGACAGGCCGCCGGTGATGCCAGATAACGCTTGCGGCGCGGTCGGACCGTGACGCAATTGAATGGAGCGGATCATGGGTACGGTAACGATCAGGGCGCATCCGGCGCGCGCTTTCGCAAGCGAGGCGAGGCGTTGGGCTGCGGTCGTGCGGCGTGACCCGGCTGCCGACGGCCATTTCTACTTCTCGGTACGGACGACCGGCGTTTATTGTCGGCCGAGCTGCGCGGCGCGTCGCGCGCGTCGGGAGAACGTCGCGTTCCATGACAGCCGTGCCGCCGCCGAGGCCGCCGGCTTTCGGCCCTGCCGGCGGTGTCGGCCGGACGCGCCGCCGCTGGCGAAGCATCGCGCCGGCGTTGTGGCCGCCGCCTGTCGCGCGATCGAATCGGCCGAGACGGCCCCCACCCTTGCGGAACTGGCGCGTGACGCCGGCATGAGCCGCTTCCATTTCCATCGCGTCTTCAAGGCGGTCATCGGCGTGACGCCGCGGAACTACGCCATCGCCTGTCGGACACGGAGGTTGCGCGCCGTGCTGTCGCGCGCCGGCAGCGTGACCGAGGCCATCTACGATGCCGGCTTCGGATCGAGCGGCCGGTTCTACGCCGAATCCGATCGCCTGCTGGGGATGCGGCCGCGGGAGTTCCGAGCTGGCGGCGACGGTGTTGCGATCCGCTTCGCGGTCGGTCAATGCTCGCTCGGCGCCATCCTGGTCGCCGCCACGGCGAAGGGCGTCTGCATGATGGCGCTCGGCGGCGATCCTGATCGGCTCGTGCGCGACTTGCAGGACCGCTTCCCCAAAGCGCGGCTGGTCGGCGGCGATTGCGCGTTCGAGCGCATCGTGGCGCAGGCCGTCGCGATGGTCGAACGACCGGAGGCTGCCGGCGCGCTGCCGCTCGACTTGCGCGGCACCGCCTTCCAGCATCGCGTGTGGCAGGCGCTGCGCGCGATTCCAAGCGGGACCACGACGACCTACAGTGCCATCGCCAAACGCATCGGCCGGCCGCATGCGGTCCGCGCGGTCGCCAAGGCCTGCGCCGCCAACCCGGTCGCGGTCGCGATTCCCTGCCATCGCGTGGTCCGATGTGACGGCGGGCTCGGCGGCTATCGCTGGGGCATCGCGCGCAAGCGCGCCCTGATCGCGCGCGAAGCCGGCGCGCGGACGCCGTCCTCCTAGGCGGTCGCCGGCAGCGCCGCCAGGTCGAGCGTTGCGCGCACGATCTCGGCGTCCTCGGGCAGGGGATGAAGTGCGAATCCGAGATCTCGGCACAGCTCGAGCATCAGCCGGTTCTCGCGCAGGACATCGCCGCGCAGCGAACGGATGCCGCGGCTGCGCGCATAGGCGATGATCCGCTGCATGAGGAAATAGCCGATCCCGCGTCCCTTCCGATCCGAGCGCACGGTGACGGCAAACTCGGCCTGCTCGTTGTCGGGATCGGCCGCAAGCCGCACCACGCCGACGATCTCCGGCATCGCGCCCTCGCTGGCGACGTCGTAGAGCAGCAACGCCATCTCGCGATCGTAGTCGAGCTGGGTCAGGCGGGCGAGCAGCGACGGACTGAGCTCGGTGAGCGGCGCGAAAAACCGCATGCGGATATCCTCGGATTCGAGGCGACGGAACAACGCCACGATCGCCGGCGCATCCTCTGGCCGGATCGGGCGCAGCTGATAGGTGACGCCGTCGGGCAGAACCACGCGCTCGGCGAGCGCGCTCGGGTACGGTCGGATGGCGAGCCGGGCGGTCGGATCGCCGCTCGCAGCTTGAACGCGGATGCGGGCGTCGAGTGCAACGACTCCCTCGGCGTCCGCAAGCAGCGGGTTGACGTCGAGTTCCGCGATTTCTGCGAAATCGACCACGAGCTGCGAGAGCTTGACCAGCGTCATGCCGACGGCGTCGAGCGCAACCGCAGGCCGGTTGCGATAGCCCTTGAGCAGCCGATGGATGCGCGTGCGCTCGATCAGGGCGCGGGCGAGCGCGAGATTGAGCGGTGCCAGCGCCAGCGCCTTGTCGTCGATGATCTCGGCCGCCGTACCTCCGTGGCCGAACAGGATGACGGGGCCGAATTGCGCATCTTCGGTCATGCCCAGAATCAGCTCGTGGGAGTCGCGCCGCACCACCATCGGCTCGACCGTGAAGCCGTCGATGCGCGCCTCGGGCCGCGCCTTCCGGACGCGCTCCAGCATCAGCCGCGCTTCGGCGCTGGCGGCCTCGGCGGTCCGCAGATCGAGCGCCACGCCGCCGACGTCGCTCTTGTGGCTGATGTCCGGGGACAGAATCTTGACGGCGCATGGCCCACGGAGCGCCGCGGCGATAGCGCCGACCTCGTCGGGTGTCTTGGCGACGCGCGAAACCACCACCGGAATGCCGTAGGCCTGCAGAATCTCCTTGCTTTCGGCGCCGCTCAGCCACGGGCGCTTGCGATCCAGGGCCGCATCGAGCAGGCGGCGCACGCGCGCGCGATCGGGCGCGAATTCCTTCGCGACCGCCGCCGGAACCTGCAGCAGCAACTGCTGGCTGCGCCGGTGGCGAACCAGATGCATGAAGGCGCGCACCGCCTCGCTCGGGGTCGCGTAGGTCGGGATGCGGGCGGCGGCGAAGACCCGGCGGGCTTCGTCGGCGGTGCTTTCTCCGACCCAACTGGTCAGCAGATTGTGCGGCTTGGCGCGGCCTTCCTCGGCGACGGCGCGGGCGGCGTCGATCGGCGACGCGAGCGCGGTCGGTGCGTTCAGCACCAACAGCGCGTCGGTTTGGGGGTCGCGGCGCGCGATGGCGATCGCGTCCCGATAGCGCTGCGGCGAAGCGTCGCCGACGATGTCGATCGGGTTGCCGTGCGACCAAGTGGGCGGCAGAACGCGGTCGAGCGCCGCAATCGTCTCCGGCACGAGCGGCGCCAGAGTGCCGCCGGCTGCGACCAGGCTGTCGGTCGCCATGACCGCCAGCCCGCCGCCGTTCGAGAGGATGGCGAGCCGATCGCCGTTGACGGGATCGCACAAGGCGAGCGTCTCGGCGGCGTCGAACAGCTCGTCGAGCTCGCTGACGCGCAGCATGCCCGCGCGATGGAAGGCGGCGTCGTAAACCGCGTCGGCGCCGGCCATGGCGCCGGTATGCGAACGGGCGGCGCGCGCACCTTCGCTGTACCGTCCGGCCTTGACCACCAGGACCGGCTTGGAACGGGCGGCGACGCGCGCCGCCGACATGAACTTGCGCGGCTCGGTGACGCCCTCGATGTAGAGCAGGATTGCGCGGGTATCGGGGTCGCTCGCCAGGTAATCGAGCATGTCGCCAAAGTCGACGTCGGCCATGTCGCCGAGCGACACGATGTGGGAGAAGCCGATGGCGTGGGCCGCGGCCCAATCGAGCATCGCGGTGATGATCGCGCCGGACTGCGCGACGAAGGCGAGATCGCCGCGCGGCGTATCGAGATGCGCGAAGGTCGCATTGAGGCGGCGTTCGGATGCGACGATGCCGAGGCAGTTCGGACCCACAATGCGTAAAAGATGGGGCTTGGCGGCGTCCAGCATCGCTTGGCGCAGCTTCGCGCCGGCGGCGTCGTCGCCTTCGCCGAAGCCGGCGGTGATGACCACCGCGGCCTTGGTGCCGCGCTGGCCGAGCGCCGCGATCAGGCTCGGAACGGCCGGCGGCGGCGTCGCGATCACGGCGAGGTCGGGCGCCTGCGGCAGGTCGTCGGCGTCGCGATAGGCGGTACGGCCCGCGACGGTCGGATGCGCCGGATTTACCAGCATGATCGGCCCGTCGAACCCGCCGGCGGTCAGGTTGCGGGTCAGGACACCGCCGACCGAGTGGGGCTTGTCGCTGGCGCCGAACAGCGCGATCGAGCGCGGCTTGAACAGGTATTTGAGGTTGCGGACGCTCATGCGGGGCGGTGATTGAACGGCTCCAATGTGTCGCCGATCCCTGCGGCGGTCGCCTTGATTCAAATCACCGAACGCGGTTTTGACCTAGGTCAAGGCGGCTCAGGGCGCCGGGCAGCACCGTCGCAGCATAGCAGAGGAGACCGGCGGTGCTGACATTGGAGGATTGTCTCGCGATGTGCGACCTCACGCGCGAGGAGATCGCCGCGATCGCCGAGCACGAGCATCTGCCCGAGGTGATCGCCGCCGAGCTCGGCAACTACCTCATCCGTACCGCCACCGGTCAGCGCGCGATCAAGGACATCATGCGCGACGACATCCTCGCGGCACAGGCGCGCGGCGATTTCAGCCACTCCGCCAAGCTCAAGTTGGCGCTGCGCCACTTCATCGACCGCTGCCGCAGCGAGCCGGCGCTCAATTGCTGCTGAGCGACTTCGCCACCGGGCGTACCATGGCGGCGATGGCACCTGCCGGGCAATGCGAAACCGTCGCCTTTCTCGGTCGCGGCGAAAGCTACGACGCGCCCGGCGTACCGGTGGAGCGGCGCGAGACCCATATCTCGATCGTCTTCCTGGTGGGTGAGCGGGCCTTCAAGCTCAAGCGCGCGGTTGCGTTCTCCTATCTCGATTTCTCGACACCCGCGCTGCGGCGCCGCTGCTGCGAGGAGGAACTGCGGCTCGGCCGCGCGATGGCGCCGTCGCTTTACCGCGCGGTCCGCGCCGTGACACGCTCGCCCGACGGGCGGCTGGCGCTCGACGGTGCCGGCGAGCCGATCGACTGGCTGGTCGAAATGCGCCGATTCGACGAGGCGGCGCTATTCGACCGCATGGCGACGGAGGGCCGCCTGACTCCTCGAATCATGCGCGACCTGGCGGATGCGATCGCCGCGTTTCATGCAACCGCCGAGTCCACGCCCCGCTGGGGGACGGCGGATGCGGCGCTGTCGGTGATCGCCGATATCGTCGCCAATCTGCGCCGGGCGGCGATCTTCGACGCGTCGGCGGTTGCGGCCCTTGCGGCCTGGCTCGAAACGATGTTTGCGGCGCAGCGGCCGACGATCGAGCGGCGCAATCGCGAGGGCCGGGTGCGTCGCTGTCACGGCGACCTTCATCTGCGCAACATCTGCCTGCTCGACGGCCGGCCGACGCTGTTCGACCCGGTCGAGTTCAGCGACGCGATCGCCTCGATCGACGTGCTTTACGATCTCGCCTTCCTGCTCATGGACCTGATCCATCGCGGCCATCGCGATCTCGCGGCGCTGGTTTTCAACCGTTATCTCGACGTCGGCGGCGACGAGGGCGGGCTGGGGCTGATGCCGCTTCATCTCGTCATGCGAGCGGCAATCCGCGCTCACGTGACCGCCGCCGCAGGCGCCGCCGATCAGGCGCAAAGCTATTTCCATCTGGCCTGCGATCTGTCGCGACCGTCGGCGCCGCTGCTGGTGGCGATTGGCGGCGTCAGCGGCACCGGCAAGACGACATTGGCACAAGCGGCAGCGCCGCATCTCGGTCGCGCCCCCGGCGCCCGTGTGCTGCGCAGCGACGTCATTCGCAAGCGGCTTCACGGCGTCGCGCCCGAACGGCGGCTGCCGCAATCGGCTTACGACGCGGCGACCAATCGTCGGGTCTATGAAAGGCTGGCCCGGCAGGCGGCGGCGGCTCTGCGCGAGGGTCAGGCGGTCATCGCCGATGCGGTCTTCCTCCGTCCGGCGGAGCGCGCCGCGATCGCGGCGGTGGCGCGCGATGCCGGCGTGCGGTTCGCCGGTCTTTGGCTCGAGGCACCGGAAGCGGTTCTGGTCAGGCGGCTTATGGGGCGCAGCGGCGATGCATCGGATGCCGATGTTGCGGTGCTCAGGCTCCAGCTGTCGCAGGACCCCGGCGCGGTCGATTGGCCGCGCCTTGCGGTCTTCGATGACGCTATGGCCGTCTCGGCTGCTCTTGCGGCACTCGGCGTCGGCTAAGGCAAAAGTACCGCGGCGCCTTCGAAGCGTCCCTCGCGCAGCTGGCTCAAGGCTTCGTTCGCCTGCGCGAGCGGAAAGGGCACGGTGGTCGTCCGGACCTGCGCGCGCGGCGCGATGGCCAGAAATTCCTCGCCGTCCCGCCGCGTCAGGTTGGCGACCGACCGAACGACACGCTCTTCCCACAGCAGGCCGTAGGGAAAGGCGGGAATGTCGCTCATATGAATGCCGGCGCAGACGACGATGCCGCCCTTCGCGATAGCGGCCAGGGCCGCCGGAACCAGCGCGCCGACCGGAGCGAAGATCAAGGCGGCGTCGAGGGGCTCCGGCGGCATGACGTCGGATCCGCCGGTCCAGGTCGCGCCCAGCGAGCGGGCGAACTCCTGGCTCTTGACGTCGCCCGGTCTGGTGAAGGCATAGACGTCCTGGCCGCGATAGCGCGCGACCTGTGCCGCGATATGCGCGGCGGCGCCGAAGCCGTAGAGGCCGAGACGGCGGGCGTCGCCTGCCATCCGCAGGGCCCGATAGCCGATCAACCCGGCGCACATCAGCGGCGCCGCTTCGCGATCGCCGAAACCCGACGGGACTCCAAAGCAGAAACGTTCATCCGCGACGGTGTATTCCGCATAACCGCCGTCGATCTGATAGCCGGTGAAGCGGGCGCGGTCGCAGAGATTCTCGCGGCCGCTGCGGCAGAATCCGCATTCGCCGCAGGTCCAGCCGAGCCAGGGTACGCCGACGCGGTCGCCGATGCGGAGCCGCTCGCTGCCGGCGCCGACGGCCTCGACCGTTCCGATCACTTCATGGCCGGGAACCAGCGGCAGCTTGGGACGTGGCAGCTCGCCGTCGACGACATGCAGGTCGGTGCGGCAGACGCCGCAGGCGCGGACCCGGATCAGCACTTGGCCGGGTCCGGGCGCGGGCGGCGCGCGATCGACCGCGCGCAGCGGCGCGCGCGCCCTTTCGAGGGTCATCGCCAGCATCGCCCGACAGTATGCTACGGGACGACGAGCACCGGACAGGGGGCTCGCGTCACCAGCTTCTGCGACACGCTGCCGAGCAGCAGACCGGCAAACCGGCTGCGACCGCGGCGGCCGACGACGATCAACGGATCGTCGTATTCGGCGGCGAGAGCCATAATCGCATCCGCCGGCTCGCCAAGCCGCACGACGGCCTCGACCATGGCGCCGCGGATTTTTTCGGCACGCGGCTTGGCCTCTTCGAGCGCCATGCGCGATTCGTTCTGGAGAAACTCGCCGAGCGTGATCTGTTCGGACTCGAGCATGGTCTTGAACCCGGCATCGAGCGCGAAGCGCGACTCGATCGTTGCCGTGCTGACGAGTACGAGCCTCGCCTGACAATTTCGCGCAAGAGCCGCCGCGAAGTCCACCGCACGGTTGCTGGAATCCGATCCATCGGTGGCGGCGACAACGGTGTGCACGACTCTCCCTCTTCCGATGTCCGACCGCCTATGGCCGCGTGATTGCGATGTGATCCTCGACCGCCTTGACGCCGGGCACCGACCAGGCAACCCGCTCCGCTTCCTCGCGCTCGATCCAGCTTTTGACCTTGCCGCCTAGCACGATGCGCCCCTCCTTGACCGCGACGGTAATGCCCTCGGCTTCGATGTCGGCGTTGCGCTCGAATGCCGCGCGCAGGCGCGCCTGGACGTCGGCGGCGTCGACCCGCGGCCGGACCTCGATGAGGTTGACGACGCCCTTGACGCCGCCCAGGCGGCGCAGATCGCGTTCGGCCTCGTCGCGTTGGTAGCCCCATTCGACCACTCCCGACAGGGTGATGACGCCATGCTCGACTGAGACCGCGATCGCATCAGACGGGACCAGTACGTCCCACGTCAGCATCTTGAGCGCCCGCTCCGCGATTTCGTCGTCGTCGGTTTTCTTGTCGGGCGGCAGGCGGACAGCGATATCCTGCGCGATGGCCTTGACTCCCTTGACGCGCCGTGCGGCGCGTTCGGCGGCGAATTTTTCGGCGACGCTGCGGACATGCCCGCTCAGGGTGACGACACCGTCGCGGACGGCGACTCCAATATGGGCTGCGTCGACGCTCGGGTCGAAGGCGAGCTCGTCGATTACCCGCTGCTGCAGATCAAGGTCATTCGCCGCCCTCATCGGCCGCTCCTGTGGATGAAACTATCACGCGGTCCCGACAGCCGTGCCTTGATCTGCCTCAAGCCGATGTTCGGTTCACACGCCCGGTCGCCGGGCCGAAACGATGGCTCCGTCGGCGGTGGGGCGCCGGCGTCGGCGAGCGTTCATCGGGCGGGCGGCAGGATCGGATTTCCAAAGGTCGGTGGGCGCTTATGCGAGCGGGGTCGGCCGCCGGGCCGTGTGCCTCCGCCGCCGGTGGCGCAGCGGGCCGGCGCTCGCCCAAAGCCGCCGCCCAAACCGCCGTTTCGTGCTGGCTCGACGGCGCAATGGGGAGCTGGCAGGCAAAAAAATGGCGCCGAGCGTGACCCGGCGCCATCAGTCGACCTCGGAACGGACAGGGAGGAGGTGCCGCTCCTGAGGCAGTACGGTTTAATGCACCTTGACGTCGACCTTCTTCTGCTGCTTCTGCGCTTCGGCGCTCTTCGGCAACGTAATCGTCAGCACGCCTTTACTGAAATCGGCGCTGATCTTGTTGCGGTCGACGCCATCGGGAAGGCTGAAGGCGCGCTGGAACGAGCCGTAGGACCGCTCGCACACATATGTATTCTTGCCCTTCTCTTCCTTCTCTTGGCGCTTCTCGCCCTTGATCGTCAGCATGTCGCCGTTGACGGTCACTTCGATGTCCTTCTCGTCCATGCCGGGAAGCTCGGCGGCGATCTTGTAGACCTTGTCATCCTCCGTCACGTCGACCGCCGGAACGTTGAATGAAAACGCCGGCTTCTCGAAGAACGACGGGAAGGCCTGGAACGGGGGCCAGGACGGGAACGCGAAGCGGTCGAATCGGTCGAACAGCCGATCCATCTCGCTCCGGAAAGAGCGCCAGATTTCGGGTGTGCCGCTCGGCGCGGATTTCACTTCAACCGGAGTTGGGGCATTGGCCATGGGAACCTCCTTCGAAAAGGCCGCGAAACGCATTACCAAACGCCGAGTTGGGGTTCGGGATGCAGACTGCGAAAATTCCCCGCTTCCGACATTGATCTAGGTCAAGCCGCGGCCGCAGCCGTCGGCTCACACCGCCGGCGCGTGGGTCGCGCCCGTCGTCCGCGCGGTGTCGAAAACTGCCGCGACGCGACGCACGAACGGCCGCATGGTCTCGGGGACGGTGAGACGCGTGCCCGAGACTTCGATCAAACCTTCGGCGGCCAGGCGGTCGAGATGCGCGCGCTCGCGGCTGAAATCGAACCCCGGCAGGTGCGCGGCGGCGACGGCACCGAAATCGACGGTCAGATCGCACATCAGACGCTCGATCACCGCGGCCCGCAGCCGGTCCTCGGGGCCGAGCGCGAAGCCCCGCGCCGTCGCCAAGCGGCTCGCGGCGATCGCTTCCTGATAGGCGGCGATCCGCGGCGTATTCTGGACATAACCCTGCGGCAGCCGGCCGATCGCCGAGGCGCCGAAGCCGAGCAGAGCATCGGCCTGGTCGGTGGTATAGCCCTGGAAGTTCCGGTGAAGCGTACCGGCTTCCTGCGCATGCGCCATGGCGTCGGCCGGTTTGGCGAAATGATCGAGGCCGATTCGGCGGTAGCCGGCGGAAACGAAGGCCTCGGCGATCGCCTCGGCCTGCGCAAAGCGGGTCGGCGCGTCCGGCAGCGCCGCGCTGTCGATGTGACGCTGAATGGGCTTCGCCTCCGGCACGTGCGCGTAGCCGAAGACGGCGACCCGGTCCGGGTCGAACGCGAGGACACGCTTCGCGGTTCCGATGCACGACGCAACCGTCTGATGCGGCAGGCCGTAGATCAGGTCGACATTGAGCGAGCGGACGCCTGCGGCGCGCAGCCGGTCGGCGGCCGCTTCCGTGGTCTCCTCGCTCTGGATGCGATGGATGGCGTTCTGCACGGCCGGATCGAAAGTCTGTACCCCCAGGCTTGCGCGGTTGAACCCGCAGGCCCCGAGCGCCTTCGCCATATCGGCCGTCAGCATGCGCGGATCGATCTCGATGGCGAGCTCGGCGTCCGCCGCAATGCGGAAGGCGCGCACCAGCGCATCGTGTATCCGCAGCATCGCCGACGGGCCGACGATGGTCGGCGTGCCGCCGCCCCAATGCAGATGCGTCACGCGCGCCGCCGCCGGCAGGAGCGAAGAGACGAGGTCGATTTCGGCGACGAGCGTGTCGACATAGCGGCCGATCGCCGCGTCGTCGGCCGGTATTTTGGTATGACAGCCGCAATACCAGCAAAGCGCTCGACAGTAGGGCACGTGAAAATAGAGGGATGTCGTCGCCTTCGGATCGAGAGCGGCAAGCCATTGGCGCGCCACGCCGCTATCGATCGCCGGCGTGAAACGGGGTGCCGTCGGGTAGCTGGTGTAGCGCGGCAAGTGCTCGGCGGCGACGTGCCGCAAGGTCGGGCTCAGCGCAGTCGTCATCGGCGGCTCAAAACTCCGGCAGGCCCGGCTCGCGCGAGGCGGTGACCGCAAGGCCCTCGACCTCGACCAGCCAATCCGGCCGGCAAACGGCGCCGGCGACGATCACGTTCGGCAGACCCGGGTGCCGTTCGCGCAGATACGCAGCCACTCGCGCATAGTCGGTCGGATCGCGGAGATAGACGATGAGGTGCATCATATCGGCGAGCGTCGCCGAACCCGCGCGCAGGAGGGCTTCGACATTGCCGAGGGCGCGCTCGAGCTGGCGCAGCACGTCTCCGGCATAAAGCACGCTCCCGGTCTCGTCGATGCTGGCGGTTCCCGAAATGAAAAGGTGCGCCCGGTCGGCATAGGCCACGCGCGTGCCGCGCTCGAAGGTGACGTTGTAGTGCGTGGTCGGGCAGAGCCGCGAATAATCGTTGAGATACGAGACCTGAGCCGACGCCAGATCGAGGATCGAGTAGGCGTCCATCGCCACCAAGTCGAAGCGGTGTGCGCAGGCGCCTTCAATGCCGGTACTGGCGATGAAATGCGTGTCGGCGGTCAACCCATGCCGGGCGAAAAATTCGCGACGGCTGTCGACCATCGCCTGATAGAACACATCGACGCCCTTCAGATAGACCCATGTGCGGACGCAGTGGTCGCGTAGATTGCCGCCCTGGCTTTCGATCGCCGCCGCCAGATCGGTGAAGATCGTGGATGTCTGCGCTGCAGCCGATCCGGCGGTCTCGTGATCGTCGGTACAGAGCCGCGTGCTCCACAGATGCCGGCGCCGGTTCTTTTCCACGAGAAGATGCCGTGGCGACAGCCGCCGCCGCAGCAGCGGGCGGTCGTCGACGACATGGTAGGCGAGCAGCGCGAGCTTCGCGCCGGCAAGCGGCGGTTGTTGCACGATCGACACGGCGACGGAATCGGCGGGCTCACGCGCCAGCGTGCTGTTGCGCACCGCGGTCGCCTGGTTGAGCACGTCGCTCAGGAAGATGCGGCGGAACACCGCCGATTCGGGTGCCAGGCCGAGGGCGCGGCGGGCGGCGGCATACCGCTCCGCGACGAGTCCCACCTGCCGCCCGAGGTCGAGATTCGACGGCACGGTAACGGCGATAAAATGCTCCGAACCGCCCGCGGTGCCGTAAAAGCTGCGCGCGCGGAAACCTTCCTCGGCGTAGACCGCGCGCCGCGCGCCGGATTCAGGGCCGCCGACGAGCATCGTCCGCCTGGGAAGCCGCGATCGGGCGGTCGGGAAAGGCCAGCTGGTCGCGGTCGCGCCAGCTCGGCCGGACATAGTTGATCTCCATGAGCCGCCGAACGCCGACGATCGGCCGCCGCTCGAAACCGTGCCAGGTGTTGGGCCCGGGGACGAAAATCACGGCGCTGTTGAATTCGGCCGAGGTGCGGCCGATCCACTGTTTCCGGTCGTCATAGATGTCGGTGCCCCAGTCCTTCGCTTGGGGACCGGTGCAGAGATAGATCACCATCGAGAACAGCTTCTCGGGGATGTCGCGATGCGGCTCGAGCCAGGCTCCGTCGGTGTCCTGGATATATTCCATGCGCAGGTAGCCGCCTTCGACTTCGATCCCGCAGGTCTGCGCGAACAAGCGCGCGATATCGGCGCGCTGCATCGCTTCGGCGAAGCGGGCGCAGGCGGGAAAGCGCGCGCGCAGCTGCGGCGTGAAGAAGCTGCGCTTGCTGTTGTCGCGGTCGCGGACGCCGTGATTGTCGCCGATCACCGGCGGCGCGATCGGCAGCAGTAGCACGCCGATTGCCAGGCTCTCGGGCAGAACATCGGCGAGCTTCCAGTGTCGGTATGGCGTCTCGTTGCGGTGCGCGCGGCGCAGCGCATCGCCGAAATGCCGGGCAATGGCGGCGGCGTCGGGGATCGGCGGAAAATCGCCGTCGCGGACCCGCAGCGGACGCGCCTCCGTTTCGGTCAGCGGGGTGACCATTCGATCGCCTTGCGCAGCAGGGGGATCGACTTGGCGAATGCGCTGACGCTGTGGCGCCAGTATTCGCGCCGCACGTACCAGTCGGAATCTACGTAGCAGAGCTGGAGGCTCATCCGCTGCCCCTTCTGCGGCAGAAAGCCGTGCCAGGAATGGTCACAGACGCGGAACATCAGCATCCGGCCGAACTCCGGCGCGAACTCGAAGGCGTAGTCCTCGCGATTGGCGCTGCGCAGAACCCGCAACCGGCCGCGCTCGTAGGGCCACGTTCGGCTGAACCCGAGCAGCACGGTGATGATCTTGTGCTTGGAATCGGGATGGGCATACCCCTCGTTGTAGTGGCCGGTGGTGTTGCCCATCATCACGATCACCGGCGGATAGGCGCTCAGGTCGGTATCGAATTTGCGCTCGACCAGCCGCCGGAAGCGCGCGCTGAGCAGATCGTCGACCGCCTCGGCGAAGCGAGGGCCGTAGCGCAGATCCGGCAGGCCATAGCTGCCGCGATCCGGTATCGCCGGGGCGTCGGCCAGGACCTCGTCCTTGTGGTGTGGAGCGATAGCCTGGTCGACGAAGGCGAAATCGTAGGGGTCGCGCCGCAGTTCGGCAGCGGCGATCGCCGCCTCGTCGAGCAGCGCGAACGGCGGTTCGGGATCGGGCGGATGGCCGGGCATGGGTTCCCCTCCAGCTAATTGATCATATGATCAATGATTTCGCCGCCGCGCGCGCGAATTGCCGCAGGCCGGCGTCGGCGCCGAGTCGCCGCGAGCCCTCACGGCACGACCACCACGGTGCAGTGGGCGTCGGAGGCGAGTTTTTGCGACACGCTGCCGCGCAACAGGCCGGCCAGGCGCCCGAGGCCGCGCTTGCCGACGACGATGAACTCCATGTGCCGATCCTCGGCGATGTCGAGGATGGCCTGCGCCGGTTCGCCGCTGCGCACGAGGGTGTGGATGCGTGGCGCGCGACGCGCGGCGGCGCGCTTCGACGCGTTGGCGACGATCTCGGCCGAAACCGATTCGTAGATTTCGACCAGCGGAATGCCTTCGGCATTCATCAGGGCCTTGAGCTCGGGGTCGAGATCGTCGCCGCTATAGCCCGCGCGCGGCGGCCGGTGTGCGACGTTGAGCAGCCAGAGATCGCAGTCGGCGCGTCGCGCCATGTCGGCCGCAACGTCGACGGCCCGATCGCCGTTCGCGGAACCGTCGGTTGCGGCCAGGATGCCGGTCATTGCGCACCTCGAAGGAAATCCGGCGGCGATGCTCGAATGCACGTCGCGAGCTCGGCCTTGATCCAGATCAATCGCACACGCGACCCGACGTCGCAGGCTCGCCGGTTGCGAGCGAGAACGTTTCTAATCGAGCGATTTGCGGAAGCGGAGAATGCTGGCGGCGAGCAGCACGGTCCCCAGCGCCGCCATGGCCAGCATGTCCGGCCACAGCACGTCGAGTCCGATGCCTTTGACGAAGGTGCCGCGGATGACGACCAGGTAATAGCGCAGGGGATTGATGTAGGTGAACCACTGCAGCACCGTCGGCATGCTGGCGATCGGAAAACCGAAGCCCGACAGCGTGAAGAACGGATTGAGCACCAAGAACGACGAGGCGAAGGCCTGCTGTTGCGTCTTGCAGATCGTCGAAATCAGCAGGCCCAGCCCGAGCGTGCTGTTGAGAAAGAGCGCAGTCCCGAGCAGGAGGACGAACAGATCGCCCACGAACGGGATGCGGAACCAGACCGCCCCGAAAATTGCGACCAGCGCCACCTCGGCCATGCCGACGACGAAGAACGGAATTGTCTTGCCGAGTATGAACTCGGCGGGCCGGATCGGCGTCACCATGAGCTGCTCGAGCGTGCCGATCTCGCGCTCGCGGACGATCGCCGAGGCGGTTAGGCTGACGATTAGCATGAGCGTCAGCGTGCCGGCGATGCCCGGCACGAAGAACCACCGCCCGTTGAGATCGGGGTTGTACCAGGGCCGCGCGGCGAACTCGACGTTCACCGGCGCCGCCCGTGCGGCCGCGCCGCCGCGCCGGGCCAAGTCGGCGGCATAATCGGTCGAGAAGCGGTCGACGATGGTGCCGAGATAGCCGAGCGCGATCAGCGCCGTATTCGAGTCGGTGCCGTCGACGAGGACCTGGAGTGGCGCAGTGTCCCCGCTGCGCAGCGAGGCCGCGAAACCGGGGTGGATGACGACCGCGACCGTCGCGTCACTGCGGTCGATGGCGCTGCGGATCTGGCGGTCGGTCTGCGCGACCTCTACGATTCGGAACCGGTCGCTGAAGGCGAAACGGGAAATCAGTTCGCGGCTTTCGAGGCTCTGGTCGCGATCGAGCACGGCGGTCGCGACATGATAGACCTCGAAGGTCGCGGCATACCCGAAGATGAGCATCTGCACCAGGGGCGGGACGATCAACCGCCAGCGCTGAGCCCGGTCGCGCTTGAGCTGGAGGAATTCCTTGACGATGATCTGCCAGATGCGCCCGAACATGGCGGTCAGTCCAGGCTCTTATGGAAGGCGCGGGCGGCGAGGAACGCGATGGCGGCGGCGTAGAGCGCCATGGCCGCCAGCGGCGCAGCGAGGTCGACGATGCCCGCGCCCTTGAGGAACAGCGCTTTGAGCGCGGTGACGTAATAGCGCGCGAACATCAGATAGGTGACGGCCTGGACCGGAACCGGCATCTGGTCGATCGGGAAGAGGTATCCCGACAGCAGGGTCGTCGGCAGGATGGTAACGAGCAGCCCGATCTGTGCGGCGCCGACCTGGCTCTTGACCCGGACCGAGATCAGATAGCCGATGCCCAGAACGACGACGAGGAAGAGGGCGGTCGCCAGGAACAGCGTCGCGAGCGTTCCGCGAAACGGGACGCCGAACCAGAAGACCCCGAAGGCGAGGCAGAGCGCCGCGTCGATCAGTCCGATCGCAAAATACGGCGCGAGCTTGCCCAGCATGACTTCCATCGGCGTCACCGGGGTCGAGATCAGCAGCTCCATGGTCCCGCGCTCCCATTCGCGGGCGATGGTGAGTGACGTCAACTCGGCGCCGACCAGCGCCATGACCATCGCGATCACGCCCGGAATGATGAAATTGCGGCTTTCGAGATCCTCGTTGAACCAGACGCGCGATTGCATGGCGACCGGTTGAATTGTCGCGATTGCGCCCTGCCGCGCCGACGCCTCGAGCCGCGCGCCCGCGGCGTAGCGGGCGACAACCGCCTGGGCATAGCCGGTGGCGATGTTCGCGGTGTTGGTATCGGTGCCATCGACGATGCCCTGGACGACCGCGCCCCCGGTCGTGCTCAGCCTTTGGGTGAAGTCGGGCGGGATGACGATGGCGAGCCGGCAGACGCCCCGGTCGATCGCCCCGGTGAGGGCACCGTAGTTGCCGATCACCGCGGCGATCGTGAAATAGTCCGACGCCTGGAAGTGCTTCAGGAGATCCTGGCTGTTCTGGCTCGCTTCGCGGTCGAAGGTGCAGACCGGCACGTGCTTGATGTCGAGGCTGACGCCGTAGCCGAGCAGCACCAGCTGCATGAACGGCATGAGCAGGGCGATGAGCAGGCTGCGCGGATCTCGCCAGATCTGCAGGGCTTCCTTGCGCGCCATGGCGGCGAGGCGGCGAACCCTCATGCCGCCTCCTTGCGACCGACCAGCTGCACGAAAATATCCTCGAAGGTCGGCGCGACCGGTTCGATGCGTGCGACGGCCACGCCCTTGTCGGCGAGGTAACCCGGCAGGGCGGCGATCGCGCCCTCCCGATCCTCGACGAGCAGGTGCAGGGTGTTGCCGAAGGCGGCGACGTCGCGCACGCCCGGCGCCGCTTCGAGGGCCGCGAAGGCGGCGCCGAGCACGTCGCATTCGAGGACCAGCAGCTCACCGCCCGGGAAATCGCGCTTCATTGCCGCCGGCGTGTCGAAAGCGACCAACCTGCCCCGGTTGATCAGCGCAATCCGGTCGCAGTATTCGGCCTCATCCATGTAATGGGTCGAAACCAGAACGGTGATGCCGCCGCTCGACAGATTGTGGATGAGGTCCCAGAAGCGGCGCCGCGATTCCGGATCGACGCCGGAGGTCGGCTCGTCGAGGAATAGGATCGGCGGCCGATGAAGGATGGCGCAGCCGAGCGCGAGACGCTGCTTCCAACCGCCCGCCAGTGTGCCGACCAGCGCCTCTTCGCGGCCGGTGAGGCCCGCCATCTCGATGACGAAGCGCATGCGCTCGGCCAGCAGCGCGGCCGGCACGCGATAGATCCCGCCGAAGAAGCGGAGGTTTTCGGCGACGGTCAGGTCGGTGTAGAGCGAGAATTTCTGCGACATGTAGCCGATGTGCTCGCGCACACGCTCGGATTCGCGGGCGACGTCGAAACCGGCGACGCGGGCCTCGCCCGCGGTCGGTCGCAGCAACCCGCACAGCATGCGGATGGTCGTCGACTTACCGGCGCCGTTGGGACCGAGAAACCCCACGATCTCGCCGCGGTCGATGCGGAAGCTGATTCCGTCGACGGCGGTGAAGGCGCCGAAGCGCTTGACAAGGCGTTCGACGACGATCGGTGCGTCGGCTGCCGTCGCGGCGCTCATGCGCCGTCCCCCCGGCTGCCAAGAAGGCCGACGAACAGATCCTCGACCGTCGGCGTCGCCACCGCGATCGCGTCATAGGCGACTCGCTTGGCCTCGAGTGCCGCGCGCAGCTCCGGCAGGCGCCGGTCGCGGTCGTCGACCACGACGTGGACGCCGTCGCCGACCATCAGCACGCTCGAGACGCCGGGGAGCCCCGCGACCGCGTCGCGCACCGCTCGTGCCGCGGTTGACGAGATCGCCACCAGCGTGCCGGGCATCCGCGCCTTGAGCGCCTGCGGCGTATCGCAGTGGCGAAGGCGGCCCTCGTGCAGCAGGCCGAGCCGCGTGCAGCGCTCGGCCTCGTCGAGATAGGCGGTCGAGATGAAGATGGTGACGCCGGTTTCACGCAGATCGAACAGGATCCGCCAGAAATCGCGGCGCGACACCGGGTCGACGCCGGTCGTCGGCTCATCGAGCAGCAGAATTTGCGGCGTGTGCACGAGAGCGCAGACCAGGCCGAGTTTCTGCCTCATGCCGCCCGACAGCTGGCCGGCGAGGCGGGTGCGGAACGCCGTCATATTCGAAGCCTCGAGCAACGGGCCTGTGCGCCTCTCGCGCAACGCGCGCGGCACTTCGAACAGATCGGCGTAGAACCGGATGTTCTCGTCGACGCTGAGGTCGTCATAGAGGCCGAAGCGCTGGGGCATATAGCTCAGATGCCGTTTTGCGGTCTCCGCCGCGGCCAGCACGTCGACGCCGTCGACGGAAATCCGGCCCGCGTCGGGCCGCATCACGCCCGCCAGCATGCGAATCACCGCCGTCTTGCCGGCGCCGTCGGGCCCGACCAGGCCGAAGATCGCGCCCCGCTCAACCTCGAACGTCAGGTCGTCGACGGCGCAGATCGGGCCGAAGCGCTTCGTCAAGCCCCGGACGGCGATGGCGGGATCGGGCGCGGCCATGTCACGGTCCCGCCAACTCGATGCGGCCATCCGCCGGCATGCCGGGCACCATTTCATGCGTCGGATTGTCGATGTCGATTTTGATGCGGTAGACGAGCGTCACGCGCTGGCTATGGGTCTCGACGGTCTTAGGCGTGAATTCGGCGCTGGATGAAATGAACGAGATGCGTCCGTCGTAGACCTTGCCGGGGAAGGTATCGGTCGTTACCGCGGCCTTGGCACCGAGCCGGACGCGGCCGATGTCGGTTTCGTTGATGTAAGCGCGCAGCCAGACGTGATCGAGATCGGCAAGGGTTACCACCGGCGAGCCCGGCTGCGCGATCTCGCCGAGCTCCGCCTGGCGGACGAGAATGACGCCGTCGAACGGCGCGCACAGCACCGTATATCCGAGCACGATCTCCGCCAGCTCCAGCGACTGCTGCGCGTTGTGTACTGCGGCCTCGGCGAGCGCGACGTTGCGCTCGGCCACGAGCTCGAGCGCCGTATCGCGTTCGAGCGCCGCCGCCGCCTGGCGATAGGCGGTCGCGGTCGAATCGCGCTGCTGGGTCGAGACCCAGCCCTGCTGCCACAGCGTCCGGTAACGCTCGGCGTCGGTCTTCTTGAACTCGAGATCGGCGCGGTCGCTCTCGACCGTCTGTTTCGCCGCAAGCACGTTCTGTTCCGCCGTCGCCAACTGGCGCTTCTGCACCTCGAGCGTCGCACGTGCGATGTCGACCTGCTTCCGATAATCGGAATCGTCGACCCGCGCGACCACCGCTCCTTCCCTGACCGATGCTCCCTCGTCGAAGGGAAGCTCGACGATGCGCGATTGCACCGTCTTGAAGCCGAGCATGCTCTCATGCGCCTCGATGTTGCCGGATACCAACAAGGTGGCGGCGGGGTGGCGCAGCCCGATCCAGGCGGTCCATTCCGGCGCGGCGACCCAGGCGGCGGCGGTTACAGCCGCGAGGATTCCGCCGGCGGCCGCCAGCCGCCGGCCGCGCGGGAGCTTCGCCAAAATCTGCATGCAATCTTTTCGCGCGCGGCTGCGCCGAGCGCGTTGATTTAACTCAAGGGGACCGCGGCGTCAGGCCGTCTCGCCGACGCGAGCCGGCGCGTGCAGCCGGCGGTTATACTGACGCAGCGCCCTTTCCTCGGAACGGAGCGCCTGCAACAGATGCCGCTTGCGCACCTGCTCGGCCGCAGGCTCGGCCTCGAGTTCGGCGATCTTCGACCGCAGCCGGTCGAGTTGGGCTATGTCGAGTGCCATCAGCGTGCACATGGACCTCCGCCTTTCCCACCGACTTCAATCGGCGTTTCCGGCATCATCCCAGGACTGTGCGCGCCCCCGGAATACGGATAGCTCCGTAGGGGAATACCCCTAACTGCGGCTGGCCCGGGCGCGCCGGCGGCTCGGGGGCACTGGCGCTAGCGCAGCGGCCAGCGGCACCCACATTTGGCCGGCCTTGCGGTAGCGCCGCTTGACCGCGCTCCAGGCGACGCGGTGCGCGATCTCCTCGCGCCGATCGCTGGCGGCATATTGCTGCCAGGCGTTGTTGAAGGCCTCGCGGTAAATCGTCTGCGCGGCCGGCGGCAGGTGATGGCGCACCGGGACCGGCAGGTCACTGTTCGTGCGGTAGGGCATGACGCGCTCCTCGATGTCTCGCCGCTGCCGGCCGAGCGGGCGGCGACGGTTCACGACCTTTGCCGGCGGGACCTCCGCATCGCGCCTCTGCGGCATCAGCCAGCATGAGGCAGCGACCGCGGGCCGCGTTGATTTACATCAAGGGGACGGGGGCGGAAGTGGAGCGGGTGAAGGGAATCGAACCCTCGTCGTAAGCTTGGGAAGCTTCTGCTCTACCATTGAGCTACACCCGCGCCGGCCGAATTAAAGCCGAAGGTCGCCTGAGGTTCAAGCGAACCGCCTCCGCTTGGGCGGCGTCGCGCCGGCGTGTTAACCTCGGCGGAACCGGAAGGGGAGGTGGCCGATGGAGAAACTGCCGAAATTCGGCATTTCGCGCGCCGCGATGATGAAGCGGATCGCGCGCTTCAAGGACCTGAAGGGCTCGGACGGCGGGTTGCCCGACAGCAGAATGCCGGGCTGCGAGCGTATCCTCTACAACGTCATCGGCTTCCAGCCGCCGGAGACCGCCGATAACGACGCCGCAACCTCTCCCGTGGGCGACGATGCGGCGCGCCTTTCGGCAATTCCGATATCCGAAGGCTTCAATCTCGGCTACTGCAAAGCCAAGCCGGGCCACGGGCCGATGATGCACAACCATGACACCAACGAGACCTTCATTCCGATGACCGGGCGCTGGCGCTGCTCGTGGGAGAACGAGAGCGGCGGAGTCGAGCATGTCGACCTTGATCCATACGATGTGATCTCGTTTCCGGCCGGCGCCATCCGTCGTTTCGAATGCGTGACGCCGGGCGATCCCGACAAGGAGTATCTGCTGATGTTCGTCATCGGCGGCAACGCGCCCCAGGCGGAATTCACCGACCAGGCGATGCGCGAACTGCAAAGAGCCGGCGTGTGGCCGGCCGGGAGGGCCTGAATGCCGAACACCACCAAGGTCAGCGACCGGCTCACGGTCTCGCCGCAGATCGGCCTCGCCGACATCGCCGAGATCGCCAAAGGGGGCTTCGCCTCAATCATCAACAATCGGCCCGACGGCGAGGAGCCGGGGCAGCCCGATCACGAGACGATCGCCGCCGAAGCCCGGAAGCACGGCCTCAAGTATCACTACATCCCCGTGGTCACCGGCAACATCACCCGCAACGACGTGGTGCAGTTCCAGAAGGCGATGCTGCGCGACGGACCCGCCTTCGCGCATTGCCGCAGCGGCACGCGCTGCTATCTGCTGTGGGGCCTGTCGCGCGTGCTGCTGGACGGCGAAAGTTCGCTGCCGATCGTCGCCGAGGCGGCGCGCAAAGGCTACGACCTGCGCGTGCTGCCGGCGCTGGCCGAAAAGCTCGAGGCCGAAAAGCACGCCTAGCCGCGCCAGCGCAGCAGCCGCCGTTCGAGCCAGCCAGTGAAAGCGAAGAGCAGCAGCACAAAGCCCATGATCAGTAGCACCAGCGCCAGCATCAGCGCCGCGTTGTAGCTGCTCTGCGCGAAGGACAGCAGGTATCCCAGTCCCTTGGTCGCCGCGACGAACTCGCCGACCACCGCGCCGGTGAAGGCGAAGCCGACCGCCACCTTGAGATTGCCGAGGATCCACGCAACAAGCGACGGGCCGTAGACCTCGCGCAGCAGGGCGCCGCGACCGCCGCCGAGCGTGACGACGCGCTCGACCAGCCGGCGGTCGACGTCGCGGATGCCGGTGAACACGGTGAAGAAGATCAGCACCGCGACCAGGATGAACGACAGCGCCACCTTCGAGCCGAGCCCGATGCCGAACCAGACCACGAACAGCGGCGCCAGCACGACGCGCGGAACGGCGTTGAGCCCGATCATCACCGGTGCCAGCAATTCGCCGACCAGCGGCGTCAGCGCGGCGATCGCGCCCAGCACCGTGCCGGTGACGAGGCCGACGGCGAGGCCGCCGAGGGCGGCGCTGAAGGTCGCGATCAGGTGCGGCCAGATCGTGCCCTGCGCGAAGAGCTGGAACAGCGCCACCGCCACCTTGGACGGCGCCGGCATGTAGAGGGGATCGAAATAGCCCAGGTCGGAACAAGCCTCCCACACCGCGACCAGGACGACCGCTGCCGCCGTCTTGCGGAGCCACGCCGTCCGCGGATTCACGCCGCCCGCTCCCCGACCTCGCGCGAGAGATCGTTCCACAATCGCTGCAGCAGCGGCGCGAAGTCCGGATGGCTGCGCGCCTTGATGACGTCGCGCGGACGCGGCAGCTCGACTTCGTAGCGGCCCGAGATGCGCGCGCGCGGTCCCTGCGACAGCAGATAGACGACGTCCGACAGCGCCAGCGCCTCTTCGAGATCGTGCGTCACCAGCAGCACCGAAATTCCACGCAGCTCGACGAGCCGCACCAGGTCCTGGGTGACGCGTGCGCGCACGATGGCGTCGAGCGAGGCGAAGGGCTCGTCCATCAGGATCAGCTGCGGCTCGCGCGCCAGCACCTGTGCCAGCGCCACCCGTTTCCTCTGGCCGCCCGACAACTCGCGCGGAAAGCGTTCGCTCAGGCCGTACAGACCAAGCCGCGTGATCCATTGCCGTGCGCTGGCGATTGCCGTGCCCGACGGCGCGCCCTTGAGCCGCAGGCCGAGCGCTACGTTCTGCTCGGCGGTGCGCCACGGCAGCAGGGCGTCATCCTGAAACAGCATGCCGATCTCGCCGGCGCCGACGTCCGTCTCGATCGTGCCCGAGAGAGGCTTCTGCAGCCCGATGATGGCGCGCAGCAGGCTGCTCTTCCCCGATCCCGAGGGCCCGACCAGGCTGACGAAGCGGCCGCTCGGCACCTCGAGGCTGGCGCCTTCGAGCACCGGCGTCGCGCCATAGGCCAACGCAAGCGAATCGACACGCAGCATGTGGCGCGTCTCAGCCGGCGATGGCGGTGTCGAGCAGCCCCGAAATCTTCGCGCCGCGCGGCAACAGGCCGGCGATCTCGAGCGACTGAACAACGCGGTCCGCGGCGGCGACGTCGATCTTGACGGTCGTGGGATAGAGAGACGAGCGGTACTTGGCGAGGATGTCGCGCATCGCGCCGGTATCGGCGCCAGCGGTCATTTCCGCCGGCAGCGACTTGACGAGATCGTCGGGCGAGAGCGTCTGTACCGCCTGCAGGGCGCCGGACAGCGCCCGCGCCAGCGCCTTCATCTCTTCGGCGCGCTGCGGAATCTCCGCCGCCCGCACCGCCACGCCCATGAATTCGTAGTTGCCGCCGAGATATTTCCGGGCGTCGGCGGCATTCATGGCGTTGACCAGCACGCGGCCGCCCGCTCTCTCGATCAGCGTCAATGCCGGCTCCTGCACCATCCCGGCATCGACCTGGCCGAGTTGCAGCGCCTGCAGCAGGTTCGGGCCCATGGTGGCGAACTGGACGCGCGACGCGTCGGCGCCGGCCTGATGCAACAGATAAAGGCAGAGCGCATGATCGGCATTACCGAGGCCGGAAACGCCGACGGTGTGGCCCTCGAGCGCCTTGATCGAGGTGATGACTTTCGCCTGCTTGGGCGCGACGGCCAGGGCGAACAGCGGCAGCTTGCCGGTCGAGAGGAAGCGGCGGATCGGAGCGCCTTTGGCATAGGCCTCGAGCGCCACGTCGAGCGCGGTCGCACCGTAATCGACCGCGCCGCCGACCAGCGCCTGCATGGCCGCGCCGCCGCCGCGGGCATAGACCAACTCGACGTCCAGGCCTTGCTTCTCGTAAAAGCCGTGGGCGCGCGCGACTTCGTAAGGAATGATGCAAAGCAGCTGGCTGCAGAAGGCCAGCCGCAGGTGCTTGCCGGCGGCGCGGGCGCGCGGTGCCGACAGCGCGCCGGCCAGCGCCGCGGCGCCCTTGAGCACCGTGCGCCGGTGGAAATCCTTGCCGTTCCAGGCCGCCTGGCTGGGGTCGCAGCAGCTCATGCCATGGTTCCCGTATCCGGCGGAGATGCCGGATCGCCGACAGTGTGCACACCGTGATTGGGATGTAAATTCCCCAAATTGACCGTGAATTTCGCCGGTCTCACGCCGGATCCCAGTCGGGCGCCCAGCCCGCCGGATCGACCAGTCGGGTGGTGCCGCGCTTGGCGTCGATGGCGGCGCGATCGGCCGCCGAGAGCGCGAAATCGAAGATCGCAAAATTCGCCGCCAGATGCTTCCTGCGCGCGGATTTCGGGATCGCGGCGACGTTCGGCTGGTCGAGCAGCCAGCGTAGCGCCACTTGGCTCGCCGTCTTGCCGTAGGCCTTGCCGATGCGCTCGAGATCGCGATCGGCGGCAACGCTGCCGCGGCCGAGCGGGCAATAGGCGGTCAGGATCAGGCCGTGGTGCGCGCCCGCCGCCATGACCTGCCGCTGCGACAGATAGGGGTGATATTCGACCTGGTTGCAGACGATGTCCGCGCGATGCGCCTCGATCGCCTCGCGCAGCAGCGCCACGGTGAAATTGCTGACGCCGATGAAGCGCGTTCGTCCTTGAGCCCGGGCCTCGGCGAAGGCGCCCAGAGTTTCGGCCAGCGGTTCGCGCCGGCTCGGCCAGTGGATCAGCAGCAGGTCGAGATAATCCGTGCCGAGCCGCCTGAGGCTCTGTTCGACGTTGCGGCGGACCTGGGGTGCGCGCAGCTCGCCCATCGGAATCTTGGTGGTGACGAAGATCTCGCCGCGCTTCACGCCGGCATCGCGGATGGCGGCCCCGACCTCGGCCTCGTTGCCGTAAAGCTGGGCGGTGTCAATGTGGCGGTAGCCGATGTCGAGCGCCGCACGCACCGCCTCGTAGCAGGTGCGTCCGGTCAGCCCCCAGGTGCCGAGCCCGAGCGCCGGCATTCGCGCACCCTTGGCCGAAACGAATTGCATGCCTCGCTCCCTTCGCAATCGGGCAGAGGGAAGTTAGCATGCGCGCGGCACAGGGGGACGAAACATGCGGATCCTGGTCCTGGGCGCGGGCGCAGTCGGCGGCTACTTCGGCGGCCGCATGATCGAGGGCGGTGCCGACGTCACGTTCCTGGTACGCGAGAAGCGGCGCACGGCGTTGGCGCGCGACGGCCTTGTGGTGAGAAGCCCGGCCGGCGATCTCGAGCTTGCGGTCAAGACCGTGACGTCGGGCGAGCGGCTCGCTCCCTTCGACGTCGTGCTGCTGTCGTGCAAGGCCTACGATCTCGACGGCGCGATGGATTCGATCGCGCCGGCGGTCGGCCGCGGCACCGCGATCCTGCCGCTGCTCAACGGCCTCGCGCATATCGAGCGTCTCACGGCGCGTTTCGGCGCCGACAGGGTGCTCGGCGGCTGCTGCTACGCCGGCATCACGCTGGACGATCGCGGCGTGATCCGTCACGTCAACCGGCTGCAGCGTCTCGTCTTCGGCGAATTGGCGGGCGGACGATCGCCGCGCACCGAGGCGCTCGCCACCGCGCTGGTGCCGAGCGGGCTCGAGGTCGTGCTGAGCGAGGACATCCTGCAGCAGATGTGGGAGAAATGGTTCATGCTGGCGGCACTCGCGGGCGCCAGCACGCTGATGCGCGGTACGGTCGGGGAGATTCTCGCGGCGCCGTCGGGCGAAGGCTTCATGCTGGCGATTCTCGACGAGACGGCGGCGGTCGCGCGCTCGGCCAGGCATGAGCCGTCGCGCGCCGCCTTCGATCGTGCCCGCGCCCTGCTGACCGAACGCGGCTCGCCTTTCGCCGCGTCGCTGTTCCACGACATGCAGAAGGGCGTGCGCACCGAGGGCGAGCAGATCATCGGCGATCTGCTGCGTTATGCCGCTGCGGGCGGCGTCGACGCGCCGATATTGCGCACTGCGCTGGTCAACCTGGAGGCATACGAGGCGAAGCGCGCCAAAGCGGCCACACCCGTTGCGTCGGCGCCCGCCTCGCGCGCATAGGTGTTTTCCACGGTTGTTGTCCGGCTTTGCCGGACAAATCATGGTGCGGGAAGGACGTCGATGCGATTCATGCCGCGCAGCCCGGTGTCTCTGGTCGTGGCGGCTCTGACGCTCGGACTGATCGCCGCGACGGCGCGCGCCGATGCCGGAGCGGACACGATCGCGGCCGCGCTGCAACGCGGCGGCACGATCGAGCTCGCGGGCCGCCCGATCGCAACCGGCATGCTCAACCGCATCTATCAGGCGCGCGGTTATCGGCCGATCTGGACGGCCGCCCGGAGGGATCAACTGATTGCCGCGCTTGCCGAGGCGCCGTCGCACGGGCTCGATCCGGACGCGTTCGCGGCGCCGAATGCGGATTCCGCGGCGGCCGAGCTGCTGCTCACCGACTGCTTCCTGCGCTACACGCTGGCGCTCGGTCGCGGCCTCGTCACCATGGGCGACATCGGCCGCAACTGGGGCATGCCGCAACCATCGCTCGATCCGTCGGCGATCCTGGACCGGGCGCTGAACCATGGGGTCGCAGCCACGCTGGCGGCGCTGGCGCCGCAGGATGCGGATTACACCCGGCTGCGCCAAGCCTATCTGCGGTATCGCGAGTACACCCGCCGCGCCGCCTGGGGACCGATTGCGGTTAAGCTGCCGCTCAGGCTCGGCGCCAGCGGCGCCGACGTGATCAAGCTGCGGCACCGGCTTGCCGCCGAGGGCTTCGTGCCGCCGAGCGACAGCCCGGACTACGACGCCGCGCTGGCCGTCGCCGTCGGTCGGTTCCAGGCGGCGCACGGTCTGCCGCCCGACGGCGCCGTCGGCGAGGCGACGCTCGCCGCGCTCAACGTCACGCCGGAGGCGCGGCTGCGTACGATCCGACTCAACCTCGAGCGCCGCCGCGCCATGCCACGCGACACACCGGCGACGCGCATCGTCGTCAACGTGCCGGATGCGACTCTCGCGCTCGACGAGGCCGGCCAACCGCGGCTGACCATGCGCGTCATCGTCGGCGATCCCGACCATCCGACGCCCGAGCTGCAGGCGAGCATGACCTCGGTGGTCATCAATCCGCCCTGGATCGTTCCGATCTCGATCGCCGCCAACGAGATTTTGCCTCTGTCGCACAGAGATTCCGGCTACCTTGCCCGCAATAATTTCACCTTCGACGGCGATCAGTTGATCCAGCGTCCCGGCCCGAAGAACGCGCTCGGCCGCATCAAGTTCGAGATGCCGAACCGCTTCACCGTCTACCTGCACGACACGCCCGCCAAGGCGCTTCTGGCACGGGCGCGGCGCGCCTTGAGCCATGGCTGCATCCGCCTCGAGCATCCGCGCGAGCTGGCGCGGCGCGTCCTCTCCGGCGATCCGCAATGGACGCTGACGGCGATCGACGCGGCGATCGCGGCGGGTGTCACACGGCGCGTCACACTGCCGCACCCGATCCTCGTCCGCGTGGTCTATTGGACCGCCTACGTCGATGCTGACGGCACGGTCGAGTTCCGCAACGACGTCTACGGCCGGGACCGGCGGCTGGACGAGGCGCTGGTGGCGCATGACATGGCGGAGCAGTCGCGGCCGATCCTGCAGCCCGCCGGCGCCGCCACTTCGGGTTGAAGAAATCTCGTTGCCGTCGGGCGCCGCCTTCCGTAAGAATCGCTTCGTTGTCCAGGCCTTTGGGAGTCTTTCCGAGTGCGTTTTCACAAGAGCCGGCGCCGGGCCCTGCGGCTCGCCGTCGGTGCCGTCGCGGCGTTCGTCGCCGCTCCCGCCATTGCCGCACCGCGTATCGGTATCGCGACCGATCGCCGATCGCTTTCCTTCTACAACCTGCATACCGGTGAAAGCCTCGACCTCGTTTACTGGTCGAACGGCGCCTACGAGCCGGAGGCGCTGAATCGCATCAATCACGTCTTGCGCGATTTCCGCACCGGCGACGTCCATCCGATCGATCCGCGCCTGCTCGATCTGCTGGTCGAGGTCGACCGGACGATCGGCTCGACCGGACCTTACCAGGTCATTTCGGGCTATCGGTCGGCGGCGACCAACGCCTTACTGCGGCGCGAGGGCGAGGGCGTCGCCAAGAGCAGCCTGCACATGCAGGGCCAGGCGATCGACGTGCGTGTCCCGGGCTGCCGCCTCGCCGAGCTGCGCCGTGCGGCGATGAGCCTGCGCGGCGGCGGCGTCGGCTACTATCCGCAGTCGGATTTCGTCCATATCGACGTCGGGCGCGTGCGCTACTGGTAGCGACTGCTGCTGTCGAGCGTCACGCCGCCGCCTTCGACGCCGTCGGCATCGTCCCAATCCGCCGGCCCACCCCACGGGGCGAAGTTGCTTGCCTTGCGGCGAAAACGCTTGCCGATCGCGGTGGCGGCGACCTAAGGATTTGGCCTCGTTTCGGGGGATGCGGATGAACGACACGCCACAGCTGAGGATCGCGGGCCTCGCCGGAAGCTTGCGCCGGGGTTCGTACAATCGCGCCGCGCTCAAGGCGGCGATCGAGTTGGCGCCGGCCGGCATGACGATCGAGATCATCGAGCTCGGCGCGCTGCCGCTCTACAACGACGACATTCGGGTCGAAGGCTATCCGCCGGCGGTGCACGCCTATCGCGAAAAGATTCGTGGCGCCGACGGCGTTCTGTTTGCGACGCCCGAGTTCAACTATTCGGTGTCGGCGCCGCTCAAGAACGCGATCGATTGGGGCTCGCGGGTTCCGGATCCGCCCTATGTCGGCAAGGCGACCGCGATCATCAGCGCGTCGGTGAGCCCGATCGGCGGGGCGCGCGCGCAGTATCATCTCCGCCACATGTGCGTGTCGCTCAATTGCTTTTGCATGAACCAGCCGCAGGTCTATATCGGCGAGGCAGCCAAGAAATTCGACGCCGGCCTCAAGCTGATCGATCAGAACGTGCGTGACGAGCTCGCCAAGTTCCTCGTCGCGTTTCGCGATTACGTGATCCGGCTCAAGCGCTGAGCCGCGTCGATCGACTGCCCCACGCAGGAGGGATTGTGCCGCCGCTCGTCATATTCGTCTGCGCCCTCGGCCTGCTTGCCGGCAGCACGGTCAAAGGGGTCGCCGGGATCGGCCTGCCGTTGGTCGCCGTGCCGATCCTGACGACGCTGGTCAATCTGAAAACCGCCGTGACGATGACCACGGTGCCGATCGTCGGCTCCAATTTCGTGCAGAGCTTCCAGGGCGGCCTGTTCTTCCACCTTGTCAGACGCTTCTGGACCCTGCTCGTGCCGTTGTTCGCGGCGATCATCATCGGCACGCGGCTGCTTGTCGTGCTGCCGGAGCGGCTGCTCGATCTCATCATCGGCATCGCGGTGATCTCGATCCCGCTGGTGCTGCATTTCGTTCCCAACATGCGTGTGCCGCGCCATTATGAGCGCTGGGCCAATCCGCTGATCGGCCTGGGTAGCGGCCTGCTCGGCGGCATCTCGACCTTCTACGGGCCGCCGTTGATGCTTTACGTCTTCGGCATGCGGTTGTCGAAGGACGAATTCATTCCGACCATCTCACTGATGTACACCGTTGCCGGCGTCGCGATGCTGCTCGGCATTTACGGCAATCGCGTCGCCGGCTTGACCGAGATCGGCGTGTCCTTCCTGATGCTGATCCCGACGGGGATCGGCATGTGGCTCGGCCGCTACGTCCGGGTGCAGTTGAGCGAGCACCGCTTCCAGCAGCTGCTGGTCGCGATCTATGCCGCGACCGGCTTGACCTTTCTCGCCAACGCCTATTTCGGCTAGGGTCCGGCACGGTTAAGATCGCCGCCATGCCGCCCAAGCGGAATCCGCTCAATCTCAATGCGCTGCAGCTCCGCACCTTGACGCTGCTGCAGGCCCTGGCGCGCATTCCCGGCCATGCCCGGCCGGCGGACGAGGACGGCGCAGTGCTCGTCGGCAATCTGCCGCCATTGCACGGCGATCATTTCCACCTCGGCGACGCCGTGGTGATGACGCGCGACGCCACCGGCCTCCACAATGCCGCGGTCTGGGTCGCTCTCGAGCGCAAGGGGCTGATCAGGTCGTTCTTTCCGCAAGGAGCCGCGTTGACGCCGGCAGGCCTCGCCTATGACACCGGCCTCGGCGCCGCCATTCTCCATCGCGCCGATCACGCGGCGCACTGACGCTACCAGCGGAAATCGTGCATCGCTGCGATCGGGACGGCTCCGCTCGCGGCCGCGAGCGCGGCGATGCGCTCGGGGTCGAGCGGCGCATCCGGCGTCAGCCCGATCTCCTCCGCGTGGATGCCGCTCGCCACCAATATTCCGTCGATGCCGGCTTTGGCCGCGCCGGCGATGTCGGTGCGCAGGCTGTCGCCGAAGGCGACGATGCGGGAGCGGTCGGCGATTCCGAGCATACGAAAACAGGTGTCATAGACCGAGCGATAGGGTTTGCCGTGCCAGCGCACGCGGCCGCCCATGGCCTCGTAGCGTTGGGCGATCGCGCCGGCGCAGAGGCTACGCCGTCCCTGGTGGATGACCACCAGATCGGCGTTGGCGCAAACCATCGGCAGATCGCGCGCGCGTGCCGCCGCCAGCATCGCCTCGTAGGGTGCGAGGCTGTCCTCCCAGCCCGGCGGCCCGATGGCGAACAGGAATTCGGCGTCGCCGATCTCGGCGACGCGTTCGAGATCGAGACCCTCGAGCATCGGGTCGTCGCGCCCGGGGCCGATGAAGTAACAGCGCCGACCGAGCGCGCGGAAAAACCGATCGTCGCGGTGCTTGAGATGAAGCCAGGCTTCCTCGCCCGAGGAATGCACCGAGTCGTAGAGCGATCGCGGGATGCCGATCTCGACCAGCCGATCGGCGACCATGGCGGCGCGGCGCGGCGCATTCGACAACAGCACCGTCCGTCGACCGGCCGCCTTGAGCCGTCTGAGCGCGTCGAGCACGCCCGGAAACGGCCGGCTGCCGTCGTGCAGCAAGCCCCAGATGTCGAGGATGAAGCCGTCGTAATCGGCGGCGATTTCGCGGATGCCGCGGAGGATTCGCAGACTCATCCGCGCCCAGTGCCGACGGCTTCGCCGATCGATTTGAATCCGTCGCGCGCGAGCAGGCGGACGAGATCGGCCTTTATGCGTTCGACCAGCCCGGGGCCCTCGTAGATCAGGGCGGTGTAGAGCTGCACCAGCGTCGCGCCGGCGCGGATCTTGGCGTAGGCGTCCTCGCCAGAGGCGATGCCGCCGACGCCGATCAGCGGCAGGCGGCCGCCGGTCAGATGGTACATCTCGGCCAGCAGAGCGGTGGACGGCCCGAACAGCGGCTTGCCGGTAAGGCCGCCGGTCTCGCGCGCATGCCTGCTGCGCAGCGAGACGGGCCGCGCCACGGTGCTGTTCGACACGATCAGGCCGTCGAGGCCGGAGAACAGCGCGATCTCGGCGATCTCGTTGCGTGCCTGCGGCTCGAGATCGGGCGCGATCTTGAGCAGCAGCGGCGGCGGCCGTCGCGGCGTCGCCTTGGCGCGCGCCAGCTGCAGCCGCGCGATGAATTCCGGCAGCACCGTCTTGCGCTGCATGTCGCGCAGCCCCGGCGTATTGGGCGACGAGACGTTGACCGCCAGGTAATCGGCATAGGGCGCGAGCGCTGCGACGCCGCGTTCGTAATCGACCACCGGATCGGCGGTGTCCTTGTTGCGGCCGATATTGACGCCGAGAATGCCGCGCGAGCGGTCGCGGCCGGCGAGCCGCCGCGCGACGACATCGATCCCCTGGCTGTTGAAGCCGAGCCGGTTGATCGCCGCCCCGTCCTCCGGCAGGCGGAACAGCCGCGGCTTGGGATTGCCCGGCTGCGGCAGCGGCGTCACCGTGCCGATCTCGACGAAACCGAAGCCGAAACCGAAGAGCGCATCCACCGTCTCGGCGTGTTTGTCGTAGCCGGCGGCGAGGCCGACCGGGTTTGGGAAAATCCGATCCCACGGCTTGACGGCGAGCGCCGGCGGATCGGCAGCGACGGCACGCCGGGGCAGGGCCTTGAGCGCCCATAGGCTCGCGCGATGCGCCGCCTCGGGCGGCAGCGCGCGCAATACCGGCAGCGCGAGATCGGTCAAGGCGGGCATCGGCGCGCACGCTAACGGCCGGCGCGGCAAATTGGAATACCGACTCCGCGACGCCGGCCCTATGCTCCGCACATGAGTGCCGATGGCGGCGTCGCCCGTCCCGTCCGCTTGCCCAAGGCCGCGTCGCTGGTTGCCGGAATGACGCAGGCGGCTTGGCTGTCTGCCGAGGGCGAGATCGAGTTGCTGCCGCTGCCCGAAGCAGCGCGGCGCGCACGCGCGGCGCCGCCCTTCGTCTGCCACGCCCGCGCCACCGCGCGGCGACTCGGCGTCACGGCGTTGCCAGGTCTCGACCTGCTGGAGCTCTTCGCCTTCGTGCGGCCGGCGCGGTTCTGCGTGCCGACGCCGCGCGGTCTCGCCGCGGCGCTCGATCTCGCGGTTCCCGGCGGCGGCGATCTCGCGGGTGCGGCGGCGGCCTTGCGCGACGCGGCGCGGCTGCTGCTGGGCGAGCTGCAGATGCCGCTGGCCGACGCCGATGCGCGCGCCATTGCCGAGGCGATGGCCAAAGGCGGATGGATGTGGGGTGAGGCCGTGCTGGCGGCGCTGGCGCCGGCGTCTCAGGGGGACGCGCCGGCCGGTCTCGCCGCCTGGAACCGGCTCGGCGAGTGGGCGGAACACGCGCCCGAGCCGCCGCCCGGCAATCTTCCGGTCGGCGAGGACGAGGCGCGGCGGAGACTCGCCGAACTGGTCGGCGACGATGCCGAGCCGCGACCGCAGCAGGCCGATTACGCCGGCGCCTGCGCCTACGCTTTCGAGCCGCGCGACCGCGCCGACGCGCCGCGCGTGCTGCTGGCGGAAGCCGGCACCGGCGTCGGCAAGACGCTGGGCTACGTCGCGCCGGCCAGCGTGTGGGCCGACAAGAACGAGGGCGCGGTATGGATCTCGACCTATACCCGCAATCTGCAACACCAGATTTCGACCGAGCTCGACCGACTCTATCCCGATCCGGCGGTGAAGGAGCGGCGCGTCGTGGTGCGCAAGGGCCGCGAGAATTATCTCTGCCTGCTCAATTTCGAGGACAGCCTCGCCGGCCTGGCGGTGCGGCCGCAGGACGCCGTAGCGGCCGGGTTGGTGGCGCGCTGGGTGGCGGCGACGCGCGACGGGGACATGGTCGGCGGCGATCTGCCGGGCTGGCTGCCGGAACTGGTCGGCCGCGCCACGACGTTGGGCCTGACCGATCGGCGCGGCGAATGCGTGCACGGTGCCTGCCCGCACTATCACCGCTGCTTCATCGAGAAGAGCGTGCGCCGCGCGCGCCGCGCCCGGGTCGTCGTCGCCAACCACGCGCTGGTGATGATCCAGGCGGCGCTCGGCGGGCTCGACGACGACAATCTGCCCAGGCGCTTCGTCTTCGACGAGGGCCATCACGTCTTCGACGCCGCCGACGGCGCGTTCTCTCTGGCGCTCACCGGCCGCGAGGCGGCGGAGCTGCGGCGATGGATTCTGGGCGCCGAAGACGGTCGGCGCAGCCGCGCCCGCGGCCTGAAGCGGCGGCTCGACGACTTGCTGGCGAGCGACGCCGCCGGCCAGCAGGCCCTCGACCAGGCGACCGCCGGCGCGCGCGACGTACTGCCGGGCGACGGTTGGCTCAAGCGTGTCGCCGAAGGCCGCGCGCAGCGCGCCTGCGAGCGCTTTCTCGCACTGGTGCGCGACCAGGTGCTGGCACGCGCCGGCGACGTCGATCAAGGCTACAGCCTCGAGACCGAGCCCCGGCCGCCGATCCCCGGCCTCGGCGAGGCGGCGCGCGCGCTTGCAACCGCGCTCGGGCGCATCGAAGACCCGCTCAAGACGCTGGCACAGCGGCTGCGCGCCAAGCTCGCCGACGACGCCACCAAGCTCGACAGCGCCACGCGTCTCAGGATCGAAGCGGCGGTGCGCGGGCTCGAACGCCGCGCCATGCTCGATCTCGGCGGCTGGCGGCGCATGCTCGACGAGCTCGAAAGCGAGCCGTCCGCCGATTTCGTGGACTGGCTCGCGATCGAACGCGTCGACGGTCAACCGGTCGATATCGGCATGCATCGGCATTTCGTCGATCCGACCAAGCCCTTCGCCGAGTTCGTCGTCGCGCCGGCGCACGGCGTGCTGCTGACCTCGGCGACGCTGACCGACGGCAGCGGCGACATTGAGGCCGATTGGCTCGGCGCCGAAGCGCGCACCGGCGCGCGCCATCTCAAGGCGCCAGCGTTGCGCGCGCGGGTCAGGTCGCCGTTCGATTACGCGGCGCAGACACGGGTCTTCATCGTCAACGACATCGACCGCAACGACGTCGCACAGGTGGCCGGCGCCTATCGCGAGCTGATCATCGCCGCGGGCGGCGGCGCGCTCGGCCTGTTCACGGCGATTCAACGCCTGAAGGCGGTGCACAAGCGTATCGCCGCGCCGCTGGAGGCGGCCGGTCTCGCGCTTCTCGCGCAGCACGTCGACGCGATGGATACCGCGACCCTGGTCGACATTTTCCGCGCCGAGGAGGATTCGTCGCTGCTGGGGACCGACGCGGTGCGCGACGGCGTCGATGTGCCGGGCCGCTCCCTGCGTCTCATCGTCTTCGATCGCGTGCCGTGGCCGCGCCCCGATATCCTGCATCGCGCGCGCAAGGCCCGCTTCGGCGGCGCCGCCTACGACGATGCCATCACGCGGCTTCGCCTCAAGCAGGCGTTCGGCCGGCTGGTGCGCCGCGCCACCGACCACGGCGTCTTCGTGCTCTTGGACCGCGCGATGCCGTCGAGGCTGCTGGGAGCGTTTCCCGAGGGCGTCGCAGTGGCGCGTTTAGGCCTCAAGGATACGATCGCGGCAACGGCCGAATTCCTGAAAACCGCGGCTCAGACGCAGTAGATATCCAGCATCGTCGGCACGTATTCGTTCTGCAGCACGATTTTCTTGCGGGTGATGAGCCAGGCATCGCCCCGCAGCGCCAGATCGTGCTCGACCAGGCCGAAGAAGGCATGGCTTTGGCGCGAGCGCGGGAAATAGACGTGGCACACCCAGGCGGCTCCGAGCCTCAGCGCGTCGCCTTCGGCCGGCGCGCGCAGCCGGACATTGTCGAGGATGTGGACGGTGCGTGGCGCCGGCGTCGACGCCGGCGAGCGGCCGGAGCGGATGCGCGCGACGCGATCTTCGAGGCCGCGACGGCTGTCGTAGTAGAAGTACGAAACCTCGGTGCGCGGATCGGCGCCGAGGCGGTCGTCGCTCGTCCACGCCGGCATCCAGTACTCGCAGTCCTCGGCGTAGAGGGCGAGCCAGTCGTCCCAGCGTTTCTCGTCGAGCGCCAGCGCCTCGCGCCGAACGATGTCGGCGCCGGTCGCCAGCAGCGCCGCCGGATCGAGATTGCGCGGGGTCACGCGTAGGCCTTGGCGCCGTCGAGACCGGCCTGGATCAGCCGCCGCCACTCGCGGTAGGGCCCGTGCAGCCCGGTTTCGATGCCGGTCTCGAAGGTGCCGACGACGCTGCGCTCGGGGCGGATGCCGAGCGCCGCCGCGGTGTCGTCGCCGCCGGCCCGGGTCGCCGCCATGCCGCGCTCGTAGCCCTGGAGATAGGCGAGGCCCTCGGCGCCGAAGCCGGCCTGGCAATCCTCGTAGACGACGGTGTCGTCGGGCGTGGCGAAGCCCGACGGGTTGAAGAAGTCCTCGAACTGCCGGAGCCGCCAGGCGCGGCGCTCGACCGATTCGCCGATCGGCGCCAGGCAATAGCTGCGCATCTCGGTGCGATCGACCGCCAGCGGCCGGTAGGTCCTCAGCATCAGCGCGGCGGTGTCGGCGATCTGGAGGTTTGGGAAAATCTGCGCGTTGCGGTTCTTGAGCATCCACTCGGCGCGATCGGCGCCGACGCGGCGTTTCAGCGCGTCGAGGATCGGATAGATCGGCCGCTTCTCGGGCTCGGGCTGGTCGGTCCAGTAGACCGCGTGGCCGTGGCGGAAGGTGAAGGCGCCGGCGCGGGTCTTGGCGCGCTTCGCCCAGTCGTAGCCGCGCGCCTCGGCATAGCCGGCGCCCTGGCGGCGGCGCGCCTGGACGCCGAGGAAGCTCTGATGCGTCGAGGTCAGGTGATAGGGGTCGAGATTGTTGTCGAGCTGCAGCTTCCAGTTGGCGCGATAGGTATAGACCATGCGACCGGGCACCAACTCCATGCCGTGCTCGCTCTGGTCCATCGCCACGTCGATGAAGAACCGCATGTCCCCGAGGAAGTCTTCGAGCGACGGCACGTCGGGTGACAGGCTGCCGAAGACCAGGCCCTTGTAGGTCGCGAGTTTGGCGAGCGGCAGCAGGTCGTGGCTCTCGCCGTCGAAGGCCGGCGCGTAGGCGGCGGCCTTGCGATCCTTGATGTCCGCGTTCCTGCCGGCCGAATCGTAGGCCCAGCCGTGATAGGGGCAGGTGTGATAGCGGGCGTTGCCGCGCTCGGCACCGCAGAGTAGCGCGCCCTTGTGGCGGCAGGTATTGACGAAGCCGTTGAGGCCGCCCCTGCCATCGCGCGTGACGAGGACGGGCGTGCGGCCGATGAACGAAGTCACGAAATCGTGCGGCGCCGCGAGCTGCGTTTCGAGCGTCAGGAAATTCCAGCTGCGCGCGAAGATGAACTTGTGCTCGAGCTCGAAGATCTCGGGGTCGACGAAGGCGTCGCGATGCAGCCGGAAGACGCCGTCATCCGGCCGATCGTCGATGATGGTGGAAAGATGGCGCATGGGGCCAGAGCCTAGCGTTCCCGGCGGCAAAGCAAAAGTGCGGCGCGCCGGGGCGATTGCGGGTCGTTTGCAGCGATTGCAAGGATCCTGGACGACGGGGCAATGTCTGTTCCGGGCGGATGGTCGGCAGGCGAGGATTGCGATGGTACGGAAGGGTATCGTTGCGTGGGTGGCGCTCGCAGCGAGCGCCTTCGGCGCGACCGCGCATGCGCAGGGGCTCCCCCGGCAATGGCGATGGTGCGGGAGCGACGATTCGCGGCGGAGCATGGACGCATGCAGCGCCATCATCGATTCCGGCCGGAGGACGCAGAACGACAGATCGTTGGCCGAGGCCTATGCCAACCGCGGCGGCATCTATGCCGACCAAGGTGAAACGCAAAAAGCGATCGCCGACTACACCCAGGCGATCAGGCTCAATCCGAGGCGCGACGATGTCTTCATGAGCCGCGGCATCCTGTATTACGAGTCGGGCGATTATCGGCACGCCCTGGCGGATTTCGACGCAGCAATCCGGCTTAATCCCGGCGAAGCGGTCAACTGGGCGTGGCGCAGCCATGCGAAGGGGCATCTCGGGGACGCCGACGGCGCCAACGCCGACATGGCGCATGCGCTCGCGCTCGATCCGCAGGTCGAGGACAACGTGCCGAGCGATTGACCAGCGCGGTCGCCGAAAGGCTGAAAGAAAACGGGCCGCGGAGCGATCCGCGGCCCTTGTCGTGAGAGCGCCGTGGGTAGGACTTAGAAGTCCATCCCGCCCATGCCGGCGCCGTGGTCGTGGCCGGCCGCCGGCTTCTTCTCCGGCTTCTCGGCCACCATCGCTTCGGTGGTGACGAGCAGGCCGGCGACCGAAGCCGCGTCCTGCAGCGCCAGGCGGACGACCTTGGTCGGATCGACCACGCCGACCTTCACCATGTCGACATACTCGCCGCTCTGGGCGTTGAAGCCCCAGTTCGGATCGTCCTTGTCGAGCAGCTTGCCGATAACGATCGAGCCGTCGGTGCCTGCGTTCTCGGCGATCAGACGGGCGGGCATCTGAATCGCGCGGCGCACGATATCGATGCCGTGACGCTCGTCGTCGTTCGACGCGCGGACCCTGGCGAGCGCCTTGGTGGCGTAGAGCAGGGCGCTGCCGCCGCCGGCGACGATGCCCTCCTCGACCGCGGCGCGCGTCGCGTGCATCGCGTCGTCGACGCGATCCTTGCGCTCCTTCACCTCGACCTCGGTGGCGCCGCCGACCCGGATCACCGCGACGCCGCCGGCCAGCTTGGCCAGCCGCTCCTGCAGCTTCTCGCGGTCATAGTCCGACGTGGTCTCCTCGATCTGCTGCCTGATCTGGCCGACCCGCGCCTGGATGTCGGCCTTCTTGCCGGCGCCATCGATGATGGTGGTGTTCTCCTTCTCGATGCGCACCTTCTTGGCCTTGCCGAGCATGTCGAGCGTGACGTTCTCGAGCTTGATGCCGAGGTCTTCCGCGATCATCTGACCGCCGGTCAGGATCGCGATGTCCTCGAGCATCGCCTTGCGGCGATCGCCGAAGCCGGGCGCCTTCACCGCCGCGACCTTGAGGCCGCCGCGCAGCTTGTTGACGACCAGGGTGGCGAGCGCCTCGCCCTCGACCTCCTCGGCGATGATGAGGAGCGGCTTGCCCGACTGCACCACCGCCTCCAGGAGCGGCAGCATCGGCTGCAGGCCCGAGAGCTTCTTCTCGAAGATCAGGATGTACGGCTCCTCGAGCTCGGCCACCATCTTGTCGGCGTTGGTGACGAAGTAGGGGGAGATGTAGCCGCGGTCGAACTGCATGCCTTCGACCACGTCGAGCTCGGTCTCGAGGCTCTTCGCCTCCTCGACCGTGATCACGCCCTCGTTGCCGACCTTCTGCATGGCCTTGGCCAGCATCTCGCCGACTTCCTTGTCGCCGTTGGCGGAGATGGTGCCGACCTGGGCGATCTCCTCGTTGGTCGAGACCTTCTTTGAGCGCTTCTTGATGTCCTCGACGACGGCTTCGACCGCCTTGTCGATGCCGCGCTTCAGGTCCATCGGATTGAGGCCGGCGGCGACCGCTTTCACGCCCTCGCGCACGATGGCCTGGGCCAGAACCGTGGCGGTGGTGGTGCCGTCGCCCGCGGTGTCGCTGGTCTTGCTTGCGACCTCGCGCAGCATTTGCGCGCCCATGTTCTCGAACTTGTCGGAAAGCTCGATCTCCTTGGCGACGGTGACGCCGTCCTTGGTGATGCGCGGCGCGCCGAACGACTTGTCGAGCACGACGTTGCGGCCCTTGGGACCCAAGGTCACCTTGACCGCATTGGCGAGAATGTCGACGCCGCGGAGCATGCGCTCGCGCGCGTCGCCATGGAATTTGACGTCCTTGGCTGCCATTGAAATATCTCCTTGAAACCGGCCTCAGGCGGCCTTGCGCTTGGTTGCAGTACCCTCGACGATGCCGAGGATGTCCGACTCCTTGACGATGACGAGCTCTTCGCCGTCGATCTTGACCTCGGTGCCGGACCATTTTCCGAACAGCACGCGATCGCCCGGCTTGACGTCGAGCGCATGGAGCTTGCCATCCTCGGTGCGGGTGCCCGGTCCGACGGCGATGACCTCGCCCTCCATCGGCTTCTCTTTCGCGGTGTCGGGAATGATGATGCCGCCCGCCGTCTTCTCCTCGGATTCGAGACGACGGATCAGGACCCGGTCCTGCAATGGCTTGAATTTCATGGGGAAAACTCCTCCTCGCTGGTTCGATCGAATACCCGGCCGCCCACCCCTGTTCCGAGGCGCTGTTAGCACTCGCGGCCATTGAGTGCCAGCGACATAGGCGGCGGCTCTCGGCCTGTCAAGAGGCCGTCTCGGCCTTGGCAGCCAATTTTTTGGTCGGCTGCTAACCGATTGATATAAATCCGTTTTTTCTTGAGCGACGCGCGCCGAGCTGGAACCCTGGGTGCAACGGAAGCATGCGCGGCGCCGTCTGAATCAGTGAGGCGAAGGCGATGAGACATTTGCGGCTGCAACTGGAGGGCTATCGGCTAACCACCGCCGAGATCCTCTATCACATGCCGGATCATCCCCATTTGCTGCAAAGCTTCGTGTGGCAGGAGCTCGACCTTGCGCCGCTTTTCCCGGTGCTGCGGCGCTTCCTCGCGTTCTGGGCGCACAACCTCGATGGCCGCCTCCATTCGGTGAAAGTGGCGCAGGCACCGTTGCTCATGCCGTCGCGTCTGCACCACGCCCAGATTTCGTTCAGCCTCCACTGACGCCGGGCGCGGCGCGGCAACGCGCCGCTTGCCAGGCCGTCGCCGCCGGATAAGTGTCGCGGCATGACCGCGACCCAAGCCGCGCGCGGGCGCCGCACGCTGTCCGCCGCCGACGCCGCGCGCGATCGGGCGATCGCCTGGTGGCTCCTGGCCTGCGCGGCGATGATCTTCGTCATGGTCGCGCTCGGCGGCGTCACCCGCCTCACCGAATCCGGCCTGTCGATCACCGAATGGCAGCCAGTCGCGGGCGTCCTGCCGCCGTTGAGCACCGCCGAATGGCAGGCGGCCTTCGACGCCTACAAGCAGATTCCGCAATACGACGCCATCCATGCCGGCATGACGCTGGCCCAGTTCAAGACCATCTATTTCTGGGAGTGGTTCCATCGCCTGTGGGGCCGGCTCATCGGGATCGTGTTCCTGCTGCCGTTCCTCTGGTTCCTGCTGCGGCGCCGGATTTCGGCGGAGCTGGCGCCGCGGCTGATGCTGCTGTTCCTGCTCGGCGCGTTCCAAGGCGTGCTCGGCTGGTGGATGGTCAAAAGCGGTCTCGCGCACCGGGTCGAGGTGAGCCAATACCGCCTCGCCGCCCATCTCGGCATGGCGATCGTGATCTACGGCGCGATTCTGTGGGTGGCGCTCGATCTGCTGCGGCCGGCGCGGCACGAGATCACCCCCGGCCTCCGCCGCGGCGCCGGGGCGCTGCTGGCGCTGGCCTTCGTCACGCTGATCGCCGGCGCCTTCACCGCCGGGCTGCGCGCCGGCCTGATCGACAATACCTTTCCTTTGATGGACGGGCACGTCGTGCCGCCGGCCTGGGGCCATCTGGCGCCGTGGTGGCGCAACCTGTTCGAGAACCCGGAGGCGGTGCAGTTCGATCACCGTGTGCTTGCGATTGCGACCTGGCTCGGAGCCTTGGCGCTGTTCCTGGCGTCGTTCCGGGCGGCGCTCTCGCGCTCCGCGCGCGGCGCGATCCACGCGCTCTTCGGCCTGGTGACGATCCAGGCCGCGCTCGGCATATCGACGCTGCTGCTGGTGGTGCCGTTGCCGCTGGCGCTCGCGCATCAGCTCGGCGCCACGCTGGTGATCACCGCCGCGCTGGTCGTGCGCCACGCCCTGGGCGCGGCCACCTGACCCGCCGGCCTGAACTCGCGCCCGGCAGGCGGCCGGGCTAATATCGCCGCATGGTCGATTTCCCGCGCAAAACACCGGCGGATTGGGCTGCTCTGGCCGCCAGGGAGCTCGGCGGCAGGAGCGCCGATACGCTGACCTGGCAGACGCTCGAGGGCATCGCGGTCAAGCCGCTCTATACCGCCGCCGATCTCGAGGCGATCGAGCTGCGCGGCGATCTGCCCGGCTTCGCGCCGTTCACCCGCGGCGTGCGCGCGACCATGTACGCCAATCGGCCGTGGACCATCCGGCAGTACGCCGGCTTCTCGACCGCCGAGGATTCGAACCGCTTCTATCGCGAGAATCTCGCCGCCGGCCAGATGGGCCTGTCGGTCGCCTTCGATCTCGCCACCCATCGCGGCTACGACAGCGACCATCCGCGCGTGGTGGGCGACGTCGGTAAGGCCGGCGTGGCGATCGATTCGGTCGAGGACATGAAGATCCTGTTCGACGGGATTCCGCTCGATCGGATGAGCGTGTCGATGACCATGAACGGCGCGGTGCTGCCGGTGCTCGCCGGTTATATCGTCGCAGCCGAGGAACAGGGGGTCGCGCAGGAAAAACTGTCGGGCACCATCCAGAACGACATCCTCAAAGAATTCATGGTGCGCAACACCTACATCTATCCGCCGGCACCTTCGATGCGCATCGTCGCCGACATCATCGAATACACCGCGCGCCGCATGCCCAAGTTCAACTCGATCTCGATCTCGGGCTATCACATGCAGGAAGCGGGCGCGACCTGCGTGCAGGAGCTGGCGTTCACGCTCGCCGACGGCCTCGAATACGTGCGCGCCGCACTGTCGAAAGGCCTGAAGATCGACGACTTCGCGCCGCGCCTTTCGTTCTTCTTCTGCATCGGCATGAACTTTTTCATGGAAATCGCCAAGCTGCGTGCCGCACGGCTGCTGTGGGCCAGTCTCGTGCAGGAGAAATTCAAGCCAACCAATCCGGCGAGCCTGGCGCTGCGCACGCATTGCCAGACCTCGGGCGTCTCGCTCACCGAGCAGGATCCGCACAACAACATCGTCCGCACCACCATCGAGGCGCTGGCTGCGGTCTTGGGCGGCACGCAGTCGCTGCACACCAACTCGTTCGACGAGGCGATGGCGCTGCCGACGCCGTTCTCGGCGCGCATCGCCCGCAACACCCAGCTCGTCATCGCCGAAGAATCCGGCGTCCCGCATGTGGTCGATCCGCTCGGCGGCAGCTATTACGTCGAAAGCCTGACGCATTCGGTGGCGGTGGCCGCGCGCGCTATCATCGACGAGGTCGAGGCGATGGGCGGCATGACCGAGGCGGTCGAAAGCGGCCTGCCCAAGCTCAGGATCGAGGAGGCCGCGGCGCGGCGCCAGGCGCGCATCGACCGCGGCGAGGAGGTCATCGTCGGCGTCAACAAGTACCGCGTCAACCAGGGCGAGGAAGCCGAGATCCGCCTGCTCGACATCGACAATTCGAAGGTGCGGGCGCAGCAGATCGCGCGGCTCGAAACGCTGCGGCGCAACCGGGATGCGGCGAAGGTCAAGGCCGCGCTCGACGCGCTGAGCGAAGCGGCGAAAAGCGGGCAGGGCAATCTGCTGGCGCTCGCCATCGAGGCGACGCGGGCGCGCGCCAGCGTCGGCGAGATTTCCGACGCGCTCGAGCACGTCTTCACGCGGCATCGCGCCACCATCCGCTCGGTTTCGGGCGTCTATGGCGGCGCCTATGAAGGCGACGAGGGCTTCCGCCATGTGCGCGAGGAGGTCGAGGCCTTTGCCCGCGCCGAAGGGCGAAGGCCGCGGCTGCTCGTCGTCAAGCTCGGCCAGGACGGCCATGACCGCGGCGCCAAGGTGATCGCCACCGGCTTCGCCGATCTGGGCTTCGACGTCGATATCGGGCCGCTGTTCCAGACGCCGGAGGAGGCGGCGCGCCAGGCGGTCGAGAACGACGCGCATGTGATCGGCGTGTCGTCGCAGGCGGCGGGGCACAAGACTCTGGTGCCGGCGCTGATCAAGGCGCTCAAAAGCCAGAGCGCGGGCAACATTCTCGTCGTGTGCGGCGGCGTGATTCCGCCGCAGGATTACGCCTTCCTCCAGGACGCCGGCGTCGCGGCGATCTACGGTCCCGGCACCAACATTCCGCTGGCCGCGTCCGAAGTGCTGCAGCTCATCGCCAAGAAACGCATGGCGGCGTGAGCCGCGCCGAACCGGGTTCGTTTGCGGCCCGATGCGTGTATTTCCGCCGGGAATTGGGTTTGTTTCGTCGATTTTAATTTTTCGCCGGGCCTCGGTCGGCCGAAGTCAGCTTCGCGCCGCGTAATGGCGCGCGCACCTTTTCCTGCAGGATCGCGATGAAGCGATCGATGACGTCGTCGACCTCCCAAATCTGCACGGTCAAATCCAGCGAGCGGATTGCTATAGGCGTTGATCCTCGCTGAGAGTCGCCCGGTGTCCTGATAAATCGCCGAATTCAGATCAATGGATTTGATGCTCGTCGCGACGCCATTTGCGAACCTGTCGATGACAGGAAAATTTGGCGGAAGGTTGGCGCCGAGCTTGGTTTCCATGACACGGCCGCGTGCCCCCAACCGAGCGCCCAAACGCCTTCAGTGGATTCGGCTGCACGCGGCGCCGGCGCTTCCGCGGCGGCGCCTTCGCCGAGGAGCGGTGCGAGTAGCGCTCCGCCCGCTAATGCGGCGCGGGTTTGCGCGACATCAGCGGGATCGCCATGCGTGTATGGTTCGTACTCGCGCAAGATGCGCTCGCGGTCGGCGCGGCTGGTCGCCTCCACGGCGTCGTCGAGTGCCTGCTCCATCGCGCCGCCGCCGAAGCTGTCGCCGACATCGAAGTAAAGCCGCTTGATTTCGGCGTGGATTGCGGCGCGGTCCTCGGGCTTCGCGTTGGCGATCCATTCGAGCAGATCGCCGAGCTCGCCGTTGTGCTCGCCGGGCGGCAGGTGGACCCGCTCGTGACCGGTCGCCTGCGCGAGTCCCGCGCCGACGGTTTCACCCGCGCTCGTCGATTGGCCGCCGTCGCGGCTGCCCGCCGGTACGCGCGGCTGATCGGGGCTGTATTTGTAGAGTTCCGGCGCCACGGCAAGTTTCGCCATGCCGGCGGTGTCGATCTCCGGAAGTCGAAGCTGGACCGCCCGAATTGCCGCCAAGGAGGGGTCGCCTTGGTTGAGCGCCTCGGCGAGGCCGCTGAGGCAGCGGCCCAATTCCGCCTCGCTCATGTCGCGATAAGCGAGTCCGAGTGCGCGCGCCGCTTCGATCGGCGGCCGCACGGCATAGCGCGTCGCGTCATCGACGGCGGCGTCGGCCCGGGGAATCAGCGGTATCGGGCCGAGTGCGACGCCATCGCGATCGCAACTCAGGCCAGCGCCGCCGCGGTGGACAAGCGGGTACCAGCGGCCGGGAGACAGCGTGTTTTCGAGCATTGGGCCGCTATACGCTAATCACGTTCGCGTGTCAACGCTAATAACGTACAGGCGACGCCATGCGTGCCGGGCCGCGCCGGCGGCCGAAATGGCTGGGTTGCAGCTTTGAACGCTGTTGCCGGCCGGTCACCCGCGCTATCTAAAGGCCCCGTGGGCACGCTCTTTTTCATCGTCTTCATCGACTTGGTCGGCTTCGGCGTGGTGATCCCGCTCTTGCCCTATTACGGGCTCGCGTTCCACGCCACGCCGTTCGAGATCACCACCATGATGGCTTGCTATTCGCTGGCGCAGTTCTTCGCCTCGCCGCTGCTCGGCATGGCGAGCGACCGCGTCGGCCGCAAGCCGGTGATTCTCGCGAGCCTGGTGTGCTCGGTCGTCTCATATCTCTGGCTCGGCTTCGCGTCGAAGCTGTGGATGCTGTTCGCCGCGCGCCTCTTGGCCGGCGCCGGCGCCGGCAACATCTCCGCCGCCCAGGCCTATGTCGCCGACGTCACGCCGCCGGATCAGCGCGCCAAGGGCATGGGACTCATCGGCGCCGCCATCGGCCTCGGTTTCACCGTCGGTCCGGCGATCGGCGGCGCGGTCGCCGGCGGCAGCGCCGAGAGCGCGCATCTCGCCTGGCCGGCCTTCGTCGCCGCGGCGTTGTCCGCCGCCGCCTTCGTCCTGGCGCTGACGCGGCTCGAGGAAAGCCTGACGCAACCGCCGGTCGCGCGCGTCGGCCGGCTGGCGATGGCCCGCGCCGCGGCGGAGCGGCCGACCTTGCGGGCGCTGCTGTTGCTGATCTTCGTCTCGATCGCCGCCTTCGCCGGCATGGAGACCACCTTCGCGCTGTGGGCGCATGACGGCTTCGGCTGGGGCCCCTTCCAGGTCGGCATGATCTTCTTCTACGTCGGAATCCTGCTGTCGGCGCTGCAGGGCGGCGCCGTCGGCCGTCTCGCCAAGGCCCTGGGCGAGCCCCGGCTGGTGGTCGGCGGCGCGGCGATTCTCGCCGCCGGTCTTCTCGTCCTGACCTTCGCGCAGGCACTGTGGCTGGTGCTGGTGGCGACCGCTTTATTGGCGATCGGCATGGGCATGCTGAGCCCGTCGATGGCGAGCCTGTTTTCGAAGCAGGCTGCGGACAACGAGCGCGGCGGGGTGCTCGGCTTGTCGCAATCGGCGCAGAGCCTCGCGCGCATCGTCGGCCCCGCGGTGGCCGGCGCGGTCTACGGCGGCTTCGGCCGCAACGCACCCTATTATCTCGGCGCGCTGCTGATGGTCGGCGTCGCCGTGTTCGCCGCGCGGCTGCCGCGCGATTCCCGGTCATGAGACACGAGCGCCGCACCGGCAGCCTGACCGCTCAACCGTCCGAGGTCGGCCTGCGGCGCGAGCTCAAGGCGCTGTCGGCGGTGTTGCCCTATCTCTGGCCGCGGGAATCGGCGGCACTGCGGCTGCGTGTCGTGCTGGCGCTCGCCTGCCTGGCCGCCGCCAAGGCGGTGAATGTCGGCGTGCCGCTGCTCTACAAGGCGGCCGTCGACAAGCTGGCGCCTTCGGTCGGCGCGCTGGTCGTGGTGCCGACTATGCTGATCGTCGCCTACGGTGCGGCGCGCGTCGGCGCCCAGCTCTTCAACGAGCTGCGCGATTCGGTCTTCGCCAAGGTCGAGCAGCGCGCCATCCGCAACATCGCGCTCGCCACCTTCCGCCACCTGCATGGGCTCAGCCTGCGCTTCCATCTCGAGCGCCAGACCGGCGGCCTGTCGCGCGCGGTCGAGCGCGGCGTGCGCGGCATGGAGTTCCTGCTCTCCTATCTGCTGTTCAGCCTGCTGCCGACGGTGTTCGAGATCGGCCTGGTCTGCGCTATCCTGTGGGGCTTCTTCGAGGCGAGCCTCGCCCTGGCCACGCTCGCCACCATCGTCGCCTATGTCGTCTACACCTTCGCGGTCACCGACTGGCGCATCAAGTACCGCCGCGAGATGAACGAGCGCGACACCGAGGCCAACACCAAGGCGATCGACAGCCTCCTGAACTTCGAAACGGTCAAATATTTCGCCAACGAGGAGCACGAGGCGCGGCGCTTCGATCTGGCGCTCGCCGGCTACGAACGCGCCGCGGTCAAGAGCCAGGTGACGCTGTCGGCGCTCAACATCGGCCAGGGCGCGATCATCGCTACGGGCTTGGTCGTCGTGATGTGGCTCGCGGCGCGCGGCGTCGCGGCCGGACGCATGACCGTGGGCTCGTTCGTGCTGGTCAATTCCTACCTGGTGCAGCTCTACATGCCCTTGAACGTGCTCGGCATGGTCTATCGCAACATCAAGCAGTCGCTGACCGATCTCGAATCGATGATCCGGCTGTTGGCCGTCAGGGCCGAGGTCACCGACAAGCCGGGCGCTCTCGATCTGACCGTCGCGCGCGGCGAGATCGTCTTCGATCATGTCTCGTTCGCCTACGATCCCCGCAGGCCGATCCTCGACGATGTCTCCTTCCGCGTGCCTGCGGGCCACACGCTCGCCATCGTCGGCTCGTCGGGCGCCGGCAAGTCGACCCTGGCGCGGCTGCTGTTCCGCTTCTACGACGTCGGCCGCGGCGCGATCCGCATCGACGGCCAGGACATCCGCGACGTGACCCAGGCGAGCCTCAGACGCGCCATCGGCGTGGTGCCCCAGGACACGGTGCTGTTCAACGATTCGATCGCCTACAACATCGGCTACGGCAGGCCGGGTGCCGCGCCGGCCGAGATCGAGGAGGCGGCGCGCGTCGCCCGCATCCACGATTTCGTCGCCGCGCTGCCCGACGGCTACCGGACGCAGGTCGGCGAGCGCGGTCTCAAGCTGTCCGGCGGCGAGAAGCAGCGCGTCGCCATCGCCCGCGTCATGCTCAAGGAGCCGCGCATCCTGGTGTTCGACGAGGCGACCTCGGCGCTCGACACCAAGACCGAGCGCGAGATCCAGGCGAGCCTTGAGGAGGTCGCCGCCAATCGCACGACGCTGATGATCGCGCATCGCCTTTCGACCGTGGTGCACGCCGACGAGATCCTGGTGCTCGAGCACGGCCGCGTCGTCGAGCGCGGCACCCATGCCGCCCTGCTGGCGAAGGACGGACTCTACGCCGCGATGTGGCGCCGTCAGCTCGAGGCCGAGGAACGCGCCGCGGCGCTGGCCGCGGTCGCCGCGGTCGCGGAGTAGGGCGGGCTATCGTCATTACGAAGCGCCATAGCGCCGAAGCAATCCAGAATCTGGATGGCTTCGCTTCGCTCGCCATGACGGTGATGACCCGTTAAGAAGCGCTATGGCTAGGCCTCAAATCGACGCCTCCTCGCTCGCCGTCCGCGTTCAGGCCGGCGACCGCACCGCACTGGCGCAGGCGATCACTTTGGTCGAATCGACGCGCGCGGACCATCGCGACGCCGCCGACTCGCTGCTCGCCGCCGTCCTGCCGGCCAGCGGCAACAGCCTGCGTCTCGGCGTCACCGGCGCGCCGGGCGTCGGCAAGTCGACCTTCATCGAGGCCTTCGGCCTGATGTGCCTCGCCGCCGGCCGCCGCGTCGCGGTGCTGGCGGTCGATCCGTCGTCGAAGGCGAGCGGCGGCTCGATCCTCGGCGACAAGACGCGTATGGGCGATCTGGCGCGCCAGACCGGCGCCTTCATCCGACCGTCGCCGGCCGGGCCGATGCTCGGCGGCGTGGCGCGGCGCACGCGCGAGGCGGTATGGCTGTGCGAGGCCGCCGGCTTCGATCTCGTCATTGTCGAGACCGTCGGCGTCGGCCAGAGCGAGACCGCGGTCGCCGATCTGGTCGATCTCTGCCTGCTGATGATCGCGCCCGGCGGCGGCGACGAGCTGCAAGGGATCAAGCGGGGCATCGTCGAGATCGCCGATCTGCTGGTGGTCAACAAGGCCGACGGCGATCTGGCGGGCGCGGCGCGACGCGCCGCCGCCGAGTACAGCCATGCGCTGCGGCTGCTGCGGCCAGCGGGCGACGCGGTGCCGGTCTTCGCCGTCTCGGCGCGGGAGAAACGCGGCGTCGAGCGGGTGCGCGAGGATATCGAGCGGCGGGCGCATGCGGCGATGAAGGATGGCGCGGTTGGGCGCAAACGCGCCGCCCAGGCCCGCGCCGCGCTGTGGTCCGAACTCGGCGAAAGCCTGCTCGAAGCGCTCAAACGCGACCCGGCAGTGACCAAACTGTTGCCGGCCCTCGAAGCCGAAGTCGCGAACGCCCGGCTGACGCCGTCGGCGGCGGCGCGGCGCGCCCTGGCGGCTTTCCGCGGCGACGGCCCCTAGGTTGCCCGGCTTGACGGACCGGGCCGCTTCCCGTACAACCGGCGCCGACCGCCGGGGCTTGCCCCGGCCTTCTCTTTCAAGGACCTAGCGACCATGGCGCGACGCTGCGGCATCACCGGCAAAGGCGTGCTCGTCGGCCACAATGTGAGCCACGCCAACAACAAGACCAAGCGGCGCTTCCTGCCGAACCTGCAGACGACGTCGCTGCTGTCGGACGCGCTCGGCCACGCCGTGCAACTTCGCCTGACGCCGCGCGCCATCCGCACGATCGAGAAGAACGGCGGCCTCGACGCTTATCTCGCGGCGACGCCAAATGGGCGTTTGCCCAACGAGGCGCGGCGGCTGAAGCGCCGCATCCTCGCGGCGCAGGCGCGCAAGGCCGGAGCGGGCGCGACCGCCTGACGCCGTTGCGGTGGGCGCGGAGCGCCCACGTCGACGCCCCAACGCCGCTGCGCGTTCGTGGTTGCGGTCGGGCCGCGGCTCACCCATTATCGCGCCGCCCGTCGCAACGGGATCAACGGAAGAAGCCAGGGAGCACGACGGTGAGTCTGCGCGATTACGTCTTTACCAGCGAATCGGTTTCCGAGGGTCATCCCGACAAGGTCGCCGACCGCATTTCCGACGCTGTGGTCGACGCCTATCTCGCGGCCGACCCGATGTCGCGCGTCGCCTGCGAGACGCTCTGCACCACCAATCGCGTCGTCATGGCGGGCGAGACCCGCGGCCCGGCTTCGGTGACGCACGACAAGCTCGTTGAGATCGCGCGCCACGCCATCAAGGACATCGGCTACGAGCAGGCGGGCTTCCACTGGAAGAAGGCGAAGGTGGAATGCCTGATCCACGCCCAATCTCCCGACATCGCCCGCGGCGTCGACGCCGCCGGCAACAAGGACGAGGGCGCCGGCGACCAGGGCATCATGTTCGGCTATGCCTGCCGCGAGACGCCGGAGCTGATGCCGGCGCCGCTCTATTACGCGCACGCCATCCTCAAGTCGCTGTCGGAGGCGCGCCACTCGGGCGCCACGCCCGAGCTGGGCCCCGACGCCAAGAGCCAGATCACGCTCGAATACCGCGACGGCAAGCCGGTGCGCGCCACGTCGGTGGTGGTGTCGACCCAGCACAGCGAGACGGTCGACCAGGACCAGGTGCGCGAGATCGTGCGCCCGCACGTGCTCGAGGTGCTGCCCGACGGCTGGATGTGCGACGAGGAGCATTTCTACGTCAACCCGACCGGCCGCTTCGTCGTCGGCGGCCCCGACGGCGACACCGGCCTCACCGGCCGCAAGATCATCGTCGACACCTACGGCGGCGCGGCGCCGCATGGCGGCGGTGCGTTTTCGGGCAAGGATCCGTCGAAGGTCGACCGCTCGGCCGCCTATGCCGCGCGCTATCTCGCCAAGAACGTGGTCGCCGCCGGCCTCGCCGAGCGCTGCACCATCCAGCTGTCCTACGCCATCGGCGTCGCCAAGCCGCTTTCGGTCTACATCGACACCGCCGGCACCGGCAAAGTCGACGAGGCCAAGCTGTCGAAGGTGCTGCAGGAGCTGATGGACCTGAGCCCGCGCGGCATCCGCACCCATCTTCAGCTCAACCGGCCGATCTACGCCCGCACCGCGGCCTACGGCCATTTCGGCCGCGCGCCCGAAAGCGATGGTGGCTTCTCGTGGGAGAAGACCGATCTCGCCGATCAGCTCCGCCGCGCGTTCTAGCCCGCGAAAGATTTTTCGATGACCGTCGACTGCAAGATCAAGGACATCGCCCTTGCCGATTTCGGACGGCGCGAGATCGCCATCGCCGAGACCGAGATGCCTGGCCTGATGGCGACGCGCGAGGCCTATGGCAGGCAGAAACCCTTGAAGGGCGCGCGCATCGCCGGGTCCCTGCACATGACCATCCAGACGGCGGTGCTGATCGAGACCTTGAAGGCGCTCGGCGCCGACGTGCGCTGGGCGTCGTGCAACATCTACTCGACCCAGGACCATGCCGCGGCCGCGGTCGCCGCCGGCGGCACGCCGGTGTTCGCCTACAAGGGCGAGTCGCTCAAGGAATACTGGGAATTCACGCACCGCATCTTCGAATGGAGCGACGGCGGCACTCCCAACATGATCCTCGACGACGGCGGCGACGCGACGCTGCTGGTCCATCTCGGCATCCAGGCCGAGAAGGACGCAAAGGTGCTGGCGAAGCCGACCAGCGAGGAAGAGGAGGTGCTGTTCGCGGCGATTCGCGGGCGGCTCAAATCGAAGCCCGGCTGGTATTCGAAGCTCGGCGCGGCGATCAAGGGCGTCTCCGAGGAGACCACCACCGGCGTCCATCGCCTCTATCAGATGGAGAAGGAAGGGCGGCTGCTGTTCCCGGCGATCAACGTCAACGACAGCGTCACCAAGTCGAAATTCGACAACCTCTACGGTTGCCGCGAGAGCCTGGTCGACGGCATCCGTCGCGCCACCGACGTGATGATGGCCGGTAAGGTCGCGGTGGTGGCGGGATTCGGCGACGTGGGCAAGGGCTCGGCGGCGAGCCTGCGCAACGCCGGTGCGCGCGTCATGGTCACCGAGATCGACCCGATCTGCGCGCTGCAGGCGGCGATGGAAGGCTACCAGGTGGTGACCATGGACGAGGCCGCGCCGATAGCCGACATCTTCGTCACCGCCACCGGCAACGTCGACGTCATCACCGTCGATCACATGCGGCAGATGAAGGATCGCGCCATCGTCTGCAACATCGGCCACTTCGACAACGAGATCCAGGTCGCCGGACTGCGCAACTTCAAGTGGCACAACGTCAAGCCGCAGGTCGACGAGGTCGAGTTTCCCGACGGCAAGCGGATCATCCTTCTGGCCGAGGGCCGCCTCGTCAATCTGGGCTGCGCCATGGGCCACCCGAGCTTCGTGATGAGCGCCTCGTTCACCAACCAGACGCTGGCGCAGATCGAGCTGTGGACCAACCAGGGCAAGTACCTGAAGAAGGTCTATACCCTGCCGAAGCATCTCGACGAGCGGGTCGCGGCGCTGCATCTCGCCAAGGTCGGCGCGCATCTGACCAAGCTCACGCCGAAGCAGGCGCAATATCTCGGCATCAAGGCCGAAGGGCCGTTCAAGGCCGATACCTATCGCTATTAGCGGCGCGGCGGCGATCGCCGTCGCCGACGCCGGGCGGCCGACCGTCGGGCGTTGCCGACCCGATCGGCCGCGGTTTCTCTTGATCTAGGTCAAGGTCGGCCGCGGCTGCGCTCGCATAGGCTCGTGCGCCATGCGAACGCGCCTCCGTTTCGAGATCGCTCTCACGCTTCTCGTCAAGCTTGCGGCCCTGACCGCGCTCTATCTTCTGTTCTTCGCGCCCGCGCACCGGCCCGCGGTCTCCGCCGCGGCGGTGGCGCACCACCTCTACGCCTCTCCGCACCAGGGAGTCGCCCGATGATCGATTCCGCCGCCGTCGAGCTGTCGCGTCTGCAGTTCGGCTTGACGGCGATGTACCACTTCCTCTTCGTGCCGCTGACGCTCGGCCTGTCGCTGCTGCTGGCGATCATGGAAAGCGTCTACGTCATGACCGAGCGGCCGATCTGGCGCGAGATGACGCGCTTCTGGGGCATGCTGTTCGGCATCAATTTCGCGATGGGCGTCGCCACCGGCCTCACCATGGAGTTCCAGTTCGGCACCAACTGGGCCTATTACTCGCAATACGTCGGCGACATCTTCGGCGCGCCGCTCGCGATCGAAGGGCTGATGGCCTTCTTCCTCGAGGCGACCTTCATCGGCCTGTTCTTCTTCGGCTGGGACCGGCTGTCGAAAATCGGTCACCTGGCCTGCACCTGGCTGCTGGCGCTCGGCACCAACTTGTCGGCGCTGTGGATCCTGATCGCCAACGGCTGGATGCAGCATCCGGTCGGCGCGGCGTTCAACTTCCGTACCGTGCGCATGGAGGTGACGTCGTTCTACGACGTGCTGTTCAATCCCGTGGCGCAGGCGAAATTCGTCCACACCGTCAGCGCCGGCTACGTCACCGGCTCGATCTTCGTGCTCGCCGTCAGCGCCTGGTTCCTGCTCAGGAGCCGCTACCCCGAATTCGCCAAGCGCTCGATGACGGTGGCGGCGAGCTTCGGTCTCGCCTCGGCGCTGTCGGTCGTCGTTCTCGGCGACGAAAGCGGCTACACCGCCTCGCAGAACCAGAAAATGAAGCTGGCGGCGATCGAAGCCGACTGGCAGACCGAGGCGCCGCCCGCGAGTTTCACGGTGTTCGGCATCCCCGACGTCGCCGCGCGCACCACCCATTACGCCGTCAAGGTACCCTGGGTCCTCGGGCTGATCGCCACGCGGTCCACCAACGAAGCGGTTCCGGGAATCCTCAACCTCGTTGCCGACAATGCCGAGCGGATCAAGCGCGGCATCGTCGCCTATCGCGCGCTCGAGACGCTGCGCGCCCATCCCGACGATCCCGGCGCGCGCGCCGATCTCATGAACAACGAGGCCGATCTCGGCTACGCGCTGCTGCTCAAGAAATACACCGACAAGGTGGTCGACGCGACACCGGAGCAGGTTGAGCGGGCAGCGTGGGACACCGTGCCCGGCGTCGGACCGCTGTTCTGGTCGTTCCGCTTCATGGTCGGCATCGGCTTCTATTTCATCGCCCTCTTCGCCTATGCCTTCTATCTCTCGGCGCGGCAGCGGCTCGACCGGCACCGCTGGTTCCTGCACGCGGCGCTGTGGTCTCTGCCGTTGCCTTGGGTCTCGTCCGAGCTCGGCTGGTTCGTCGCCGAATACGGCCGCCAGCCCTGGACCATCGACGGCGTGCTGCCGACCTTCCTTTCGGCGTCGTCGGTTTCGGCCGGCTCGGTGTGGACCAGCTTGCTGGGCTTCGTCGTGTTCTACAGCGCGCTCGCCGTGGTCGAGCTCTACCTGATGGTGAAGTACGTCCGACTCGGCCCCGCCGCCGAAGCGCAGGCCGTGCCGGCCGGCGCCGCGGCGCGGCGCGCGCGCTAGGAGCAGGAGCGCAAGATGGAGATTCTCGACTATGCCACGCTCCGCATCCTGTGGTGGCTTCTGCTCGGCGTCCTGCTGGCGGGCTTCGCGGTCATGGACGGCTTCGATCTCGGCGTCGCGATGTGGCTGCCGTTCCTCGCCCACACCGATGGCGAGCGGCGCATCGTCGTCAACACCTATGGGCCGGTCTGGGAAGGCAACCAGGTGTGGCTGGTGCTCGGCGGCGGCGCCATCTTCGCCGCTTGGCCGCTGGTCTACGCCGTCGCCTTCTCGGGGTTCTACCTCGCCATGTTCCTGGTGCTGTGCGCCCTCATCCTGCGCCCGGTCGCGATCACCTATCGCAGCAAGCACGAGGCCGAGCGCTGGCGCACGCTGTGGGACTGGGCGCTGTTCGTCTCCGGCCTGGTGCCGGCGCTGGTCTTCGGCGTCGCCGTCGGCAACGCCCTGCTCGGCGTGCCGTTCCGCTTCGACGGCGAGTTGCGCATGATCTATGAAGGCGGCCTCATCGGCCTGTTCCGGCCGTTCGCCGTGCTCGCCGGGCTGGTCTCGGTGGCGATGCTGGCGATGCACGGCGGCGCGTTCCTTGCCGCCAAGGCGGCGCCGCCGGTGACGGAGCGCGCCCGACACGCGGCGATTGCCGCCGCTATCGCGCTGATCGCGCTTTTCGCGCTCGCCGGCTGGTGGTCGGAGCAGCTCGACGGCTATCGCATCGTCGGCGCGCTGGCGCATGATGCGCCCTCGAATCCGACCGCCAAGCAGGCGGCGATTGCCGCCGGCGCCTGGCTCGCCAATTACCGGACCCTGCCGTGGCTGGCGGCCGTGCCGGGGCTGGGTTTCGCCGGTGCGCTGCTGACGGCTGTGGCGCTGGCGCTCCAGTGGGACAAGCTCGCGGTGTTCTTCAGCGGTCTGTCGGTCGCCGGCGTGGTGGCGACCGCCGGCGTCAGCATGTTCCCCTTCATCCTGCCGTCGTCGCTCGACCCGTCGATGAGTCTCACGGTCTGGGACGCCTCGTCGAGCCGGACGACGCTCGTCATCATGCTGGTGGCCACGCTGATCTTCATGCCGATCGTCTTGCTCTATACCGCGTTCGTCTATCGCGTGCTGCGCGGCCGGATTTCGGCCGGGCAGATCGAGGGCGACAGCAACAGCTACTGAGGGGAGGCGGCGGATGTGGTATTTCAGCTGGATCCTCGGTCTCGGCCTGGCCTGCGCCTTCGCCATCCTCAACGCCATGTGGCTCGAAGTCCGGCGCGACGACGAGGCGCGCTGACGGCGCCGGCGCTTGCCATGGGCGGTCCGGCGGGCATTAATCGGGCGTGGCCGACACCATCACGATCGTCTACGGCGCGGCGGCGCGCGAGTGGGCACGACCGATCGCGGTGGAGACGGATGCGCCGCTGCGGCTGAGCGACGGATCCTATCCCTTCGCCGAGCCGCCCGATCTCATCCGTCTCGATACCACGGCGGCGCGGCTCGGGTTTCTGCGCGAGCATCTGCGATCGCTCTGCGATCTCTGGTCCAAACCGTCGCGCCAGTTCCTCGATCTCTATTTCGGTTGGATCGGCGAGACATTGGCGCGCGATCCGGCGCGGCGCGAGCTGATGGAGGCCGGTTGCGGCCTGTTCGCGCCGCAAGACTGGAGCTTCGCCGCGCCACGGCCGCTGCCCTCGGCGCATCTGTCGGTCGGCGGCGACGCGGTGCGCGCCGATTTCGCCTTCTGGATCGGCGGAGGCTTCGTTGCCGTCGAGCTGCCCGGCGAACGCCGCGCCAAGCGACGCGGCGAGCTCGCGCGCCTCGGGGGCGCCGGCGCCACGGTGATCGAGCTCGCGCCGGCCGATCTCGCCGATGCCGCGGCGCTCGGCGCGCGGCTGCCGCCGCGGTTCCACGATTTCTGGCGCGGCGTCGCGCTGCCGCGCAGCCCCTTCGGACCGCGCATCGGCCGCACCGTTGTCAGGCTCTAGCGCGTCGTCCCGCGACCGCGCCGCGGATTCGCAGCGACGTTACGCCGGCGCGTGCGTCACGGGCTCGTCCGGAAACGCGAGTTCGTGGCGCGATTTCCAATCGGCGGCGACATAGTTGACGATGAGGGACTTGCGCACGCCCACGATCGGTCGCCTGCGGAAGCCGTGCCAGGTATCGCTCGCGGGAACGAAGACGAGGCCGCCGTTGCGCCGATAGGGCACGGTCGAAACGATGCGGTGGTCGGCGTCCATGATGTCGGTGCCCCACCCTTCCGAGCCGGGATTCGCCGAGAGATAGACCAGCATCGTGAACTTCTTGGCGGCGATGTCGGTATGCGGCTCGAGCCAGAAGCCGTCGGTGTCGAGGCAGTATTCGATGCGCAGGCCGGTGCCCGAAAGAACGACGCCGCAGGTGCGCTCGATCGCGTCGACCGCGAGCCGATCTTGCAGGGCTTTTGCCACCGCCTCGCAGATGGAAAACCGGGCGCGGTTGACGGGATTGAAGAAGACGCGGGTGGAGTTGTGCGTCTCGCGACGGCCCAGCGTATCGCCGGCGGCGGGCGCGAACGGCAGCTCGGCGATCGCCTCGCAGGTTCCGGGCGGGAACGCGCCGTCGAGTTGCCAATGACGATACGGCCGGGCCACGCAGCGGCTCCGCGCCAGAGCCTGTGCGAAATGGGCGGCGATCTCCGGCCCACGCGCCATCTCAGCCGTCCGTCGCGTCGGCCGCACCGCGCGCGCGAGCCGCGCCGTCGCGCGACGGCCAGGCGATCTTGATGCGCGCGCTGAGGCGATGGCGCGCGAGCTCGCGGGCGGCCGCCGCTCTGCTGGTGACCCAGTTGAACATCACATAGCGCCGCGGGCCTTCGTAGGGCGCGTGGCCGTGATAGGAGTTGTCGGTGCGCCGGAACGCGACCAAGGTGCCGCCAATCGGCGGCACCTCGGCCACCATGTCGTCCAGATTGTCGGGGCGGCGCAGCAGCCGTAGCCGTCCCTCGGGCTTTTCCCAGCCCTCGTTGAGGTAAAGCAGCGCGGTCAGGATCTTGCACGCGCTGTCGGTGTGGATCCGGCCGTCCTTGCGTTGGCAGCGCTCGCGCACGGTGATCATCAAAGGCCGGTCGCGGAGGTCGACGCCGAATTTGCGGGCAAAACTGCGCTCGGTCTCGCGATCCTCGATCGCCGCGATCAGCCGGCCGAAGGCGCCGCCGTAGCGCAATTCCGACAGTGGAAACAGGCCCGGCCGGCCGATGCGCGGAAAATCGGCCCGCGCCCGCGCGAGTGACTCGCCGGCGAGGAAATTCGGCACGACCAAATGGTCGAACGGCTCCCGCTGGAGCGGCGCGGATTCGAACAGCGCCAGGTCGAGCATGATGCGTTCCCCCGCCTCAAAGCCAATAGACGAAGACGAACAGCATCAGCCAGACGAAGTCGACGAAGTGCCAGTACCAGCCGGCGGCCTCGAAGGCGAAATGATGGTCCGGCGTGAAGTGACCTCTCAGGCAGCGCGCGAGAATCACACTGAGAATCACGATGCCGAGCGTGACATGAAAGCCGTGAAGGCCGGTCAGCAGGAAGAAAGTGGCGCCGTAGACGCCCGATCCGAGCGTGAGGCCGAGCGTGCTGTAGGCGTGATGGAATTCGTAGCCCTGGAGGGCCAGGAAAACCAGGCCGAGGGCGACGGTGAGGCCGAGCCCGGCGATCAGTTGCGGACGGCGATCTTGGCGCAGGTTCCAGTGCGCCCAGGTGACGGTTCCGCCCGAGCTCAGCAGGAGCACGGTGTTGATCGCCGGGATGCCCCACGGATCGATCGCCACCACCGCTTTCCCCGACGGTCCCGCCGTCGGCCAGCCATCGGCAAATCCCGGCCACGGCGTGAACCGCGGGTCGAACGACGCGAGCCACGGCACGGATATGGCGCGCTCGTAGAACAGCACGCCGAAGAAGGTCGCGAACAGCACCACCTCGGAGACGATGAACCAGATCATCGCGAGCCGGAACGAGCGGTCTTCCCAGCGATGGTGCAGGCCGGCCTCGCTCTCGGCGATCACACGCCCGAACCAGTTGACCAGCACATAGACCAGCGGTACCGCGCCAGCAGCGGCGAACCACTGGCCGGCGAGGATGCCGTTGACGCGAAGGCCGAATCCCATCGCGAACAGCAGCAGCGAGAACGACAGCAGCGCCGGGTAGGGGCTCGGCTGCGGCACAAAATACCGACGGCGGGTGGTGACGGGGCCGGTCATGATCGACTCCTCTCTCATGCGTCGTTCGTCAGTGTGTCCCGCTCCCGAGGGGAAAGAAGGCATAGGAGAGCGTGACGGTGTTGACGTCCTCGGGAAGATCGGGCGTCAGGAAGAAAATCAGCGGCATGTCGCGCGTTTCGCCGGACCGAAGCGCCTGACGCTCGAAACAGAAGCATTCGGCCTTCTTCAAGTGCGTCGCCGCCGTTTCAGGCATGACGCTCATGACGGCCTGGCCGTCGATGGCGCGCGGGGCGAGATTGGTGGCGCGATAAAACGCGGTCACGGGCTCGCCCGGATGGACGCGGACGCGGCGCTGCACCGGTTCGAACCGCCACGGCAGTCCGGGCATGACCGTGCTGGTGAATTCGACCGTCACCCAACGCGCCGCGGCCTCCTTCATGGCGGCCGGGGCGGCGATACCGGTTGCGCCGTTGAGCCCGGTCAGGTCGCAAAACGTGCTGTAAAGCGGCACCAACGCGAAAGCGAAAGCAAAGGATCCCGCCGCGGCCAAGGCGACGATCCAGGCCAGGCGCCGGTTGGCCGCCGCGCGCGGAAGCGGCGCCAGCATCATGGTCGGCCGGCGTTGCCGGCTCGGGAGGTGCCGCCGCTCACGAGATTACCGGCTGCTCGGAAAAGCTGTGATGCGGGGGCGGCGAGGGCAGCGTGAACTCCAACCCCTCGGCGGCTTCCCACACCCGGCTCGAGGCCGGTGCATACCATCCGCGCCCGGCGGCGACGATGTTGTACAGGAACAGGAGCTGCGCCGCGCCGACGATGAGGGCGCCGATGCTCGACACCATGTTGAGATCGGCAAACTGCAGCGCATAGTCGGGAATCCGGCGCGGCATGCCGGCGATGCCGAGGAAGAACTGCGGCATGAAGGTGACGTTGAAGCCGATCAGCGTGAGCCAAAAATGCCACTTCCCGACCCGCTCGCTGTACATGTGCCCCGTCATCTTCGGCAGCCAGTAATAGCCGGCGGCGATCATGCCCATGATCGGACCGCCGAAGAGCGCGTAGTGGAAATGCGCCACCAGAAAATAGCTGTTGTGGTACTGCTGGTCGGCGACGGCGTCGGCGAGGACCAAGCCGGTCAGGCCGCCGATCCCGAACAGCGTGACATAGCCGAGCGCGAACAGCATCGGCGTCTCGAAGGTGAGGGAGCCGCGCCAGACGGTTCCGAGCCAGCAGAAGAACAGCACCGCGAGCGGAACCGAGATCGCCATCGTGGCGTACATGAAGAACAGCTGGCCGGCGACCGGCATGCCCGACGTGAACATGTGGTGGGCCCAGACGATCACGGACAGGACCGTGATCGCCCAATAGGCGTAAATCTGCGCCCGATAACCGTAAATCGGCTTGCGCGCGAAGGTCGGCAGGATGTGAGACATGACCCCCGCCGTCGGGAACAGCAGGATGTAGACCTCCGGGTGGCCGAAGAACCAGAACAGGTGCTGCCAGAGCACCGGATCGCCGCCGCCGGCGGCGCTGAAGAAATGCGTCCCGAAGTGGCGATCGGCCAGCAGCATGCCCGCGCCGGCGACCAGTGCCGGAAACACCGCGATCAGGAGGAACGACGTCATCAGCCAGCTCCAGACGAAGAGCGGCAGCTTCATCATCGTCATGCCGGGCGCACGCAGATTGAATATCGTGACGACGATGTTGATCGACGCCATCAGCGACGAAGCGCCGAGCAGGAAGACCGCGAAGATCGCGAAATCCACACCGAGCCCAGCCTGTACCGACAGCGGCGCATAGATCGTCCAACCGGTGTCGATCGGGCCGTTGCCGATGCCGAAGAACTCGAGCGCGAAGGGGAACAGCAGCAGAACCGCTGCAGGCGGCAGCAGCCAGAAGCCCCAGTTGTTGAGCCGGGGCAGCGCCATGTCGGGGGCGCCGATCATCATGGGGATGAGGTAGTTCGCGAAACCGGCCGTCACCGGCATCAGCGCGGCAAACACCATTACGAGACCGTGCAGGGTGATCACCTGGTCGTAGAGCTCCGGCGTGAGAACGTGCCGGCCGGGTTGAAAGAGCTGTGCGCGGATCAAGAGCGCGAACACGCCGCCGATGGCGAAGGACATGGCGCCGAACAGCATGTAGAGGATGCCGATATCCTTGTGGTTGGTCGTGAACAGCCAGCGCGCGAGGCCGCGCGGCTCGCGACCAGTGTGCGGATGAAGGGCGGGAACGTGGCTCATCGGAATTCCTCTGCGTGATGATCGCGGTCGGCGGGCGCCCTGCGCGCCTTGGCGACGTCCGCCGGTTGGACCGCCTCGCCGGTGTGGTTGCCGAAACTGTTGCGCTCGTAGGTGACGATCGCGGCGATGTCCGCATCGTCGAGCTGCGGGCCGAAGGCCGGCATCGGCGTGCCCGGAATTCCGCCCAGCACGATGTCGATATGCTGATCGACCGACCCCAGGACGATGCGGCCGTCGCGATAGAAGCCGCGCTGCGCCAGCTTGTCGGTCAGTTCGGGCGTGGCGGTATAGGGCTCGCCCGCGGCGATCGGCGGTATCAGTCCGGGGAGGCCACGGCCGTTCTCCTGGTGGCAGGCGCCGCAGCTGGTGGCGTAGGCTTTGCGGCCGCGGGCGACGAGGTCGTCCAGGCTCAGGTGACCGGCGGATTCCTCCGCTGTCCTTTCGGCGTCGCTTTTCGCCGCCGCAAGCCATTTGCGGAACTCCGGCTCGGGCTTGGCATCGACCACGATCGGCATGAACGCGTGGCCGACGCCGCAGAGCTCGGCGCACTGTCCGCGGTAGACGCCCGGACTCTCGATCCTGACCCAGGTTTCGCGCAGGAAGCCTGGGATCGCGTCCTGTTTCACGCCGAAGGCCGGCACCCACCAGCTGTGAATCACGTCGGTCGATGTCAGGAGGATGCGGACCTTCTCGCCCACCGGCAGAACCAGCGGTCGGTCGACCTCGAGGAGATAATCGGGATCGGTCGGCGCGCTGCCGGCAAGTTGCTCGCGCGGCGTTGCGAGGTTGCTGGTGAAGGCGAGGTGCTCGTCCGGATACTCGTAGCGCCACTTCCACTGGCTCCCGGTGATCTTGACGACCAGCGTCGCGTCGCGCTTCGTGTCGGCCATCGCCAGAACCGCGTGGTAGGCGGGAATCCCCATGACGACGTAGTCGATCGCCACCAGGATCAGGAACGGGATCGTGACCAGCACCCATTGTGCGGCGGTGCGCGGGCCGGTGAAGAGCGCCGCATGGTGGCCGCGGCTTTTGCGGTGGCGGAAGACGGCGTAAAGCAGGAAGCCCATTCCGGCCGCGAACATGAGCGCGATGGTCGCGAGGAACAGGTTGTGGATGTGCAGAGTCTCCTGCGCGACCGGCGTGACCGGCGTCTGGAATTCGAATGGGTTGCGCGCGTAGGCGGGCGTCGACGCCAGGGTCGCGCCGATCACGATCGCCGTGAGCGTGAAGCGTCTGACCTTGACCATGATATTTCCTGGAGACGGGCGGCGGGCGATGCGGGCGCGGTTTCCGCGGCCGGTTTCACCGACGCAACCGCGCGCGGTGGTCGCGCGCGGCGGGCGGCCTCGACGCCGCGGCATCGCGCGTTGCGGTGCGTGCGTTGGTCATCAATCGTCCTCCCCCGAAGTCTCGGGCATCGTTCGTGCATCTTTTGGCACAAACCCGCCGCGTGGACGGGTGCGCCATTTTGATGCGCGGGGTGCGCCACATTGATGCGGCGGCGGGGACATTTGATTTTGACATTTCGCAAAAGCGCGGCTCCGCTTCGCTTGCCAAGCGCCTCGGCGGTCACGTCGCCGCGCCGGGTCGGCGCCGCTGTGGCCGCGGCGGTATGACCGTTGCCTCCCGTGCGGGCGCTTTGTATGGTCGCCCGCCTTGAGTTCGGTACATGACAAAAGGCAACTGCGACCGCCGCGGAAATCGGTTCTTGCGGAGGGCTGGATGACCGGATTCGGCACTCCGCAGCCGTCCCGTCTGTGCGCCGAATGCCCGATCGACGGCGTAACATTTTGTCGCATCGGCGCGAGCGCCGCGGTCCCCGGCATCCGTCCCGGCTTCTCGATGGTCCGCCGGGGACGGCCGATTTACCGGCAAGGCGATGTCGGCAGCGAGGTGCATCTGCTGCGCGACGGCGTCGCGTTCCGGACCACCATCCTTCCCGATGGACGTCGCCAGATTCTCGAATTCGCCTTGCGCGGCGATCCGATCCTGCTGCCACTGCTGTTCGTTCCGCGCCTGCCCTACGGCGTCTACGCGCTGACGGATACGGTTCTCTGCACATTTGCCGTCAACGAGGTCGCGGCGCTGACACGGACCTCGCCCGCCTTCGCCCGTCGGCTCGAGGCCGCATGCGTGGACGCCCTCATGCGAGCGGAAACGCGGCTCGCCGACATCAACCAACGGTCGGCGCGTGAGCGCGCCGCGTGGCTGCTGATGTCGCTTTACCGGGACCTTCGGGAGCGGGGTCTGAGCCGCGACGACGGAACCGTCCCGTTCCCCTTGCGCCTTTCGCACATCGCCGATGCGCTCGGACTCACCGTGACCCATGCGAGCCGGACGTTGGGTGCGCTCCGGCGCGAAGGGGTGATCTCGCTGTCCGACGGCAGGCTGACGGTCCATCGCCTCCGCGAACTCGCAGCGATTGCGGCTCTGCCCGGCGACCCGGTCTGAGCGCGCGCATCTCCGGCGGCGCCGGAGCGCCCTCCGGCACCGTCGACCGATCAGATATCCGCTTCGAGGGTGTAGAGCCCGCCGGCGAAGCGATCGACGGCGTAGACGATCTCGTTCTCGTCGACATAGACGTCGTTGATCTGCGCCGCGCCGGCCGGCGAGCCGCTGGGCGGCTCCGGCACGAAATAGGCGATCTCCTTCGGCTGGAACGGATCGTTGATGTCGTGCACGCGCACGCCGCCGTTGAAATAGCTGCCGAAGATCAGCGTGCTCGAGCGGAAGGCCGGTCCCGGCCGGTTCTCGTGCATGTTGTGCGAGCCGTAGCGGCCGCCGATGTTGCGCTGCGTCTCGACCGGCGGCAGCGGCAGAGTGGCGAGATTCACCAGATTGTCCTCGCGCCGCATGTCCAAGAGCCAGACCAGCTTCGGCCAATCGGCGGCCTTGTCGCGCACGCTCTCGTCGCTCACCACCAGCAGATCGCGGTCGAACAGCGGCAGCGCGGTGTGGGTGAAACCGGGAAACGGCGGGTGCGGGTTCCAGTGGCCGACCGGCTTGGGGCGCGACAGGTCGGAGATGTCGAGAATCCAGACGCCGCCGTCGATATAGCCGAGATAGGCGCGGTCCGGCCGCTCGGGGTAGACGTTGGTGTTGTGCGTGCGGAAGCCGGAATCGAATTTGGGATGGCGGGGCGGCGGCGGCGCGCTGTCGTCCTCGGAAAGTCCGGGCATCCACCAGCGGCAGATCTCGCGCGGCTTCGCAGGATTGCCGACGTCGATCGCGCGGTAGAACTGATCGTCCTTGGGGTTGCGCGGCCTGAAATCGGGCGCGCCGCCCGAGAAATGCACGGTCTTGCCGTCGACGAACCAGAGCTGATGCACGCCGCGCGACAAAGGGCCCGAGCAGTCGAAGAAGGCGATCGATCTGGGTTGCTCGGGCTTGGCGATATCGAACAGCTCGACGCCCGCCGGCTTGAGACCGTGCGTCGCGGTCTGGTAGGCGACGGCCAGGATATCGCCGCAGACCTCGAGCGAGTTGGACCGCACCTGCCGGTGCGGCAGCTCGGTCTGCACGACCAGCTTGGGTCTGCGTGGATCGCTGACGTCGACGGCGGTGAAATTCTTCGGCGCCGATTCGTGCGCCAGCCAGAGGATGCGGCGGCCGTCCTTGGCGAGCTGCAGGCTCATGCCCTCGCCGATGCCGCCGAAACCGGCGAGATCGTGGTGGGCAAGCAGCTTCATGTTGCGGGCTTGGGCGGGCATGGCGAGCGGGGTTACCTCCGGTCGAGGGTCAAAAACGACGCCGCGCCCGGCGGGCGCGGCGTGCACGAAGCCGGCTCTCGGTTATTTGCCGTCGATGCGCTTCTTGGCCTCCTCGATCAGCGACAGATCGACGTATTTGGGCTCGAGCTTCACCGCCGCCGGAATCACCTTCAGCTTCGCCGCCTCGCTGATGTCCTCCTGCGCCGCTCTGATGTTCGGGACGCAGTCCGGCGAGCGGTAGAAGTCCTTCTTGGTGAAGGCATAGGCAAGGTCTTCGGGCTTCTGCTTGGTGACTTCTTCGGCGATCGCCAGCGCCTCGGCGCGGTTCTTCGGATCGAGGAACCAGCGCACGGCGCGGATGTGGTCCTCGAAGAAGTCGACCAGCGCCGGCCGATGCGCCTTGATGAAGTCCTCGCGCATCGCCCACAACACGGTCTGTGACGGCCCGATCGCCTGACCCATGGTGAACAGCGTGCGATATTTTCCGGCTTCGTCGAGCTTGTGCTCGAACTGCGGCATGACCGCGATGAGATCGACCTTGTTCTCCTCGATCATCGAGACCATGTTGGCGAAATTGGCTTCGACGGTGGTGAACTGGGTGTCCTCGACGCCGTGCTTGTGGAACATCACCCGCATCGCCGCGTCGCTCGCCGAGCCGATGGCGTTGGTGGCGATGCGCTTGCCCTTGACGTCGACGACGTTCTTGATCGGCCCATCCTTGCGGACCATGTAGGGCTGATCGAAATAGCCGTGCGCGCCGGTCTGGATGACGTCGGAGACGACGCGCACGTCGAGATGCGCGTTGGTGATGGCGAGGGCCAGCGACGACGGCGCGAAGGCGGCGATCTGCAGCTCGTTCGCCGCCATCGCCTGAATCTGCGGTGTCGAGCCCTTGAAGCGGACCGCCTTGGCGATATAGGTCTTGCCGTCGTGCGGCATGATGTCGGGATGCTTCTGCGCCAGCACGTCGAGCAGCGGCGCGAGATGGCCCGGCGCCTGCGCCCAGCCGATGTTGATCTGGACCGGGCCTTGCGCATGCGCCGGCGTTCCGGCGGCGAGAGCGGCGCCGGCGACGAGCACGGCGGCGGCGTGACGGATTCGGGACATGGCCTCCCCCTGTTGTGTTCTTGCGGCCTGCGCCGCTTGCCGCGATCTTAGCAGAGCGCCGAAGCTTGAAAACCGGGAAAAATCCCGGAACAACAGGACGATGGCGATGTCCGAACGCATCCCGGTCGCGCTCGTCGGCGGTTTCCTCGGCAGCGGCAAGACCACACTCTTGAACGCGCTGCTACGGCAGCCGGCGCTGCGCAATACCGCGGTCATCGTCAACGAGTTCGGCGAGGTCGGACTCGACCATCTGCTGATCGAGACGGCCTTCGAGGACACGGTGCTGCTCAAAAGCGGCTGCGTCTGCTGTAGCGTGCGCGGCGATCTCACCGACACCATCGTCTCGCTCGCCGCGCGGGTGCGCCGCGGCGAGATTCCCCGCTTCGACCGCATCGCCATCGAGACCACCGGCCTCGCCGATCCGGCGCCGATCGTCGCCGTCCTGGTGGAGGATCCGCAGCTCGCGCCGCTGGTCCGGCTCGATCGCGTCGTGGTCACGGTCGATGCGGTGAATGCCGCTTCTCAGCTCGCGATGCATTACGAGTCCGCGAAGCAGGCAGCGCTCGCCGACTTGCTGGTGCTGACCAAGACCGATCTCGCTCCGCCTGCCGAGCGCGCCGCGGTCGAGGCGCGGCTGCGGGCGCTCAATCCGACGGCGCCGATCGTCGTCGCGGTCAGCGGCGCGATCGCATCCGAAGTCCTGTTTGCGGCGCCGCCTGCTGCGCCGCGCCGCATCGCCGGAGCCGCGGGCAGGCGCGACCATCACGGTCACGATTCTTCGGCGAGCCATCTGCTGCGCCATCACGGCATCGCATCCTTCGTGCTGACCTGCGACGCGCCGGCGGCCTGGCCCGCATTCGCCGCCTGGCTCGAGGCGCTCGCGGCGTTCAAGGGGCCGGCGCTGCTGCGGCTCAAGGGGCTGGTCAACGTCGCCGAGCGCGACGGACCGGTCGTGGTCAATGCCGTGCAGCATCTGGTCCATCCGCCGCAGGCGCTGCCGCGCTGGCCCGACGCCGATCGCCGGACGCGTCTCGTCTTCATCACCCGTGGTCTCGACGATGCGGCCGTGCGCCGTTCGTTCGCCGCGGCGGTTGCGTCGTCCGCCTGACCCAGCCGCCGGCCGCGGCAACCGCCCTGTGGCGGCTGCACGGGAAATCGCTATCATCGCCACCGGCCGCGGCCGCAAAAACGTCGCGGCAGGGGAGGAACGCAGGTGGCTCAGAGCGAGATCCGCGACGGCATGCGCATCGACTGGGACGTGCCGATCGTCATGGACGACGGCGTCGTCCTGCGCGCCGACGTCTATCGGCCGGTCCCGCCCGGCAAGGTGCCGGCGATCGTGACTTATGGGCCCTACGCCAAGGGCCTCGCCTTCCAGGAGGGCTACAAGACCGCCTGGGAGATCATGGCCAAGAACCATCCCGACGTGACCGCAGGCTCGTCGAACAAGTATCAGAACTGGGAGGTCGTCGATCCCGAGAAATGGGTGCCGGACGGCTATGCCTGCGTGCGCGTCGATTCGCGCGGCGCCGGACGCTCGCCCGGCTACATCGATCATTTCTCGCCGCGTGAGACGCAGGATTTCCACGACTGCGTCGAGTGGGTCGCGCGCCAGGACTGGTGCAACGGCAAGGTCGGCGTCAACGGCATCTCGTATTACGCGATGAATGCCTGGACTTTGGCCTCGCGTCAGCCGCCGCATCTGGCCGCGATCTGCGCCTGGGAAGGCGCCGCCGACTGGTACCGCGACTCGACGCATCACGGCGGCATTCTCTCGACCTTCTGGGCCAACTGGTACGACATGCAGGTGAAGTCGGTGCAGCACGGCCTCGGCACGCGCGGGCCGAAGAGCGCCGTCACCGGCGAGCTGGTCTGCGGACCAGAGACGCTGAGCGATGCCGAGCTCGCCGCCAACCGGTGCGATTTCGGCAACGATATCCTGGCGCATCCGCTCGACGACGACTGGCACAAGGCGCGCTCGCCGCGCTGGGACAAGGTCAAGGTGCCGTTTCTCTCGGCCGCGAACTGGGGCGGGCAGGGGCTCCATCCGCGCGGCAACTTCGAGGCCTTCATGCGCGCCGCCTCGCGCCACAAATGGCTCGAGGCGCACGGCGGCACGCATTGGGTCGAGTTCTACACCGATTACGGCGTCCGGCTGCAGAAGCGCTTCTTCGCCTATTTCCTCAAAGGCGAGAAGAACGGCTGGGACAAGGAGCCGAAGGTGCGCCTGCAGGTGCGGCACGTCGACCGCTTCGTCGAGCGCTTCGAGAACGAATGGCCGCTCCGGCGCACGCGCTGGACGAGGTTCCATCTGCGGCCCGATCTGACTCTGGCGGCGAAGCCGGCAACGAAAAAGGTGATGATCGAATTCGCCGCGCTCGGTGACGGGCTCACCTTCATGACGGCGCCGTTCGCGCGCGAGACCGAGGTCACCGGTCCGATCGCGGCTCGGCTGACCGTGTCGTCCTCGACCGCCGATGCGGATCTCTTCCTGGTGCTGCGGCTGTTCGATCCGACCGGCAAGGAGGTCGCCTTCCAGGGCGCGCTCGATCCGCATACGCCGATCGCGCAGGGCTGGCTGCGTGCCTCGCACCGCCGCCTCGATCGCCGGCTGACCAAGCCCTGGCGGCCCTATCATACCCACGACCGTATCGAGCCGCTCAGGCCCGGCCGCAAGGTGGCGCTCGACATCGAGCTGTGGCCGAGCTCGATCGTCGTACCCAAGGGCTGGCGCCTGGGCCTGTCGGTGCGCGGCCGCGACTACGAGCACGACGGTCCGCCGGCCTATCTCTCCAACATGAAGAATCCGATGCGCGGTTGCGGCCCGTTCCTCCACGACGACCCACGCGACCGGTCGGCGGCACTCTTCGGCGGCCGGACGACGCTCCATCTCGGCCCTGGCGCCGCGGCCCATGTGCTTCTGCCGGTGGTTCCGCGGAAGGGCCGGAAGGCGCCGGTCAATCGACGGAAACTCCGCGCATGAGCCCTCGCGCCGACAGCGGCCTCGGCGAGCGCTTCGCCACGCTGCACGAGATCGTTCGCGCAGCACGCAACGCCCTGCCGACCAATTTCTGGGATTACCTCACCGGCGCGGCCGAAAGCGAAACCACCCTGCGGCGCAACCGCCTGGCGATCGACAGCCTGGGATTCCGGCCGCGTGTGCTGCGCAACGTCGCCGACATCGACACGACGGCGCCGGTTTTCGGCAAGCCGTCACGCCTGCCGATCGTGCTCGCGCCGATCGGTTCGATCGAATATCTCAATGCCGAAGGCACCGCGGCGGTGGCGCGTGCCGCGGCCGATTTCGGCGTGCCGATGATGGTCAGCTCGGTCGCCAAGCCCGGCCTCGAGCCGACCGCTCAGGCCGCGCCTTCCGCCCGCCGCATCTTCCAGCTCTATGTCCGCGGCGATCACGGCTGGATCGACGATTTCGGCCAGCGCGCGATCGACCATGGCTACGAAGCCTTCTGCTTCACCGTCGACACCGCCATCTACGGCCGGCGCGAGCGCGACATCGCCAAGCGCTATGTCGTCGGCGGCCGGCGCCATGTCGTGCCCGAGATGGAGCGCTTCCAAGCGGCGTTCGACTGGGACGGCGTCGCGCGCTTCAAGGCGAAGCACGACATTCCCATCATCCTCAAAGGCGTCGCCACGGCCGCGGACGCCGAGCGGGCCTGCCAGCTCGGCGCCGCCTGCATCTACGTGTCGAATCACGGCGGCCGTCAGCTCGACCAGGGTCGCGGCGCGCTCGACGCCCTGCCCGAGGTCGTGGCGGCGGTGAAGGGTCGCGCTCACATTGTCGTGGACGGCGGCTTCTACCGCGGCACCGACGTCGTCAAGGCCCTCGTCCTCGGGGCCGATGCGGTCGGCATCGGCCGGCTCTATTGCTACGGTCTCGCCGCCGCCGGCGCCGCCGGCGTGTTGCGCGTTCTCGAGCTGCTCGAAACCGAGATCCGCATGTGCCTCGGCCTGCTCGGCGTGACGCGTTACGCCGATCTCGAGCGCGACATGGTGGCGCCGGCGCCTCCGGTCGCGTCGCCGCACGTGCTGTCGGCCTTCCCGCTGCTCGATATCAGCCACCCGGGCTACTGAGGGCTTGCCGGCGGGAGGGCGGCACGGCGTCGTCGCGGCGGTGACGCTGTTCCTGATCGTCTTGCGCGATCCGCTGGATCGCTCGCACGTCCGGAGGGGTTCAGAACGGCAGGCCGAGCCGGATCTGGCCGGCGGAATTGCGGTCGCTGCCGTTGGCGGTGGCGCTGCCGTGAATCCCGTCGCTGCAGCGCACCAGCAGCAAGACGGCGAGCGCCGCGACGAGGGCGCGGGCGATCCGATGGAAACGAACCCTGCGGACGAACATCTCACGAGCCCTCTGGCCGCCGATGATAGCGCGCGGCCGACGATCGGTCAGCCGGCGACGCCGCGCAAGGCGGCCGGTGCGGGATCGTCGGCGGGGAGGTTGATGGTGACGGTGGTGCCGGCGCCGGGGCGGCTGGCGAGGGAGAAGCGGCCGCCATGGAGCTCGACCAGGCT